>Ga0256829_1000007_pt1 | contig 554668 bp, 518 predicted proteins | sample 131447metaG_FD_185979 | JGI IMG/M metagenome (GOLD analysis project Ga0256829, IMG submission 185979) | Hydrothermal vent microbial communities from Lau Basin, Pacific Ocean - 131-447 | ecosystem: Environmental > Aquatic > Marine > Hydrothermal vents | place: Pacific Ocean: Lau Basin... | reverse complement strand
GCCAGATCATCGGACTGATACCGAGAAGGCGAACTTTCAGCTGATAGATTTGCCCCGATGCTTCCATGTTATGACACTGCCATCAACACCCGCCACCGGCAACTGCCCCGCACTTTGCGGTACTCTCGACGCCGATGCTGGGGCTGATCCTGTGGCTCTTGACCCAAGACATCGCCGACGGCTTTCGGACCTATCTCCTGATCCTGCTGGCGGTCGATGTCTTTTCGCTCATCTTCGACGTCATCGACACCCGCAAATGGTTGTCAGGCGACCGAAAGATCGCCTGACGCCCTGTTTGTTCAACCCAGCTTGCGCAAGCGCGCGAACAGGCTCGACGTATCCCAACGCCCGCCGCCCATCTTCTGCACATCCTTGTAGAACTGATCGACCAGCGCCGTCACCGGCAGGCTCGCGCCGGTCTCGTCTGCGGTGCTCAGGCAAATGCCCAGGTCCTTGCGCATCCAGTCGACGGCAAAACCGTGGTTCCACTTGTCGTCCAGCATGGTCTCATAGCGGTTCGACATCTGCCACGACCCGGCCGCACCCTGAGAAATGACCTCGACCACCGCGCGCCCGTCGAGCCCCGCCTTCTCGGCGAAATGCAGCGCTTCGGCCAGCCCCTGCACCAGACCGGCAATCGCGATCTGATTGCACATCTTGGTCATCTGCCCGGCCCCGCTCTCGCCGATCCGGCGGCAGAGCTTGGCATAGACCTGCATCACCGGCTCGGCCGCCGCATAGGCCGCCTCATCACCGCCGCACATGATCGAAAGCTGGCCATTCTCGGCCCCCGCCTGACCGCCCGACACCGGCGCGTCGACAAAATTCAGCCCCGCCGCCTTGGCCTCGGCGTAAAGCTCGGCCGTAACCTTTGACGACACAGTGGTGTGGTCCACGAAGACCGCCCCCGGCCCCATCCCGGCAAAGGCACCATCTGCCCCCTGACAGACCGAGCGCAGATCGTCGTCATTGCCCACGCAGGCCATCACAAATTCGGCCCCTGCGGCGGCCTCGCGCGGGGTCGCGGCGTGCCGCCCGCCATGCTGGGCCGCCCATGCCTCGGCTTTGGCCGCCGTGCGGTTATAGACACAGACCTCATGTCCCGCTGCCGCCAGATGCCCCGCCATCGGATAGCCCATAACCCCGAGCCCCAGAAACGCCAGTTTTGCCATTGTCCCGTCCTCTCCCATACTGTGTGCCATTGTCTTGCCGGGGTTTTCTGACTATCCCCGGCAGGTGATGCAAGCGGAAAATAGGGCGGTGCCGGGGCATGTCAGGGGTCTTGAAATGGTTGTTGAGGTTGGCAGGCGGTGCCATCCTGCTGGCGCTGCTGGCGCTGGTCGGCACCTATTTCCTGCTGTCGCGCTCGCTGCCAGACTATGACAAGACGCTGACCGTTTCGGGCATCTCCGCCCCGGTCGAGATCGTGCGCGACAATGCCAATGTGCCGCATATTCTGGGCCAGACGGATGCCGACAGTTTCTTTGGGCTGGGCTATGCCCACGCGCAGGACCGCCTCTGGCAGATGATGACGATGCGCCGCACCGTGCAGGGGCGGCTTTCAGAGGTGTTCGGCCCCCGCACCGTCAAGATCGACAGCACCCTGCGCCGGCTCGACCTCTATACGCTCGCGCGCCAGTCGGTCGCGGCGCAGGATGCCGATACCTTGGCGGCCCTCAAGGCCTATGCCGATGGCGTCAACGCCCGCCTGACCGAGATCAACCGCGAGGCTCTGGGGCGCGGTGCCCCGGAACAGTTCATTTTCAACGCCCCCATCGCGCCATGGCAACCCGCCGACTCCATCGCGCTGGTCAAGCTCATGGCGGTTCAGCTTTCTTCGCATCTCGAAAACGAGGTGCTTTTTGCCCGCGCCGCCCTGGCGCTGGAAGACCCGGACCGTCTGGCAGACATCATGCCTCTTGCGCCCGGCAGCGGCATCGCCGCCCTGCCCGAATATGCCGCCCTCTTTCCCGGTGCGGACTGGTCGCGCGTCGCGCAGAGCGAACCGGAAACAGACGATCCGCTCTCGCCCTTCAAACACCGCGCCTTCGCCGGGGCCTCGAATGCCTTTGCCGCTGCGCCCTCGCGCTCGGCCTCGGGCGGGACACTTCTCGCCAATGACCCGCACCTGGGCTTTTCCGCGCCGAACATCTGGTATCTCGCCCGGCTTGACCTGAAAACCGGTGGCGTGATCGGCGGCACCATTCCCGGAATTCCCGCGATCCTGACCGGGCGCAGCGCGCGGCTGGGCTGGGCCGTCACCTCGTCCTATCTCGACGATCAGGACCTCTATATCGAAGAGGTGAACCCCGACAATCCCGATGAGTACCGCACGCCGGACGGCTGGAAAGAGTTCCGCACCGCGCGCTCCATCATCGAGATCAAGGATGCCGATCCCGTCACCCTCACCCTGCGCTGGACAGACAACGGCCCCGTCCTGCCCGGCAGCCATTATGATCTGGCCGAAGTGACCCCGGCGGGCCATGTGGCCTCGCTCGCCTGGACAGCGCTCAGCCCCGAGGATACCACCATGTCCTCGGCCATCGGCCTGATGCGCGCGCAGACGGTACAAGAGGCGATCGACCTTAGCCGGCTCTATATCGCGCCCTCCCAGAACCTCACCCTTGTGGACCAGAACACCATCGCCTTGCGCCTGATCGGCGCCATGCCGCGCCGCGACGCCCGCCACGAGAGCGAAGGGCGCATGCCCGCGCGTGGCTGGCTGCCGGAAAACCGCTGGCAGGGTATGCTGCCCTTTGCCGCCAACCCCGAATTCATCGCCCCCTCGGGTGGCATCCTCGGCAATACCAACAACAAGGTGGTGGATCGCCCCTTTCCCATGCACGTAAGCCACCTCTGGGGCGATACGCAGCGCGTCCATCGCTGGCGCAGGCTCATGCAGGGCCGCGAGGTGCATACCCGCGACAGCTTTATCGAGGCGCAACTGGACACCGTCAGCTTTACCGCCCGCTCGCTCTTGCCGCTTATCGGCGCCGATCTTTGGTTCACCGGGGAATCCGCCCCCGAGGGCACCCCCGAACGCCTGCGCCAAAGGGCGCTTACCATGCTGGCCGACTGGAACGGCGAGATGAACGAACATCTGCCCGAGCCGCTGATCTACGCCGCCTGGATGCGCGCACTGATGGACCGCCTCATTCGCGACGACCTCGGCCCCCTCTCGCGCGAGTTCGACCATCCCGACCCGATCTTCATCGAACGCGTGTTCCGTAATGTCGATGGGGCCGCCGCCTGGTGCGATGTCAAGCAGTCAACGGCGGTCGAGACCTGCACCGACACCGCCCGCATGGCGCTCGACGATGCGCTGATCTGGATTTCCGAGCGCTATGGCGCGTCGCTCGAAAGCCTGCGATGGGGCGACGCGCATCAGGCCACCCATGATCATCAGGTTCTGGGCGATGTGCCGCTTCTGCGCTATTTCGTGAATATCCGCCAATCCACCTCGGGGGGCGACAACACGCTCCTGCGCGGGCGCACGCGCGGGGGCGCCGGGCCGGATCCGTTCCAGAACGTCCATGGCGCGGGCTATCGCGGGGTCTACGACTTTGCCGACCCTGACAGCAGCGTGTTCATCATCGCCACCGGCCAATCGGGGCACTTCCTCAGCCGCTATTACGACAACCTGTCGCAACTCTGGCGGCGTGGCGAATATATCCCCATGTCGCTCGACCCCGATCTGGCCCGCGCGGCAGCGGTGGGGATTACGATCCTTCGCCCCGAGACGCAGTAGCAGCGCCCTCCGCCCTCCCGCGCGGTCGTCAGAGCCTGCGGGGGCAAAGAATCTCAACTTTTCTCACTCCGTTTGGAACCGCGCCGTGCCTCCGGCGTTGATCTCCCAAGCGCGCATTCGGCGCGTTGATGCAATCGCAGGACTGACCCTGCAGAAACGGAGGATACTATGACGTTCCGCACACTGGCTCTTGCAACGGCCCTTACAAGCGTTTCCGCCCTGACGGCCTTGGCCGCAGACGAAGGCGGCACTGAACGGCAGGCGCAAGACAACAGCGGCGTGGATGCCATCTATGAACAAGGCGCGGACACTGCCGCACCTGCGCAGTCCGACACCTGGTCAGAGGCGACCGTTGCCGAGAATGGCGACATTCACGCGCCCACCGAACTTGACCTGACGGCAAAAGACGAGCGCGAAGCCGGCAAGACCCTCGTCGAGAATATTCTCGCAGAGGCCGAAACCGGTGCAACGCTCACGTCCGTGGATGACAAGATCATCGGCGAGGTCGTGGCGCATGAAGGCGACGAGAGCACCGAGCACCTGATCTATGTCGATATCAGCTCGGATGCCCAGATTCAGGCCAAGCGTATCGGCTTTGAGGCAGGCTCGCTCAGCGTCGGGGAAAACGGTGGCTTGGAATATGCCATGACGCTCGAGCAATTGCGCACCGCCGTGGCAGAAAAAGTCGCGACGATGACGCAGTAACGCCCCGCGTTTCACGGCGCGCTCCTCCCTCCCGGCGCGCCCACGGCCCGGCCCTCAGCGGCCGGGCCGTTTTGCAGTCATGCCCCAAAATCTCCCACAGCCGATCACGCGCCCCTTCCCCCCGCCGCGCGGGTGCTTTAAAGACCCGCGCATGCACATCCCCGAAGGAGCCCGCCCGATGCAGGAACCGTCCATCACCCCCGATCTCGTCGCGGCCCATGGCCTCAAGCCAGAGGAATACGACCGTATCCTCGAGATCATCGGGCGCGAGCCGACCTTTACCGAACTGGGCATCTTTTCGGCCATGTGGAACGAACACTGTTCCTACAAATCGTCCAAGAAATGGTTGCGCACCCTGCCCACCACCGGCCCGCAAGTGATCTGCGGCCCGGGCGAGAATGCCGGCGTGGTCGACATTGGGGACGGCCAGGCCGTGGTCTTCAAGATGGAAAGCCACAATCACCCCTCCTACATCGAGCCGTATCAAGGGGCCGCAACCGGCGTGGGCGGCATCCTGCGCGATGTCTTCACCATGGGCGCGCGCCCCATCGCCTCGATGAACGCGCTCAGCTTTGGCGAACCGTCGCACCCCAAGACACGCCAGCTCGTGCATGGCGTCGTGGCGGGCGTGGGCGGTTATGGCAACTGCTTTGGCGTGCCTTGCGCGGGCGGCGAAGTGCGCTTCGATCCGGCCTATAACGGCAACTGCCTTGTGAACGCCTTTGCCGCAGGTCTGGCCGACGCGGACAAGATTTTCTATTCCGCCGCCTCGGGCGTCGGCATGCCCGTGGTCTATCTCGGGGCCAAGACGGGGCGCGACGGTGTCGGCGGGGCGACCATGGCCAGCGCCGAGTTCGACGACAGCATCGAGGAAAAGCGCCCCACCGTGCAGGTGGGCGACCCCTTCACCGAAAAGCGCCTGATGGAGGCCTGTCTCGAACTCATGGCCACCGGGGCCGTGATTTCCATTCAGGACATGGGTGCTGCGGGCCTCACCTGTTCCGCCGTGGAAATGGGCGACAAGGGCGGTCTGGGCGTCAAGCTGCAACTCGACGCCGTGCCGCAGCGCGAGGCGAACATGACCGCCTACGAGATGATGCTCTCGGAATCTCAGGAACGCATGCTCATGGTCCTGCGTCCCGAGCTGGAGGCCGAGGCACGCGCCGTGTTCGAGAAATGGGACCTCGATTTCGCCATCGTCGGCGAGACCATCGCCGAAGACCGCTTTCTCATCCTGCATGGCAATGACATCAAGGCCGATCTGCCCCTGGCCACGCTCTCGGGTTCTGCCCCGGAATATGATCGCCCTTGGGTGGAAACCGCCCCTGCCACGCCGCTCGACCCCGCGACCGTGCCGGGCGTCGATCCCATCGACGGTCTCAAGGCGCTCATCGGCTCGATCAATTACTGCGCCCGCCAATGGGTTTACGAGCAATATGACACCATGGTCATGGCCGACACGGCCCGCACGCCCGGTCAGGGCGCAGGGCTCATCCGCGTGCATGGCACCGACAAACTTCTCGCCTTCACCTCCGACGTGACCCCGCGCTACGTCAAGGCCAACCCGTTCGAGGGCGGCAAACAGGCGGTGGCCGAGGCCTATCGCAACCTCTCCGCCCTGGGCGCGGTGCCGCTTGCCACCACCGACAACCTCAACTTCGGCAACCCCGAAAAGCCCGAGATCATGGGGCAGTTCGTGGGCGCGATCAAGGGCATCGGCGCGGCGGTGGCCGCCCTCGACATGCCCATCGTATCCGGCAACGTCTCACTCTATAACGAAACCGACGGTGCCGCGATCCTGCCCACGCCGACCATCGGCGCCGTGGGCATCATCCGTGACCCCGCAACCGCCATCACCGGTCAGGCGCGGGATGGGCATGTGGCGCTTGTCTTGGGCGAAACCCATGGGCACCTGGGCCAATCGGCACTTCTGGCCGAGGTGTTCAACCGGGTCGAGGGCGACGCGCCCCCCGTGGACCTTGCCGCAGAAAAGCGCCACGGCGATTTCATCCGCTCCAACCACGCGCTGATCAAGGCCTGCACCGACCTCAGCGATGGCGGTCTGGCCCTTGCCGCCTTCGAGATGGCTGAGGCGGCAGGCGTGGGCGTGCAGCTCGACAGCGATGATGCCGCCACCCTCTTCGGCGAGGATCAGGCGCGCTATCTCATCGCCTGCAACTTCGATCAGGCCGAGGCGCTGATGATCGCCGCAGGTCAAGCGGGCGTGCCTCTCACTTCCGTTGGGCGCTTCACCGGCGACACCGTGCGCTTTGGCAAATCCGAGGCTCCGCTCGCCGAATTGTCGAGCCTGTTCCGGGGCACCTTCGGGGCGACCTTCGGCTAAGGAGGCAGGCACATCAGGATAGCGATTCTGGCCTGTTTCTGACGTTCGCCCCAATCCCCAAAGCGCGGACTCAAGGCGCGTAGCGCCGCCGCGCAGCGCCCGTCCGCCCCCTCGGACGGGCCCCGCGCGACTCATCGCAAAAGCGCAACGATCCCTTAAGACCACCCTCTCACCCCATCACATTATCCGGAGCCCCATGGCGCGGACACGGCCACCGTGGCAGGCTCGTGCCAGCCATGAAAGGATCCTCCATGCTCCGCCGCCTGCTTCTTGCCAGCCTTGTCCTGCTCGCCACGCCCCTCACAGCACAGGACACCCCCCCAGAGCCAGAACCCGCGATGACGCTCGACCGGCTCGATACCATCATCCGCGCCCTCGACCCGCAAGCGCAGAGCAACGGAACCGTCTGGCAGCTCAGCGTCAATGACGTGCAGGTTCTCATCGTCACGGATGAAACCGCCGACCGGATGCGCGCCATGACCCCCGTGGCCAAGACCGAAGACCTTGCACCCGAAGACCTCAGCCGCGTCCTGCAAGCCAATTTCGACACCGCTCTCGATGCGCGCTACGCCATTGCCAAGGATATTCTCTGGGCCGCCTTCATCCATCCGCTCAAACCTCTGGAAAAGGACGAATTCATCTCGGGTCTGGGTCAGGTGGTGAACCTCGCCCAGAGTTACGGCACGCTCTATTCCGGCGGCGCGCTGCAATATGGCGGCGGCGACAGCGGTGCGCTGCAACGCGCGCTCATCGACGATCTGCTCAAGAAGGGCGAGGAAATCTGAACCTCGCCAGAGGGGGGCGCTGCCCCCCACGCGCCTCGCGGCGCTCCCCCCGAGGTATTTTGCGCCAGATGAAAGGCAGGCGCCACGCTCTCTTGCACTCCTCCCGGCGGCGCTCTACATCTTGGGCAAGACCTGACAAGGAGACCACCGATGGCCATGCTCGCCTCCGATCTCGAAGCCCTGATCCGCCAGGCCCTGCCCAATGCAAAGATCACCGTCGAAGGCGACGACGGCGTGCATTTCGCCGCCGAAGTGATCGACGAGAGCTTTCGTGGCATGAACCGCGTGCAGCAGCAACGCGCCGTCTACGCCGCGCTCAAGGGCAAGATGGACGGCCCCAACGGTGCCGTGCATGCGCTCGCACTGACAACCAAGGCGCCCGACTGAGCCTGATGGAACCCCGCCTCCTCGTTGCCTTGCTGATCTTGCCCTTCGCGGGAATATTTGCCTACACGATGTGGCATGAAATCCTCCGCTACCGCCGCGACGGGCGCGCCGCCTATGGCCTTGGCTATTGCGAAGAAACCGACAGCACCCATGTAACGCTTTTGGGAGACGATGAAACCGGGTATGACCCGGACGAGACCGCCACCCCGGCCAAGGCCGATTGACAGACCGATAGGACATATCATGACTGACGCCAAGACCCGCATCGAAGACACCGTGAAATCTGCCGATGTCGTGCTCTACATGAAGGGCACCAAGGACATGCCGCAATGTGGCTTCTCCAGCCGCGTTGCGGGCGTGCTGAATTACATGGGCGTGACCTACACCGATGTGAACGTGCTCGCCGACGAAGAGATTCGCCAGGGGATCAAGGACTATTCCGATTGGCCCACCATCCCCCAGCTTTACGTGAAGGGCGAATTCGTGGGCGGCTGCGACATCATCACCGAGATGACGCTCTCGGGAGAGCTCGACGAATTGTTCGAGAAATCCGGCGTCTCCTATGACAAGGATGCCGCCAACAAGATCCGCGAAGCGAACGCTTGATCGAACAAGGCGGCCGGAACACCCGGCCGCCTGTCTCTTTAACCCCGCCGGGTCCAGCCCCAGAGACAGAGCATTTCCATCAGAACATGCGCCCCCGCAATCGCGGTGGCCCCCGTGGTATCATAGGGCGGCGATACCTCGACCATATCCCCACCAACCAGATTGATCCCCGCCAGATCGCGCAGAATGATCGCGGCCTGCGCCGATGTCAGCCCGCCCCAGACCGGCGTGCCGGTGCCGGGCGCAAAGGCGGGGTCGAGCGCATCGATGTCAAAGGTCATGTAAACCTGCGCATCGCCCACGATCTCCTTGATCTTGCGCGCGATTTCCACCGGCCCCTCCAGATGCACCTGACGCGCGTCAAGCGTGGTAAAGCCCATCGTATCGGGATTGGTGGTGCGTATCCCCACCTGCACCGACCGCATGACATCGACAAACCCCTGTTTCACCGCCTTGTACATCATCGTGCCATGGTCGATCCGCGTGAGGTCGTCATCAGCCCATGTATCGGAATGGGCATCGAAATGGATCACCGCCAGCGGCCCGTATTTCTCGGCATGGGCCTGCAACAGCGGCAGGGTGATATAGTGATCGCCGCCAATCGCGAAACAGGCGGCACCTGCGTCCAGAATCCCCCGCGCATGTGTACACAATGTCCCGGGGAAGGCCGCCACATGCGCATAATCAAACGCCAGATCGCCATAGTCCACGATGCTCAGATGGGACAGCGGATCATAGCCATCCCAGCCATAGGGCGGATCATAGACCTGCAGCGCGCTCGCCTCGCGCACCGCGCGCGGCCCCATGCGGGTGCCGGTCCGGTTGGTCACGGATTGGTCGAACGGCACGCCTGTGATCGCCACATCCACACCGCTTAGGTCTTTGCTGTAACGCCGCCGCGCAAAGGACAGCGCCCCGCCAAAGGTATTCTCATAAGTTAGCCCACGCAGGTCATCGCGCGTAAACGCCTGATCCACCTGCTTTTTTGCATCTTCCAGTGCCATGATATCCCTCTCTCAGGCGATCGGTTGCGCGCGCTCGACCAGCCGCGCAAAGAACGAGGCGCCGATCGGTGCCACCGCATCGTTGAAATTGAACCCCGGATGGTGCAGCCCCGGCCCCTCGCCCTGTCCAAGAAACAGATACGACCCGGGGCGTTCTTGCAGCATGTAGGAAAAATCCTCGGCCCCCATCTCGCGCGGGCGATCCGCGATGACGGCCCCCTCGCCCACCACCTCACGCGCGACCTCTGTGGCAAAGGCGGTCTTGTCGGCGTCATTGTAGGTCGCAGGGTATCCAAGGTCGATACGCACCTCGGCGCGCACCCCATGCGCGGCCGCCGTGCCATGCGCCACCTCGCGCAGTCGCCGATGCACCATTTCCTGCACCTCGGGCGTGAAGGTGCGGATCGTCGCGTTGATATAGGCGGTCTCAGGGATCACGTTATCCACTGTTCCGGTGTGAATCTGCGTCACCGAGATTACCAGATCATCCAGCGGATTGCGGTTGCGGCTGACAATGGTCTGAATCGCCTGCACGATGGCCACCGCCGCCACCACCGGATCAAGGCACTCATGCGGCATGGCCCCATGCCCCCCCCGCCCGATCACGTCGATATGGAGCGTGTCCACCGCCGCCATGATGGGCCCCGGTGTGGTCTCGAACCGGCCCGCAGGCACCCCCGGCAGCGTATGGAGCGCATAGACCTGATCCACGCCGTAGCGACTCAGCGCGCCCTCCTCGACCATGATACGCCCGCCGCCCGGCCCCTCTTCGGCGGGTTGAAAGAGCAGCACCACGCGCCCGGCGAAATTCCGCGTCTCCGACAGGTATTTGGCCGCCCCCAGCAACATGGTGGTATGCCCGTCATGGCCACAGGCATGCATCTTGCCCGGGGTTTGGCTGGCATACTCCAGCCCGGTGATCTCGGTCATCGGCAGCGCATCCATATCGGCGCGCAGACCAATCGTGGGCCCATCCCCCCGCCCCTCGATCACCGCGATGACACCAGTCGTCGCCACTCCGGTTTCGATCTGGGTGATGCCGAATTCGCGCAGGCGCTCGACCACAAAGGCGGCTGTCTGGTGACAATCGAACCCAAGTTCGGGATGCGCGTGCAGATGCCTGCGCCAGGCCGTCATTTCCTCGGAAAACCCGGCAATTCGATTGATCACGGCCATCTCTGGACATCCCTTCCTTCTCGCGTCAGGGTCCACTCAACCCCAAAGACGAGGCCGCCGCAATGCCTGACGACACGCTCATTCACGATCCCCTTGGCGGATTGCCCCGCCTCATCGCCATCATGGCCCGCCTGCGTGATCCCGACACGGGCTGCCCCTGGGATATCGAGCAGGATTTCGCCACCATCGCCCCCTACACGATCGAAGAGGCCTATGAGGTGGCCGACGCGATCGAACAGGAAAACTGGCAAGAGTTGCGCGGCGAATTGGGCGATCTTCTGTTGCAGGTGGTGTTTCATTCCCAGATCGCGCAGGACCGGGGCCTGTTTGACGTTCAGGACGTGGCCAACGCCATCTCGGATAAAATGGTCGCGCGCCATCCGCATGTGTTCGGCTCCGAGAGCCGCGACAAGACCGCCGAACAGCAAACCCGCGACTGGGAGACGGTCAAGGCCGCCGAACGCGCCGCCGAGGCAAAGACCGGCACACTCGACGGCGTGGCGCTTGGCCTGCCGGCGCTCCTGCGCGCGGTCAAGCTCCAGAAACGCGCCGCGCGCGTTGGCTTTGACTGGCCAGACTCTTCTCATGTTCTCAACAAGATACGCGAAGAAGTTGAGGAACTGCATGAAGCCGCGACCGAACTGACTCAGGACGCTGTCGAAGAAGAGTTCGGCGACCTTCTCTTTGTCATGGCCAATCTCGCCCGGCACATGAAGCTCTGCCCCGAAACCGCCCTGCGCCGCGCCAATGCCAAGTTCACCCGGCGTTTCGAGCGGATCGAGTCCCTTTTGGCCGAACGCGGTCTGCGCCCGTCAGACTCGGATCTGGCTGAAATGGACGCGCTCTGGGAACAGGCCAAGGCCGAGGAACGCAGCTAGTTCCATCCTACAACCGCTTGTAATCACGCCCAAAACCCGCCACTCTGCTGACGAATAGCAAAAGGACCGACCCGATGACGATCATGGATGAGGCCCGCAATGTTCTGGGTGAGGCTCTGGAAGCCTGCTCGACCAAGCCGCTCACCGGCTTTTTCCGCGACGGCCATTGCAACACCTGCGACGCGGATCACGGCAGCCATACGGTCTGCGCGGTGATGACCGCCGAATTTCTGGCCTTTTCCAAATATGTCGGCAACGACCTCAGCACGCCGCACCCGGAATTCCAGTTTCCCGGCCTGAAACCGGGCGATCAGTGGTGCCTCTGCGCCGCGCGCTTTCTTCAGGCCCATGACGAGGGCTGCGCCCCCATGGTGCGGCTCGACGCCACCCATGTGCGCGCCCTCGAAATCGTGCCGCTCGAAGTGCTGCAAGAGCACGCCGCCCCGGAGAGCTGAGAGAATGGCCACTGTCCCCCTTCTGTCCGATTCCGAGGCCAGCCCCGAGGCGCGCGCCGTATTCGACGACATCCGCGCCACCCGTGGCAGCGATTTCATCAACAATTTCTGGCGCGCGCTGGCCCATGACCCGGCGCTCTTACGCGCAACCTGGGACCGGCTCAAGGCGGTGATGGGCCCTGGCACCCTCGATCCGCTGACCAAGGAACTGATCTATATCGCCGTGTCGGTCGCCAATGGGTGCGAATATTGCGCGCATTCCCACACCGCCGCCGCGCGCGCCAAGGGCATGACAGCTGAGCAGCATGGCGAATTGCTCTCGGTGATCGGCATGGCCGCCCAGACCAATGCGCTCGCCACCGCCCTTCAGGTGCCGGTTGACGACACCTTCAAGGTCTGAACCCCGCGCGACGCCTCAGATCTTCATGTCAAAGCCCAGATGCTTGGCGACCGTGAAAATATCCTTGTCGCCACGCCCGCACATATTCATCACCAGGAGGTGATCCTTGGGCAGGGTCGGCGCGATTTTCATCACATGGGCAAGGGCATGGCTCGGTTCCAGTGCCGGGATGATCCCCTCTTGCGCACAGCAGAGCTGGAACGCTTCCAGCGCCTCGGTGTCGGTGATCGACACATATTTGGCACGCCCCGTCTCATGCAGCCAGCTATGCTCCGGCCCAATGCCCGGATAATCCAGACCTGCCGAAATCGAATGTCCCTCAAGGATCTGCCCATCGGCATCCTGCAAGAGATATGTGCGATTGCCATGCAGCACGCCGGGCCGCCCGCCAGTCAGGCTCGCGCAATGCTCCATGCGGTCATCGACGCCATGCCCCCCGGCCTCGACCCCGATGATATTGACGGTCGGATCGTCAAGGAACGGATAGAACAGCCCCATCGCGTTCGACCCGCCGCCAATCGCCGCCACCAGCGTATCGGGCAGACGCCCTTCTGCGGCCTGCATCTGCTCTTTGGTTTCCTTGCCGATGATCGACTGGAAATCGCGCACCATCGCCGGGTAGGGATGCGGCCCCGCCACCGTGCCGATGCAATAGAAGGTGTCGCGCACATTCGTGACCCAATCGCGCAGCGCGTCGTTCATCGCATCCTTGAGCGTGCCACGTCCGCTTGTCACCGGCACCACCTCGGCGCCGAGCAACCGCATCCGGAACACATTGGGTGCCTGACGTTCGACATCATGTGCGCCCATGTAGACCACGCATTGCAGCCCGAACTTGGCGCAAACGGTAGCCGTCGCGACCCCATGCTGACCGGCACCCGTTTCCGCGATGATCCGCTTCTTGCCCATGCGGCGGGCAAGGATGATCTGGCCCAGCACGTTGTTGATCTTGTGCGCGCCGGTGTGGTTCAACTCATCGCGCTTGAGATAGATCTTGGCCCCGCCCAGATGCTGCGTCAGCCGGTCGGCATAATAGAGCGGCGAGGGGCGGCCCACGTAATGCGTCCACAGATCGTGCATCTCGTCCCAGAACGACGGATCGGTCTTGGCATGCTCATACTGCTCTTCGAGTTCCAGAATGAGCGGCATCAGGGTTTCCGACACGAACCGCCCGCCGAAATCGCCGAACCGGCCCTTCTCGTCGGGGCCAGTCATAAAGCTGTTGAAGAGATCGTTCATTGTCTCGGGCCTTTGTCATTCGGGAAAGTCTGAGGTTGAATATGGGACGCGCAGAGGATTTTCCAGCGAAAAGCGGGGCGATCAGAGGCAGCGGATCACATAGAGCCGCGACCAGAGGTCCGGCTCGGCCAGAAGAAAGGGCAAGAACGGCTCGGACCGCTGCGCGATATGGATCTGGCCACTGTCCACCAGCGATTCCAGCACCGATTGAAACCCCTGCGCCTTCCACGTCGCCTCAAGCAGGTTAAAGACACCGAAGCCGCCGGGGCGTGTCACGCGGGCCAGATGAATCAGGCTTTCGGGCGGGGCATGACCGGGGCCAAAGGCCCCGACACAGACAAACCCGGCAAAACTGTCATCGGCAAAGGGCAGACCGCTGCCCATCTCGGCCTCGACCAGATTGGCGTAATGCCCCGTCGCCTGCGCCGCCGCCAACATGCCCGGCGAAAGATCGCAGCCGGTTATCGGCCCGTAGCCCAGAATGCTCAGGCTCTCGGCCACCAGCCCCGTGCCGCAAGCGGCATCAAGCACCGGCCCATCGGTCGTGCCCATGAACCGCGCGAACATCGCAGCCCCAAGGGCGGGCAACCGAAACCCTTTCGCCAGATTGTCGGCGTCATAGCTGAGCGCCCAATCATTATAGATCGCGCGGGATTGCTCGGGCGTCTTGGCCCCGTATACATCGCTCAGATCATCCATGATGCGCGCCTCCCTCCAATGGGGCCAGCATGCCCTAGCTCTGCGCGTTGTCAATAAAGGCGCGGATCAGGTCCGCATCCTTCACCCCCGGCGCGGCCTCAACCCCGGAGGACACGTCGAGTTGCCGCGCGCCCGTCCGCGCCACGGCCTCGGCCACGTTGTCAGGGTTCAGCCCCCCCGCCAGAAGCCACGGCAAGGGCCAATCGCGCCCCGCGATCAAACCCCAGTCAAAGGCCAGCGCATTGCCCCCCGGCCGTGTCGCCCCCGGTGGCGGCTTGGCGTCGATCAAAAGCTGATCGGCGGCCCCACCGTAGACGTCGATCTGCGCCAGATCCGCCGCCTCGGCAATTCCGATGGCCTTGATCACCGGCAATCCATAGCGCGTCTTGACCTCGGCCAACCGCGCCGGGCTCTCATGCCCATGCAATTGCAGGAAATCGAGCGGCACCTGATCCGTGAGCGCATCGAGCATGGCGTCATCAGCATCGACCGTCAGCGCCACCTTGGCCACGCCCGGCGGCACGCCCAGGGCAAGGGTGCGCGCCTGCGCGAGGCTCACGTTACGCGGCGATTTTCCAAAGAACACGAAGCCGACATAGGCCGCACCCGCCTCAATCGCCGCCGACACGTCAGCGGCGGCGGTGAGGCCGCAAATCTTGACACGAATATTTCTTGTCATGCGCGCAGGTTAGCTCGCCTGATCAAGAAGCGCCAGAACCTCATCCTTGCCCTGGTGCCGTTCGCCTTTCAGACGCTTGATCTCGGCCCGCAGACTGGCCAGTTCCCGCGCCTGCCGCGCCGCGGCTGCCCGCTCGCCCGCCTCACGAATCCATTCCCAGATGAATCCGACAATCAGCCCCATCAGAATGCCGCCAAAGATCACGATGAACAGCGGCAGGTCATAGGTCGGGTTGAGCGCGGCAAACCCCGCCAATTCATCAGGCAGCACCCGCAAGGTCACGACCCCGCGATTGGCCAGCGCAATCAGCACCAGCGCAAGGGCGAAAATGGCAATCGAGGCATAGCGGATATAGCGCATGGATTACTTTCCGTTGAGCCGGTCACGCAAGAGCTTGCCGGTCTTGAAGAAGGGCACGTTTTTCTCCTCAACATGCACACTTTCGCCCGTGCGGGGATTGCGACCTGTGCGCGCATCCCGCTTTTTCACGGAGAACGCACCAAAGCCGCGCAATTCGACGCGATTGCCCTCGGCCAGCGCATCGGTGATCTCATTGAAGATCGTATTGACGATACGCTCGACGTCGCGCTGATAAAGATGCGGATTCTCGTCGGCGATTTTTTGAATCAGTTCCGATCGGATCATCGGTGGTCTCTCCCCCGGCCTTATTGTTTGTAACTTTGCGGCAGTTGAGGGGGACTATAGCCAGAATGCTGCGAAACCCAAACAGAAAGCCGGGGCAAGAGGCGGAAATCTATGCGATTTTTTGCTGACCGCAGGCAATTTTCCCGCCCTGCCCTTGTCCAGCGGCGGCACATCGCGGGCACGGCCTTGATGCTGCGTCGCGGCATCAGGATCGCACCGGCGTTGATTCGGATCGGCGGCCACACGCCTTCTTACAACGCCACTGGTGGACATTTCGCCACGTCCCCCCCATGCTGCGCCGGGCACCGCGAGGACAGGCATGACGGCACGACAGATCATCATCGACACCGATCCCGGTCAGGATGACGCGGTGGCGATCCTCTTTGCCTTGGCCTGCCCCGAGGCGCTCGAGGTGCTGGGCCTGACTTGTGTCGCAGGCAACGTCCCACTGGCCATGACCACGCGCAATGCGCGCAAGATCTGCGAATTGGCAGGCCGCTCGGATCTGCCGGTCTTTGCCGGATGCGACCGCCCCCTTGGCCGCGCGCTGATCACGGCAGAGCATGTGCATGGCCGCTCCGGCCTCGATGGCCCGGACCTGCCCGAACCGACCATGCCGCTGCAGGATCGGCACTCCGTCGAGTTTCTCATCGACACCCTGCGCACGCGCCCCTCCGGCACGGTCACACTGGTGCCCATCGGCCCGCTCACCAATATCGCAACGGCCTTTCAGCGCGCGCCTGACATCATCCCGCGCGTTCAGGAAATCGTGCTCATGGGGGGCGCGCATGCGGCCCATGGCAATGTAACCCCGGCGGCAGAGTTCAACATCCATGTCGACCCCGAGGCTGCCGCCTGCGTCATGGCCTCCGGTGCACCGATTACGATGCTGCCGCTCGACGTGACGCACAAGGCCCTCGTCACCCCCTCCCGCAATGCCGCCTTTCACGCCCTTGGAACGCCGGTAGGGGCGGCGGTCGGCGCGCTCACCGGGTTCTATGAACGCTACCACCCCGAGCGCCACGGTCGCGACGGCGCGCCGTTGCACGATCCCTGCACGATCGGCTGGCTCTTGCGCCCCGATCTCTTCACCGCCCGCCGCGTCAATGTGGAAATCGAGACCGGATCCGAATTGACCATGGGCATGACAGTGGTGGATTGGTGGGGTGTCACCAAACGCCCCGCCAATGCCACATTCGTCCACGATATTCGCGCGCAGGATTTCTTTGACCTGCTCACTGAAAGGCTCTCGCGCCTATGACCACCGCCCTCAGCCTCGCCCGGCCCGATGATCTGGACCGGCTTTTGCCGCTGGTCGCCGCCTTTCACGACGAAGCCGGCATTGTCCAGTCCGACACCGCCCGCCGTGCCGCCCTTCTGCCCATGCTCGAAGGCAGCCCGCATGGCGTGACCTATCTGATCGGACCGGGCCGCGCGCCCATCGGCTATATCGTCATCAGCTTTGGCTGGTCGGTCGAGTTCGGCGGCCTCGATGGCTATGTCGATGAATTCTACATCCGCCCCGGCGTGCGCGGGCGCGGCATCGGCTCCGAGGTGATGGTCAGCCTGCCCAAGGCTCTTGCCGGTGCCGGGCTGAAGGCCCTGCATCTCGAAGTCCGACGCGACAATGACAAGGTGCGCGCCCTGTATCGCAAACTGCGCTTCGAGCCGCGCGATGCCTACAGCCTCATGACCTGCGCGCTCTAGACTTTTCCGCGCTTGACCTTAGGTAAACCATATGACCCGACTGATCCCGTTCGAAAACAGCTATGCCAATTTGCCCGCGCGGTTTTACACGCAGCAAGCGGCCCTGCCCGTGCGCGCCCCGCATCTGATCCGCTTCAACCGGGATCTGGCCGCCGAACTGGGCATCTCCGAGACCAGCGAAACCGAGCTTGCCAATATCTTTTCCGGCAATCAGGTGCCCGAGGGTGCCAGCCCCTTGGCCCAGGTCTACGCCGGTCATCAGTTCGGGGGCTTCTCGCCGCAACTGGGCGACGGGCGCGCGCTCCTGTTGGGCGAGGTGATTGACCGCAACGGCCAGCGCCGCGACATCCAGCTCAAGGGCTCTGGCCCGACCCCCTATAGCCGGATGGGCGATGGGCGCGCGTGGCTTGGCCCGGTCCTGCGCGAATATGTGGTGTCCGAGGCCATGCACGCCCTTGGCCTGCCCACCACCCGCGCCCTCGCCGCCACCCTGACCGGCGAGCCGGTTTATCGCGAGGCGGGCGGCCTGCCCGGCGCGGTGCTGACTCGCGTGGCCGCCAGCCATCTGCGCGTCGGAACCTTCCAGTTCTTCGCCGCGCGCCGTGATCTCGACGGGCTGCGCACGCTTTATGATTACACGGTTGAGCGCCACTACCCCCATGTCGAAAGCCCCGCACATCTCTTGGCCGAGGTGATCCGCGCTCAGGCGCGGCTGGTGGCGCGCGGGCTTTCCATCGGCTTTATCCATGGGGTGATGAACACCGACAACACAACGATTTCCGGCGAAACCATCGACTATGGCCCCTGCGCCTTCATGGATGTCTACCATCCGCAGACCGTGTTCAGCTCGATTGATACACGCGGGCGCTATGCCTATGACAATCAGGCGCATGTGATCGTCTGGAACATGGCGCAACTGGCCACCGCACTGGTGCCGCTTATGCCTGATCAGAACGAGGCGATCGAAGATTTCACCGCGCTCGTTCATGCCATGCCCGATCAGATCGAGACCGAATGGCGCCGCGCCTTTGGCCGCAAGATCGGCATTGCCGAGGCCACGGCGCAGGATGCCCCGCTCGTTGCCGACCTGCTCGCGCGCATGGCCGAAGGGCGGGCGGATTTCACCAATACCTTCCGAGGCCTGCTCGATGGCACGGCGCGGGATCAGTTCCTCGACCGCACAGCCTTTGATGAATGGGAGCCGCTCTGGCGCGCCCGCATCGCGCAGGAATCCGATCCCGAGACCGTGATGCGCACCGCCAACCCGGCCTTCATCCCCCGCAATCACCGGATCGAACAGATGATCGAGGCGGCCGTCGCGGGTGATTACGCCCCTTTCGAGCGATTGCTCGACGTCTTGGCGCGGCCCTACGAGGATCAACCCGACGCAGCTGATCTCAAACGCCCGCCGACCCCGAGCGAGGTGGTGCACAACACCTTCTGCGGCACATGAAAACGCCGGGGAATGACCCCCGGCGCCTTCGAGTTGATCAGGCCGCGTTCGACCGCGCGCCACCGCCGGGTTTGCGCCGACGTCCGCCGCCCGCAGCAGGCTTGCCCGGCTGGCCCCCCGCCTTGAAGCCACCGCCGCCGTTGCCACCGCGACGGCGCGGGCCGCCGCGACCACCGGCAGGCTTGGGTGCCTTCGGATCGGGCAGCACTTCCCACGGACGGCCCGAGGCCACCGGAATCGTCGTGCCCAACACCTTTTGAATGTCCTTCAGCTCGCCCATCTCGTCGGGGGCGCAAAAGGCAATCGCCGCCCCGTCCCGGCCCGCGCGCGCGGTCCGGCCGATCCGGTGAACGTAATTGTCAGGCACATTCGGCAATTCGTAATTGTAGACGTGTTTGACATCGGGAATATCCAGCCCCCGCGCCGCGACATCGGTCGCCACGAGGATCTTGACCTGCCCGTCACGGAACGCCTTGAGCGCGCGCTCGCGCTGCCCCTGGCTCTTGTTGCCATGGATGGCCGCGACACTATAGCCCGCCTGCTCCAGCCGCCGCGCCAGCTTGTCCGACCCGTGCTTGGTGCGGCCAAAGACCAGCGCCAACTCGTCGCGGTGCCGGTCGAGCATTTCGATCAACAGATCGGGCTTGGCCGCCTTGGCGACAAAATGCACCTCCTGCGTGACTTTGTCCGCAGCCTTGCCCGGCGGGCTGACCTGCACCCGTTTGGGATGGGTCAGGTAACTGGCGGCAATCTCCTCCATCTGCTTGGGCATGGTGGCCGAAAACAGCATCGTCTGGCGCTCGGCGGCCAAGAGCCCCGCAATCCGGCGCAGCGCATGGATAAAGCCCAGATCAAGCATCTGGTCCGCCTCGTCCAGCACGAGAAAGCGCGCCGCATCCAGACGCACCGCGCGCCGGTCGATGAGGTCAAGCAAGCGCCCCGGTGTCGCCACCAGAATATCGGTGCCCTGCTCCAGCCGCTTGATCTGCGGGTTGATCGAGGCACCGCCCACCACAAGACTGATCTTGATCGGGCTGTCCTTGACCAGCGGCAAGAGCGCGTCGCGGATCTGGCTGGCCAGTTCGCGCGTGGGCGCGAGGATGAGGCTGCGGATGGTCTTGGGCGCAGGTTTGCCCGGCGCCTCCATCAACGCGGCAATCAGCGGCAGGCCAAAAGCCATGGTCTTGCCGGTGCCGGTCTGTGCAAGGCCCAGAACGTCAAACCCGTTCATCGCGTGCGGAATGGCATGGGTCTGGATCGGGGTCGGTTCGGTGATGCCTGCGGTGGCCAGCTTGCGTACCAATGCAGCAGGCAGGCCCATTTCGTCAAATAGGTTCAAGTCGTATCCTTTCAGGGGCGCGAGGACATCCCGCAGCCCATCGCAGGCGGTGATAGCCACCGCCCGGTCGTCGTGGTTTCACCAACCAGCAGCCAAGGGACCGAATGCCCCCTGCACTCTGACAGGTGTTTGGCCCCACGCGTGATTTTGGGATCATCCGCGACATTTCATAAATGGGCCCGGTTCGGGCTGTGCTGCTCACGCGGCAGGAAATGTCGGTTACGCGCCATATGGAGGCGCCGCGCGCAGAAGTCAAGCGCAGCGTCCCGTTGCGTCACGTGTTGCTTCTGTCATCCTCGGGCTCGACCCGAGGACCTCTAGCCCCGCAATGCACCCCCGCGCGAATAGCACCCAAGGTGCCGCGCGGATCACGCCATCCCCCTCACCTCAGCATCCACACGCCCTCGGGCCAGAACGCATGAAACGCAAAGGCGAACATCACATCATGCGGCACATCGCGCCCCTGCCCGTCGCGCACCCGCACCGTGCCCACGTCGCGGCCTTTGGCGATGGTCCCGTGATCCAGCGCCGAGGCTTGGCCCGCCTCCCAACTGATCCGAACCCCTGCCTCGGTCACGCCCCCCTCTGCCCGAACCCGCGTCAAGGGCCAGGCCCGGTTGCCCACCCGCACCACCCGCTCAAGCGGCGGAATTCCATGCGGCGGGTCCTCGCCATTGTAGAGAAACGGCCGCGCCGAAGTGTCATAGCCCCGATAGGGATTGCGCCCGTAGGACCGATTATAGGCCGGCTCGTCCATCACCAACCCATCCGGATTGCGCGCGCGGAACTGATCCCAGCTTTCCATCCAGCTTGGCATCTGCTTGAGCGTGGTACCTGTCAGTTCGCCCACGATGGCCTCGCCGATCGCCTGTTGCCACCAGCTTTGGGTCTCGCGGTCATACATGACCATATCCGAATGACGCAGCTTGCCCGACACGCCGAATGTGAGCACCCCCCGCGCCGTGCGCCGGTCAAATGTCATGCCTGAATTGCACAAGGGACAGAAGGTGACAGCCACCGGCACGCCCCCCACCGTGTCATTCACGATCTCATGCCAGGTGAGGTAGCGAATGGGATAGGCGCGCGGCTGTGTGCCGGGGATTTCCAGCGTGATCACCGGTTCTGTCCCGGCAATCCGCCGCTCTGACGCGGCTTTGCGGTATTTTGGCCCGGTTATGGCCGGGATTCCATCCTTGGGCGGCCCGCCCGACATGATCTCGGACCAGTCGCGCACCGTGGTCTTGTCGAAATTCGTTTGCGGCCACTCCGCCCGCCAGGACCGAGGGTCGGCATGAGCCAGCGAGGCCATCAGCATCAGGGATGCCAGCAGGGCAAGGAAACGGGGCATGGCGGCTCCTGTCTTGACATGCATCATGCCCCAAGATGCACGCCGCAGGGGCGCCAAACCAGCCCCCCCCACGCGATTGTGACCCTGCGTCAGCCGCGCCGCGCCTCGCTCAGCGCCCGGTCCCACAGCCGGTCCCGCATCAACCGTCGAAAGGCGCGCTTGACCTCACCGCTGGCGTCGCGCGTGTAGCACCGCCCATGGGTCAGGATCAGCCGCTCTGGGCCCCAGTCCAGCACCTGCTCGACCAGATCCCCCACCGCCTTGCGCCCGCCCAGACGCCCCGCCAAACCCAAGGGGGGCTTGCCATCGCTGTCGTCGATCCCCGCCAGCCAGATCAGCGGGCGCACCCAGACAGGCAACGGCGCGGTCTCCACCGCGATGATGAGCCGTGAGAGGATGGCAGAACGGCTGGCCTGATGCAGAAAGACAACCTCGGTCTCGGCCCCTTCCAGCACCAGCGGCTTGATCTCTCGACACCACGCGGCTGTTTTCACCTCTGCCCCGCGCCATATCCGCGCGCCGGGATAGGCCGCCTGCCAATCGCCGAGATGCGGCAATTCCGGAGCATGGGGCAGCACGATATGCGCCACGCGCCCGCGTGTCTCGAGCCAGTCGCGCAGCCCGTCGGTCAAGACCCCCGGCGCATGCACCCAGAGCGCACCGCCTGACAGCTCGATCACGACCGTGCGCAGCGGCATCGCAACGCCGCCACGCCAGATCACAAAGTCGCCCGCCACTTCCCAAACCCCATGGGCCAGAGGCTCCGGGACGCATGTGGAGGCGACAGTCATGCTTATTCGGTCACAGTGACTTTCGTCATCACGTCCGGCTGGCCGATCACGGCCCCATTCGGCCCATTGCCGCGCTTGATCGCGTCCACGATCTCCATGCCTTCTGTGACTTTACCGACCACGGTATATTGCCCGTTCAGGAACTCGCCCGCGTCGAACATGATGAAGAACTGGCTGTTTGCGGAATTCGGGTTCTGGGCGCGCGCCATGCCGACCACGCCGCGCAGAAACTTCTCGTCAGAGAATTCGGCCTTGAGGTCGGGCCGAGCGCTGCCGCCCATGCCCGCGCGGCTCATGTCGCCCCCGTCCAGCTTGCCAAACTGCACATCGCCGGTCTGCGCCATGAAGCCTTCGATCACTCGGTGAAACACGACCCCGTCATAGGCCCCCTCTGCGGCCAGAGCGGTGATCTGTTCCACATGCCCCGGCGCGACATCCTCATAGAGGTCGATCTTGACGGTGCCATTGGCCTCCCCCGCAATCTCGATCTCGAGCCCCGTCGCCAGCGCCGGACCCGCCAGCAGGCTCAGTACAACTGCGGTCTTATACATCTGCGGCCACCTTGACGCTGATCATCCGGTCCGGGTTCGCAGGCGGCTCGCCGCGCGTGATGGCATCGACATGCTCCATGCCCGCGATCACGCGGCCATAGACCGTATACTGACCGTTCAGGAAATGGTTGTCCTTGAAATTGATGAAGAACTGGCTGTTGGCGCTGTTGGGATTCTGGCTGCGCGCCGCCCCCAGCGTGCCGCGATCATGCGGGATTTTGGAAAACTCGGCCTTGAGATCAGGCAGGTCGCTGCCACCGGTGCCCGCCATGCGCGGATTATAATCCTTTTCCATGTTCGCATGCTGCACATCGCCGGTCTGTGCCATGAACCCGTCGATCACACGGTGAAAGGCCACGTTGTCATACTGCCCGGCGCGGGCCAGTTCCTTCATCCGTTCGCAATGGCCCGGCGCGATGGCAGGCAACAACTCGATGGTGACAGTGCCACCCTTCAGCTCCATCAGAATGGTGTTCTCGGGGTCCTTGATCTCGGCCATGGGGCTCTCCTTGGTAAAATATGCCCCGATACCTAGGCGGTTCCCGCGCGATTGCCAAGCACAGAGGTTGACGCTGGCAAAGACCCGCGCCAATAGAGGCGCGACCAGATTGCGGGAGGCCTGAGGCATGAGCTGGAAAACCCTTGACGACATGGATCTGACCGGCAAGCGCGTGCTGGTGCGCGTCGATATCAACGTCCCCGTTGAAAACGGACTTGTGACCGACGCCACCCGGATCGACCGGATCGCCCCCACCGTCCTCGACATTCTGGCCAAGGGCGGGCGGCCCATCCTTCTGGCGCATTTCGGGCGCCCCAAGGGCAAGGTCGTGCTGGACATGTCCCTGCGCGTGACCGTGCCCGCGCTCGAGGCTGCATTGGGCCGCAAGGTGCGGCTGATCGAGACCCTCGAAGGGGCCGAAAACCTGACGGACGAGGCGCTGGCCTCTGACGTGCTGCTGCTCGAAAACATCCGCTTTCATCCCGGCGAAGAGGCGAACGATCCCGCCTTTGCCGCGCGTCTGGCACAGCTTGGCGATGTCTATTGCAACGATGCCTTTTCCGCCGCCCATCGCGCCCATGCCTCAACCGAAGGGCTGACGCATCACCTGCCCTCCTGCGCGGGCCGCCTGATGCAGGCCGAATTGCAGGCGCTCGAGGCCGCCCTTGGCACCCCGAAACGCCCCGTCGTGGCCGTTGTCGGCGGCGCCAAGGTCTCGACCAAGCTCGACCTCCTGGGCAATCTCGTGGCAAAGGTGGACAGCCTCATCATCGGCGGCGGCATGGCCAATACCTTCCTCGCGGCCATGGGCCTCGATGTGGGCAAATCGCTCTGCGAACACGACATGGCCGATACCGCCCGCGAGATCATGCTCAAGGCAGGGGCGGCGGGCTGCAAGATCCTGCTTCCCGCCGATGTGGTCGTGGCGCGCGACTTTGCCGCCGGTGCCGCGCATGAGGTGGTGGGCGCACATGCCTGCCCGCCCGATGCCATGATCCTTGACGCCGGACCGCAGGCCGTGGCCCATATCATCGCCACGCTCGATGCCGCCAAGACGCTGATCTGGAACGGCCCGCTTGGCGCGTTCGAAATCTCCCCCTTCGATGCCGCCACCAACGCCGCCGCCACGCACGCCGCAGAGCTCAGCCAGGCGGGCAAGCTGACCTCCGTCGCAGGGGGCGGCGATACCGTGGCGGCGCTCAACAAATCCGGTGCCGCCGAGGGGTTCACCTATATCTCGACGGCAGGCGGTGCCTTTCTCGAATGGATGGAAGGCAAGGATCTGCCCGGCGTTGCAGCACTCAAGTCCTGAGCAAGATCACAGCGCCCGCCTGTTAGCGCCACCACGATTGCAAGCCCCGCGCCCCTCGCCTAAGAGGGCGCGAGATCATTTAATGCTTCAGGGGTGTTCCATATGAGCAAGACCGAACAGGCCAACAAACTCCGCGCGGGCCAAGGCTTTATCGCCGCCCTCGACCAGTCGGGCGGCTCCACCCCCAAGGCGCTGCGCCTCTACGGAATCGAAGAAAGCGCCTATGGCTCCGAGGCGGAAATGTTCGATCTGGTGCACGCCATGCGCGCGCGCATCGCGCAGGCACCGGAATTTACCGGCGACAAGGTTCTGGGCGCGATCCTGTTCGAGATGACCATGGACCGCGACATCGGCGGCAAACCCTCGCCCGCCTTCCTCTGGCAAGAACGCGGCGTCGTCCCCTTTCTCAAGGTCGACCAGGGGCTCGCCGGGGATACCGAGGGCGTCAAGCTGATGAAACCCATGCCCAATCTCGATCCGCTCCTGGACCGCGCGGTCAAAGCGGGCATTTTCGGCACCAAGATGCGCTCTGTCATCGACGCCGCCAACCCTGCGGGCATCGAGGCCGTCGTGGCCCAGCAATTCGACGTGGGACAGCAGATCCTCGGTCATGGCCTCGTGCCGATCATCGAGCCCGAAGTGACCATTTCGATCAAGGACAAGGCCGAAGCCGAAGAAATCCTGCGCGCCGCCATCCTCGCCCAGCTTGACGCGCTGCCGGCCGATCAAGAGGTGATGCTCAAACTCACCCTGCCCGAATCCCCGAACCTCTACGAAAGCCTCGTCAACCACCCCCGCGTGCTGCGCGTCGTGGCGCTCTCGGGCGGCTATAGCCGGGAAGAGGCCAACGCGCGTCTGGCCCAAAATCGCGGCGTCATCGCCAGCTTCAGCCGCGCCCTGACCGAAGGTCTCTCGGCGCAGCAATCGGATGCCGAATTCAACGCCACCATCGCGAAATCCATCGACGACATCTACCGGGCCTCCATCGCGGGCTGATCGCGGTCAGTATCAGCTGAACAAAGCCGCGAATGGAAAGTTCAACTCAGCAATAAGCTGCGGTGGAGTAAATCCATCGCAGCTTATTGTTCCAAGGCGCTTGGTGCGATTAATATTTACGCTCTCCTTGCAGATAGCGTGACGCCATCAAGAGGACGAAAAACATAACGACCGGATGGGTCAAATCTCGGTGACAGTGCGGGGCAGTCCTCATTGGCAATCAAAAGAGACGCGCTTTTCTAAACTCCGAACGAATTTCTCACCATCCATATTCGCGAGATTAAGTTTCACAAGATCTGGCCCACCAACAATCATCATCGGCAGCCATATACTAGGGGCACCCTGTGTGATCAGTTGAACAGCAACAATTTGCTCATTTTTCTTATAAATTTTCTTGATCTGTTTAATCGGACCTGTCGGGTATCGGACGTTAACCGGTTTGAAGATGAACCCACTGTCGTCGATGACCACCCGTCTGGTGAAAATAAAAGGGAAAGTAAAATATATGCCAGCCCCAAGCATTGCCAAAAAAGCCAATGGCGATACGGGATCAATAGGATCAGGCTTAATTAGGAGCGCGACTACAAAATATGACAGAAAAATCGTGAAAATGACGAGTCCGAACGTGAACTGTCTGCGAAACTTTAAATGAAACTCTTCCACGGGGTACGTCATGGAGTTTCCTCGGAACCTATATCGGCTTCTGAAAATCGGGTTTCCATGGCTTCCTCTTAATTACAGCGGTTATTTACATAATAAGTCAGCATCTTTGCCAAATCGGGCTCGGGAGCCTTTGAAATGACGACACCGGCAGATATGTGCCCGCTCTGCACGCTGGCATCGCCGTTGCTGTAGTATATTGTTTCAGCGTAGCCGACTTTGTTTGCACGCCCCAAGAGCTTTGAGACCCAAGTTCTTCTTGGCGGCCAGAAACCAACGTGCATATCTCCGTGCACCGGAGCGACTTTCACACTTCCGACGGTTGATAGATCAATAATCCAAACTGTTTTTACAGCTTTCCTAACGCCGTCTGGCTTATGACCCTCGGCATTAATGTTCTGCGGATATGAAGCTTCTATCACCAATTTACACTCATTAAGCGTTCCCTTGGTAACTCGGGATTCAGAACGGGAGGACAGCATGGATTCAATATCTGTCGCGGACGCATCTTCTGCGAAGCAGGTAATTGCGAGAAAAATCAAAGTGAAAAGATCAATACAGTATGATTTTTGAGAACTCGGCTCCATTGAACGCCTTGCAATGAACCCAACTTTAAGTTGAAGTTGCGCACTCCCCATGTCAACGCATTCTTGCGATAAGGTCGGCATCTTTATTCGAGCAAGTGTGTTGTGAGACGTCGTTCAAAAGTTAATGCATATGCACCATCGAACTCACATCATCTCGGGGTGGAGCGCACTTGGTTCGGGACGGGGGCAGCGCCCCCACCCCGTCCTCACCCCTTCGCGCGCTTGGCCTCGGCCACGACCTTCTCCGCCAGATCGCGGGCGATGCCAAAGGCCCCCTTGATCCGGTCGCTCTCGCCCTTCCAGTCGCGGCGCACCACGATCTTGTTGTCGCGCACCTTGGCCAATCCCCGCTCATCCTTGATGAACTCGACCAAGCCCTGCGGCGAGGCGAATTTGTCGTTGTGAAACTGGATCGTGGCCCCTTTCGGCCCACCATCGAGCTTGGCGATGCCCGCGCGTTTGCACATCGCCTTGATCCGCACCACCAGCATCAGCATGTTCACTTCGCGCGGCAGCTTGCCGAACCGGTCGATCAACTCGGCGGCAAAGCCTTCCAACTCCACCTTGGTCTCCAACCCGCTCAGGCGACGATAGAGCCCCAGACGCACGTCGAGATCGGGCACATAATCCTCGGGGATCAGCACCGGCACGCCCAGATTGATCTGTGGCGCCCATTGCTCGTCGCCCTCCGACAGCCCCTCCATCTGGCCCGATTTGATCTTGGCAATCGCCTCTTCCAGCATGGATTGATAGAGTTCGTAGCCCACATCGCGCATCTGCCCGGACTGTTCCTCGCCCAGCAGATTGCCCGCGCCGCGAATATCGAGATCCTGACTTGCCAGCGTGAACCCCGCCCCCAATGTGTCGAGACTGCCCAGCACCCGAAGCCGCTTTTCCGCCCCCGGCGTCAGCGGCACGCGCGGCTTGGTGGTGAGATAGGCATAGGCGCGCGTTTTCGAGCGCCCGACCCGCCCCCGGATCTGATAAAGCTGGCTGAGGCCAAACATATCGGCCCGGTGGATGATCATCGTATTGGCCGTGGGAATATCGAGCCCCGACTCGACGATCGTCGTCGCCAGCAGCACGTCGTATTTCCCGTCGTAGAACGCGTTCATCCGCTCGTCGAGTTCCCCCGCTGCCATCTGCCCGTGGGCGATGACATAACTGACCTCGGGCACCTGCGTTTTCAGGAAATCCTCGATTTCCGGCAGGTCGCTGATACGCGGCACCACATAGAACGACTGCCCGCCGCGATAATGCTCGCGCAAGAGCGCCTCGCGCACGGTCACACTGTCGAACTCGCTCACATAAGTGCGGATCGACAGACGGTCCACGGGCGGCGTGCTGATGATCGACAGATCGCGCACCCCTGACAGCGACAGTTGCAGCGTGCGCGGAATCGGTGTCGCGGTCAGCGTCAGCACATGCACATCCGAGCGCAATTGCTTCAACCGCTCCTTATGCGCCACGCCAAAGCGCTGCTCCTCGTCGATGATCAGCAACCCAAGGTTCTTGAACCGGACGCCCTTGGCCAAGAGGGCATGGGTGCCCACCACGATATCCGCCTCGCCGCGCGCCATGGCATCGCGGGTCTTGGCCGCCTCAGCCGTCGACACGAACCGCGACAGGGGCCGCACATTGACCGGAAAGCCGCGGAACCGCGACGCGAATTCCTGATAATGCTGCCGCGCCAGCAATGTGGTCGGCGCAATCACCGCCACCTGCAGCCCGGCCATCGCGGCGACAAAGGCCGCGCGCATCGCCACCTCGGTCTTGCCAAAGCCGACATCGCCACAGATCAACCGATCCATCGGCGCGCCCGATCCCAGATCGTTCAGCACATCCTCGATGGCGTGCAACTGATCGTCGGTCTCCTGATAGGGGAACCGCGCGGCAAACGCCTCCCAGGCGTGATGCTCGGGCTCGATCACCGGCGCGCTGCGCAATGCACGCTCGGCCGCCACCCGGATCAGACGATCCGCCATCTCGCGGATACGTTCCTTGAGCCGCGCCTTCTTGGCCTGCCAGGCGCCGCCGCCCAGACGGTCAAGCAAGCCCTCCTCATGCCCGTATTTCGACAAGAGTTCGATATTCTCGACCGGCAGATAGAGCTTGGCGCTCTCAGCATATTCCAGCACAAGGCATTCATGCGCGGCCCCGGCGGCCGTGACCACCTCGAGCCCCAGATACCGCCCGATGCCGTGGTCCACATGCACCACCAGATCGCCGATGCTGAGGCTCTGGGCTTCGGTCAGGAAATTTTCGGCCCGCCGCCGGCGCGGCGCGCGGATCAGCCGCTCGCCCAGCACATCCTGTTCCGCGATCACCGTCAGGTTCGGGGCTTCGAAGCCGTGTTCCAGCGGCCAGACCGCCAGATGCAGCCCATGCTTGCCGATGCCCTTGGCGCTGCTGACCCCGACCGCGCCGATCAGCCCCTCATCTTCCAGCAGCCCCTCAAGCCGCTCGCGCGCGCCCGTGGAATAGGACGCCACCAGCACCGGGGACTTCTCTAGCTTTGCCTGAATATGATCCTTCAACGCGCTGAAGAGGTTGATGTTTTCCTGCTGGCGTTCAGGCGCGAAATTGCGCCCGATGCGCCCGCCCGCGTCGATCACCCCCGGCCCGGTCGCCTGCGGCAGCGCCGCGAATTGCAACACGCGCCGGTTCGCCACCGCCGCCGTCCACGCGGCATCGTCGATATACAAGAGACCGGGCGCCACCGGCTTGTAGACCGTATCGCCCCGCGATTTCTGGCTCAGCGCCAGATGCCGCGTCTCGTATTGATCCGCGATACTGTCCCATCGCGCCAGGCGTTGCGGCGTCACCTGCTCATCGAGGGTGATCGTGGCGCCGGGCAGATAATCAAAAAGCCCCTCCAGCCGCTCGTGAAAGAACGGCAACCAATGCTCGACCCCGGCATGTTTGCGCCCCGCGCTCACCGCCTCGTAGAGCGGATCATCCGTGCCCGCCGCACCAAACTCGATCCGGTAGTTCTGACGAAAGCGGCGGATCGCCTCCTCGTCCAGAATGACCTCGGACACGGGCGCCAGTTCCACCCGGTCCAGTTTTTCCGTGCTGCGCTGCGTGCCCGGATCAAACCGGCGCACCCCGTCCAGCACATCGCCAAAGAGGTCAAGCCGCACCGGCCCCCCCTCGCCCGGCGGGTAGATGTCGATGATCCCGCCACGCAGCGCATAGTCCCCGGGCTCTGTCACCGTGGGCGCCTGCGTGAACCCCATCCGCACCAGAAAGGCGCGCAAGGCCTTTTCGTCGACCCGCTCGCCCACAGCGGCGACAAAGGCCGCATCGCGCAGCACATCGCGCGCGGGCACCCGCTGTGTGGCGGCATTGAGCGTGGTCAACAGCACGAAATGCGACGGCCCGCCATGCGCCAGCCCCGCCAGCGTCGCCATCCGCGTGGCGCTGATCTCTGCGTTGGGCGAGACGCGATCATAGGGCAGGCAATCCCACCCCGGAAAGGTCATCACCGGCATGTCGGGCGCAAAGAACCGCAACGCCGCCTGCATCGCCGCCAGACGCTTGTCATCCCGCGCCACATGCAGGACCGGTGCGCCGGTCTTGGCCACTTCGGCCAGAATGAGCGAGGCGTCAAAGCCTTCGGGCGCGCCGCCCACGGTGATATGCTGCGCCTTGGTCATGGTCTTCCTGCGTCTTGCGCCCGGTCAGCGGCGCGTGTCATCCCAGAATATTGGCGTTCATGTTCTGATACATGCCCCACATGGCGGTTACGAAAATCGACACCATGCCGATCACCTGAATGATCAGCCGATGGGTCTGCAACCGCTTGATCAACGCGGCCCCCGTCCACCCCTGCACCGCGATGCGCTGCGCCATCCGCACGGACAGGCCCCCGACCAGCAAAAGCGGAAAGCCGAGCAAGAACAACGCCTGGGCGAATTCGTTGTGATAAACGAAACCCAGCAACACGAGCGTGGTCAGAATGAACGCCGTGATCCCCGCCATCAAGAGGCCGGATTCCTGCACGAGATAGAGCAAGCGGTTGATATTGATCCGCACCATATCCTCGAAATCCGTCATCGCCTGCGCGCTGCGGCCCTTGCGGGCACGCATGGCCATGTCCCATGGCACACCCATCACCCAATGACTTGCCGAGGACCATGTGACCGCCAAGGCGATCCAGAACCAGAGGTTGCTGAATGACCGCATGTCGATCAACTCGAAAACCGTGTCGTACAAGTCCAAATCCGCGCCCCTCTTGCCGCATCATCGCCTCTCTTAGCGCCGGTGCGCGGCAATTCCTACCCTTGAGATGCGCGAATTTCCATGCCACTCAGTCAAGGTTGATCCAGCCAGAAAGACCGCCCATGCGCCCGACCCAAGCCGCCTTTCCCGCCACCCGCCTGCGCCGCACCCGTGCAACCCCCAGCATCCGCGCTCTTGTGGCCGAGAATACGCTGACAGCGGGCGATCTGATCTGGCCGCTTTTCGTGCGCGATGGTGACGGGATCGAGGAACCGGTGCCCTCCATGCCCGGTGTCATGCGCCGCTCCATCGACCGCGTGGTCGCCGCCGCCCAAGAGGCCGCCGATCTGGGCATCCCGGCCATCTGCCTCTTTCCCTATACCTCATCCGAGAACCGCACCGCCGATTGCGCCGAGGCGTGGAACCCGGAGAACCTCAGCAACCGCGCCACGCGCGCGATCAAGGCCGCCGTGCCCGGCATCACCGTGATGACCGATGTGGCGCTCGACCCCTATTCCGACACAGGCCATGACGGCTTTGTCGTAGAGGGCGAGATCGTGAATGACGCCACCGTCGAGGCGCTTGTGAAACAGGCGCTGTCTCAGGCCGAGGCAGGCGTCGACATCATCGGGCCGTCCGACATGATGGACGGGCGCGTGGGCGCGATCCGCACGGCGCTCGAGGCGCATGGCTATCCCAATGTGATGATCATGTCCTATGCCGCCAAATACGCCTCTGCCTTCTATGGCCCGTTCCGCGATGCGGTGGGGGCCTCGAACGCGCTCAAGGGCGACAAGAAAACCTATCAGATGAACCCCGCCAATACCGACGAGGCCCTGCGCCTGATCGAGCGTGACCTCAGCGAGGGGGCCGATATGGTGATGGTCAAGCCGGGCATGCCCTATCTCGACATCTGCCGCCGGGCCAAGGAGAGCTTTGGCGCACCCACCTTTGCCTATCAGGTCTCGGGCGAATACGCGATGATCATGGCCGCCGCCCAGAATGGCTGGATCGACCGCGAACGCGCCATGATGGAAAGCCTGATGTGCTTCAAACGCGCCGGTTGTGACGGGGTGCTCACCTATTTCGCCCCCGAAGTGGCCCGGCTCTTGTCCAAAGGCTAGCGCCCGCGCGCAGCATCCCGCGCATGACCGCAATCCATGGTGACACCAGCGCAGCTTGCCCCTATACTGAGTGTCAGACCGGTATGAGACAAAAGACCGGCCCGAAACGAGGCAACAGACAGGCGATCTCATGAGCATTCTGACCAGACGCACCTTCACCCTCGGCCTGATGGCCGGCACACCGCTTGTTGCGGCCTGCGGCAATGGCGTGGGCAATTCCAACGCGGCCACCATCGACGCCCGTGTCGATGCCACGCTCAGCCAGATGTATTCGCGCTATCCCAACACGCGCGATCTCGCGGCTAAATCCAACGGCATGCTCATCATGCCGGTCGTGACCGAGGCGGGCTTTCTCGTCGGCGGCGGCTTTGGCCGCGGCGCGCTGCGCATCAACAATGTCACGGTCGATTACTATTCCGCCACCAAGGGCAGCGTTGGCCTTCAGATCGGCGCACAGCAATTCGCGCATGTGCTTTTCTTCATGACGCCCGATGCGCTCGAGAAATTCCGCCGCTCGTCCGGTTGGGCGGCAGGTGCCGATGTCGAATATGTCTTCAACGACCGGGGCGAGAACCTGCGTGCCGAGACGACGACCGCGTCCAGCCCCGTTGTCGCCGTGATCTTCGGCCAGGCCGGGGCCTTGGCCGGTGTCTCGCTCGAAGGCATGAAATACACCCGCATCATCCCCTGATGCCACGATCCCGACGCCGCGCGCCTCACGGCGCCGCGGCGTCAGAGCGGCCAGACGATCAGCAAGAGCGGCACGCTGACCACCACAACCAGCACCTCCAGCGGCAGACCAAGCCGCCAGTAATCGCCAAAGCGAAACCCGCCGGGGCCCAGGATAAGCGTGTTGTTCTGATGCCCGATGGGCGTGAGAAACGCACAAGACGCGCCAATCGCCACAGCCATCAGGAAACTGTCCGGGCTGACGCCCAGCGTGCCCGCAATGCTCAGCGCGATGGGGCACATCACGGCGGCGGTGGCGGCGTTGTTCATCACATCCGACAGGAACATCGTGGTGATCAGGATCACGGCCAGCGCCGCCACTGCCTGTCCACGCGCCACCTCTGCCACCAGAAACTCTGCCAGCACCCCGGCCGCGCCGGTGGCCTGCATCGCCCCCGCCACGGGAATGAGCGCGGCCAAAAGAACGATCACCGGCCAGTCGATCGCCGTGTAGACCTCGCGCGGAGGTACCGTGCGAAACAGCATCGAGGCCAGCACGCCCAATGCGAAACTCGCCGCCGCAGGCAGCACACCGAATGTCACCAGCAGGATTGCCAGCCCCATGATCGCCGTCGCCGTGATCGCCATCCGTCGGCTGGGCAGGCGCAAATCGCGCGCCCCAAGCGGCACACAGCCGGTGTCATGGATGAATTCCGAGAGAGATTCCGCCGGCCCCTGCATCAGGAGCAGGTCGCCCGAGCGCAGCGCGATCGAGCGCAATCGCGCCCGCGGAGCCTGCCCCGCCCGCGCCACCGCCAAGAGATTGAGCCCGTAGCGCGTGCGCAGATGCAGGTCGCTGGCCGACAGCCCCACAATCGAAGAGGCGGGCAAGACGGCCACCTCGCGCAGCACCGCGTCGCGCTCATCGCTTGACTTGGCCTCCTCAGCGGTCTCCGCCTCTCCCTCCTCTGCGGCTGCGTCCTTGTCGCGTTTGACGGCCTCCTCCAGTGTCAGATCGAACACCGACAGCGTTTCAGCCACCGCCTCGACATCCGCCTCCAGGACCAGCACGTCACCTGCGCGAATGCGCCGCCCGCCATGCGGCGCCAAGAGGCGCACGTCATTGCGCACCAGCGCCACCACTTGCGCATCAGAGCTTTCGACCTCCCGCTCAAAGGCCCGCAGCGTCAGCCCGATGGCCTTGCTGCGCTCGCCCACCCGCACCTCGGTCATATAGGCCCCCGCATCGAACTCGGACGCGCCCGCCGGCTTGCGCATGGGCACCAAACGCCAGCCGATCACGGCAATGGCCACCACGCCCAGAACCGCCACCGCCACGCCAATCGGTGCGAAATCGAACATCTCAAAGGCGCCTCGCCCAGCCTCTTCGCGAAAGCCCGACACGATCAGATTGGGCGGCGTGCCGACCAGCGTCGTCATGCCCCCCAGAATGGTGCCAAAGGCCAAGGGCATCAAAACCTGCCCCGGCGGCATCTCGAGCCGCTTGGCCAGCTGCACCGCCACCGGCATCAAGAGCGCCATCGCCCCCACATTGTTCATGAACCCCGACAGCATCGCCCCAAGACCCAAGAGCGCCGTCATGCTGACCAGCCGCCCCGCCTCGCGTGGCAGCACCGAGCGCGCCAGCGCATCGACCGCGCCGGTATTCTGCAACCCCTGGCTCAGCACCAGCACGCAAGCCACGGTGATCACCGCCGGATGGCCAAACCCGGCAAAGGCCTCTGCGGCGGGCACCAGCCCCGTCACGACGCAGGCCATGAGCGAGGCCAGCGCGACCACGTCATGCCGCAGCCGCCCCCACAGAAAGAGACCCATCGTCAGCGCAAGCACGCCCAGAATCGTCATCTGCGGGGCTGTCATCGGGCGATCCTCCAGACCGGAAACGAGAGCCCCCGACAAGATCACGGACCTGCGGGCGCTTCAACCGCCCCCAGCGTCAATGTGGCGTCAATGCAGCGTGAATTCGCCCACCACGTTGCGCCATTCCCCCGGCGCGATCAGCTTGCGATGGGTAAAACGCACCGAATGCAGCGGGCCCTCAAGCTCGCGCTGCCAGAATTCGATGAAACCAAAGAGCTTGGGGTGATCCGGTGCCAGATCGTAATCCTGCCAAAGGTAACTGTTCAGCACGTTGCGAAAATCGGGCATCCGGTAGAAAAATTCCGCCGTCGTCAGCCCGTATCCCTTGAGCATCATTTCCGTCTCAGACATCTGCATGTGTCTCTCCTGTCACCGCCTGACAGGATCATGGTGCCAGAAATAAATTACTTTTCAATTAAAACAATATATTAGCACTCGCTCCGCGCGGCTGACAAAGGCAATTCCCCAGCCCCATTGCACCCTATATCCTGCCTCTGATATAGTCCCTTCAACAAGATATAGAGAATGATCACAGGACGGTCCCAATCGTGAGCGATACGCCCCAACCCCCTGAAAACATGGATGAAACCCCGCCCGAGCGGCCCACCCACAGCGGCCCCTCCGTCTCGATCACCCATGAGATGAAAACTTCCTATCTCGATTATGCCATGAGTGTGATCGTCAGCCGCGCGATTCCCGACCTGCGCGACGGGCTGAAACCTGTGCATCGCCGCATCCTCTATGCGATGCACGAGGGGGGCAATACCCACGACAAACCCTATCGCAAATCCGCCCGCGCCGTGGGCGACGTGATGGGTAAATATCACCCGCACGGCGATTCCGCGATCTATGACGCGCTGGTCCGCATGGCGCAGGATTTCTCGATGTCCCTGCCCCTCCTCGATGGTCAGGGCAATTTCGGCTCGATGGATGGCGATAACGCGGCGGCCATGCGCTATACCGAGGTGCGGATGGACAAACCGGCCGCCTATCTCTTGGCCGATATTGAAAAAGAGACCGTCAATTTCCAGGACAACTACGACGGCAAGGACCGAGAGCCCACCGTCCTGCCCGCGCGCTTCCCCAACATGCTGGTCAATGGCGCAGGCGGCATCGCCGTCGGCATGGCCACCAATATCCCCCCGCACAATCTGGGCGAGGTCGTGGATGCCACGCTGGCGCTGATCGAGAATCCCGATCTCGAGAGCGAAGACCTGATCCAGTATATTCCCGGCCCCGATTTTCCCACCGGCGGTCTGATGCTCGGGCGCTCGGGCGCGCGCAAGGCGTATCTTGAGGGGCGCGGCTCTGTCATCATCCGCGCCAAGACCCGCGTCGAGGAAATCCGCAAGGACCGCTTTGCCATCGTCATCGACCAGATCCCCTATCAGGTGAACAAGGCGACGATGATCGAAAAGATCGCCGAGGCCGCCCGTGACAAGCGGATCGAAGGCATCAGCCATGTGCAGGACGAATCCGATCGCAACGGCGTGCGCGTGGTGATCGAGTTGAAACGCGACGCCACCGCCGAGGTGGTGCTCAATCAACTCTATCGCTTTACCCCGATGCAGACCTATTTCGGCTGCAACATGCTGGCGCTCAATGGCGGCAAGCCCGAGCAGTTGACGCTGCACCGCTTCCTCTCGCTCTTCATTACCTTCCGCGAAGAGGTGGTCGCGCGCCGCACCGCCTATGACCTGCGCAAGGCGCGCGAGCGCGCGCATGTGCTCTGCGGTCTGGCGGTCGCGGTCTCCAATGTCGATGAGGTGGTCGCCACCATCCGTGGCTCGATGGATGCGGCCGAGGCCCGGCAAAAACTGATGGAACGTCGCTGGCCCGCAGGCGACATCCTGCCCTATATCGCGCTGATCGACGACCCCAGCCACCGCGCCAACGAGGACGGCACCTATAACCTGTCCGAGGTTCAGGCCCGCGCCATTCTCGATCTGCGCCTGCAACGCCTCACGCAACTGGGCGTCAAGGAGGTCACCGACGAACTCCAGGACCTCGCGAGCAAGATCAAGGAATACCTCGCCATCCTCGCCTCCCGCGAGCGGATCATGCAGATCATCGCCGATGAACTGCGCGAGGTGAAAGAGCTGTTCGCCGTCCCCCGCCGCACCGAGATCGTGGACTGGTCCGGCGACATGGAGGACGAAGACCTCATCGAACGCGAGGATATGGTCGTGACCGTCACCAGCGGCGGCTATATCAAGCGCACGGCCCTCGCCGATTTCCGCGCGCAGAAACGCGGCGGCAAGGGGCTGTCGGGCATGGCCACCAAGGACGAGGATGTCGTCACCACCCTCTTTGTCGCCAATACCCATACGCAGCTTTTGTTCTTCACCACGAGCGGCATGGTCTACAAGCTCAAGTGCTGGCGCTTGCCCCTTGGCGGGCGCACGTCCAAGGGCAAGGCGATCGTCAACATCCTGCCCATTCCTGCGGGTGTCTCCATCGCGGCCATCATGCCCGTCGACCGCCCCGAGGAAGACTGGGAAGACCTGCAAATCGTCTTTGCCACCTCCGCCGGCGACGTGCGGCGCAATGCGCTGTCGGATTTCACCAATGTGATGCGCAACGGCAAGATCGCGATGGACCTGCCCGAGGGCGTGGAACTGGTCAACGCACGCATCTGCGGCCCCGAGGATGACGTGATGCTGGTCACGGATTCCGGTCGCGCCATCCGCTTCCCGACAACCGAGGTGCGCGTCTTCAAGGGCCGCAAATCGACCGGCGTCCGTGGCATCCGCCTGCTCGGCGATGACCGCGTGGTGTCGATGTCCGTAATCCGCCATTTCGACGCCTCCGCCGACGACCGCGCCGCCTATCTCAAGATGCGCCGCCAACTGGCCGGGGCCGAAGACGACGGCTCCAGCGATGACGAAGGCAATGCCGACGCCGCCCTCAGCCCCGAACGGTTCGAGGAAATGCAGGCCGCCGAGAACCTGATCCTGACCATCACCGCGCGCGGCACCGGCAAACTCAGCTCAAGCCATGACTACCCGGTGCGCGGGCGCGGCGGCATGGGCGTGCAGGCCATGGACAAATCCATGCGCGGCGGGGCCGTGGTGGCCTCCTTCCCGGTCACGCTCGAAGACCAGATCATGCTCGCCACCTCCAAGGGCCAGTCGATCCGCGTGCCGGTCGATGGCATCTCCTTCCGCTCGCGCAGCGCTGGCGGGGTCAAGGTGTTCAACACCGGCACCGGCGAAGAGGTGGTGTCCGTGGCCTGGATCGCCGAACAGGCCGAAGAGGACGAGACCGCAGAGAGCTAAACCCTTGCCGCGTCAGGGTATCATCACGCTCCGGCCCCAATTTCGCCGGATTTGGCCCGATGATACCCTGGTTGCCTCGCGGCATGGTTGTATTTGTTTCATTCGGTTCCCGGCACCTCTCACTGCGGATTGTCTCATGGCCAAGCCCACCAGCGCCAGCATGGACCAAACCGGTCTCAACCTGATCCGGATCGTGATCGGCTCGTATTTCCTCGCGCTCTCGCTCGATCTCGTCGCGGGGCTCGATGCGGCCACGCTCTTTGCCGCCCTGATGCCCCATGCCGCAGCGGATCTGGTCGGCTCGACGCTGCTCTTTTGCCTCAGCGCGGCTGTCATGGCCGGGCTGCACCTGCGCCTTGCGGCGCTCAGCCTCGCGCTCTTGGTATTCTGCTCCAGCTTTGTGCAAAATCTCATCTCCGTCACACCCGAAAGCCTTTCGGCCTTCTGGCGCGACCTGACCTTGGCCACGGCGGTGTTGCTCACCTATCTCACGCTCGGCCCCGGCGCGCTGCGCCGCGCCTCGGTGCTGGCCCACCGCGCCCGCCTGCGCCGCGCCATGGCACAAAGGGCCATCAGCCCGCGCCGCATCACGCCCAAACCGGCCCCCAAACGCCCCGTTCAGCAGGAAATCCGCAGCGCGCTCGCCGCAGCCACGATCACGCATCGTCCCGCCGACGAGGACGAGGATGCCGTCGACAATATCTTCGCGAATATCTGACCGGGCCCGCGCCGCTTAACCCGACCTCAACCCTTCCGGCGCAGACTGGGCGCGATTTCCCTCGCGCCGGAGGCCCGCCGATGAACCTCTACTGCTGCATGATCGACCTCAAGCAGGATGCCAAGGCTCTGGCCTTTGCCGCCGCTCTCGATGCCTGGCTCTCGCATCTGCACCACCATGGCACCATCGGCCGCTGGCGCCTCTTGCGGCGCAAGCTCAATCTCGCGGCCGATGCCTATGGCGATTTCCTGCTGGAGATTGAGGTTGACGATCTGGCCCAGCTTGACCGCGCCTTCCGCCTCACCGGCGCGCAGGACGAGGTGACAACCGTGCTGCATGACCGGGTGCATGCCCAGATCACCGTGGCACGATTTGCCCTCTACCGTCCGTTCCCCGATGCCGAACGCGCCGAACGCATGTCCCTCATCTGAACCCCGCGTTCATCTGGCCGAAATGCCTCAGGGGGTCCGGGGGACAGCGTCCCCCGTCTAGCCCGGCGGTCTCAGGCCTGGCGATCAGTTCGCGATGTTGTTCGCGGTCGAGGCGAAGCCAACGACTGTGCCAAAGAGGCCAAGGATGGTCTGCACGCGCGTGACCGGCGATTCGGTCGCAAGCAACGTGTCGCCCGGGTTGATCTGGAACTGCCGCGCCGCAAAGAGACCGTCCGCATTGGTGAAATCCAGCGAGAAGATCACCTGCCGCATCTCGGGGCCGGGCTTGTCGGGGTTGATATGATGCCGCTCGTATTCGCGCAGCACCAAAAGGCCCTTGGGATCGGCGCGCGCGGCACTCAGCCCGCCCATCATCGAGACCGCCTCCATCGCCGTTACCTGGTCATCCTCGAAGGGGATCACCTTCTGGCTGCCCGCAGCCCCCAGCACGTTGAAGGTGCGGTCATCCTCGGTCACGACGATCTGATCGCCCCCCCGCACCAGCGCATTGCGTTCCGGCTCGGCATACAGGCTCTCCGCCCGCGTCTCATAGACCTGCCCGCCCCGTTGCAGAATCACCAGCGGGTTGACCATCGCGGGCGAAATACCGCCCGCAGTCGCCAGCACGCTCAGAATGCGCGTGTTGCGCGACTCAAGCGGGTAGTTGCCCGGCGCGGTCACACCGCCCACCACATCGACCGAGTTGTTGCGCCCCGGCTCCACGTTCAACTGCACCTGCGCCGATGGTGCGATTTGCAGCATCCGTTCCTGCAGCGTGGCGCGCGCCTCGGATTCGGTCATGCCGCGCAGGTTGACCTCACCGATATAGGGCATGAACACCGTGCCCGATGGCGAAACCGTCAAGCCCGCAACAGGGGTCGAGCGCGACGACGCGCTGGCCAGCAAGGAATTTTCCTCATTGTCCCAGACGATCACATTCAGCGTATCGCCGGTCTGGATGGTCGTGGAATCCGGCCCGCGGCCTGCCGACAGCCAACGATAGCTGCCCTTCCAGCCCGACGCAGGCCATAGCGCCAGAGCCGGGGTCGAGCGGCGCGTGACCTCGACCACCTGAAATGTCGGAGACTTGTTGTCCTTCTCGGCCAGAACCTCACTTTGCAGAGCGGCGCCCCGGGGCAGACTGCACGCCGCCACGGCGGCAAACATCATCATTCCGAGGACAATCCTGATTGTGCGCGTCACTCTCCGACTCCCCGGTTCGTCTGGCATTGCATCGGTTCCTACCCCGGTCCTGCCGTGCTAGACAATCGGAATCTGCCCATCAACGACAGGCAAAGCCGCATGCTGGCCGAAATGCGCCATGACTCAACCGTGCTGATCACCGGTGCCACGGGCCGTCTCGGGACGCTGCTGCGCGCGGCCTGGACCAGGCCAGAGGGCCTGCTCGCGCGCCTGCGACCCTTGTGGCTTGCGCGTCGGGAACCGGCGGATATTCTATGGTCTCCGGGCGGGATGCTGCCGCCCGATCTGCCCCGGTGCGATACGGTGATCGCTCTGTGGGGACAGGTCGCAGGCACGCCCGAGGATCTGGCCGCCAATGTCGCGCTGGTGCATCACGGGGCGGAACTGGCGCGGGCCTGCGGCGCACGGCGCATGCTGCACCTGTCGTCGGCGGCCATCTACGGCCCCGGCACCGCCCTGACAGAATCCGATTCCCCCCATCCCGCCAATGCCTATGGCCAGGCCAAGCTGGCGATGGAGGCAGCGGTACGCGCCCTGCCCCCCGGCGAGACGCGCCATTGCTGCCTGCGGCTGGCCAATGTCGTAGGCGCCGATAGCCTCGCCCCGGCACTGCGCGCCACCGATGGCGCAGTGTCGCTCGACCGCTTCGCCGATGGCACCGGCCCGCTGCGCAGCTATATCGCCCCAGGCGACCTCGCGCAGGTGCTCTGCGCGCTCTCAGAGCTTGCCCCAAACCGCCTGCCTGACGTGCTCAACGTGACCGCCCCCGTCCCCGTGACGATGGAAAGCCTCGCGCGCGCCGCCGGACGCCCCCTGATCTGGCGAAAAGCCCCGGAAAATGCGGTGCAGGCCGTCACCCTCGATGGCGCATCTCTTGCCGGTCTGCTTCCACTTCTGTATCTGAAACAGACAGCTCAGCAGATGATCGACGACTGGCACAGCTTGGAGATGGCAACATGACCCCGGCCAAAAGGGCCTTTGACGTGGCATTCGCTCTGCTCCTGATCGTGCTTTTGTCACCCATCCTCCTGGTGATCGCGCTTTTGATCGCGATCTGCGACGGGCGACCCGTGTTCTACCTTTCGGAACGGATGAAGACGCCCGACACCCCGTTCTGCCTGTGGAAATTCCGCACCATGCGCGTGGTGGACAACGATTCCGGCGTCTCCACCGGCTACAAGCGGCACCGCATCACCCCGCTTGGACGCCGCTTGCGCGCCACCCGGCTTGATGAACTGCCCCAACTTATCAACGTGTTGCGCGGCGACATGAGCTTTGTCGGCCCCCGCCCGCCGCTGCGCTGCTATGTCGAAAGCTGCCCGGACATCTACGCTCGCGTGCTGGAGAAACGCCCCGGCGTGACGGGTCTGGCCACGCTCGTCTACCACCGCACCGAGGAGAAACTGCTCTCGGCCTGCACCAACCACGAGAGCGGCGAGACCACCTATGTCACCCGCTGCATCCCGCGCAAGGCGCGGCTCGACCTCATCTGGGCGCGCCATCAGAGCCTCTGCTACGACATCCGCCTGATCTGTCAAACCGTGATTCGCGTTTTTTCCCGGCGGCGTACAGCCCGGGCAAACCGCAGCTAAGCGGTATGATTCAGGATCGATTTCGCATATGTTTTAGACTGATCGGCTAAAATTTGCCCAGAATCTCCTCCCGGCTTCTCAAAATGCCGTTAATCGGCATTCCTTAAGACGCTGTGAACGCCTACAAACGATTTGATTTCGACGTACTTGATCTCAGGGAATAGTGCCGTGCTGTATGACATCGTCACCTCACTGAAGCAGGGCCAGAAACAAGCGTTTTTCCTGACGCTGGACATGCTGATCGTCGTTGTGTCCTACGTCTTTTCCGTGGTTCTCTTCATGGGGCCCACAGCCCTTTCGGGCAATCTCGTCGCTGCCTCCAACGATCTCTTCGCGATGATGTGCGTCGCGGCGGCGCTCGCCACCTATTTCGGCCTGCACAAGGTCAAACTGAAATCCTACGAGATGCAGGGCATGCTCAGCTCTGGCTGGGTGGCGCTCGCCATCACCGCCAGCGGGATTGCCTTCTCGCTCTTGGACACCAGCGTCGCTGCCCCCGCCACGGTCTATATCGTCTGCGGCATGATGTTCCTCATCCTGTCCGCGACCTCGCGATTGGTGCTGCGCACCGTACTCCTGCGCATCTACCGCAACGGCAATCGCCGCCTGCGGGTGCTGATCTACGGGGCCGGTCAGACCGGCCAACAGCTTGCGACGGCCCTGGCAACCGACGATGCCGTGCTGCCCATGGCCTTTGTCGATGACGAACCGCGCCTGCAATCCCTGACCATCGCCGGGCTCAAGGTCCACAAGTCCGACGATCTGCCGGACCTCGTCAAACGCTATGACATTCAGCGCGTGATCCTCGCCATGCCCAGCGCGCCCCCCGCCAAACGCACCCTGCTCACGCGGCGCATCGCGGAACATGGGATCGAGGTGCACGCCCTGCCCTCCTTTGCCGACCTGATTTCCAACGACGCCCGCAGCCTCTATCAAAGCCGGCCCGTCGATGTGAACGAGCTATTGGGCCGCGACGGGCTTGAGGACAAGCTGCCCGGCTCCCGCGACAGCTACAAGGGGCGCTGCATTCTCGTCACCGGCGCAGGCGGCTCCATCGGCTCGGAGCTGTGCCGCCAGTTGATCGCCTATGATCCCGGACATCTGATCCTGCTCGATCACGCGGAACACGCCCTGTTCGAGATCGAGCGCGAATTGCGCAGCCTTGCCCCCGCCATGCGGATTTCAGCCGTGCTGGGATCGGTTTGCGAAAAATCCCTGATCAATGTGCTGATGCGCTCGCGCAAGGTGGAAATCGTGCTGCACGCCGCGGCCTACAAACATGTGCCCATGGTCGAATCCAACGCCATCGAGGGGATGCGCAACAATGTCATCGGCACCCGCACCGTGGCACAGGCGGCGCGGGACGCGGGCGTCGAACGCTTCATCCTCGTCTCCACCGACAAGGCCGTGCGCCCCGTCAGCGTGATGGGGGCCTCCAAACGCTTTGCCGAAATGATCGTGCAGGATCTCGCCACCCGGAGCCAGAACACGCGCTTTTCCATGGTGCGGTTCGGCAATGTGCTGGGATCGTCCGGCTCTGTCATTCCGCTCTTTGCCGAGCAGATTGCCCGCGGTGGACCGGTCACGCTGACCCATGCCGATGTCACCCGCTATTTCATGACCATCCCCGAGGCCGCGCGCCTCGTGCTCTTGGCCGGCTCCTTTGCCCGCGGCGGCGATGTCTTTGTGCTCGACATGGGCAAACCCATCGCCGTGCGCGACGTGGCGCGCAAGATGATCGAAGGCTCAGGGTTGACGGTGCGCGACAAACAGAACCCCCATGGCGACATTGAAATCCGGATCACCGGCCTGCGCCCCGGCGAAAAGCTCTATGAGGAGCTCTTGATCGGCTCTGACATGCTGACCACGCCGCACCCCAAGATCCTGCGCGCCCAAGAGGGGCATCTGTCGGAAATCGAACTCGCCAAGGCGCTCAAATCCCTCTCCGAGGCGATCGAGACACGCGATGTGGCCCTCCTGCGCAGCGTGCTGGCCCAGTGGATCGAACAGATCGAAGATCGCCCCGACGCGACGGTCAACCAATAGCGGTCAGCCCGCCAGCGCGCCGAATTTCACATCCAGATAGTCGAGAAGCGGCCCGGCCGTCGGGGCCGCACCAACGGCCCGTTCGATCACCTCCGCTGGCTCATAGAGCCCGCCATGCCGCTGCACGGACGCGCGCAGCCACGCCGTCGCGGCGGTCAGATCGCCCCGCGCCAACTGCGCCTCAAGCTCCGGCACCGCCGCCTGCAAGGCGGCAAAGAGGCATCCGGCATAGAGATTGCCCAGACTATAGGTCGGGAAATAGCCAAACAGCCCCACGGACCAATGCACATCCTGCAACACGCCCTGCGAGGCGCGATCCACGGCATATCCGAAATCGGCGGCAAAGCGGTCGTTCCACGCGGCCTCTAGGTCGGCCACGCCCAGATCCCCCGCGATCAAGGCCCGCTCCAGATCATAGCGCAGCATCACATGCAGGTTGTATTGCACCTCATCGGCCTCTGTGCGGATATGGCCGCGATGCACCCGGTTCACGGCGCGATAGAATGTCTCTTCATCGGCAATGCCGAAATCGCCAAACCCATCCCGCATCCGCCCATAGAGCCAGCCGCAAAACGCCCGGCTCCGGCCCAACTGGTTCTCGTAGATCCGGCTCTGGCTCTCATGCACCCCCATCGACACCCCCTGACCCAAGGGCGTGAGGCGATAGTCCGGGTCGATCCCCTGCTCATAGCAGGCATGCCCGACCTCGTGGATGGTGGAATAGAAACAGTTGAACGGGTCCGCCTCGCTCACCCGCGTGGTGATGCGCACATCATCCCCGCTGCCGGAACTGAACGGATGCACCGCCAGATCCAGCCGCCCCCGGTTCAGGTCATAGCCGAAAACCTGCGCCAATTCCCGCGACAGCGCCAGTTGCGCGGCGCGATCAAACCGCCCCGCAAGCTCGGGCCAGTCCGCCGCCAGCGCAGCACCGCGCAGCGCCACCAGCCGGGGCCGCATCTCGGCGAACATCGCATCGAGCCTCGCCGCGCCCATGCCCGGCTCGTAATCCTCGAGTAAAGCATCATAGAGCGCGCCCCCCTCCGAGAGCGCCGCCGCTTCCTCGCGCTTGAGCCGCACCACCTCGGCCAGAACAGGCGCAAAGGCGGCATAGTCATCCGCCGCCCGCGCCGCGGCCCATTGCCCCTGCGCCCGGCTCGTGAGGCGGGCCAGCGCCACCGCCAGATCGCCCGGCACCTTGACCGCGCGCTCGTAGTCGCGCCGGATGTGGCGCAATTGCGCCCGCGCCACGGGCGCGGTGGCCTCCAACTCCGCCTCAGCCAGCATCGCGCCGCGCGCCGGGTCCACACGCCGCGCATGCAGCACCGCCTGAATCGCGCCCGATTCCTCGGCCCGCTGGTCGGCGGCCCCGTGCGGCATCATGGTTTCCTGATCCCAGCCCAGCCGCCCGGCCACCTGCGCCAGGGCCTGCGTCTCGCGCTCGCGCGCCATCAGATCGTCATAGGCACTCATGCTCAACTGCCCCGAATGGAGGTGGCGCGCGGATACTGGCTCAGGAACCGCGCCCGCAGGATCAGCACCCAGAGGATCACCGCCACGAACTGATGTGCGATCGCCAACTGCCAGGGCGCAATATAAAGCACCGTCATGATGCCCAGAACGATCTGCAACAGCAGCACGGCAAAGGCGGCGGTAAAGGCCCCCCGCGTGCGCTCATGCGCGCTCTTGCGCCCGCGCAGCCAGACCACCACGGCAAAGACCAGCAAGAGATAGCCGCTCATCCGGTGAATGAACTGCACCGTGCCGGGGTTCTCAAAGAAATTTCGCCACCATGGCAGCAACTCCATCATGTCGGGCGGCAGAAATCCCCCTGCCATCAGCGGCCAGTCGGTATAGCTGCGCCCGGCATCAATCCCCGCAACCAGCGCCCCCAGCAGGATTTGCAGAAAGGCAAAATGCATGAGCCCGGTCGAGAGGCTAAAGAGCTTGGCCTCGCGCCCCCGCCGCGCCTGCATCAACTCGCGCTCCTCGCGCCCGAGCAGGAACACGAACCACGCGATCACCCCAAGGATCACAAAGGCCAACCCCAGATGCGTCGCCAGCCGGTAAGAGGCCACCGCCACCATCTCGCCCGTCAGACCCGAGGATACCATCCACCAGCCGATAGCCCCCTGCGTGCCGCCCAAGGCCCCCAAGAGCAGCAAACGCCCGCTCCAGCCCTTGGGGATCTGCCGCGCGACGAGAAACCCGAAAAAGCCCAAGGCCCAGACCAGCCCGATCACCCGGCCCAATTGCCGGTGGCCCCATTCCCACCAATAGATGAATTGAAACTCCGCAAGGGTCATGCCCTTGTTGATCAGCTCATATTGCGGAATGGCGCGGTATTTGTCGAATTCCTCCATCCAATGCGCTTCGGACATCGGCGGCAGCGCCCCGGTCACCGGCTTCCATTCGGTGATGCTGAGGCCACTGTCGGTGAGGCGCGTAAGGCCCCCCACCGCGATCATCACCACGACCAAGGCAAAAAGGATCATCAGCCAGAGCCGGATCGCCCCCCGCGCACCGCGTCGGCCCGCGTCGATCATGCCGCCCTGCGGCACGGGCTTTTCGGCGCCGGTCTGTCCCACCTCTTCGAAAATGCTGCGTTTTCCGCTCATGCTCACGCCTCTTTCTGTTCGCACCCGGCAACACTAGGGCGCGTCCCTGCCTGCTTCAACCGCGCGCCTTCCAGCGGACCATCTGCCGCATCACCCCGTGCAGGGTCTGCACGTCTGCACGGGTCATCGGCATCCGGCTCCACATATTGCGCAGGTTGGTTTTCATGTTCTCGGCCTTGTGCTCGGGAAAGAAAAACCCGGCCTCCTCCAGCCGCTCCTCGTAATGCGCGGCCAGGGCCTCGACTTCGACCTGCGCGGCCCAGTCGGTCTTGGCCAGATCGACCCGCTCGGGCACGACCTGGCCCGCCGCGCGCTGCCACTCATAGGCCACCAAAAGCACGCATTGCGCTAGGTTGAGGCTGGCAAAGACCGGATTGACCGGCACGTTGATGATCGCATTGGCGCGGGCGATGTCGTCATTTTCCAGCCCTGCACGCTCTGGACCAAAGAGCACCGCGACCTTCTCGCCCGCCGCGATCTTCTCGGCGGCCAGCACCATGGCGCGCTCGGGGCTGAGGACCGGCTTGGTCAGCCCCCGCGCCCGCGCCGTCGTGGCCAGAACATAGGAACAATCGCCCACCGCACCGGCGGTATCCTCCAGCAACAGCGCCTCATCGAGAAGCCGCCCCGCCCCGCTTGCCATGGCATCGGCCTTGGGATTGGGCCAGCCATCGCGCGGTGCCACGATCCGCATCCGGTCGAGGCCAAAGTTCCACATGGCCCGCGCCGCCGCCCCGATATTCTCGCCCATCTGCGGACGCACGAGGACAAAGGCAGGTTGGGGATGCGCGCTCGGCATGGGGGTCTCATTCCTGTTGTCATGCAAGGGGGCCCGCCACCGGCAAGCCCCCTCTTTCATCGTATTTCAAATACTCAAATCGACCGATACCGCATGTGCGCGGCCCGTTCGGTTGGCCGGATCACTCGGCCGCCTTGGTCGCAGCCGCGTCGCTGTCGGCTTTGGCCGGACGTTTGGCGCGCGGCTTGCGCGGGCGCTTGGCGGCGGCCTCCTTGGCCCCCGACACGTCGGCGGTCTCTGTGCCCTCCGTAGCCGGCGCTTCGGCCATCACGGCCTCGCCCGGCTCCTGTGCGGCCTCTGCGCGCGGTTCTGCGGCGTCGCCCGCGCGGTCATGCCCACGGCGCGGCCCCCGCTCGGGCGCGTGCGCCCGACGGCGCGACGGTTCCGATTGCGGCTTGCTCTCGGGTGTCTCGACCAGGCCGATGTCGCGGTCGTCATAGCCGCCGATGATGTCGGGTTGCGTCTGTGCGGCAGGATCCTGCGACACGGGCTGATCAGCCTCGTCGCTCTCGCGGCCACCGGACCGCTCGGACCGGTCGCGGTCGCGCTCCTGCTGGCGGTCGCGGTTGAAGCGTTCCTGCTCTTCGCGGCGCGCATCCTGTTCCTTCTGCGCTTCGCTCAGCAGGCGCAGGTAATGCTCCGCGTGCTGCTGGAAATTCTCGGTCGCCACCCGGTCGCCCGCCAATTGCGCATCGCGCGCCAACTGGTTGTACTTCTCAATGATCTGCTGCGGCGTGCCGCGCACCTTGCCTTCGGGGCCGGAACTGTCAAACACACGGTTGACGACATTCCCGACGGTGCGGTTGCGGTTCGGCTTGTTCCGCTGACGTGACTTCGATGATCTCATATGGTGCTGTCCAGCCCTGATGCTCAAAATGTTCGCTTGACCCGATGGGCGCCCCTTGCGCCGAATGAAACCGGATCGGACATGTTCTGGCTTGGTGTCAAGCGGGACCGCCCGAATAGGCATCCTCCGTCGTGACTGCACACCAATAAGCACGCGCCGCCCGGTCACACAAGAGCAAAGCGGAATATTTCCGCAAATCGAGCCGATTATGGCTCATTTCTGCGTGAAGTTCCCGGCCAGACACCGCTTGCAATCCGGTCGCGCCCTTCCAGATCAGGCAGGACCACCACCGCCTCGAATCCCGCCGCGCGCAGGATGTCGGCCACCGCCGGCCCCTGCATCCAGCCGATTTCGACCATCAACCGCCCACCGGGGCACATATGCGCGCCCGCCCCGCCCGCAATCGCGCGATAGGCGCTCAGCCCATCCGCCTCATCGGTCAACGCCCCGCGCGGATCGTGCGCGCGCACCTCCGGCATCAGCCCGGTCATTTCATCAATTGCGATATAGGGCGGGTTCGACACGATCAGGTCAAATACCCCCGTGACGCCCTCGAACCAATCCGCCCGGATCAACTCCAGCCGCTCCGCGACCCCGTTCCGCGCGGCATTGCGCGCCGCCACCGCAAGCGCCGCCTCGGAAATATCCGTGGCCACGCCCCGCGTGCCGGGCCATTCCGCCAAGAGCGTCACCGCCAGAATACCACTCCCGGTGCCAAGATCGAGCAAAGTCAGGGGCTTGGGCCCGGCCAGCGCCTCGGCGATCAGGCATTCCGTCTCGGGGCGCGGATCGAGCACATCCGCCGTCACGGCAAAGTCCCGCCCCCAGAACTCCCGCCGCCCGAGGATCTTGGCCACAGGTTCCCGCGCCGCGCGCCGCGCGATCATCGCCGCGAACCGCTCAGCCGCCCCCGGCTCCAGGTCATCCCCCAGATGCAGCGTCAGCCGGTCCCGCGCGATCCCAACTGCCTCGGCCAAGAGCGCGCGCGCATCCCCCGCCGCCCCGTCGATGCCCGCCGCCTCCAGCCGCCGCGCCGCCTCAAGCAGGGCCTCGCGCAGGGTCACGACATCTCGGCCAGCAATGTGGCCTGCGCATCCGCCGTCAGCGCGTCGATCACCTCATCCAGGTCCCCGCCCAAGACCTGTTCCAACTTGTAGAGCGTCAGGTTGATCCGGTGATCGGTCATCCGCCCTTGCGGGAAATTATAGGTGCGAATGCGCTCGGACCGGTCGCCCGTGCCCACCTGCGCCGCCCGATTGGCGCTGCGTTCACTGTCCACGCGGTTGCGCTCCAGATCATAGAGCCGGGTTTTGAGCACCTGCATGGCAATCTCGCGGTTGCGATGCTGCGACTTCTCGGAACTCGTAACCACGATCCCGGTGGGCAAATGCGTGATCCGCACCGCCGAATCGGTGGTGTTGACATGCTGACCGCCCGCACCGGACGAGCGCATCGTGTCGATCCGCAGGTCATTGGCGTTGATCTGGATATCCACATCCTCCGCCTCGGGCAGCACCGCCACCGTGGCGGCAGAGGTATGGATTCGCCCGCCACTCTCGGTCTCGGGCACGCGCTGCACCCGGTGAACCCCCGATTCGTATTTGAGGCGGGCAAAGACCCCCTCACCGCCGATCCGTGCCACCAATTCGCGGATACCGCCCAATTCGCTCTGCTGTTCCTCGATCACCTCAAAGCTCCAGCCGCGCGCCTCCGTATAGCGCTGATACATGCGCATGAGGTCGGCCGCAAAGAGCGCCGCCTCCTCGCCTCCCGTGCCGGGCCGGATTTCCAGGATCGCCGGTCGCGCATCCGCCTCGTCGCGCGGCAAGAGCGCCAGTTGCAGCCGTTCCTCCATCTCCGGCAACCGCGCCTCCAGCGCCGCCACCTCTTCGCGCGCCAGATCGCGCATCTCGGGGTCGCCCAGCATCGCGCGCGCGCCCTCCAGATCGTTCAGCGCCTGCCGATAGGCGCGGATCTCTTCGACCACGGGCCGCAATTCCGAATACTCGCGCCCGAGGCGGGCAATATCGCCACCGCCCTGCATCATCTGCGCCTCGACAAAGTCAAAGCGCTCCGCGATCTGTTGCAATCTGTCCAAGGGTACCATGGATGATCCTCTGTCCCATCCTTGTGACTTGGTCAAGAGGCGTCACCTGTGCTAGAATCGCCCTATGAAAGCGCTTTTGCCTCTCCTGCTGATCTGCGCCACCCCGGCGCTCGCCGATGGCACCATCGGGCGCAAGACCGTGGAATGCTACTGCACCGACCGCAATGGCGCGCGCGTCGAAATGGGCGAGACGATCTGCCTTCAGGTCGATGGCAACATGTTCATGGCGCAATGCCAGATGTCGCTCAACGTGCCGATGTGGCGCAAGATCACGGATGGATGCCTATCCTCCCGCCTGCCCCAATCGCTGCAACCAGCCGTCGATACGGGCGGCGTTGACGCCCAGATCTGACCTGCCAAAGCGCAGACGCCCGTAGATCTCGAGGGTCTCGCCGTCCTGCCGCACCGTGGTATAGTCGGGAAAGCCAAAGAGCCGCGAGCGCGTGACATAGGTGATCATGCCCTGCGCCACATCCCCGGCCAGCACTCGCGTGCGCGGCGTGGCGCGGATGATGGCATCAAGCGCGGCCAGATCCCCCGGCACCACCCGCACGGCCCCGCCCGCCAGATCGCCCGGCGTGGCGCTCTCGGGCATCACATGCCAACGCGCCGGATCACTTGGCGCAAGCCGCACATAGGCCATCCCCGCCACGATCCCGAGCAGGACCAGACCAAGCCAGAGTTTCATCGCAGCGCCCTCGCGCCCCTCACCCGGCCTGTGCCCCGTCCACGGTCTCGGCCAGTGCCTCGGCCCGCGCGGCGATTTCGGCCAGTGTCTCGACCACCGCATCGGGCACCACCGGCACCTCGATCCGCTGCGCCTCGGGGGCGGGTGCGGTGCGCAGCTGATCCAACTCCGCCTCCTTTTCCGCCAGCCGGTCCTCGGCCTCGCGCAGCTTGTCCTGCAGGCCTGCGGTCTTGTCGGCCAGCATCAGACCCGCCATGAGCAACATGCGCGGCTCGGGGATGCGCCCGATCTGTGCCGCCAATACGGTGGCCTCCTCATCCAGCATCTTGGCGGCGGCATGGAGGTAATGCTCCTCGCCCGCCTGACAGGCCACCTCGAAGCGGCGCCCCCCGATCTCGATCTGAACCTCAGGCATCCGATGTCTCCGTTTTCTCTGTCTGCTCCGGCGCGGTGCCAGCCTCGGCAATCACCTGCCCCAAGGCCGCCAGCACCGCCTCGACCTCGCCCCGATCCGCACCGCGCGCGGCGCGCAGCCCCTCCAACTCGGCCATCATCGCCTTGTTGATCAGATGCGGCTCGGCCACGCCCGCCGCCTGCGCGTCGCGCAGCGCCTGATTGTTGTCGCGCAACTGCTGATTGGCCTTGCGCAGCGCTTGCAGATCCGCGTCGAGCTTGCGCAGGCTTTCGGCCTGCGCCCCCTCCACCGCGTCCAGCTTGGCATGCAGCGCCTTGATCCGCTCCTGCAACTGCGCATTGGCCAGTTGCTCTTCCTCCAGCTGCCCGCGCAGCCGCGTTACTTCTTCCGGATCGCCGACAGCTTCTGGCGCGGCCACGGGCCGCCCCTCCAGCCCCTGCGCGATGCGATCCAGCGCCGCGGTGATCCGTGCCTGCAACTCGTTTATCTGGCTCATCCTCGGGGTCCTCGCTTGTTTGCCCGGCCATCCCACGAATCGCACACCGGGCGGGTTTTGATCAAGTCTAATGAAAGGAATGGCGAAATGCGCCCCCAAACCCGCTCAATCCATCGCGTCAGCCGCCTCGCGCTTGAACTTCTGGACCGGGCTGGTATGCAACGCCCAGATACACCCGTCACACACTGCCATTCAAAGGATGCACGCCCCGTGGACATCGCCGCCCTCCGCACCGCCAACCCCGATCACTGGTCCAAGGCCACCGCCATCCGCGCGCTGACCCTCGACGCCGTCGCTGCCGCCAACTCCGGCCATTCCGGCATGCCCATGGGCATGGCCGACGTCGCGACCGTGCTGTTCGAAAAACACCTCAAGTTCGATCCCGCCAACCCCAACTGGCCCGACCGCGACCGCTTCATCCTCTCGGCGGGTCATGGCTCGATGCTGCTCTATTCCCTGCTGCATCTGACCGGCTATGCCGACATGACGATCGAGCAGATTCGCAATTTCCGCCAATGGGGCGCGAAAACCGCAGGCCACCCGGAATACGGCCACGCCACCGGCATCGAGACCACCACCGGCCCGCTCGGTCAGGGGATTTCCAACGCCGTGGGCTTTGCCATGGCCGAAGAGATGCTGCGCGCCCGCTTTGGCGCGAAACTGATGGATCACCATACCTATGTCATCGCCGGCGACGGCTGCTTGATGGAGGGGGTGAGCCAGGAGGCCATCGGCCTCGCCGGACGGCACGAGCTGTCGCGCCTGATCGTGCTCTGGGACAACAACAACATCACGATCGACGGCACCGTCGATCTGGCCGATCGCACCGATCAGGTGGCGCGCTTCCGCGCCTCCGGCTGGCATGTGCTGGAAATCGACGGGCATGACCCGGTGGCGATTGACGCAGCCCTGACCGAGGCCAAGACCACGGCCCAGCCCACGATGATCGCCTGCAAGACGCATATCGCCCTTGGTCACGCCGCCCAGGACACCTCCAAGGGCCATGGCGCGCTGACCAATGCCGATCAGCTTGCCGCCGCGAAAGAGGCCTATGGCTGGCCCTATGGCCCGTTCGAAATCCCCGCGGATGTGAAATCGGCATGGGAGAAAATCGGCCAACGGGGCGCCGCAACCCATGCCGCATGGGCCAAGCGTCTGGCAGAGGCCTCGCCCGCGCGTCAGGCCGAGATCGCCCGCATCTTCAACCGCGATGTGCCGGCGAAACTCGGCGCGCGCATCCGCGCCCTCAAAAAGCAGATCAGTGCCGAGACCCCCAAGGTGGCCACCCGCCAATCCTCGGAAATGGTGCTCGAGGTCGTGAACCCGATCCTGCAAGAGACCGTCGGCGGCTCTGCCGATCTCTCGGGCTCGAACAACACCCGCTCGGGCGACATGACCGTCTTTGACGTGGACAACCGCAAGGGCCGCTATATCCACTGGGGCATTCGCGAACATGGCATGGCCGCCGCGATGAACGGCATGGCGCTGCATGGCGGCATCCGTCCCTATGGCGGCACTTTTATGTGCTTTACCGATTACGCCCGCCCCGCCATGCGTCTGGCCGCGCTGATGAAGATCCCGACCGTGTTCGTGATGACCCATGACAGCATCGGTCTGGGCGAGGACGGGCCCACCCACCAGCCCATCGAACATCTCGCGATCAGCCGCGCCACGCCCAACACCTGGGTGTTCCGCCCCTGCGACACGGTCGAAACCGCCGAAGCCTGGGAACTGGCGCTCACCTCCAAGGAAACGCCGTCGGTCCTGTCGCTTACCCGTCAGGGCCTGCCCACCCTGCGGCGCGAACACAAGGCCAAGAACCTGACCGCCCAAGGCGCCTATGTGCTGGCCGATGCGGAAGGCAAGCGCCAGGCGATCCTGATGGCCACCGGATCGGAGGTCGAGATTGCCATGAAGGCCCGCGATCTTCTGCAAGCCGAGGGCATCGGCACGCGTGTGGTGTCCATGCCCTGCTGGGAACTCTTCGAGGAACAGGATGACAGCTACCGCAAGCGCGTCCTGCCCGCAGGCCCGGTGCGCGTCGCCATAGAGGCGGCGATCCGCTTTGGCTGGGACCGCTGGCTCTATGGCGAGCGCGGCCGCCGCGAAAAGGGCGGCTTTGTCGGGATGCACGATTTCGGGGCCTCCGCCCCCGCGCCCACGCTCTACAAGGAATTCGGCATCACCCCCGAGGCCGTGGCGGAAAAGGTCAAATCCCTGCTCTGAGGGAACTAAGCCAGTTTATTTAGAGCCCGGATGCCCCGCGTCCGGGCTCTTTCTTTTTCGGTATGCCGCGCGGATCGCCGGGCCGCCCCGCGGCCCAGCGATCCGCGCATCTCTTCCAACACATCCCCCAACTTGCGCGCGCCCGTGCGCCACCCCTACACTCTCTCATCATGCCCAGCCTCTGTCGCGATTGCCTGACCCGATTCGACACTGCCCGCCGCTGTCCCGCCTGCGGCAGCCCCCGCATCGTGTCCCATCCCGAGCTTTTTGACCTCTCCATCGCCCATATGGATTGCGATGCCTTCTACGCCTCGGTCGAGAAACGCGACAATCCAGAGCTTGTCGACAAGCCGCTCATCATCGGCGGCGGGCGGCGCGGCGTGGTCTCGACCGCCTGCTATATCGCTCGCATCAAGGGCGTGCGCTCTGCCATGCCGATGTTTCAGGCGCTCAAGCTCTGCCCCGAGGCGGTGGTGATCAAGCCGCGCATGCAGGTCTATGCCGAGGCCTCGCGCGCCATCCGCGCCATGATGCTCGATCTCACGCCGGACGTGGAACCGCTCTCGCTGGATGAGGCGTTTCTGGACCTCACCGGCACCGCGCGCCTGCATGGCGCACCGCCCGCCGTGATGCTCGCGCGCCTCATCAAGCGGATGCGCGACGAGTTGGGCCTGACCGGCTCCATCGGTCTCAGTCACAACAAGTTTCTGGCCAAGATCGCCTCGGACCTCGACAAACCTCATGGCTTTGCCGTGATCGGCGCGGGGGAAACCGCCGACTTCCTGCGCGACCGCCCCGTCAGCCTCATCTGGGGCGTGGGCCAGTCCACCCTCAAGGCGCTGAATGACGCGGGCATCCGCAGCTTTGCCGATCTCCTTCGGTGGGACCGCCGCGATCTCAACGCGCGCTTTGGCGCGATGGGCGACCGGCTCTGGCATCTGGCGCGCGGGCAGGACCGCCGCCGCGTCTCGGCCAATGCGCCGGTCAAATCCATCTCGAACGAAACGACATTCTACGAGGACACCCGCGACCGCGACCTGCTCGATGGCCACATCTGGCGGCTCGCGGAAAAGGTGGCTGACCGCGCCAAGGCCCGCGCCCTTGCTGGCCGCGTCGTCACGCTCAAGCTCAAGCGCGCCGATCACACGCTGCTCACCCGCCGCCACGCCCTGCGCGACGCCACCCAGCTTGCCGACACGCTCTATCGCACCGCCCGCGCGCTCCTCGATCAGGTGCCCGAGGGGGCCGCCTACCGGCTGATCGGCGTCGGCCTGTCGGATCTTGTGCCCGAGACCGCCGCCGACCGCTCAGGCGATCTCTTGGACCCCCAGGCCACCCGCCGCGCTGGCGCAGAGCGCGCCACCGACGCCATCCGCGCCAAATTCGGGCCAGATGCAATCGTGAAAGGGCGGGCCTTGCGGTAGGGATTGGGCGCGGGAGGTTCGATCATGTTTTGAGCTATGCCCCAATCACCATGGCGCGGAATCAAGGTGCCGCAGGCACCGCCGCGCTGCGCCCGACCGCCCCACCGGGCGGGCGCATTTGCAACGGCTCACCTCACTAAAAACGCGGAAGACTTGGCAGGCATAAATTGCCAATGAATACTGTTGCTGCGCCCACCCGGCGGTCGGGCACCGCGCGGCTCAGCTATAAAACCTGCCCCCTACTCCGCCGCCAGTGGCCGCGCCTCGGCGCGCCCGATCTCCGCGATGTCATGGATCACCCCGGACAGCAATTTGCGGAACGCCTCGAAATTGCCATTGGGCCGGATGAGCCGCTCGTTCATGTAGAGCGCGCGGTCAATCTCCACTTGCACCGCATGGCGCGCGCGCCCAGGGCGGCCATAAGCCTGCGTGATATAGGCCCCGGCAAAAGGCGTGTTGCGCGTGACCACCAGACCCGCCCGCACAAAGGCCGCCTCGATCCGGTCCACGATCGCCCCATCCGCCGCCGCCCCGAACCGGTCGCCCAGAACGATCTCGGGCCGGCGCACGCCGCGCCGCGCCACCGCATCCATCGCCTCATGCGGCATCGAATGGCAATCAATCAGAATGGACTGCCCGAACATCAGATGCGCCTGATCCAGCTGCCCCTGCAGCGCCGTGTGATAGGGCTTCCAGTAATTCTCGATCCGGTGCTCTGCCTCGGTCATGCTCAGCTTGCCCGAATAGATCGCCTGCCCATTGGCCACGACGCGCGGAATGACACCCAGCCCCGAGGCGACGCGCGGATTATGCCCCTGCCGCGCCACGCCCTCGATCAGGGCCGGGTCCAACTCATCGGCGCTGCGGTTCAGATCGACATAGGCGCGCGGGGCGCCAGCCTTGATGAACGGCGCGCCAAAACGCGGTGCCACATCGAACAGTTGATCGACAAACGCATCCTCGGACGAGCGCACCGAATGCTCGTTCAGCTTGGTGCGGCGCAGAAAGGTCCAGGGGTAATCCCGCCCGCTATGAGGCGAGGCGAACACCACCGCGGTGGTCCGCCGTTCGGGATGCGTGAGGTGATAGGCAACCTTTGGCATGCATGTTCCTTTCACCGGTGATAATAGACTGAAATTGGTGTTCTAAAAGCCCTTGATCCCCTCTCCGACTCCTTTTATAGACCACCGAACCGGCGCGGATTTCCGCGCCCCTCTTTTTGGGGCAGGCGATCGGCTGGCATTCATGGGCGATTAGCTCAGTGGTAGAGCACTTCGTTGACATCGAAGGGGTCACAAGTTCGAACCTTGTATCGCCCACCATGAATTCACTGTCCCGCACATCGGGACGCCCGCAACCCCAGGCGCTGGCCCGCGCCGCGACAACCGAGGAGACGACCATGAAGGTTCGTAATTCGCTCCGCTCGCTCAAGAACCGGCACCGGGATTGCCGTGTCGTGCGCCGCAAAGGCCGCGTCTACGTGATCAACAAGACCCAGCCGCGTTTCAAAGCCCGTCAGGGCTGAGCCGCGATCAGCCCCAAGGCTGAAGGATCAAAACCCCGCCCAACCGGCGGGGTTTTTCTTTGGGGGATGGCTCTTTGCGTGGCTTGCCTCGCGAAACAAGCCGCGCGGTGCCCGTCCGCCGAGTGGGCGCAGCAACAGATGTGATTGGCACGTTATGCCTGAGACGTCTTTCGCGTTTTCAATGAGATGGGCCGTTGCAAAAGCGCCCGCCCGTCACGCCAGAGGCGTGCCGAGAGAAAGGGGGCGGGTCATGCCAGAGGCATGCCGTCGGCATGACCGCTGCGCGGCGGTGCCTGCGGCACCTTGATTCCGCGCAAAGACTATTTGGCGCAGAGGGCACGCCCCTGCGCCTGCCCTCTCAATCCCTCAGCAACTCGTTGATCCCGGTCTTGGAACGCGTCTGCGCGTCCACCCGCTTGACGATCACCGCGCAATAAAGGTTGATGCCATTCTTCGACGGCATCGAGCCCGCGACGACGACCGAATAGGGCGGCACTTCGCCATACATGACCTCGCCGGTCTCGCGGTCCACGATCTTGGTGGATTTCCCGATGAAAACCCCCATGCCCAGAACCGATCCTTCGCGCACGATACAGCCCTCGACCACCTCGGAGCGCGCGCCGATAAAGCAATTGTCCTCGATGATCGTCGGTCCCGCCTGCATCGGCTCCAGCACGCCGCCGATGCCCACACCGCCCGAGAGATGCACATTCTTGCCGATCTGCGCGCAAGACCCCACCGTGGCCCAGGTATCCACCATGGTGCCGCTGTCCACATAGGCGCCGAGATTGACAAAGGACGGCATCAGCACCACGCCCGGCGCGATATAGGCCGACTTGCGCACGACGCAGTTGGGCACGGCGCGGAATCCCGCCGCCTTCCACTCGTTGTCGCCCCAGCCCTTGAACTTGCTGTCGACCTTGTCCCACCAGCCCGCGCCCTGCGGCCCGCCAGCGTGCACTTCCATATCCTTGATCCGGAACCCCAGAAGCACCGCCTTCTTGGCCCACTGGTTCACATGCCACTGGCCATCCGCCTGCCGCTCCGCCACCCGCAGGCTGCCGCTGTCAAGCGCCGCCAGCGTTTCCTCGATGGCCTCGCGGGTCTCGCCTCCCGTGGCGGAGGTGATCGTGTCGCGCGCCTCCCAGGCGGCTTCGATTGCGGTTTCCAATGCGGCGTTCGACATGGGCGTCTCCTCGGGTTTCCATCGCGTGTCCCCCTCGCCTATAGGGCCAAGCGCAGGCAGGATCAATGCGACCGCGGCACCCGAATCCGCTCAGCCGCCCCGGATCAGTTCATCCTCGTCATCCGAGGCCGACAATCCCAGCGCATCCAGGCCATTTTCCAGATGATCCGACAGATGCGGTGTGCCCAAGAGGTAATCGGCGCAGGGCGTCGTCGCCTCTTCATAGGCGGTGCGCTTGGCGTCTTCGAGTTCCTCGGCCTCGAAACTGCCGCGCCCGATCCACATCACGGCAACAAGGCTTGCCTGCTCCTCTTCGCTGAGCCGGTCGATAAAGGCGCGCAATTCGCCCTCGGCGCGTTCCAGTTCCCGCGCCATCAGCACCACCTGTGCGATTTTATGTACCGTGATGTCCAGCATGGCCCCGTCCTCCTGTCGCGCTTATCCTAGCACAGGATTGCCGGGCGCACAGCCACCCGTCCTTGATCTCACGCAAACAGACGGTAATAGGCCCAATCCGGCAAAAACCGTGACAAACGAAAGACATAGCTGAAAAGGCGCGGGAAATGCCGCTGAAACGCCGCCTCGTCGCACATCAATTCGAACATCTCTTGGGCCGCGGCCTCGGGGGTCATGAGAAAGGGCATGCGAAACTGGTTCTTGTCCGTCAGCCGTGTCTTGATGAAACCCGGGTTGGCCAGTTGCACCCGCACGCCGGTGCGCCACAGGTCCGCGCGCAGCGATTCCGCCAACGACATGACCCCGGCCTTGGACGCGGCATAGCCGATCGCCCCCGGCAGCCCGCGAAACCCCGAGAGCGACCCGGTGAGCACCACATGGCCCGCGTCCCGCGCCACCATATCGGGCAGCACGGCGCCAATCACCCGGATGGCACCGGTGAAATTCACATCCGCCATGGCCACCGCCTCTTCGGGGGCCCACGCGGTCGCGGGCATCGGCCAGTAAACCCCGGCCAGCCACACCAGCCCGTCGATTTGCCCCACCGCGCGCGCGGCCCCGGCCACGCTCTCGGCGTCCTGCACATCCATGGGCACGGCCCGCGCCCGCCCCGGCAACCCGGCCACGACCTCGTCCAGCCGCTCGGCACTGCGCGCCGACACGATCACCTCGGCCCCGGCGGCGCTGATCTTGTGCGCCAGTGCCGCGCCCAGACCCTCGCTTGCCCCCACCAGCCAATAGCGTTTGCCGCTCCAGTCCATCATGCCTCGACCCGCCGCATTACCGCGACCAGCTCCGCCACCTTGATCCCGAACTTGCGGAACTGGCTGCGATTGACCACCACCCCGTTGGGGGCCAGATACATCCAGTCGGTGACACTCAGAACATGGCCCCCCGCCTCTTTCGGCAGCCGGATTCGATAACAAAGCCGCGCGGCGGCCCCCATCTGCCGTCCCGTGCCTGTGCCCACCAGATCCTCGGCCTCGGCCCGGATGCTGCCATCATTGCCCAGTTCAAGCTGCCACTCGCGATCCTGCGCATTGCCGCTGTCATATTCGAAATGCTCGCGCATCACGCCACGATTGCCCTGCCAACTGGCCTCGAAATCGCCGGTGAATCGCGACGCGACCCGCCCCAGAGGGCCGTAAATCACCCCTTCGCATTTGATCGCGCCACTCAGATGCTCGCGCAGATCGAATTGCGGCACCTGTTTCGCATAATCCTCGGGGGCCTGTGCGCGAAACCCGGCATATCGCTCCTTCAGCATCCCCAGCGCCAACATCGCAACGGCCCCCAGCAAGGCCCACCCCAAAGCCTCCATCAGATCAGCTCCTTTCCTCAATCGGTGTTCTGGCCAAGAGAAGTATGGCCAGAACCTTCAGCACGCAGGGCAAGCCGCCATAAAGCAGGCTGAGCAAGGTCAGCGCACCCGCCGCATTGCTTTGCCCCGCCACGAATCCGCCCGCCTCCAGCAGCGGCAAGAGCGCCACCGCCGCCAGCGCCAGCGTGAATTTCGACACAAAGGACCAGAGGCCAAAGGCCTCTGCCGCCCCCGGCGATACCTGCGCCATCCGGCGCGCAAAGAGGGCGGGCAAGAGTGTCATATCCGCGCCCATCGCCGCCCCAGAGGCGAGGCAGATCACCGCAAAGGCCCAGAGATCGCCCGCCCCCAGCGTGACCGCCCCGGCAAAAGCCGCAATCGACAGAACCATGCCCGCCAAGAGCATCCGCTTCGCGCCAAACCGCTCCGCCAATCCCCCCCAGGCCGGGGCTGCCGCAGCCGCGGACAGGAAAAACAGCAAGAGAAACGGGCCTTCCCATCCGGGGGCCTGCAACCGGCTTTCGACGAAAAATAGAAAGAGCGTCGAACTCACCGCGACAGGGGCCGCATTGACCATCGCCACCAGCAAGAGCCGTCGGGCGACCCCATCGCGCAACACCGGGCCAAAGCCTGTGCCGGGCACCCCGCCGCAATCCTGCCATTGCCCAAGCATGGCCAGCACCGCCAGCCCCGACAAAATCGCAAAGCTGACGGCAAAGCCGCCAAAGCCGCCCAGGACCACCGGGGCCACCGCCGCCGCGCATATCCCCAACAGCGCGCCGGTTTCCCGCCACCGCGCCAGCCGCAAATGCCCCTGCCCCGGCAGCGCCGCCGCCGTGGCCACGCCCTGCGCGTAAAAGCAGATGGTGAGATAGCTGAAGGCCGAAAACACCAGCACCAGCATCGCCGCGAACCACCAGAGCGGCGCAATCGGCGGCACAACCGCAAACAGGCCCAGCATCGCCGCCGCCATCACCGCCACCGCGACCCAGATGCTCACCGCGCGATGGGTCCGCAGCCGCTCTGCCAAACGCCCCAGCGCCGGGTCCTGCACCACATCCACCAGCCGCAATGCAAAGAGCACCGCGCCCAGCGCACCCAAGGACACGCCATATTCATCCACATAGAATTTCGGCGCATGGATATAGAGCGGCAGCCCCGCCGCCGCGAGCATGGCCCCAAAGAGCGCATAGCCCGGAAGGCGCGGCGCGCTCTGCGCCACTGTCCCGGTCAGAACCGCACTCACCGGCTGACCTCGTCGGCAGGCGGTGCCGGGCGGCTGTGAAACCGCGCCCCCTTCCACCACAGCTTCAGCGCCTGCCAATGGATCAGGCCCAGCACCCGCCGCGACCCAAAGGGCCGCCGCAGCATGGCCCGGATCAGCCCGCCCGTGGTCAAGGGCTTGCGCGTGCCCACCAGCGTGGCGATCACCCCGCCATACCCGCCGCTGAAATCAATCCAGATGCCAATCCGGTCCGCGCGCAGATCAAAGCGGAATTCATACCCGCCCTCGATCTTCAGAAAGGGCGAGACATGGAACATCTTGCGCGCGTGGAGTCTGTCCTCAGCCGTGATCGGCCCCATGTCGTCGCGGTGGCAGAGATAGGAATGACGATCCCCATAGGTATTCGTGACCTCGGCGATGATCACCGGAACCTGACCGGCGGCATCGCGGCATATCCAGAAACTGACCGGGTTGAACACATGGCCCAACATGCGCGGCTGTGCCAACAGCTCGATGCGCGCGGGCGCGGGGATCTGCCGTTCCGCCAGCACCGCACGCACCCAGGCGGCCCCGTGCCCCTGCCCCGGCGCGCCACCGTGATCGCGGTCCCAGACCGAGACCAGCCCCCGCCGGTTGCGCCCAAAGAGGCGTGGCGCGGCAACCTCCGCCTCAGCATCCAGCAGCACGTAATCAATGCCGTAGCGAAAGGCATTCTCGATCCCGCCCTTGCGCCCATGCCAGGTATGGCCTGCGATATGATCGACCCGGCTCACGCCACCGCCACGGTCTGCGCGGCCTTGGCGCAGAGCGCCTCTGCCACTTCCAGCCCGCTCGACAGCCCGTCCTCGTGAAACCCGTGCCGCATCCAGGCGCCGCAAAACCACGTGTTCCGCCGCCCGTTTCCGGCCCGCACGCGGCTTTGTGCCGCCACCGCCTCCAGATCGTAGACCGGATGGCGCAGCGTCACCTGATCATAGATCAACGCCTCGCGAATGGGCCGCGTGGTGTTGAGGGTGACGAAATGCGGATCGTCCTGCGGAATGGGTTGCAGGCTGTTCATCCAATAGGTCAGATCAATCTGCCCCGCCCGTTTGACCTGGGCCTCGGTGTAATTCCACGACGACCAGACCGCCCGGCGACGCGGCATCACGCTCGTGTCGGCATGCAGGATGATGTCATTGGGCTGATAGGCAATCGCGCCCACGTCGCGGCGCTCGGTCTCATCGGCATCCGCCAGCAGCCGCAGCGCGTCATCGCTATGGGCGGCGATCACCACCTCGTCGAACGGCTCCCAGTCGCCCGCCTCGGCCCGCACCTCGACCCCCTCGGCCAGACGCCGGATACCCGCCACCGGCGCGCCCAGCCGGATCTCGACGCCCTTTGAATACAAGGATTGGCGCAACCGGCTGACATAGGCCACCGACCCGCCGACCACCGTATACCACTGATGCTGTTCGCTATAGCCAAGCAGGCCATGCTGCTTGAAGAATGTCACCAGCGCCTGCGCCGGAAAATCCAACACCTGCTCCACCGGCATCGACCAGATCGCGCCGGAAAAGGGCGTGAGATAATAGTCGCGGAACGCGCGGCCCAGCTTCATCTTGGCAATCAGCCCGCCCATGGTCAAACCCGGCTCGCGGCTGGCCTCCAGCGCCCCGGCGTTGAACCGGAATATATCGCGCAGCATCGCCCAATGCGCCGGGTTGGCCAGATTGCGCCGCTGCGCAAAATACGCGCCCGCACCCTGAAGCCCGTATTCCAGCGCACCGCCCCGGAAAGAGGCCCCGAAACTCATGGTGCTCGGGGTCACGGCCACATCCAGCCGCTCGAACAGCGCGCTCAGATGCGGATAGGTGGCATAGTTGAACACGATAAAGCCGGTATCGACCGGTTGATCCCCGCGCTTGCCCGCCATGATCGTACGCGCATGGCCCCCCAGCCGCGCCTCGGCTTCGAACAGCACGACATGGTGCTTGTCCGCCAATCGCTCCGCCGCCCCCATTCCCGTAATACCGGCGCCGATCACGGCGATTTTCTTGCGCGCGGCGGCGCTCGTCTCAAAGGGCATGGGGCGTTTCACCTGTCTATGTGCAGTTTGTCTGCGTTCATACCAATCATTACGGGCCGAAACCGCAAACGGATTAGATTGTTTTCGTAGGCTCCTCAGGTTTTTTTCATCCGCCGGTGATCCACCATGCACCGCGTCGCGTAACTCGTCCATGTTAAACGATGCCACCCTTCTTGTTGACCCACCCCCCTCGCCGGTGCCTGTGGCCCGTGCTATGAGGCGCGGGACAACGGGCAAAAGGGCGGGACCGGCACAGGTGACGACACGACGAGAGACTGAGAATACCGATTGGGTGGCCTGCATCACGGCGATCCGCGATCACGGGGATGAGGCTGCCTTTGCCCGGCTCTTCGCCCATTTCGCCCCGCGGGTTAAGGCATTTCTGATGCGCTCGGGTGCGGATGCGACACTGGCCGAGGAATGCACTCAGGAGGTGATGGCGACCCTCTGGCAAAAGTCGCATCTCTTCGATCCCACCCGCGCCTCTGCCGCCACCTGGATTTTCACCATCGCACGCAATCGCAAGATCGACGCGCTGCGCAAACAGAAACGTCCCGAACCCGAGGAATTACCCTGGGGCCAGGACCCGGAACCCGACCAGGCCGACGTGCTCGCCCTGCAACAGGAAAGCGACCAACTGGGGCGCGCCATCGCCGCCCTGCCCGCGAAACAGAGGGAACTGATCGAAAAGGCCTATTTTGGCGATCTCAGCCATTCCGAGATTGCCGCCGACACGGGCCTGCCGCTCGGCACGATCAAATCCCGTATCAGACTGGCGCTCGACCGACTGCGCCACGCAATGAAGTAAAGTGCGAACCATGACCAGAAACCAGATCACCCACCACCTGACCGACGCCCTCCTGATGGCTTATTCGGCAGGCAGCCTGCCCGAGGCATTCAACCTCACGGTCGCCACCCATCTGTCGATGTGCGACGAGTGCCGCGCGCGGGCAGCGGCCTTTGACAGCGTGGGCGGCGCGATGATCGACGGTGCAGACACGGTCGAACTGGCCCAGGACAGCCTTGCCGCCACCATGGCGCGCATCCGCGCCGGCAAACCACAGCGCGAAACACCTGTCCGCCGCGCCGGCCTCTTTCCCGCGCCGCTGCGCGACTACGTGGGCGGCGATCTGGAGTCCGTGCGCTGGCGGCCCGTCGGCATGGGCGTGAAACAGGCGATCCTGCCCACCTCTCGCGCGGCGACAGCGCGGCTGCTCTTTATCCCGGCAGGGGCCGCGGTGCCCGACCACGGCCATCGCGGCACGGAATTGACCCTCGTGCTGCAAGGGGCCTTTTGCGATGAGGTGGCGCGCTTTGGCCCCGGCGACATCGAGGTGGCCAACGAAGAGTTGAACCACACCCCCGTGGCCGAGATCGGGGCCGATTGCATCTGTCTGGCGGCAACCGACGCGCCTCTGCGCTTCCGCTCTCTCATGCCGCGCCTCGCGCAACCCTTCCTGCGGATCTGAGCGCTCCCCGCTCAGCGCTTGCCCCCGTGTGCGCCCTGTTCTCCAGCCAGGGCGCGCGCGGGGGCGGCAAACAGGATTCACTCCATATCAACGACCCGCGTTTCCACGCGCGATGACTTCTCCAGCGTGCGATGGACCGGGCATTTGTCCGCAATCTCGCGCAGCTTTTCGCGCTGAATGGCGGTAAGATCCCCCTCCAGCCGGATCACCCGGGTAAAGACATCCACCTTGGCCTCGCCCCGCGCGTCGGCATCCTGCGCATGCACCTTGTCATGGCACACATCGACGCTCACATGCGCGAGCGCCCAACCCTTGCGCCGGGCATACATCCGGATCGTCATCGAGGTGCAGGCCCCCAGCCCCGCCGCCAGAAACCCATAAGGCGACATGCCGCGATCGGTGCCGCCATAGGCCACCGGCTCATCCGCCAGCACGTGATGCGCGGGCCCCGCGTTCACATCCTGCAGGAACCCGTCCGCATCCGCCTCGCTGACCCGCACCACGCCTTCGGGCGCACCGGGCGGCGGCGCAGGCACGCGCATGTCCAGATAGCGCGGCGCCCAGGCGGCAATCACCTGCGCGGCATATTCGGCATCCTCCGGGCCGGTGATCAGATGATCCGCCCCATCGAGCGTGACAAAGCTCTTGGGATGCTTCGCCGCGCGGAAAATCTCGGACGCGTTCTCGATCCCGACCACGGCATCGCGCGGCGCATGCAACACCAAGAGCGCCCGGTGCAACCCCGCGATCTTGGGGCCCAGCACCTCGGCGCGCACATCCTCGACAAAGCCGCGCCCGATGCGAATATCCCGCCCCCCGAGCCGGACCTCGGCCACGCCCTCCGCCTCGATTCGCGCCAGGGCATCCCCGAAATTCTGCGTCACATGGCCGGGATCGAAGGGCGCACCGATCGTCACGACCGCCCGCACCGATTTGATCTGCCCCGCGGTCGCCAGGACCGCCGCTCCGCCCAGGCTATGCCCGATCAGCAGCCCCGGCGCCATGCCACGCGCCTCCAGCGCCGCCGCCGCCCGCTCCAGATCCGCGACATTCGATGAAAACGACGTGTTCTCGAACTCGCCCCCCGAATGCCCCAAGCCCGTGAAATCAAAGCGCAACACCGCGATCCCCGCCCCTGCCAGACGCGCCGCGATCCGCCGCGCGGCCGGAATATCCTTGGAACAGGTGAAACAATGCGCAAAAAGCGCCGTCGCCAGATGCGGCCCCTCAGGCAGGTCCAGTCGCGCCACGAGATCATGGCCGCCATGGCCGGAAAATGTCAGGCGTTCAGTGGGCATGTCGGATCCTCAGTATTGCATGGCCACAGACTATGCAGTCGCAGCACGGATCGCCACCCCGCCCCGCCCGATGTCACGCGAAGGTGAGGCTCTGTGGCATTTGCCTCGAACCCGGCCCATTCCGCCACCCGCCCCCAACCCGTCCTTGACCGACCCGCACCGGCCTGCACGACCCGGTGCTCGACGCGCCTCCGGCCAGACCGCAAGGCACGTCCGGAATCCATCACGATACGTGATCAAAACCCCTTCATAAATTTGTTTTCCGAATTCATATGCGGCACCTATCTCTGGGTCATTCCGGAAACGAAAGGATCGGACCATGCCCCAAGACCTCTGCCACAACGCCAGCGCTCCGGCCCGTGCGCCGCAGGCCCCCGCGCTTGCCCCCATCGCCGCCATCCTGGTCGCGGCCTTGGCCGTCGCGGCTCTGGCCCCCGCCCAACCCGCCGAAAAAACGGCCGCCCAGCCCCCGATCCTCGAGGACTGGCACGGCAATGTCATGCGCTCGCACTGGACAGGCGCGGGTCAGCCTCGTTAGAGCACGTGGTATCCGATCAGGACCACGTCGCCCCGGGCTTGGCCCGGGACGGCTGTGCTTCGATCGAGCGCCACGCGCCCTAAGCGGCCCCCATCAACGCCGCATCGAACGGATAGCGCGTCAGGTTCTCATAGCCATCTTCGGTGATGAGAACCTGATCCTCCAGCTTGATCGAGAAATCGCTGCCCGCCTCGCTCACCAGAGCCTCGACACAGAGCACCATTCCCGGCTCCAGCGCATAATCGAACGCGCCCGCCACCGCTGTATCGGGATAGGCAACGAGCGGCCACTCATCACACAGCCCCACGCCATGCATCATGCAGCCGTATTTTTGCGCCTGATACTTTTCCTCCAGCCGATGACAACCCGCGATCAACTCCGGGATCGTGACACCGGGGCGCAGCATCGCCATATTGGCGTCGATATGCTCGCGCGCGTGGCGCATCGCCGCCACCATATCCGGGCGCGGGGCTGCGCCGCCAATCCACCAGGTCCGGCTGATATCGACGCAAATACCGTAGCTCCCGATCAGATCGGTATCAAAGGCCACGATCTCGTTATTCTGCACGATCCTTGGCCCACATTCCTGAAACCACGGATTCGTGCGCGGGCCGCTCGCCAACAGGCGCGTCTCGATCCATTCACCGCCGCGCCGGATATTCTCGGCATGCAGCACCGCCCAGATATCATCCTCGCTGACCCCGCCGCCCGGCACCGCCTGCCGCGCAAACCGCTCCATCTCCGCCACCGCCGCCTCGCAGGCGTGACTCGCGCAACGCATGGCCTTGATCTCGTCCGGTCCCTTGATGGCGCGGGTCTTCTCCGTGAGCTCCTCCCCCTCCATGATCGTCAGCCCCTGCGCCTCCAGCGCGCGCAGCCCGTGCAGCATGACCTTGTCCACCGCCAGCCGCCGGTTGCCGGGGCAATGCTCCGCCAAGAGCGCGGCCACATCGCGGGCAAAGACATCGGCGGCCACATCCACCTTGTCGCCCCGGTCGAAATAGAACAGGTCCGCCCCCGAGCGCGCCTCGCGCACCAGCGGATTGAACCGCGACAGAAACGGCGAATTCTTGTAGTCCCAGATCACCATATAGCCATCGGCGCACAGCAGCACGGCACGGAACGGGTTATGCGTGTTCCAGAGCTGCATATTCGTGCTGTCGGTCGCATAGCGGATATTGAGCGGATCAAACAGCAACAGCCCCGCGTAATCCCGCGCCCCAATCGCCGCCGTCAGCCTCTCCCAGCGGAATTGCCGCATCGCGGGCAGGTCCGGCAGCTCAAGCCCCGCCGCCGCCCATTCGGCATATGCCAGTTGCGTCGGTCCGATCTCCACCCGGTCGGCATCATTGGGCGTGCCATCGCCCAGCATGCTGCCCCGGCTTGGATCGATCTTGCGGGTGTCGCGGTAATGTCTGTTCATCGGCAGGTCCTCCGACATCCAGACTGTGACCGGCCCCCCGGCTTGGCGCGCTCAGTGGCGACATCGCCTATGGTCGCATTTGGCGCGGGCGCCGGGCGGCGGATGGGTCATGGGCATGGTCTGCTCCTGTGCTGAAACCTGCCCCAATCCTGCCCAAGACACCTTAAGAAACCGTTGACGCGCCGGAAATGACCGGCGCGCCGCCCGCGACCTTACAAAATCCCCGTGCAAACCTTACGTTCTGTAAGGTCAGCCGCCCCGCACCGTGTCGATCATCAGCTGCACATTGTCCGGGTCCGCATCGGGCGTGATGCCATGGCCAAGGTTGAAAATATGCGGGCCGCCGCGGAAGGCCTCGACGATCTTGCGGGTCTCGCGCACAAGGTCCTCTCCCCCCGTAACCATATGGGAAGACTTGAGATTTCCCTGAACGCAGCCATCCTTCTGGACGTTCTCCGCCGCCCATTCCGCGCTCACCGAATCATCGACCGCCACACAATCGGCACCGGTTTTCGCGTGGAATCCCATATACTTGTCGCCCGCTTCCCGGGGAAACGCGATCACCGGAATCCCCGGATGCCGCGCTTTCAGCTCGGAAATGATCCGCTTGGCCGGTGCGACCGCGTAGTTTTCGAAATCGTCACCTTTCAGCGATCCGGCCCAACTGTCAAAGAGCTTGACCACCTCTGCGCCCGCCGCGATCTGGGCCGAGAGATACTCGATCGTGCCCTCCGTCAGGATCTTTATGATCCCCTCGAAAACCTCTTTGTTTTCAGCCTTCAACGCATGTGCCGGCCCCTGATCCGGGGTGCCGCGACCCGCGATCATATAGGTCGCCACCGTCCACGGCGCGCCCGCGAATCCGATCAGCGTGGTCTCCTTGGGCAGCGCCCCGGCGAGGTTGCGCACGGTCTGGTAGACAGGATTCAATGTCTCGTGAATCTCCTCCACGGGTTTGAGCTTCTCCAGCCCCGCCCGATCGGTGATCGTCGAGAGCCGCGGCCCTTCCCCCGTCACAAACCACAAATCCGCCCCAAGCGCCTGCGGCAAAAGCAGAATATCAGCAAAGAGAATCGCCGCGTCAAACCCGTATCTGCGGATCGGCTGCAATGTAACTTCGGTCGCCAAGTCACTGTTATAACACAAGGAAAGGAAATCACCCGCCTCTTCCCGCGTGGCCCGGTATTCCGGCAGATAACGCCCCGCCTGCCGCATCATCCAGATTGGTGGTGTAGGCAGGGTTTCCCCGGCGAGGGCTCTCAGAATGGTCTTTTGCGCGGGCATCGGTTCCTCCGTTTTGCCTGTGGTCGCCTTGACACTTCCAGATGTCAAGCGTCAGGCGCTTGCCACGTCGCTTTGTCACGTCTACACCTGCGCCATGACACGCGATTTACCCACCCCGTCCCACCCGCTCAAGATCGGCACCCGCGGATCGCCTCTGGCGCTTGCCCAGGCCCATGAGACACGCGCGCGCCTTGGTGCGGCCTTTGATCTGCCCGAAGAAGCCTTTGAAATCGTTGTCATAAAGACGACCGGCGATCAGATCATTGATCGCCCTCTCAAAGAGATCGGCGGCAAGGGGCTCTTTACCCGCGAGATTGAACAGGCGCTTTTGAGCGGCGACATCGACATCGCCGTCCACTCGATGAAGGACATGCCTGTCCTGCAACCCGAGGGTCTCCTGCTCGACACCTACCTGCCGCGCGAAGACGTCCGCGACGCATTTGTCTCGCCGTCCGCGCCCTCTCTGGCGGATTTGCCCGCGGGTGCTCTCGTCGGCACCTCCTCCTTGCGGCGCAAGGCCCAGGTTCTGGTCGCCTATCCGCATCTCGAGGTTGTCGAGTTTCGCGGTAACGTCCAGACAAGATTGAAAAAATTGGCCGACGGCGTGGCCGCGTGCACCTTTCTCGCGATGGCCGGTCTCAACCGCCTTGGCCGATCCGAGGTGGCCACCTGCGCCATCGAGGCCGACGTGATGCTGCCCGCCGTGGCCCAAGGGGCGATTGGCATCGAACGCCGCGCCGACGACCATCGCGCCGCCGATATGCTGGCCGCCATTCACCACAAGGAAACCGGCCAACGCCTTGTTTCTGAACGCGCTTTCCTTGCAGCCCTTGATGGCTCCTGCGAGACGCCGATTGCCGGTCTGGCCGAACTCAACGGCAACACCTTGCGTCTGCGCGGCGAAATCCTGCGCCCTGATGGCAGCGAGAGCCTGACAGACGATCAATCCGCCCCGATCGAGGATGGGGCAGAACTCGGTCGCGCCATGGCGGCGAAACTGCTGGCACAGGCGGGCGAAGGGTTCTTTGACTGGCGCAGCTAAGTCATTGATCGGGAATTAGCTTTCCAGGATTCAATATCCCGTTCGGATCCACCGCCGCCTTGATCGCGCGCATCATCGCAAGGGCGGCGGGGTCCTTGTGCGCCGCCATCGCGGGCAGTTTCGACAGGCCGATGCCGTGTTCCGCCGAAAAACTGCCGCCAAGGGCGATCACTTCGCGTTCCACCGCCTCTTGCACCGCCCGGCACAGCGCCGGATCCTCCCGCGAGGGCCAGCCGACATAGTGCAGATTGCCGTCCCCCAGATGTGCAACGCCAGTATTTTCTATATCTGGATCAATTGCTTGGCTGACACTTTGAATGCGCGCGATCAGCTCTTCCATCCGATCTGTCGCCACCGCGATGTCATTCTCGACCACCGGCTTGCGCACGCGCAGGATATGCGCCGAGGCCTCGCGCCGCGCCCAGATTTCCGCCCGCTGCGCCTCGCTCTGTGCGACGATGGCATCGAGAACCAGCCCCTCCTCGTACAACCCCGCCAGAACCGCCTCGAGATGCGCAGAGATTGGCACCACACCTGAGGCATCCGGTGTCACATCCCGCGGTGCCCGCGCCCCAAGCTCGACCAAGACGTTGACATCATAAGACTTTTCAAACGGCGGTCGCATCTGTGGAAATCGCTGCAACAGTGCCGTCAGGAACGAACGCGGCATATATTCAAATGCCTCCACCGCGCCCCCGGTCTCATCCTGCAGGCGGTGGAGCAGCCGCAGAGCGGCCCCGACCGACGGCACCGCCACCATCGCCGTGGCATAGGCTCTCGGGCGCGGAAAGAGCTTGAGCACCGCCGCCGTGATGATCCCGAGCGTGCCTTCCGCCCCGATCATCAGGTGACGCAGGTCATAGCCCGAATTATTCTTGTGCAGCGCACTCATCAGGTTCATCACCTCGCCTGTCGGCGTCACCACCTCGAGCCCCAGACAAAGATCGCGCGTATTGCCATAGCGCAGCACGTTCGAGCCCCCCGCATTGGTCGAGAGTACGCCGCCCACCATCGCCGACCCGCGCGCCCCAAAACTGAGCGGAAAGATCAGGTCATGTTCCGCCGCCGCCGCATGCAGCGTGGCCAGGATCACCCCGGCCTCAACCACAGCCACCCGCGCATCGGCCCGAATCTCGCGAATGGCCGACATCCGGTCGAGCGAGAGCATCAGCGCCCCCTCCGCCACCGTTCCCTTAACGAGGTTGGTATTGCCCGACACCGGCACGATGGGCAGCCGCCGCGCATTGGCCAGCCGCACCAGCGCCGCCACCTCACCCGTGGTCTTGGGCCGCGCCACCGCCAATGGCCGCCACCGGGTCAACCCCGGCCAGTCCTGCGACCACTGCGCAGCCTCTGCCCCGGACGCCACATGCGCGGCACCGACGATTGCGGCGATTTCGTTGAGAATTGCGGGGTTATGACCGGTCATGGCCTGGATCATGAAACAAACCTTGGCCCGCCACAAGAGCGCCAATCCCGGCATTTTCGCCCTTGACGCTTGGCGCGGGCTGTCTTACCTAGCCGCACGGTTTGGCGGAGTAGCTCAGTTGGTTAGAGCAGCGGAATCATAATCCGCGTGTCGGGGGTTCGAGTCCCTCCTCCGCTACCAATCCTCCTCAGAGACGGTTCCAACTATCGCGACGATGTCTCGCGATTTGGCCTTGGCATTGGGCCGCAAGCTGCTAGCTTGCCTCAGGCTTTCAGGAAAGGCGCAGGCATGTCTCCCACCCTTCAAACCATCCCCGCCCGGCGCGGCAAGGCCACGCGATTGAACGCCGGAGAGGCTATTCGCATCATCAATACCCATGGCGCGCAGGTGGTGGATACCTGGGCCTTCAGCGCCGATGACATGAGCGAGTTCATGTCGATGGAGCATATCCGCCCCACCTTGGGCCGCATTTTTCCCACGGCGGGCGACGCGCTTGTCACCAACCGGCGTCGTCCGATCCTCATGTTCGAAGAAGACAGCTCCATGGGCCGCCACGACACGCTGATCGCCGCCTGCGACGATTATCGCTTCGGGCTTCTGGGCTGCACCGAATATCATGACAACTGCACCGACAACCTGCACGCCGCCCTGCGCCAATTGGGCCTGCGCAGCCCCGAAACCCCCAGCCCGCTGAACCTGTGGATGAATATTCCTGTCGATGCCGAGGGGCGCACCTCTTGGGGCACTCCGCTCAGCAAGCCGGGGGATCACGTCGTGCTGCGCGCGGTGATGGATTGCGTGGTGGCCATGTCTGCCTGCCCACAGGACATCCTGCCGATCAACGGGGCGGCCTGCGTGCCGACCGAGGCACATTTCGAGATCTTGGGGCGCTAACGACCGGTTGCCCCTCGACCAGGGGTCAGCCTGCCAGACCCATTCAGCGCAGCAGAACCACCGGCACCTTGCAGGACCGTATCATCTCGGTCGTGGTCGACCCGATGATGAGGCTACGGATGCGGCTGTGGCCATAGGCCCCCATCACCACCATGTCGAACCCCGCCTCATCCACCAGCTTGCCAAGCGCGGTTTCCGGCTGTCCGGCGATGACCTCGGTCTCGACCGCGAGTCCCGCCGCAGCGAGCAAGGCGCGGGCATCTTCCAGCCCTTTCCTGACCTCTGCCGTGGCCGTGCCCACGGTCACGACATGCACCTTGAGCCCGGCAAGGACCGGGCTGCGCGCGATATGATCCACCGCCTTCATCGCCGAGATGCCCCCGTCATAGGCCAGCAACACCTTCTCGATGGGCCGAAAGGCGCGGGCCGCGACCACGACCGGCTTGTGACAGGCACGCACGATCCGCTCGAGATTCGACCCCAGATGCCCCTTGGCAAAATCCGCGGCCTCGCCGCGTTTGCCGATCAGGATCACGCGGGCGTCCTTCTCGACCTCGCCCACCGTCTCCACGAGATCGCCATGACGCAGCCGCACGCTGATTTCCGTCACGCCCGCCGCCTCCACCAGCGCCAGAGCGTCCTCCAGAATGGCCCGCCCCCGGTTGGCCACCAGCTTGGCACGCTGTGCGTCGAGCGCTGCCAACTCTTCCAACAGCGCCGTGCGTGCGCCCAGCCGGATCGACCCCGAGAGATCAGAGGTCTCTGCCCCCTCGCGCCTCCCCAACACATGCAATAGCTCCACCGGCGCGCCGGTGCGCGCGGCAATCCACGCCGCATGTTCGCAAACCGAGGCCGAATAGATCGAGCCGTCGACCAGCGCGATGATCTTGTCCGCCATGTCTCTTTCCTCCCTCAATGCGCCATCAACTTGTCGATGGCCCCTGGCTTGTGATGTTCCGCCAGCTTGTCCACGAGCGTCTCCGACGCGGCGTTCATGCCCCGGATTTCCACCTCGGCCCCGTCGCGGCGGAATTTCAGAACCGCCATGTCGAGCGCCTGCACAGATGAAATATCCCAGATATGCGCGGCACTCACGTCGATCACCACTTTCTCAAGCGCCTCCCTGAAATCAAAGGCATTCATGAAATCTTCGACCGACCCATAGAACAGTTGTCCTTCGACCCGGTAAATACGCTCGCGCCCATCCTTGGAGATCACGCTCGTAATGCGGAACAACTGCGCGATCTTGCCGGCAAAGAAGATGCCCGACAAAAGCACCCCCACCAGCACCCCGATGGCGAGGTTGTGGGTATAGACCACCGTCACCACCGTCGCGATCATCACGATCGAGGACGAGCGCGGATGCTCGCGCAGGTTCTTGATCGAGGACCAGGAAAACGTGCCGATCGAGACCATGATCATGATCGCTACCAGCGCCGCCATCGGAATGAGGCTGACCACATCCCCCAGACCCACAACGAGGATCAGCAGGAACAGACCGGCCACAAAGGACGACAGCCGCCCGCGCCCACCCGATTTGACGTTGATGATCGATTGCCCGATCATCGCACAGCCCGCCATGCCACCGATGAATCCGGTGGCGCTATTGGCGATCCCCTGCCCGATCATCTCTTGGCTCCGGCTGGATTTCGTGTCGGTCAGATCATCGACGATATTCTGGGTCATCAGGCTCTCGAGCAGCCCCACGACCGCCACCGCCACCGAATAGGGCAGAATGATCATCAGCGTTTGAAACGTCAGCGGAATATCGGGGATCAGGAACACCGGCAATGTGTCGGGCAGCGCGCCCATGTCGCCCACCGTGCGCACATCCAGGCCAAGCGCCAGCGTGAGCGCCGTGAGAACGATGATTGTCACCAAGGGCGACGGCACCGCCTTGGTCACAAGCGGAAAGAGATAAATGATCCCCAGTCCCGCCGCGACCAGCGGATAGGTGATCCACGGCACCGACCTTGGATCAAGTTCCGGCAATTGCGCCATGAATATCAGAATGGCCAGCGCGTTGACGAACCCGGTCATCACCGATTTCGACACATAGCGCATCACGAACCCCAGCCGCAACAGCCCCATCCCGATCTGGATCAGCCCCGCCAGCACCGTCGCCGCCAAGAGATATTCCAGCCCGTAATCCCGGACCAGCGTCACCATCAGCACCGCTGTCGCCGCCGTCGCCGCCGAGATCATGCCGGGCCGCCCGCCGGTGATCGCCGTGAGCACGGCAATCGAGAACGAGGCATAAAGCCCCACCTTGGGATCCACGCCCGCGATGATCGAAAAGGCAATCGCCTCGGGGATCAACGCAAGCGCCACCACCAGCCCCGAGAGCAGGTCACCCCGAATATTGCCAAACCATTGCGCCCGATAGGCAGCTATTGAAATCATGTGAAATCCGTCCCGATCAGGCCAGCCGACGCGCGGCCCGATTGTGCATCTTGATAGGGTTCAATGATCCGGCGGATAAGCGGCCGGAAGAGCCACCCGGGGCTTGCACCCGGGGTCCATGCGATTACCCGTGGCCTTTACCGGACCCGTCTCCGGATGCCAAGCCCTTATCGCTGCAACGCAGCATGCCGGTGCGGGGCGGGCGTCTCAGTCCTGTTCGATCAACTCCGGAATGGTGAAGGCGTCGGTCTTGACCCCGCGCGCCTTGGCGCTTTGACGCACCGCCTCTTGCAACCCCGCGCTGCGCCTGAGCAATCGCCGAAACCGCGCCTCGTCCAGCACCAGCAAGGTCGAGGAGGAGATTGCCGTTGCCGCCGTGCGGCGCGGTTTCTGCATCAGGATGGCCATCTGGCCAAACATCTCGCCCCGTCCCAAACGCCATGTCTGCCCCGCAACCGCCAGTTCCACGGCGCCAGAGGCGATAAAGAACACGCGCCGCGCGGGCGTATCCTTGCGCAGGATCACATCGCCCTCGTTGACATAGCGCGTGCGCAGCGCGCGCGTCAGTTGCCGCAAACTGCGCTCGTCGAGATCGGCAAAGAGCGGGAATTGCCGCACCAGTTCGGCCTTTTGCACGGCCACGTCCAGCTTGGGGCGTTGTTCCTCGCGCAGGCGGCGCGTGGCAATATCCTGCATCAAGGCCACGTGCAGTTCCGCGCCGATCAGCCCATCCTCACGCAACATGCCATATTCGCGCTCTTCCAGCCGCAGCGCGGTGCGGCGGATGAACCGGCGCTCCAGTTCCTCGGCATAGCCGGGATATTGCAGGCGCAGCCCCTCAAGTGCGGTTTCCACCGCCTCTTGCCGCCGCGCCAGCAACTCGTGCAGGAGGTCGGCCACCCGCTTGCCATGGATGCGCCGGATACGCCCGTCGATGAACCCGCTCAGATCGCGCAGGATCAGGCGCTGCGACAACAGCACCTCGAACCGGTCTGCCGTCATCAAGGCGAGGGGCCGCGAAATCCGCAACCGATTGTTCAGCAGCACGGCAAAGCGAAAGGCCCGCCCAAACCGCAGACTGCGCCGCGCCGCACGCTGATAGCCGGTGCGCCCCCCCGAGCGGGTCGCCTCGATCAGACGATCCGCCTCGGTCAGGATCTGTTCCGACAACCGCGCCGAAATCGCCTGTTCGCGAAACCGTGCGAGGATCGTATCGCGCTCCGCCCCCGCAAGCGCGATCAGCCCCAGCGTGATACGGTCGCGGTCCTGTATCTCGGCCCCTTCTTCGGCGGTCTCGACCGCCCGGTCCAGCCGCTCGGCAAAGCGCTTGGCCTCCGAACGCACCGTTTCACGCGTCAACTCATAGTTCTCGGCGGTGCGCGCCACATCCGCGCGCACGGTCTGAAGCGCCACGGCGATCACCTGATTGCTCAACGCCTGATCCAGTGGCGAGAGCCGATCAAGCCCCAGCCGCCCGATCACCCACCTGAGCGTCGTGCCCTGCACGAGCAGCGTGAACAGCGTGAAGCCGGTGGCCAGAATACCCACCAGCCGCTTGACCTCGACCGGCACCCGGAAACTCTCGGTCACGGCAAGGGCAAGCGCCAGCGTGACCGCCCCGCGCAATCCCCCCCAGAGGATCGCCACACGATAAGGCCGCTCCACCACCGGAGAGAGCCGCAGAAGGCTCAGCACCGGCATGAGACCAAAGAGGATCACCGCCCGCGCCGCGATGGCCGCCGCGATGACCACAAGGATCAGCACGAAATCCCCTGCCCGCACCTCCTCCAGCAGGCGCGGGATCAGGAGCGCGGCAAGGATAAAGATGAGCGCCCCCGCCCAATGCGCCAGCAAATCCCAGACCTCGCGCAGGTTGGTCCAGATCAGCGGCGGCAATCGCGCAGGCCCCGTGAGGTTCAGTGTGAGCCCCGCCGCGACGACCGCGATCACACCCGAGGCCCCGATGCTCTGTTCCGCACCGATATAGGCGAGATAGGGCAACGCGACCGAGACCGAGATCACCGCCAGCTCGTAGCGCGCCATCAGCGCCATCAGCCACACGGCGATCCGCGCGATCAGCCAGCCCGCCACCGCCCCACCTGCGATCAGCACCGGAAACTGCGCGAGGGCGTCCTGAAAACTCGGATCCGGAACCCCCAACATCACGAACGCCATGAAGAGACCAAAGAGCGCGATGGCCGCCGCGTCATTCAAGAGGCTCTCGCCCTCGATGATCCGCGACAACCGGCGCGGTGCCGAAATCGAGCGGAAAATCCCCACCACCGCCGATGGGTCCGTCGTGCTGACAATCGCGCCGATCAGCAGGCAGGCCACCAGAGGCAGCGCACTGGCCCAGGCCAAGGCATAGCCCACCGCCAGCGTCGCCACCACGACTGCCACCACCGCCAACACCAGAATTGGCACCCAGTCGTCCATCATCCTGCGCGGGTTGACCCCAAGCGTGACCTGAAAGAGCAGCGTTGGCAGAAAGACGTAAAGAAACACGTTCGACCGGATCGGCAGCCCCAGAATGGCCTCGGCCACCGGATTGAGCGCATCGGTCAACTCGGTGCGCAGGAAAAAGATCGCCCCCACCCCGATCAGCATCCCCAGACAGGCGAGGATCACGCTGTAGGGCAGCCGCAGACGCGCCGCCAAAGGATCGGCGGCCGCAATCACCAGAAAGAGCGACGCAATGATCGTCGTGACAAGAACAATATCCATATCCCTGAAATAGCTGGAATTTCAGGAATTGGGAATCGAAGCTTGCCCATCACGGGGCAGGTTTTCGCCGGGATGCGCGCGCGGCTCAGGCGACCATGCCGCCGGCAAAGAGAACCACCATATAGGCCGCATAGATCGCCAGCATCGCGGCCCCCCAGACCCGGCCAATCCCGCGCGTGGCAAAGAGCAACGCCAGGAGCAAGAGCGCCGCCGCCAGCATCACCGGCGTGTCGATCTCGCGGAACCGCGCGCTGACCTCGATGGGTTGGATCACCACCGTCACCCCCAGAATGGCCAGGATGTTAAAGATATTCGAGCCGATCACATTGCCCAGCACCACATCGGATTGCCGCCGAATCGCAGCGACGATAGAGGTCGCCAGTTCCGGCAAGGATGTGCCGACCGCGACCAGCGACAGCCCGATCACCGCATCGGGCACGCCAAAGACGCGCGCGATGTTCACCGCCCCCTCAACCAGCAGGTCGGCACCACACACCAGCGCCGCAATACCCCCCAGGGCCAAGAGCGGCGGCAACCAGGGCCGGGCGGCGGGCAGCCCCTCAAACGCTTCCGCCTCATGCTGAAAGGTTTGTGCCGTGCGGTCACGCCGTTCCAGCCAATAGCTCGAAACCAGATAGCCGACCATGACCAGCAACATGGCGATCCCTTCCATCCGGCTGATCACCGCGCCCTGCACCAGTGCAAAGGCCACAAGACTGACCAGCGTCGCCACCAAGGCCTCGCGCACCGCCGTGCGGGCCCAGCCCATGATCGGTGCAATCACCGCCGCCAAACCGAGGATGAGCAGGATATTGGCGATGTTCGACCCCACGACATTGCCAAGGGCGATCTCCGAGGCCCCGTCCAGCGCGGCATTGACTGACACCAACAATTCGGGCGTGGAGGTGCCAAAGCCCACGATGACCAACCCGATCAAGAGCTTGGACACGCCCATCCGCTCGGCCATGGCCACAGCGCCCCGCACCAGCGCCTCCCCACCCACGAACAACAACACGAGGCCTGCGGCCACGAGCGTTACATCCTGCACCATCTGGAGTCAGACCTTGTCCTGACCGCCCCGGCCCATGCCCGGGCGCACCATCGCTAGAGCTAGGTGCGCGACCCCGCAAAGATAAGAGGACGCGACACAGGTCGATGTCTATTCGTCATCATTCCCGACTAGACACAAAGCAGCGATTGAATTCAGGCGCAGAGCATCCGATATGTCGCGCAGGATTATGAGAGGCGCAGCATGACAGGCAAAAAGGCCAAGCGGAAACGACCGTCGCTGTCGCTTCCGATCCTGCGGACCTCGCGTGCCCAGCATCGCGCCGGAACGCTGACCCTCGGCACGCTGCTCACCGCCTTGGGCGAGACCTCGTTCGGCTGGGCCATCGTTGTGTTTTCACTGGTCACGCTGCTGCCGCTGCCCCCCGGCACCACGCTCTTGACCGCGCTGCCGCTGCTCGTCACGACCGGCCAGATGTTTCTCGGCTATCCGCATGTCCGCCTGCCTCGGGTGCTGTCAGGCCTGCGCATAGATCTGGATCGCCTGCGGCGCGGCGTGCTGCGGCTGCGTCCCATCACGCGGCGGCTCGAACGTATTCTCCGGCCCCGCTACATCACGCTCTTTGCGCGCCGCAACGAGCGTCCGCTCGGCCTCGTGCTCTTCGTGATCGCCTTCGCGCTCTTTCTACCGGTGCCGCTCAGCGGCTGGTTCCCGGCGGTCTCGCTCTTTACCGTGGGGGTGGGCATCGTGGAACGCGACGGGCTTGTCAGCTTCGTCGGCCTCCTTCTGGGCGTGCTGTCGGTCGTGCTGACCGTCACGATCATTCTGTCGGTTGCGGCCGGGGCGGACGCGCTCTTGCACTAGGATGCCGCCGCCGCGCCTCAGCAGATACGCGGCAACTGCTCGCCCACCAGCATATCCACAATCCGCGTCCCGCCAAAGAGCGTGCGCATCGTGACCTGCCCGGCGCGGCCCGGCATCACGCGGCCAATCGCCACCGCCCCGGTGCCATCGGGGCGCGCGCGCATCGCCGCCAGGGCCGCCTCGGCCTCGGCCTCGGGCACGACCACCACCACGCGCCCCTCATTGGCCAGATAGAGCGGATCAAGCCCGAGGATCTCGCACATTCCCCGCACTTCCGTGCGCAGCGGCAGAGCCGCCTCATCAATTTCGATCGCCAGCCCCGCCGCCGCCGCCATTTCATTGAGCACCGAGGCCACCCCGCCCCGCGTCGCATCGCGGGCCGCGCGTGTCCCCGGCGCCGCCGCCAGCACCGCCTCCATCAGATGGCCCAATCCCTGACAGTCCGACACCAGATCCACCGAGAGCGCCATATCCCCCCGCGCCGCCAGAATTGCCGCGCCGTGATCGCCCAGCACGCCATTGACCAGCACCACGTCGCCCGCGCGAATGTGGCCCGCCTGCAAATCGCGCCCCGGCGGGATCACCCCCACACCGGCGGTGGTCACAAAGAGCTTGTCGGCCATGCCGCGCCCCACCACCTTGGTGTCGCCCGTCACGATACGCACCCCCGCCGCCTCGGCCTCGGCCTGCATCGAGGCCACGATCCGCCGCAAGAGCGCCACTTCGGTCCCCTCTTCGATGATGAACGCCGCCGACAGCCAGAGGGGCCGCGCGCCCCCCACCGCCAGATCGTTGACCGTGCCGCACACCGCGATGGTGCCAATGTCTCCGCCCGGAAATTCGACCGGATCGACCACGAAACTGTCGGTGGTGAAGGCCAGCCGCGCGCCCGGCTCCTGCAATCCTGCCGCCATCAGCCGCGCCTGATCTTCCATCATCTCGGGCGCAAAGACCGAGGTGAACACCTCTTCGATCAGATCGCGCATCGCCGTGCCGCCACCGCCATGGGCCAGCGTGACCCGCGTATCCCTCAAGCTCATGTTTTCATCTTTCCATAACTACTCCGGGGGAGCGCCGCGGGCGCGGGGGCAGCGCCCCCTAGACCGCCTCGGCCCGCGCGCCACCGTATTGGTAATAGGCGGCACAGGCCCCTTCCGAACTGACCATCAGCGCGCCCAAGGGCATCTCGGGCGTGCACCCGCGCCCGAATTGCGGACAGGCCACAGGCTTGATTCGTCCCGTCATCACCGCTCCGCAGGCGCATCCCTCGGGCTCGGGCACGTTGCGGCGCGCGGCACCATAGCCCACGCCGAATTTCACCTCCGCGTCATAGGCGGCATAGGCGGGGCGGATGCGCAGCCCGCTTGCGTCAATCTCGCCCAGCCCCCGCCACTCGAACGAGGGGCGCGGCTCGTAGACATCGGCCATCGCCGCAAGGCTTACCGGATTGCCATGCTCGGGCACCACGCGGGCATATTGGTTTTCCACCTCCGCCCGCCCGTCGCGGATCTGTTCCAGCACCATCAGCACGGATTGCAAGAGGTCGAGCGGCTCGAACCCCGCGACAACGATCGGCTTGCCATAGTCGCGGGCAATGAAATCATAGGGATGGATGCCGATCACCATCGACACATGCCCCGGCCCGACAAAACCATCAAGCCGCATGTAGGGATCATCAAGCAGCGCCTTGATGGGCGGCGGCACGGTGATGTGATTGCAAAAGACGCTGAAATTCTCCAATCCCTCGGCCGCCGCCGCCTGAATCGACAGCGCCGTCGAGGGGGTCGTGGTCTCGAACCCCAGGCCAAAGAACACGACCTCGCGTTCCGGATTACGCCGCGCGATTTCCAGTGCATCGAGCGGCGAATAGACCATGCGGATGTCCGCGCCATCGGCCTTGGCCTGCAACAGGCTCTTGCGGCTGCCGGGCACGCGCATCGCATCGCCAAAGGTGGTAAAGATCACGCGCGGGTCTTCGGCCAGTTCGACACATTCATCGACCCGCGCCATCGGCAGCACGCAGACCGGACAGCCGGGGCCATGGATGAAATCCAGCCCCTCGGGCACCAGCTTGTCCAGACCGTAACGAAAGATCGCATGGGTATGCCCGCCGCAAATCTCCATGATCCGCTTGGGGTTTTCCGCCGTGGCCCCGATGGCGGCGGTCACATCGGCAATCTTGTCCAACAGCGCGCGCGCAGCCCTGGGATCGCGAAACTCGTCGGCATATTTCATATCTGACCCTCCAGTGCCGCATCGCCCGCCGCCATCGCCTCCAGCGTTTCCTGCGCCTCGCCCAGGCCCCGCAGCGCCTCGAGCGTCTTGGCGGCCTCGTCCTCGTCGATCACCGCCATGGCAAAGCCCACATGGATGAGCGCCCAGTGCCCCACGAGATCCTCAAGCGGCCCCTGCGCGATACAGGCCACATTGACCGCACGCCGCACGCCCGACACCTCGGCCATGGCCATCATCCGGGCGGCATCCGTCACCGCAACGATCTGACCGGGTATACCCAGACACATGGCTCACTCCTCCTCTGATTGGGGGTCGGATTGGGGCACCTTGCCCGGTTCCTCGATCCCGTAGCGCTCGATCTTGGCGCGCAGGCCCACGCGGCTCAGGTCCAGCTCCTGCGCCGCGCGGCTCTTGTTCCATTTCAGCCGCGTCAGGGTCTCGCGCAGGATACGCGCCTCGACCTCTTCCACCCGGTCCTTGAGCGTGCCGCGCCCCGCCAGCACCGCATCCAGCGCCAGATCAGGCCGCGCTCCCGGTGCCGCCTGCAGGATATGCCGCGAAATCAGCTCCGGCCCCAGCAGGCTGTCTTGCGAAAAGATCAGCATGCGCGTGATCTCGTTTTCCAACTCGCGCAGATTGCCGGGCCAGTCATAGCCCGCCAGAAACCGGACCGCATCCTCCGACAGACCATGCACCGGCTTGCCATGCGCCGCCGCCGCTTCGAACAAGAGGCTTTGCGCCAGAATACCCAAATCCCCCGGCCGCTCGCGCAGCGGCGGCACCTCAAGCGTGGTGCGCGCCAGCGCATGATAGAGATCGGCGCGAAACCGCCCCTCGGCCACCTCGGCGCGCAAATCACGATCCGCCCCTCCCAAAAGACGCAGATCGACGCGGCTCATCTCATGGCTGCCGAGCGGGCGAAACGCCCCCTCGCGCGCCACCCGCAACAGCGCAAGTTGCATCCGCGGGCTCAGCCCAGCCAGACCATTGAGAAACAGCGTCCCCCGATCCGCCTTCTGCAAGAGCCCCACCTTGCCGGTCTGAAGCCCCGCAATCGCCCCGCGCCGCGCGCCGAAGAGCTCAAGCTCCAGAATATCATCCTCGACCCCGGTGCAGTCGATTTCCTGAAACGGCCGATCCGCCCGCAAAGAGCCGTAATGCATCGCCCGCGCCAGTGCGGCCTTGCCGGTGCCCACCTCGCCGGTGATCAACACCGGCACATCGAAGCTCGCGTATTGCCGCGCCTGCGCGATCACCGCGTTGAGCGGCGAATTGGGCGCACGCAACACCTTTTCAAACCCCAACCCCTCGCGCAGCGCCCGGCGCTGCTGCTCCAGCTTGCTTTCGACATTGCGCGCCAGATAGCGCATTTCCAGCGACATCCGCTCATGCTCGCGGCTCAGGCGAAAAAGGTCGGCGGCATTCTTGGCGGTCATCAGCAGGTGATCGGGATGCCAGGGCTTGGTGACGAACTGATAGATGCCCGCCTCATTGATCGCGGCGATCATGTCATTGGTCTCGGTAAATCCGGTGATGATGATACGTACCGCCTCGGGCCAGCGGTCGCGCACCTCGGTCAGGAACGCCACGCCAGAGCGCCCCGGCATGCGCTGATCGCAGAAGATCACCTGCACGTCATGCTCGGCCATCAACCGTGTGGCTTCCTCGGCGTCACTGGCCGTCAGGCAGTCGAATTCATCCTCCAGCGCCATCCGCATGGCATTGAGCGAATGCGCCTCGTCATCGACCAGCAAGAGGGTGGGCAGCACCGCCATCTTCTACTCCGCCGCCGCGCGGTTGGATTTCTGCGCCAGCCTGCCTTGCAACCACCCCAACCAGCGGTCCATCCCTTCGCCGGTGCGCGCCGAGACGCGGATCACCTCCAGCCCCGGATTGACGCGGGTCAGATTGGCCTCGTAGAGGTCCAGATCGACATCGCAATGGGGGGCCAGATCGACCTTGTTCAGCAGCGCCAGCCGAGCGGCGGTGAACATATCGGGATATTTCAACGGCTTGTCCTCGCCTTCGGTCACGCTCAGGATCGCCACCTTGCAATCCTCGCCCAGATCAAAGGCCGCAGGACAGACCAGATTGCCGACATTCTCGATGAAAAGCAGCGAGGCGGGCGCGATGTCGAGATGCTCCATCGCATGGCCCACCATATGCCCATCCAGATGACAGCCCTTGCCGGTGTTGACCTGCACCGCCTGCGCGCCGGTGGCGCGAATGCGATCGGCATCGTTGGCGGTCTGCTGATCGCCCTCGATCACCGCCAGGGGCTGCGCGCCCAGGGCCTCGATGGTCCGGCACAGTAGCGTGGTCTTGCCCGATCCGGGCGACGAGACAAGGTTGACCGCAAACGCGCCCAATTCGGCCAGCCGCGCCCGGTTCGCCGCGGCATAGCGGTCATTCTTGGCCAGAATGTCGGTCTCGATCTCGATCAGCCGCGCCTGAGACATCCCCGCCACCTCGACCCCGGCGGGACCCTGGCCGAAATGCAGATCGCCATGGCCATGGCCGTGCCCGTGATCGTGGGGGTGGTGGTGATGATGGTGGTGGTGCTCATGCCCATGATGCCCCTCGACCGATCCTGTCCCGCATCCGCAAACCGTGCACATCAGATCACCTCCATATCCTTGATCCGCATTTCATCGCCCCCCACCGGCATCAGCCGCCCGCCACCACAGAGCGGACAGGGCGACAGCCGCTCGGCAATCTCGACCTCGGCCACGCAATCGTAGCACATGGCCCGACCGGCCAGGTCGATCATCTCCAATTGCGCCCCTTCCGCGACGCTGCCGCGCATCACCACGTCAAAGGCAAACTCCAACGCCGGTTTCTCGATACAGGCAAAGCGCCCGATCTCGACCCGCAGCACCTTGACGCGGGCAAAGTCATGCGCCCGCGCCTGATCCTCGATCACCCGGCGCATCCCCTCGACCAGCGACATCTCATGCATGGTGGGCCCCCTCCAGCGTGACCGGCGCGCAAGGATCGAGCAGATCGACCAAGAGCCTCGCCTCAGCATGCTTTGCGCGTGGCAGGCTGGCAAGCGCCTGCGCCATGATCCCGCCGTCAGCCATCAGGTGATCCGTCGGCGTGACCCGGCAGAGGTGCCGCACCCGGCCTGCCTCGACCTCGGCCCGCACCGCATAAAGGCCTCGCGCGGCGGGCACGATTGCCACGCCCTCCGGGGTCAGCTGCGGCGCGGGCAAATCGCCCCGAACCGCCGCCGCATGATCCAGCGCCCGCGCCACCACCCGCCAGAGCGGCCCCCGCCCATAGCGCCCCTCGACATGCCGCATCACCGGATGCGCCAGATGCCGCGCCGCGATGGAATTCTCCTGCGCGGTCAGGGTCAGGATACGCGCGGGCGTGACCTCGGGCAGAACGCTGCTCACGCCCTCGCCCGGTGCAAACCGCGCCGCCACCGTGCGCAAGAGCGGTGCAATCCCGGCCTCGCCGCGCATGTAGCGCACAAACCCCTCCGCATCGTCCGGAAATTCCCCGCCCAGCGCCGCCTGCCCTGGCTGCACCGGCAGGCCCAACCGCACAGGCCAGACCACGCTCAGCTTCAACGCATGTTCACGTGCAATCTCGGCCGCCAGCGCGCCGGTCTCGATCCCCTCCAACCCCAAGGCCATCCGCAGTGCCACGGTCTGCGCCACCCGGCACAGGTTGAAAAGACGCGGCAGCAGGTCGGCCACCTCCTCTACCCCGCGCCCCTCGACCAGACGCGCCAGCGGCAAGGACGGTGCAGGCACCGCACGCAAACCGCTCGTGGTCCGGTCAAGGTCCAGCATCGCCTCAGCCCTCGCTCGCCAGACCGGCGGAAATCACCTGCCGCCGCGTCGGGGCCTCGGGTAATGCCGCCGGCACCTCGAGCGCCGCAATCTCGGCCTCGCGTGCCGCGCGAATATCGGCGGCGCGGTCGGTCTCGGCGCGGTGTTCGTCCTGAAAGAGCGCCACCATCACCGCCCGCGCCACATCGACCGCCTGCGCCTGGTTGCGAAACTCGCCCATCGGCGAGAACAGCGAACAGGTCTTGTAGCCCCCCACCATCTCGCGGACATTATGGATGAACTCATATTCGCCCGAGGCAAAACCGATCACCTCCTTGGCCCCCGGCACAAGCGCCGACCAATCCTCGCCCTCGGCGGGCAATTGCACAAGGTTCATGAACCACGGGCTGATGAGCACGCCAAGCGGCCGCCCCTCGTGCATCTGGAATCCCACCGCCTGCACATGCAAGAGCTTGTTGACAATCGGCACGTCGCGCATCTTGCCATGCCAAACTTCGGTGAAATCCGTGACCAGCGCATGGGTCTTGGCTCCGATCATCGCCGCCTCGGCGAGCGCACCGCTGCCGGGGTCCTCGCCCACCAGAAATTGCTCCTTGGGCGCATCGCAATTGGGGCATTTCCAATCCTCCGGCAGCGCCACAAAGGGCGTGCCGGGCTCGATCTGGCGCGTATCATCGCCCTCCGCCGGATCATAGGGCGTCCAGCAGATCTTGCATTCCATGATCGCCTGCGGGCTGATCTTGTCATTGGCCCCCAGATACGACCCCTCGAACCCGCTCATCGAATGGCCTCCAGCACTTCGAGAATGCGCGCGCCGCTATCTCCCAGATCCTCGGGTGCGGCCAGCGCCACCTCGGGCATGACCGTCACCTCGAACGTGTCGAGAATGAGCACATCCATCGAATTGTAGAACCGCACCCGCCAGACATGCGCCAGCGCCGTCGCGGTGATCCGGCAGTTGCCATAACCGCGCGACAGAATATCGACCGATCCCTGGCCAAGCTGCGCCTCCAGCCACTCCAGATCCGCCTCGGTATGGGGCAACAGCGTCAGGTTGATCACATGCGCCTCGTCCCCCGGCGTGAAATGCGCCGACTTGTCCCGCAATTCGACCAAGAGCGGCGGCGCGTTCACCACCTGTGCGCTGCGCGGCACCTCTCGCCCGGCCCGGCGCGGCGCAAAGGCGCGGCTCAGCGCCTGCGCGGGCACCGCCCCGACCTCGATGGCATCGACGCCGGCCCCCTTCAGCCCCCAGACCCCGGCAAAAACGCTTTCCTGCGCCGCAATCGCCGGAATGTCGTGGATCTTGATCGCCACCTCGCCCGCGCCCATCGTCTCGGCAATCAGCGCGCGATTGGCGGCATCCAGCCCCGACAGGTCAAACCGCCGATGGCCGCCCATGCGGCCGCACAGCTCGGCCGCCCCTGCAATCTCGGCCAAAAGATCGAGCGCCGGCGTCAGATGCGCACCCACCTCGACCTCGGGCAGATGCGGGGCATAGGCGCGCATGTCCTGCGGCATCGGCATGTATTCCAACGCCGCGCCATCCTCGCCCAAGGGCTGCGATCCGGGGCCAAATCCGGTGGGAGGCAGGTGAAAATTGCTGACCATGTGATGCCCTCCTCAGGCGGCGTTGCTGCGGGTCAGGATCTGCGTGATCCGGGCCATGTATTCATCCCAATCGCGCACCTTGGGCAGTGCGCCGATCACCTCGCCCGCGCGATAGAAAATCAGGCTCGGCGTTTTCAGCACGCGGGTCGCCTCGCGCACCTCTGCCTCGATGGTGTCGCCCACCACGGCGCAATCGAACCGTCCCTGAAAGGCCATGCGCAATTCGGGCAGGATCACCGCCACATCGGCACTTTCCAGGTTGCGCGCGGGATCACCGGGCACAAAGAGCACATGCACCCCCTCGCGCGCGGTAAAGGCGGTCAGATCGTCGTGGCTCTCCAGACAGGGCCAGCCCAATTCGGCACTCAGCCGGTCAATCAACGGATGCGTCATGGCGTTCCCTCTTTCATGCGATTGTCTTGCCCGCGACGCGGGCGGCTTCCAAATGCGACGGCAGGGCAGGCGCGCGTGCCTCGAGATCGGCAAAGGCATCGCCCATACCGCCCCCCGCCATGATGGATTTGAGCGCGCGCACAGCGGCGGCGATCTTGACCGCCTCGGCCTCGTCCAGCACCTCGCGCGCGGCCCCCAGATGGGTCAGAACCCATGTGCCGGGCGCCACCGGCCCTGTCAGCGTCAGATCAATCAGCGCCTCGCCCTCGCCATCCGTGGCGCGCGCGGCGACCCCGTCCAGCGACAGAACCTGCATGGGAATGCCCACACACATGGCTCAGCCCTCACCGGGAAAGAACCGCGCATCCCCCACACGACAGGCGGCATCGGCACTCGGACGACCCGCTTCATAGGCGTCCTGCCGGATCGAGGGATCAGCAAGATAGGTGGCATCGCTCATGCCGGGGCGCATCTCGATACCCCAGTCGCGCAGCCGCGCCAGCGCCACCTCGATGGCGGGATCCATCTGCGCGGCCACGACATCGCGCAGCCCGCCGCCGTAATCCTCCAACTCCTCGGGCTGACAGCCGATCAGCAACAGGTGCTCGGGGCAATAGCCCATCAATTGCGCCGTCGCGATCACGTCCTGAAACCCGGTCTGATGCAGGCTCATCTTTTTCGCGCCCATAAAGGCGGGCACGGCCTCGTCCTCGACGATCTTCATCGTGCCGGGGGGCAGGCCGTAGTCCACCGCATCGAACACGATCAGCCGGTCGGCGGCCTCGAGAAACGGCAAGAGGTAAAGCCCCTGCGTGCCACCATCCAGCACCGTCACCTCCGGCCCAAAGGACCAGCGCGCCGCCAGCCGCTCGACACAGCGCACGCCAAACCCCTCATCAGCCCAGAGCACATTACCGATGCCCAGTATCAGCACGCTCGGTTGCATGACCCCTCCTCCATGCCAAAGCCTTCCCTGCGCTCAGAATGGCCGCGACCGCATGCCAAAGAACACCAAAATCCGCTCCCGATGGCTTTATAAAAAGTGAATTAAAAACAGAGGATTAGCATCCAGGATCACGCCAATATGCAAAGTGACTTTCCATATTTATACCAAATCGAACACCAATCATCCAAATGAAAAAAGCGGGCCGAAAGCCCGCTTTTCTGAGTCTCTCCCCAGTGGTGATCCGCTTTTCAGTCCGGCAGATCATCCTTGAAGGTGCGCGTGCCCGAAATCATCGTCGAAACGATGGATTGACGGCTCATGATATCCTCGCGGATGGCGACGTAGATATGAATGATCATGAAGATCACGATCCACCACATCCCAAGATGGTGATAGGTATGCACGATATGCGGGTTGTTGCCGAACAGCGTGAATACCCAGCCAAAGAGCGCATAAAGCCCGCTCTCCTTGCCCAGCCCCTCGGAATAGAGCGCAAGGCCGGTGACGATCATGAAACTCACCCCCAGCGTGATGAAACAGAACATCGCCAGTTGTGCGAGCGGGTTGTGGCCCACGTATTTCTTGGGGGCACGTTCCAGAAACAGATACCAGCGCACCTCGAAAAACACCTCGCGCCACCAGGAGCCGCGCCAGATCGGCACATAGAACAATTGTCGCGCATGGTGATTGCCGAAGATCGCCCAATACACCCGCCCGAGAAAGCCGATCGCCAATATCCACCCCGCCGCGAAATGCGCGAACCGGATATAGCCAAAGACAAACTGATGCGTGGGTTCGGCAATCTGCATCGAGGGCGGCGGCGAGCCGATGAAATAGCCCGTCACGCAGAGGACCATGATCGCCAGCGCATTGATCCAGTGCCAGAGCCGCACCGGCACCTCGTAGACATAGACGCTCGTCTGTCGGCTGACCGTGGCGAGATCGCTCTCGTCCACGTCATGCAGCCCGCTCTCGCTCGTGCTCATGGCAGGACCTCCTCAATCCCGTTGGCGCGCGACGCGCCAGACCGCCAGCCCGCCCAGAACCGCCACCAACAGGATCAGCCCCGGCGCATGCACAGGTGCCGCCAGCCAATGCGACAGCCCCGATTGCGGCAGGCTCGGATCATGGCCCCCATGCGCAAGTGCTGCCCCCGTGCCAGCCAGATAGATCGTGATCGCGTATTTCATTGCCTTGCCCTCCCTTGGCTCAACGGACCTTGACGGTGGTCAACTCTGCACCCTCTTCCGACATCACATGCGTCGAACAGGCGAGGCACGGATCGAAACTGTGCAGCGTGCGCAGGATCTCGACCGGCTCGTCGGGGCGTTCCATCGGCGTATTCATCAACGACGCCTCAAAGGCACCGATATTGCCCGCCGTGTCGCGCGGACTGCCGTTCCAGGTGGTCGGCACCACGCATTGATAGTTCTCGATGCGGCCATCCTTGATCTTGATCCAATGGCCCAGCGCACCGCGCGGTGCCTCGGTCATGCCCACGCCCTTGGCCTCCTTGGGCCATGTGCTCGGATCCCATTTCGCGATATTGGCGGTGCTTTCATCGCCGTTCTTGATGTTCTGCACCAGCTTGTCGAAGAAATGCTTTTGCAGCCGCCCGCAATATTCGCTTTCCAGCGCCCGCGCGGCCGTCCGCCCGAGGGTCGAGAAAATCGCCTCGAACGGTGCGTCGAGCGCGCGCAAGAGACCATCCACCTGGTTGCGAATGTCCTCATGGCCCTGCGCATAGCCCACGACATAACGCGCCAGCGGCCCCACCTCCATCGCGTGCCCGCGCCAGCGCGGTGCCTTGATCCAGCTATATTTCGCCGCCTCGTCGATCTCGAGGATATTGGTGCGCGTGCCCTTGGCATTGGGCCCCAGCTCGTAATTGGCCTGCGTTTCCCCATCCCAGGGATGCAGCCCCTTGCCCGCCTCGCCATAGCGATACCAGCTATGATCGACGAATTCCTGAATCTGCTCAGGATCGCGCACATCGACCTCATGCACCTCGTTGAGGTTGCCGTTGATGATGGCCCCCCGCGGCAGATGCAGGTTCGACGGCGAGAAATCATTGGGGTTCTCGGGGAAATCCCCATAGGCCAGCACCGATTTGCCCGACAGCCCGCCGCCATGCAGCCAGCCCTTGTAGAACCCGCCAATGGCGATGACATCGGGCAGATAGACGTTGCGGTTGAACTCGTTGCACATGTCGATGATGGAACTGACCATGTTCAGCCGCTCCATGTTGATCGCGCCCACCGCGCCCGTGGAATGGACGTTGATCGGGCACGGCACGCCCCCCACCAGCCAGTTGGGATGCGGGTTCTTGCCACCAAAGATGGTGTGAACCTTGACGATCTCCTTTTGCAGGTCGAGCGCCTCAAGGTAATGCGTCGTCGCCATCAGATCCGCCTCGGGCGGCAAGAGATAGGCGGGATTGTCCCAATAGCCGTTCTTGAAAAGGCCAAGCTGCCCGCTCTCGACGAATTTCTTGAGCCGGTTCTGCACATCGCGGAAATAGCCGGGCGAGGACAGCGGATGCGACGGGCTCACGGCCTGTTGCAACTCGCTCGTCGCCTTGGGATCGGCCCGCAGCGCGTTGATCGGATTGACCCAGTCGAGGGCGTGCAGATGATAGAAATGCACCACGTGATCGTGAATTTCCAGGTTCAACTGCATGATATTGCGGATGGAATTGGCATTGTCCGGGATCGTGATCCCCAGCGCATCCTCAACCGCGCGCACCGATGTCAGCGCATGCGTGCCGGTGCACACCCCACAAATCCGCTCGGTAAAGGCCCAGGCGTCGCGCGGATCGCGGCCCTTCAGGATCACTTCCAGCCCGCGCCACATGGTGCCGGTCGAGACCGCGTTGCGAATGACGCCCTGCTCGTCCACGTTCACTTCGCAGCGCATATGCCCTTCGATCCGCGTGACCGGATCCACCACGATACGGCGGCCCGTATTGTCGAGGTCAAAGCCGTTTGGGGTTACAGTCATGGCTTATGCCTCCTCTTTGCTGGTTTGCGTCTGGGTCTTCTTCTGCGCGGCTTTCAGCGCCGAGACGGCAGCATGAACCGCGACAGCGGCCCCCGCCACACCGGCGGCAGCCATGCCCACCTTGTCGGCATTGGCCTCAACCCCGAACTGCGTGAGATCCGTCACCCGGTTGTAAAAACTGCCCTGATCCCAGAACCCGTCTTCGGAACAGCCGATACAGCCATGACCCGACTGAATGGGAAAGCTCACGCCCTCATTCCAGCGCACGGTGGAACAGGCGTTATAGGTGGTCGGCCCCTTGCACCCCATCTTGTAGAGGCAATAGCCCTTGCGCGCGTTCTCATCATCCCACGCCTCGACGAACTGGCCCGCATCGAAATGCGGCCGACGATAGCACTTGTCATGAATACGCTGACCGTAAAACATCGCCGGCCGTCCCTGCCGGTCCAGCTCCGGCAGACGGTCAAAGGTGAGCATATAGGTGATGACCCCGGTCATCACCTCGGCAATCGGCGGGCATCCCGGCACCTTGATGATCGGCTTGTCGGTGATGACCTTGTGCACGGGCGTGGCCTGCGTCGGGTTGGGCTTGGCCGCCTGCACACAGCCATAGGACGCACACGCGCCCCAGGAGATGATCGCCTTGGCATCCTTGGCCGCATGGCGCAGCTTTTCGACAAAGGGCTTGCCGCCGGTGATGCAGAACATCCCATCCTCGTTGAGCGGCGGATTGCCCTCGACCGCCAGGATGTAATTGCCCCGGTATTTCGCGATGGTCTCTTCAAACGCCGCCTCAGCCGCATGCCCCGCCGCCGCCATGAGCGTGTCGTCGTAATCAAGGCTGATCATCGACAGCACGACATCCTTGGCCAAAGGATGCGCCGAGCGGATGAAACTTTCCGAACAGCAGGTGCATTCCAGCCCATGCACCCAAATGACCGGCGTGCGCGGCTTGGTCTCCATCGCATGTGCGATACGCGGCACCATGGCCGGGCTCAGCCCCAAGGCTGCGGCGGTCAAAGAGCAATATTTCATGAAACTGCGCCGGGTGATCCCCTGCCTGCGCATCACATCATAAAAGGTTTCGATCTGGCTCACGGCTGGTCCTCCCTCGATGTCCCCCTTGGGATGCATGCGTATACATCCCCTCACGGGCCATCAGACCAAGCCGCCAAGCGCCTGTCCAAGAAAAGGCGACTCTCTCACCGGGATAATAATCTGAAACGAAATCATGGGCTTACCTGCCCCTGACGCAGAGCTCGCGCCGCTCAACCGGCCAGTCACTAACCGCCCCCACGCCGCAACCGGTCAGCCGCTTACCGCCCGCGCCGCCGCAACCACCGCCTGCCCCAGTGCCAGACCGCCATCATTGGCCGGCGTTCGGCGATGGATCAGCACCGGCAGATCCCCCAGCGACCCCAGCGTCAAACCCAAGAGCCGCGCATTCTGGAAACACCCCCCCGACAGCGCCACGGCACGCGCCTCGCCCCGCTCCACCAGCGCCCGCGCGCGGCGGGCAAAGCCCTGCGCCAGCCCGGCATGAAACCGTGCCGCCATCCCCTCCGGCGAGACCCCCGCCGCACGGTCCTGCGCCCAGGCCTGCCACAGCAGGGCGGTCTCGATCACGCCCTCAACACCCCCCAGCGGATAGGCCCCCACATCGCCCAAGACCGCGCGCGCCTCGAGCGCCATCGCCGCCTCGCCCTCGAAACTCTGCGCGCCTGCAAATCCCAAAACCGCCGCAAAGGCATCAAAAAGCCGCCCGGCCGACGACGTCAGCGGCGCGTTCACCCCCGCACGCACCGCCTGCCGCAGCAGGTCAAGCGGCTGCGCCCCGAACATCTCGTCGGCCAGATGCTCCAGCCCGGCCGCATCAAGCTGCGCCAGCGCATTGCGCCAGGGCTCGCGGCTTGCCCTGTCGCCCCCGGGCATTGCGACCGGGCTCAGCCAGCCGCGCCGCTCAAACCCAAGATAATCGCCCAAGAGCAGCTCGCCGCCCCAGATCGTGCCATCGGGGCCAAGCCCCGCCCCGTCCAGCACGATCCCCACCACCGGCCCGCCGCCCAGCGGCCAGCCATTCTCGGCCATGCAGGCAGCCATATGCGCGTGATGATGCTGCACCTCCACCACCGGCAGGCCGCGCCCGTGGGCGGCTTGCGTCGCCCGGTAGCCGGGATGCGGGTCACAGGCCACCACTTCCGGCGCATGATCGAAGAGTGCGGCATAATCCGCATCCGCCGCCAGAAACGCCTCCCATGTCAGCGCTTCGTCCAACTCGCCCAAGTGATGCCCCAAAAGCGCCTGACCGTTCTTCAAGAGACAGATGGCCGCCTTCATCTGCCCGCCATAGGCCACCACCTGCGGCGCGGTCTCGAACCCCTCGGGCAAGGGCAGCGTGCCCGGCACCCGCCCCCGCGCCCGGCGCAAGACCATCGGCGGCGCGGCGCGCTCCACGCTGTCATCCAGCCGTCGCGCAATCTCGCGGTCATGCATCAGGAAGGCATCGGCAAAGGCCCCCAGCTTGTCGCGCGCCTCTTCGTTGCCAATCACCTGCGGCTCGCCCGACAGATTGCCAGAGGTCATCACCAGAGGCCCACCAAATTCCGCGATCAAGAGATGATGCAACGGCGTATAGGGCAGCATCCAGCCCAGCACCGCCTGCCCCGGCGCCACCTCTTCCGGCAACAGCTCTGCAACCTTCTGCAAGAGAACAATCGGCGCCGCCGGATCGCGCAAGAGCGCCGCCTCGACCTCGGACACCGCACAGGTGGCACCGATCATCGCCAGCGTGCCCATCAGCGCAAAGGGTTTCGCAGGCCGCCGCTTGCGCGCGCGCAAGAGCGCCACCGCACCGGCATTGCCCGCGTCGCAGGCCAGATGAAACCCGCCCAGCCCCTTGACGGCAACGATCCCCCCTGACCGCAGCACCGCCACCGCCCCCGCGATGGCCTCGCCGCCCCCCGGTTCCAGCCAGATACGCGGGCCACAGTCAGGACAGGCCACAGGCTGCGCATGAAAGCGCCGGTCGCCGGGGTTCTCATATTCGGCCCGGCAGGCGGCACACATCGGAAACGCCGCCATCGTGGTGCGCGCCCGGTCATAGGGCAACCCCTGCAGGATGGTGAATCTCGGCCCGCAATGCGTGCAATTGGTGAAGGCATAGCCCTGCCTGCGCCCCGGCGCGAACACCTCCGCCACGCAGTCCGGGCAACTCGCGGCATCGGGTGTCACCCGTGTCTCGGCTCCAACACCGCGACTCTCGGCAATCTCGAATTCCTCGGGCAGATCGAACACCGCCCCCTCATGCGTCACCGCATCAACCCGCGCCAGAATCGGCGCACGCGCAGGGATCGCCGCCACGAAGGCCGCCAGACCGTCGCCCGCCGCCTCGATCAACACCCCCTCAGGGTCGTTGAGCACCCGTCCCCGCAACCCCATGCTGCGCGCCAATTGCCAGATATAGGGGCGAAATCCCACCCCCTGCACCTGCCCCCGCACCCGGATGCGCCAGCCTTCATCCATACCCCGGCCTTTCATCTGGCCTCAAATACCTCGGGGGAGTCCCGGACCGCGTCCGGGACGGGGGCAGCGCCCCCAACCTTCCCCGCTCAATGCACCGGTCAATGCACCGTGCAGACCATGCAGGGATCGAAACTGCGCACGATATGCTGCACCGCAATCGGTGTGTCCTCCCCCGGCTGCACCTCGGCCCCGACCAGCGCCGCCTCGAGCGGCCCCGGCACGCCGCCCGCATCGCGCGGGCTGAAATTCCACGTGGTCGGCGCGATGATCTGCCAGGACGCAATGCGCCCCTTCTCGATCCGGCACCAATGGCCCAAGGCCCCGCGTGCCGCCTCGACCAGCCCCGCGCCCACCCCGTCGCGCGGCGGGGTCCAATCGGCCATGAAACGCGCCGCGGGGTCAATCCCCGCCAGCATCGCCTCCATCACCCGTTGCGTGCGCGCAATCTCCAGAAGGCGCCCCACGATCCGCGCCCGCACCCCGCCTTCACCGGCAAGCGCGCGCGCCAGGGGATGCCCATCCACCACCTGCCGCGCCAGGGCACCGGTCTCATAGCCCAGGCCCCCAAGCCGCGGGGCCTTGCACCAGCTATAGCCGGGATCGCGCATCGCCTCATCGGGCACGGTCTCCCCCGCCTGCGGATGCACCGCCTCTCCCAGCATCCAGGCGTGGCTCAGGTCCTCGGCGATCAACGCAGGATCAAAGGCACCCGGCGCCCCTTCTGCCCAGATGCCGCGCGCAAAAACCGGCCCCCCAGCGGTCGGATAGGCCCCATAGGACAGATACCGCCCGGCCCCCCGCCCCATCGCCGCCAGATCGAGATCGGCGGCAATCTCCAGAAAGAGCGCCACATCGCCCGTGTCCCACGCCTCCAGCGCCGCGACACTCTCCAGCGCGACAAACGCCTCCAGCGGCGCGCCGAACATCTCCGCTTCCAGATAGGTGCGAAACGCCCGCAAACTGGCCTGCATCCTGAGCTTGTCGCGCAGCGACGGCGCGCGCGTCACCCCGCCGGGCTGAATGGCCAATGTGTGCGGCCACTTGCCGCCCAGCATCCCCACAATATGCAAAAGCCGCGCCCGCGCCTCCAAGGCGCCATGCAACGCCGAGCCCTGCATCGCCGTGAACCGCGCCACCGCGCGCTCATGCCAGCGCCGCCCGCCATAGGTGGCCCGTGCGAAATCCGGCATGAAAAAGAGGTTGAAATGCGTCATGTGATCGGCCTGGTTCTCGACCGCATGCAAGAGCGCCGCCACCATCTCGCCCTCGGGGGCAGGCACGATCCCGCCCGCCTGCGCCAGGGCCTGCGCCGCCGCCGCCGATTGGCTGATGGAACAGATCCCGCAAATGCGCGGCGTGATGGTCAGCGCGTCCATCGCCCCCTTGCCCAAGAGCATCCGCTCGAACCCGCGAAAGAGCGGCGAATTGACATAGGCCGCCCGCACCCGGCCCTCCGCCACATCCAGCCGGATTTCGAGATCCCCCTCAACCCGGTTGAACGGCCCCACCAAAAGCTGTGTATCACTCATGGCTTGGGCTTCTTGAGGCTGGGGGGCACGGTGATCCGGTCGGCCACCGCATTGCGCGCGATGCGCGGCGGGGTGGCGGCCTTGGACAGGCTCGCCAGCGCCATGAACCACGCCTTCGGCATATCCGAGGGCAGACCCACCGGGATGCCCGCGAATTTCGGCGTCTCGGCAAAGCCGTGGCCCGGCTCCTCGAATTCCGGGGCGGTGCAGTTGATGCAAGGGTATCCCGCCCGCGTGCAACTGCCCTCGCCGTTCCAGCTGCGAATATTGCAATCGCCCACCGCCTGCGTGCCCACGCAGCCCAGATGCTCCATCATGCAGCCCATCTCCGACAGATGCGTGGCACTCGCCTTGTACTCGTAGAACTCGTTCTTGGGACAGGCGTGATGCACCAGATGATCGGCATAGAACCTCGGCCGCCCGTAGCCATCCAGCATCTCTTCGTGCATCTCATCCGCCGCCAGCATCAAGAGCGTCTCCGTCACCCAATCGGGATGAGTCGGGCAGCCCGCCACATTGATCACCGGCAGGCCCGAACGCGACCGGAAATCAGCCGCCAGCGCGCCGCCCGGATGCGCCCCGTCATATTGCACCCCCACCGCATCGGCGGGATTTTCGCCCGCAGAGGTCACACCGCCATAGGTGGCGCAGGTGCCCACCGCCACCACATGGCCCGCGCGCGGTGCCAGATCACGCACCCAATCAAGCATCGACCGCCCGGTGCCCGCCAGCATGTGAAACCGCCCGGTGCCATTGGGCCCGCGCAGAATCGACCCCTCGACACAGAGAATGTCGAGCGCCTGTCGCCCTTCGCGTATCTCCTCAAGCAGCGTCCGCACCGGCGCGCCCGTGGCCTCGCTCAGCGTCGGATGCCAGAGAAAGTCCAACCCCGCCCCCGCCAGCAGCGCCAGCACATTGGGATCCTCGGCACACAAGAGCGACATGGTGCAGCCCCCGCAGCCCCCCGATTGCAGCCAGAGAATGTTCATGCCGTCCCCCCGCGTGGCAGACTGAGGCGGAAACACGCCCCCGGTCCCGCCCGCTCGACCAGTTCCAGCGTGCCGCCATGCTCCTCGACAATCTTGTGCGAGATCGACAGGCCGAGGCCCGTGCCCTTGCCCACCTCCTTGGTGGTGAAGAACGGATCAAAGATCGACGGCACCTCCGACGCCGGTATCCCCGGCCCGCTGTCGCATATCTCCAGAACCGCGCGCGCGCCCTCGTAGCGCAGGTCAAGCCGCAGCGCCGGGTCCGCCATGCCCTCCATCGCATCCACCGCGTTTTGCACGAGGTTCATCAACACCTGCTGGATATGCCCCGGCCGCCCCCGCACCAAACAGGGCGCCTCCCCCGAATAGCTGGTCCGCAGATCGGATTTCGCCCCCCGTTCGATCCAGTTGACGGCAACGCGCGCGGTCTCGAACAGGTCGAAATCGGTCATCTCTCCCGCGCCATCCGCCGATAGCCGCCGCAGATCCTCGACAATGTCGCGCACCCGCTCTGCGCCGTCGCGCGCGCCCTGCACCACCTGGGCAAGGTTCTTGAGGTTGCGATCCAGCTTCAGCGCCTCGCGCAACGCCACCAGCTCCTCGCGGCTCGCCCCCGCCTGCACCCGCTCGAAATAGGTCTCGAATTGCGAGAGGTATTTCTCCAGCGTGTGCGTATTGGCGTAGACAAAGCTGATCGGGTTGTTCAACTCATGCGCCACCCCGGCCAGCAATCGGCCTAGCGAGGCCATCTTTTCATTGCGCACCAATTGCCCCTGGGTCTGTTTCAGCGCCTCATGGCTGCGCTCCAACTCGGCATAGGCACGCTTGAGCGCCCCGAGTGGCCGCCCGGTCAACACGACACCCGTGCTCTTGCGGCGGCGGTCCAGTTGCGGCGCGATGCTGAATTCCACAGGCTCAGGCCCGCTGGGCGTCACCAGATCGGCGTTCTGCGTATGGGTGCGGCGCAGCGCCACGGTCTCGGCCATCGCGGCACTCAACCGCCCGGTATCCGCCTCGGCCACGAAATCGCGCAGGGGCCGCCCCACCAGATCGGCCACCTCGATTCCGACCAGCGTGCAAAAGGACGCGCTCGCATCGGCAATCGTGCCATGCTTGTCAGCCACCACCAGGTAATCGCTGATCGACACCATGATCGACGACAGGAAATGCCGCAGATTGGTCAACTCCGCATTGCGGCTCTCAAGCTGCTCCTGGTAATCGACCAGTTCAGCATAGGTCCGGTCCATGGCGCGCAACACATCGACCCAGGTCTGGTCGCCCACATCCTTGCGCAGATCGTCGATTCCCATGCCAGACCGCCTCCGGGCCAAGACGCCTCAGTGCGCCTTGGCCAAGCCTAAAACCAATCTGCGAAAAACAAAAGCACCGCGCAGGGGGGACCGGAATTTTGAAAAAATTCCGCCCCGGAAAATTTTCAATTTTCCGTCCCCGTCGCGCGCCCGCTTACTTGAGGATCGAACGCCCCGCGTAAATCGCGGTCTCGCCCAGCATTTCCTCGATGCGGATCAACTGGTTGTATTTCGCCAGCCGGTCCGACCGCGCAAGGCTGCCGGTCTTGATCTGCCCACAGTTGGTGGCCACCGCCAGGTCGGCGATGGTGGCGTCCTCGGTCTCGCCCGAGCGGTGCGACATCACATTGGTCATGCGCGCGCGATGCGCCATATCGACCGCTTGCAGCGTCTCGGTCAGCGTGCCGATCTGGTTGACCTTGACCAGCATGGAGTTGCCGCAGCCGCGCTCGATCCCCATCGCCAGGCGCGCCGGGTTGGTGACAAAGAGGTCATCGCCCACCAGCTGCACCTTGTCGCCCAGCGCCTCGGTCAGCGCGCGCCAGCCCTCCCAATCGTCCTCGGCCATGCCGTCCTCGATCGAGATGATCGGATAATCCGCCACCAGCGCTTGCAAATATGCGACGTTCTCAGCGCTGCTCAGGCTCAATCCTTCGCCCGAAATCTCGTACTTGCCGCCCTTGTAATATTCGGTCGCGGCGCAATCGAGGCCAAGGTAAATCTCTTCGCCGGGGCGATACCCCGCCTTCTCGATGGATTTGAGAATGAAATCCAGCGCGTCGCGCGTGCTCGAAAGGTTCGGGGCAAAGCCGCCCTCGTCGCCCACGCCGGTTGCCAGACCCGCCGCCGACAGTTCCTTTTTCAGCGTGTGGAACACCTCAGACCCCATGCGCACGGCATCGCGGATATTCTCCGCCGCCACCGGCAGGATCATGAATTCCTGAATGTCGATGGGGTTGTCGGCATGCTCGCCGCCATTGATGATGTTCATCATCGGCACCGGCAACACCCGCGCCGAGGTGCCTCCCACATAGCGATAGAGCGGCTGACCCGAGTAATCCGCCGCCGCCTTGGCACAGGCAAGGCTCACGCCGAGGATCGCATTGGCTCCCAGACGGCTCTTGTTGGGCGTGCCGTCGAGCTCGATCATCGCCATGTCGAGCGAGACCTGTTCCGTCGCATCCATGCCCGCCAGCGCCTCGGCAATCTCGCCATTGACGGCGGCCACCGCCTCCAGCACGCCCTTGCCCAGATAACGCCCCTTGTCGCCGTCGCGCCGCTCGACCGCCTCATGCGCACCCGTTGACGCCCCCGACGGCACCGCCGCACGGCCCATGGTGCCATCCTCCAGCGTGACATCGACCTCAACCGTCGGATTGCCCCGGCTGTCCAGAATTTCGCGGGCGTGAATGTCGATGATGCTGCTCATGGGCGGGAATCCTCTGCTGGAATGAACTCGCGCCTGCCTTAGCAAGTTTTCCGTGCTTTGCAAACGCGGCAGAAATCACGCAGCCGCAGCAACGCCCGCGCTACTCCGCCGCCCGCGCCGCCTCTTCCGCGTCGATCTCGGCTGCCCGCCGCTCGACCTGTTCGACGATGTGCTCGATCATCTGGTCATTGTCCAACCGGTGGCTCTGCTTGCCCGCGAGATAGACCATGCCATGCCCCGCGCCCCCGCCGGTAAAGCCGACATCGGTCATCAGCGCTTCACCGGGGCCGTTCACCACGCAGCCGATGATGCTCAGGCTCATCGGTGTCTTGATATGCTCCAGCCGCTTTTCCAGCGCCTCGACCGTCTTGATCACGTCAAAGCCCTGCCGCGCGCAGGACGGGCAAGAGATGATATTGACCCCGCGATGCCGCAGGCCCAGAGATTTCAGGATCTCATAGCCCACCTTGACCTCTTCCACCGGATCGGCGCTGAGGGAAACCCGGATCGTGTCGCCAATCCCCATCCACAAGAGATTGCCCAGACCGATCGCGCTCTTGATCGTGCCCGACATGAGCCCGCCCGCCTCGGTGATGCCCAGGTGAATCGGCGCATCGGTGACCTCGGCCAATTGCTGATAGGCAGCAGCGGCCATGAACACATCCGAGGCTTTCACACTGATCTTGAACTCGTGGAAATCATTGTCTTGCAGGATACGGATATGCGCCAACCCGGACTCGACCATCGCATCCGGGCACGGCTCGCCGTATTTGTCCAGGAGATGCTTTTCCAGTGACCCGGCATTGACGCCGATCCGCATCGAACAGCCATGATCCCGCGCCGCGGCAATCACCTCGCGCACCCGCTTTTCATCGCCGATATTGCCCGGATTGATCCGCAGACAGGCGGCCCCCGCCTCTGCCGCCTCGATCCCGCGCCGGTAATGGAAATGAATGTCGGCCACAATTGGCACCGGGCTTTCGCGCACGATCTCTTTCAGCGCCCGCGCACTTGCCTCGTCCGGCACCGACACCCGGACGATATCCGCTCCCGCCTCTGCCGCCGCCTGCACCTGTGCCACCGTGCCCGCCACATCCGTGGTCAGCGTGTTGGTCATGGTCTGCACCGAAATCGGGGCGTCCCCCCCGACCGGCACATTGCCCACCATGATCTGACGGGATTTGCGGCGATAGATATTGCGCCACGGGCGGATATGATTGAGCGACATCGCGTCTGACCCCATTCGACTTAAGGTGACTGTTCCCCGCACGATAGACCGTGCCGGGGTTCGCGGCAATCGCGTGTGGCTTATTGCTGCGGTGCTGCCTCAGGCGCGATCTCGGCCTCGGCGACATAACGCATCAGGTCCTGATCGGACTCGAGATCGGCCAAGGCATAGCGCCCGGTCAATTCCTCTGCCGTCAGCGCCAGCCCCGAGGTCACAGCCCCGCGCGTGCCCGCAGGCCCGTAATGCTGACCATTGACCGCGAAATAGATGGCACCCGATTCGCCAACGCGCAGCGTCGGCGGCTCCTCTGTCGCGGGCACGGCATAGCTGTCGCCCGCGTTCAGAATACCCTCGTAGATCACGCTGCCATCGGCGGCGCGCACCCGCACCCATGCCGGGCGCACCGCGACCACCTGCACCTCGGCCATGGCTCCCGCCACCACCTGTGGCCGGTTCGGGCCCGGTGCGTCAAACTCCTGCGCCTCGCGCAGTGCCAGCGCGATACCGCTGTCGCGATCCGCTTCCGGTGCGACCGGGCTCAGCGTGCCCACTTCGCGCGGGTCCAGCGTGGAAATCGGCGCATCCCGCGCCACCATCACCGGCACATCCAGCGCCTTGGGGCGATAGAGGCGGCTCAACCGCTCGTCGCGCGGCGGCTGAAAGACGCCCGATGCGGCATCCTCGCCCGCGTCCGTTTCTGCCGCCGTGGCCCCGCTCAGCGGATCCAGGTCGGCAAGGACCACCGGGGTATTTTCCACCGGCGCAAGCTGCACCTGCTGCACCTGTCGCAACACGCTCCATCCGCCATAGCCGATCGCCCCGATCAACGCGACCAGCACAAAGGCCGATCCGATCGCTCCGGGCTCGATCCGCGACAGGAAACTCTCCGAGGCGGGCAGAAACGGCGTGTTGGGCGACATCAGCGGATCCTGCATCGCTGCTTTGCGCTGCTTGACCGGGCCCGCCTTGCGGATCGACGATGCCTCCGCCGACATGCCATGCGCGATGGAGAATCCGGATTCCTCGCAAAACGCCTTGAACGCCTGATCCGGGTCCATCCCCAGATAGCGCGCATAGGACCGGACATACCCGGGAATGAAACCGGGGGTATCAAAGGCAGACGGATCGCAATTCTCGATTGCGGCCACGTAATTGGCCTTGATCCGCAACTCGCGTTCGACATCCAGAAGGGATTTGCCAAGCGTCGCACGCTCGCCGCGCATCAGATCGCCAAGGCGTAACTCGAAGGCGTCAAAGCCTTTGGCTTCAACTTCCTCAACTTCGGCCTTCCGCGAAAATCGCCGCCCGATCATGCGCCCCCTGCCTCTCGAGTGTCTTGCCCAGCTGCCCGAATGTCCCGATTCGAGCTCTGAACTTTTCTTTATCAGACGGTAACACAAGGCAAGGTATAATGCACGCGCAGAGAGATCAGCCCGCCAATTCGGCGCGATTCAGCGCACAATGGCTCCATAGCTCATCCATCGCGCGCACCAGCGCATCCATCTCCTTGGGCCCATGCACCGGCGAGGGGGTAAAGCGCAGCCGCTCGGTGCCGCGCGGCACGGTCGGGAAATTGATCGGCTGCACATAGATGCCATAGCCCTCGAGCAGCATGTCGCTCAGCTTCTTGGTATGCACCGGGTCGCCCACGATCACCGGCACGATATGGCTGCCATGGTCGATCATCGGAAGGCCCATGCCCTTGAGGCGCGTCTTGAGGATTTTCGCCTGGGTCTGATGCGCATCGCGCAGCTTTTGCCCCTCGGCCGTCTTGAGGAACGCGACCGAGGCCGTGGCCCCCGCCGCCAGTGCCGGGGCCAGCGAGGTCGAGAAAATGAAACCGGGCGCATAAGAGCGGACCGCGTCGCACATCTTGGCCGAGGCCGCGATATAGCCGCCCATCACGCCATAGGCCTTGGCCAGCGTGCCGTTGATGATATCCAGACGATGCATCAAGCGGTCCCGCTCGCAAATCCCAGCCCCGCGCGCGCCATACATGCCCACCGCATGGACCTCGTCGATATAGGTCAGCGCGCCAAATTCGTCCGCCAGATCGCAAATCGCCTCGATGGGGCCGAAATCCCCGTCCATCGAATAGACGCTTTCAAAGGCAATCAGCTTGGGCGCGGCAGGATCATCCGCCGCCATCAACTCGCGCAGATGCTCTACATCGTTATGCCGGAAAATCCGCTTGGCGCCCCCGTTGCGGCGCACGCCCTCGATCATGCTGGCATGGTTCAGCGCATCGGAATAGATGATCAACCCGGGAAAGAGCTTGGGCAGCGTGCTCAGCGTCGCGTCATTGGCGATATAGGCCGAAGTAAAGAGCAGCGCCGCTTCCTTGCCATGCAGATCGGCCAATTCCGCCTCGAGCCGCTTGTGGTAAACGGTCGTGCCGGAAATGTTGCGTGTGCCGCCCGATCCGGCCCCCGTGGCGTCAATCGCCTCGTGCATCGCGCTCAGGACAACCGGATGCTGGCCCATCCCCAGATAATCATTGCCACACCAGACCGTGATCGGCTGCTCCGCGCCATCCGGCTTGCGCCATATCGCGTGAGGGAAATTTCCGTTCTTCCGTTCGATGTCGATAAAGGTGCGATAGCGACCTTCCTTGTGCAAACGGTCGATCGCCTGATCCAGCTTGGCTTCGTAATCCACTGGCGTTTCCTTCCTGATCGTCACCGAGCGACGGGGCCAACCGCCTATCGGGTCTTGCGCGGCGGGGTGCACCACCTATTCAATATTTGGAATGCATATAAAACACATTCCCTTCACGCAACAGGTTACAAATTGACGCTGCCCCGCTCCTTGACCTGGGTCAAGTGACTGGACAGCACCGATTGGCCTGATACCCTCACGCGCGACAATACTCAAACCCAAAGGCCCGCCATGTCGCTTTCCGCCGTTCTTTCCCGCATCGACGACCAATTGCCCGCCGCCCTCGACCGTCTGACCGGGCTCTTGCGCATCCCCTCGATTTCGACCGATCCCGCCTATGCGGCGGATTGCGAGGCGGCCGCCGATTGGCTGGTGGCAGACCTGCAAAGCCTTGGCGTGCATGCAGAAAAACGCGCAACCCCGGGCCGCCCCATGGTCGTGGGTCATATCGACGGACCAGCGGGGGGCTCGGGGCCGCACCTGCTGTTCTATGGGCATTACGATGTGCAGCCGGTCGACCCTCTGGCGCTCTGGCACACGGATCCCTTCGCGCCTGAAATTCAGGACACCCCGCACGGAAAAGTGATCCGGGCGCGCGGGGCCTCCGATGACAAGGGCCAACTCATGACCTTCGTCGAGGCCTGCCGCGCCTATCGCGACGTGACCGGCGCACTGCCCTGCCGCATCACCTTCTTCTTCGAGGGCGAAGAGGAATCAGGCTCGCCCTCGCTCATCCCCTTCATGCGCGACAACGCCGCCGAACTCGGCGCAGACCTCGCGCTCATCTGCGATACCTCCATGGTCGCGCCCGGCGTGCCCTCCATCGCCTCGCAACTGCGCGGCATGCTCAAGGATGAATTCACCATAACCGGCCCGCGCATCGACCTGCACTCGGGCCATTATGGCGGCCCTGCCCTCAACCCCTTGCGCGAAATCTCGCGGCTCATCGCATCCTTCCACGACGAGACCGGACGCGTCGCGGTCGAAGGCTTCTACGAAGGGGTGCACGAGGTGCCCGCCGACCTGCTGCGCCAGTGGGAAAACTGCGGTTTCGACGAACACGATTACCTGTCGTCCGTGGGCATGACCCGCGCCCATGGCGAGGCGGGCTACTCCGCCCTCGTCCAGCAATGGGCGCGCCCGACGCTCGAAATCAACGGCCTCTGGGGCGGCTATCAGGGCGCAGGCACCAAAACGGTGATTCCGTCAGAGGCACATTGCAAACTGACCTGCCGCCTTGTCGGCGACATGGACCCCGACAAACTCCGCCAAAAGGTCCGCAAACACGTCGAGGATCGCCTCTCGCCCGATGCCAAGATCACCTGGAATCAGGATCTCGACGGCTCGCCCGCGGCGGTGATGAACATCAACCGTCCCGAATTCGAGGCCGCCCGTCAGGCGCTCTCGGACGAATGGGCGCGCGAGGCGGTCTTTACCGGCATGGGCGGCTCCATCCCCATCGCCGGGTTTTTCAAGGAGATCCTCGGCCTTGACGCCATGCTCATCGGCTTTGCCCAAGAGGATGACGCCATCCACTCGCCCAACGAGAAATACAACGTCCAGAGCTTTCACAAAGGCATCCGAAGCTGGGCACGGGTGCTCGACGCGCTGGCGCAATGATCCCCGGCTTCACCGGTCAGCGCCACGGCCCCCTCGCCTGCAGCATCGGCGGCGAGGGCCCGCCGTTGCTGCTTCTGCACGGCTTTCCGCAGACCCGCGCCATGTGGGCGCACATCGCGCCCGCGCTCGCGCAGAGCCACACCGTGATCTGCCCCGACCTGCCCGGCTATGGCGACTCGGCCAAACCGCACGATCTCTCTGCCTACAGCTTTCGCGCCATGGCCGCGCAGATGACCTCCCTGATGGACAGCCTTGGCCATCACAGGTTCGATCTGATTGGCCATGACCGCGGTGCGCGCGTCGCCCATCGCCTGACGCTCGATGCCCCAACCCGCGTCACGTCGCTCTGCCTGATGGATATCATTCCGACCCATACCCTGCTGTCGGACCTGCGCTGGCAGGTGGCAAAATCCTATTATCACTGGTTCTTTCTCGCCCAGCCCGCCCCCTTTCCCGATCAGATGATCGCCGCCGATCCAGAGCGCTATTTCACGTCCTGCCTGCTCGGCTGGGGCGGCGCACAGCTGACGGATTTCGACGCGGCCCAACTGGCGCAATACCGCGCCGCCTGGCACGATCCCGACACGATCCGCGGCATGTGCAACGACTACCGCGCCACACTCACCTTGGACATGGCCGATGACAGCGCCGATGCCACGGCGCAAATCACCTGCCCCACCCGCATCCTCTATGGGGCCTCCGGGGCCATGGCCAAACACTACGATGTCCCCGCAACATGGGCCACGAAATGCACCGACATGACCGCCCGCGCCCTACCGGGTGGCCATTTCTTTCCCGACACCGCCCCACAGGAAACCGCGCAAGCCCTGCAGGACTTTCTCGCAAAACGCTGAAACCATCTGGCCGACACACCCCTTGGGCCGCGCGCCCTAAGCGCCCTGCGCCTGATACACCGCGCCCACCTCGGCCCGGATGATCCGCGCGATCTGGGCGCAATCCTCTAGGCTAAAGGTCAGCGGCAGGCGCATATCGACTATGCCGCGCAGGATGCGGTCGCTCTTGGGCATCGGCGCGGACGGCGCATAGCGCCAGCTGTCATAGCGGCTGGTAAAGCCCACAGGCTCCGCCCCGCCAAACCATTTCAACTCGACGCCGCGCGACAGGCAGCGCTTCAAGACCTCGGCGATCCGCCCGCCGTCCCAATCCAGCAACAGGAACTGGATGGACGAGCCAACATAGCGCTCCGCCTCGGCGCGCTCCACCACCGTCAACCCCGGCGTGCCGCGCAGGCCCTCCTCGACCACGCGGTACCGCGCGTTCCACTTGTCGCATTTCGCGTCCAGCGCGCGCAATTGCGGCCTCAGAATCGCCGCGCGCAGATGGTCCATCCGCCCCGACACGTTGGGCGTGTCGTATTTGACCCGTTCGAACACCTCCGCAGGCGGCACGACGCCGTGGCGCGCATAGAGCATGTAGGACCCCGACAGGATCACCGCCCGCGCCATCACCTCGTCATCGTCGGTGATCAGGAACCCGCCCTCGCCGGAATTCATATGCTTGTAGGTCTGGGTGGAATAACACCCGATCTTGCCCCAACGCCCCGACGGGATGCCGCGCCACGCCGCCCCCATCGTATGCGCGCAATCCTCGATCACGGTCACACCGGCCGCGTCACAAATCGCCATCAGCGCGTCCATATCCACCAGATGCCCGCGCATATGGCTCAGCATCAGCACCTTGGCATCCCCAACCTTGGCCGCCAGATCCTCCAGATCAATCGTCAACGCCTCGGTGACACCCACAAAGACCGGCACCGCCCCCACGCTGGCAATCGACCCCGGCACAGGGGCAAGCGTAAAGGCATTGGTCAACACCCTGTCCCCCGGCCCCACCCCCAGCGCGCGCAGCGCCGTGGCCATGGCATAACCGCCCGAGGTGACGGCGAGGGCATAGCGCGCGCCGGTGTAGGCCGCGAATTCGCGCTCGAGCGCGGCCACCTCGCCCGCCTCCTCGCCCACAAGGTTATACCGATGCAACCGGCCCGACCGCAGCACGTCGAGCGCCGCCGCGATCCCCTCTTCAGGGATCGGTTCCTGTTGCGTGAAATTGCCTGTGAATCTCTCTGTCATGTCCTTGTTGTGGGGCGCACCCGGCCTTGCGTCAATGGCTTTGCGGCCCGGCCCCACCTTCCTTCAGAAAACCCGAAACCGCCCTGCGGCTCAGCCGATAAGACGCCGCACCACGCCGGGCAATTCGTCGTAATGCGCGATCACGGCCTCGGGCTTCAGCGCCGCCACCGCCGCCCCGCCGGGGCCGAACCCAACCAGCACCGACGGCACCCCCGCCGCCCGCGCGGTATCGTGATCCGTCACCGTATCGCCCACCATCAGCGCGCGGGCCGGGTCGCCCCCCGCCCGTCGCACCGTTTCGCGCAGATGCTCGGGATCAGGCTTGCGCACCGCCAGCGTATCCGCGCCCGTGAGCGCCTGAAACGCCCCCAATACCCCCAACCGCTCCAACAGGATACGCGCCAGACGCTCGGGCTTGTTGGTGCAGATCGCCACGCGGTAGCCATCGCCGCTCAGCCGCTCCACAGCCGCCATGGCACCGGGATAGAGCACCGTGTGCACGTCAATCGCTTGCGCATAGGCCTCCAGCAACACCGGGTAATAGCGGTCGATGGTGGCCTCATCCCCGGCCCGGCCCAGCCGCTCCATCCCCAAACGCAGCATCGCGCGCCCGCCACGAAGGGCCACGCCGGTGTCGGTTTCGGCCCGCAGCAGATCGCCCGCGCCCATGTCGCGAAAACAGGTATTGGCCGCCGCCAGCAAATCGCCGCTCGTATCCGCGAGCGTTCCATCCAGATCGAAAACCACCGTGCGCATGCCTGCTCCCTCGCCGCCTCACGCCAGCGGATAGTGCGCCCCTGCCCGAATTACAAAGGAAAATGCACAGGCCCTATTCGGCCAGCCGGTATACCCGCAACTCCGGCAGCGCCGTCAGCGCCGCCCCCAGGGCGCGGAACCCCGCCAGCGACAATTGGCTGCCCGCGCCGCGCTCGGCCTCTAGCGGAACGAGGTCTACCGCCACCGACTGCCCGGTCGGCGCATAATCCACCCGCCCGCGCCCCGGCACATCGACCAGAGGCGTCTTGAGCCAGAGCCCCGGCTCGGCCGGCGATCCAAGCGAGGCCACGGTCGTGCCCAGCGCGCCCGCCGATGCCGTGGCCGCCTCGACCCGCGCCGCCTTGCGCTCGGCGGGCGTCGTCGCGTCCAGCGTTTCCGGCGTCATCGGCGCCACCACTTCGGGCGCAGGCTCCGCGCGCGGGCCAAACAGCCGCTCCACCTGCGCACAGCCCGAAACCGTCAGAACGCCCAAGATCACGATCAAAAGCCTCATTTGTCCACCCTACCCCCCATGCTTCAGCCCTTCAACGGCCAACTTGTCCCTTGCCCCGCCGCGCCGCCCCCCCTAGATTTGCGCCATGACAGCACCGCTCATCGACCCGTTCCAACGCGCCATTTCCTACCTGCGTGTCTCCGTGACAGACCGCTGCGATTTCCGCTGCGTCTATTGCATGTCCGAGAACATGACCTTCCTGCCCAAGCGCGAATTGCTCACGCTCGAGGAACTGGACAGGCTTTGCTCGACCTTCGTGCGCATGGGGGTGCAGAAGCTGCGCATCACCGGCGGCGAACCGCTGGTGCGCAAGGGCATCATGACCTTCTTCGACGCGATGACCCGCCATTTGGACTCGGGCGCGCTCAAGGAATTGACCCTCACCACCAACGGCAGCCAGATGGAACGCTTCGCGGCCGACCTCCATGCCGCTGGCGTGCGCCGGGTGAATATCTCGCTCGACACGCTCGATGATCAGAAATTCGCCGACATCACCCGCTGGGGCCGCTTGGCCCAGGTGCTCAAGGGGATCGACGCCGCCCAGAACGCGGGACTGCGCGTCAAGATCAACACCGTGGCGCTCAAGGGCTTCAACGAGGACGAGCTGTTCACCCTCACCGAGTGGTGCGCGTCGCGCGACATGGACCTCACCTTCATCGAGGTGATGCCGATGGGCGACATCGGCAACGAGGACCGCTTGGGCCAATACTGGAAACTCTCCGATCTGCGCGCGCGCTTGCGCGAACGCTTCACCCTCACCGAATTGACCGAGCGCAGCGGCGGCCCCGCCCGCTATGTGCGCCTTGAGGAAACCGGCCAAAAGATCGGCTTCATCACGCCGCTCACGCATAATTTCTGCGAAAGCTGCAACCGCGTGCGCCTCACCTGCACCGGCGAGCTTTACATGTGCCTCGGCCAAGAGGACATGGCCGACCTGCGCGCGCCCCTGCGCAACAATCCCGGCAGCGACGCCATGCTGGAAGAGGCCATTCGCGCCGCCATCCGCCGCAAACCCAAGGGGCACGATTTCGACTATTCGCGCCAGACCGTCGACGGCCGTGTCTCGCGCCACATGAGCCACACGGGCGGATAACCCCGCCCGTCCGCGCCAAAACCCGCAGGCTTCATCGTTCCCGAAATACTCAATATCACCGCGCTGTCCCGCTGCGGGCCCTCAGCGCAGATGCGCAACCGCCTCGATCGTTCCGAAATCCACATATTGCAGCAGCACGATCGCCTTGTCCTCGCGGGCCAGCGTGAAATCCAGCGTCAGCGGCTCGCGACTGTCCCACACCGCAAGCGGCGTCATCTCCGTCACGATATTGGCATAGGTGATGGTTTTCCCGGCATTCTCGCCATGTTCGATGGCAACCGTCTCCTCGGGGATATAACGCACCAACTGTACCGTCAGCGGCATCGTGCGCGCAGGCTCGGACCGCGCCACGATCCGCACCTGCGTCTCGTCGCGCTCCACCTCCAGGGCGATTCCATTGTGCTTTTCCGCCTTGTGCCGCGCGATCAGCGCCTCGACATCCTCGAACCGGGTGCCCACCACATGATCGGACCCGTTGATGATCATCTGCGGCGTATAGACCATCTTGCGCTCGCCCGCCTTGGCATAGCCACGCTGCCGGGCGCTGTTGTCGGGACTGCCGAAACTGTCCTCCCAGCCGATATAGTCCCAGTAATCCACATGCAGCGACAGCGCGACCACATCCTCCCGCGCCGCGAGGTCCTGAAAATACGCATCCGCCGGCGGACAAGAGGCACAGCCCTGCGAGGTGAACAATTCCACCACCACAGGCCTATCCTCTGCACCGGCCTGCACCGCCCAGAGGGACAAAAGCCCTGCGCATACGCTCGCTGCAACGTGTCGCATATCGTTGGTCTTCCCGCTCGCTGTGCAAAATCACATGCGCAACATATCATATCCGCGCCCCTACGTATCTAGGCCGCCTGTCCCACAATAACCAATCAACGTTTCGAGAGTCGGCGGTGATTTCCTGAAACATCGATCAATTGTGTGCAATAGTATACAAATATTCTCTCCCCCCTCTTGATCGAGCGTTTCAAATCGGTCAGAAGCAGGATCAAGTGATCCAGCCTCGACCATGAAAGGACGGCCCATGCCCATCAGCGTCGGACAAGACAGCGCAAAGACCCGCAAGACCCTCACCGTCGGCGACCAGACCGTCGCCTATTACTCGATCACGGCCGCCGAAGAGGCCGGACTTGGCGATTTCTCGCGCCTGCCCGCCGCGCTCAAGGTGGTGCTGGAAAACATGCTGCGCTTCGAGGATGGCAAGACCGTCTCGCTCGATGACATCCGCGCCTTCTCCGACTGGGCGGCGAATGGCGGCAACGCCAATCGCGAACTGGCGTACCGCCCGGCGCGCGTGCTGATGCAGGATTTCACCGGCGTTCCGGCGGTGGTGGACCTTGCCGCCATGCGCGATGGCATCGTGGCCCTCGGCGGGGATGCCCAGCAGATCAACCCGCTCAATCCCGTGGACCTCGTCATCGACCACTCGGTGATGATCGACGAATTCGGCAATCCGCGCGCCTTCCAGATGAACGTCGACCGCGAATACGAACGCAACATGGAGCGTTACCAGTTCCTGAAATGGGGCCAGGGGGCGTTCAACAATTTCCGCGTGGTGCCGCCGGGCACCGGCATCTGTCACCAGGTCAATCTCGAATACCTGGCCCAGACCGTCTGGACCGACACCGACCAGCACGGCCAGACCGTCGCCTATCCCGATACGCTTGTCGGCACCGACAGCCACACCACCATGGTCAACGGCATGGCCGTCCTTGGCTGGGGCGTGGGCGGGATCGAGGCCGAGGCCGCGATGCTGGGTCAACCGATTTCCATGCTCATCCCCGAGGTTGTCGGCTTTGAGCTGACCGGCCGCATGGTCGAAGGCACGACCGGCACCGACCTCGTGCTCAAGGTCGTGGAACTGCTGCGCAAAAAGGGCGTGGTTGGCAAGTTCGTCGAATTCTACGGCGCGGGGCTCGATCACCTGCCGCTGGCGGACCGCGCCACCATCGCCAACATGGCGCCCGAATACGGCGCCACCTGCGGCTTCTTCCCCATCGACGATGAAACCCTGCGCTACCTGCGCAACACCGGGCGCGACGAGGCGCGCGTCGCGCTGGTCGAGGCCTATGCCAAGGAAAACGGCTTCTGGCGCGGCGCGGATTACGCCCCCGTCTACACCGACACGCTGCATCTCGACATGGGCAGCATCGTGCCCGCCATCTCGGGGCCGAAACGCCCGCAGGATTACGTCACCCTCGACAAATCCGCCGCGGCCTTCCTTGACGTCGTGTCGCAATACCGCGGCAAGGATGCCAGCCCCGCCGCTGCCGACATGGCCGCCGAAGGCCCGGCCACGGCCGTCGCCGCCGACCCGCGCAAGTCGGTCAAGGTCAAGGGCGAAGACTATACCATCCGCGACGGTTCGGTCGTGATCGCCTCGATCACCTCCTGCACCAACACCTCCAACCCCTATGTGATGATCGGCGCGGGCCTCGTCGCCCGCAAGGCGCGCGCACTTGGCCTCAACCGCAAGCCCTGGGTCAAGACCTCGCTTGCGCCGGGCTCTCAGGTCGTCTCCGCCTATCTCGAGGCGGCGGGGCTGCAAGAGGATCTCGATGCCGTCGGCTTCAACCTGGTGGGCTATGGCTGCACCACCTGCATCGGCAACTCCGGCCCGCTGCAAAAGGAAATCTCCGAAGCCATCGCCGAGGGGGATCTCATGGCCACCTCCGTGCTCTCGGGCAACCGCAATTTCGAGGGGCGCATTTCCCCCGACGTGCGCGCCAACTACCTCGCCTCCCCGCCGCTCGTCGTGGCCTATGCCATCGCGGGCGACATGAACATCGACCTCACCACCGAACCCTTGGGCACCGACAAGGACGGCAACCCCGTCTATCTCAAGGACATCTGGCCCTCGCAGCAAGAGATTGCCGAACTGGTCGAGCGCACGGTGACGCGCGAGGCGTTCCAGTCGAAATATGCCGATGTCTTCAAGGGCGACGAGATGTGGCAGGCGGTCGAGACCTCCGAAGGCGAAACCTATGATTGGCCCGCGCAATCGACCTATGTGCAAAACCCGCCCTATTTCCGGGGCATGGCCAAGGAACCGGGCACCATCTCCAACATTTCCGGCGCGCGCGTGCTGGCGCTCCTGGGCGATATGGTCACGACCGACCACATCTCGCCCGCCGGCTCCTTCAAGGAAACCACCCCCGCCGGCAAATACCTGACCGAGCGTCAGGTGCCCGTGCGCGAGTTCAACTCCTACGGCTCGCGGCGCGGCAACCACGAGGTGATGATGCGCGGCACCTTCGCCAATATCCGCATCCGCAACGAGATGCTGGATGGGGTCGAGGGCGGCTATACCAAGGGGCCGGATGGCGCGCAGACCTCGATCTTTGAGGCCTCCATGGCCTATCAGGAGGCGGGCACGCCGCTGGTGATCTTTGGCGGCGAACAGTATGGCGCGGGCTCGAGCCGCGACTGGGCGGCCAAGGGCACGGCGCTTCTGGGCGTCAAGGCGGTGATCGCCGAGAGCTTTGAACGCATCCACCGTTCCAACCTCGTGGGCATGGGCGTCATCCCGTTCGAGTTCACCGGCGGCGACACGCGCAAGACGCTGGCCCTCACCGGCGAGGAAACCGTGGCCATTTCGGGCCTTGATACGATCAAGCCGCTGGCCGAGGTGCCCTGCACCATCACCTATGCCGATGGCAGCTCGAAGACGATCACGCTCAAATGCCGGATCGATACCGCGATCGAGATCGAATATATCGAGCATGGTGGCGTGCTGCATTACGTGCTGCGCAACCTCGCCAAATCCGCGGCCTGATAAACCCTGCGGTCTCATCACCAGGGCGGCCCCTCATCCGGGCCGCCTTTTTCATGTCCTGCGCAGGGTTCCGCCTGCGCCGCCCAATTTCCGGCCATTCCCCGCCGGTCCCGCGCTCCTGATGCCATCGTGAGATGATTCCCCTTTTTCCGTGATCGTTCCGCCCCAATCTTGAGGGCAGGAGATTGAGAAAGGGTAAACCATGCGCACCACCGCACTCATCCTCGCCCAGGCCGGGCTGATCAGCCTGCTCGCCGTCTATGGCGCCTATGGCGACAATTCCAAGCAACCCGCCTGCCCGCTGCCCGCAACGACCAGCGCGCAGGACTGTGCGGCACCGCAATGACGGGTGCCGTCGGACCTTACGAAATCTGCGTACACTCCTTACAAATCGTAAGGTCGCGCGGCCTTGCGCCAAGCGCCCCTAGCGCGCGGCCTCGATCGCAGGCAGGATCGTGCTCTGCATCACCCGCTCGGTGATCGGCCCGGCAAAGCGCAGCACGATATTGCCTTCGCCATCAATGACATAGGTCTCGGGCACGCCATAGACGCCCCAATCCAGCGCCATCCGCCCAGTTTCATCCGCGCCCATGGCGGCATAGGGATTCCCAAGCTCCTTCAGGAAATTCAAGGCGTTATCGGCCTTGTCCTTGTAGTTCACACCATAAATCGTGATCCCGTCCCTGGCCAGTTTCTCAAGGTTGGGATGCTCTACCCGACAGGGCGCACACCAGCTTGCCCAATAGTTCACCAGCTTGACCGTTCCGTCGCGCAAGTCACTGTCCGTAAACGTCTTTCCATCGCCAAGCGGTGTCACGACCACCGCCGGCGCCGCCTTGCCGGCCAGCGCCGAGGGCAGCTCGTTGGGGTTGTCCCGCTGCAACCCGACAAAGGCGAGCCCGGCAAATCCGGCAAAGATCACCAGCGGCAGCACCATCATGGGAGAGAGTTTAGCCATTGGATTTCACCTTGCTTTCAAGCTCTTGCAGCTCTCTCTTCACGCGATTTGACCGGCGCACACTCAGCAGCACCACCACCACGATCATCAGGATCGACACGGCATAGGACGACAAGACCGCGTCTGCGTATTTCCCCAAATCCGGCATCATGCCTCCATCCTCTCGCGCGTCAAAAGCGCCCGCATCCGCCGCGCGCGAATTTCCGTTCGCGTCCGCATCAACACCAAGGCTATGAAAAGAAAGACAAAACCAGCAATGCAGACCAGCAGCGGATACCAGAACACATCCGCCACATTCTCCTCCTTGTCGAGGCTGAGCGACGCCCCCTGATGCAGCCCCTGGTTCCAGAAATTGACCGCATAGCGGCTGAGCAGGGCAAAGACCGATCCCACAAGGCAAAGAATACTGGTCAGGTCCGCCGCCGTGTCGTCATTCTCGATCGCTTCCCACAGGGCTATGTACCCGAGATAAAACAGAAAAAGGATGAGAAAACTGGTCAGCCGCGGATCCCAGGCCCACCAGGTGCCCCACATCGGCTGGCCCCAGATGGCCCCGGTCACCAGCGCAATCAGCGTCATTACCATGCCCACCGGCGCCGCCGCCCGCGCCGCCAGCGCGCTCACATGATGCCGCCGGACGATCCAGATCAGCGATGTGACCAGCATCATCAACCAGGCATTGATCGCCATCAGCGCGCTAGGCACATGTAAATAAATGATTTTTACTGTCGACCCTTGGCGATAGTCCGCAGGCGTAAAGAAGAACCCCCAGATCAGACCGCCCACCAAGGTCACCGCCGCAAGCCCCGCGAACCACGGCAAGAGCCGGTCGGCGGTCTGGATGAATTTCTTGGGATTGGCATATTCCCAGAATGCGTTCAGGTTCATCGTATTTCCCGTGTCATCAGCGCAGGTTCACTCTCAATACCGCAGCCGAGGCAAAAGGCAAAAGCGCGATGGTGCCGCAGGTGATCCCCGCCAGCATCAAGAGCGGCGTGGTTGCGTCCAACCCCTCCGCGCCGCGCCGCGCCACCTCGGCCCCAAAGATCAATGTAGGCACGTAGAGCGGCAGCACAAGCAGGCTGAGGAGCAGACCCCCACGCTTGAGCCCGACCGTCAGCGCCGCACCGAAAGTGCCGATCACACTCAGTGCGGGCGTTCCCAGAAAAAGAGAGATAATCAACCACTTGTAGCCCGGTTCCGAGAGGTTGAGCAAAAGACCCAGCACCGGGGCCGCCGCCACCAGGGGCAGGCCCGTGGTCACCCAATGCGCAAGCGCCTTGACGCTCACGATCCCCTCCATCGGCAGGGGTGAGGTGGCCAGCAGATCGAGGCTCCCATCCTCCCAGTCGAGCGCGAGAATGCGGTCAAGCGACAGCAGGCACGCCAGCAGCGCGCCCAACCACAGGATACCGGGCGCGATCACCGTCAAAAGCGCGCTTTGCGGCCCCACGCCAAAGGGCACCAGCACCACGACGATCAGGAAAAACGACAGCCCGAGACCAAAGCCGCCACCCGCTCGCATCGCCAGACGAATATCCCTGAGAAGCAGCGCAATCACAAGAAGGCCCCGTCAAAGTCGTTATCCGCCAATGGCTTGGCCTTGAACGCGGCAACATCCAGCACCTGTGCCTCGCCAAGCCCGAGGTCGATATGTGTGGCCATCAGCGCCATGCCACCCGTCGCCAGATGCCCGCGCACGGCATGTGCGAACATCGCCACCGCATCCGTATCGAGCGACACGGTCGGCTCATCCAGCACCCAGATCGCCCGCCCTGTCACCAATAACCGCGCAAGCCCCAGACGCCGCTTTTGCCCGGCCGAGAGCGCGCCGGCGGGGCGCGTGGCCAGGGGACCAAGGTTGAACACCTCAATCGCCTTGGAATAGTCTTTCTGACCAAAGACTTCCGCCCAGAACTTCAAGTTCTCGTTGACGCTCAGCGTGGCCTTGATCCCATCCGCATGCCCGGCATAGACAAGGCTTTCCGGCGGCACGTCGATCCGGCCTGAAACCGGCGGCTGCAAACCCGCAATCGTCCGCAAGAGCGTGGTCTTGCCAATCCCGTTTGGACCACGCACCACAAGCGCCTGACCGGGGGCCAGCGTGAAACGCACCCCTTCCAGCACGGGTATCCCGCCGCGCGCAATGGTCAGATCAGAGACTTGCAACATCATGCGCCGTGCTTAGCCCAATGCGAGACCTTGGAAAAGCACCATCGGCGCGCGGATCGTCACACCGGCAGCACCGCCGCCGCGACCCGGCGCCCTTCGGAGAGAAGGACGTTATAAGTCCGGCAGGCCGCGGGCGAATTCATCGTTTCCACGCCAAGTCCCGCCGCCTCAAGATCATCGCGCAACCGTTTGGGAATATGCGCTATTTCCGCCCCGGTTCCGATAAAGATCACATCGACATCCGCCGCCAGAGCCATCAGCGCCGCCACATCCTCGTAGCCGCCCCATCCGCGCGCGCCCGTCGGGGTGACAAGAATAGCCCCCTCCATCACCTGCCCGGCAACTCGAAAAAACCCAGGCCCATAGCCATCAATCGGCGTTGCCGCGTCAAAACTGATCTCCGTCATGCGCATGGCTTATCCCCCTTCCTTGCCCCAGATTGGCAGCCCGCTTATCACCGCCAGACCGATCACCGCATAGGCCGCCCAACGATAAAGCCGCTCGTGACGCGGGTCAAAGAGCGATTGGCCGAACAGCGACGTGATGAAGTAAGGCACCGCAAGTATCAGCGCCAAAAGGAAAATCTGGCCATTGATCGCCCCGCGCAAGAGCAGGTTCACCACGATGACCACATCGAGCGCCGCCAGAAAGAGGATCGTATTGGCCCGCACCGATTGCGCCACCGCTTGCCCGGCGAGGTAGAACAGGATCACCACCGGGCCCGTCAATCCCGTCAGCCCACCGATCACCCCGGCCAACGCGCCAATCGCCACCAGCATGGGCCGCCCCACCTGCCCCGAAAACCGCCACCCGGTGATGAGTGCGGCCAGGGTCCCGGTTCCGACGGCGGCCACCACCCAACGAATGCTCACCGGATCCAGCCGCGCCATGAGCCACAGGCCGAGCGGCACGGTCACGAGCGCCGCAAACGCCAGGATACCCACCTCGCGCCGATCCGCATGCGACCACGCCCGCGGCAACAGCGCCGAGGTGCTGGCAATGCCCGTCAGCGTGATCACCCCCACGACGACCTCCGGCGGCAGGAATATTCCCGCCACCGGCACAAAGATCAGCGCCGTGCCAAATCCGGTAAAGCCGCGCACGATCCCCGCCAATGCAATCGCCAGCAAGAGCCATGGCAGCCCCGGCGTAGCCCAGACCGCGCTCAGCGTCTCAGGCATCTATATTGGCGAATTGCGTGCCCGCGTTGGCATCCGGCTTGGACCAGTCGCGCTTCACACCCAGCCACATCAGCACCGTGCTGGCCACGAAGATCGACGAATAGGTGCCCACGATAATCCCCCAGATCATCGCGAAAACAAACCCCCGGATCACGTCACCGCCAAGGAAGTAGAGCGCCAACAGGGCCAGCAGCGTGGTCAGCGACGTCACCATGGTTCGGCTCAGCGTTTCGTTGATCGAGAGGTTGAGAACCTCGCGCAGCGGCTTCTGCTTGTATTTGCGCAGGTTCTCCCGCACCCGGTCGAACACCACCACCGTGTCGTTCAGCGAATAGCCGACCAGCGTCAGGAGGGCCGCGATAATCGCCAGATCGAACTGGATCTGCAATTCCGAGAACACCCCGACCGTCAGCGCGACGTCATGCACAAGCGCGATGACCGCCCCCACCGCGAATTGCCACTCGAAGCGCATCCAGATGTAGATCAGTACCGCCCCGATCGCGAGGACAACGGCAAGCACCGCCGTCTGGATCAGCTCGCCCGACACTTTCGGCCCCACGCTCTCGACCGAGGTGAACTGAATATCCGGGACCACCTGCTGCAACGCCGCTTCGACCGCTGTAATGACCTCGGGTGTCACGCTCTCGGCCTCATCCTGCGCCTGTATCCGCAGCATCGCCACATTCTCTTCGGGGCCAAAGGTCGGGTCGAATACCTCAGTGATGCTCACATCGCCCAAGCCCAGATCGTTGATCGCGCCGCGATAGGTGCCAATGTCAACCTGCTCGGCGCTGAGCGTGCGGATCGTGGTGCCACCCTTGAAATCAATACCGAAATTCAGCCCCTGCATGGCAAAAGAGCCAAGCGCCACGAGGATCATGACCCCGGAAATGCCCAACCACAGCTTCCACCGGCTGAAGAAATCCCAAGAGGTGGTTTCCGGCACGATCCGGAAACTGCGCCCGCTCAGGACCGTCTTGGGCCGCTTGCGCTCGAACCACATGACCGTGATCAGGCGCGTCACAAAGAGCGCGGTAAAGACCGAGGTCACAATCCCCAGCCCCAGCGTGATGGCAAAGCCACGCACCGGGCCAGAGCCCATGACATAGAGGATGAGCGCGGTCATGAAGGTGGTGATATTGGCGTCCACAATGGCGCTCATCGCCTTTTCATACCCGAGGTCAATCGCACGCGCGGCCCCCTTGGCCGATCTCATCTCTTCGCGGATGCGCTCGAACACCAGCACGTTGGCATCCACCGCCATACCGATGGTCAGCACGATCCCGGCGATGCCCGGCAGCGTCAACGTAGAGCCGATGAGGCTCAACAGCCCAAAGATCAACCCGACGTTCACGATCAGCGCCAGATTGGCAAAAATGCCAAAGATGCCATAGCTCAGGACCATGTAGAACAGCACCAGAGCAAAGGCCACGAGGCAGGCCAGCTTGCCCGCTTCGATACTGTCCGCACCCAGTTCCGGGCCCACCGTGCGCTCTTCGAGAAACTCAAGCCCGGCAGGCAGCGCGCCCGCGCGCAAGAGCACCGCGAGTTGCGTGCTGTCCTCGACATTGAAATTGCCGGTAATGATGCCCGATCCGCCGGGAATATGGCTCTGGATCACAGGCGCGCTGATGACCTCGCCATCGAGAACGATGGCAAAGGGATTGCCGATGTTCTCAGCCGTGTAATCGCCGAACTTGCGCGCGCCCGTGGGATTGAAGCGGAATGAGACCGCCGGTCGGCCATTCTGATCGAAATCGGGCTGCGCATCGACCAGTTCCTCGCCGGTCACGACCGGGGCGCGTTCCAGAATGTAGAAAACCCCCGCCTCATCCAGCGATGGCAAGACCTCGTTGCCCGCTCCCGCCGGGGCATCGGCGCTTGCGGCGCGGCTTACGACCGGCTGAAAGGTCAGCTGCGCCGTGGTCCCGATCAGCGCCTTCAACTCGGCGGCGCTGCCGATCCCCGGCACCTGGATCAGAATCCGGTCCGCCCCCTGGCGCTGGATCGTCGGCTCGCGCGTGCCCACCTCGTCGATCCGGCGACGGATGATTTCCAGCGATTGCCGCACGGTGCGATCGTCCGTGGCGCGCTGTTCGGCCTCGCTGAGGCGAATGATGATATCCGCGCCGTCGGTGGTCACGTCGATGTCGTTGCCACCCACGCCGGTCAGAATGTCGGTGACGGGGCGGGCCAGCCCCCGCACCAGTGCCGCCGCCTCGCTCGCCATCTCGGGCCGCTCGACCAGCCGCACCCGCAATTCGGGCGCATCGGTCTGTTGCAGCCGGATCGGCCCCACGCGGTCCCGCTCTTCGCGCAACAGATCGCGCACCTCGGGCCACATGCCCTCGACCCGCGCCTGATAGACATCCTCGACCTTGACCTCGGCCAACAGATGGGCACCGCCCCGCAGGTCGAGCCCCAGATTGACAAGGTTGGACGGCATCCAGTCGGGCCAGAGCGCCAGATCCTCGGCCACCGCGGCCGGATCCCGTCCCGCCTCGACAGCGGCCACGGCGTAGTTATGCCGCTCTACCCTGTCATAAAATCCGTTGGGCAGGGCCAGCATCAGACCAAGGGCCACCAACCCCCAGATACAGAGGCGTTTCCACAGGTCGATTTGCAGCATTTTCCCGCCCTTTCAGAGCTTTTGCGCAGGGTCCGGGGGCTTAGCCCTCGGCCGGCTCGGTCTTGGACAGAACCTGTGCGATGGTGGCGCGCACCACACGCACCTTGACACCTTCCGCGAGTTCCACCTCGATCTCGCTGTCGTCCTTGACCTTGGAGACCTTGCCGATGAGGCCGCCTTGCGTCACCACCTGATCGCCCCGGCGCAGCGCGCCGATCATAGCCTTATGCTCCTTGAGCTTCTTCTGTTGCGGACGGATCAGCAGGAAATACATGATCGCAAAGATCAGAATGAGCGGGATGAACTGGCCAAAGGCTTCCATGGGGTATCCTCTATTTGGGGCGTGAACAGGGGTTCACGAATTGCCGGGGAACCTAGGCGCGAGGCGGGGTATTTGCAAGGCGCGAAAGCATGGCGCAGCCCCGGTTTCTGGTGCATAACGCCGCCCAAGCGATTCACCGACAGCTTTGAGGACCAGCGCCATGCACGATATCCGCGCCATCCGCGAGACCCCCGATGCCTTTGACGTCGCCCTTGCGCGGCGCGGCCTGGCCCCGGTCTCGCCCCAGATCCTCGCCCTCGACGAGGCGCGGCGCGCCCGCATCCACGCGGCCGAAACCGCTCAGGCCGACCAGAACCGCGCCAGCAAAGAGGCCGGCGCCGCCAAGGGCCGCGGCGACGAGGCCGAATTCGAACGCCTGCGCGCGCTGGTCTCTGCGAAAAAGGATGAAATGGCCGCGATGCAGGCCGAGGCCAAGGCGCTCGACACTCAGCTCACCGACCTTCTGATGGCTCTGCCCAACCTGCCCTTCGACGACGTGCCCGATGGCGCGGACGAGAGCGGCAATGTCGAGCTGCGCCGCTGGGGCACGCCCGCGCATTTCGATTTTCAGCCCAAAGAGCATTACGAGATCACCGGCGTTCAGCCGGGGATGGATTTCGAGACCGCCGCCAAACTCTCCGGCGCGCGCTTTGTCGTGCTCTCGGGCAGCATCGCCCGCCTGCAACGGGCGCTGGCGCAATTCATGCTCGACACCCATATCGAGGAAAACGGCCTGACCGAGACCTGGACGCCCGTGCTGGTGCGCCCCGAGATGATGCTGGGCACCGGGCAATTGCCGAAGTTCGGCGAGGACAGCTATGAAACCACCAATGGCTGGTGGCTGGTGCCCACCGCCGAGGTGACGCTCACCAATATCGTGCATGGCGAGACGGTCGATGCCGCTAGCCTGCCGCGCCGCTACGTGGCCCACACCCAATGCTTCCGCTCCGAGGCGGGCTCTGCGGGGCGCGACACCGCCGGCATGCTGCGCCAGCACCAGTTCGAAAAGGTCGAGATGGTCTCGATCACCCACCCCGACGAGAGCCGCGCCGAGTTGGACCGTATGACGGCCTGCGCCGAAGGCATTCTGGAACGCCTTGGCCTGCCCTATCGCACCATCGTGCTCTGCACCGGCGACATGGGCTTTGGCGCGCGCCGCACCCATGACATCGAGGTCTGGCTGCCGGGGCAAAACACCTACCGCGAAATCTCCTCGGTCTCGGTCTGCGGTGATTTTCAGGCCCGCCGCATGAACGCCCGGTTCAAGCCGCAGGGGGGGGGCAAGCCCGAATTCGTGCACACGCTCAACGGCTCCGGCCTCGCCGTCGGCCGCTGCCTGATCGCGGTGCTGGAAAACGGGCAACAGGCCGACGGCTCCGTCCGTATCCCCGACGCCCTCCACCCCTATCTGCGCGGCAAGACGATGCTCAAGGCAGACGGCAGTCTGGGCTAAAGCACCTCGCGCCTGATCGCGGTCACATCGCCCCGGGCCTGCCCCGGGGCCTCCACCCCGCCTCCACGCGGTCCCGGATCAAGCCCGGGACGGGTGGGGTTCCGATTGTGCGCGAAACGCCCTACGCAGGGATTTCCTCTCGCCTTTGACGCCTCGCGGGGGCAAACGCCCAACGGTCAGGCGCTCTTGATCCAAAGGCCAAGCCCGTCCATCCAAGACCCGACCTTCGAGACCGAGCGCGCAAATGTTCGCAGAGCGGACAAAGCGCCAATTCGACGCGCACAGCAAGAATGTCCGGTCTCACTCTAGCCTCAACACTATGACTTAAAACCCATCCATCCTGCGCCCCCCTACTCCGCCGCCACGACCCCTACCGCGTCCGCCTTCGGAAACGGCACCAACCGTCCTTCGTCCTCATCCCAGAGTTTCAGCCGGAAACTGCGGATCGCCTCGGGCCAGCGGATCACGTCATGGGCGCGCAATTCCTCCGGCAACGCCCTCTGACAGCGCCGCAGGTTATAGGACGGGATACCGGGGTTGTAGTGATGCAGATCGTGATAGGCGATATTGCCCGTCCCCAGATCCCACAGCCACCCCAGATCGAGCGAGCTTGACCCGACAAGCGTCGCCTTGCGGAAATCAAGCGACGGCTTGCGGTCCCAATAGGTCTCTTCGAAATTGTGCTGGAGATAGACCAGAAACACCCCGATCCCCCCCGCCAGCAGCGCGCTCAGGCCCCAGACCGCCAGGCCGGTCACTCCCAACCCAACCCAGATCAGCGCCAGATAGCCCGCCAGCATCAGGTTGTGGGCAATCACCCCCCACACGCCCACCACACGCGTATTGCGCGGCCAGCGATAGGCGATGAAATAGGCATAGATGCCCCCCAACGACAGCATCACCACCGGATTGCGATAGAGCCGATACCACAGCCGCCGGGGCCAAGGCGCCGCCCGCCATTCGGCCAGCGTCATCGTATAGACCTCGGTCGTCTCGCGGTGATCGAGATTGCCCAGATAGGCGTGATGCTGGTTGTGATTGTATTGCATGACCCGGTAGGGCGTCAGCGAAAACACCGACAGGATATATCCCACCCCATCGTTCAGCCCCTTGCGCGCAAAGAGCGCGTGATGCCCGCAATCGTGCTGCAAGACATAAAGCCGGACCGAGGCAAAGGCGAGCACGACCACCATCAGCCCCGCCGCCGCCCATTGCCCCACCTCTGCCCACCACGCGCCCAGGACCAACGTCACCGCGTAAACCGCAAGCGTGGCCGCGAAGGACAGCGCCCCGCGCAGATCGCTCTTGGCGGTATAGGGCTTGAGAAACGCGCGCAGCGCGGCCGGGTCGGGGGTTTCGGTCACGTCAGCCTCCTTGCCACAGAGGAATAACAGTCTTGATGTGACGCAGATGTGACCTCGCCCCGCGGGAATGCAAGAGGGACCGCGCAGGAATCTGCACGGCCCTGCCCGGTTCAGTCGCTCGCGCGGCCTGTCAGATGCTTGCGCAGGCTCGACGGCCCCGCCTTTTTCTTGCTCTTGTAGGGGTTGCGATCCGCCTGACTGCGGAAAAAGAGGCGGATGGGCGTGCCCGGCATGTCGAAATCGGCGCGCAGCCCGTTCACCAGATAGCGCGCATAGCTTTCGGGCAGCTTGTCGGGATGGCTGCACATGACCACGAATCCCGGTGGCCGCGTCTTGGCCTGCGTCATGTAGCGCAGCTTGACCCGGCGACCGCCCGGCGCGGGCGGCGGATGCTGCTCCAGCATGCCGATCAGCCAGCGGTTCAACTGCGCCGTGGTCACGCGCCGGTTCCAGACCTCATGCGCGCGTGCCACCGCGTCGCGCAGCCGGTCCAGCCCCTTGCCGGTCTTGGCCGAGACCGTCACCAGCGGCGCGCCGCGCAACTGCGGCAACAGACGCTCGAAGGCCTCGCGCAATTCGCGGATCTTGTCGCTCTTGTCGGGCTCCATGTCCCATTTGTTGATCGCCACCACCACCGCGCGCCCCTCGCGCTCGGCCAGATCGGCGATCCGCAGATCCTGCTGCTCAAAGGGAATCGCGGCATCGAGCAGAACCACGACCACCTCGGCGAATTTGACCGCGCGCAGCCCGTCCGACACCGACAGCTTTTCCAGCTTGTCCTGAACCTTGGCCTTCTTGCGCATCCCCGCCGTGTCGAAAATGCGCACCGGCATCCCGTCCCAGTCGATGCGCAGGGAAATGGCATCGCGCGTGATCCCGGCCTCGGGCCCGGTCAAGAGCCGCTCTTCGCCAAGGATCTTGTTGATCAACGTCGATTTCCCGGCATTGGGCCGCCCCACCACCGCCACCTGCATGGGGCGCGCCTCGGTGGGCTTGCGATAGCTGACATCCTCGTCGTCCTCGATATCCTCATCGAGGGCCACATCCACCTCCGGCGCCTCGGCCTCGGCGCGTTTCTCAAAGGCATCGGCGAGCGGCATCAATTGCGCATAGAGATCATTCAGACCCTCGCCATGCTCCGCCGACATGCGGATCGGCTCGCCCAGCCCCAGCCCCCAGGCCTCGATCACACCGGCATCCGCCGCCGCCCCCTCGGCCTTGTTGGCGGCAAGGATCACATGCGCCGAGCGCTTGCGCAGAATTTCCGCAAGGCTTTCATCCGTGGGTGTCACGCCCGTGCGCGCGTCGATCAGAAAGAGGCAGACATCGGCCATATCAACGGCGCGCTCCGTCAGCTTGCGCATGCGGCCTTGCAGGCTCTCGTCGGTGGCGTCCTCCAGACCCGCCGTATCAATCACCGTGAACCGCAGGTCGCCCAAACGCGCCGCACCTTCGCGCAGGTCGCGCGTCACACCGGGCTGGTTGTCGACCAAGGCCAGCCGCTTGCCCACCAGACGGTTGAACAAGGTGGATTTGCCAACATTGGGACGGCCCACGATGGCGAGAGAAAAGGTCATGGCTCAGGCTCCGATACGGATCAAGTCGCCCTGATACAGGAACACTGGATCAACGGAAAGCCAGCAATTGACCCTTTTTCGACACGACATAGAGGGTATTGCCCGCCACCACCGGGTTGGACGTGGCCCCGCCCGGCAAATCGCGCGCGCCCGTCATCTGCCCCGAGGCCGGATCGAAGAACCGCAATTGCCCGTCGCCCGATGCCAGGATCAACTGACCACCGGCCAGAACAGGGCCGAAATGGCCCACGATCTCGGCCTGCCGCTTGGGCTTGCGATCCGAAAAGAGCGGCAATTCATGCCCCCAGATGCGCGTGCCGTCCTCGGTCGAGAGGCGCACCAATTCGTTGCGATCGGTGACCATGAACACCGAGTCGCCCGCAGGCCAGACCGGGTTGAGCGGGCCTTCCGCCGCCGTCCAGAGACGATTGCCGCTGCCAAGGCTGAGCGCCACGGTGCGCCCCGAATGGCTGCCGGTATAGATCCGGTCGCCCACGACCACCGGATCGCCGGTGATGTCATCCACCCGCGCGCTCGCCACACCCAGACGCTCGCCTGCGACCTGCGCATCCCAGAGGCGCAGACCGCCCCGGCGGAACGCGCCCTGCAATTCCCCCGCACCAAAGGCAAAGACAACGTATTTGTCCGTGATCGCCGGGGCCGGACCGCCCAGCACGTTGTGAATATCGGGCGTGCCGCTCAACTGCCATGCAATGCGCCCGGTGTCGGTCTCGATGGCCCAGGCCACATCGTCGCCCGCCACCACATAGACCAACCCGTCAAATACCGCCGGCGTGCCGCTGCCGGGCGCGCCCAGCTCCTGTTCCCAGATCACGCCACCGCTGGCCGGGTCGATGGCCGAAAGCTTGCCAAAGGCCGACGAGACAAAGAGCTTGCCATCGCCATAGGCCAGACCACCGCCGCTGGCATTGTCCGAATTGTCATTGGCCGGGGTCAGGTCTCGCGTCCAGAGCAGTTGACCCGTGGTCGATACCGCCGCCACCCTGGCCTCGGCATCCAGCGTAAAGATGCGCCCCTCGGCCACCACGGGGTCTGCGGTGATCCGCACCCGCCGCCCGTCGCCCTGCCCGATATTGACCGACCACGCCAGTTGCGGCGCGCGCGACAGCGCGGGATGGGCGGTGCGGGTGCCCGGCGTCCCGATCCGCTGACGCCAGTCGGCATTCACGGTTGCCGCAGGCAGAGAAACCGGAAGCACCCGGTTCTCCGGGGTCACGTTGACCTCGGCGCGCGCCGCCTCGCTTTGGAGAACTTCGCGAATCCCCAGGCGTTCGCCACTCAAGATCTGCGTCTTCTTGGTGCAGGCCGTCACCGCGAGGACTGCAACCAGCCCCAGAATCAATCCGTTCGGTTTCACTGCTCTTGCCCTCACTCTTCGCCTTGTACCGCCCTGTCGACCCGCTTGGGCCTTTGGCCTGGCGCGGCCTTCGTCATTCGCCGACCGACACGGCCCCTGTCACAGGCTCCGGAAGGTCGGGCAATTCTTCACCCAAGGCCACAATCACTTGTGTCACCCGCCTGCGCAAGCCCGTCGTGGCCTCGGCATCGCTGGCAATCGCCACAAGACGCTCGATGGCCGCCTCGCGGTTGCCTGTCTCAAGGTCGATCAGGGCCAATTGTTCCTCGGCCAATAGCCGCAGCACACCGCCACTCAGCGCCAAGCCGTTCAACCGACCGCGCCGCGCCTCGGCATCCAGCCCAGAGCCGGGCAGCATCACCGCCTTGAGCGTGGCAAGGTTGCGATAGACCGCCTCCACGTCCGACCGATCCGCCAGCGCCAGCAACCGCTGCGCCGCCGCCTCGGGATTGTCTGCGGCTTCCTCTGCCGCCGCCAGGAGGGCAATCACCGACGCCGCCTGCGCGTCCGGTGCCGAAATCGCATCAAGCGCGGCCGCCCGTGCCGCCCGATCCTCGGTCGCGAGGGCTGACAGCACCGCATCGCCCAATGCCTGTGCCGCGGCGCGCTCTTGTGCCTTGCGCCACTCGTTCCACGCGGCACCGCCTACCAGCAACAGGATCGCCAGGACCGCGATCCAGCCATACCGGCGCATCAACGCAAATAGCCTGTCCCGGCGCACCTCTTCGGTGACTTCGTCGATGAAACTGTCGGTGTTGCTCACGCCGCGCCCCCCTTGAATTTTGCCCCTCTTACCCCGAAGCCCTGCCCCTGCCAAGGGGCGGCGCACCCGCGACGCAAGGGCGCGCTTGCAGCAGGCATCGGAAAAGATTAATCTGAACCGGTTAGTTTAGCGTAACTCTGTATGGTTGAGGTCTGGGCCAAGTCCCGCAGGGCAAGCCCCCCCGGCCCCGCCACGCCTCATGGCTCGAAGGTAGATAAATGCGGTTGCTTCCTGTTCTCATCGCCCTCGTGGTGTCTGCCTTGGTCTATATGGTCGTTTTCGAGCATGACCGCTTCCTCCCCGCCCGCGAACCGCAAACCGCCGAACCGCAGCCCGAGACCGCCCCAGAGGCCGAAACGATCATGCGCGTCGTGGCCCTGCATTCTCAGGCCCGCGAGGTCGACAGCGCCGTCGTCGTGCGCGGCCGCTCCGAGGCCGACCGCATCGTCGAATTGCGCGCCGAGACCTCGGGCCTCGTCATCAACGAGCCTTTGCGCAAAGGGCATATGGTATCCGAGGGCGACATCCTCTGCCGCCTCGACCCCGCCGCGCGCGAGGCCGCCTTGGCCGAGGCCCGCGCCCGCCTGTCCGAGGCCGAGACCCGCATCCCCGAGGCCGAGGCCCGCGCCACCGAGGCCCGCGCGCAACTCGAAGAGGCGCAAATCAACGCCAACGCCGCCGAGAACCTGATCGAGAGCGGCTTCGCCTCGCAGACCCGCGTCGCGTCCACGCGTGCCGCGGTCAGTTCGGCGCAAGCGGCGGTGCAATCGGCCACCTCCGGCCTCGAGGCCGCGCGCGCCGGGATCGAATCCGCCCGCGCCGCCGTCGCCGCCGCTCAGACCGAAATCGACCGCCTCTCGATCATCGCCCCGTTCAACGGGGTGCTCGACACCGACACCGCCGAAATCGGCAGCCTTTTGCAACCCGGCGCGCTCTGCGCCACGGTGCTGCAACTCGACCCGATCTCGATGGTGGGCTTCGTGTCGGAATTGCAGGTGGCCCGCGTGCAGATGGACGCCCCCGCGCGCATCCGCATGGCCTCGGGCCGCATGGTCGAGGGGCGCGTCACCTTCGTCGCGCGCTCAGCCGATGACGTTACCCGCACATTCCGCGTCGAAGTGACCGTGCCCAATCCAGACCTGACGCTGCGCGACGGGGAAACCGCCGAAATCCTGATCGGTGCCGCGGGCAAGCGCGCGCATCTCCTGCCGCAATCGGCCCTCACCCTCGATGACGAGGGCACCTTGGGGCTGCGCATCGTCGGCCCCGAAAGCCGGGCGCAATTCGTCCCGGTCGAACTTTTGCGCGACACGCCCTCTGGCGTCTGGATCGCCGGCCTGCCCGACAACGCTGATGTGATCGTGATCGGACAGGATTACGTGACCGATGGCGTGCCCGTTGACCCCGTATTTCAGGACCTCGGCCAATGACCGGCCTCGTCGACTGGGCCGCCGCCCGCGCCCGGATGGTGCTGGCCTTTATCGTTCTTTCGGTCCTTGCCGGCACCTTGGCCTATGTCAACCTGCCCAAAGAGGGCGAGCCCGACATCGAGATCCCAGCCCTTTTCATCTCGGTCCCCTTCCCCGGCATCTCGGCCGAAGACAGCGAGAAACTGCTCGTCAAGGTGATGGAAACCGAACTGAGCGATCTGGACGGGCTCAAGAAGATGACCGGCACCGCCGCCGAGAATTACGGCGGTGTAGCGCTCGAATTCGAATTCGGCTGGGACAAGACCAAGACCCTTGCCGATGTGCGCGACGCGATGGACACCGCCGAGGCGGATTTCCCCGAAGGGGCCGAGAAATACACCCTGAACGAGGTGAATTTCAGTGAATTTCCGATCATCATCGTCAACCTCTCCGGCCCGGTGCCCGAACGCACCATGTCGCGGCTGGCCAATGACCTCCAGGACACGCTCGAAGGCCTGGAACCGGTGCTCGAGGCGGGTATCGCGGGCAATCGCGAGGAGATGCTCGAAGTCATCATCGACCCGCTGCGCCTTGAGGCCTATAACGTCACCGCGCTCGATCTCATCAACGTGGTGCAGAACAACAACCAACTGATCGCGGCGGGCGAGGTCGACACGGCCCAGGGCACTTTCGCGGTCAAGATTCCCTCTTCCTTTGAAGATACCAGCGATTTCTACAACCTGCCGGTCAAGACCAATGGCGACCGCATCGTGCGCCTTGGCGATCTGGCGACGATCAACCTCACCTTCGAGGACCGGCTTGGCACCGCGCGCTTCAACGGCGAGACGACCGTCGCGCTACAGGTGGTCAAGCGCAAAGGCTTCAACATCATCGAAACCGCCGACCTCGTGCGTGCCGCCGTCGCCGAGGCGGAAAAGACCTGGCCCGAGGATTTGCAGGTCGCCGTCAGCGTCGGCACCTCGAACGATCAGTCCAGCACCGTGGCCTCCATGGTCAGCCAGCTCGAAGGCTCGGTTCTCACCGCCATCGCATTGGTGATGGTCGTCACGCTGGCGGCCCTGGGCATCCGGCCCGCGCTCTTGGTGGGCTTTTCCATTCCCACCTCTTTCCTCCTCTGTTTCGCCCTTCTGGCCGTCATGGGCGTTGCCATCTCGAATATCGTGATGTTCGGCCTCATTCTCGCGGTGGGGATGCTGGTGGATGGGGCCATTGTCGTGGTGGAATACGCCGACAAGCGCATCGCAGAGGGCGAAGGCCCGATGCACGCCTATGTCGGGGCCGCCAAGCGGATGTTCTGGCCCGTGGTCAGCTCCACAGCCACCACGCTCTGCGCCTTTCTTCCGATGCTCTTCTGGCCCGGCATTCCGGGGCAATTCATGGGCATGTTGCCGGTCACGCTGATTTTCGTGCTCTCCGCCTCTCTTCTCGTGGCGCTTGTCTACCTGCCTGTGCTGGGCGGCGTCACCGGGCGGCTGGAACGCTGGTTCAACACCCGCACCGACCAGATCGCAAGCGGCTTCTGGCTCTGGCATCTGCTGCTCTTTCCGGTGGCCATCGGGGCGGCCCTTCTGGCCGGTCAGATCGCTCCCACCCTGCTCAACGCCGTGAGCACGCAATTTTCCGGCATGGACGGCACGCGCATTCTCGGCTCGGTCGTGCCGGTGCTGGCAACGGTCTTTGGCCTCATGCTCGGGGTTTCCGTGCTGCTGGCGGTGGGTGTCTCGGGGGTTGCCGCCACGCTCCTGGGCCTCTTGGCCATTCCGCGCCGCTTTGGCAAACTCATGAGCGCCGCGCGCCGCCGCTGGCTGCCCCCGCGCCGCGAACGTGTCCAGGGCGGCTACAAACGCTCGGCATTCGGCTGGATGATCCATGCCATCGCGGGCAATCCGGTCATGCCGCTGGTGGCCTTTGGCGCGATTTTCGTGCTCGTGGGCTCTGTGCTCATGTTCTACATCAACAACAACAACGGCACCGAATTCTTCGTCGATAGCGAACCAGAGCGCGGCATCGTCTATGTGCGCGGGCGCGGCAACCTCTCGATTGACCAAAAGGACCAGTTGGTCAAACAGGTCGAGGACATCATTCGCGCCCATCCCGGCATCCAGACCGCTTTCGCCTTTGCCGGGGATGGCGGGCTCAATACGAATACCGGCGGCGCACAGCCCCCGCGCGATACGATCGGCCAGATTCAGTTTGAAACCATCGCCTGGGAGGATCGCCCGCAATCCATCGAGACCTGGTTCACCATTCCGCTTCTCGATCTGCCCGTGACCCGCCATGTGGTCGCGACGGAATTCGACGGCGATACCGTGATCTCCGAACTCAGCGCAGAGCTGGAAAACGTGCCCGGCATCAAGTTCGAGGTGCTCGCCCAATCCCGTGGCCCCGCCTCGGCCAAACCGGTTCACCTGCGCCTCAAAAGCGACAATTGGGAAGATCTCATCGCCTTTACCGAAGTGGCCCGGCAGACATTCGACGAAACCGAGGGGCTCCATCAGATCGAGGATACCTTGCCCCTCCCCGGCATCGACTGGCAGATCGACGTCGATGTCGAAAAGGCCGGGCGCTTTGGCGCCGATGTCGCCACCGTCGGTGCCATGGTGCAACTCGTGACACGCGGCATCCTGCTCGACACCATGCGCGTCGACAGCAGCGACGAGGAAATCGAGATCCGGGTCCGCCTGCCCGATCAGGACCGCGTGCTCTCGACCCTCGACAGCCTCAAGGTGCGCACCGACGACGGGCTTGTGCCACTATCGAATTTCGTCACCCGCAAACCGGTCAAGCAACTGGCCCAGATCGACCGCGTCGATCAGACCCGGTTCTTCGACATCAAGGCGGCGGTCAAGGACGGGGTATTCGTTACAGAATCCGCGTCCGACGTTACAGATCGTAAGGTTCCGATCACAGCGAACGAACGGATAACCCATCTCACCGAATGGCTCGAGTCAGGCGTTCTGCCGCCCGGTATCAGCTACGAATGGACCGGCGACGCCGAGGATCAGGCAGAGTCCGGTGAATTTCTGCAAAAGGCATTTGCCGGCGCGCTTGGCCTGATGTTCATCATTCTGCTGGCGCAATTCAACAGCGTTTACAACGCGGTGCTGGTTCTCCTGGCGGTCGTGCTCTCGACCACGGGCGTGCTGATCGGCATGCTCGTGATGGATCAGCCCTTTTCGATCATCATGACCGGCACCGGCATCGTGGCCCTGGCGGGCATTGTGGTGAACAACAACATTGTTTTGATTGACACTTTTCAGGAATACGCCCGCTACATGCCCCCGATCGACGCCATCACCCGCACCGCGCAGGATCGTATCCGCCCGGTGCTCTTGACCACGATCACCACGATGGCGGGGCTTGCGCCGATGATGTTCGGGCTCAGCCTCGACTTCGTGAATGGCGGCTATGCCTTTGATAGTCCAACAGCTTTATGGTGGAAACAGCTGGCCACCGCCGTGGTGTTCGGCCTTGGCATCGCTACTGTTCTCACGCTGGTCTTTACGCCTGCGATGCTGGCCCTGCGGGTATGGCTTGGCACCTACGTCCTCTGGGGGGCACAGCTCCTGGCCAAGCTCTCGATGGGCCGCTCCAGCCGCGCCGCCCGGGACTGGGCCCTCGCCCGAACCGCAAGCCGCCTTGCACACTCGGAAATCGTCTGGCCGGTCGAAGGGCACAACGCCTCCGCGCAAGTCAGCTACCCCACCGCATCCAGGCAAGAGCCAACCGACTCGGCAACGCGGGTCGAGGGTTCTCCCCTGCGCGCCGCAGAGTGATTCTCAGCGGCGTGTCAGAGCAACGGCACGCCAACCGGGAAAACTGCTCATTGTTCCGGCATCTCCGCTCTCGGCTCGGAAACAAAGCGTCCTTTTGGTGCGGTTCGTTTCCAAAAACCGGGTTATTGAGCGGCGCAGCTTGAAATGTGTCGAAAATCTGGCATAACGAAGGCAAGAGTTTGCATTAGACATATACGGAGATGACCGATGTTTGATTGGTTCTGGAATGGCTGGTACGGTGGCACGACGTCGGGTGGTGGGTCGTCGTCAACATCTTCCGTGCCGGAAATGGACGCCGCGAGCGGGACACTCGCCATTGCGGTGGTTCTCGCGGCCCTTGTCCTTGCTTGGGAAATCAAACGCCGTCGCGCGCGGAACTGACCTGACGGTCAGATCAGCGTCCAATCCCCCCTCCAAAGGGCGACGGCTGCGATGACAGCATTGGCAACAGCATGGGCGGCCATGGCATCAGCCAGCCGCCCATTGCGCATGTAAACCAGAGAAAACACAACGCCCGCCAGGCCCGCTTCGATCCAGCGGCCATGAACAAGGGCGAATAGACCGGCCGAAACCGCAATAGCGATGATCCGGCTGACAACGGTTCCCCGATCAAGTCGCGCCTGCACGTAGCCTCGAAAGAAAAGCTCTTCGATCACCGGCACTAGGGCGACCGTGCCCAGAATGCGCAGGGCCGCCCAAAGGGCAAAGGCCCCTGCCCCAAGCGACAAGAGCGCCTCAGAAGGGGGTTCCGCTGCGGGCGCGGTGACAATCCATGCCAGCCCGACCACGGCCCCGGCCATCACCGACACCCCTGATGGCCACGCCAGATGATGCCGCACGGTGGCCCGCACCCACCAGAGCGCGGCCAGCATCATGCCCACCTGTACCGGATAGGCCAGGGCCGGCTCGCTCCAGAATGCCTGTGCGATCAATCCCGATACGGCAAAGACGATGAACGGCAGAATGCGACCCGCCACATCGTCTTGGGCAATTGGAGAGGCGCTGCGCACCCGTGGCACCGCCACCGCTTGCAACGCATAGCCACTGCGCCCCACCACCACCAATACCCCGATGGACAGCGCCGTGAACATCAACCACCCGGCAAAGCTGTGAAAGCCGTTCACCGCCAGCTCAGGCGAGACATTCACCCCGATCAGGATCAGAACCGTGATCCGCACCGCGTTGAACATCCAACTCACCAAGAGCGCGAGAGGCCAGATCACGAGCCCAAAGCGGCGCAGGCGCAATTCATCGCGAAACAGCACCCCGTAGAGACCAAGAAAGGCCGTGATCAACACCAGCCCCTCGATCCCGGAACAGCTATCCGCCACCATGACCCGGAATTCCGGCGTGCCGATCACATAAGTCGCAGGGTCCACGACCACATCCTCGACGAAAAGGCGCAGCAAGAGGAAAACCGCGATGAAGGTCACATCCGTGATCGCCTGCACGCTCCAGAGGGGCCCGGCCAGAACCACCGCTCCCGGCAAAGCCGCAGCAAAACCCGCAATCGCGACAAGAGACAGGGTCCGCCCCCGCAACCATACGAGCCAGGCGCCCAGCCGCATGAGCCACAGCACCCCACCCAGGGCCGCCGTCAGCGCCCCCATGGCTGCCAGCGGAAAAATCCGCGCGAATTCCGCGCTCAAGGCTCCGGGGGCCACCACCACCAAGGGCGCAATCATGGCGACGATGCCTGCCCCATGCACCAAGGCCCATGACCACCCGCCCGGTGCGGCATTGGCCGCATCTGCGAACTCGGACCGTGCCACCGGACGCGCCCAGAGGTAGACGCCGACCAATGACCCCGCACAAAGCAGCCAGAGCGCCACGAACCGCAGCCCTCGGCACGCGGTTTCAATCCCGGTTGCGCGGCACTCAAGGTCACTCAGAACCTGATAGAGCAGGACAAGCAGCACCATCTCGGCGACAAAGAGCGCGCCAAGAGAATAGGCCCGTCCAAGCGGGGAGAGGCTGTCGGTGTCCTTGCTCATCCGTCCCGGCCTAGCGCATCCGCGCCGCCATAATATGGCAGGCCTGCGGCGATTTGCGGAAAACCGTCAGAGGCCCAGCTTGTCACGCAGGAACGCCAGAGCCACCGACAGCCCGTCGGGCGCGATCCCGTGGCCCGTGCCCTTCATGATATGGGCATAGACATCCTGCCACCCCGCCCCCTGCAACGCCTCTGCCGCCTGCGGCAGCGATTGCACCGGCACCACCTCGTCGGCATCGCCATGCACCAGCAGAACGGGCGGACGGCTCTGCACCTCATCGCTCAGCAGTTCCGGCGACAACAGCCGCCCGGAAAAGGCCACGACCCCGCCAAGCGCATCCTCGCGCCGGGGGGCCACATGCAGCGCCATCATCGTTCCCTGCGAAAACCCAAAGAGCACCACCTGTTCGGGCAAGAGATCCTCATCCACCATCAGCGCATCAAGAAAGGCGTTCAGATCCGCCGAGGCCGTCATCAGCCCGCGATGCGCCTCTTCCTCGCTCGACCCGTCGATCCAGGGAATCGGAAACCATTGCAGGCCAAAGGGCATGCCCGGAATGCTCTCGGGCGCATCGGGTGCTACAAAAAGCGTATCGGGCAGATGCTCGGCCAGCGGATCGGCCAGCCCCAGCAAATCTGCGCCATTGGCGCCGTATCCGTGCAGAAAGACCACGGCCGAGCGTGTCTCGCCCGACTGCGGAGCCTTGCGGCCTGCTTGCAACACCCGTGTCATCTGATCCCTTCCCTCTCCTTGGCCACCCGGTAATAGGCCCACAAGAGCCGTGCCGCAACGGCGCGCCACGGCGCCCAATCCTCGGCCATCTGCCGCAGCGCCCGTTCCTTGGGGCGTTCCGGCAGGTCGTAGAGCAGGCGCACCGCCTCTTGCAAGGCCAGATCGCCGGGCGCAAAGACATCCGCGCGCCCCAGGCTGAACATCGCATAGATTTCCGCCGTCCAGACGCCGATACCGGGCACCTGCGTGAGAATTGCGATCACGTCGGATGTGGGGGCTTCGCGCAGGGCCTCATAGTCGATCCCCGCCTCGGCGAGCGCACGGGCGTAACGCGCCTTCTGACGGCTGAGACCCACGGCGCGCAGGTCGTCATCCGTGACTGCGAGAATATTTGCAGGCTCGACATATCCGGCCTGCTCCAGCCGTGACCAGATCGCATTGGCCGAGGCCACGCTGACCTGTTGGCTCACAATCGCGCCGAGCAGACGCGCAAAGCCGTCGGGATTGCGCCGCAGGGGCAACGGCCCGGTCAGATCATAGGCATGACGCATGCGCGGGCAGCGTGCCACCAGATGGGCCGCGCCCTCTTCCACATCCGCCTCACATGTGATGATTCGACCCGTCATAGCCCCTGCACCCATTCCATCGCCTCCGCGACCGTCGCCACGCGCGGCGCATCCGGCTGAGGCGGGCGGGCGATCATCGCCACCGGCAGGCTCAGCGCCCGCGCCGCCGCCAATTTGCTCTCGGACGCGGCTCCGCCAGCGTTCTTGACCACCAGCCAGTCCACACCAAGGCGGGTGAAAAGGGCAATCTCATCATCCACGGAAAACGGCGGACGGCCAACGATATAATTGCCATGCGCCAAGGGAAAAGGTGCCTCGGGCGGATCGACCACACGGCAAATCAGGCGCCGCCCGTCGAGATTGGCAAAGCGGGTCACGCCCTGCCGCCCAGTCGCAAGAAACACCGTAGCCCCCTCCGGAATATGCGCCGCCGCCTCTTCTTCGGCGGCAATGTCCGTCCAGCGATCCTCTGCCCCCGGCACCCATTCCGGGCGCAAAAGCTGGCAATAGGGCAGATCATGGACCGCGCAGAGCCGCGCCGTCCGCGCCGAGATCTGCGCCGCAAAGGGATGCGTGGCATCGAGCACCGCCGTAATGCCCGCCTCTGCCACATAGGCAAGAAACCCTGCCTCACCGCCGAACCCTCCGATCCGAGTGGGCAGCCCCATGGCGCGCGGCATCCGCGTCGCCCCGGCGAGCGAGGCCACCGCCGCGCGCCCCCCCTCGGCCAGATGTCGCGCCAGCTGTTGCGCCTCGCCCGTGCCCGCCAGCAGCAAGAGCGTCATGTGCCCCCCGCCCGCGCCAGCACTGCGCCTGCCCGGTCGATCACGACGGTATCCACCGCAACCCCGTCAGGCAGCATCGCCAACACCTTGGCGCGGCTTTCGCGCGCCACCCAATCCGCCAGGGTTTCCCCCGCCAAATCATAGGCTTGCAAGGCCGTATTCATGTATTTCAGTTCAGGCAGGCCTAGCGCCTCGGCAAGGCCCGCAAAATCCACCTGGCTGCGACCCGAATGAAGATCGCGCGCGCCCTGCGCCAGCTTGGTCATCTTGCCGATACCGCCCCCCACCGTCAGGCGCGGCACCGGATTCCGGGCAAGATACTTGAGCATCCCACCGGCGAAATCTCCCATATCGAGCATCGCGTGATCTGGCAGATCATAGAGGCCCTGCACCACCTGTTCGCTCGTGGCACCCGTACAGCCTGCCACATGGGTCAACCCTGTCTCGCGCGCCACGTCGATGCCACGATGGATCGACGCGATCCAGGCCGCACAGGAAAACGGGCGCACAATCCCGGTGGTGCCCAGAATTGACAACCCTCCCTTGATACCCAGCCTCGGGTTCCACGTCTTTTGCGCGAGCGCTGCCCCACCGGGCACCGAAACGGTGATCTCTATATCCGGGCTTTCCGACAGGCGCTCGGCCATATCCTCGACCGTTTCGCGCATCATCTGGCGCGGCACCGGGTTGATGGCAGGCTCTCCCGGCGGAATCGGCAGGCCGGGCATGGTGACACGCCCCACCCCCTCGCCCGCGCGAAACACCACGCCGCCGCGCGAGCGCGCCACACGGGCGATGATCATCGCCCCATGGGTCACATCCGGGTCGTCACCGGCGTCCTTGATCACCCCCGCCTCGGCCCAGTTCTCGCCACTGGCGTGATGCGCGATGTCGAACTCTGGTGTTTCGCCGCGCGGCAGGGTGATTTGCACGCACCGCACCTTGCCTTCCCCCCAAAACAGACTCAGCGCCGCCCGCGTCGCTGCGGTGGCGCAAGCGCCCGTGGTCCAGCCACGGCGCAGGGGGGTGTCGGGTTTTCGGGTCATGTCCAAGCGCGACTATAGGCGCGCCAAACTCCGAGGCCAAATGCCAAATCCACGGGCAAGGGCGTCTGCACCCCGCGACCTGCGCGGGGCGCACTGCGTATCATTCCGCCGCGATATTCGCCGCTTCGACCTTGACCGCCGAGAACTTGAACTCGGGGATCTTGCCATAGGGGTCGACCGCCGGGTTGGTCAGGATATTCGCGGCCGCCTCGACATAGGCAAAGGGCAGGAACACCATATCGGGGGCCACGGCGCGGTCTGCCCGCGCCATGATCCGGATCGAGCCGCGCTTGGTGCTCAGGCGCACCATGCCGCCGGGCTCTACCCCCAGCTTGCGCAGGGTCGAGGGGTGCATCGAGCAATTCGCCTCGGGTTCGACCGCATCGAGCACGGTGGCACGCCGGGTCATCGACCCCGTATGCCAATGCTCAAGTTGCCGCCCCGTGGTCAGGATCATCGGATAATCCGCATCGGGCACATCATCGGGCGGAATGATCGCCGCCGGGGTGAATTTCGCACGACCCTCGGGGCGCGGGAACCCGTTGCCAAACACCACCGCCTCGCCCGGCTGATCTGGGCCCTTGCAGGGATAGGTCACGGCGCCTTCCCGCTCCAGCCGCTCCCAGGTGATATTGTCGAGCGAGCGCATGTTGACCTTCATCTCGGCAAAGACATCCGCCGGGCTGTTGTAGGACCAATCGAGACCAATCCGCTTGGCCAGTTCCACGGTGATCGCCCAATCCTCACGCGCTTCTCCCGGCGGGGGCACGGCGGGGCGGCCCATCTGCACCTGACGGTTGGTGTTGGTGACAGTGCCGGATTTCTCGTAGAACGCGCTCGCGGGCAGGATCACATCGGCATAGTTCGCCGTTTCGGTGATGAAAATATCCTGCACCACCAGATGCTCCAGCTTGGCCAGAGCATCGCGGGCGTGCTCCACATCCGGGTCTGACATCGCCGGGTTCTCACCCAGGATATACATGCCCTTGATCTTGTCCTCGTGAACCGCATCCATGATCTCGGTCACGGTCAGGCCCTTCTGGTTCGAGAAGTCCCCCGATTGCCAGACCTCGGTAAACGCGCGGCGCACGCCGTCGTCGGTCACGGTCTGATAGTCGGGCAGGAACATCGGCACGAGGCCTGCGTCAGACGCCCCCTGCACGTTGTTCTGGCCACGCAGCGGATGCAGCCCGGTGCCCGGGCGACCCACATGGCCGCACATCAGCGCCAGAGAAATCAGGCAACGCGAATTGTCGGTGCCGTGGATGTGCTGGCTGACACCCATCCCCCAAAAGATCATCGCCGCCTTGGCCGTGGCAAAGTCCCGCGCCACCGCGCGCAGTGTCTCGGCCGGAATACCGCAGATGGCTTCCATCTTCTCGGGCGGGAATTGCGCCAGATGCTTTTTCTCCGCCTCCCAGTTCTCGGTGAAGGCCGCGATATATTGCTGGTCGTAGAGCCCCTCTTCCACGATCACATGCATGATCGCGTTGAGCATGGACACGTCCGCACCGGGGCGGAATTGCAGCATATGGGTGGCAAAGCGCTTCATCCCCTGCCCGCGCGGATCCATGACGATCAGCTTGCCGCCACGCTTGGTGAACTGCTTGAAATAGGTCGCGGCAACGGGATGGTTTTCCAGCGGGTTGGCCCCGATGATGATCGCCACATCGGCGTTTTCAATCTCGTTGAAGGTCGCCGTCACAGCGCCCGAGCCGACATTCTCGATCAGCGCCGCCACCGAGGACGCATGGCAGAGACGCGTGCAGTGATCCACGTTGTTGTGGCCAAACCCCTGCCGGATGAACTTCTGAAAGAGATACGCTTCTTCATTGGTGCACTTGGCGCTGCCAAAGCCCGCGACGCTGGTCCCGCCATGGGTATCCTTGAGCCCCTTCAGCGCGCCCGCCGCCAGATCGAGCGCCTCGTCCCACTCGGCCTCGCGGAATACTTCCTGCCAATTGCCGGGATCGACATTCAGCCCCTTGGCGGGCGCATCGTCGCGGCGAATGAGCGGCTTGGTCAGGCGGTGCGGATGGTGGATATAGTCAAAGCCGAACCGCCCCTTGACGCACAGACGCCCTTCGTTCGCAGGCCCGTTGATGCCCTCGACGTACTTGACCTTGCCGTTCTTGACCTTGAGCGAGACCTGACAGCCCACGCCACAGAAGGGACAGAGGCTCTTGACCTCTTCGTCGAAATCGGCGCTGTCGCCCTGCTGCTGATCGTCAAGCACGGTGGCCGGCATCAAGGCCCCGGTCGGGCAGGCCTGCACACACTCGCCACAGGCCACGCAGGTGGACGCCCCCATCGGATCCGAAAGGTCAAAGACCGGATAGGCATCATGCCCGCGCCCGCCCATGCCGATCACGTCATTGACCTGCACTTCCCGGCAGGCGCGCACGCAAAGCCCGCACTGGATGCAGGCATCCAGATTGACGCGCATCGCAACGTGGCTGTCATCAAGCAGCGGAATCCGCTCTTTTTCGAGCTTGGGAAAGCGGCTGTGGGTTACGCCATTGGCCTCGGCCATGTCCCACAGATGGCTCGAGCGGTCATGCGCCTCGTCCTGCGCGGGCTGATCCGCGAGCAGCATCTCGACCACCATCTTGCGCGCCGATTCCGCGCGCGCGGAATTGGTCGTGACCACCATGCCCGCCTTTGCCTCGCGGATGCAGGAGGCAACCAGCGTCCGCTCGCCCTGAACCTCGACCATGCAGGCCCGGCAGTTGCCATCGGGGCGATAGCCGGGGGCGGGCTTGTGGCAGAGATGCGGGATTTTCAGGCCGCGACCATTCGCAACTTCCCAGATCGTCTGACCGGCTTCCGCCTCGACCTCTTGGCCGTCCAATACGAATGTGATTTTGTCGGTCATCAGCGTGCCTCCCTGCTTTGGGTCTTTTTTAAGCATGCAGTTGCATCCCATAGGCCGTCAATCCCGACATCTCACCCTGCGTTTGCGCCACACAAGACAAAGAGCCATCGCATTGGCCCCAATTCCCGCGCCTCTTGCGCGTCGCCGGCAAACGGGCGGATTATTTCGCGCACCACCTTTAACCCCGCCGCAACCGGCGCTAACGTCGCGCGGAATTCGGGGAGGGAAACCTTGGCAGAGCTAATTCTGGTGCGTCACGGGCAGGCCAACAGCCATGCGACCGATGAGACAGATTATGACCGGCTGTCGCCTCTGGGCGTGCAGCAGGCCGAATGGCTGGGCGCCCATCTCGCGCAGACGAATCCCCATTTCGACCATGTCATCACCGGCACGCTCAACCGTCAGATCGGCACCGCCCGCGCCATGGGCTACGAGATCACCGAACGGGATCCGCGCCTTGACGAGTTGAGCTACTTCGCCCTCGCCCGAGCCATCGAGGCGCAGCACGGGATTCCCGCCCCGTCCGATGCGACCGAGTTCGCCCGTTACCTGCCGCAGGTGATCGCGCATTGGGCGCGCGGCGATCTGGAGGACGTGCCAGAGACCTTCGAGCATTTCACAACCCGGATCACCAGCCTGATCGACGACATCTGTCATCACAACGGGCGCATCCTGATCGTGACCTCCGGCGGCGTGATCGGCATGGTCATGCGGCATGCTCTCGGCCTCGATATTCCGGGCATGTCCAAGGTCATGCTGCAAGTGATGAACTCTTCGCTGCACCGCCTCGAACATGTGCACGACATGCTGATGCTGGGCACGTTCAACGCCACGCCCCATCTCGACACACCCGACCGGGCGCATGCCCGCACCTTCATCTGACACTCAAGAGGACCCCGCCATGAAACTCTATTATGCCAAAGGCACCATCTCGATTGCGGTGGCCATCGCCCTGCACGAGGCCGGTCTCGACTTTGAACCGATGCGCCTCGATTTCCGGGCGGGGGAACAATCAGGGGCTACCTATCTTGCGATCAATCCCAAAGGGCGCGTTCCGGCCCTTGTCACCGACAACGGCATCCTGACCGAAACCGGCGCCATTCTCGACTACATCGCCGACAGCGCGCCGCAGGCCGGTTTGCGCCCCAGCGATCCCCATCAGGCAGCCAAGATGCGCGAGGCCATGTATTACCTCGCCTCCACCATGCATGTGAACCACGCGCACAAGATGCGCGGCCACCGTTGGGCAAATGAACAAAGCTCTTTCGACGACATGAAGGCCAAGTCGGTCCAGACCATGACCGACAGCGCCACCTATGTCGAAACCCATCTGCTCACCGGTCCTTACGTTCTGGGCGAAACACTCTCGCTCGCCGATCCCTATCTCTTTGTCGCCTGCAACTGGCTCGAGGGTGACGGGGTGGATGTGGCGCAATTCCCCAAGATCACCGCCTTCATGCAGGCCATGCGCGCACGCCCCTCGGTCGCGCAGGTGATCGCCGACAACATGATCTGAAAGGCTGACATGACACATCTCTGGGTAAGGGCCGAACAGCGGCCAAACGAGGAACGCGTGGGGCTGACGCCCGAGGGCGCGGCACAACTCATCGCCAAGGGCATCCGCGTGACGGTGGAGGAAAGCCACAACCGCGCCATTCCGATCGACGGCTACCGCGCGGCGGGCTGTGGGATTGCACCGGAAAACGCATGGCCCTCCGCCCCCGCCGACGCGATCATCTTCGGGCTCAAGGAACTGCCCGAAGACGGCACCCCCCTGCCGCATCGCCACATCATGTTCGGCCATGCCTTCAAGGGCCAGCACGCCGGACGGCGCCTCTTGCAGCGGTTCAAGGCCGGGGGCGGCACGCTCTATGATCTCGAATATCTCGTAGATGAAACGGGCCGCCGCGTCGCCGCATTCGGCTATTGGGCGGGCTATGCCGGGGCGGCGGTGTCGCTCATGGCATGGGTGGCGCAACAGGGCGACGCGACCTGCCCCCCCGTCGACACCTATCCGGGTCGCGACGCGCTGCTGGCGGACCTCGGCGCGCGGCTCGATGCCACGGGCGCGCCGCGCCCCCGCGCCATCGTCATCGGGGCCTTGGGCCGCGTGGGCACCGGCGCGGCAGACCTTTGCGAGGCAATGGATGTGCCCGTCACCCGCTGGGACATGGCCGAGACCGCATCCGGCGGACCATTCCCGGAAATTCTCGCCCATGACATCTTTCTGAACTGCATCTTCGCGCGCCCCGGCACGCCGGTTTTCGTGCCGAAATCCGCGCTTGTTCAACCCCGTCAACTGACCGTGGTCGGCGATGTGGCCTGCGATCCTGACAGCGATTACAACCCGGTGCCGCTCTATGACGCGGCCACCTCCTGGGCGGCCCCCGTGCTGCGTGTGCATGACGCGCCGCCGCTCGACATCATGGCCATCGACAACCTGCCGTCGCTCTTGCCGGTGGAATCCTCGCAGGATTACGCGGGGCAGTTGCTGGCCTCCCTCCTGACCCTCGACACCTTGGATCAAGGGGTCTGGGCGCGGGCGGCAGAGACCTTTCACACCCATATGAAAGCGATCTGAATGGCGCCCTATGTCGGATATCTGGCCGCCTTTCTGGGGACGATCTGCTGGATTCCACAGGCGGTCAAGGCCTGGGCCACGCGCGACACCTCGGGCCTCTCGCTCCCGTCAAACCTGCTCTTTCTGACCACCGTATCCCTGTGGCTGGTCTATGGGCTGATGATCGGCGACTGGCCTCTCATCCTGGCCAATATCTGCGCCGTTCTGGCGATGCTGAGCATCGTCGCGGCGAAACTCCGTTACAAGTAAAAGGAGAGACGGACATGACAATTCACTGGTGCGGCACCGGCCTATCGGCCATTCCCGGTCTGCGGCGACTGATCGAGGCAGGGCATGACGTGCGCGTCTGGAACCGGTCGACCGACAAGGCGCGCGCCGCCGTCGGTGATCTCACGGACAAGATCCACGCCTTTGACAAGGATGCCCTCGCCAAGCTGCTCAAACCCGGCGATGTGGTGGTTTCGATGCTGCCCGGCGACTGGCATGTGCCGCTGGCCGAGCTTTGCCTCGGGACAGGCGCGCATTTCGTCTCCTCCTCCTACATCGCCCCCGAGATGCGCGCCCTCGATGAGGCGGCCCGCGACAAGGGGCTGTGCTTTGTCAATGAAATCGGCCTCGATCCCGGCATCGACCACCTGATGGCGCATCATCTGGTGGCCGACTATCGCGCCTCCCCGGCCTTTGACGCGGGCAATGATCTGTCGTTCACCTCCTATTGCGGCGGCGTGCCGAAACATCCCAACCCGTTTCGCTACAAGTTCAGCTGGTCGCCTCTGGGCGTGCTCAAGGCGCTGCGCTCGCCCTCGCGCTCGATTCGCGATTTCTCGGAACTCAGGGTGTCTCGACCCTGGGACGCGATTTCCAGCTACGACGCGCCCTTGCCAACCCCCGAGACCTTCGAGGTGTATCCCAACCGCGATTCAATCCCCTTCATCGCCGATTACCGGTTCGATCCCGACTGGCGGATCAAGGACTTCGTGCGCGGCACGCTGCGCCTGAATGGCTGGTCCGAGGCCTGGAAGGATGTCTTTGCCGAGATCGAAACGCTCGACGGTGCCGCAGGCGATGCCCGGCTCAAGGAGATGTCCGATCAGTTCTGGCAAGAGAACGCCTATGATGAGGGCGAACCGGACCGCGTCGTGCTCTGCGTCGATCTCAAGGCAGAAAAGGCCGGGAAACCCGTCTGGCACCAAAGCTATGTGATGGACGCCTGGGGCGATGCGCGCGGCACGGCGATGGCGCGGCTCGTGTCGATCCCGGTCTCGCTCGCGGTCGAGTCGGTGCTCGCGCGCGAAATCCCCGCAGGCGTCAGCGCAGCTCCCCACGATCCGAAGCTGGTCGCGCGCTATCTGGCCGAGGTCAGCCGGCTGGCGCAGCATCTCACGGTCGTGGATCACCTCGGCTGATCGTTTCGGCGCAAGGTCGGATTTGAGTATTTGCACCAAGAAGAAGCGACATCGGGTTTCTTCTTGGCAAAAATACTCAGATCCGCCGCTGGCCCCGCGTCAGAACGGCACGTCATCCGCGCCGGTGACAAACCGTGCAACCACCTTCTTGGTGCCCGCCTTTTCAAAGGCGATTTCGAGCTTGTCACCCTCGATGGCGATGATCGCCCCATAGCCGAATTTCTGATGAAAGACGCGCTCGCCCACCGTATGCGCGCTGGTGGCCTGAAGGTCGATCACGCTGTGGCGGGCCTCGCTTGGCTGGCTCATGGGCCGTTCGCCGCCGCGCGCCTGAAGCCGCCGCCAACCGGGGCTATTGTAGACATTGGCCTCGGCGGCGCGGCTCTCGATACCTGAACTGGCCGCCGCCCCATACCCCCCGCCATAAAGCCCCGGAGGGGTCAGCACATCGACATGCGCCTCGGGCAATTCGTCGATGAAGCGCGAGGGCATTTGCGATTGCCATTGGCCGTAAACGCGGCGATTGCCCGCGAACGAAATGGTGCAGACCTCTTCGGCGCGGGTGATGCCGACATAGGCCAGCCGCCGCTCTTCCTCGAGCCCGCGCACGCCGGTTTCGTCCATCGCGCGTTGCGACGGGAAAAGCCCATCCTCCCACCCCGGCAGGAACACCGCCGGAAACTCCAGCCCCTTGGCGGCGTGCAGGGTCATCAGCGTGACCTTCTCGCCCTCATCGCCCGACTCGTTGTCCATGATGAGGCTGACATGTTCCAGAAACCCCTGGAGATTCTCGAAGCCCTCCAGGGCCTTGACCAATTCCTTGAGATTCTCGAGCCGCCCCGGTGCCTCGGGCGTCTTGTCATTCTGCCACATGGCCGTGTAGCCGCTCTCGTCGAGGATCATCTCGGCCAGTTCGACATGGGTGATGTCGGCATCGTCCACCATGCGGCCCCAACGGGCCAGCCCGTCGATCAGCAGGCGCAACTCCCCCGCCGCCTTGCCGCTGATGCCCTTGTCGTCGAGCAAGAGCCGCGCCCCCTCGACCAGCGACACGCCATTCTGGCGCGCCGAGACCTGGATTTTCTGCTGCGCCTTGTCGCCAAGACCGCGTTTTGGGGTGTTGACGATCCGCTCGAACGCCAGATCGTCGGCAGGCGAGACCACCAACCGGAAATAGGCCATGGCGTCGCGAATTTCCAAACGCTCGTAGAATCGCGGACCGCCGATGACGCGGTACGGCAGGCCGATGGTCAGGAACCGGTCCTCGAAGGCGCGCATCTGGTGCGAGGCGCGCACGAGAATTGCCATCTCGTCCAGCGAATAGGGCCGCATCCGCCGCGTGCCCCGCTGCATCGCGTCGATTTCCTCGCCGATCCAGCGGGCCTCTTCCTCGCCATCCCAATGGCCGATCAGGCGGACCTTTTCCCCCTCCTCGGCGGCGGTCCACAGCTCCTTGCCCAGCCGGTCGCGATTGCCCGCAATCACCCCCGACGCCGCCGCAAGGATATGCGGGGTCGAGCGGTAATTCTGTTCCAGCCGGATCACAGCCGCGCCCGGAAAATCCTTTTCGAACCGCAGGATATTGCCCACTTCGGCGCCGCGCCAGCCATAGATGGACTGGTCGTCATCGCCCACGCAGCAGATGTTCTTGTGCCCCCCCGCCAAGAGGCGCAGCCACAGATATTGCGCCACGTTGGTATCCTGATACTCGTCCACGAGGATATAGCGGAACCAGCGTTGGTATTGCCTGAGCACATCGTCGTGCTTTTGAAAGATCGTGACCACATGCAAGAGCAGGTCGCCGAAATCGACCGCGTTCAGGTCGCGCAGGCGGGTCTGATACTGCCGATAGAGCGCCGGCCCCTTGCCGTCATAGGCGCTGCCCTCGCTGCTGGGCAGATTGTCGGGCGTCCAGGCGCGGTTCTTCCATTGGTCGATGATCCCGGCCAGCATCCGCGCGGGCCAGCGTTTGTCGTCGATGCCCGACGCCTGCACCAGTTGCTTGAGCAGGCGCAACTGGTCGTCTGTATCAAGAATGGTGAAATTGGACTTGAGATCGACGAGTTCGGCGTGACGGCGCAAGAGCTTGACACAGATCGAATGAAACGTGCCGAGCCACGGCATGCCCTCGACCCGCTCGCCCATCAGGCGGCTGACGCGTTCCTTCATCTCGCGCGCGGCCTTGTTGGTAAAGGTCACGGCCAGAATATCGCCCGGCCCCGCGCGCCCGGTGTTCATCAGATGGGCGATGCGCGTGGTCAGCGCCTTGGTCTTGCCCGTGCCTGCCCCGGCCAGCATGAGCACCGGACCATCCAATGTCTCCGCCGCGCGGCGCTGCTCGGGGTTGAGGTCATCGAGATAGGGCGCAGGCCGCGCAGCCATCGCGCGAGCCGAGAGGCTGGCCCCCTCAAAGGCATCGGATTCGTCAAATCTGTTCATGCACAGGACAATAGCGCGAGCACGCCCGGAGATAAAGAGATGTTCGGGGATTGTTCCACCCCGATCTGCCCTCTGGACAAGCTCCTGAAAACCCGCGCAAATGCGCGCCATGACGCTGCATGCAACCTATCCCGCCCTGTCTGACCTGCGCGCCCGCGCGGCGCGCCGCATTCCGCATTTCATCTGGGAATACCTTGACAGTGCCACCGGAACAGAGGCCACCAAGGCGCGCAACCGCCTGATGCTCGATCAGGTGCGGCTCAGCCCGTCGATCCTGCATGGCGAGTTCACAGCCGACATCACCGCCCCCCTCTTTGGGCAGACCCATGCCCTGCCGGTCGGAATCGCACCCGTGGGCATGTCCGGCCTCATCTGGCCCGATGCCGAGCGTCTCCTGGCACGGGCCGCAACGCAGGTGGGGATACCTTATGGCCTCTCCACCGTGGCGAGCCAGACGCCCGAGGTCGTGGGCCCGCATCTGAACGACAATGGCTGGTTCCAGATGTATCCGCCGCGCGACACCGGCATTCGCACGGACATGCTGAACCGCGCGCGCAACGCCGGGTTTTCAGTTCTGGTGCTGACCGTCGACGTGCCCGTGGGCAGCCGCCGCGAACGGCAGGTTCGCTCTGGGCTGACACAGCCGCCCAAGCTGACGCCGCGGCTTTTGGCGCAGGTCGCCCGCTGCCCGGCCTGGGCGCTTGGCACCGCGCGGCTCGGCATGCCGCGGATGCGGCTGATTGACGATTATGCGGGCCAGACCAAGGGCTTGCCCTCGAACAAGCATGCCGGATACCTGCTGCGTACCTCGCCCGACTGGGAGTATCTGCGCTGGCTGCGCGATGCCTGGGACGGGCCGCTGGTCGTCAAGGGCGTGCTGCGCGCCGATGATGCCACCGCGCTCGAGAAAGAGGGCGTGGATGCGATCTGGATTTCGAACCACGCAGGCCGACAGTTCGACGCCGCCCCCGCCACCATCGAGGTGCTGCCGCAGGTGCGCGCCGCAACCACCCTGCCGGTGATCATGGACGGCGGCATCGAAGGCGGGCTCGACGTGCTCCGCGCCATCGCCCTTGGCGCCGATTTCGTCATGATGGGGCGCGGCTGGCACTACGCGCTTGGCGCCCTGGGCGAGAGCGGCCCGGCGCATCTGGCGGATATCCTGGCCGAAGATCTGCGCGCCAACATGGGCCAGTTGGGCACGCGCACGCTCTGGGATGTGCGATCACGCCTGATCCCTAACGGGTAGGGCGGACCACCCATCGGGACAGGAATTTTCCCTTGCCGGGGAATACCCAGTTTGCCGGATTGCACAAACCTTTCACAAATCCTACAAGAACGCAGCGCTGCAATGCGGCATAGACGGCCGCGCCGCCAGAACTGATAAACCGGGGGACAGGCATGGCCGACTTCAAGAAGATTCTCATCGCCAACCGGGGCGAAATCGCCATCCGCATCATGCGGGCTGCCAATGAAATGGGCAAGAAAACCGTCGCTGTCTTCGCCGAAGAGGACAAGCTCGGGCTGCATCGCTTCAAGGCGGACGAGGCATATCGCATTGGCGAGGGCATGGGGCCGGTTCAGGCCTATCTGTCGATCGAGGAAATCATCCGCGTGGCCAAGCTCTCGGGCGCAGATGCGATCCATCCCGGCTATGGCCTTTTGTCCGAGAATCCGGCCTTTGTCGATGCCTGCGACGCGGCGGGGATCACCTTTATCGGCCCGCGCGCCGAAACCATGCGCGCGCTTGGCGACAAGGCGAGCGCGCGGCGCGTGGCCATCGAGGCGGGCGTGCCCGTCATCCCCGCGACCGAAGTTCTGGGCGATGACATCAAGGAAATTCGCAAGCAGGCCAAGGAGATCGGCTATCCCTTGATGCTCAAGGCGTCCTGGGGCGGCGGCGGGCGCGGCATGCGCCCCATCGAAAACGAGAATGAGCTTGAGGACAAGGTCCGCGAGGGCCGCCGCGAGGCCGAGGCCGCCTTCGGCAATGGCGAGGGCTATCTTGAAAAGATGATCCTGCGCGCGCGCCACGTCGAGGTCCAGATCCTGGGCGACAAGCATGGCAATATGTATCACCTCTTCGAGCGCGACTGCTCGGTGCAGCGCCGCAACCAGAAGGTGGTGGAACGCGCCCCCGCCCCCTACCTGTCAGAGACGCAGCGCGAGGAAATCTGCCAGCTTGGCTACAAGATCTGCAAGCATGTGAATTACGAATGTGCCGGCACCGTCGAATTCCTGATGGATATGGACACCGGCAAATTCTACTTCATCGAGGTCAATCCCCGCGTTCAGGTCGAGCATACCGTGACCGAGGAAGTCACCGGCATCGACATCGTGCAGGCCCAGATCAAGATCGCCGAGGGCAAGAGCCTGATGGAGGCCACCGGCAAGGCCAGCCAGTATGACATCACCCTGCATGGCCACGCGCTCCAGACCCGGATCACCACCGAAGACCCGCTCAACAACTTCATCCCGGATTACGGCCGCATCACCGCCTATCGCTCGGCCACGGGCATGGGCATCCGTCTGGATGGCGGCACCGCATACGCGGGGGGCGTGATCACCCGCTACTACGACAGCCTTCTGACCAAGGTCACGGCCTGGGCGCCCACGCCGGAACAGGCGATCGCCCGGATGGACCGCGCCCTGCGCGAATTCCGTATTCGCGGCGTGAGCACGAATATCGCCTTCGTCGAGAACCTGCTCAAGCATCCAACCTTCCTCAACAATACCTACACGACCAAATTCATCGACACGACGCCCGAGCTGTTCAAATTCGCCAAGCGGCGGGACCGCGGCACGCGGGTTCTCAGCTACATCGCCGACATCACGGTCAACGGCCATCCCGAGGTCGAAGGCCGGGCCCGTCCACCTGCCGATCTCAAGCTGCCGCGCGCCCCGCGCCCCGCCAACCCCGAGATCAAGGACGGCCCCAAGCAGATCCTCGAGCGCAAGGGCGCGCAGGCCGTGGCCGACTGGATGGCCGCGCAAAAACAGCTCCTGATCACCGACACCACCATGCGCGACAGCCATCAGTCGCTCTTGGCCACACGCATGCGCTCGATCGACATGATCGGCATCGCCCCCAATTACGCCCATGATCTTCCCGGCCTCTTCTCGGTCGAATGCTGGGGCGGGGCGACCTTTGACGTGGCCTATCGCTTTCTCGACGAATGTCCCTGGCAGCGCCTGCGCGACATTCGGGCAGCCATGCCCAACCTGCTCACGCAGATGCTTCTGCGCGGCTCGAACGGGGTGGGCTATACCAACTATCCCGACAATGTCGTGTCCGCCTTCGTCAAACAGGCCGCCGAGAGCGGGGTGGACATCTTCCGCGTCTTCGATCCGCTGAACTGGGCCGAGAACATGCGCGTGTCGATGGATGCCGTGCTCGAGTCGGGCAAGGTGCTTGAGGCGGCGATCTGCTACACCGGCGATATTCTCGATCCCGCGCGCTCGAAATACGACCTCAAATACTACCTCTCCATGGCCAAGGAACTGAAGGCCGCCGGCACGCATATTCTCTGTCTCAAGGATATGGGCGGGCTGATGAAACCGGCCACGGCGAGCGTGCTCTTCAAGGCGCTCAAGGAAGAGGTGGGGCTACCGCTGCATTTCCATACCCATGACACGGCGGGCATTGCCGGGGCCACGATCCTTGCGGCCTCCGAGGCCGGGGTGGATGCGGTCGATTGCGCGATGGATTCGCTGTCGGGCAATACCTCTCAGGCGACGCTTGGAACCATTGTCGAGGCGCTGCGCCATACGCCGCGCGACACCGGGCTCGACATCGGGGCCATCCGTCAAATCTCGAACTACTGGGAATCGGTGCGCAATCACTACGCCGCCTTCGAGAGCGGGATGCAATCGCCCACCTCCGAAGTCTACCTGCACGAGATGCCCGGCGGCCAGTTCACCAACCTCAAGGCGCAGGCGCGCTCGATGGGGATGGAGGACCGCTGGCACGACATCGCACGCACCTATGCCGATGTGAACCAGATGTTCGGCGACGTCATCAAGGTGACACCGATTGCCAAGACCGTGGGCGATCTGGCGCTGATGATGGTCAGCCAGGGCCTCACCTGCGAGGACGTGCTCGACCCCAAGACCGAAGTCAGCTTCCCCGACTCTGTCGTCACGCTGATGAAGGGCTATGTCGGTCAGGCCCCCGGCGGCTTCCCCCCCGCCATCGTCAAGAAGGTGCTCAAGGGCGAAGAGCCCATCACCGTGCGCCCCGGCACGCTCTTGCCGCCCGAGGATCTGGACGCGCGGCTTGCCGAATTGACCGAGCGTTTCGGCAAGAAGATCGACAACGAGGACCTGATGGGCAGCCTGATGTATCCCAAGGTCTTTGCCGATTACATGGAACGGCACGCGCAATTCGGCCCCGTGCGCACCCTGCCCACCCGCACCTTCTTCTACGGGATGGAGACAGGCGAAGAGATCACCGCCGAAATCGACCCGGGCAAGACGCTGGAAATCCGGCTGGTCGCGGTAAGCGAAACCCAAGAGGACGGCGAGGCGCGAGTGTTCTTCGAACTCAACGGCCAGCCGCGCACCGTGCGCGTGCCCGACCGGCGGATCAAGAACGCCGTCGCCGCGCGTCCCAAGGCGGAACTGGGCAACCCGAACCACGTCGGGGCGCCGATGCCGGGGGCCGTGGCAACCGTTGCCGTCAAGGCCGGACAAAAGATCAAGGCGGGCGACCTCTTGCTCACCATCGAGGCAATGAAGATGGAAACCGGCCTGCATGCCGACCGTGACGCCACCGTCAAGGCGGTGCATGTCCAACCCGGCAGCCAGATCGACGCCAAGGATCTGCTGGTGGAACTGGAATAACACCCCCCGCCCCCCTTGGAATGTGACCCAAGGGGGGCGATTTCCATTCCCGGAATACGCTTCCGCAACCGCCTCACTTGCGCCATGCTGCACGGCATATGCCCAAGGACAGGCCGCGCCATGCAGAAAATCCTCGTCTTCACCGACATTCACATCGTGGCTCAGGGCCAGACCATCATCGGCCTTGATCCCTATGCCCGCTTTACCCAGGGGCTGAGCCACGCGCTCGCGCGCCACCCCGATGCCGCGCGCATCGTGCTCTGCGGCGACCTGACCCATCGGGCCAAGCCAGAGGAATACGCCCGTCTGCGCGGGGCCTTGGCCGACTGCCCCCTGCCCGTCAGCCTCATGCTTGGCAATCACGACCGCCGCGCGCCCTTCCTCGACACCTTCCCCGAGGCCGCACGGATGGAAACGGGGCATGTTCAGCATCACGTCGACATCGGGGCGCATCGGCTGATCTGTCTCGACACGCTGGACGAAACCGCCCCGGACCTGCATTCAGGCCACCTCTGCCCCGCGCGCCTTGATTGGCTGGAGCAGCGTTTGACCGAGGCCGGCACAGGGCCGGTCATCGTCTTTACCCATCACCCGCCCATCGACACGGGCTTTGCCGGGATGGATGCCATCGGGCTGCGCAACCGCGCCGAGTTCATCGCACGCCTCAGGGCGGCGGGAAATGTCGTCCAGATCGTATCGGGCCATGTGCACCGCACGGTTCAGGGATCGGCGGGGGGCATTCCCACAGCCATCCTCAAGAGCCCCTGCCACCAGATGCCCATGGCGCTTGACGCAGAGGATACCAGCCTCTCGATCGACGAACCCGGTGCTTATGGCCTCTTGCTGCTGACCGAGACAGGGGTGATTGTTCATACCGAGGATTTCACCCTGCCGCCGGTCCCGTCGGCCACCTATTCCTGAACAGAAAGCACATCGCATGTCCCTTGCTATCGCGCCTCTTTACGCGGGCCTCATCGGCCTTCTCTTCGTCCTCCTGAGCGTGCTGGTCATTGCCGCGCGCTTCAGGACCAATGTCTCCATCGGTGACGGCGGCAAGGATCTCCTGATCCGCCGCATCCGGGTGCAGGCGAATTGCGCCGAATACGCACCCCTTGGCCTGATCCTGCTGGGGATGGCCGAACTTCAGGGCGCGCCGGGATGGGTGGTGCATCTGCTGGGGCTGATGCTTCTGGCCGGGCGGGTATTCCATGCCGCCGGATTTGGCCGGGTGCCGGAAATCATGCCGCTGCGCAGCGCCGGGATGGTGCTGACCTTTGCCATGCTGATTCTGACCGCGCTCGCCAATATCGGCCACGCGCTGCTCTGACAGACCGCCCCGCGCAGGCGGGCACGGTGCAGAAGGCTTCCCCTGCTGGCAAAAATCGTCCATCATCCTAAAACGTACTGAGATCCGCGCCGCGCGCGCCCCCGCCGTGGCCCGGATGAGGGAGGACCTGATCATGTGTCGAATCTTTGCCGGGCAAGACCCCGACCGTTACGCGCTTGTAACCCGCCGCATGCGCCTCAATGGCCAGAGCACGAGCATCCGTCTTGAGAAATCCTTTTGGGGTATTCTCGACGAAATCGCCGAGAGCGAAGGGCTGACGACCCCCGGTTTCGTGTCGAAACTTCATGCCGAAGTGCTGGAACTGCACGGCGAGCCGGCCAATTTCACCTCGCTCTTGCGCTGCACCTGCCTTGTGCACCGCGAAAACCCGCTCGAGGCGGACGCGCGGCAGATGGCGGCGGAGTGAGACAAATCAAGGCGTAGTATCCCCTTACTACCCGGCCCTGCCCCGCTTTGGTAACTTTTCCGAACCAAATACAGGTTTCGGAGGGCATGATGGCCAAAGCCATTCACAGCATGATTCGCGTTCTCGACGAGGCGCGGTCGGTCGATTTCTATTCTCGCGCCTTTGGGCTGCGCGTGGCGGACCGGCTCGATTTCGAGAAATTCACCCTTGTCTACATGTCGAATGACGAAAGCCCGTTCGAGGTGGAACTGACCATCAACAAGGGTCGGACCGAACCCTATGATCGCGGCGATGGCTATGGCCATCTGGCCGTGCTGGTCGAAGATCTCGCGGCAGAACATGCGCGGTTCGAGGCCGAAGGCCTCAATCCCCGCAAGATGGTGGAATTCGCCCCCGACGGCGAACTCGTGGGCAAGTTTTTCTTTGTCGCCGATCCTGACGGCTATGAAATCGAAGTTCTGGAACGCGGTGGGCGTTTCAAATGAGAGCAGGCGCGCGTCCTCACGGGGGCGCGCGCATTCATTTTATGGGAGGAGAACCAATGACTGACACCAATGCCCGCAAAGGGCTGACCCGGCGCGAGTTGCTCTCGCGCTCAATCGCGGCGGGCGCAAGTTTCGTCGTGGGGGCCGGCTTTGTCGCCAGCACCGATGCCGCCTGGGCGCTCGAGACGCAGGCACTCAAGCCCGAGACCATGGCCACGCTGATCCAGATGGCGCGCGACATCTATCCGCATGACCATCTGGCCGATGAATACTACGCCATCGCGGTCAAGGGCTATGACACCGCCGAGGCCGCAGAAGCCGTCGAGGCCGGTATCGCTGGCCTCAACGCCGCGGCGCAGGGAAAGGGCCATGCCGATTACCTGAGCATCGGATGGGAGCGTGACCGCGTCGACATCCTGCGCGGCATCGAGGACAGCCCCTTCTTTCAGCAGGTGCGCGGCGGGCTGGTGACCGGCCTCTATAACCAAAAGGCGGTCTGGCCCCTCTTCGGCTACGAGGGCGAGTCCTTCAGCCAGGGCGGTTACATCAACCGCGGCTTTGACGACATCAACTGGCTTTAGGCCATAGCCATCTAGGGAGGAAAGACTATGGCTGCACCTTTTGATCATAACGACGACACGGTGATCGTTGTCATCGGCACCGGCGCGGGCGGCGGCGTGCTGTCCAACGAACTGGCACAACGCGGCATTTCCGTCGTGGCACTCGAAGCGGGCGGGCGGTATCTGCCCGAGGATTACATCAACGACGAATGGGAAAGCTTTGGCCAGCTGGCCTGGCTCGACCCGCGCACCACATCGGGCGACTGGCGCGTGGCACGCGATTTTTCCGGCCTGCCTGCCTGGATCGTCAAGGCCGTGGGCGGCACCACGACCCATTGGGCCGGGGCTTCGATCCGCTTTCAAGACCACGAATGGAAGGCCGCAACCACCTATGGCCCGGTGCAGGGCGCAAACCTGCTCGACTGGCCCATCGACGCGGCGGAAATGGCCCCCTGGTATGATCTGGCCGAGAAAAAGCTGGGCGTGACGCGCACCAACAATCTCGCGGGCCTGCCGGGCAACAACAATTACAAGGTGTTCGAGGCTGGTGCCAAGGCGCTCGGCTACAAAGAGGTCCACACCGGCCGCATGGCCATCAACTCCGAGGAATATGACGGGCGCATGGCCTGCCAGCAGACCGGTTTCTGCTTTCAGGGCTGCAAATGGGGCGCGAAATGGTCCGCGGCCTATACCGACATCCCGCGCGGCGAGGCCACGGGCAATCTCGAAGTGCGGTCAAAGGCGCATGTCGCGCGCATCCTGCATGACGAAAGCGGCAAGGTGACGGGGGTCGAGTATTTCGACGAGGCGGGCAATCTCCAGATGCAAAAGGCACGCGCCGTTTGCGTTGCGGGCAACTCCTTTGAATCGCCCCGCCTGTTGCTCAATTCCGCGTCGTCGATGTTCCCGGACGGTCTGGCCAATTCCTCGGGCCAGGTGGGGCGCAACTACATGCGCCACATGACCGGCTCGGTCTACGGCGTGTTCGACAAGCCGGTCAAGATGTGGCGCGGCACGACCATGGCGGGCATCATCCAGGACGAAGCGCGGCACGACCCCTCGCGCGGCTTTGTCGGCGGCTACGAGCTGGAAACGCTTTCGCTCGGTCTGCCCTTCATGGCGGCGTTCCTCGATCCCGGTTCCTGGGGCCGCGAATTCACCACCGCGCTTGACGCCTACGAGAACATGGCCGGCATGTGGATCGTGGGCGAAGACATGCCGCAGGAGACCAACCGCGTCACCCTCAACCATGACGTCAAGGATCAGTGGGGCCTTCCGGTCGCCAATGTGCATTTCTCGGATCACCCCAATGACATCGCGATGCGCAACCATGCCTACGGCCGGGGCACTGCGGTCTACGAGGCGGTGGGGGCCACCCGCACCTTCCCGACGCCGCCCTATCCCAGCACGCATAACCTCGGCACCAACCGCATGTCCGAGAACGCGCGCGACGGGGTTGTGAACAAATGGGGCCAGACCCATGACATTCCCAACCTCTTTGTCTCGGATGGCTCGCAATTCACCACGGGGGCGGCGGAAAACCCGACGCTGACCATCGTGGCGCTGGCCATTCGGCAGGCCGATCACATTGCGGGCGAGATGTCACGCGGCAACCTCTGATCGGTTGCCCCGTCCCTCCCCCGGCGCCTCAAACTCTCCCCGAGGTGCCGGGGGACATGGGCCAAACGGCCGTTATTCGGATTTGAAATCCGCCGCGATGCGCAACTCGCGCAGCGGCCGGACAAGGGCTATGCACTCGGCATAGATCGGATCTGCCTTGTAGGCGGCAAGTGCGGCCTCATCCGTGAATTCCGCATAGACCACCAGATCGACCTGCGCCCCGGCAATGGCATCGCTCTGGAGATTGCGCCCCACCTCGAAATGCGAGGAATGGGGTATCCGCGACAGCATCATCAGCCCGTCGCGGATACGCTCGATATCGTCCGGGTTGGCGGCGGAAAAGAATACAATATGGCGGATCATGTCTCAGTCTTTCGAGCGGGAGGCTTTTTCTGTCAGGCCAGAGGTGCCCTGACGGCGGGCAAGTTCGGCCATGACGTCTGATAGGGCGACATCGCGGGATTGCAGCATCACCAACAGGTGAAAGAGCACGTCCGCCGCCTCCGAGGTCAGCCGCGCACGGTCGCCCTTGACCGCCTCGATGATTGCCTCGATGGCCTCTTCGCCGAATTTCTCGGCGCATTTTTCCGGCCCCTTGGCCAGCAATTTCGCCGTCCAGCTACTCTCGGGGTCGGCCTCTGCACGCGCGGCGATGATACGGGCCAGATCGTCAAGCGTCATGCGGCCAACCTCATCGGGATGCCTGCCGCGGCCATATGCGCCTTGGCCTCGGCAATCGTGTAGGTGCCGAAGTGAAAGATCGAGGCGGCAAGCACAGCCGAGGCATGCCCTTCGATGACCCCTTCGACCAGATGGTCGAGCGTGCCCACACCGCCAGAGGCAATGACAGGAATATCCACCGCATCGGCAATGGCCCGCGTCAGCGGCAGGTTGAACCCCGCCCGCGTCCCGTCGCGATCCATCGAAGTCAGCAGGATTTCCCCCGCCCCCTTCTCGGCCACCAGCCGCGCGAAATCCACCGCGTCGATGCCTGTAGGCTTGCGCCCGCCATGGGTGAAAATTTCCCATTTGCCGGGGCTCACGGTTTTGGCGTCGATCGCCACAACGATGCACTGGCTGCCAAACTGATCGGCGGCGCGCGCCACCACATCGGGATCGGCCACGGCGGCGGAATTGAAACTGACCTTGTCCGCCCCCGCCAGCAAGAGCGCGCGCACATCCTGCGCGCTGCGTACCCCACCGCCCACGGTCAGCGGAATGTAACAGGCCTCGGCGGTGCGGCGCACCACGTCGAACATCGTGCCCCGATTCTCATGCGTGGCGTGAATGTCGAGGAAACACAGCTCATCCGCCCCCGCCGCATCATAGGCCCGCGCGGCATCGACCGGATCGCCCGCGTCGCGCAAATCGACAAAATTCACGCCCTTGACCACACGGCCATCGGCGACATCGAGACAGGGGATGATACGGGTCTTGAGCATAGTGTCGCTGTTACAGGAATTTCACGCCGCTATGTATGGGCAAATCGGTTAACATGCCAGAGGATAAGACCCATATCAGTGTTGCAAATGAAGGAGTTTACCATGAAGCGTTTACTTGTCGCAGCCGCGATGACCCTGACCGCCCTGCCCGCCTTGGCCAGTGACGACGATATCATCAAGGTCAAATCCACCTCCGATGTGGCCACGACCATGGACCGGCTCGAAGCAGCCGTAACCGGGGCCGGGGCCACGATCTTTGCGCGCGTGGATCATGCGGCGGGCGCGGCCAGCGTCGATCTGGCGCTTGATCCCTCGCAGGTGCTGATCTTCGGCAACCCCAAGATGGGCACGGCCGCGATGCAGGACGATCCGGTGGCCGGGCTGTTCCTGCCGCTCAAGGTGCTGGTCTATCAGGATGGCACGGGCGCGACATGGCTCGCCTATCAGGACCCCAAGGATATGTTCGACGATACCGCCATCAACGACGACGCCGACTACATCAAGATGATGACCGGCGCGCTTGGCAAGCTGACAGGTGCGGCCGCAGGACAGTAACCGTTCTGGCCGCGCTCAGCCCCTGAGCGCGGCCAAGGCCGCCCCAAGATCGAGCGCCCCGTCATAAAGTGCGCGGCCCGAAATCGCCCCATCGAGCGCCACGCCACAATCGCGCAGCGCGATCAGATCCTCCAGCGACGACACCCCGCCCGAGGCGATCACAGGAATACTGACCGCACGGGCAAGCGCCGCAGTCGCCTCGATATTCGGGCCCTGCATGGCCCCATCCCGGTTGATATCCGTATAGATGATCGCCGCCACCCCGGCATCCTCAAAGGATTTCGCAAGGTCGGTTGCTTCCACATCGGTCTCGGTGGCCCAGCCCTTGGTCGCCACGCGGCCACCCCGCGCGTCGATACCAACCGCCACCTGCCCCGGAAAGGCGCGCGCCGCCTCGCGCACCAGCGCGGGGTTCTCCACCGCCACCGTGCCCAGAATAACCCGCGCCAGCCCCTTGGCCAGCCACCCTTCGATGGTGGCCATATCGCGGATCCCCCCGCCCAATTGCGCAGGCACCTTGCAGGCCGACAGAATCGCCTCGACCGGCGCTGCATTGACCGGCACCCCGGCAAAGGCCCCGTTCAGATCCACCAGATGCAGCCAGTCACAGCCCGCCGCGACGAACTCCATCGCCTGCGCCGCCGGGTCATCGTTGAACACGGTCGCAGCGCCCATATCGCCGCGCAAAAGACGCACGGCCTTGCCGTCCTTGAGGTCAATGGCAGGGTAAAGGATCATCGCGCGGGCCTTTCATGTAGATGTCCCGCGCGCTTTGGCATGCACAGGCGCGAAATGCAACGCGACCCCACGTCAGACTTGATTTGTAGCGCCTCCGTGGCACAGGATTTTCGCGAATGTCAGGGAGGATCAGACATGCGTAAACTGGTGATGATGACGGCGGTGTTCACGATGGGGGCCGGGATGGCGATGGCAGAGCCGCTCCTGGGCACATGGCGCACCGCCAAGGATGACAATGGCCATTCCGGCCTGATCGAGGTGGCGCCCTGCGGCGCGAAACTCTGCGGCACGCTGATCAAATCCTTCGATGAGAACGGCAAAGAAATGCAGAGCAAGAATATCGGCCGCAAGATCATTTCCGATACCGCCCCCACGGGCGGCGGCGAATACAAGGGCAAGGTCTATTCGCCCGACCGCGACAAGACCTATAACTCCAAGCTGCAACTCTCGGGCGATACGCTCTCGGTCAGCGGCTGCGTGTTCGGCATCTGCCGCGACGGCGGCACCTGGCAAAAGGTCAAGTAAGAGACAGAGGGCACGGGGCGGATGCGGCGCATCTGCCCCTGTGCATCTATCTCTGTCAGGCTGGCCCGAAGACCGACCAGCCGATCCGCGTGGTCAAACGCTCCATCGCCTCGGTGCCCAGCTTGGAATTGCCATAGTGGTTCAACCCCGGCGACCAGACCGCAATCGCGGCAACGCCCGGCACGATGGACAGAATACCACCGCCCACGCCGCTCTTGCCCGGCAGACCCACGCGAAAGGCGTAATCGCCCGACCCGTCATAATGCCCGCAGGTCATCATCAACGCATTGATGCGCCGAATACGCGCTCGTGACACCAGACGCGGCGCGCCCGGTGCCCCCACCAGAAACAGCCCGGCATTGGCCAGCTGCGCACAGGTCATCTCGACCGCGCATTGATGGAAATAGGTGCCAAGGCTCAGCTCCGGCGGGTTCTTGAGGTTGCCATGCGACAAGAGGTAATGCGCGAGGGCGAAATTCCGGTGGCCTGTCGCGATTTCGGACCGCGCCACGCGGTCGTTGATATGGATCGCCTCATCCCCTGCCGCCGCCCGTATGAACCGCAAGAGCGCGCCAAGGGTTTCGCGCGGGCTGGAGCCTTGCAACACCGCATCGGTGGTCACGATCGCGCCCGCATTGATGAACGGATTGCGCGGATAGCCTTTCTCCAACTCCAAGAGCAGCATCGAATCAAACGAATGACCCGACGGCTCGCGCCCCACCCGCGACCAGAGCCGGTCGCCCAGCTTCCCAAGCGCCAGGGCCAACATGAAGACCTTGGACACGGATTGAATCGAAAACGGCACCTGCGCATCGCCCGCCATCACCGTGGGCAAGCCGGGGCGCGCAATGGCGATACCAAACTGGTTCAGGTCCACGTCCGCCAGTTCGGGGATGTAATCCGCCACCTTGCCCCGGTCATCCGAGGCCCGCGCAATTTCCGTGATCTCGTCCAGCACCGGCTGGAGCGGGGGCAGCGCCTCCGCCATCAGGGGTTCCAGCGCAGGAAATTCGCGATCATGCGCAGGCCGGTCTGCTGGCTTTTCTCGGGGTGAAACTGGGTGCCCACCATCGTGTCGCGCCCGACCACGGCGGTAATGGCCCCGGCATAATCGACATGCGCCAGAAGATGCGCGGGATCATCCACCCGGAACTGATAGGAATGGACGAAATAGGCGTGATCGCCCGTGCTGATTCCATCCAGCACCGGATGCGCATGGTCGATCACCAGATCGTTCCAGCCCATATGCGGCACCTTGAGCGACGGGTCCGAGGGGGCAATCGGCCCGACCGTGCCGCCGATCCAGTCGAACCCGGCGGTTTCCTCATATTCCAGCCCGCGCGTGGCCAGCATCTGCATGCCGATGCAAATCCCCATGAAGGGACGCGCATGGGTGATCACCGCCTCTTCGATCGCCTCAAACACGCCGCGATGGTCATAAAGCGCCCGCCGACAGGCCGGAAAGGCCCCATCCCCCGGCAGCACGATCCGCGCGGCCGCGCGGATGGTCTCGGGGTCCGAGGTCACGACCACCGCCCCTGCCCCGGTCTCTTGCGCCATGCGCTCGAACGCCTTTTGCGCCGAGTGCAGATTGCCGCTCTCGTAATCAACAATGACGGTGGTCATGGGTCAAAGACTGCCCTTGGTCGAGGGAATCGCATCCGCCTTGCGCGGGTCGGTCTCGACCGCTTCGCGCAGGGCGCGTGCCACCGCCTTGAACGCCGCTTCGGCCATGTGGTGGCTGTTGATCCCGTGCAGCGCATCGACATGGCATGTAATCCCGCCATGGGTGCTGAACGCCTGAAAGAATTCCCGCACCAATTCGGTGTCGAATGTGCCGATTTTCTGCGTGGGCAGGTCCATGTTCCACACCAGATAGGGCCGCCCCGACAGGTCCAGCGCGGCACGCACCAGCGCATCATCCATGGGCAAGAGGCACGCGCCATAACGGCGAATGCCGCGCTTGTCGCCAAGCGCCTGTGTCAGCGCCTGCCCCAATGCGATTCCCACATCCTCGACCGTGTGGTGATCGTCGATATGCAGATCACCGGCGCAGCGCACGGTCATGTCGATCAGCGAATGCCGCGCGAGTTGATCCAGCATGTGATCAAAGAACCCGACCCCGGTCTGATTGTCGTACCGACCGCTCCCGTCGAGATCGACGGTGACAGTTATATCGGTTTCGGCGGTCTTACGGGTGATTGTGGCGCTACGCATGGGGTCTCCGTCCGGCTTTCGTGGCTCTATACTGCGCCCTGTGGCGCAGGCCAAGCCTCAAGCACGAAGTGTCACGATCCCCCCGGCGGATCGCTCCAAATTTCTCAATGGTTTTGGGAAATTTGGAGCGGGCGAGGCGATTCGAACGCCCGACCCTAACCTTGGCAAGGTTATGCTCTACCCCTGAGCTACGCCCGCATCCTTGGGTGAGGCGTGATCTATAAACTCTGGCGCGCGGCTGCAAGAGGAAAATTCGCGGCACCCGGAAAATTTTTGCGCGACGGCAGCGCGGCGCGGTTGCGACCTAAGTAGGAGCGTCAAATTGCTCGGCCCCGGCGCAGGCCGTGCTAGGCTGTGCGGGCGGTTGGGCCATGGGGATGGTGGCCCGTCACATCAGGAGGAAACGCATGCCAGCCTATCTTATCGCACAGGTCAAGATCACCGACGATGCCTGGGTCCCCGATTACGCGGCCCGGACACATGACATCGCCGCCAAACACGGCGGGCGCTATCTCTCGCGCAGCGCCAATATCGCGACACTGGAAGGCACAGCGCCCGACACCACCCTGATTGCCCTGATCGAGTTTCCCTCGGCCGATGCCGCCCGCGCCTTTGCCAGTGATCCCGACTATGCGCCGCTGGCTCAGGCCCGTCAGGCGGGCAGCGAAGGGCATTTCTGGGTGATTGACGACACCGATGCCGCAGGCTCGATTCCCTATCTGCCCAAAGGCTAGAGACTGTTACCCCGGCAATCTCTCGTCGCGCGGTGCCGCCGCGCGGCGCAAACGATCGTTGATGGCACGACCAAGCCCAGTTTCGGGAATGGGCGATACCGCGATCGGTGCCCCCCGCGAATCAAGTGCGTGCAGATGACCAAAGAGATTGGCCGCCGCCTCGACCAGATCGCCGGAGGGCGACAGGTTCAGGTCCGCGTCCACCGGCCCGAACCCGAGCAGCACCTCTCCGGCCCGCCGCTCGCGCGCGTCCAGACGCACGGGCGCACCCGGCGCGTAATGGGATTGCATCTGGCCGGGGGCCACCAAAGGATCATCGGCGGAATGGCGTACCAAATCCGCGTCCAGAAGGGACTCGATGGACTCAACCGGCACCCCGCCGGGGCGCAGCAGACTGGGCCGCCCAACCAGCCCCACGATGGTGGATTCCACCCCCACCGCACAGGCACCGCCCTCGATCACCGCCTCGATCCGCCCGGAAAGCCCCGCCAGAACATGCGCTGCCGTGGTCGGGCTGATCCGCCCCGAGGGATTGGCCGAGGGGGCCGCCACCGGGCCGCCAAACTCGGTCAAGAGCCCCTGCGCCACGGGATGCGCAGGCACGCGGATGGCCAGCGTCGGCAACTCCGCCGTCACCAGCGGCGAGAGACCTGCATCAGCAAGCAGCGGCAGCACAAGTGTCAGGGGACCGGGCCAAAAGACAGAGGCCAGAAGTTCTGCGGCATCCGACCATTCGACATAGCGCCGGGCCGCCTGCGCACTTGCGACATGCACGATCAGCGGATTGAAGCGGGGGCGCCCCTTGGCCTCGAATATCCGCGCCACCGCCCGGTCGTTGCGGGCATCGGCCCCCAAACCATAGACGGTCTCGGTTGGAAACGCGACAAGACCACCGGCAGACCAAATCGCAGAGGCCGCTGCATAACCGGCGGCGTCCGCTTGCAATAATTCGGTTGCATTTGCCATATACGTCCCCTGACCTGACGCGGCGTTTTGGTTGCCGCCGCTGTGCCTTTGGCTAGTCTGACTATCAAACCCGGATCACTACAGGCCTTCCTTGCGGATGCCAAGCGACGCCGACGAGATGAAAAGGAAAACGGAACATGCCCTATCGCGCCCCTGTTGATGAGTATCGCTTTCTGTTCGAGCAAATTGTTGGCCTGTCCCAGGTGGTCGAGACCGACCGTTTTGCCGAGGCGACACCGGACATGACCGCCGCAATCCTCGCCGAGGCTGCGCGCCTGTGCGAAGAGGTGCTCTATCCTTTGCAACGGAATGGAGACCTCCATCCCGCCCGGCTTGAGAATGGGGTCGTGCGCACCTCCCCCGGCTATGCCGAGGGCTATCGCGCAATTGCAGATGGTGGCTGGGTGTCGATCAGCGCGCATCCCGATCATGGTGGCATGGGGCTTCCGATGACGGTGACGACCGCCGTCAACGAAATGATGTCCTCGGCCTGCCTCTCGCTGCAACTCAATCCGTTGATGACCCAAGGCCAGATCGAGGCGCTGGAGCATCATGCCTCGGACGACCTCAAGGCGATCTACCTGCCCAAACTTGTCAGTGGCGCATGGGCGGGCACCATGAACCTGACCGAACCGCAAGCCGGATCCGATGTGGGCGCGCTGCGTTCCAAGGCCGAACCAAATGGCGACGGCACCTATGCCGTAACCGGCCAGAAGATCTATATCTCCTGGGGCGATAACGACTTTACCGAAAATGTTTGCCACCTCGTGCTCGCCCGTTTGCCCGATGGCGTGCCGGGCACCAAGGGGATCAGCCTCTTCCTGGTGCCCAAGTTCATCCCCGATGAGAACGGCAACCCCGGCAAGCGCAACAGCCTCAAGGTCGTGAGCCTCGAGCACAAGATGGGCCTGCATGGCAGCCCCACAGCGGTCATGCAATACGATGGTGCAACCGGCTGGCTGGTGGGCAAGCCACATGATGGCATGCGCGCCATGTTCACCATGATGAACAATGCCCGGCTTGGTGTGGGCGGTCAGGGTATCGGCGTGGCCGAAGGCGCCTATCAGCACGCGCTGGCCTATGCGCTGGATCGCAAACAGGGCCGCACCCCGGTTGATGGCGGGTCAGGCAGCATCATTGACCATGCAGATGTGCGCCGGATGCTGGCCACGATGAAGGCCGACATCTTTGCCGCCCGCGCCATCGCGCTGGCCTGTGCCCAGGCTATCGACATGCAGACCGCGACCGGCAAAGCCAATTGGGCCGCGCGCGCGGCCTTTCTCACCCCGATTGCCAAGGCTTTTGGCACCGATACCGGGATCGCGGTGGCCGAAATGGGCGTGCAGGTGCATGGCGGCATGGGATTCATCGAGGAAACGGGGGCCGCGCAATATTCCCGCGACGTGCGCGTCACCGCGATCTACGAGGGCACCAACGGCATTCAGGCCATGGATCTTGCGGCGCGCAAGCTCATGGATGGCGGCGAGGCGGCCTATGCCTTGCTCGACGAGATCGAGGCACAGGCAGAGACTGCCCGCGCCAGCCTTCCCGCATTGGCCGAACCGGTCTGGCAGGCCACCGAGAGCCTGCGTGAAGCGGTCGAGTGGATGCTGGGGCAAAAGGACCTCAACCAGCGGTTCGCCGGGGCGGCGCCGTTTCTGCGCGGCTTTGCGCGGGTCTTGGGTGGGCATTTCCACCTCAGGGCGGCCTTGGCCGAGGGCGGGAACGGGCCACGCACGCGGCTTGCGCGCTTCTACATCACGCGCCTCTTGCCGGAACACGCGAGCCTCTTGGCCCATGCCACGCAAGGGGCCGACGATCTCTATGCCCTTGCACACGAGGATTTCGCGGCCTGATGGATGGCGGCCCGATCATAGCCACGCCCTGGGACACGCCGCCCCCAACCGGAGCCGCGACCGAAGTGGCCCCCGGCGTGCTCTGGTTGCGCCTGCCGCTGCCCATGGTGCTCGATCACGTCAACATCTACGCATTGGATGAGGGGGATGGCTGGACCATCGTCGACACCGGCATCCATTCCAAGCGCAGCGTTGCCCTCTGGGAAGACATCCTGTCAGGCCCATTGCAAGGCCGCCGGGTCCGCCGCGTGATCCTGACCCATCATCACCCCGACCATATCGGCATGGCGGGTTGGCTGATGGCGCGCTTTGGTGCAGAGCTTTGGGCCTCGCGCACAAGCTGGCTCATGGCGCGGATGCTGATCCTCGATGTCGAGGATAGCCCGACACCACAGGCCCTCGCCTTTTCGCGGGCGGGTGGGATGGACCCGGAGATTTACGAGGCCCGCAAATCCGAGCGCCCCTATAATTTCTCTGATATCTGCGCCCCCATCCCGGTGGGCTATACCCGCATCCAGGAAGGCGACGTGATCCGCGCGGGCGGCTACGACTGGGATGTGCGCATGGGCGGCGGGCACGCGCCCGAACATGTCACGCTCTGGTCCCGCGATGCAAACCTGGTGATCGCCGGCGATCAGATCCTGCCCGGCATCAGCCCCAATATCGGCGTCTACCCGACCGAACCAGAGGCCGACCCTTTGGCCGACTGGCTGGCCGCCTGCGACCGGCTGGCCGCCCATGCCCGCGACACGCATCTCGTGCTGCCGGGGCACAAGCTGCCCTTTACCGGCCTGCCCTTTCGCATGCAGCAGCTGCGCGACAATCACCACGGCGCGCTCGACCGGCTGCGCGGCTTTCTTGTGACACCGCGCACCGCGGCCGACTGTTTTCCCCTGCTCTTCAAGCGCCAGATCGACCGGGGCACGTATGGCCTGGCACTGGTCGAGGCCGTTGCGCATCTCAACCACTTGTTGCACGCTGGCGAGGTGACACGATGGCGGCGCGACGACGACGCGTGGCTCTGGCAGATCAAAGGCCGCTGACAAAGGGGGACAGGCCCATGGACCCGACCATCCACACCACCGCCGAGGCCGCAGAGGCCGACGCCATGCCGCGCGCCCATGAGGTGCATTCCGACCCCAACCAACCCTGCATCGAAACAGCCGCGCAATCCCTGTCCAACGACGCAGGCCACACCAAGAGCCCGGCTCAATGGGCCTATGAACGGCTGATTCTCTATATCCAGAACTTTGAAAAGACACTCGACGAGGCACATGAGGTGGCGATGGGCTTTGCCGGCAGCGACAGTGGCGTGATCCGCATCGAAGGCATGGGCTATTTCGAGCCCGACATCCTGACGTTCTACGGGCAGGACCAGATGGGCATGCGCACACAGCTTATCCAGCATGTCGGCCAACTCAGCGTTATGCTGCGTGCCCTGCCGAAACAGGTCGAGACAGCCGAGCCGAACCGAATCGGATTTCGCCTCGCACAAGACCTCAACAAAGCCTGAAGCCGCGACAGCTTGGGTGGTGACAGCCCCTGTCAAATGGGCTATCCAACGCCGGAATTTGAACGGAAGTCAGCAAGGGACACACGCGACATGGCCGAGCACAAGCATGGTGAAATGAATATCGACGTTCAGCAAAAGACCTTTGACGGGTTCATCAAGTGGGTAACATATGTCGCCGTCGGCTGCATTGCGCTGTTGCTCTTCATCGCGGCGGTCAACGGCTGATCTGCGCGCCTGCCGAGGATAGATCATGCGGTCATTGGTTCTGGCGCTTGCCGCCTCTTTAACGCTGGCGGGATGTGCGGCGGAATCGATCTGGGCACCCGATGAAGAGGTGGCGCGCGCTGCCTATCGTCATGATGGGCCGCCGCGCCTGACCCTTTACACGATGATCAACAACAACAACGGCTCGGGCGCGCATACCGCACTGATGGTGAACGGTTCGCAGCGGGTGATTTTCGACCCCGCCGGATCATTCAACAAGGCCGGGCACCTGCCCGAGCGCAATGACGTGCTGTTCGGGATCAATCCTCAGGTCGAGGATGTCTATACCCGCTACCATGCGCGCCAGACCTACCGCGTGCAGATCCAGCAGCTCGACGTGTCGCCGGAACTGGCGGAACGCGCGCTGCAACTGGTCAAGGCCAATGGCCCGGTGCCGCAGGCACAATGCTCCTTTGCAACCTCGCGCATCCTGTCAGAGCTGTTTCCGGGCCAGATCGGCACCTCTTGGTATCCGCGCAAGACGGCCGAATCCTTTGGGAACATTCCAGGCGTCACCGAGCAAACGCTTTACGAATATGACAGCGACGACAATTCCAATGTTCTCGCCGCCTGGGATCCGCAGCGCGCAAAGGCGCAGTGACGAAGGCCGGGATTTGCCATGCACGGGTGGTTGCTTGTGCAAGCCGCAAAATGCCCCGGAGAAGAACCCGCCAACCCCGTGAAAACAAAAACCCCGCCCGTGCAAGACGGGCGGGGTTTTGCTTTTTAGGAATTGAACCTCGGTTTTATTCCGGCTGACCCTCTGCCATGACCGAGAGACCGCGCAGAATATCAATGGCATAGGCGAGTTGATAATCGTCTTCGCGCAGTTTGGCCGCCAGTTCGGCCCGCGCCCGGTCTTCTTCGATCTGCTTGATCTCATCCTCGGTCAGGCTGTCGTTGCTCAGACGCCCGCGAAGATCGGCCTCGGACCGGTCGGGCCGTTTGGTGGCATCATCCTCCTCGGTCTGCGGCGCGCGGCGCGGTTGCTCGACCAGAATGTCGGGGCTGACGCCAAGCGCCTGGATGGACCGGCCCGAAGGCGTGTAGTAGCGCGAGGTGGTCAGGCGCATCGCGCCATTGCCCCGGAGCGGCATGACCGTCTGCACCGACCCTTTGCCGAAACTCTTGGTGCCAACAACGATGGCCCGGTGATGATCCTGCAAGGCCCCGGCCACGATCTCCGATGCGCTGGCAGAGCCGCCGTTGATCAACACGACAATGGGCTTGCCATTCGCCAGATCACCCGGCGTGGCATTGAAGCGCTCGCCATCCTGCGGGTTGCGGCCCCGTGTGCTCACGATCTCGCCCTTGTCGAGGAAGGCATCCGAAACCTTGATCGCCTGCGTCAGCAGACCGCCGGGATTGTTGCGCAGGTCAAGCACGATCCCGCTCACCTTGTCCTCGCCGCCCAGTTCTTCGATCTTTTCGGCCAGACCGCTGGCAAGATTGGCATAGGTCTGATCGTTGAACGTGGTCACGCGCAGCACGACGGCATCTTGCTCGGCGCGCGCCCGCACCGCCGTCAGCTTGATCGTATCGCGAATGATCGACACGTCAAAAGGCTCCGGCGAGCCCTCGCGTACCACGGTAATGATGATTTCGCTGCCCACCGGCCCGCGCATCAGGTCAACCGCCTCGTCAAGCGTGAGACCAAGAACGCTGGCCCCGTCCACATGGGTGATGAAATCACCCGCCTCGATGCCCGCCTGATCCGCCGGGGTGCCGTCCATGGGCGAGACCACCTTGACGAACCCGTCCTCTTGCGTGACCTCGATCCCCAGCCCGCCGAATTCACCACGCGTCTGCACCTGCATATTCTCGGCGTCATCGGGAGAGAGATAGCTTGAATGCGGGTCGAGCGAGGTCAACATGCCATTGATCGCCGCCTCGATCAGATCCTTGGTCTCGACTTCTTCAACATATTGCGCCCGAATCCGCTCGAAAATATCTCCGAAGAGATCGAGCTGTTCGTAGACGTTGCTGGTCGTCTCGGCCTCCTGTGCCAATAGCGGGGCGGCCACCTGTGTCGTCACAACAGCACCGGTCAGAATGCCGGCAGAGGCGGCCATCAGGAATTTTTTCATGTCTCAACCATCCTTATCGGTCTTGAACCACGTAAGCGGGTCCACTGGAGAATTGTCTTGCCGCACCTCAATATAGAGCGTCTGTGTGCGTCTGGCACCCGTATCCTGCGCATCGGCGGCAAGAAGCAGATCGCCTTCGCTTCCTGCCCCTCCCATCAGCCCCACCGGGCTGCCGCCCGGCAGAACTTGCCCTGCCTGACCATAAACAACATCGAGACCCGCAAACACCAGCAAAATCCCCGCTTGCGGTTCGAGAATGATCACATTTCCGTAGTCGAGCAAGGGGCCGCGATAGCGCACCGTGGCCGCACTGGGCGTGGTGACAAGGGCGCGCGGGCGTGTGGCCAAGAGAACACCGGGGCGCACGACCCCGGCGGCGTCCGCTTCCCCCGCACGGCGCAGGATCACCCCCTCCGCAGGCAACGGCAACGCGCCCTTGCGCGCCGTGATGTCAGGCAGGCTTCCAGGTGCCTCGTCCACCGCGATCTCGCTCAGACCGCTGGCGAATCCCTCCAGCGTCTCGGTCGAGGCGATGAGCAGCGCCGTCCTGACCGGATCCTCGGTAAAGCGGCGCGGCAGGTCGGTGCGCTCGGCCACGGCGATGCTGAGCGCGGTGCGCGCCTCTTGCACGCCCTCCAGACCCTCTTGCAACTTGTCCGCCGCACTTTGCTGGAGCACGCGCAGCACGCTCAACTCCTGCACCTTGTCGCGCAATTCAAGCGCGCGGGCGTCCAGTGCGGGGGCCACCTCGGACAGGATCATCCCGGCCCGCGCCGTGCCAACCGGCCCCGAGGGATGCATGAGCAGCACCGGCACCGGCGCATTGCCCATGGTCGAAAGCACCCCGAGCAACTGCGCGATCTCGGCCTCGCGCGCCTGCAACTCAGCACCAAGCGCCTGTTCGCGGAGTGACGCCCGGCGCAAACCGTCGCGCATTGCCTCGAGCCCGTCTTCATAGGCCGCGATCACCTGGGTCAACGCCTTCACCCGATTCTGCGCGCCTTCCGCCTCTGCCAACGCCTCTGCCGCAAGGCTGAGCTGTTCGCTCGCGTCGCGCGCCGCCGATGCGGGGTCCTGTGCGGCGACAGGCGACAGCCCTGCAAAAAGCATCAAGACCGCGCAGGTGACGGGCAAGACCCTCATATCAATAGGCTCTCCCCGGTCATTTCTGTCGGTATCGAGAGTCCCATCAATTGCAGCACCGTGGGTGCCAGATCGGCCAGGCGCCCGCCCGCGCGCACGCGCGCACCCTCAGGCCCCCCCAACAGGATGACCGGCACCGGGTTGAGGGTGTGGGCCGTATGCGGCCCACCTGTTTCGGGATCGACCATCACCTCGCAATTGCCGTGATCTGCCGTCACGATCATCGTGCCACCCACTTCTTCCAGAGCCGAAACCACCCGACCAAGACCTCGGTCCACCGCCTCACAGGCCGCAATGGCCGCCTTGAGATCGCCAGTATGGCCGACCATATCGGGATTGGCGTAATTGACCACGATCAGATCATAGCGCCCCCGGATGGCCGCGACGAGCCGGGTCGTGACCTCCTCGGCGGACATTTCTGGCTTGAGATCATAGGTCGCTACATTGGGCGAGGGTGCCATGTAGCGATCTTCGCCCATCTCGGGCTGTTCCTTGCCGCCGTTGAGGAAAAAGGTCACATGCGGATATTTCTCGGTCTCAGCCAGATGAAACTGGCGCAAGCCATGCTGCGACACCCATTCGGCCAGCGTGTTGACGATGGCGCGCGAGGGAAAAACCGTCTCGAACCACGCATTATGGGCCTCGGAATATTCCACCATCCCGAGCAGCGCCGCCCATGCCGGGCACGCGCCCCGTTCAAACGCCGCAAACGCAGGATCGGCAATCGCTTGCAGGATTTCGCGGGCACGGTCGGCGCGAAAATTAAGACAAAAGAGCCCGTCGCCATCCTGCGCGCCGGTATAATCCCCGATCACGGTCGCGGTGATGAATTCGTCGGTCTCCGAGCGGGCATAGGCATTGGTGATCGCCATGCGCGGATCGGGGCAACGCAGGCCGCGCCCGCCGACAATCGCCTCGTAGGCCTCTTCCACGCGCGACCAACGGTTATCCCGGTCCATGGCGAAATAGCGGCCCGTGACGGTCGCGATACGGACCTCGGGCGGCATCATTTCGCGCAAGCGTTCCAACTGCACCCGCGCCGATTTCGGGGCAACGTCGCGTCCGTCGGTCAGCGCGTGCAACAGCACCGGCACCCCCGCTTCGGTCAGCGCCCGCGCCGCCGCCGCGATGTGATTGAGATGCCCATGCACCCCGCCGTCAGACATCAAACCCAAGAGATGCGCCCGCCCGCCACTGGCCTTCATCTTGGTTACAAAGCTTTGCAAGGCACTGTTCTCAAAAAAAGAGCCATCCTCGATCGCGAGGTCGATCTGCCCAAGGTCCATCGCCACCACACGGCCCGCGCCGATATTGGTATGGCCCACCTCGGAGTTGCCCATCTGGCCGCGCGGCAGGCCCACGTCGAGTCCGTGAGTGATCAGTGTGGCATGGGGACAATTGGCCATCAGCCGGTCGAAAACAGGCGTTCGCGCCAGATGTGGCGCGTTGGCGTCGGTGCTGTCGCTCAGCCCCCAACCATCGAGGATGCACAGGACGACGGGTTTCGGCATGCTCTCTCCTGACCTTCGTTTTGCCGCCTTCTAGCCTGTCGGGGCCGTAGGGTGAAGCGGCTTTGAGGTCGCGCCGCAATCCAGCGGTTTCCTGTCGCGCCCTGCAGGGTCGCTGCCCCGCCCTCGTTTTATGAAGCTGCTATCGCGCCGTGTTTCGCAGCGCAGCTGTCAGGGCGCTTGCGAAGAGAGCGGAATTCCGCTTGAACGGGCCTGCGGACAAGGAAAGGCACGAGATGACGACCTGGATCACCATTTGCGACACCTGCAAGCGCGAGGATTGGGATGCCGCCACGCAGACGCGCCCGCATGGCGAGGATCTCGCGGCACTTGTCGAGCGCGCCGCAGAGGGGTGTGCGACGGTCCGCACACGACGGGTGGCCTGTCTCATGGGCTGTGGAAAGGGCTGCAACGTGGCCATTCAGGGCGCAGGCAAACTGGCCTATACCTTGGGCGATTTCACACCTGACGCCGCATCCGCCGAGGCCATTGTCGCCTATGCCGCCCTCCATGCCGAGAGCGCGACAGGACAGGTGCCCTACAAACAATGGCCGCAGGGGGTGAAGGGGCATTTCGTGACCCGCCATCCCCCCTTGCCCTCTGACACCGAGGCGTGACGCGCATGCACCGGGACCATGGCGGCGGGATCGACGCGGCGCGGGCTGCGCATGGCGGAGAGCGAACCGATTGGATTGACCTCTCGACGGGGATCAACCCCCTGCCCTATCCGGTGGGCGAAATCACACCCGAGGCCTGGACCGCCCTGCCCGACCGCACCGCGCAAGAGGCGCTCATTCGCGCCGCGCGGCACTTCTGGCAGGTGCCGGATGGGGCCGCCGTGCTGGCCGTCCCCGGGGCATCGGCGCTGATTGCACGGCTGCCCGGCCTGCGTGCGCCTGGAACGGTCCATATCCCCGGCCCCACCTACAATGAACACGCCGCCAGCTTTCGCGCTCATGGCTGGCAGGTGATCGACACCCGCACAGCGGATGCGCCCGTGGACGCGCGGGTCATCGTGCATCCCAACAACCCCACCGGGCAGTTTTACGGGGCGCAAGACCTGGACGCCCCCCTGACCATCATGGACGAAAGCTTTTGCGATGTGGCCCCAGACCGTTCGCTGTTGCGCCATGCGCTGACGCCAGGCCGGATCGTGCTCAAAAGCTTTGGCAAGTTCTGGGGGCTGGCAGGGCTGCGGCTTGGCTTTGCCATCGGAGCGCGGGACGAGCTTGACCGTCTGTCCGATATGCTCGGACCGTGGCCGGTGTCTGGCCCGGCACTGGAAATCGGGGCAAGGGCGCTCAACGATCCCGAATGGGTGCGCGAGACACGGGTGCGCCTTAATGAAGAGGCGGCGCGACTCGACGCGCTCATGTGGCGCGCGGGCGCCGAGGCGGTGGGGGGCTGTGCCCTTTTCCGGCTCTACCGGGTCAAATCCGCCGAGGCCTGGCAGGCGCGCCTGGCAGAACACCGCATTCTCATCCGGGTGTTCCCCTATGCGGATGATCTGATCCGGTTGGGTCTGCCGGGACCAGAGGGCTGGGCACGTCTCGAGGCGGCGCTGTGACCCTCGTTCTGGCGATGCTGCTTGATGCCGCCTTGGGCGAACCGCGCTGGCTCTGGGATCGGCTGCCGCATCCGGCGGTCCTGATGGGGCGCGCCGTGGGCTGGTGCGACCGGGTGCTCAATCGTGGCGCGGCACGGCGTGCACGGGGCATCGCGACGATGACGGGCCTTGGGATTTTGGCCCTTGTGCTGGGCTGGGTCCTCTCGCAACTGGGTCCGGTGGTCGAGGTTGTCGTCGCCGCAATCCTCTTGGCACAGCGCTCGCTTGTCGATCACGTGGCGGCGGTGGCGCGCGATCTGCGACTGTCCTTGGGCGACGGCCGGCGCGCGGTGGCGCAGATCGTGGGGCGCGATACGGCGGCAATGCAGCCCTCTGACGTGGCGCGCGCAGCCATCGAATCAGCCGCCGAGAACCTCAGCGACGGGGTGATCGCCCCCGCGTTCTGGTATCTCATTGGCGGTCTGCCGGGTCTCATGCTCTACAAGATCACCAATACCGCCGACAGCATGATCGGCTATCGCACGCCGCGCCACGAGGCCTTTGGCTGGGCCGCCGCGCGGTTTGACGACCTGCTCAATCTCGCCCCCGCACGGATAACGGCAGGTCTTATCCTCGCCACCCATGTGCTCTGGTGGCAGTGGGATGAGGTCGCGCACGAGGCGCGGCAACACCGCTCGCCCAATGCCGGCTGGCCTGAGGCGGCTATGGCACGCGCCTTGGGCGTGGCGCTCTCCGGTCCGCGATCCTATCACGGCACGCGGCAAGAGTTTCCCTATGTCAACGCTCAGGGTCGCCGCGCCATCGGCGCGACCGAAATCGACGCCGCCTGCCGTGCGCTCTGGCGGACATGGGGTGCTGCCCTGGCCTTGGTGGCTGTGTTGACGCTGCTGGTCTGACGCCTCAGCCGATCAGCATCTTGAGCCCTTGTGTCACGTCGGAGCGAACAGCCAGGCGCAGGCTGGGCTCATCCCCCGCCTTGAGCGCCGCGATGATCAGCCGATGATAGTGCGGCGGGTCCTTGCGCCGCAGACGGCCATAGAGCGCGCGCATCGTGGGCCCGAGCTGGAGCCAGACAGTCTCGGCCATGGCCAGCATCGCAGGGGCCTGCGCGCGCAGATAGAGCGTGCGGTGGAATTCGAGGTTGCGTCGGATATAGGCCACCGCGTCCTGACGGGCGATATCCTCGGCCACACGGGCATTGATGCTCTGGAGTCGGTCAATCAAGGCAATATGCGCACGCGGCAAGGCACGGCTGGCCAGCTCCACCTCGATGAGTGCACGCAAGGCGGCCAGTTCCTCGATTCGCTCGCTGTTGAGTTCGGGCGTGGACACGCGGCCGGAACTGGACATGGTCAGCGCGCCCTCGGCCGACAGACGGCGCACGGCCTCGCGCGCAGGCGTCATCGACACGCCAAACTCTGTGCCGATACCGCGCAGGGTCAGCGCCTGACCGGGGGCAATTTCGCCATGCATGATGCGCGACCGCAAACCGCGATAGACGCGGTCATGCGCAGAGGGGGACGGATCGGGGCGCGGTGGCAACAACATGGCCCCATGTGATCACAAATCCAGCGCCGGTCAATCACCGAAACGATAGCGGTGCAGCGCGCCGCCCTCGCGGCGCAGCCAGGCGCGCGGGGTTTCATAGTCCGGCATGAGGCGCGCCACTTCGGCCCAGAAGGCCGGGGAGTGATTCATCTGGGCCAGATGCGCCACCTCATGCGCCGCCACATAATTCAGCACATCGGGCGGCGCGAGGATCAGCCGCCATGAGTAACCGAGCGCGCCCTTGGCAGAGCAGGATCCCCACCGCGACCGTGTGTCGCGCAGGGTCAGCCGGGTGTGGCGCCGCCCCAATAGCGCCGCGTAATGATCCGAGGCCGCCGCCAGACGATCCCGCGCCCGCGCCTTGAGCCATCCTTCAAGACGCGCTCCAACACTCTCTTGCGGTCCCGGCACGCAGAGTTGCGCCGCCTCACGCACGATTCGCCGTCCGCTTCCGGGTACGATTCGCAAAATCTCGCCCTCGACCGGCAGGTCACAGCCAATGCCCACGACCGTTTGCGCCGGCCGTCCCTCAAGATGACCGCGCAGCCAGTCGGCCCGCGACCGGGCAAAGGCAAGCGCCTCGGCCTCGCTTACGCCGCGCGGAATCGTCAGGGTGACGCGCCCGTCCAGCCCCGACACACGCAGCGAAATCCGCCGCGCGCGGGCACTATGGCGTAAACTCAGGGCAACCGGGGGGTTGCCCGCCAGCATGTGATGGCCCATATGCGCTCCTGCTCGGGATCTGCGTGTCACCGTCAAAGGCTTTGACAGCCCTTTAATGTTATGGCAGGGGACGCGGATCGTCGACAAGACCAGAGATTCAAAGGGGATCACCCATGCCCAAGGAAGAATGGGGCGTCAAGCGTGTCTGCCCGACCACCGGCAAACGCTTTTACGACCTGAACAAGAACCCGATCATCAGCCCCTACACGGGCGAGGTGGTGGAACTGTCGTCGCATAAGACGCGCTCGATGGCTCCGGACGCCGAAGATGCGGAAACGAAGAAGCTGAAAGCAGGGAGCATCCTCGATGATGATGCCGATCTGCTGGATGATGACGACGTCGATGTCGAGCTGGATGATGATCTGCTCGAGGATGACGAGGACGAAGACGTGTCGCTGGACGACATCGCCGACGTGGCCTCGGACGACAACGATCTTTAAAAATCGCGGGGCGGGATTTTCCACTTGATCCCGCCCGCAGCTTTGCTTAGAGAGCGGCGCACGGCCCAAAGGGGCCACGGAATTGGGGCCTTAGCTCAGCTGGGAGAGCGCTTGCATGGCATGCAAGAGGTCAGGGGTTCGATCCCCCTAGGCTCCACCAATTCTCTTAACTCAGCCGCACATCTTGTCGCCCTCCGAGATTGGCGGCGAGCATTTGCTACCTCCCTGCCCGCTTCTTCTTGGCTAAAATACTCTCGCCGAAGATGCCCATGTGCTCGACGCTGGCGGGTGATGCGACGGTGCCGGATTGCAGCAATTTCAACCCGAGAATCCCTTGACGCGCCTGTGCTTTGGGCCTAAAGACGCCAAACGGAATTCGGGGCACTGCCTGTGGTGGTGCCCGTTTGTGTTAAGAAGGGCCAGCACGCGCCCTCAGCAAGAACGAGGATGATCTCATGTCGCGCCGCTGTGAACTGACCGGTAAAGGCCCGATGGTTGGCAACAACTCCAGCCACGCCAACAACAAGACACGTCGTCGGTATCTGCCGAACCTCAACGACGTGACCCTGCAATCTGAAACCCTGAATCGCGGGATCAAGCTGCGGATTTCGGCGCATGCTCTGCGCAGTGTCGATCATCGCGGGGGTCTTGATGCGTTTCTGGCCAAGGCGAAGGACGACGAGCTGTCCGCAACCGCGCTGAAGGTCAAGAAAGAGATTGCCAAGGCGCAGGCCGCAAACGCCTGATCCTTCGCGTCCAATCGCTTTGCGCGCAGCCCTGCCCAACCGGCGGGGCTGTTTGCTTTTGCCGCTTGCCCAGACTGGGCACGCGAGCCTATACCTCGGAGCGATGAGACCACTGCACCCGATATTGGCCTTGGCCCTGTGCCTGGTTCTGACACTCACCAGCCAGAGCCTTGCAGTGGCGCGCGGCGGGGCACAGCCGGTGGGGCAAATCGTGCTCTGCACCGGCACAGGCCCGGTCACTATCGCCGTCGATGCCGACGGACAGCCTGTGGCCGCACAGCATCTCTGCCCGGATTGCCTGCCCGGTTTTGCCGTCGTTCCGGTCTCGCCCCCGACACTTGGCCTCTGGCAGGGACCAGAGCGGCGGATGGGGGCTGTGGCGATGGGCAGCCATGCCGTGATGCGCAGCCAGCCCCCGAGCGTGGCGCGCGCGCCGCCTGTGACGGTCTGACACCCCATTCAGACCGTGATACAGACATTCAAGGAGCGACCCATGTCCTTCAAATCCCCCCTTATGGCGGCCCTTGCCGCGACCGTCCTTGCCGTGCCCGCACTGGCGCAGGAAATCCACGTGCTCGACACCTACGCCCGCAGCGCCAGCCCCATCGCCAAAACCGGCGCAGCCTTCATGCTCATCGAGAATATCGGCGACGCCGATGACCGCCTGCTCGGCGCGACCTCTCCCGCCGCGCAAAAGGTCGAATTGCACACCCATCTCGAAGAGGGTGGCGTCATGAAAATGATGCATGTCGAAGAGGGCTTTGCCATCGCGGCAGGCGAGACGTTGGTGTTACAGCGCGGCGGCGCCCACGTGATGTTGATGGGGCTGACCGAGAGCTTTGAGCAGGGCAAGATCATTCCGCTGACGCTGGTTTTTGAAAAATCCGGAGAGATCGTTGTGGATGTTCCGGTCGATCTGGCGCGCAAGCCTGAAGGCGCTGGCACAAAAGGTCACGGAACCGGTAACTGACCCACTTGGGCCCGGCTGGGCGGCCTGCCACGCCGGTCTCTCCTGCACGCCAAGGTAAAGCGGCCCCAATCGCGCAACGCCGGTTGGGGCCCCGTTTTTTGCACACAACCCAAACAGTTATATTTCGTCGGACCGAAAAACTTCGCGCCGGCGCTTTCTGTGCCTGCTGCCGAAATCAGCCGACCGCCCGGCCAGCCATCTTTTCCAGATGCGCGCGCAGTTGTTCAGCCTCGTAGCGCGCTTCGCGAAGACCATCCATCGTGGCGGCCAATTCCGCCTCGGTTTGGCTGATCTGATTGGTCAGCTCGGCCTCGCGCTGTTGCAAATAGGTGATGGCCTGATCGCGGGTTTCCTCGGCCTCGTGCAGTTCCTGCGCCAACCGTTCCAATTCCCCGACATCGGATCCGGGAACGCGGATGAAGCGATGTACCAGCCAATTGGCGAACCAGCCCATGCAGAACGCCACGAAAAGGACGATGGCGGTTGCGATGATGAATTCGGTTCTGTTCATTCGGTTGGCTTGTCCTGCGTAGTCTCTTCGGCCTCAGTCCCTTCTTCCCCCGGTTCTTCGAGGCTTTCAAGCGCTGTTTGCTGATCTGCCACCGGCTCGGGGCGGATCAGGCGAAATTCGATGCGGCGATTGGTCTCGCGGCCCTCTTCGGTCCCGTTGTCGGCGATGGGCACGCTTTCGCCATATCCCTTTGCGTCGATGCTCGAGGTCAGCACACGGCGCATGCGCAATTCGTCCAGCACCGCACGCGCCCGTGCGAGGCTGAGTTGCACGTTCATATCCTCGCTGCCCTGACTGTCGGTGTGGCCGCCAATCTCCATTCGGATTTCGCCGCATTTTTTCAGCACATCGGCAATATCGTCCATGATCGCGGCCCCTTGCGCGTCGATCTTGGCTGATCCCGGCTCAAAGTTGATCTTGCGCCCTGCCTGAATCGCAGCGATCTGCGCCTCGCATTCATCTGGCGTTGGAAGTCCGGCGACGGGATCAAGAGCCTCTTTGTAGGTCACGTCGATGGTATATTTCTCGGCCTCACCCAGCTTTTCCGCAAGGAACTGCGCGATCTCCGCGCTGGCACTCTTGCGGCCCGTGTTGCCCTGAACGCCGAAATTATCGGGCGTCACGGTCACGACGCCGTTCGACAGGTACGACAGAGCCTCGAGCCCGGTCAGAACCCGGATCGACCAATCGCGCGGCAACCCCTCAGCCACCCGCGCCGTCAGATGTACCGAATCCGAAGAAAACCGTGCTTTTGCAAAGCTGCGCACAGTCTCGCGGCTGGTCTCGCTGCCCACCCTTCCACGAATCAGAACCTGACCTTCGGGCGAGAGGGTGGCCACGAATTCGGGCGCTGCGGGCTGTGCGGCATCAGGGGGCGGCGGCAAGGTGGCGGTGAGGGCAAAGACCTCGGGCAATTCGGCCTCAAGCTTGCCAGCCACGTCGTCGAACAGGCTTTGTGACGTGCCCTCCGGGGCCAGGAGCGCCACATCGGCGTCGGAAAACGTGACAGTGCCGCCGCCCAGATCCGCGACCGCCGCTATGGCCAGTTCCGCCGCCCGCGCCCATTGTGGCGAGGGCACGCCCATCCCCACCACGCAATGGGCCTTGGACTGAACGCCCGCCTTGCCCGCAGCGCGCAAGATACGCTCGCGTGTCTCTTCAGTGTCGGCAGAGCAGGAGTCGAACCGCGCGCCGGTTTCGTCGATCACGAACCGCAGGGTAAAGGGTGTGATAACCGGGCGCGGGGCCGAGATGGCAAGCGCCAGCCGCACGTTGTCCGGTGCCGCGCGTGCCAGATCCGTTTCGATCCGGCGCTGCGCCTCTGTGCTGTCGACCATGGCCTTGATCTCGACCCGATCCGCGCTGACGGATATCTTGGCCCGCGGCAATTTCCCAAGCGACCTCACCGCATAGCGGAGCGCGGCGGGCCATGTCTCTGGATAGGGGTAATCCGCGGAATCGAGCAGGTCGGCCACCGTCACGTCATCGGTTTCAGACGCGATATCCGCCAAAAGCTTCTCACGATCCGTGGCGGCAGGCACCAGACCGATCAGGGAAATGCCGCTGTCATTTCGCAGGATTTCAATGGCAAAGCGCGGCGGCGCAATATCCGCCGCATCCTCGACCAGCATCTGATCAATCACCCGTGCCGCATCGACCACCGTGCCCGCCAGCGACAGCGCCTTGAACCGCAGCGCCTCGGACGGGGCGGTGCCTGCGAGAAAGAGTTGCAGACCATCCGTATCGACATCGGCCCAGACCAGCCCGACGCGATCCAGCGTATCGCGCACCGCGCGACGCGAACTGTCCTCGATGGCGCTCACGGCAAAGCCTGCGGCGACAACCGCAAGCACCGCTGCCCCGGTAAAGGTTCCTGCGATCGTGAAAGCGGATGATAAACGCATCGGGCAATGGCCAATTCATGAGTGCTGCCCACGTCTTTAGGCGCGCGGCGGCCTGAGTTCAATCACAGGAGACAGGCGACGGCGAAAAACGGCACAGGCAAGAGACCCGCATCCCGGTTGGAACGAAAGAGTTGAAGCAACCGCGCAGTATCGTCCAACCGCAAACGGCGCATCTGTCCCTGCATGTGCCAGCCCATCACCCAAGGACCGCACAGCGCCACAAGGAGTGCTGTCAGCCGCGCATCGGGCACCGCAAGAATGACGGCCACCGCCATCAGCGACACGGTCGCCACCAGAAACCACCGCAGCCAGCGAGGCGAGTTGTCCCCAAAAAGCCGCGCCGTGGATTTGACACCGATCAGAGCGTCATCTTCTGCGTCCTGATGGGCATAGATGGTGTCATAAAAGAGTGTCCAGGCAATACCCGCGAGATAGAGGATCACCGCGGGCGCTTCCAGCCGGCCGCTATGCGCCGTCCACGCAAGAAGGGCGCCCCAGTTGAAGGCGAGGCCGAGAAACACCTGCGGCCACCATGTAAATCGCTTGGCGAAGGGATAGACCGCTACAGGCAAGAGCGACAAGACGCCAAGGGTAATCGCGGCGGCGTTGAAGGTCAGAAGAATCCCGAACGCAAGCAGCGCCTGCGCCGCCATCCAGATGAGCGCGCCGCGCACCGTGACCTGACCTGCGGGAATAGGGCGCGATGCAGTGCGCGCCACAGAGCCGTCGATGTGCCGGTCGGTAATATCGTTCCAGGTGCAGCCCGCGCCGCGCATCAGAAAAGCCCCGAGGGCGCAGCCGGTAAAGATCCACAGATCGTGCCATCCCGCCTGCCCGTCCGACAGCATCGCAAGCGTCAGCCCCCACCAGCAGGGCAAGAGCAAGAGCCATGTGCCAATCGGTCGGTCCGCTCGGCTCAGCCGCAAGTAAGGGCGCGTGGCGGCAGGGGCCAGACGGTCCACCCAATTGCCAGCATAGGCATCGGCCACCTGTCCCGTGGCCTCTGGCATCTGGTTCTTTGCGGTCATATGTTGGCCCCATGAAAGCAGCGAAGATCAGGCTTTATGTAGAGCACCCGTTGGGGGAAGGGCAAACCATTCCTCTGAGTCAGCCGCAGGCGCATTACCTCTTTGGGGTGATGCGGCAAGCCCTGGGGGACGCCGTGCTTTTGTTCAATGGTGAGGCCGGGGAATGGCGCGCCGACGTGATCGAGGCAGGCAAGCGCGGCGGCGCCCTGCAGGTGGCCGAGCAGACAGCCCCGCAGCGCAATCCGCCCGACCTCTGGCTCATGTTCGCTCCGATCAAGAAGGCGCGCACGGATTTCATTGTCGAGAAAGCCGCCGAAATGGGCGCGGCGCGGATCATCCCGGTGCAGACCGAATTCACCAACGCCGAGCGTATCCGGCAGGACCGGCTTCAGGCGCATGCCGTTGAGGCCGCCGAACAATGCGGCGGCACATTCGTGCCCGAGGTCAGCGACCTGCACCGCCTCGACCGGATGCTGGCCAACTGGCCCGAGGATCGTCAGTTGATGTTTTGCGACGAGGCGCTGGCGGGTCACGCGGCAACGCTTGGCCGCGATCTGCCGCGCGGTGCGTCATGGGCCATCCTGATCGGTCCCGAAGGCGGTTTCTCGGAGGCAGAGCGCGCACGCCTCGCGGCGCTGCCGCAGGCCCACGCCATCAGCCTCGGGCCGCGCATCCTGCGCGCGGATACGGCGGCGGTGGCGGCGATGACGCTCTGGCAGACCACCTTGGGGGATTGGACATGAGCTTTATCCGTCCGCAGGCGCGCGCCGCCCTTTGGCGCTGGCGCGAGGTTTTGAGTGGGCTGGGGCTGGCCATCCTTGGCCTCTGGTGGGGGGTCGGCAGCTACGGCCTTCTGCAATGGCTGGGTTACGTGCTTCTGATCCTCGCCGGGGCGGTCCTGTTGATGGGGCTGCAACGGACACGCTTTCGCGCAGGCGCGGGCGGTCCCGGCGTGGTGCAGGTCGACGAGGGACAGGTTGCCTATTTCGGGCCTCTCACGGGGGGCGTGGTGGCGATCCGCGATCTTGACGCGCTGACACTCGATCCGACCGGCAAGCCGCCGCATTGGGTGCTGAGCACGCAAGGCGCGCCCGCGCTGCATATCCCGCTCAATGCCGAGGGCGCAGAGGCGCTCTTTGACGCCTTCGCCGCCCTGCCCGGCCTGCGCACCGAACATATGCTGTTCCAAATGCGCCGCCTGCCCGATCACCCGACTGTGATCTGGCAGAAATCGCAAAGCACCACCTCGCACCTTAGGCTGCATTGACAGTCCTGACGTTTGCCGCCAACTGTGTCGCCCGAGACACTGCCCTGATCAGGAGGCCCGAGAATGTCCATCCCACAATCCGGCGGCGGGCCGATCGAACGCCATGAGCAACTGGCCGAGTATCTGGCAAGTGGTTGCAAACCCAAGGAAGATTGGCGAATTGGCACCGAGCACGAGAAGTTCGGCTATTGCAAGGACACGCAGCGCCCCATCCCGTACGAGGGACCGCGGAGCATTCTGGCGGTGCTCGAAGGGCTGCGCGATGTGCATGGCTGGGCTCCTGTGGAAGAGGGCGGCAAGCTCATCGGGCTGGAAAAAGACGGTGCGAATGTGAGCCTCGAGCCGGGCGGGCAACTGGAATTGTCAGGCGCGCCGCTCGAGACCATCCATCAGACTTGCGACGAGGTGAACGACCACCTGCGCGACGTCAAGGACATCGCCGACAAGGTGGGTGTCGGCTTTATCGGTCTGGGGGCTGCGCCCATCTGGACGCATGAGGACATGCCGCTCATGCCCAAGGGCCGTTACAAGCTGATGGACAGCTATATGCAAAAAGTCGGCACCATGGGCCGGACCATGATGCGCCGCACCTGCACCGTTCAGGTCAATCTCGATTTTTCCTCAGAACCTGACATGGTGCAGAAGCTGCGCGTGGCACTGGCCCTGCAACCGGTGGCGACGGCGCTCTTTGCCAATTCGCCCTTTTTCGAGGGCAAACCCAACGGGCACAAAAGCTGGCGCTCCCGCGTCTGGCGCGATCTTGATCCCGCGCGCACCGGCATGTTGCCCTTTGTGTTCGAAGAGGGGTTCGGGTTCGAGGCCTATGCCGATTACGCGCTCGATGTGCCGATGTATTTCGTCTATCGCGATGGCAAGTATATCGACGCTTTGGGGCAGTCGTTCCGCGATTTCCTGCGCGGCGAGTTGCCTGCCCTGCCGGGCGAGAAGCCGACGCTGAGCGATTGGGCGGATCACCTGACCACCACCTTCCCCGAGGCGCGGATCAAGAAATTCATGGAAATGCGCGGCGCCGATGGCGGCCCTTGGCGCCGGCTCTGCGCTCTGCCTGCCTTCTGGGTCGGGCTGATGTATGATCAGTCGGCATTGGACGCGGCATGGGACATCTGCAAGGGCTGGGATGCCGCGACGCGCGATGCGCTGCGGGTGGCCGCCAGCGTGGAGGGTCTCCAGGCGCGCGTGGGTGATATTCACATGCATGAACTGGCCCGCGCGGTGCTGGACATCTCAGAGGCCGGCCTCAAGGCGCGCGCGCGCTCGGGCGGCGGCGGCATGATCCCGGACGAGACGCATTTCCTCAATGCCCTGCGCGAGAGTGTCGAGACGGGCAAGACCCCGGCGGATGAACTGCTCGATCGCTACAATGGCGATTGGAACGGCGATCTGAGCCGGATTTACGCCGATTACAGTTACTGAGGTCTGGATCAGGCCGGCAGTGCGCTGCCGGTGCGGGTCCGTGTGCGCATCAGGATCAGGACCATGATCCCGATGTTCAGGAAATTCCACGCAATGCCGTTCAGAAACGCCATGTGATAGCTGCCGGTCAGGTCATAGATCCAGCCGGACATCCAGCCGCCGATCGCCATCCCGGCAATCGTCGCCATCATCACGAAACCCACGCGTCGCCCGGCCTCGGCACTGGGCATGTATTCCCGCACGATCACGGCATAGCTGGGCACAATCCCACCCTGCGCCAAGCCAAAGACAAGGCTGACGATATAGAGCGAGGTCAGACCGCCCGACGGCAGATAGAGAAAGAGCGCCAGACATTGCAACGCAGAGCCGATCAAGAGCGTTCGCACGCCGCCCAAACGATCCGCCATCAGACCTGAGACAATGCGCGACGCGACCCCGCCCAAGAGCATGAGCGACAACATCTGTGACCCGACTGCCGGGCCGTAGCCCAGATCGACACAATAGCTCACGATATGGACCTGCGGCATCGACATCGCCACGCAGCACCCCACCCCCGCCAGACCGAGCAGAAGTGCCAGAGTGCGCGGTGAGAGGCCCGTGGCCCCGGCCCGCGCGGACGAAAGGCTATCGGCATGCGCCCGCGCCGCCATTGGCACCCGGCGGCGCAAGAGCAGAGCCAAGGGGATCACCCCCGCCACGGTCACCACCGCGAGCACCATGTATACCGCTCGCCATCCCTGCTCGGACAAGATCCCCGCAAGGATCACAGGCCAGATTGCCCCCGAGAGGTAATTGCCACTCGCGGTGATCGCCACGGCAATCCCCCGCCGCTTGAGAAACCAGAGCGAGACATCGGCAATCAGCGGCCCGAAACTGGCGGCGGTTCCAAATCCGATCAGGAATTGCAGGGCAGACAGCAACAGCACCGTCGGGCTAATGGCGGCCAGGGCCGTGGCACAGGAAATCAACAGCGCCGACCCGATCAGTGCCGTGGTAACACCGAACCGGTCCACCACCCGGCCAATTCCGAGATTGCCAAGCGCAAAACCCACCATGGTCAAGGTATAGGGCATCGAGGCCGCTGCACGGTCGACGCCAAACTCGGCCTGCATGGCGGGCATCACCACGATGATCGACCACATTCCGACATTGCCGATCATGGCAATGGCCAGTGACACGGCAAGGCGCGTCCATGCATATCGGCTGTCAAGAAGAGCGGCATCGGCATTCATGGCGCGACGATAGGACGGCGCGTGGCGACTGACCAGATGGAAAAAGCGAGGCGTGTTCAGGGGATCGACGCGGCGGCATTTTGTTGCAATCGCTATCCCGCGCTTGGCCCCGGGCGCGCGACAGGCTAACAGTTGCCGCAAAAGGAGGGCACCGCCCATGTCAACCGCCAAGACCCACACCGAGGCCCAGATCGAAACCCCGACCGAGATTGCCAGCGGCGTGATCCGGATCGAGGCCGAGGCCCTCGGCGCCCTTCACTCCGCAATGCCCGCCGATTTCGACGCGGTTGTGGCCAGCCTGCTTGAGGTCAAGGGACGGGTGATCGTCTCGGGCATGGGCAAATCCGGCCATATCGCCGCGAAAATCGCGGCAACCATGGCCAGCACCGGCACGCCCGCCCAATATGTCCACCCCGGTGAGGCAAGCCATGGCGACCTGGGCATGATCACACGGCAAGACGCGCTGATCCTGATCTCAAACTCCGGCGAAACGCGCGAACTGGCCGATATCATCGCCCATAGCCGCCGCTTTGCGATTCCGCTGATTGCCATCACGAAAAAGCCTGACAGCACCCTCGGCCAACAGGCCGATTTCCTGCTGACCCTGCCCAATGCGCCCGAGGCCTGCGCCATTGGCATGGCCCCGACCACCAGCACCACCTGCACACTGGCCTTGGGCGATGCCCTTGCCGTGGCCCTGATGCGCCTGCGCGGCTTTGAGCGTGAGAACTTCCTCGCCTTTCATCCCGGCGGCACGCTCGGCGCGCAGCTTTTGCGCGTGTCCTCCGTGATGCACACCGGCGCGGCCCTGCCCATCGTCGGCGCTGATACCCCGATGGGGGAAACCCTGATCGAGATGACCGCCAAGGGCTTTGGCGTGGCGGCTGTGGTCGAAGAGGGGCGCCTCATCGCGGTGATCACCGATGGCGATTTGCGCCGAAACCTGTCGGACCTTATGGCGCGCACCGCCGGAGAGGTGGCAACCCGAAATCCCCGCAGCATCCTGCCCGAGGCGCTCTTGTCCGAAGCACTGGGGGTCATGAACACCCACAAGATCAGCGCGCTCTTTGCCGTGGACGAGGTCGGACAATTGCGCGGCCTCGTGCATATCCACGACATCCTGCGCGCCGGGGTTGCCTGATCCCGCTTCAGGCGCTCAAGAAGCTCGCATAGGGGATATAGCGCACCGGGTCACCTGGCTGGATGGTTACGGCCCCGTCTGGCAGTTCCACCAGCCCTTCGGCCCAACTCAGGCCACTGATCCGGCCTGATCCCTCCGAGGCGAAAACCTCGACCCGGCCCTCGCGGATACGCGCACGCAGATATTCGCGGCGACCCGGTTTCTTGCGTTTCTCAAACGCAGCCGGCATGTAAAATCCTTGCGGCACGGACCACCCGGCCCCGGACAAGAGCCGCAACGCAGGCCGCGCAAAGATCAACGCACAGACGAGCGCCGCCACCGGATTGCCCGGCAGGCCAAAGACCGGCACACCCCGCCATAGACCAAGCGCCAGCGGGCGCCCGGGTTTGAGCGCGATGCGCCATTCAGCCATCGCCCCCGCCTCATTCAGCAGCGCCGAGACGTGATCCTCATCCCCCGACGACGCCCCACCCGAAGTGAGGATCGCATCGGCATTTTCGGCAGCCCGATCAAAGGCCGCACGCAGGGTCGCGCGATCATCGGGAATCCGCCCCAGATCGAGCGGGGCATAGCCCATCTGTTGCACGAGGCCCAAGAGCATCGGGCGATTGGCATCATAGATTTGCCCGTCGCTGGCGGATGCGCCCGGCTCGACCAATTCGTCCCCTGTGGAAATCACTGCCACGCGCAACTGGTCATGGATCGGCAGGTCCGACAGCCCCACGGCGGCGCAGAGTGCAAGGTCAGCAGGGGTGATGACACGGCCCGCCGCAAGCACCGGCGCGCCCTCCGCCACATCTTCGCCCGCGCGGCGGGTATTGGCACCGGGTGTGAGGCCTGCGCGAAACGCGATACGCCCCTCGCCCAAGGTCACATCCTCTTGCAGGATCACGGTATCGACGCCCGCAGGCAGCGCCGCCCCCGTCAACACGCGGATGGCATAACCCGGCGGCACCGTACCGGAATAGGGCGCGCCCGCAGCCGCGCGCCCCTGGACGAGCGGCAGCACCTGATCGCCGGTCGTCAGGCTCGCATGGGCAAAGCCATAGCCATCCACAGCCGTGTTCGCCTCGGGCGGGTTTGCCCGCGGGGCAGTAACCGGATCTGCCAGCACGCGGCCCAATGCCTGCGCCAAGGGCGCGCGGCTCTGACCCACAACAGGGCGCAGCCGGTCGCGCAAAAGGGCGAGCGCGTCGTCCACCAGCGTCCAATCCACGCCCGCTGGCAGGGCGAAGCAATCATTGCGCAGAGGCGGCGGTTTGAGCGCGTCCTCGCAGGCGGCGATCAACTCTGCCTCATGCCCCAGCCCCAGTATCCAGCCCTCCTCGGGCGCGTCCACCGCAAGCATATCGGCCAGACGGTCCGGAGACAGCCGGGCCAGAGCGCGCGCCATCAACCGCACCTGATGCGCGTCGCGAATGCCACCCTGCGCTTCGGCCCGTTTGACAGCGGGGTTGATCAGCCCCGGCCAGACCTCGACCATCGCCACGAGCTTGTCCAGCACCTCGAACGGCCAGACGGACACCTGCCCGTAGAACCTGCGCCTGAGCCGGTTAAGCACTGGAAGCCCGGTCAGGACCTGCCCGCCCACGGCGCCCGCGCCCCCCATCTGCCAGCAGGTGAAGGCCCCCTTGGCGCGCGCCTCGGCCGTGCGCCTCTCAACCATACCATGCCCCGCACGCGCATCCTTGCGCGGCAGGTCGGCGATCTCGCGCTTGACGCCATTGAACCAGAAGGGGCCCACACCGGGAAAGCGGCGATTGATCTCGCCTGCCACGTCAAAGCGGTTGTTGCCCCGCGGTCCATCCTCGATCACCGTTTCCAGCCAGTCCCAGACCGCAAAGGGATTGTCGCACCCGGTCAATCCCTGCGCAAAGCCTGCTGGGAAGCCAAAGGGAAAATCCACCCCGATCAGTAGCCTGCGGCCCGCCGTGATTTCTGTCTCGATCAAGGAAATCAGTGCCGCCTCGGCCTCGGCCCGGTTGCGCAGGTATCGCGGTGCCTCGTCCACGGTGTTGCGCGTCACCCCCAGCCAGATCGCATCCTTGCACGGTTGCGGCCCGGTGTCGCCACCGCCCGACCAATCCAGCATGGCGATTGTGTCAAACGGGGTCACAAGCCCACCTCGGCCAGGATGAAATCTGCAATTGCCTTGGTGTCGTCAAGGTCGAACAGGGGACGGTCGATGGTCAGGGCCGTATCGCTCGCCACCGCGCGGATGGTGGGGTCATCGCTTGCAATCAGCGGATTGCCGGTCTCGGCGCGAAACGCCTCGACCTTGGGGTGGCGGTCGCGCTTGTAGCCCTCGACCAGCACCAGATCGACGGGGGCAAGTTTCTGCAGCAGGGTTTCCAGGCTTGGCTCCTCGTCCTCCCGCAGTTCATGCATCAAGGCAAAGCGATTGCGCGACGCCAAGAGCACCTCGGTCGCGCCCGCGATGCGATGGCGATGGCTGTCCTTGCCAGGTTGGTCCACGTCAGAAGCATGATGGGCATGTTTCACGGTCGAGACAGTATAACCGCGTCCGGTGATTTCCGCCACCAGCCTCTCCATCAGCCCGGTCTTGCCCGCGTTCTTCCAGCCGGTGACGCCGTAAATCCTCATGCTGATATTCTCCTGCGCGCCGCGTCCAGATCCTCGGGCGTATTGACGTTGAAAAACGGATCAAGGGCATCGTCGAACACCGCCTCGCGCCCGCCGTGCTTGTCGGTCCAGAGCACGACCTTGCGCAGCCCGTCCATCAGCGCCGCGCGCAAGTCATGCCGCAACGCCGTGGGCCAGAGGCCAAAGGTGGGATGGCGGATCAGACCGCTGCCGCTCATGGATTTTGTGTCCGTATCGCCGCGCGGAGTCGCGGCAAGGACAAGGGGATGGGTCATCCCCTCTGCCGTCTGCGTGAGCTGCGGTACAAGATCGGTCGGGAAAAACGGCGTGTCGGCGGCGACGGTGACAATTGCCTCGGCCCCCTGCCCCGCAGCCCAATCGAGACCGGCCAGAACCCCCACCAGCGGCCCCGCGAAACCGGGGATGGGATCGGAGAGCACCGGCAGGCCAAAGGCGTCGAACCGCGCCGCATCACCGTTGGCATTCAGCGCCATCGTCCTCACCTGCGGCGCCAGACGGTCCATCACATGCGCAAGGATCGGACGCTCATCAAGGGCAAGCAGCCCCTTGTCGCCGCCGCCCATGCGCGTCGCCTGCCCGCCTGCGAGGATGACCCCGAGGGGGCGATTCATGCGTCTGCCCCTTTGCGGCGGTGTTTCCTGTCCTCGTCGCCCACACTCTCAGGATCCGCATCCCGCAAAAGACGCTCCTCACCCGACAGACACACAAACCGCTTGCCGCGCATCCGGCCAATCAGCGTCAGCCCCACCTGGCGCGCGATTTCCACGCCCCATGCGGTAAAGCCCGAGCGCGAAGCGAGCACCGGAATCCCCATCATCGCGGTCTTGATCACCATTTCCGAGGTCAGACGCCCCGTGGTGTAGAGCAGCTTGTCGCCGGCCGCGACGCCTTCGCTCAGCATCCAGCCCGCGATCTTGTCTACGGCGTTATGGCGGCCCACATCCTCCATATAGACCAGCGGGCGGTTGCCTTGGCAGAGCACGGTGCCATGAATGGCCCCTGCCTCGAGGTAAAGCGAGGGCGTGCGGTTGATCACGCTGGCCAAGGCATAGAGGTCCGAGGTCTTGACCGTCACCGCGGGCAGGGTCACGCCCTCCAGCCCCTCCATCATGTCGCCAAAGACGGTGCCCACGGCGCAACCGCTGGTGCGAGTTTTTTTCTTGAGCTTTTCCTCATAGCTCGTCTGACCATCGGTGCGCACCACGACGGTTTCCAACTCGTCATCATAGTCCACACCCAGAACCTTCTCTTGCGGTCCCAGCATCCCCTGATTGCGCAGAAAACCGAGCGCCAGATACTCAGGGTAATCGCCAATCGTCATGGCGGTCACGATTTCCTGCGCGTTGAGGAAAATCGTGAGCGGGCGCTCCTCGACCACCGAAATCTGCGTGCGCTTGCCCTCATGATCCATCCCTTCAACCGCGCGCGTCAGGCGCGGGGCGGCGGGATCGGGCGCAATGAGATAAGACAGAAGGTCTTCGGTCGTGGCCAATTGCATCTCCTTCTGGCATTGGGTAGGCGGTGTCAGGGCACAGGGGCAACTTAGGGGCAAGCGGTGCATAGGCAAACCACCAATTCGACCTATTGGCAAGGCGTGCGCGACGGTGCGCCCTTCATACTGGTGATTGTTCCCTTTTCGATGCTCTTTGGCGTGGTGGCAACCGAGGCCGGGCTCAACGTCTTTGAAACGCTCAGCTTTTCAGTTCTGGTGATCGCAGGCGCGGCACAATTCACCGCGCTGCAACTGCTCAGCGACGGAACGCCCACGGCGATTGCGCTCATTTCAGCCTTGGCAGTCAACCTGCGGATGGCGATGTATTCCGCCTCTCTCACCCCGTATATCGGCGGGGCAAGCTTGGGAAAACGCGCCCTTGCGGCCTATTTCACGGTGGATCAGAGCTATACCTGTGCCATCGTCGCCTTTGAGAAAAACCCCGGCTGGTCGATCTCCCAAAGGCTCGCGTATTTCTTTGGCGTGGTCACGCCCATCTGCCCGCTCTGGTATATCTTCACTCTGGTCGGCGCGCTTGTGGGCACCTCGATCCCCGAGGGGCTGGCGCTTGATTTCGCTCTGCCGATCACGTTTCTCGCGATGATCGCGCCGATGCTGCGCACGCCTGCGCATCTGGCGGCGGCCTTTGTGTCTGTGACTCTGGCGCTGGTCTTTGCGTTTCTCCCCTATAACCTCGGCCTGCTGGTCGCGGGCCTTGCTGGCATGATGACCGGCGCACAGGTGGAGCTGATCCTCGAACGACGCAAGGAGGCGCGGCTGCCATGATCGACAAGACGAGCCTCTGGACCGTGATCGTGCTCTTGGGTCTGGGCAGCTTTGGGCTGCGCTTTGTCTTTACCGGGCTGATCGGCGACCGGCCCCTGCCCGCGTGGCTCTTGCGGCACCTGCGCTACACGGCAGTCGCGGTGCTGCCCGGATTGGTGGCCCCTCTGGTGGTCTGGCCGGCGGCGACAGGCGGCGCGCTCGATGCCCCGCGCATGGCGGCGGCGCTGGTGACGCTGATCGCGGGCTATGTGCTGCGCAACGTGATCGTGGCGATCCTCTTGGGCGCGGTCACACTCTACGCCGGGCTGGCGCTGATGGGGCAGATATAAGGGCCTCAGGCAAAAATCTGCGCTGCGTGCTCAGCCATGTAAATGCGCAACCACGGCGTATAGCGCGCAGGGTTCATGCGGATCGCGGCATTGAGCGCATTCAGCGAAATCCAGCGCGTGTCCATCACCTCTTCGGGATTGGGGTTCAGGTCACAACGCGCAGGCAGGCGGCACATGAACATATCCACCACCTCATGCTCAATCAGCCCGCCCCCCACATCGGCGCGATACTCGACCTGATCGCGGTGGGTGAGAGAGAGGCCCGTGATACCCAATTCCTCGAAGAGCCTGCGATGCGCGCAAGCCAGAGGCTCTTCGCCCCAATGCGGGTGGGTGCAACAGGTGTTGGCCCAAAGACCGGGCGTATGATATTTTCCAAGTGCGCGGCGCTGGATCAAGAGATCCTCGCCCGCCATCACAAAAACCGACACCGCCTTGTGCCGCAGGCCGCGCTGATGCGCCTCGAGCTTGTCCACGGCCACCAGATCCCCGCCGATCCATGTGGGGATGAGCGCGTTCATGTGCGGGTCGCGGACACCAGCCGCGTGAGATGGGCGAGGTTTTTCAACCCGATCTTGAGATGCGCCATGGGCCGCGCCTTGACCAGTTTCTTGTTCATATAGGCCTCGAATGTCAGCCGCTGCACGTCGATGTCATGGCAGAGCGAGACAAAGCGCTCGCGCCGCTCGTCGGACCTATAATAGGCATTCTGCATCGACGCCAGAACCCGAAACACGGTCTTGTGCTCGCGCATGAAGAGTTGCCGGGCCAGTTTGAGATCGCGCGCGCGCCCCGAGGCAAGACAGGCGCTCGCCGCCGTCGCGGCCACGCGCCCCCCGACCATGGCATAATAGATCCCCTCGCCCGAGGATGGCGCAACCACCCCGGCGGCATCGCCCGCCAAGACCACGTCGCGACCATTGTCCCAGCAGTCCAGAGGCTTGAGCGGAATCGGCGCTCCTTCGCGCCGGATCGTCGGGCAATCGCTCAACCCGGAAGCCGCGCGCAGATCGGCAGTCGCCCGTTTGAGATCGACGTCCTTGACCATGCTGCCCATGCCAACACTGGCCGATTTGCCATGCGGAAACACCCAACCGTAGAAATCCGGCGAGATTGCCCCGTCGTAGATCACATCGCAGCGTTCGGGATCATAGGCCGCGGTTGCGGTGGGGGCCTCGATGATCTCGTGATAGGCGATGACATAGGGAATGCGCTCAGCCCCCGGCACTTCGTCACGTGCCACGTTCGAACGCGCCCCATCCGCACCGATGATCAGGCGTGTGGACAGGCTGCGCTCATTTCCCGTGACCTTGTCGCGGTAGATCACCGCCGGGGTTGGCCCGCTGCGGTCGATCCGCAGATAGGTGCCGGTTGCGCGCACCGCCCCGGCTTGTGCTGCACGCTGCCGCAAGAATTCATCGAAATGCTCGCGGTCCACCATGCCGACAAAGCCGTTCTCGATGGGAATATCCACATGCCGCCCTGTGGGCGAGATCATGCGCGCGGTGGTTATCTTGGCCACGAGCTGATCGTCGGGCAGATTGAAATCGGCAATGAGACGCGGCGGGATCGCCCCACCACAGGGCTTGATCCGCCCGGCACGGTCCAACAGCGCCACCTTATACCCCGAACGGGCCAGATCCTCGGCCGCCGTCGCCCCTGACGGACCGCCCCCAATCACGACGACATCAAACATGGTCATTCCCCCGGAACAAGTGTCGCGCCCCGGTCGCGACCGTGATCAATCACCCTGAGCGCCATCAGCGCCGAGAGCACGAATAGACCGGCCTCTAGAAAAAAGACCGTGCCAAACGCCGTGGCATCCGTATCGGACACAAGGCGCATGAGATCGACCGAGGCCGCCCCCACCAACCCGCCGAAACCTGCCGCCATCGCCTGTGCCGCTCCCCAAAGTCCCATGCGCGTGCCTTCGCGCGCCTCGCGCCCCTGCCCCGCAAGGGCCATCATCGCGCCAATCGCACCCACGGCAAACATACCATTGAAGAACCCGAGCACGACGACGATCGGGACGAGTGCCGTCGCCGCGCCCGAGGCCCCAAGCAGCGCAATCGCTGCAAGCGCCGAAGCCGATCCCAGACAACCCGCCACAACCCAATGCCGGATCGAGCCAAGGCGCAGCCCCGTGGCCGCAACCCCGACTGTCAGCATGCCAAGAAAGACCCCACCATTCTGCGCACCGCTGAGTTGGGTGGACTGACCGGGGGTGAAGTGAAACACCAGCCCGGCATAGGGCTCGAGGATAAGTTCCTGCATGAAATAGGCGGTCATCGACAGAAACACGAAAATCGTAAAGAGCCGCGCCTCACGCTCGGCCCAGATCTCGGCCAACCCCTCGCGAAAACGCAGGGGGTTCTCTGCGCGGGCGGGCTGCGCCCCGACACGTGCCTCGATGCCGTGAATGGCAAGCGCCGTCAGCACGACCGCGCCAATCGCCACGACACCGACGATTTCCAGCAGCAAGGCCGGGCTATAGGGATCGAGAAACCCGCCAACAACCGTCGCCGTCACGGCGATGCCGCCGATCATCATGAGCCATGTGATCGTTGCAGCGGCCGCCCGGCGGCGCGGGGCCGTCGCCGTGGCCAAGAGCGCCAGCAAGGACGTGCCCGATGCCCCGACGCCCACACCAATCAGCGCGTAGGCGAGGATCGACAGCGCCAGACCGAGGCCGAATTGTGCTTCCATCAACACCACGGCCAAAGCCGCCAGATACCCGCCCGAGGCCAGAACCGCCATCCCGCCGATGATCCACCGCGTGCGATGCCCGCTCGTATCGGACAGATAGCCCCAATTTGGCCGCGTGATCTGAATCCCGTAGTGCAGCGCCACCAGGAGGCCCGGCAACACCGCAGGCAGCGCCAATTCCACCACCATCAGCCTGTTGAGCGTCGAGGTGGTCAGAACCACAACCGCACCCAGACACATCTGCACCAGACCCATACGGAAAATCTGTAGCCAGCTCAGCGTCATGGCGCACCTCCGATCATGCGCAGGGCAAAGGCCGCGATCATCATGCCAGTGACATAGGCCATCACCCCGGTCCCGTTATACCAGGGCGCGCGGCCCTTGGGATCAGAGAGCAGGATACGCATCGCCCAGAATTGGCCAAGCACAAGCACGCCAATTGCGGCAGCATGCCACGGGCGTCCCCAGGCGAGCAAAAGACCGATCACAGCCAGTTGCGGCAGGGCCATGACGGCACAGGCCACCCGCGCCGCACGCTCCGGACCAAGTGTGACGGGCAAGGAATTGACGCCCATCTGACGGTCGCCCTCCAGTGCCTTGAAATCATTGAGCGTCATGATGCCATGCGCGCCGATGGCATAGAGCGCCGCAATCGCGATGACCGGTCCGCTTGGTGCGCCTGCCGCCAGCACCGCCGCCCCGGTGAACCACGGCAGCCCCTCATAGCACAGCCCGACAAGGCCCGGTCCCCAGACACCCGATCGCTTGAGCCGCACCGGCTCTGCCGAATAGGCCCAGGCCGCCAGCACGCCGAACACCGTCGCGCCAAACCCCCAGGGTCCGAGAAAGGCGCCTATCCCCAACGCCAGCACCGACATCGCAAGTGCGACCCACAACCCCCAACGCCCGGGTACGCGGCCCGAGGGGATCGGGCGATGCGGCTCGTTGATCGCGTCCACATGCCGGTCGCACCAGTCATTCGCCGCCTGACTCATGCCACAGACCACCGGGCCCGCAAGCACCATGCCAAGGATCACCAAGCCCCAATTGTTCAGGGGGGAAACACCCGACGAGATCACACCACACAAATAGGCCCAGATCGGGGGGAACCATGTGATCGGCTTGATAAGGGTCAGCAGGGCACGAGGCTCTGGCAGGCGGCGCACGATGTGTAAGGACGCTGTGACACTCATGGTGTCAATTAAACTATACAATCCATCGTGAGGGAAGCGGATTCTCGAGAGAAGGCACGCAAATCGGCCTATTCATCATCCTGCGCGTTGATCAAACCGAACTTGCGCAGCTTGACATAAAGGCTCTGACGCGACAGGCCCAGCATTTCGGCCGCAGCGACCCGGTTGTTGTTGGTCAACCGCACAGCGGTTTCGATGCACATCTTTTCGACCACATCCGACGTCGCGGATACCAGTTCCTTGAGCGAGGCAGTGCCGACAAGGTCCATCACATTGCGCATCGCCTCTTCGCTGACCACTGCAGAGGCTTCTTCAAGACTGGGCAGATCGCGTGGGCTGGTGTCACGGATGATAAGTCCGACGCCCAGATCGGCATTGCGCCCGCGCAACCGCGCGGCGGAAATATCCACCGACGTGCGCGTGCCCACGATGCTCTGCACCTGGGCTGCATAGCTGCGCATCCGGCCTGTCTTGCGGGTATTGTCGAGAATAAGCTTGAGATCGACACTGCCGCGCGACAGGAAATCCGCCATCGAGCGACCCTGCACATCACGCAATTGCGCGGCATCGGACAGCACCAAGAAGCCCTCGTTCGCATCCCGAACCATACCATTGGCGTCGAGCAACACGATCGCATCGCTGGCCGCCTCGAAGAGCGCCGTGAGCGACTGCGCCGACTCGGGGCGTGCCGCCTCTTCATCCTCGACCGGCGCCATACGGCACAGCATCAGCACCTCACCCGAGGCGCGAAAGAAATCCGGGCTCAACTGCACCAGACGCCCATTGCGCCGCGCCACCGCCTCGACCCCCGTGATCTCGTCCGAGGCCGCCGCAGCGCGCAACTGGTCCATGAACCCGCCCCGGCGCTGCCCCTCGAAGGCCTGCGCAAAGGCATTGCCCGCCAGCACGTCCCGCTTGGACCCAAGCAAGAGTGCGCCCGCGGAATTGATGTCACGAATGCGTCCCTGATCCGGCTCGACCAGCACAAGCGGTGTCTCCGAGGCCTCAAGCACAACCCGGTAACAGGTCTCGATGCCGCGAAACTTTTCGAGTTCGCGCTCGCGCGCCATCTGCTCGCGCACAAGGCGTTGCTGAATTTCCGCCAGAGGCTGCATGTCGCGCCCCAGCAACAGAATACCACCACTGTCAGCCTCGCGATGCAGCGTGTAGCGGACCGGGAATTCCCAGTTCGCGTTATCACGGTGGTTCAATTCGATGGGACGCGGCAGAGCATCGGGATCAGCGCGCATCTCGGCCAGTCGGCCATCAAACTTGGTGCGGCTTTCGGTCGTCAGGAAATTGCGGAAATCCCGCCCCACCCAATGCTCCAGACTGCCAAGCTCTGGCAACTCCGGACTCACGGAAATGGCGGCCACACGCGACTTGTCATCAAGCATCACCGCGATGTCGGATGCCTGCTCGATCAAGCGATCTACACTTGATGATCCGGGCAATCCACCCGTTAGGGGCCGCTCAGACGTCCTGTTCTGCTTCGTCACGCTGCTATCCCAACTCTCGCGCGCAGGGCGCGCGGATTACGTGTTTGCGTCGATTGACAACGGATCAACTACGGATGCAAGACCGCACAGCTCAATCGCCTCTCGTGCTGTCCGTACTGCAAAATCCGCACCAGTCCGCTTTTCCACTTCCCCCGGCTTGTCCACCAAACGCCCCCCGATGACGATGGGCGGACAACTGTCCAAATTAGAACGTAGGTAATCTATCAATTCCGTCAATTGTTCAAGCGTTTTCAGACTGCCCGCCGTGATACCGGCCATAACGAACCTGCCAGAGCCCAGCAGGTGTTTCAGCTCCTTATCCTCAAGCCCGATGGCCATGTGAACCCAAATACCATGCCGGCGGAACTGATCCGCCGCGACAAATGCGCCGATCGAGTGATCCTCGAACGTCGGCACAATCATCAGCACCGACTGCCCAAGCGGAATGCTGCGATCCATCCAGCCGCCCATATCCCCCGCGTCGCGCGACCGAAACAACTCCTGAAGCCGCGCCGCGCCCACGGTCACATCGACAAAGCTGGCCTTGTCCTGCACCCACATTTCGCCAAGGAAGCGCGCCGCGTCCGGCACATAGGTCTGGTAAATATCTTTGGACGAAATCCCGTTGGCCATCATGGCGGCAATGACGCGCTGATGCGCCATCTCGGAGTCGTCGGTCAAAGCCGCACAGAGCCTCGTAATCCACTCGGCTTTGCTCTTCGGAATATCCCCACCCTGCTTGTCGAGCGCCACTTTGCGCAAGGCGGACTCGACAAGAAATCTTATCCCTGATGCTTGCGGACCAGACCCGCTGTCGTCGGGTTCCCTCATGCCTTGCCCTCCCAGGCGACCCTACCATCCCGCGAACCTCTGCGTATCGCTATACTGCGAATCGCGCACGGGACAAAGGGGGGCGCGTTTCCTGCTCCGTGTCTCCAGTCTGCGGGCGCAAAGGCCAAATGTCAAATTATCCTGACAGGATCAGGCAAGAAATCGGGCCAACGCACCAATTCACCGGGATCTCGGACAAACCGCCCACAGCTTCACAAATATTGTGCACAAAAATAGCGCATAGCAGCACTCCCTGCCACCTTGAACGGCAGAAGTCCATTTTTCATTACAGTTCGCTCACCTTCAAAAGTGTAAATTATAATTGACACATTTGACCTTCGAGTCGTAGCATTGGAACAGGCCAGAGGCACGGGACCGGAGGGGATATGGCGCGGCAGGCGCATCATCAACAAGCGACCGGGGCGCTCTACACCGCCGCAGAGCGTGAACGCCGCGACGCAACGGTCTGGACCCTGGTTCAAGGTATTCTCGCACCGCTGCAATTCCTGGTCTTCCTGATCTCGCTCGGGCTCGTTCTGCGCTACCTCGTCACCGGCGACGGATTTGCTGCCGCGACCTGGTCCATCGTGATCAAGACCGGCGTGCTATACCTCATCATGGTGACCGGCGCGATCTGGGAAAAGGTGGTGTTCGGCCAATACCTCTTTGCGCCTGCCTTCTTCTGGGAAGACGTGTTCAGCTTTGGCGTCATCGCCCTGCACACCGCCTATCTCTGGGCGCTCTGGACCCACGCACTGACCCCCCAAGCCCTGATGGGTCTCGCGCTCGCGGCCTATGCGGCCTACGTCATCAATGCCGGACAATTCCTGTGGAAGCTGCGCATGGCGCGCCTTCAGGCAGGAGAGGCGGCATGAGCTTTGACACGCCTCCCAGCACAGGTTGCCGCGACGCCCCCGTGTTGCGCGAGCGCGGTCAGCACGAGGTGTTTTGCGGTCTGACCGGCATCATCTGGCTGCATCGCAAGATGCAGGATGCGTTCTTTCTTGTGGTCGGCTCGCGCACCTGCGCGCATCTGCTGCAATCCGCCGCTGGCGTGATGATCTTTGCCGAACCCCGATTCGGCACCGCCATTCTGGAAGAAACCGACCTCGCCGGCCTCGCCGATGCTCAGGCCGAGCTGGAGCGAGAGGTTGCTCGCCTGATCGCGCGCCGGCCCGACATCCGGCAACTCTTCCTCGTGGGCTCCTGCCCGTCCGAAGTGATCAAGCTCGATCTCGCCCGTGCCGCCGAACGGCTGAGCGCGCAGCACGCCCCGCATGTGCGGGTGCTGAACTATTCCGGCTCTGGCATCGAAACCACCTTCACCCAGGGCGAGGATGCCTGCCTTGCCTCCATGGTCCCCTCGCTGCCCGAAACCGATGCGCGCCAGTTGATGCTGGTGGGTGCCCTACCCGATGTGGTCGAGGATCAGGCCCGCGACCTCTTGGCCCAGATGGGGATCACCGATGTCGCGATCCTGCCCGCGCGCCGGGCGGATGATCCGCTGAGCGTGGGTAAAAACACTGTCTTCGCCCTGCTGCAGCCCTTCCTTGGCGATACGCTCGCGGCGCTCGAGCGGCGCGGCGCACGGCATATCCCGGCCCCCTTCCCCTTTGGCGCCGAGGGCACGACCGGCTGGTTGCGCGCCGTGGCCGATGAATTTGGCGTGGATGCCGCGACATTCGAACGTGTCACCGCCGCCCCGCGCACCCGCGCCACCCGCGCCGTGGCCCAAGCCGCCGAAAGCCTGCGTGGCAAGTCGATCTTTTTCTTCCCCGACAGCCAGCTTGAAATCCCGCTTGCACGGTTCCTGACTCGCGAATGCGGCATGCGCGCCGTCGAAGTGGGCACGCCTTTCCTGCACAAACACATCCTCGGCCCCGATCTCGACCTGCTTGAGGCAGGCCCGCAACTGACCGAAGGTCAGGATGTCGAGCGTCAACTCGACCGTTGCCGCGCCGCTCAGCCCGATCTGACCGTCTGCGGTCTGGGCCTTGCCAACCCGCTAGAGGCCGAGGGGCTGGCGACCAAATGGGCGATCGAGCTGGTCTTTACCCCGGTGCATTTCTACGAACAGGCAGGCGATCTGGCGGGGCTTTTCTCGCGCCCGATGCGGCGCCGCGCGGCTCTCAAACTGGGGGCAGCATCATGAAGCTTACGCTTTGGACCTATGAAGGCCCGCCGCATGTCGGCGCGATGCGCGTCGCAACCGCGATGAAGGGGCTGCATTACGTCCTCCACGCACCGCAGGGCGATACCTACGCCGACTTGCTCTTTACCATGATCGAGCGGCGCAACCACCGCCCGCCCGTCACCTACACCACCTTTCAGGCCCGCGACCTTGGGGCTGACACGGCCAATCTCTTCAAAACCGCCTGTCAGGCTGCCTATGACCGGTTCCAGCCAGAGGCGATGATCGTCGGCGCCTCCTGCACCGCCGAACTCATTCAGGACGACCCCGGTGGCATGGCCGAGATGATGGGCCTGCCCGTCCCGGTCATTGCCCTCGAACTGCCCAGCTATCAGCGCAAGGAAAATTTCGGCGCGGACGAGACCTTCTTTCAGATCACCCGCGCACTGGCTAGACCGGTCGAAAAAACCGCCCATGTCAGCTGCAATCTGATCGGACCGACGGCCCTCGGCTTTCGCCACCGCGATGACATCACCGAACTGACCGGCATGCTGGCCGACATGGGCGTCACCGTGAATGTCTGCGCCCCCTATGGTGCGTCCCCCTCTGACATCGCCCGCCTCGGGGCGGCCCATTTCAACGTGCTGATGTATCCCGAAACCGGCGAGAGCGCTTGCCGCTGGATGGAGCGGGAGCTCGGTCTGCCCTACACCAAGACCGTTCCCATCGGCGTCGGTGCCACCAGAGATTTCATTCGTGAAGTCAGCACCTTGGCCAATGTTCCTCAGGCAATGGATGAAGAACGCCTGCGCCTGCCCTGGTATTCGGCCAGCGTTGACAGCACCTATCTGACGGGCAAGCGCGTGTTCATCTTTGGCGATGGCACCCATGCCGCCGCCGCTGCCCGCATCGCCCGTGACGAGATGGGGTTCGAGGTGGTCGGCCTTGGCTGCTACAACCGCGAAATGGCGCGGCCCCTGCGGGCACTGGCCAAGACCTACCGGCTCGAGGCGCTGATCACCGACGACTATCTCGAGGTTGAGGCCGCGATCGAGGCCGCCGCCCCCGAAATGATCCTCGGCACCCAGATGGAGCGGATGATCGGCAAACGGCTGGGTATCCCCTGCGCCGTGATCTCTGCGCCTGTGCATGTTCAGGATTTCCCGGCCCGCTATTCCCCGCAGATGGGGATCGAGGGGGCCAATGTAATCTTTGATACTTGGGTGCACCCGCTGGTGATGGGGCTCGAAGAGCACCTCTTGCATATGTTCCGCGACGATTTCGAATTCCACGACGCCGCAGGTGCCAGCCACCATGGCGGGCAGCATGTGGCGAGGGACGCCGCCAAGGACATCGCAGAGCCTCCGGCCCCTGCAAATGCACCGGCCAAGCCCGGCGACGTTCTGGTCTGGCTGGCCGACGCCGAGCGCGAGTTGAAGAAGATCCCCTTCTTCGTGCGCGGCAAGGCCCGGCGCAACACCGAGATTTTCGCCTCGCAAAGGGGGCTGAACGAAATCGGCATCGACACGCTTTACGAGGCAAAGGCCCATTATGCGCGATGACGTGATCCCCCCGGCCGCGACAGCCCCTTACCGCGTCGTGATCCTCACGCTGGATGCCCATGCGGCAGGGGCCTGCGCGCGGGTGGCCGAGAGGATGGCGGCGGAATTTCCCGGCCTCACGCTCAAGGTCCATGCCGCCGCCGAATGGGGCGAGAATCCAACGGCACTCGACGCCGCCCGCGCCGATATCGCGCGCGGCGACCTGATCCTCATAAGCCTGCTTTTTCTCGAAGATCACATCCGCGCGATCTTGCCGGACCTGCGCGCACGGCGCGATCACTGTGACGCGATGATCGGCATCATCGCCGATGCCCAGATCGTGAAACTGACCCGCATGGGCACGCTCGACATGGCCGCCCCCGAAACCGGTGCGCGCAAGCTGATCAAGCGCCTGCGCGGCACCGACAAGCCGTCGGCGGAGTCTGGCGAGAAGAAGATGAAGATGCTGCGTCGCCTGCCGCGCATCCTGAAATATATCCCCGGCAAGGCGCAGGACCTGCGCGCATGGTTCCTTGTCATGCAATACTGGCTCGGCACCTCGGACGACAACATCGAGGCCATGCTGCGGTTCCTGATGTCGCGCTATGGCCACGAGGCCCGCTTTCGCGCGCTGCGCGCCCCCGCCCCGCAGGATTACCCCGAGGTGGGTCTCTACCATCCCGACCTGCCCGAGCGGATCACGACCGACCTCACCCGCCTGCCCGCACCCCACGAGGCAACGGGCACGGTCGGCCTCTTGGTCATGCGAAGCTATGTCCTCTCGGGAGATCACGCGCATTATGACGCGGTGATCCGGGCGTTCGAGGCGCGCGGCCTCAAGGTGATCCCGGCCTTTGCGTCGGGGCTTGATGGCCGCCCGGCGGTCGAGCGGTTCTTCGAGGGACGTGTCGATACGCTGGTATCGCTGACCGGCTTCAGCCTCGTGGGCGGCCCCGCGTATAATGACAGCGCAGCCGCAGTCGATGTTCTGAGCCGCCTTGACGTTCCTTACGTCGCCGCCCATCCGCTCGAATTTCAGACCCTTGCCCAATGGGCCGGATCGGCGGGCGGGCTGGGACCGATCGAAACAACCATGCTGGTGGCCCTGCCCGAAATCGACGGTGCCACGAACCCCACGGTCTTTGCCGGGCGTCATGGCGATACGGCCTGCGACGGCTGCGCGCGCCGCTGCACCGGCGGCGGGGCCAAGGCGATGGCCCCCTGCCCCGAGCGGATCGACATTCTGGCGGCGCGGGTCGCGCGGCTGGCGCATCTGCGCCGGCAAGAGGTGGCGACGCGCCGCGTGGGCATTGTGCTCTTCGGCTTTCCGCCCAATGCCGGGGCGGCGGGTACGGCGGCCTATCTCGATGTCTTTCAATCGCTGCACAACATGCTGCATGCCATGGCCGCGCGCGGCTATGACCTGACCCCGCCCGCAACGGTCGAAGACCTGCGCCGCGCGGTTCTAGAAGGGAGCGCCCGCCAATACGGGCAAGAGGCCAATATCGCCGCGCATGTCAGCGCCGATGACATTGTGGCAGGCACGCCCTGGCTGCGCGAGATCGAGGCGCAATGGGGCGCAGCCCCGGGCAAGGTGCAATCGGACGGGCGCGGGGTGTTCATCCTCGGCGCCGAGTTCGGCAATGTCTTTGTCGGGCTGCAACCGGCCTTTGGCTACGAGGGCGACCCGATGCGCCTATTGTTCGAGCGCGGATTTGCCCCGACCCATGCGTTCACGCAATTCTACCTCTGGCTCAAGACCGGCTTTCAGGCCGATGTGCTCTTGCATTTCGGGATGCACGGCGCGCTGGAATTCATGCCGGGCAAACAGGCCGGACCGGGGGCAGCCTGCTGGCCGGACCGGCTGATTGGCGACATGCCCAATGTCTATCTCTACCCCTCCAACAACCCCTCCGAGGCGAGTCTGGCCAAGCGCCGCACAGGGGCTGTGACGGTGACGCATCTGACGCCGCCCTTGGCCGCCTCGGGCCTCTACAAGGGGCTCGCGGAACTCAAGGACAGCCTCAAGCGCTGGCGTGAAATGGCGGGCGACGCGCCCGAGCGCGAGGAATTGCGCGCCCTGATCGCCGAGCAGGCCGTGACGGTCGACATGGCCGGGCGCGACCCCGACACACTCTGGCTCAAACTGCTGGAAACCGAGGATGCGCTGATCCCCGAAGGCCTGCATGTGCTGGGTCGTCCCATGAGCGCCGAGGCGCGCGCCGGATATCTCGAGATCATGGACGGCAGCGATGCCGAAACACGGGCGCGGGTGGATACCCTCTTGCAACAGGAAACCGAGATTGCGGCGCTCTTGCGCGCCCTGGGCGGGCGCTTCACCCCGCCCGTGCCCGGCGGCGACCTGATCCGCTCGGCCGATATCCTGCCCACAGGGCGCAATATCCATGCCTTTGATCCCTTCCGCATGCCCACCGAATTCGCCTGCCGCGATGGCGCGCGTCAGGCGGCACGCCTGCTGGAAACCCACAAGAGCCTGCCGCGTTCGGTGGCTCTCGTGCTCTGGGGGTCGGACAATATCAAATCGGACGGCGCGCCCATGGCACAGGCATTGGCGCTGATGGGGGCCAAGCCGCGGTTCGACTCCTTCGGCCGCCTCTCAGGTGCGGACCTGATCCCGCTCGAGGTGCTGGGCCGCCCGCGCATCGACGTGATGATGACGCTCTCGGGCATTTTCCGCGACCTGCTTCCCTTGCAGGTGCGGATGCTGGCCGAGGCGGCGCTGGTGGCAGCCGGCGCCGATGAGCCCGACGAGATGAACTATATCCGCGCCCATGTCCGCGCACAGATGGCCAAAACAGGCTGCGATCTGGAAACGGCGGCACTGCGGGTGTTCTCGAATGCCGAGGGCGCCTATGGCTCGAACGTCAATCAGTTGGTCGACAGCTCTGCCTTTGACGATGAGGATGAGCTGGCCGACGCCTATCAGGCGCGCAAGGGCTTTGCCTACGGCGTCAACGGCAAGGCCACGGCGCAAAGCGCGCTTTTGCAGGCGGCGCTGGAACGGGTCGAGGTGGCGTATCAGAACCTCGAGTCGGTCGAACTCGGTGTCACCACCGTGGACCATTATTTCGACACGCTGGGCGGGATTTCCCGCGCCGTGCGCCGGGCGCGCGGCGGCCAGGAGGCCGCGATCTACATCTCCGACACCACGCGCGGCACAGGCACCGTGCGCACACTCGCCGATCAGGTGGCGCTTGAAACCCGTGCCCGCTCGCTCAACCCGAAATTCCACGAAGGCCTCTTGCGCCACGGGGCCGAAGGCGTGCGCCAGATCGAGGCGCATGTGACCAATACGATGGGCTGGTCGGCCACCACCGGACAGGTGGAGCCTTGGATCTATCAGCGGATTTCCGAAACCTTCGTGCTTGATGAGGCGATGCGCAAACGGTTGAGCGATCTCAACCCGGTGGCCTCGTCGCGCATGGCCAACCGTCTGCTGGAGGCACATGACCGCGCCTATTGGCAAACAGATGCCGCGACCCTTGCAGCACTCCAATCCGCAGCGGCGGCGATGGAGGATCGAATGGAAGGGGTGGCGGCAGAATGACCAGGCTTTTCGAGTGTGACCTCTGCCGGAGTGGGGGCCAGCCCCCACACCCCCGAGGTATTTTTCGCCAGATGAAACACAAGATCACGGCACAAGCCGATTGGAGGACCATATGAGCCCGCGCGACGACATTCCCAACCTGAGGGGACAGGACGGCGAGGGATCGGTGCAAGTGCATCAGGACGCCGATATGAAGATCGAAGGCGCCAAGGTGTTCTCGGTCTATGGCAAGGGCGGCATCGGCAAATCGACCACCTCGTCCAACCTCTCGGCGGCCTTTGCCGCCATGGGCAAACGCGTGTTGCAGATCGGGTGTGATCCCAAGCATGACAGCACCTTTACCCTCACCGGCCAGTTGCAGCCGACGGTGATCGACATACTCAAGAGCGTGGATTTCCATGCCGAGGAGTTGCGCCCCGAGGATTTCGTGACCGAGGGCTGGGGCGGCGTGAAATGCGTCGAGGCCGGTGGCCCCCCTGCCGGGACCGGATGTGGCGGCTATGTGGTGGGCCAGACGGTCAAGCTCTTGAAACAGCATCATATGCTCGATGATGCCGATGTGGTGATCTTCGACGTGCTGGGCGACGTGGTCTGCGGTGGCTTTGCGGCACCTTTGCAGCACGCCGACCGCGCCCTGATCGTCACCGCCAATGATTTCGACAGCATTTATGCGATGAACCGGATCATCGCCGCCGTGCAGGCCAAATCCGCGAACTACAAGGTGCGGCTGGCGGGCTGCGTGGCCAATCGCTCGCGTGCGACCAACGAGGTCGACCGCTATTGCGATGTGGTGGGGTTCAACCGCATCGCCCATATGCCCGATATCGACGCCATCCGCCGCTCGCGCCTCAAGAAGAAAACTCTGTTCGAGATGGATCTGGATGACGAGGTGCAGATGGTACGCGACATCTACACGGGCCTTGCCCAGCATCTCTGGAACGGCACCGATCCCCTGGCCCCCTCACCGATGGAAGACCGAGACATCTTTGAACTGCTGGGGTTCGATTGATGCGGGATTTCGGCGCACCTCCGGCCCTTGGGGCACCGCAAGATGACTGGACGCAGACGCGCGACCGGGTCGAGACCTATTTCGACCGCACCGCGACCCAGGTCTGGGAACGGCTGACAAGCGATGCGCCGGTGTCGAAGATCCGCCAGACGGTGCGGCTCGGACGCGACCGGATGCGCGCGCAGATGCTGGCGCGGCTGCCGCAGGACATGCGCGGGCTTCGCGTTCTCGATGCGGGTTGCGGTGCCGGGCAGATGACGGCGGAACTGGCGGCGCGCGGCGCCGAGGTGATGGCGGTGGATATCTCCCCTGCCCTCATCGAGGTGGCGCGACGGCGCTTGCCGGACGCGCTCATGCCGCGGGTCAGCTTGCACGCCGGTGACATGCTCGACCCCGCCCTTGGGCGGTTTGATCACGTCCTCGCGATGGACAGCCTGATCTATTACACGGACGCGGACCTCGCGCGCGCGCTAGATGCGCTGGCGGCACGCACCACCGGCACGGTGATCTTTACCGTCGCCCCGCGCACCCCGCTTCTCATGGCGATGTGGCGCATGGGCAAGCTTTTCCCGCGCGCCGACCGCTCGCCCAGCATGGTGCCCCATTCCGCCAAACGGCTGCAACAGGCGCTGCGCTATGCCGGCAGCACCGCCAGCCTGCGCCCGCTGGGCCGCGTGACCTCCGGCTTTTACATCTCTCAGGCGATGGAGGTTCACAGATGAACACGCGCCGCCCCTCTCCGCTGATGGCGCTTACCACGCGCTGGCTGCCCTTTGCCGATGCGGCGAGCGAGGGTCTGCCGCTCGGGCAGCTTCTGCGCCTGTCGCTCTTTCAGGTGTCGGTGGGGATGGCGACGGTGCTCCTGCTGGGCACGCTGAACCGGGTGATGATCGTCGAGCTTTCGGTTCCGGCCCTTGTGGTTGCGGCCATGATCGCGCTGCCGGTGCTGATTGCGCCCTTCCGGGCGTTGATGGGGTTCCGGTCAGACACACACCGCTCGGCCCTGGGTTGGAAACGTATTCCCTATCTCTGGTTCGGCTCGCTCTGGCAGATGGGCGGCCTTGCGGTCATGCCCTTCGCGCTCCTGGTTCTTTCGGGCCAGCAAGAGGTGGGGCCGACCTGGGCGGGCGAGGTGCTGGCGGCACTGGCGTTCCTCATGACCGGCCTCGGCCTGCACATGACACAGACGGCCGGTCTTGCCCTCGCGAGCGACCGCGCCACGGATGAGACCCGCCCCCGGGTCGTGGCGCTGCTTTACGTCATGTTCCTCCTGGGCATGGCGATTTCGGCCATCGTCATTGGCTGGCTCTTGCGGGATTTCGCGCCCTTCACGCTGGTGCGCGTGGTTCAGGGGGCGGCGTTGGCAGGCATCCTGCTGAACCTTGTGGCCCTCTGGAAACAGGAAAAGCTCAACCCGATGAGCCGCGAAGAGCGTGCGGCCCCGCGCCCCGAATTCCGCGCGGCCTGGCAGGATCTGATGGCGGGGGGCACCGCAGGGCGCCTTCTGGCGGTGGTCTTTCTTGGCACCATGGCCTTCAACATGCAGGACGTGCTGCTCGAACCCTATGGCGGCGAGGTGCTGGGGCTGTCCGTGTCCTCCACCACGATGCTGACCTCGATCTGGGCGATTGGCGCTCTGCTGGGCTTTGGATTTGCAGGCCGCGCACTGTTGCGAGGGGCCAATACCTACCGCATGGCGGGCACCGGCCTCTTGATCGGGATCGCGGCCTTTTCGACCGTGATCTTTGCCGCGCCGATGCAGGCGCCTGCACTCTTTTTCGCCGGGGCGGGCCTGATTGGCCTGGGCGGCGGGCTTTTCGCGGTCTCGACCCTGACCGCCGCCATGACCCTTGCCGCAAGCGGCATGACCGGAAATGGCCTGGCGCTCGGGGCCTGGGGCGCGGCGCAAGCGACGGCGGCGGGTCTCTCGATTGCCATCGGCGGTGGTGTGCGCGACGTCGTCAATCATCTCGCCCTTTCGGGGCAGATGGGCGAGGCGCTGAGCACCCCCGCCACCGGCTATTCCGTCGTCTATCACGGGGAAATTGCCCTTTTGTTCATTACCCTTGCCGTGCTCGGCCCGCTGGTGCGGTTCAAGCAGTCCGGCAGCACAAGCCAATCCGGGGGCGGCCGTATCGGGCTGGCCGATTTCCCCACATGACCTGCGATCGCTCGAAAGGAGACTGACATGACCGAGCCGTTCTTTGGAAATTTTGATCTCGCAAGCCTCTCGCTCTGGCTGTTCTACGGGTTCTTTGCCCTGCTGATCTTTTACATCCAGCGCGAAAACATGCGCGAAGGCTATCCGCTCGAGGATGACGACGGCAGGCCGTCGGCCAACCAGGGGCTGTTCCCGCTGCCCGGCGACAAGACCTTCAAACTGCCGCATGGCCGGGGCGAATTGACCGTGCCCTCGGGGCAAAACCCGGACCGCAGCGATCTGGCGCTGGAAAAGACCGCCGCGGGCAATGGCTTTCCTTTCGCCCCCACCGGCGATCCGATGGCCGACGGGGTTGGCCCTGCGTCTTGGGCGCCGCGCCGCGATGTGCCGGAACTGGATGGCCATGGGCACCCCAAGATCGTGCCGATGGCCGCGACCGAGCACTTCGTGGTGGCCGCAGGGCGCGATCCACGCGGGCTGCCCGTTGTGGCGGGTGACGGCGAGATCGTGGGCAAGATCAGCGACATGTGGATCGACGAACCCGAGCAACTGGTCCGCTATCTGGAAATCGAACTGGCCGCGCCGCATGGCGAGGGCAAGCGTCTGGTGCCGATCACCTTTACCCGGATCAAGTCCGACCGCGTCAATGTCCGTTCGATCTTTGGCAAGCATTTCGGCGGCGTGCCGCAACATGCCTCACCGCGCCAAGTGACCCTGCTCGAAGAGGACAAGATCAGCGGCTATTACGGCGGTGGCACCCTTTATGCCAGCGACGCCCGGCAAGAGCCGCAGCTGGGATAAGGAGCCAGGACAATGAGCCACGACGATTTTGCCGTTGAGCCCGTAAGGGGCCTGCCCGAAACTCCGCCCGAGGGCGAGCGTATTCTCTGGCAGGGGGCCCCCAACTGGTGGCGGTTGAGTGTCGAGGCGCTCAGCCTGCCGTGGGTGGCGGGCTATTTCGTCGTGCTCGCGGTCTGGCGGTTCATCACCATGATGGACCAGATGCCGCTCATCACGGCCTTTGCCGCCGCCCTGCCGCTCGTGATCATGGGCGGGGTGGTCTGCCTCATGCTCATGCTGGTGGGCTATGTTCAGGCGCGCGCCACGGTCTACACGATCACCAACCGCCGCGTGGCCATGCGCATCGGGGCGGCACTGACCGTCACGCTCAACCTGCCCTACACGCAGGTCGGGCGCGCCGACCTCAAGCTGGGCAAGGGCGGCACCGGCACCATCGCGCTCGACCTGATGGGCGACACCCGGCTCAGCTACCTTGTGTGCTGGCCGCATGTGCGCCCCTGGGTCATGCGCCGCACCCAGCCTGCGCTGCGCTGCATCCCCGAGGCCGCCAAGGTTGCGCATCTGTTGGCCGAAGCGGCGGAAACCCGTGTTGCCACGCCCAAGATCGCCCGCACCGCGCCGCAGCGCGCCATCGCGGCCGAGTGAACAGGAGCGGATAAGATGACCGATACAAGCGCCCCCCGATACAAGGCCCCGCCAGACCGCGATCTCGTGCCGCGCGTGATGATCCGCGCGATGCTGGGGCTGGTGCTGGCGGTACTGGCGCTGGTCACTTATGCGCGCCTCACCGATGCCCCGCTGGTTGCCACCCCGCCCGAGAGCGAGATCGTGCTGGAACGTCATGTGTTCCTGAGCGGCACCATGGGGGGCGCGGCCACGATCCTTGATGCCAATGGCACCCTGATTGCAAGTCTCTCACCAGAGGAGGGTGGCTTTGTCGCCGGCGTGTCCCGCGTTCTCGACCGCGAGCGCGCCAAGCATGGCGTGGCCCTAACCGGCCCCGTGACGATCATTGCCCGCAAGGATGGCCGCCTCTCGGTCTACGACCCCTCGACCGGATGGGGCGCGGATCTGATGGGCTTTGGCCAGACCAATGCGATGGCCTTCACCAAACTTTTGACCCGCTAGGAAAGGATCACCACCATGGGACTTCTGACACGCGAATTTGAACGCGCCCCCTGCACGGTCGAAATCAGCCACTGTTTCGAGAGCCTGCACGCCCATGTGCGCTTCAACAACGGCACCACCGTCTATCCCGGCGACAGCGTCAAGGTTCACGGCCCCGAGATCATGGCCCCCTACGGCATGGTCGTGCGCGAAGACCGCGAAGCCACGATCATCCGCGCGAGCGCGCTGGAACGCCTCTGGACCCGCCTGACGGGGGATTTCGAGGTGATGGAACTCTGTGAATTCTCCTTCTCCGATGAGGTGACGCTATGAATATCGCCGTCAAACATTCCGCCGACGCCACCACCGTCGAAGAGGGGCTCGCCATACAGGAGGCGAATGCCAAATTCGACAGCAAGGCCGCCACCGACCTCGCGATGCAGAACACCCTGCTCACGCCGCGCTTTTACACCACCGATTTCGACGAATTGGATGCCATCGACGTCTCTTCGGTGCGCGAGGACTGGGACAAGCTCATCGCGCAGATGGAGGCGGACCCCAACAAGGGCCATTTCAAGAAGAACGAAGATTGGGATCATGTCGATTGGGAGGGGATGGAGCCAAAACTCAAGAAAGAGTTCATCGACTTTCTCGTCTCCTCCTGCACGGCGGAATTCTCGGGATGCGTCCTCTACAAGGAGATGAAACGGCGCGGCAACAACAAGGACATCACCCAGCTCTTTCAGCTTATGGCACGCGACGAGGCGCGGCATGCGGGATTTATCAACGACGCGCTGCGCGAAGCGGGCGTGGCTGTGAACCTCGGGTTCCTGACCCAGCAAAAGAAATACACCTATTTCCGGCCCAAGTTCATCTACTACGCCACTTACCTCAGCGAGAAGATCGGCTATGCGCGTTATATCACGATTTTCCGCCATCTCGAGGCGCATCCCGAACATCGCTTTCACCCGATCTTCAAATGGTTCCAGGAATGGTGCAACGACGAGTTCAGCCATGGCGAAGCCTTTGCGCTTCTGATGAAGACCGACCCCAAGCTGACCTCTGGCAAGAATGTCCTCTGGATCAAGTTCTTCCTGACCGCCGTTTACGCCACGATGTATGTGCGCGACCACCAACGCCCCGCGTTCCACAACGCGCTGGGCGTCGATCCGGATTGGTATGCGCATGAGGTCTTTACCAAGACCAGCGCGCTCAGCCGCCAGATTTTCCCGATCACCCTCGACATCGACCACCCGCGCTGGCAAGCCGGGCTGGTGCGACTGCAAAAGGCAAATGCCGACCTCGCAGAGGCCCGCGCCGAGGGTGGCGTGACCGGGCGCTTGCGGTCGCTGGGCGCACAGATGCGCGCGGCGGCGGCCTTTGTCGGGCTCTACACCATTCCGGCGAAAAAGCACGCCCTGCCCGTCTCGACCCGGATGGAACCGGCCTATTGACCCAAGTGGGGGGCCAGCCTCCCACACCCCCCGAGGTATTTGAGGCCAGATGAAAGGACAGACGTGAGTAGCCCCTGGATCGCAGCGTTGATGGCGGTTTTTCTCTGGTGGTTCGCCACCGGGGCCATCCTGCTCGTCGTGCGCCTCTGCGAGCGGCGGGGGGCGGCGGCACGACGCCGGGCCGTGCTGATGGCGCTGCCGGTGCTGGCGCTTGGCATCTGGGGCTATGAGGCCACCTTGGGACAGACAGGAACCGGCGCGGCCTGTGGCGCGTTCCTGGCGGCACTGGCGATCTGGGGCTGGATCGAGCTCAGCTTTCTCACGGGGGCCATCACCGGCCCCAACCAGCGCCCCTGCCCCGCGCATGTCGTCGGATGGGAACGGTTCATCCGCGCCTGGGGCACGATTGCCTACCATGAAATGCTGCTGACCGGCGTGCTGATCCTGCTCTGGCTCTATGCAGCCGAGGCGGTCAACACCGTAGGGCTCTGGACCTTCAGCGTGCTCTATTTTGCCCGCATCAGCGCCAAGCTGAACCTCTATTTCGGCGTGCCCAAGATCAACACCGAATTCCTGCCCGCGCAATTGGCGCATCTCGCGAGCCATTTCCGCGTGGCCCCGGTGGGCTGGTTCTTTCCGGTTTCGGTCTCGGCGCTCAGCTTTGCCGTCGCCTGCTGGCTCGAGCGGCTGTGGTCCGCGCCGACGCCCGGCGCGGCGGTTGGCTTTGCCCTGCTGGCGGCGATCACGGCGCTGGCGCTTCTCGAACACTGGTTGATGGTGCTGCCATTGCCGGATGCAAAACTCTGGCGCTGGATGCTGCCCGCGCCCAAACCAACACCTGAAAAATCAAGACCGGAGGGACATCATGGATTTTGATGCCATGTTCACCGCACAGCTGGATGCGCTGAAAAAGGAAGGCAACTATCGCATTTTCGCGGAACTGGAGCGGCAATGCGGCGCCTTTCCCAAGGCGAGGAGCCATGATGCGCAGACCCCCGAAGAAGTCACGGTCTGGTGTTCCAACGACTACCTCGGCATGGGTCAGCATCCCGCCGTCCGGCAAGCGATGAAAGACGCGATCGACGCCTGCGGCACGGGTGCGGGCGGCACGCGCAACATTTCCGGCACCGCCCATCACCATCTGGTGCTGGAGCGGGAGCTGGCCGATCTGCATGGCAAGGAGTCGGCGCTGCTCTTTACCTCTGGTTATGTCTCGAACTGGGCCGCTCTCTCGACCCTCGGCGCGCGCCTGCCCGATGCGGTGATCCTCTCGGACGAGTTGAACCACGCCAGCATGATCGAAGGCATCCGCCACAGCCGCGCGAAAAAGGTGATCTGGCGGCATAACGACCCCGAGGACCTGGACCGCAAGCTGAGCGTCCTGCCCGCCAACGCCCCCAAGATCGTGGCCTTTGAGAGCGTCTACTCGATGGATGGCGACATCAGCCCGATGGAAGAGATCGTCGAAGTGGCCGAAAAGCACGGTGCCATGACCTATCTCGACGAGGTGCATGCCGTGGGCCTCTACGGGCCACGCGGCGGTGGCGTGTCAGAAGAACGCGGCCTGGCGGATCGCATCACCCTGATCGAGGGCACATTGGGCAAGGCCTATGGCTGCATGGGCGGCTATGTCACCGGCTCTGCCGCGATGTGCGATTTCATCCGCTCATTTGCCAGTGGCTTCATCTTTACCACCGCCCTGCCCCCGGCAGTGGCCGCGGCGGCAACGGCCAGCATCCGGCATCTCAAGACGTCACAGGACGAGCGGCAGGCACAGCGGGCACAGGTGGCGCGGCTGCGGTCGCTTCTGGACCGCGCCGGCATCCCGCACATGGCAAACGACAGCCACATCATCCCGGTGATGATCAAGGACCCGGTCAAATGCCGGATGCTGGCCGATATCCTCATGCGCGACTATGGCATCTATGTGCAGCCCATCAACTATCCGACGGTACCCAAAGGCACGGAGCGCCTGCGCTTCACCCCCGGCCCGCTGCATTCGGACGCCGATCTCGACCATCTGGTGCGGGCGCTGACCGTTTTGTGGAAGCAATGCGCGCTCGCGCATGCGGTTGCGTAATCATACCGGCACACGGGCGGTGACAACCACGTGATCCGCCCGTCACCCTGATTGACCGAACCTCAAGACCACCCACCTAATACAGGGGAAGTGGAGGCGAGGAGGTATAACGATGTTCAACCGATGCGCGATCCTGATGCTTGGGCTTGCGAGCCTCGGGGCACCGGCACAGGCGGCCGATGCCAAGCGCGGCGAAATGATCTTCAAGGATTGCCGTGCCTGTCATTCGATCATTGATGAGACCGAAACGCCGGTCGTTCGGGGCGGGCGCACCGGCCCCAATCTCTATGGCGTGATCGGGCGGCACGCGGGCAGCGTGCCGGGCTTCAACTATTCCACCTCAATGGTTGCAGCCGGAAAATCCGGCCTGCGCTGGAACGAAGAGGATTTCGTGGTCTACGTTCGCGATGCCACGGCCTATCTGCGCAACTACCTCGATGACCCGCAGGCGCGCGGCAAGATGGCCTATCAACTGCGCGATGTGCAGAAGGCACACGATGTCTGGGCCTATCTCCAGACCGTGACGCGGCCACCTGCGCAGTAGCCTCAGAGGATCTGACGCAACGGGACCACTTCGGCCCGCCCGGCCAGGGCGGCACGTATCGCAAAGGCAATATCCGTGGCTGAGAGACCGGCATCGGCATACATATCCGCAGGCTCTGCCTGATCTATGAAACGGTCCGGCAGACAGAGCGTGCGCAGGATCAGCCCCTTGTCAAAGGCACCACGCCGGGCCAGCTCGTGCAGGACGATGCTACCAAAGCCCCCCATCGCCCCCTGCTCAACGGTGATCAAGGCCCGGTGATGGCTGACCAACTGCATCAAGAGATCGGTATCGAGCGGCTTGGCAAAGCGGGCATCGGCCACGGTCACAGTGATCCCGTCATCCGCCACCATATCGGCCGCGACCTGACATTCAAAAAGATGCGCGCCAAAGCTGAGGACCGCCACATCCGAGCCCTCCTCGATCACACGCCCCTTGCCGATGGCCAGAGGCTTGCCCCGTTCCGGCAGGGCAACGCCGGTGCCAGACCCGCGCGGATAGCGGAACGCGATTGGGCCTGCATCATGGGCGGCGGCGGTGGCGACCATATGGACAAGCTCCGCTTCATCGGCAGCGGCCATCACGGTCATCCCCGGCAGATTTCCAAGATAGCCGATGTCGAAGGCCCCCGCATGGGTGGCCCCATCGGCCCCCACCAGCCCCGCGCGGTCGATGGCAAAGCGTACCGGCAAACCCTGCAGCGCCACGTCATGCACCACCTGATCATAGGCACGTTGCAGGAAGGTGGAATAGATCGCGCAAAACGGTTTGAGGCCACTCGCCGCCATCCCGGCGGCAAAGGTCACGGCATGCTGTTCAGCAATGCCCACATCGAACACCCGCGCCGGAAAGCGTTCGGCCATCCTGGTCAGCCCGGTGCCATCGGGCATCGCGGCGGTCACGGCAACAATGCGATCATCGCGCGCGGCCTCGGTGACAAGGGCCTGACCGAAAACGCCGGTATAGGATGGCGCGCCGGGCTTGGATTTGGCCTGTGCGCCGGTGGCGGGGTCGAATTTCGACACACCATGCCCCTTGTCCGCCGCCCCCTCGGCCGGGGCATAGCCCTTGCCCTTGACCGTGCAGACATGGATCAGAACCGGCCCCGTGGCCCGGGTGCGCGCGGCACGCAGCACCGAGAGAAGCTGCCCCATGTCATGCCCGTCGATGGGGCCGACATACTGAAATCCCAGTTCCTCAAACAGCGTGCCAGAGCCTGTCAGCCCCGTCACCAGTTGCCGCGCGCGCTTGGCACTCTCGCGCAGCGGCGTGGGCAGCGCGGCCTCGAACCCTTCGGCAAGGGAGGCCATGCGCGCCAGAGGCTCGCTCGCATACATGCGGCTGAGATAAGACGACATCGCCCCCACGGGAGGTGCGATGCTCATTTCATTGTCGTTGAGAATGACGAAAAGCCGCCGCCCCTCGGCCCCGGCGTTGTTCAGCGCCTCATAGGCCATGCCCGCACTGATCGAACCGTCTCCGATCACGGCAATCGCATCGCCGGTCGCCTGCCCCATGTCCCGCCCCACGGCAAAGCCAAGCGCGGCACTGATCGAAGTCGAGGAATGGGCGGCACCAAAGGGGTCGTAGATCGACTCGCTGCGCTTGGTAAAGCCCGAGAGCCCATCCTTTTGCCGCAGGGTGCGGATACGGTCGCGGCGACCCGTCAAAATCTTGTGGGGATAGCATTGGTGGCCCACGTCCCAGATCAGCTTGTCCATCGGCGTGCTGAACACCGCGTGAATGGCCACCGTCAACTCGACCACGCCGAGGGATGAGCCCAGATGCCCGCCGGTTTCCGACACGGCGGAAATCACTTCGGCGCGCAATTCATCGGCCAGGGCGGCCAATTGCCGATCCGGCATCTGGCGCAGGTCAGACGGGCCGGCAATGCGGTCCAGAAGCGGTGTGTTGGGTCTGGTGTGGGTCATGGCGGCCTCCTCCCCGGTGGCGCTGATGCCACCCGCACGAGGGGCGGCATGGGGGCATCGGGGGCGCCTCAGGACGCCCCCATGCCTGGTCAGTTGCTGTAATCCGGCGTGCCGCTGGTGGTGGCCAGTTCCGGCCAGTCGCCGATCACATTGGTGCCTTGCAGGGGCTGCTGATAGCCCTTGTGGCAGGTCTTGCAGGCGGCCTTGGGCGCGTCGGCATAGACCGGCCCCAGCCGGTTCTCGGGCAAGAGACCTTCGAGCGGTACGAGATAGGTGTTGTTCAACTCCAGCACCATTTCGATACCCAGGATCTCCGTGCCCCACTGCGGTGTGACCTGCGCCCCGTCATAAAAGGCGCGGGAATTGTGACAGAACACACAGTTCACCCCGAGCGAATTCGCCACATAGTTCATCAGCGAATAGGTCCGTTCGGCCTGCTGAATGCCCGGATACCCGTCCGTGCCCGGCACGCCCGCCACACGGGATTCGAGATCATGCACCTTGATGCTCTCGCCATCGAGCAGGTATTTCTCGAGCGCATCCGAAGGCAGCGAGGTGTATTGCGACTGCACTGTCACCCGGTTCTGATTGGCCGACCAGCCTTCGACGGACTCGTTGACCGGGCTGATCTTGAACCAGATATCCGAGGGCACCGGCTGACCACGGTGACAGGTGTAACAGGTTACACCCACCTCCTTGTTGGCATTGACGTGGCCCGACCATTCCTCGTTGAGGTTCTGGGTCATGCCGATCATCACATGGCCAACAGCGGTCTGGTAATTGTCCGGGCTCTCGAAGAGATCGGGAATCCCGGTCCAGACACGCATCGCCGCCAACAGCCGATCGTAGTTCTCGACCGTCAGCCCCTCAAGCCCTGGCGGCACGTTTTCACGTGCCTCGCCGGCGGTCTGCTCGCCGCCCCGCGGCACCACCGGTGCCGAGGTCGAGGCAAGGAAGCTCTCGATCGACGGATCGGGCTTGGCCAGATCCAGCTTGAACTCGGGCACCGACATGCCCGTGCCGCGCGGGCCGGTCTGGAGGCTCTCGGTGGCATAGGGCTGGCCCCATGTCACCAGAAGAGCCGCGACAAAGACCGCGCCGCCCACTGCGCTGATGGCGACCGCCGGACCAAAGACATTGGTCGGGTTGTCACGGTTCCATTTGTCAAACCATTTGGGAAACATGGCTCACTCTCCTTTTCCGATGAAGGCCTCGTACGAGCCATAAGCCTCGTAGCCGTAAGACCCGTCATACATCGGCGCGAAATTGTGCTCTTGCGCCCAGATGAACCAGTTGTCCACGACCGTGCCGGTGAGCAGGATGCCGATACCACCCGTGATCGGGGTGAGAACCGCAAACCACCAGGCCCAGCGGTGAATCCCCTCCATCGTCGCATTGAACCCCATGGTCCAGCGCCAGAAGAGGGCGGCGCGCTCGGACGCCGTGCCGCGATCCACGATCTGTTCCAACTCGCGGTCGCCGCCAAAGCGGGTCACAGCCAGAATGGTCGCCCCGTGCATCGCAAAGAGCAGCACCGAACCATAAAGGAACACGATCGAAAGACAGTGGAACGGGTTGTAGTAGAGGTTGCCGTAGCGGATCGAGAAGGCCGTGGTCCAGTCAAGATGCGGGAAGATACCGTAGGGCACCGCCTCGGACCAGGACCCCATCAGGATCGGCCGGAAGAGGCCCAGCACCAGAAAGAGCCAGATGGCAGAGGCAAAGGCCCAGGCGACATGCTTGCCCATCTTGTGGCTTGCGGCCAGCTGATAGGTCCGCAGCCACCACGCACAGACCGCCACCAAGAGAAAGAACGAGGCGATGATATACCAGCCACCATCATTGAGCGGCGGCATCGACAGCCCATGCTCCGGTCCCGGCGGCTCCAGCGACAGCCAGAAGAGTTGCCGCAGGAACTCGGGCAAGGACCAGCCCACCTGCGCCAGCATGTTGAGACCGACGATAAAGAACCACATGAAACCGCTGATCATGCTGACCACACCCAGCATGCCGAGGTTGATCGGTCCGATCTGCGCGTTGCCAAGCCAGCCGACGAGGGTAGAGAAGAAGGGCTTGCCGGCGCGTTCGGACATCAGCCGCCCGCCGGTGTCGTCCATGCCCATCTCGGGCGTGCCCTGCACCTGCACCTGGGTGAAAATGTTCTGATATTCAATCATGGTTCACATCCCTACCTGAGAGGGCCAGATCGGCAGGTCGAGCCACCAGTTCCACCACTCGGGCCAGCCCTTGGTCCAGACCGGGCCGGAAATGATGATACAGACCGCCGAAAAGAAAACCGCATTGATCGCCAGAAGGAATCCGACGCGGTGGATGCCCAGCGTGCCCACCGAATAGCCAATGAAGTCGCGAAAGAAGGTATCCTCGTGATCGGGCGTCTTCATTTCTTCGCCCTTCTCGGGGTTGGCCGCCGACAGGATCAGGCCGCCATGCAGTGCCAGAGCAAAGGTGGTGGTAAAAAACAGCGTCACCGCCAGCATATGCGCCGGATTGTAATGGAAGTGCAGATAGGCGTAGCCGGTGTTCGAGACCCAATCGAGGTGACTGAAGATCCCGTAGGGAAACCCGTGCCCCCAGGCCCCCATCAGCAGCGGGCGAAAGATCACCAGCGTCATGTAGGCCAGGATCGCGAAGCTGAAGGCAAAGGGCACATGATAGCCCATCCCCAGTTTGCGACAGATTTCCACCTCGCGCAGCGCCCAGCTGATAAAGGCCCCGGTGGCGCAGAAGGTGATGATTTGCCACAATCCCCCCTCCATCAGCGGTGCCAGGCCCAGACCGTAACTCAGGTCGGGCGGCGCGATGTTGATGAGCCATGGGTTGAACGTCCCTTGCTGCGACGCTCCCCAGAAAATCAGGATCGTGCCAAGGGCTGCGAAAAATGCGGTCGTGACCCCGAAGAAGCCGACATAGAAGGGCCCGACCCAAAAATCGAACAGATCGCCGCCAATCAGCGTTCCTCCGCGGACACGGTACTTTCTTTCAAAACTGAGCAAAGCCATCTCGTGGTCCCCGCGCTGTCCGGCCGTCGCGGGTGCCCGCTCAGCCGTTTCGTTTCGTTAGGTAGCCGCGGGCGGCGTTGTCCCCGCCCGCAGCGATCATTGGGGCAGTGAAATCACTGACCATACTTGGCAGCGGCGATTTCAAACCAGTTGAAACCGTCGGTGCTGAGCAGCACGAGATGGATCATCGCGGCCAGAAGAAACAGGAACGCGCCCTGCGCCACGAAAACGCGGCGGGGGTCGAAGATGAGCCAGATCTTGTAGAACTTTGCCATGTCTTACCCCTTTCCTCAGAACCACGGGAACCAGATGAAGGTTGCGATATGTGCAACCACTGCAATCGCCGTGAACAGCCAAAGGCCGCTCATATAGACGGAATGCAGCTCTTGAGCCTGCTCGTCTGTGAGACCTGTGAACGACAGATCAGATTTATCAGCCATGAACTTTCCTCCGGAACGTTATGCTGACGTCGCGTACCCCGCGACCGGGTCCTTCGAGGCCGGCATGGCCCCGCAGGGTTCTGTCCGCCCCAACGTGGGACAGGCAGCTCGTGATCCCGGCCCTTGTCAGGCCGAGAAAATCAGTGGCGTCGTGCGATCCGCCTCGGCCCAGGCACGCGCCAGGGGGCCACGCAGATCGAGCGTGCGATACTGCGCCACCTCGCGCATCCAGCGCAGTGTGGCGACAGGCAGGGCCAACGCAAAAATCAGAGCAAAATAGAGCTGAAATTCCAGACCACGGCGCCGCGCCTGTCGGCTGCGCGCGCGGGGCGGGTTTGATGTCATGTCAGTCATCGTCTCAGTCCTCCTCTCGAACTGGAACCCCGGTCATACGGGGGGAAATCGCTTGAACGGTTTGCAGCACGACCCGTTCATCGCCCTGCCGCAGCGCCGCATCCTCGGCGGCGTCGCGCAAAGTCTTGGCCGCAGAAATCCGCGTCAGCACCGGATGTTCCGCAACGATCCGCTCCAACTCTCGGGCGGCGTCGGCATCCCACGGAAAATCCCGGCGCAAGGGGGTGGGCGTCGCATGGGTCGCGTCCATCTCGGTCGCCAGGGGCAGGATGTGAAAGAGCGCATCAAAGAGCCCGTTGCACACCTCCTGCAAGAGCCATGTCGCCCCCGCATAGCCCATCACCGGCGTCCCCGTGGCGCGCCGGATGGCCGCCCCCGGAAAGCTCATGGGCAGAAACACCGGCTGCGGCCCAAATCCCGCGCGCGTCTCGGCGAGATAGATCTTCTCGTTGATCGACCCCATCAGGATCAGCGGGCGCTTGGTATGCACGAGGCTGCGCACCTCTTCGTTATTGGTCTTGCGACCCGCACAGCGCGCCACCGCAAAGGCGCAGGGCAGGCCAAGATCGCCCTCGAGGTAATGCCGGATACCGCGCGCATAGGTCTCATTCGCCACGATCCCGAAATTCGCCGTGGCAAAGAAATCCTGAGTCACCGACCGCCACAGATCCCACACCGGTTTGAGCGTCGAGTGCTTCTCGCGTGCGATGAACGGTTCGGGGTCGAGGCCCAGCATCTCGCCCAGCTTGCGCAGGAACAACGTCGTGCTCTCGACCCCGATGGGCGCCTGCAGATAGGGCTTGCCCAGAACCTCGGCCAAACCGCGACCGAATTCGCGATACATCACGATATTGGCGTCGGCATTGACCAGATTGCGCATCTCGGCCAGGTGCGCCCCGAGCGGCATCACCATATTGACCTCGGCCCCGATCCCCTCGACCAGACGTCGGATCTCGTGCAGGTCCGACGGCATGTTGAACGTGCCATACATCGGCCCAAGGATATTGACGCGCGGCGCGCTGCCTTCTTCGCGCGGCTTTTCGGGGGGCATCCGCCCCTTGGTCATGCCGAATTCCGTGAAGATCCACGTCATCGCCCGGTCCGCCGACTGCCATTGATCCTCGTCAATGGTGCGCGGCAAAAAGCGTTGAATATTTGTGCCTTGCGGCGTCACACCACCGCCGATCATCTCGGCAATCGAGCCGGTCACAACCACCGCAGGCAGTGCGGGGTCCAGCGTGCCCCAGGCGCGCTTCATCGCCTCTTCGGTGCCCGATCCCATTTCACTCTCGCCCAGCCCCGTCACCACGATGGGCAACTCATGGGGCGGCAGCGCGTCGGTGTAATGCAGCACCGATGTCACCGGCAGGTTCTCACAGCCGACCGGCCCGTCGATCACCACCTGCAATCCCTTGACCGCGCAAAAGGCGTAGACCGCCCCCCAATATCCGCCCGCGCGATCATGATCCTGAATGAGCATCAGATCATCTCCTGCGCTTTGGCGGCCCGCGCCTGCTTGTCGAGCTTCTTCTGATGCTGCGCGCGAAAATCAGGGCGCAGATTTGGGCTGCCTTCCCAGATGCCCGCCGTGTCGCCCTCGCCCACCCCGGCGAAGAACTCGCGCATACTGTCCATCCGGGCCTTGTTGCCCATGGCGGCATTGACCACCTCGGCAAGGCTCCCCGCCCCCGCCGGGCCCATCAAGGGCCGAGCAGAGATGAGGTTGGTGAAATAGAGCGAAGGGATGCCCTTGGACTTGGCCTTTTGCACCACAGGCGTGGTGCCTATGGCGAGATCGGGATTGACCGCCTCCATAGCCGCGCAGTCGTCTTCGAGCGATGCGCGGAACTTGACCTTGACACCCTTGGACGACAGCCAGTCTGCATCCGCCGCCGACCACGGGGTTTTCGGACAGGCGGTGCCGACATAGGGCACATTGGCCCCGCTCTCGATCAAGAGACGCGCCACCAAAAGCTCGCTGCCTTCATAGCCCGACAGCGTGATCGTGCCCTTGATCGGCGCATTCGCCAGCGCGCCCTTGATAGCGGGCAAAAACGCATTCTGCGCAGCGGCCACCCGGTCTGCGGACAGACCAAAGGCATCGCCGATCCCGACAAGCCAGTCGGCGGTGCCGTCATGGCCCACAGGGGCCGACCCCACGACGGGGCGGCCTGCGGCCTCGAACTCGCGGATTGCAGCGGTATAGAAGGGATGGATCGCTGCCACCGCCCCGCAATCGAGCGCGGCATAAAGCTCGCGCCACTCGCGGCAGGGCACAACCGGACCAGCAGCAAGGCCCATGGGGGCCAGCATCGCGCCGATCATCATCGGGTCCGCCGGAAACATCTCGCCCAGCATGGTCACGGTGGGGCGATCAGACTTGCCGCCCGCAGGGGCCGCAACCGGGCCCGCCATCACTTCCTTGCGGGCGTAGTTCAGCATCGCTCCGGCCAGCACATCCTTGGCCTCGGCATGGGTGGGAATACCGAACCCGGGTACGTCGATGCCCACGATCCGCACCCCGTTGATTTCGGAGGGCAGCAGGCGCAGCGGTACACCGCTCGCGGTCGGCACGCAGAGGTTGGTCACGACAATGGCGTCGAACCGGTCCGGGTCCGCCATCTCATGCACGCTCTCGCGAATGTCCTCAAAGAGTTTGCCGGTCACAAGCGTTTCGGAACTGAACGGCACATAGCCCACCGAACGGCGCGCCCCGTAGAAATGCGATACAAAAGTCAGGCCATAGACGCAGCAGGCAGACCCCGAGAGCACCGTCGCCACGCGCTTCATCCGCAGGCCCACGCGCAAGGATCCAAAGGCCGGGCACATGCTCTGCGGCTGGTCATGCGGCCCCTTGGGATAATCGCGGGCGTATTGGTCGAGCAATTCGGATTGCCCGGCCATGCGCGCGGCCTTTTCCATCTCGCTACCGGAGTGGCAACCACCGGCCATATCGGGCGCGGTATCAACAGCGGGGCCAGTGATCACGCGGGCCTCTGCGGCCCCGTCATATGTGACCTCATCGCTCATGACACCCGCCTTTGGGGGGATGCGCGCTCATCTCGGTCCGACATTGCGCCTGCGTCCCGAATATCGTCGAGAAGCCGGCGCACCTGTTCGGGCCGCGCCCGCGCCAAAAGCCGCTGCACCTCGACCAATGTCTCGTGGCGGGGTTCATCACGCATCGTCATAAACCACCTCCAACGAGGCCTTGGGCGCCGCGTATTTGCCGCGCATGTCCGCGTCCGTGGCCGGCTCCAGCACGATGTCGCCGCCCGTGTCCTTGCTATCGAAAAGCCCGAGCAGCCCATCCTGATCGAGCGGATTGGGCCGCACCGGAGGCGCCACAGACACCGCCTCTGCCAATTGCGCGAAGAGATCTCCCCATTGGCTCGCCGCTGTGCCGACAATCTGGTAATTGGCGGATTTCTTGCGCAGGTCGTCATCCTGCGGGATGGCGGCCAGAATGGGAATGTTGACCGATTTGGCAAAGGCCTGCGCCTCGCCGGAATGGTCATCCTTGTTCACGACCAGACCCGCGACGCCCACATTGCCGCCCAGCTTGCGGAAATACTCGACCGCAGAACACACGTTGTTGGCCACATAGAGCGATTGCAGGTCGTTCGAGGCCACCAGAATGACCTTTTGCGCCATGTCCCGCGCAATCGGCAGGCCAAAGCCGCCACACACCACATCGCCGAGAAAATCCAGCAGGACATAGTCGAAATCCCAATCGTGAAACCCGAGCTTTTCCAACAGCTCGAAGCCGTGGATGATCCCGCGACCGCCACAGCCCCGGCCCACTTCCGGCCCGCCCAGTTCCATCGCAAAGACGCCACCGCGCTTGAAACACACATCCCCGATCTTGACCGGCTCACCGGCGAGGTTCTTCTTGGTCGATGTCTCGATGATCGTGGGGCACGCCTTGCCGCCGAAAAGCAGGCTCGTGGTGTCGGATTTGGGATCGCATCCGATGAGCAGCACACGCTTGCCCATCTCTGCCATCATGTGGCTCAGATTTGCCAGCGTGAAAGATTTGCCGATACCGCCCTTGCCGTAGATCGCGATGATCTGCGTCGTGGACTTGGGTTCGCCCTGAGGAATTTCGAGCGTCGGCTCTTGCTGCGCCTCGTCACGCAGCCGGCGGTCGAACTCCTTGAGATTCGGCACGTCGTCCTTCATGCTGCGTCCTTCCAGTTGAGTATCATTTTCAGGCAATCAGGATCGCTGAATGCGGTCCGATAGGCCTGCGGCGCGGTCTTGGCGGATGCCTGATGCGTGATCAGGCCGCCCAGGCTGAGCGCGCCCGATTCCACCAGCGCGCGGGTCGCGGTCAGGTCGTCATGGACCCATTCCGCCGCTACGCGCAGCCGCGCCTCCTTCATGAACGCCATGGGAAAGGCAAAGCTGAGCGCCTGCGGATAGAACCCCGCCAGCACCACTTCGCCGCCCTTGGCCAGACGGCCAATCAGCGTGTTCAGGATCGCGGGATCGCCCGAAGCATCGTAAATCGCGTGGTAATCGCGGCGCGTGTCATTGTCGGGATGGATCACCGGATAGCCCTGCGCGCCCATGCTGCGCCCGGCTTGCGTTTCCCAGACGGTTGGCGCCGGAGCACCCGCCGCAAGCGTCAGTCGCGCCAGCAACCGGCCCAAAACGCCATGCCCCACGATGAGATCGGGCACGGCCTTGTCCAGCCCCGCCATCGCGTGTCGCGCCGTCGCCGCCAAGGCCAAGAGCGCGCCTTCGGCCCCGAAACCTGCATCAATGCGACAGACGCGTGACGCCTTGGTCACAAGCCGTGCCGAGGCCCCGCCAAAGAGGCCAAAGGCCCCTTCGTAGCAATCCGCACCGGGCACGAACACATGATCGCCCGGCTTGTATCCTGTGCCGGCTCCGGCCTCGACCACCTCGCCAGCGGCCTCGTAACCGGGCACCAGCGGATAACCCATACCGGGAAACGGCGGCATCTGCCCCGACCAGAACAGCTTTTCGGTGCCCGTGGAAATGCCCGAATGGGCGACATCGACCACCAAATCCCCCACCCCCGGCGCCTTGAGCGTCAGACTGTCAACCGAGAGGTCCTCTGGTCCCCTGAGATGAACGGCGCGGGTTTCGATGGCGGCCTCCTGTCCGTTGTCTGACGGTGTCAGATTCTGGATTCCCCTTACCTGTAAGTGTAGCGGGACAGGCTAATGTGTCAATCTTTCTTTACACTGTCAGACTTATTTTCGTCACGCACCCTTTACACAGCTCAGCGCGCTGGTAACGAAGGGGCGCGGGCTGTGCGGGATGCGGACATTGGTAAACCCCGCCCCGCGGCACATCTCGGCAATGCGCGCCGCAGAGCGTGCGCGCCCCGTGCCCATCGCCATGGTATAAAAGGCAAAATAGACGTCGCCCGCGCGTTCGGGGCGTGCGCCCCCGGCCATCGGCTCTGCCACGACCAGCCGCCCACCGGCGGGCAAGGCGGTATGGACCTTGGCCAAAAGCGCCGTCACCGTGGCGTCGTCATGGTCGTATAGCACCCGGATGAGCGAAACCGTATCGGCCCCCTCCGGCAACGGATCACTCCGGAAAGAGCCCGGAGATAGCGTCAACCGCGCATTCAACCCCGCCTCCGACAACCGCAGTCGAGCCGAAGGGATCACCTCGGGCAGATCGAACAGCGTCAAGCGAACATCCGGATAGCGCTCCGCAACCGCCGATAAAAACGCACCGCTGCCCCCTCCGATGTCCAGCAGATGCCGCGTCTCCCTGAACGACACCATCCGCAACACATCCTGCGCCACCAATCCCTGCGATTGCGCCATGAGATCCGAGTAGCGGCGCGCCACTTCCGGCTCCATTTCGGTCGCCGCGCCAAAGACATAGGGCCAGAACCGCGCCAGTTCGGTTTCCTGCTCACCGCGCAAGAGCGCCACGGGATCGGCCATGTCGGCGTAAAAGGCGCGGTGATGCCGGATCATCGCCTCCAACCCAGGCACGCCCAGAATTGCCGCCCCCTTGCGCGCCAGCGCAAAGCGCCCATCGCGCCGCCGGCGCAGCAGGCCAAGCGCCGCCCCCGCCTGAAGCAAAATCGCCATGCGATCCTCGGCCAGACCAACCCGCCGGGCCAGGACCGCAGGGGCCTCCGGCCCGTCGATCAAGTGATGCAAGAGACCAAGCTCAACCAGCGCAGCGAGCACCTGTGACTGCACAAACCCTTGGACTATATCGAAAATCTCGGCCCCATCGCGCCGCGCAATGCCGCGCGTCAGGGGAAAGCCGCTGGCCCATCGCTGAAACCGTGGATTGGCAATCAACCGCGTCAGCCAGCCACCGCGCGATCGCGACGGGTGCTCGGGCAGATCGCCCGCCACGGCCATGTCAGGCCCGCATGCGCGCAGGCAGCACGGAAATGATGCGCTCGGCCTGCATCTGCACCATCTTGGCCAGCCGCGCCTCGCCGGGGCAGGACGGGATAGAGGCAATCGCCCCCGCCAGAATATCCTTGAGCCGCGTCACGGCACCGGCCACCCCCAATTGCGACACCGCATTGGGCCGCCCGTGCAGATCATCCTGCCCCACCGGCTTGCCCAAGGTTTCGGCATCGAGCAGCGCATCCCGCAGATCGTCCGCCACCTGGAACGCCGCCCCGATGCGCGCCCCCAATTCATACCACGGCTCAGGCTCGTGTCCCGCCGCAATGGCCCCCATCTGCGTGGCCGCGATAAAGAGCGCGCCGGTCTTGGAGCGGTGATAGGCCTCCAGATCAACCGTCGGCTCACTCTCCCAGCCCTGGCCCGCGCAGATCCCGTTCGGCATACCGCTCCGCCGCGCCAGCGCGAGGATCAGCGCATTGGCGCGCGCCGCATCGCTATCCGCCACACGGGCGAGAATCTCGAATGCCATGATGATGAGCGCATCCCCGGTCAGCACCGCCAGCGGCTCGGAATAGGCGCGATGCACCGAAGCCTTGCCCCGCCGCAAATCCGCATCGTCGAAACAGGGCAGATCGTCATGCACGAGGCTCGCGCAATGCATGATCTCCAGCGCGGCGGCGGCGGCATCGCTCAACTCGGGCCGGTCATCACCGCAGGCCATCGCCACAGACATCAGAATCGTCGGGCGAATACGCGCGCCGCCTGGGCTGGTGGCATAATCGAGGGCGTCCGCCAATCGCGCCGGGGTCTGCCCCGCCTGCCCCCGCGCAATCGCCTGCGCAATGGCCGCCTCAATGCGGGTCTCGATGGGCATGGCCGCTCCTTTTTCGAGGGATGCATCAACATTCTGACACATCACGTGTAAATCATACTGGACACATTGCCCGCGCGAGTCAACAATCGCGTTATGAAATCGGACACGCCCCCTCTGGAACCGCGTGACAGGGCTGTGATCGTCGGCGCCGGGATCGCGGGGCTGGCCACAGCACTGCGCCTTGCCCATGCAGGGCTAGCCGTCACGGTGCTGGAACGGCACGCGGGCCCCGGCGGCAAGATGCGTGCCCTGCCTTCGGATGCAGGCCCGGTCGACGCCGGCCCCACGGTCCTTACGATGCGCGGCGTGTTCGACACGCTCTTTGCCAGCGTCGGTGCGCGGCTCGAGGATCATGTTGAGCTGGTGCCCCAAACCATCCTCGCCCGCCATTTCTGGCCCGATGGCAGCAGCCTTGACCTCTTTGCCGACGAAGCCCGGAGCCGTGCCGCGATCCATACGTTTGCGGGTGACTGTGCCGCCCGGCAATTCACCAGCTTTTGTGCCCGCGCGCGCCGCCTTTTCGCGGCCTTCGATGCCCCGATGATGCAGGCCGCCGCCCCCTCCTCTCTGGCCCTCGCCGCAACCGCGCTCCGGCAACCAGCGCTGATCCGCGCAATGGCGCCGCTCTCGACCCTCGCACAAAGCCTCGCGCGCCAGTTCGACGATCCCCGCCTGCGACAGCTCTTTGGCCGTTACGCCACCTATGTCGGCGGCTCGCCCTATCAGTCCCCGGCGCTCCTGTCGCTGATCTGGCAGGCCGAGGCGGCGGGCGTCTGGGTGGTGCGTGGCGGCATGCACCGCCTGGCACAGAGCCTGGCAACCCTCGCCAGTGCCAAGGGCGCGCATTTCCACTACGGCACCCATGTCACGCGGATCGAGACCGAAGGCGGGCAGGTGCGCGGTGTTACCCTTGCCGACGGCACCCGACTCGCGGCCGAATATTTGGTTTTCAACGGCGACCCCCGCGCCCTTGCCTCAGGCGCGCTCGGACCTGCCGCGACGGCGGTCGCCACCCAGACGATGAAACTGCCACGCAGTCTCTCGGCGCAGGTCTGGGCCTTTGCCGCCACGCCCTCAGGTTCCGACCTGGCACATCACAACGTCTTTTTCGCCGCCGACGCCCGCAGCGAATTCGACGATCTCGACGCCGGGCGCTGCCCGCGCGACCCCACGATCTATGTCTGCGCTCAGGATCGCGGCCTGCCCGAACCTCCGCCCCAGCGCGAGCGGTTCGAGATCATTCTCAACGCGCCACCGCTTGATGGCCTCACCCAAACAGCCGAGGATTTCGCCTCATGCCACACCCGGACCTTTCAGACCCTCGCGGCTTTTGGACTGCGCTTCAATCCCATACCCGGCGAGGGGGCGCTGACGACACCGGCGCGGTTCGACCGGATGTTCCCCGCCTCTCTCGGGTCGCTCTACGGGCAGAGCCCGCACGGCATGACAGCGGGGCTCAAACGGCCCACGGCACGCACCCCCATCCGGGGCCTCTACCTCGCGGGGGGCGGGGCCCATCCGGGGGCGGGGGTGCCGATGGCCACGCTCTCCGCCCGGCACGCGGCCGAGGCGATCTTGAACGACCGAATTTCGACCTAGACGTGCCGCCCAACGGCTATGCCTGGTGGTATGTCGACGGGCTCAGCGACGATGGCGGGCGCGCGGTCAGCGTGATCGGGTTCATCGGTTCGGTGTTCTCGCCGTGGTATGCATGGTCAGGCCGGCGCAATCCGGCCAACCATGTCTGTATCAACGTCGCCACCTACGGGCCCGGCGGACGTTTTACCATGACCGACCGGGGTACCTCGGCCCTGCGCCAGACCCGCGATTGCCTGACCGTCGGCCCCTCGTCCATGCGGTGGGAGAATGATCGCCTGATCATCGAGATCAACGAAATCTCCTCGCCCCCGCTCATTTCCCGGGTACGCGGACGCATCACCGTGACACCCTCGGCGCTGACACAGATGGAATTGCCCCTTACCCCCGAAGGCACCCATATCTGGCGACCCTTTGGCCCCACCTCGACCATCGAGGTTGATCTCGACGCACCCGGCTGGCAATGGCGGGGGCATGGCTATTTCGACGCCAATTTCGGCACCCGCGCTCTGGAACAGGATTTCAGATACTGGACCTGGGGGCGTTATCCGGTGCGCGGCGGCTCCACCTGCTTTTACGATGCGGTGCGGATGGATGGCTCCGCGCTCGCCACGGCGGTGCATTTCGACGTGGACGGACAGGCGCAGGACATCGCTTTGCCACCCAAGGTGAAGATGCGGCGCAGCCTGTGGCAAGTGTCCCGCGACACCCGCGCCGACGCCGGATATCAGCCGCATCAGGTGAAACCCATGCTCGACGCGCCCTTCTACAGCCGCTCTGCGGTCAAGACGCGACTGGATGGCGAGGAAACCGTGGGGGTGCATGAGGCGCTTGACCTCACCCGCTTTCGCATGGGCCTGCTCAAGCCCATGCTTGCGGTGCGCGTCCCCCGACGCGCACGGTGGCGCTTCAACGACGCGCCCTGATTCGGGCGCGCCAATCCCTCAGATGTGAATCACCCGGTCATAGGCATCAAGCACGCTTTCGTGCATCATCTCGCTCAGCGTGGGATGCGGGAACACCGTGTTCATCAGGTCTTCTTCGGTGGTCTCCAACTGGCGCCCCACCACATAGCCCTGGATCAGTTCCGTCACCTCGGCGCCCACCATATGCGCACCCAAGAGTTCGCCCGTCTTGGCATCGAACACCGTCTTGATCATGCCCTCCGGCTCGCCCAGCGCAATCGCCTTGCCATTCCCGATGAACGGGAACCGGCCAACCTTGACGGCATAGCCCTTTTCCTTGGCCTTGGCCTCGGTCAGGCCCACGCTCGCGACTTGCGGGTGGCAATAGGTGCAGCCCGCGATGCTCTCGGGCTTGACGGGGTGCGGATGCCCGCCCGCGATCAACTCGGCCACCATCACGCCCTCATGGCTGGCCTTGTGCGCCAGCCAGGGCGCGCCCGCGATATCGCCGATGGCATAGAGACCGTCCACGCCGGTGCGGCAATATTCATCCGTCACCACATGGGTGCGGTCGATCTTGACGCCCAGCGCCTCAAGGCCCAGCCCCTCGACATTGCCCACGATGCCCACGGCAGAGATGACCGTGTCAAACTCTTGCTGCTCGACCTTGCCCCCTACCTCGATATGCGCGGTGACTTTGCCCTTGCCCCGATCCAACTGCTTGACCATGGCCTTTTCCATGATCTTCATCTTCTGCTTGGTAAACGCCTTCTTGGCAAAGGCGGAAATCTCGGCATCCTCGACCGGCAGAATACGCTCCATCACCTCGACCACGGTCGTCTCGGCCCCGAGCGTGTTGTAGAAGCTGGCGAATTCGATGCCGATGGCGCCCGATCCGATCACCAAGAGTTTCTTGGGCATCCGGGACGGCATCAGCGCGTGCTTGTAGGTCCAGACCAGATCGCCATCCGCCTCAAGCCCCGGCAATTCGCGCGCCCGGGCACCTGTGGCCAGAATGATGTGCTTGGACTCAAGCTCCTCGACTCCTTTGTCGGTCTTGACGCTGACCTTCCCCTTGGCGGGCAATGTCGCCTCGCCCATCACCACCGTGACCTTGTTCTTCTTCATCAGGTGGGCAACACCGCCGCTCAATTGCTTGGCCACCCCGCGCGAGCGCTTGACCACAGCATCCAGATCATAGCCGATTCCATCGGCCTTGAGCCCGAATTCCTTGGCGCGGTGCATCAGGTGAAACACCTCGGACGACCGCAGCATCGCCTTAGTCGGGATACAACCCCAGTTGAGACAGATGCCCCCCATGTGCTCGCGCTCGACAATGGCCACCTTGAGGCCCAGTTGCGCGCCCCGGATCGCAGCCACATAGCCCCCCGGACCCGCCCCGATTACGATCATGTCATAGGTAGTCGACGCCATGTGGCCCTCCGTTTTCCAAATTTAGTTTGCCATTAAACTATTTTTCGCAAAATCGCAACGCGACATGATTGACTGATTGAACAAACAATCGTCAGACGTGTCTTTTCAGCAATTCGGAACGCAGGACTTGGTCGCTGATCACGCCGCCTGCATGATCCGCCGCAGGGTGCCGCCATAGCCGCCCCCGGCCTCGAACGCCCGTTCCGATGCGGTGGAGGGCCGCGCCAGCGCTGCGTTGCGATAGGGAAAGCGGCCAAACTGCCGGATCACCTCGCGATGCGCCCGCGCATGCGTCAGGTTCTGCTCGCCATGCTCTGGCATCCGCTCGCACATCAGGCGCACGCAGCGTTCCTGATCGCAGAGGTTCTCGGAATGCATGAGCGGCAGGTAAAAGAACTGCCGCGCCGGCTCGTCGATCCGCAGGTCCCAGCCGCGATTGATCGCCACCTTGCCCGCCGCCAGTGCCTGTTGATCGGTGGCAAAGGCGCGGGCATCGTTCCGGAACATATTGCGCGGAAATTGATCGGTCAGGATCACATAGGCCAACATGCCGCTCGGATAGGTCAGCCAGAGGCCATAGGCCCCCTCTCGGGCATTCTCCCATGCTGCCAGAAACTGCTGCCGTACTTGCGCATCCAGCGTCTCTGACGCCTTGTACCACCCTTCCGGTCCGACTTCATCCAGCCAGAACCGCAGCACGTCGTCGGGTGTGACCATAGGGGGACTCCTCAATATCCTATGACGTTTCCATGACGGTAACGGGATTTCCTCCCATTCCAGAGTAACATAATACTACAGAAGGGACATATTTTTTCGTTTTCAATCCTCTTTCGCGTCTTGCGCGGTCTCGATGGCATATTCTTGCGCAAATTCCACCGCCATTGGCGATGCATTGGGCGAAACCGGCATGTAGCGGTCGGTTTCGCGCACTGTCGGGGCCTTGCGCTGCGTCATGCGATAAATCGCATAGGCCACCATCGCGAACATCAGCAGCGCAATATAGAGGAAGTATCCCCCCGGCCCCATGACCCCCATCATCCAACCCACCATGAGCGGCCCCGCGATGGCCCCTAGCCCGTTGATGAATACCATGCCGCCCGCCGCCGCCGCCATATCCTCATGCGCAAGAAAGTCGTTGGTATAGGCAATCAGCAGCGAATAGAGCGGGTTCGACGTGCCCCCGACGATAAAGGCCGCAAGCATCAGGAACCAGAAATTATCGCCCAGCATCATGCCGATCACCGCCCCGATGCCAGTCCCCAGGGACACCGCAGCAATCAGCTTGCGTCGATCCATCCGGTCCGACAGCCACCCGAGCGGGTATTGCGCCACAACGGCGGCCACGTAGAATGACGCCACAAAGGCCGAGATCTGCCCGACGCTCAGCCCCGCTTCGGCGCCGTAGACCGCCGCCATGCCGAATTGCGCGGCAAAAACGCCGCCCGTCAACAGCATCCCCACACAGCCCAGCGGCGAAATCTTCATGATCTGACGCAGCGACAGTGGCTTGGTCGTGCCAAAGGCGGGGGTCGGGCTGACCGAGAGCAGAATGGGCGCAAAGGCCAGCGACACCAGAACCGACGGGATGACGAAGAGCACATAGCCCGACGGATCCGCCAGCACCATCAGACCCTGCGCCGACACGATCCCGATCATCTGCACGATCATGTAGAGCGACAGCGCCTTGCCTCGCGTGGCATTGGTGGCGGAATTGTTCAGCCAGCTTTCGGCGGTCACATAAACGCCCGAGAAACAGAAGCCGATCAAAACGCGGCCAATCGACCAGGCCCAAGGCTCTGTAATCGTGGGATAAAGGATCAGAACCGCCGAAATCATCGACCCGAGCGCGGCAAAGACCCGCACATGCCCGACCCGGCGGATCATCTCGGGCGCCATGCGCGAGCCGAACAGAAAGCCCACGAAATAGGACGACATGACCACCGACATCTCGTAGGTCGAGAACCCTTCGAGCGCGCCGCGCACCCCCAGAAGCGTGCCCTGCATGCCATTGCCCACCTGCAACAGCATCATGCCCAGCAAGAGGGCCCATGCCCCCGACAGCACCTGTAACATCGCGCTCTCCTTGTTCTTCGGGATCAGCCTAACAGATGCATCACCAGGAGGCACCCCAAAGGCGACTTACTCTGTCCCTTGCGCGCCCTGCCTGTCAGGCTTTGCCGCGGGGATCAACAGCGAGGCATCCCCGTAAGAGAAAAAGCGATATCCCTCCGCCACCGCATGCGCATAGATTTGCCGGATCGTGTCCTGCCCCATCAGGGCAGAGACCAGCATCATCAGCGTCGATTTCGGCAGATGGAAATTGGTCATCAGGGCGTCGGTCACGCGGAACTCGAACCCCGGATAGATAAAAATATCCGTATCCCCCGACCAGGCTGCAATCTCGCCCGTGGCCCGTGCCGCCGTTTCGATCAGGCGCAGCGCGGTGGTGCCCACCGGAATGATCCGCCCCCCCGCCGCGCGCGTGGCGGCAATCTCTGCGGCGGCCTCGGGGCTCACTTCGCCCCATTCGGCATGCATCTTGTGCGAGGTCACATCCTCGACCTTGACCGGCAGGAACGTGCCCGCCCCCACATGCAGCGTGACATGGGTGAACCCCACGCCCATCGCCGCCAGTTCCGCCAGGAGCGCCTCGTCGAAATGCAACGATGCGGTGGGGGCCGCCACCGCCCCCGGCGCCCGCGCCCAGACGGTTTGATAATCGACCTTGTCCTGCTCATCCGCCGGACGGCGTGCGGCGATATAGGGCGGCAGCGGCATCGCCCCCGCCTCGGCCAGCGCCGCATCGAAATCGTCGCCCTTGAGGTTGAAGCGCAACCGCCCCTGCCCCTCGTCCTTGGCCTCGAGCACCGCCGACAACCGGTCGGAGAACACGATTTCCTCGCCCTCGTTTATCTTCTTGAGCGGCTTGATCAGCGCGCCCCAGGTGCCCTGCGTCCCCGGCTCCAGCAAGGTGACCTCGATCCTGGCCGCGGTGTCCCCCTGCGCCCCTGACCGATGGCGTAGCCCGCTCAGCCGCGCCGGGATCACCCGTGTGTCATTCAGCACCAGCCGATCACCGGGCCGCAGCCACCGCCCCAGATCAGCCACCCCCGCATCGGTGATCGCATCACCTTCCGCCACCAGCAACCGCGCCGCGCGCCGGGGTCTTGCGGGACGCGTGGCAATCAACGCCTCCGGCAAGTCAAAGTCGAAATCCGATAGCTTCATCTGTCCTGTCTTTGGTGAATGTCCTGCGCCTCGCGCGCAGCGGGCCTCTCGACCTGCCCCGAGGTGGCCGCCCGCCCTGTGCCCACCGTGGGCGCAGGCCGCCGGAACATCTCGCGCAGAAAGCCGGGTGCCAACGCCGAAAGCGGGTTAACCGACACCGCCGGATCCGATGACGGGCCCTTGAGCGTGTAATTCATCCCGATAAGGCCCTCGCCGGGCCGGGTAAAGGCCTCTCCGATCCCGTTGAGCAGATAGACCGGCGAAACCACGCCCTGCATGTCCATCCGCTTGTCGGCCAGACGGTAATATCCATCCATCGAAATCCCGACGGATGCCCCGACCGCGCTGCCTTCCAGCAGGATCAATCGCTCCGGCGTCAGGCGAAACCGCGCATCGACCCGGCCAAAATGCAACCCTTGCCCGGAAAACTGCTCCAGCAGACCGACGATGCTCACCGTATTCAAGAGCGCCGCCAGAGCGGGGGCCTCCTTGACGCGGACCTGATCAATCCCCAACACGCCGTCATAGCTTCCAGGCTCCGGCGCGGGCGTCAGCACCAGCTCCAGCGTTCCCTCACGTGCCTGTTGCAACAGTCCCGCCGCCTTGAGCACACCGCCCGCATCGTCTGCCCGGATACGGAATGCGCTGCGCCCGCCCATCGGCACCACCTGCCCTGTCACCGGGGCAATGCCGTTCAAGAGCCCGCTGAAATTGCCGCTCATGCCGCCCGTGGTGTCCAGATCGCCGCGAAATTCCGAGAGCGCGAAACCCTCCGAAATCTGCAACCGCTCCAATTGCAGGGCGACCGGCACACCGGCACCACCACTGCCACCACTGCCACCATCGCCCGCATCTCCCAAAGACATCTGCCGTAGATCGACCGTACCGCCCGTCACCTCGACCCGCGGCGCGACCCCCGCGCCACGCCCGACCAGCGCCACCGGCGCATCGAGCCAACCGCCCAGCGTAACCCGGCTGAACTCGGCCCGGTCCAACCCGCCGCCAGCGTTCAGGCTCACCCGCCCGCGCGCCTCCAGTCCCGCACCACTCAGACCCAACGCGGTGATTTCGGGCACTTCGCCCAAGCGGCCCGTCACATCGAGCCGCCCAAGCTGCGACGCACCCAGCGCCCAATCCAGCTGCGGCAGCCGCAAACCCACCCCCGCCAGATCGGACGTCAGCGCAAATTCCGGCGCCTGCCCCTTGGCAAAGCCGATTTCCATCACCCCCTGCCCCGCGCCGGTCACGCTGCCCGGTGGCAGATCAATGGCGAACTCATCCAGAAACCGCTGCGACAGCTCGATCTGCCCGCGCACCCGGCTCTCGCCCTGCGGATTGCCGCCAATCGCCATGTCCCAACTGCCGCGCACCGGCACGTCGCCCACCCGCGCCGCGCCGCCGATTTCCAGATGCGTGTTGCTCGCCTCGACCGCCAGCGCCTCCGCTGTCAGCACCCGCCCCTTGATGAGCAGGTCGCTGCGCACGTCGCTGAGCGTGCCAGCCACGTCAAAGGCCACCTCTTCCGTCGTCAGTTGCTTCTTCAGCAGAAACGTCAACTGCCCCGCCAGTTCGGCCTGACCATCCGCCACCGTCACCGGCTGCCCGGCCTTTTGCAGAAACCGGAAGGGCGGCGAATCCAGCAGCGACAACGCCGCCGTGATCGTGCTTTTGGTCCGCATCACCGCCTCTGCCGGGCTTTGCTTGACCCGCACATCGGGAATGATGAAACTCGTCCCCGACACGTCGATCGCACCGCCCTCATCCGCTATGACTTGCCCTCGTTCGGCATGGATCACAAAGCGGTTGTCATAAAGCGACGCCCGCCCAGAGGCCCCCGAGATGGGCGGCACATCGCGCACATAGACGGTTTCCAGATCCGAGAAATCGAAGCCAAGGTAGAACTCGGGGCGATGCTCGGGCAAAAGACGCAAGGCAAACTGAATGTCCCGCAGATCGGCCTTGGCCACGTTCTGCTCGATCCAGTCGCGCGCATTGGCCTGCGCCGCGCGTGGCCAGAGCGCCATCAATCGCTCCGGCGCCAGCCCGTCCATTTCGCCTTCCAGCGCAATATCCCAGCCCGCATCGCCCCCGCGCGCCTCGCCGCGCGCCCGCAGGTAGCGGCCCTGATCGCTCAGGGTCAACTCGCCCAGGGTCAGAACAAAGGGCTCCAACCGCAACCGCAGCGCCACCTGCGCGCTCTCAAGCCGGATCGGTTCGGGATAGAGATCGGCAGGATCCGCTACCACGTCGCTCACCCGGATCTGTGCCTGCAATTCGCGCGGCCATCCGTCCTCCATGCCGACAAGCCGCGCGCTGCCCTCGGCCCGCGCCTGACCCCAGGCGCTATCCACCGACAATTCGGTAAAGCGGATTTCCTGGGCCATCGGATCATAGGTGAAATAACTGCGCGCCGCGCGGAACTTGATCGGGGCGGTGGCGGGCGTGGGCTGCAGCACGCCCGCGCCAATCTGCAACGTGGCATTGAGCGGGCCAAGACGGCCTTCGCCGTCGACCCCTGCACGCAGCGCGCCCGAAATCGGCGCCTCCAACGCCCCAAGCCAGGCCAGCGCCGGCGATTGTCCGGCAATGTCACCCGCCGGCATATCCTCGAACGTGGCGCCAAACTCTGCCGCCTTGCTGCCGATGCGCCCCGCGTAATTCACCGCCAGCGTGGTCGCGTAATCGCGCGCACCAAGCAGCGCCACATCGCCGCGCAGGGTGATCTCGTTGCCCGCGCGCACCAACTCCAGCCGTCCGCCATCCGCGCTCCAGGCACGGCCCGCGCGGGCATCCTCATAGCGCAGCGTGAGATTGTCCGCCGTCACGCGCGTCAGCGCATCCAGCTGCGGCCGGGCAAAGAGCGCATCCAGCTGCTCGTTGAAGGTGCCGCCCTGCCCCGTCCCCTCGAACATGATCGCAAACTCGCCCGATGCCAGCCGCCGCAGCCCCAGCCGCGCGCCCGACAGATGCACCGCCTCGGGCTGCACCTCGCCGCGCAAGAGCGGCGCCGGTGCCACCGTCACCGCGAGGGTTCCCAGCGTGACCAGCGTTACACCGTCGAGATTGGCCAGAACCACATCGCGCAACGCCACGCGCGGCACCAGATCCTCGCCCACCACCAATGACATCTCGCCGAACCGCAGGGCGTAGCCCGGCACGCTCGCATCAATCCGCGCGGCAATCCGCGCCTGCACCCAATCGGGCGCGCGCAGGTTTGCCCCGATGCTCATCGCCACCCCAAGGCCCAGAACAACCACCAGCACCACGCAGGAAAAACCGAACTGCATCACATGACGCACCAGGCGACGCCCCTTACGGGCGCGCCTGGTGGTCTTGATTGGCGGCTCCGGCGTTTCCGCCGTGCCCTGCTCTTGTGTCGGCTGCGTGCTCATCCTATCCGTTCGGGCGCAGACCGCGCCTCTCTTTTGCCTCGTGGCTTTATTCTGGTCCCTTGCGACCTAATATGGAATTCACAATTTTTCATCCCAGAGGATACCCCATGCCTGACACATCTGAAATGGCCCCCGATTTCACCCTGCCGCGCGCTGGTGGCGATCCTGTCACGCTCTCGGCCCTGCGTCCCGGCGCTGTGGTGCTGTTTTTCTATCCGCGCGATGATACCTCCGGCTGCACCAAAGAGGCGGTCGCCTTCTCCAGCCTCAAGGATCAGTTCGACGCCGCCGGGGTGACGGTGCTGGGCATTTCCAAGGACAGCCTCACCAGCCACGAAAAATTCCAATCCAAACATGCCCTTACCGTGCCGCTTTTGTCCGACGAACACGCGCAGGTCTGCGAAGACTTTGGCGTCTGGAAGGAAAAGAGCATGTATGGCAAGAAGTTCTTCGGCATCGAGCGCTCGACCTTCCTGATCGACGGGGAGGGGCGCATCGCCCGCGCCTGGCGCAAGGTCAAGGTGCCCGGTCACGCCGAAGAGGTGCTGGACGCGGTCAAGGCGCTGTGAGCGAGCTGACCCTGACAGAAATGGCCGTCGCGGTGCTCTCCACCCGCGATGGCCGCGCCAAGACGGCGCTCTCGCGCGCCCATGCCGCCACGTGGTTTGCCGCCCGCGCCGAGGGGCGCGCCCTTCCCTTGGGCAACGCGGTGCCACCCCCGCGCCCTGCTCGCCCGGACCGGCCCGAGTTGCGCGACCCGCGCGACGTGCCCCGTCGCCGCCCCGGCTCGACGCAGGGACGCATTGCCCTTCTGCATGCCGTGGCCCATATCGAACTCAACGCCGTTGACCTGCACTGGGACATCATCGCGCGCTTTGCCGACACGCCCATGCCGCTTGGCTTTTACGATGACTGGGTCAAGTCCGCCGACGAGGAATCCAAGCATTTCAACATGATATGCGACTGTCTTGAGGCAATGGGCAGCCATTATGGCGCTCTGCCCGCCCATGCGGGCATGTGGCGCGCCGCCGAAGACACCGCACAGGATTTCCTGGGTCGCCTCGCCGTCGTGCCCATGGTGCTCGAGGCGCGCGGTCTTGATGTGACCCCCGGCATGATCGAGGTGTTCGAGCGCGCGGGCGAGACCGCCGCCGTCGCCGCCATGCGCGTGATCTATGCCGAAGAGGTGCATCACGTCGCCTATGGCTCCAAGTGGTTTCACTTTCTTTGCGGTCGCCATGACATCGACCCCAAGACCGCCTTTCACGAGCTTGTCCGCCGCTACTTCCACGGTGCTCTGAAACCGCCCTTCAACGAGGAAAAGCGCGCCGAGGCCGGAATCCCGCCCGATTTTTACTGGCCCCTCACCGAAAGCGGCTCAATCACCGGTTGAAATCCGGCTTGTGCTATCGGCGAAATTCCGCCGCTCGGGCGGGAAACAGCCCAGAGCCGCCTCAAGATTGGTCAAAAATCTTGCCCAGAGGCGGCACGCTGGCTAATCACGTTTCATTGCGGAATCCTGAAAGAAAGTGAGCACCGCAAAGCGACGAAGGTTGGGGCAACAGGGACTTTGAGCGCGTGAGAACAAGACTTGCGATAAGAATTCATGCGATCCTCGAGAGGTATTTTCCTGAACGCCGGGTCTTTCTGCGATCCGACAATGACACGCGCTTCATCCGCCTGCGCCCCTCTACCCAGCTTTTCGCCTTTCTCGGGGCGTCCGCCATCATCGCATGGTCGATCATCGCCACCTCCATCCTCGTGATGGACAATATCGGCGCGGGCAATTTCCGCGAACAGGCCAAGCGCGATCAACGCACCTATGAAAACCGCCTCAATGCGCTGTCATCCGAGCGCGACAAGCGCGCCCAAGAAGCGATTGCCGCGCAAGAGCGGTTTTCTTCCGCCCTCGAACAGATTTCGCTGATGCAATCCGAATTGCTGGCCTCTGAAACCCGCCGCCGGGAGCTGGAAACCGGCATCGAGGTGATCCAGGCCACGCTTCGCCGCACCATGGCCGAGCGCGAGAATGCCCGCAAAGAGGCGGAACAACTGGCCCTGTCGATACAATCGGGGGGCGACGTCGGGGTCGGCTCCGGCACCGAGGCTGGCACCGATGCCACGCTCGATTTCCTGACCGCAGCCCTAGAGGACGCGGCGCAAGAGCGCGACACAACCATTGCCAATGCCCAGGACGCGCTGCTCAAGGCCGAGGAAATGGCGCTGGAACTCGAACTGCTCAAGGATCAGAACGACCAGATCTTCAGCCAGCTAGAAGACGCCATGGCCATTTCGGTCGAACCGCTCGACAAGATGTTCCGCGCCGCGGGCCTCAATACCGACAACCTGCTCCAGACCGTGCGTCGGGGCTATTCAGGTCAGGGCGGCCCGCTGACGCCGCTCTCCTTTTCGACCAAGGGCCAGGAACCCTCGGTGGACGCCGAACGCGCCAACCGCATCCTGGGCCGCATGGATGAACTGAACCTCTACCGCATCGCCGCGCAAAAAGCGCCCTTCGCCCTGCCTGTAAAAAGCGCGTTCCGTTACACCTCGGGCTATGGCATGCGCTGGGGCCGGATGCACCAGGGCACCGATTTCGCCGCCCCGCACGGCACCCCGATCTATGCCACAGCCGATGGCGTCGTCACCCACGCGGGCTGGCTCTCGGGCTATGGCCGCCTGATCAAGATCCAGCACGCCTTCGGGATCGAAACCCGCTACGCGCATCTGTCGCAAATCCGTGTCAACGTCGGGCAAAGGGTCTCGCGCGGGGAACGGATTGGTGATATGGGCAACTCTGGACGTTCTACGGGCACACATCTACACTACGAAGTCCGCGTCGGCGACAAGTCCGTCAACCCCATGATATACATCAAGGCTGCAAACAATGTTTTCTAAGAGCAAAATCAACGAACCCGCGCAAAAGCCCGCAGAGGCCAAACCGGCTGCCTCCGAGAACCGGCTCGATTCGGCGCGGCCTGACGCGCTGAATACGGAATTCAAGGCCTCGGCCCCCAAGGCCAAGCCGCCTGCCTCGGTGCTGTCCTCGGACCTGCACGTGACCGGCAACCTCAAGACCACTGGCGACATTCAGGTCGAGGGCTCGATCGAGGGTGACATCCGCGCCCATCTGCTGACCGTGGGCGAAGGCGCCACCATCAAGGGTGAAGTGATCGCCGATGATGTGGTCATCAATGGCCGCATCGTGGGCCGTGTGCGTGGCCTCAAGGTGCGCCTGACCTCGACCGCCCGTGTCGAAGGCGACATCATCCACAAGACCATCGCCATCGAGAGCGGCGCGCATTTCGAAGGCTCGGTGCAGCGTCAGGACGATCCCCTGACCGGCAACAAGACCGCGCCCAAGCCGGCAGTGGCCGCCGCCGCGCCGAAACCCGCCGAAGGCTGAGCCAGGCACGAAACAAAAAAGGCGGCGTGGCCTCGTGCCATCGCCGCTTTTTTCATGCCCATTGCCCTGCCCCTGCGGCGTGTCGCGCCCCATCGAAACCACACCCGTCCCGGGCTTGGCCCAGGACCTCTCCGAGGCAGCGCAGAGACCCCGGCGCGGGGGCCGGGGGATATGACCCCGATCAGAGGCAACGTGCTTTACGGCTCGCGCAGCGCCTGCTGGCTCTTGTAGAGCGGCTTCAACAGATATTGCAGCACGGTCTTTTCGCCGGTGTGCAATTCCACCTCGGCCTGCATGCCGGGCCTGATCTCGATCCCCGCCTGCCGGGGGGTGAGCGCGCTCATATCCACCCGCAACGACACCTTGTAATGCGGATCGCCATCGGGATCGCGCGCCCGCTCATCCTTGAACGTATCGGCGGAAATGAAATCGACCCGCCCCTTCAAGGTGCCATAAATGGTGTAATCATAGGCCGTCAGCTTGATCGTTGCCTCCTGTCCGCGCCGTATATTGGCGATGTTGCGCGGCTCGACCCGCGCCTCGACAAACATCTCCTCATCGAGCGGAATGATCTCCAGTATCTCCTCGCCGGGGCGCACCACGCCGCCAATCGTCGTCACATTCAGATTGTTGACCACGCCGCGCATCGGGCTTTGCAATACCGTGCGGTTGAGCTGGTCCTGACTGGCCCGCAAATTCTGGCGCAGGGTCGCCAGTTCCTTCAAGGTCTCGGAATAGGCCTCGGCCCGCTCCAACTCGGCCTGCGTCACGATCTCGTCATAGCGTTTCTCGGCATCGGCATGTGCCTTGCGCGCGCGCGTGACCTCGATCAGGGCCACGATCTTTTTGTCCAGCAATCCCTCCAAGAGTCGCTTTTCCTCGGCGGATTGCTGCATCACCCGCTTGGCCCCTTCGCTGCGCTTGACGAAATCCTCCTGCCGCGCCCTGAGAAGTGCGCGCTCCGAGGCCACCATTTCCCCTGCCCGCGCCGCCAGCACCTCGGGCACGACGAAATCGAATTGCCCGGCCAATTCCGCCTCCAGCCGCAATTGCCGCACTTCAAGACCCGCAATCTGATCCTGCAAATCCGCCACTTCGGAATTGAACCGCGTATCATGCAGCCGCGCCAGAACATCGCCGCGCGCCACCACATCCCCCTCCTGCACCAGCAACTCCGCCAGAATTCCGCCCTCGAGGTTCTGGATGATCTGCGGCCGCGATGTGGAAATGAACTCGCCCGGCGCGCGCACGATCTCGTCTATCCAGGCAAAGGCCGCCCAGAGGATGAAGATCCACACGCTCGCCGCACAGAGCCAGACCATCAGGCTCGGACCGCGCAAGCGCCCGTTCAATTCCGCCAGAATGCTTGCCGTGCTGCGCGCGCCCACATCGCTCATCTCATGCCCCTCCCGGCCCGGTGCCCGCCGCCTGCGCCAGATGCGCCAGCACCTGATCGCGTGGCCCGTCCACCGCCATGCGCCCCGCCTGCAGAATAAGTGTCCGGCTTGTCAGGCTCAGAATTGGCATCCGGTGCGTCGCAATCACCGCCGTGCGCCCCTTGAGCCATACGTCCAACCGGCTCACCAGCGTGCGCTCCAGCGTCTGATCCAGCGCCGCCGTCGGCTCGTCCAGAAGACACACCGCCGGGTCCTGCAACCAGAGCCGCGCCCAGCCAATGCTCTGCCGCTGCCCCTGGCTCAGCCCCTGTCCCCCGTCGAGGATCTCCAGATCCAGCCCCTTGGGATGGCCGCGCACAAAGGGTCCCAACCCGGCAAATTCCAGCGCCTGCATCAACCGCGCGTCATCGCGCTCCAGCAAGGTCAGGTTCAGGTTCTCGCGCAGGCTGCCGGTAAAGAGCCGCACATCCTGCCCCAGATAGCCGATCATCCGACGCAAATCGCGCGGGGCGATCTGGCCCATGTCGGTGCCATCCAGCATCAACCGCCCCCGGCTCGGGGCGTATAGCCCCGACAAGAGCTTGAGAAAGGTCGATTTGCCCGACCCGTTGGTGCCCAGCACCGCCACGACCTGTCCGGGCTGAATGATCAGCCCCGGAATATCCAGCACCGGCGCACCCCCGGTGTCATAGGCAAACTGCACCTCGCGCAGCTCATAGGCCCCGGTCAGGGACGTGCGCCGCAAATAGCTGCGCCCCTCGGCCTCGTCCTGCTCTGCCAGCGCAATCGCATCCAGCCCCGCCAGCGCCGATTTCACATTCCCCCACCGCGCCAGCGTGCCCGATAGCTGCGTCAGCGGCCCGAGCGTGCGGCTGGTCAAGATCCCCACGGCAATGATCGAGCCCACGGTGAATTCCCCCGCGAACACCAGATAGGCCCCAAGGATCACCGCCACGATATAGGTTGCCTGCTGCACCGCCTGCGCCCAGAAACTCAGCACCGATCCAAGCCGCCGCTGCTCGCTCGACTTGATCGCCTGAAGCGCCGTCAATTCGCCCCAGATCCGGCGAAACCGGTCCTCGGCCCGCTGCGTCTTGAGCGTGTCCAACTCGAAAATCGCCTCGTGCAGCAACCGCGCGCCCCGCGCTCCCGCCCCCTGCATCTCGTGGGTCAGGCGCATCATCCGCTTTTGCAAGAGAAAGCCGGGCAACACCATGATGACCCCGCCCAGAATGAGCACCCAGACCACGTTGCCCGCGATGGACGCCACCAGCGCCAGAAACACAACGATGAACGGCAAATCTGTCAGCGTGCCGATGGTCGAGGCGGTAAAGAACTCCCGCACCGATCCGAATTCCCGCATCGCCGAGAATATCTGCGACGGGCTCTTGCTGGCGATCTCTGATCGCATGCCCAGAATGCGATCCATCAAGATGCGCTGCACATTGAGTTCGATCTGCCGCCCGGCCCCGTCCATCAACTGCGCCCGCGCGATCTTGAGCGCGGCTTCCATCAGCAGAGCGAGCCCTGCCCCCGCCGCCAGCACCCACAGCGTCGCCTCGGATTGATGCGGGATCACCCGGTCATAGACCTGAAGCGCAAAGAGCGCGACCGCCACCGCAAGGATATTGGCCACAAGAGAGCCGAGCGCCACCTCTGCGATATGTCGGCGGAACCCGGCAAACTGGCTCCAGAACCAATGCGGCGCGGCCTCTGGTGCGTCATGCGCGCGGCTCAGGCTTTGCACCGGGGCCTCGGCGCGCACGACCATGCCGGTAAAAAACGGCTCGAACTCGGCAAGGTCCACCTCGGCCCGCTGATCGTCGCAAGTGGTATCATGGATCGTCAGGACACTGCCCGCCTGCGACAGCACCAGCACGAATTGCCCGCTCGTCATCTGCGCCAACGCCGGCCACTGATCGGGATGCGGATGCGCCACCGGCTCGACCCGTGCCATCAGCCCCGCCGCCTCCAGCCCATCGGCCAAGGCGCGCGGCTGAGGCTGATCGGCGGGGCCGCCGCCAGCCTTGCTTGCGATCATCGCCTCCAGAATATCGCCCTCGACCGCCTCGACGCCCAAGAGCGCGGCATAGGCCACACCCAGCTTCGCCCGCGCCACCGCCCGCTCGCCAAACCGCGCAGCGGCGGGCTGCGGCCCCTTGGCCCCGCCCTTGACCTCTGCCGCGCGCGCGTTTGTGGTGATCGTCAGGGCGACGGGAGCTTTGGTCAAATCCGACTCCCCTCCGCCAACACGCCCAAATGCCGCGCCAATTGCAACCGCGCCAGCGCCAGTTCGTATTTCAGCGCCAGCGCGCGTGCCTGCCTCTGGGCAAAGGTCTCGTAGACGCCGACCACATCCATCACTTCACGCTGTCCGGCATCATACTGCGCCTGAAAGAGATCGAGATTGGCCTTGGCCGTGTCGCGCAGCGTGCTCGCCTCGCCCACCTGCCGCGACAGGGCGCTGAGCTGCCCCTCCAGCCGCTGCACCACGCGATTGCTGTCCTCATCCGCCTGCGCGCGTCGGCGCTTGGCGGCTTCCTTTTCGGCCTCGGCGGCCTTCAGCTGCGCGCCGGTGCCCAAGCCCAGCAATTGCTCGGATCGCAGATTGAGGCCGAAACTCGTGTCGCCATTGCCCACCGTGCCCCCCGCCGTCAATCCCGGCAATAGACCCGCCCGCGCCATCACCGCCTCGGCGGTGTCTCGCTCGGCCTCGGCCATGGCGCGCAATACATCGAGCGCCGCAACCGAGCCCGCCTCCACCGGCACCTCCGACAGGCCCGCAACCCCGCCCAGGGGCCGCGCCGCCATGGCGTTCAATTCCGCCAGCGCCGTGGCCTCGGCCTCTTCTTGCCCGGCCATCACCTCGCGGATCTCCGCCAGACGCGAGCGCAGAATATTGAGGTCGGACATATCCGACACGCCGCCCTTGACCCGCTCCGACATGATCCATTCGAACCGCCTCATATCCTCCAGCGTGCGCCGCTCCAGCACCAGACGCTCGCGCGCCTGAGACGCATCGAGATAGAGCGACAGCGCCTCGAACACGCGCTTGTTGACATCCTCGGCCAGCGTCACGGCGGCCACTTCGACATCGGCCTTGGCAAAATCGCGCTCCGCCTTCTTGCGGCCATTGTCAAACAGGACCTGCTCGATGATCAACTGGCTCACAAGATCACTCAGACTGGTCAGGCTGAGATTGGGTCCGATGCGCGGCAACCAGTTTTTTGACGCAGCCTCGGCGCGCAACCGCGCGCTCAGCAAATCCGCCTCGGCGCTGCGGCTATAGGCGGCCAGAACCGATCCCGCCACCTCATCAAAAGTGCTGCCCGGCACCAGAACCGAGCGGCGCGCCTGCAAGTCGCGGATGATTTCCGATTGCGCGGCTTCCTTGGCCCGGGCCTCTTGATCGGGGCGCAGGTCCGGCCCCGCAGCGGCGCGCGATACTTCGGCGTCACTGCCACCATCACGCAAACACCCCGCAAGCGCCAAACAGGCCCCCGCCAGCAACAACCCCCTCGTTACAATCCCCATACATAGTCCTCCGACCTTCCGGCCTTGTCGTTGGAGACGCGCACCCCGGCACGGGCACGCGTCCCTGTTCGGCGTCAGGTGACGATCTGTATATCCTCATCCACAACCACCGTGGCATCATTGCCCAGCGTGTAGATGTCATAGGTCTGACCGTCGATCACCGTGCTGCCCGCGGCCTCGGCCCCGCTCAGCGTCACGCGGTCATCCGCACCGCCCTGCACCAGAACCGTGTCGCTATTGCCCGAGAGCGCCAGAACCTGCTCTTCGGTCAGGCTCAATTGCGCCTGATCGCCAAACCGCAGATCAATCGTCTCGATGTCAAAGGCGCTCAGGTTGGGATTGGCGATATTGACAACCGATGTGCTGGTCTCGTCGAGCACGACATAGGTGCTCGCGGTATTGCCCCCGGCATCGGTGCTCGTCACCACCAGCTGTGACCCATCCGAGACCGGCGAAACCTGCCCTGCCCCATTGAGAAAGAAGTAATCCGTTTCGCCGGTGAACTGGTTGGCCTGCTCGCCCAGCGCCAATTCCCGCACATTGCCGCCCGCATCGACTTGATGGATGCTGACATCGTCCGCGCTCGTTTCCACCGTGGCATTGCGATAGCCGTCGCCCTGCCGGAAATAGCCAACGATCCCCGGCGTCTCGGGGGCGACCATATCCAGGGTCAGGCTGCCCGTGATCTCATGGGTATTGCCCGCTCCGTCGGTGGCTGAAACCACCATCGCGGCCTGACCGTCCTGACGGGGAATGTCCCCGTTGGGCAGGGTCACCGACCAATTGCCATTGGCATCCACAACCGCCTGATAGGTGCGGCCAAAGAGCCGGACTTCGGCGCTCGATCCCGGCTCGACCTGTCCTGTCAGGGTCACACCTGCCGCCGCCTCAGAGATGTTGATGATGTTGTCCGGTGTCACCGGCCCATCCTGGCTCAGCTCATTGACCAATGTATCGACCCGCACCGTATCGGTGAGGAACGCGATATTGCCCGCCGGATCGGTCACATCGACCCGCAAGGCCACATCGCGCTCGCCGGGGGCAATCTCATTGGGGCCAAAATTCGCCACCCAATTGCCATTGGCCGCCACCTGCGCCTCGTGCTGCACCCCGTCAATGGTGACAAAGACCCGGCTGCCCGGCTCAATCGTGCCGGTAACGCTAAAGCCGCCCTCGGCCACGTCATTGTTGATGACATCGCGCCCATCCGCACCAATCGCAAGGTTGAGATCGCTGAGGCGGAGGTTGTCGACCTGCGTATCAACCCGGACTGTCGCCTCGACCTCGGTCGGGTTGCCAGCCGCATCGACCGTGCGCGCGTTCACCTCGGGCACATGCGTGCCGCGCGTGATCTCGGCGCTCTCGTACCGGCTCTGCCAGCGGCCCGTGGCATCGGCCTGCACCGTATGCTCGACCCCGTCGAGACTGACCACGACCGTCGCCCCGGCATCCGCCGTGCCCGTGACCAGCACCCCGGCATCGGCCTCGGCCCCGTTGATGACGCCGTCGCCACCAATCGCGCCAGCGTTCAGCGTCAAGAGACCGGCTTCGGTATCCACGCTCACGGCTTGGCGCAATTCGCTGACATTGCCCGCCGCATCCGTCGCCACCGCCACGATGTCGCCCGTGTAGGTGCCTGCCGCGATCTGCGCCCCGGTAAAGGTCGCGGTCCAACGACCATCCGCCGCCACGACCGCATCCACCACCGCATCGCCAAAGCTCAAGCGCACCGTCGATCCCGGCTCGACCGTGCCGCTCATCGTGAATCCGTCGCCCTGCTCGGCGGCGTTGATCACGCCATCCGCGCCACCCGGCGTGCCGGTCATGCCGAAATCGCGCACTTCGGTGTCGACGCGGAACGTTCCGCTGGTGCTGCTGGCATTGCCTGCGGCATCGACCGTGGTCGCTGTCACCTCTGTCTCATATTGCCCACCGGGCAGCGTGCCGGGCTCGAACTCTGCCGTCCAGGTGCCATCCTCGCCCACGACCACATCGCGCGAGACGCCCTCGACCGTGACCGTCACCGTGGCCCCCGGCGTCGAGGTGCCCGTGATCGCCACACCTGCGGCCTCTTCCACCAGATTGACGACCCCATCGCCGCCAACCTCACCGGAATGGATCGCAATCGGGTGCGGCACCGTATCAATCGCCACCACATCCGTGACCACGGTGGAATTGCCAAAGCCATCCGTCGCGATGATGACCACCTCGACCTCACGTTCGCCACCCGGAATGTCGGCAGGATCAAAGACCACCTGCCACTGACCATCCTCGCCGATCACCGTGGTTTCCGTGATGCCCTCGAGGACAACCGCAATCTCGGCCCCCGGCTCACCGCTGCCGGTGATCTCGATCCCATCCTCGTAATCCTCGGCATTGACGATATCGTCGGTCGAGACCACACCATCCTCGATGACCACCTCGGGCGGCGTGGTGTCGATCACCACCACCGGCCCTTCCAATGTGGTTTCGGTGCCGTCGGGTTCCTTGACCACGACAACCACATCGTGCTCGCCATCCTCGGGAAAGGTCTCGCCCTCAAAATCGACCTGCCACTTGCCGTCCTGATCGGCCTCGGTGGTGACCGTCTTGTCGCCGATGCTCACATCCACCTCCGACCCCGGCTCGGCGTCGCCCGTGATGGTGATCTTGGGGCTCTCCTGATCGCCCCCAATGGCGATCGTGCCGTCCTCATTCACCTTTGGTTCGATCCGACCGCGACCACCGCCGCCGCTATCGCCGCCCCCGGCCACAACCGCCGCCGCAACACCGGCCGCGCCAACGCCGCCCAGCCCCAAAAGACCGCCACCCCCCAAGAGCGCGGCCCCCAGCATCGACACCTCGTCATCTTCGGCCGGCGCGGTAATGTCGTTGCCACCCAGAAAGATCAGCTCTTCATCCGGGCTCCACTTGGCCCAATACTCGGTCGGGCCGTATTGCGCATAGACCGGACCATCGCCGCCCTCGCTCAGCGTCACCTCATTGATATAACCGTCCGCGCTGATGAACAGGCGGCTGACAGGCGCGCCGGCTGCGGAATAATACCCCTCCAGCACCACCACCCGGCCATCCGCAAGGTTGATGACCAGGTTCGATCCATCCCGGGCATAGCCCTGAATGTCCATTTGCCGAAGATTAAGAGAAATTTCTTGTCCGTGGCCCGCCGGGATGACCGTGACGCCACCTTGATCCGGAATAGACCCACGCTGAGAATTGCCCGCATCTGTGCGAGCGACAAAATCAATCGCCTTCATAACACCACCACTCTGACCTCAGGGCTCGACACTTTGGCGTGTCGAATTGCTTTATTGCCTAAGAATTATCTTTTTTCCGCCGCTATCGCTAGAAGTTTTTGGCGCGGTCATCCCAAAATAAGCCGCTTTTTCATAGATATGGACAGACTGAGTCTATTCGGGCACGCCTCGCCACACGGCTGAGTCGATCACGCGCCCGGCAACACAATCATTCCGCACATCGCGCCGGTCAGCCCCCCGACGGGGGGTTGACGCGCCCGCCACCGATCAACAGAGTCACAGGGGTTTCAATCCCGTCATCACAGGACCTTCTCCCTTGACCACCCAACTTTCCGATACCGTCGGCCTCCTGCGAGAGTTGATCGCCTTTCCCACGATCTCCGAGCTCAGCAATCTCGACATGATCGCCTATCTCGGCCACCGGCTTGAATCGGCGGGCGCACGGGTGGACATTTTTCACGACGACATTGGACACAAGGCCAACCTCTTCGCCACCATCGGGCCAGAGGTGGACGGCGGTATCGTGCTCTCGGGTCATTCCGATGTGGTGCCGGTGGCCCAGCAGGATTGGGCCTCGGACCCGTTCGAACTGACAGAACACGAGGGGCGGCTTTATGGGCGCGGCACCTGCGACATGAAGGGCTTTATCGCCGCCGCCACCGCCATGGCCCCCTATTTCGCGGAACGGGTGCGCGACCGCCCCATTCACTTTGCCTTCACCTATGACGAGGAAGTCGGCTGTTTCGGGGCGCAAGCCCTTGTCGAAAGCCTGCGCGCCCGTGGCCTGCGCCCCGGCGTGGCCATCATCGGCGAGCCCACGATGATGCGCGTGATCGAGGGGCACAAGGGCTGTTATGAATATACCACCCATTTCTGTGGTCTGGCCGGGCATGGCTCTGCCCCCGACCGGGGCGTGAACGCGGTGGAATATGCCGTGCGCTACGTCAACCGCCTGCTGGAGCTGCGCGAGGCGCTGCGCGCCCGCGCCCCCCGCGACAGCCGCTTTGATCCGCCCTGGACCACGATCAACACCGGGTCTCTCAAGGGCGGTGTGGCCCATAACGTGATCGCCTCCAACGCCACGATCGAATGGGAAATGCGCCCCGTCCAGGCAGCAGACGCCACTTTCGTCAAAGAGGACCTGCGCCGCTACTGCGAGGAAATGCTGCTCCCCCGGATGCGCGAAATCTGCCCCGAGGCCAGCATCGTGACCGAAATCATCGGCGAGGTGGATGGGTTGGAGCCCACCGAAGTGAACGAGGCGCGCGACATCATGATGGAACTCACCGGCGCCAACGGGGCCGATCTCGTGCCCTTCGGCACCGAGGCGGGGCTGTTCCAGAGCTATGGCATGTCCGCCGTGGTCTGCGGGCCCGGCTCGATTGATCAGGCGCACAAACCCGACGAATATCTCTCGCTCGACCAGCTCCAGCAATGTCTCGACATGCTGGGGCGGTTGGGTGACCGGCTGGGACGCTGAGCACGTTGTCATGACGGGACCACACCGCCCCGGCCCCAGAGCCGGGGCCTCCTCCCCGCCGCAACGAGGTCTCGGGTCAAGCCCGGGGCGGGTATGGCTTCGATCCAGCACGGCACGCCCCAAGGGGCGATAGCGGCCGGCGCACAGCGCGCCGCCGCTTACCTCCGCCGAAAGGTCAGGTAATGCGGTACGCGCCCCTCGCGCAGCGCCTTATGTTCATAGCGCGTGGAAATCCAGTCCTCCCACGGCCTGCGCCAGTCTTCAGGCCCCTCGGCCAACCACTCAAAGCCCGCGCGCGGCACTTCTTCTAGCGTCTGGCGCACGTAATCGGGAATATCCGTGGCAACGCGGAAAATCGCACCCTTTTTCAACACCTTGGCCAGCGGCTCCAGATGCTCTTGTGTCACGAACCGCCGCCGGTGATGCCGCGCCTTGGGCCAGGGATCAGGATAGAGCAGAAAGGCCCGAGACACGGATTCTTCGGGCAGCACATCGAACATGTTTCGCGCGTCACCGGGATAAACCGCCACATTCTGCGCCTCTGCCGCCCGGATTTTCCCCAAGAGCATCGCCACGCCATTGATGAAGGGCTCACATCCGATGATTCCGGCTTGGGGATTCTGCACGGCCTGATGCACCATATGCTCACCGCCGCCGAACCCGATTTCCAGCCAGACCTCACGATCCCCGAATAACGATTTCAGATCAATCGGTTGCCGATCGGGGTTCACGTCCCAATCGACGGCCCCCGGCGACAGTTTCGCCAGATCCTCTTCCAGATAGGTTTCCTGGCTAGGCCGCAGGGTCTTGCCCTTGAACCGGCCATAGAAGTTGCGCCACGGCGCGCCTGTCGGATGTCTGTCTTGGCTCATGTACAGTTAAACTGGCGCGCGAGGATCACGCGCCAGCCCTTTGATCACACAGCTTTTTTCAGAGCGTCAACCAGATCGGTCCGCTCCCAGCTAAAGCCGCCATCGGCCTCGGGCGCGCGCCCGAAATGGCCATAGGCTGCGGTGCGCGCATAGATCGGCCGCGTCAGCGACAGATGCTCGCGAATTCCGCGCGGCGTCAGGTCCATGCACTGTGCCACGGCCTTTTCGATGGCGCTTTCATGCACCTCTCCCGTGCCATGGGTATCGACATAGATCGACAGCGGCTTGGCCACACCAATGGCATAGCTCAGTTGCAGCGTGCAGCGCTTTGCAAGGCCCGCGGCGACCACGTTCTTGGCCAGATACCGCGCGGCATAGGCGGCCGAACGGTCCACCTTGGTTGGATCCTTGCCGGAAAACGCGCCGCCGCCATGCGGTGCCGCGCCACCATAGGTGTCCACGATGATCTTGCGGCCCGTCAGACCAGCATCGCCATCCGGCCCACCGATCACGAACGTGCCGGTCGGGTTCACGTGCCACTCGGTCTCGTCGCTCAGCCAGCCCGCCGGCAGAACCTCGCGGATATAGGGCTCGACAATGGCGCGGATGTCGTCGCTGGTCTGGCTCTCGTCCGAATGCTGGGTCGAGAGCACCAGTTGCGTCACCGCGACCGGACGCCCCCCCTCATAGCGCAGGGTGAGCTGCGATTTGGCATCCGGCCCCAACGTGGGCTCGGCACCCGATTTGCGCACCTCGGCCAACCGCTTGAGGATGGCATGGGAATAGAGGATCGGCGCGGGCATGAATTCTGGCGTTTCGTCCACGGCATAGCCGAACATGATGCCCTGATCCCCGGCCCCATCCCGATCCACACCCTGCGCGATATGCGCCGATTGCGGATGCAGCAGGTTCTGCAGCTGCAGGGTATTCCAGTGAAACGCATCCTGCTCATAGCCGATATCGCGCACGCAATCGCGCACGATCCCATCAATCCGCCCCATGAAATCCGCAAGCCGCGATTGATCGGTCAGACCGACCTCACCGCCCACGACCACGCAATTGGTGGTGGCAAAGGTTTCGCAGGCCACGCGCGCATTGGCCTCTTCTGTGAGAAAAGCGTCAAGAATCGCATCGGAAATCCGGTCACACACTTTATCCGGATGCCCCTCCGAAACGGACTCGGAGGTGAAAAGGTAATTCTGTCTTGACATGAAGTTGCTCCATTTGATGTCACCGCCACGCCAGGAAGCCGTTGTGGGGGATTAGGCCGTGGTTACGCTCGTGCTGAACCAGCGTCAATGCCTATGTGCGCGCCCGCCTGCGGCTGTGCCCCAGCCGCGACAACGCGAGAAAAACAAGGAAAACGCCCAGCATCGGTGAATCCCCCAGCCGGGCATAGAGCGTGGGCGGCAACGGCGGCGGCAGCGTCGCATCGCGCCACCCCGCCTCGCCCAAGGGCAAGGCCGCCGTGATCCGCCCGGTGGCGTCGATCATGGCCGAAACGCCTGTGTTGGCCACCCGCACCATCGGCAGGCCGAATTCCGCGCTGCGCAGCCGCGCCTGCGCCAGATGCTGATAGGGGCCAGAGAACTTGCCGAACCAGGCGTCATTGGTGATGAGCAGGATGAAATCCGCCCGCCCCGGCGCGGCCCTCAGGTCTTGCGCGAATACCCCCTCGTAGCAGATCAGCGGCAAGGCGCGCCCCAACGCGCCCATCTCGATCACCTGCGCCCCCGGCCCCGAGGAAAACCCCTGCCCGTTCTTGGCAGCCATGCCGTGAATCCCGAATTGCGCCAGGTGGTCGCCATAGGGCATGTATTCGCCAAAAGGCACCAGATGGTGCTTGTCATAGACCGCCGCCACGCTGCCCCCGGCCTCGACCAACGCCAGCGTGTTGTAGAGCCGCATCTCGTCGCGGCGTTGCAACCCCACCACGACCGGCACGCCTCCCGCCGCCTCTGAAATCACTTCCAGCGTGCTCGCGGCGCGCTCCAGCATCACCGGCACCGCCGTTTCCGGCCACACGATCAAGTCGGGACGTTCCCCGGCCGCCGAAAACGCCAATTGCCGATCAAAGAAACCCTGGATCTTGTCAGGGTCCCATTTTTCATGCTGCGGCGCGTTGGGCTGGATCAGCCGCACCGTGGCCGCCTCTGGTGCCGCACCTGCCTCGGGCGTCAGCAAGGCGCCCACAGGCCACAGGATCGCCATGGCCCCCAAGGCCAGCAGCGCCCGTCGCGCACCGGTCATCGCCGCCCACAACGCCACCGCCGCCAGCAGCACCAGCGCCGTCAGGCCGAGCGATCCAAGATATGAGGCCCAATGCAAGAGCGGCGTGTCGATCAGAACATGCCCCGGCTGCGCCCATGGAAACCCCGTCAACACATAGCCCCGCGCCAGTTCGATCAGTCCAAGGCCACCGACAAACCCAAGCGCTCCGCCCCCCATGGCGCGGCCCAGCCCAAGGGCCACCGCCCAAAACAGCGCCAGCCCCCCGGATAGCCCCAAGAGCGCAAAGGGCGCCATCCAGCCATGCCGTGCCACATCGACGAGAAACGGCTCGATGATCCAGTTGAGCGAGACAAGGAAATAGCCGGTGCCAAAGGCCCAGCCGATACCCGCCGCCTGTCGCCCCCCGGCGGCGCGCCGAAACAGCCCATAGGCAAGCGCAAAGCCCAGAACACTCAGCGGCCACGCCCCGACGGGCGCCTGCCCAAGCGCAGCCATGGCCCCCAGTGCCCCAAGCACAAGAAGACGCCAGCGCCCAGAGCGGCCCGCGACCTGATCCATCAGGGCCGCGGCCCGGCCTGTTTCACTCATTCCTGGCCTCAGGCAGACGCACGCGCACGCGCTTGATGCGGCGCGGATCGGCCTCCATCACCTCGATCACCGGCCCTGCGGGATGCTCGATCACCTCGCCGCGCACCGGCACCCGGCCCAACAGCATGAAAACCAGACCGCCCAGCGTGTCGATCTCTTCCTCGTCGACCTCATCGGTCTCGGTCAGCGACATGCCGATCTCGGCCTCGAAATCCTCGAGCGGGGTCTTGGCAAGGGCGATGTAACTGCCGGGCTTTTCCAGCGTCCAGTAATGATCCTCGTCGATGTCGTGCTCATCCTCGATCTCGCCCACCACCTGTTCGATCAGGTCCTCGATGGTCACAAGACCGTCCACACCGCCATATTCGTCGATCACCAGCGCCATGTGCCGCCGCTCGGCCTGCATCTTCTGCAACAGCACGCCAATCGGCATCGAAGGCGGCACGAACAAGAGCGGGCGCAGCATGTCTTCAAGCTGGAATTCCTCGGTCTCGCCGTTGAACCCATACTTCAGTGCAAAATCCTTGAGGTGCAACATGCCGACGGGCGAATCCAGCGTGCCCTCATAGACCGGCAGGCGCGACATGCCGCTGTCGCGGAACACATGCACAAGGTCCTCTTTCGAAATCGTGTTGGGAACCGAGACAATCTCGGCCTTGGGAATGGCCACGTCCTCGACGGCCATATGCCGCAGATTGCCCATTCCCGGCACACCATTGGCCTGGGCCGGGTGCTCATCCTCGGCCTCTTCGGCCTCGTCGCTTGTGGAAAATACACCAAGGATACGCCGGAAAAATCCGCCCTGTTCCTCGGTTTCCCTGTCATCGTCCGGCTGCGCGCTCTGCGCTGCCATAGACGATCCGTCGATACTCTCGCCCATCCATCTCTTTCCAGGTGACAGGGCACACAGGCCCCAGCACGGCTAATATGGGTCACTGACCCCGAGTTTGCCAAGTATCTCCACCTCAGTTGCTTCCATCAGAGTGGCATCTTGGTCACGCACATGATCATAGCCCAACAAATGTAACACTGCATGAACGATCAGATGCGTCACATGGTCCGCCAGCGGTTTGTCGCCTTCCTCTGCCTCGCGCGCGCAGGTGTCCCAGGCAATCGCAATATCCCCCAACTCCGGATCATACCCCGGCGCAGGCGGCTCAGGTGCCGCGCCGGGCATCTCTGCCCCGCGCTCCTCGCTCGGCCAGCTTAGCACATTCGTGGGCTGCGGCTTGTCGCGGAAATCCTCGTTGAGCACGGCAATCCGCGCATCGTCACAGCCCAGCAGGCTGATCTCCCAATCCTCCGGGTTCAGCGCCAGATGCTCCAGCGTGGCCCGCGCCGCGCGCTCGGCCAATTCCTCCAGCCCCGCCGCCTCCCAGCGGTCGTCCTCGATCACCACATCGCACAGCACAGGGCTTAACCTTCCGCCTCGTAGGCCTCGATGATCGCGGCCACCAGCGGATGCCGCACCACATCCTTGGACGTGAAATAGTTGAAACTGATCTGCGGAATCTTGGTCAAGAGCCGCTCCGCATCCGCCAGCCCCGAGGGCACGCCGCGCGGCAGGTCGATCTGCGTGCGGTCGCCGGTGATCACCATCCGGCTGCCCTCGCCCAGACGCGTCAGAAACATCTTCATCTGCATCGAGGTCGCATTCTGCGCCTCATCCAGCACGACAAAGGCATTGCTCAGCGTGCGCCCGCGCATGAAGGCCAGCGGCGCAATCTCGATCTTCTTTTCCTCCATCAGTTTTTGCACCTGCTTGGCGGGCAGAAAATCGTTCAGCGCATCATAGAGCGGCTGCATGTAGGGATCGACCTTGTCCTTCATGTCCCCCGGCAGATAGCCCAGCTTTTCGCCCGCCTCGACCGCCGGACGGCTCAGGATGATCCGGTCCACATGCCCCTCGATGAACATATTGACCCCGACAGCGACCGCCAGATAGGTCTTGCCGGTGCCCGCAGGCCCGATGCCAAAGGCCAGCTCATGCGCGAACAACGATCGCACATAGGATTTCTGCGCCTCGGTGCGTGGCTCCACGTATTTCTTGCGGGTCTTGATCTCGACTGGGCCGCTCTTGAACATCTCGAGCTGATCGCCCGCCAGCGCGCCGGTCTCACTCTCCGATCCGCCCATCCGCAATTCGCGGTCCACGTCGCCACGCTCGACCGCGCGCCCGGTTTCCAGCCGGGAATACAGCGCCTGCAACACGCCTGTCGCCTCGCGCACCGGACCATCCTCGCCCATGACCGACAGGTGATTGCCGCGCCGGACAATCTGCACCCCCAGTTTTCGCTCGATCTCGGCAAGGTTCCGATCATACTCGCCGCAGAGGTCAATCAGCAGCTTGTTATCCGGGAATTCGATCACGGACTCTTGCAAAGAGGCCAGATCGGCGACGGGGGGCGGCGCGTTGTTACCCAAGCATATCTCCCACAGGGTCAGAGGTTCCCCTTCACAGTGCCAAGATGCCGCCGCCTGCGCAAGCAGACAGCCGCGATTCCGGGCAAACCGGCGAAAAAAATGCGGGCCGCAAGGGGCCCGCACATTGGTTCAGCAGATGGGACAATCCCGATCAAATCGGATCGCCGATCAGGCTCGTGGAGCCTTGCTTGAAATTGCCCGTCGCCACGGTCGGCGGGGCAATGCCCGAACAGACCGGCTTGCCGAACTTGTCCAACCGCTGCGACAGATAGCCTTCGACGCCATCGTCGATGATCCAGTGGTCGCACCCGTTGGGATCGACCCAGATCCCGGCCTGCATCTGGCTCAGGTGCCCTCTGTCAAAGATATTCCGGTCCACTGTCTTGTCCGGGCCCGCATCACAGGCCGCCAATAGTCCGACCACGGGCAGGGCGAGCGCGATTTTATAGGTTTTCATAGCTCAGCCCCCTCAGCGCCAGCACAGGATTTCGACACGGCGATTCTGCGCCATGCCCTCGGCGGTGTTGTTCGACGCCTTGGGCATCCGCTCGCCATAGCCGCGCACATCCGCGATGCTGGCCCCGGCGCTGCGCGCCACCGCCGCCACCGAATTGGCCCGCCGCAGCGACAGGCCCATGTTGTACTCATCCGAGGCGCGGCTGTCGGTATGACCGACGATGGTGTAAGAGACGGCTTGCGTCTGCTGGAAGAACTCGCGCAGGCGCTGCTTGCCGCTGGCGCTGATACGCGCGCTGTCCGTGGCAAAGAGCTGGTCGGTATTGACCACACCGCACAGGTTGACCTCACGGCACACCGGGATGCCCTGACGCGTCACATGCGGGCTCATGTAGCCCTCCGCGCCGTCGTCCATCACCCAATGCTCGCATCCATCCGGATCCACCCAGATGGTCGGAATATAACGCTCTCCCAAAACGGTCCGTTGCTGCTGCGCGGCTGCACCGCTTGCCATCACCGCGACGCCAAGGGCAATGGCACTTGCCCCCCGCATGCCCGCGTGAAGCGTATTCGAAATGCGTTTCGTCACGACCCCAGTCCTTTTATTGCCCCCAGAAGGCGGTCAACTCCATGACCCCCAACCATTTAATACGATCAAATAGTATCAAGTATTCGCTTAAAGTGAAGCAAATTTCACCAGATATTGTGCCCTTTGGGGAAACAATGCCATGCTCTGGCCACAATTCATCTACAGCGCATGGAAATCGCCGCAGTTTCAGGAAGAAATCAATCGACCGGCCAGTGAATTCGGCCCGCTCTCGATGATCTCGACCTGCCGCAAATCGCCAATCGCCACATCGCCCGTGACATGCACCGCGTGCAGGTGATCGGACTTGCCCACCATTTGCCCCGGCATCCGCCCGGCCTTTTCGAACAGCACCCCGACCCGGCGCCCGACCATCGCATCCTGCGCCGCGCGCTGCTGACGGGTGATCAGCTCTTGCAACCGATAGAGCCGCTCGGTCTTGACCTCTTCGGGCACCTGCGGCCGCTCGGCGGCAGGGGTGCCGGGACGGGTGGAATATTTGAACGAAAAGGCAGATCCGTAATTGACCGCCTCGATCAGATCGAGCGTCGCCTGAAAATCCGCGTCGGTTTCCTCGGGAAACCCGACGATGAAATCCCCGGACAACAGGATATCCGGCCGCGCCGCGCGGATGCGCTCGATCAAACGCAGATAGCTTTCGGCGGTATGGCTGCGGTTCATCCGCTTGAGGATACGGTCAGACCCCGATTGCACCGGCAGATGCAGATAGGGCATGAGTTTGGCACAGTCCCCATGCGCGGCAATCAGGTCATCGTCCATGTCATTGGGATGGGACGTGGTGAACCGGATACGCTCCAACCCGTCAATCTCGCTCAAGGCCCAGACCAGCCGCGCCAGCCCCCAATCACCACCCTCGCCGGCACCATGATAGGCATTCACGTTCTGCCCCAGAAGCGTGATCTCGCGCACGCCGCGCTCGACCAGATCCCGCGCTTCTTCCAGCACACGGCTTGCCGGACGGCTGACCTCTGCCCCCCGCGTGTAGGGCACCACGCAAAAGGCGCAGAACTTGTCACAGCCCTCCTGCACGGTCAGGAACGCGGTTGGCCCGCGTGTCGCCTTGGGGCGGTGCCGCAACGTGTCGAACTTGTCGTCAATCGGGAAATCGGTATCGAGCGCCTTTTCCCCCGCACGCACCCGCGCCTCCATCTCGGGCAGGCGGTGATAACTCTGCGGTCCCACCACCAGATCGACCAGCGGCTGGCGGCGCATGATCTCTTCGCCCTCGGCCTGTGCCACGCACCCTGTCACCCCGATCTTCAGATCGGGCTTGTCCAGCTTGAACTGCTTCATCCGCCCCAGTTCGGAATAGACCTTTTCCGCGGCCTTTTCGCGGATATGACAGGTGTTGAGCAGAATCATGTCGGCCTCGGCCGGATCTTGGGTCTCGACATATCCTGACCCGCCCATGGCCTCGGCCATGCGCTCGCTGTCATAGACATTCATCTGACAGCCATAGGTCTTGATAAAGAGCTTTTTCACATCCGCCATGCGCCCGGCCTCCGCCCTTGGGTTCAGGCTGACTGACTACATCAGGGGACAGGGCACTTGCAATGCCCCCGCGTTTGTCGGATTCTGCGATCCAAAACCAAGGGTAGAGCCGCGCATGACCGCCCCCGACCTCAAGAGCTTTCTCGCCAACCCCGGCAAGGCCCTCGCCAAAGGCCCCATCGCCATGGTCTTTGCAGAGGATGAAACCGAACTCAACTCTACCCTGCGCCACCATCTCGACACGGGCTTTGCCGCGGTGCTGCTCTTTGCGCCCGACAACTTTGCCCTGGCCCGCGACGTGGCCGACACCGCTGGCCTTTACCGCATTCGCCACGACCTGTCCTCTGGCGACAGCCTGACCGAGGCGGTCAACGCCGTCATCGCCGCCGCCCCCGGCCTCTGGATGTATTACTGCTACAACGCCGAATACCTGTTCTATCCCTTCTGCGAGACCCGCACCGTGGGCGAAATGCTGGCCTTTCACACCGAAGAACGCCGCGACGCGATGCTGACCTATGTGATTGATCTCTACGCTGGCGATCTCGATACCTACCCCGATGCCGTCTGCCTTGAGACGGCGCATATGGACAAATCCGGCTATTACGCCCTCGCGCGCCCCGACCCCGAGAACCACAACCACCCCCGAGAGCGGCAGCTTGATTTCTACGGCGGCCTACGCTGGCGCTACGAGGAACATATCCCCGCCAAACGCCGCAAGATCGACCGCATCGCGCTCTTCCGTGCCAAACCAGAGCTGAAACTGCGCGAAGACCACACCTTTTCCGACGAGGAATACAATACCTACGCCTGCCCCTGGCATCACAACCTGACCAGTGCCATCGTGTCCTTTCGCACCGCCAAGGCGCTCAAACGCAATCCCGGCTCGACCTTCGACATCCACAGCTTCAAATGGCACAATTCGATCCCGTTCGAATGGCATTCGCGGCAATTGCTCGATCTGGGTCTGATGGAACCGGGACAGTGGTTCTGAATACGGATTAATCCGTCACGCGCAGCAACAGCGCCGTCAGCGGATCCAGCCCGGAATCCTTGGCCACCGTAACGCCACCATCGAACCGCGCCAGGAAGGCGCGCGCGGTCTCATTGCCGTCAATCATGGTTTGCGCCCGCGCAACCGCGCCCTGCAACGCGTCATGCACCCCCGGTGCCAGCGCCCGCTCCTGCCAGATGGCCAGCAGCACACAGAGACCAAGGGAGGCACTCGTCATCCACGCCCAGCGCCGCGCGCGGCGGGCACGGGCAAGCGATCTGATCTCAGCGGGTTGGCCAATCTGGCGAAATTGCTCCATGCGTGCAGCCTGATGCAGCAACACGGCAAGACTTTGGCAATAACGAGGCCAGACCCTGTCCGACCTCAGAGGTTCTCGGCCTGTGGCATACCCAGAACGTGATAGCCGCCATCGACATGGATGATCTCACCGCTGGTGCAGGCGCCCGCGTCCGACGCGAGATAGACCGCCGTGCCGCCAATCGCCTCCAACGTGGCATTCGCCCGCATCGGTGCATTCATCTCGGTATGGCGGAACGTCTTGCGCGCGCCGCCAATCGCGGCCCCGGCCAGCGTTTTCATCGGCCCGGGGCTGATCGCATTGACGCGGATCCCATCCGGCCCCAGATCGTTCGCCAGATAGCGCGTCGCCGATTCCAGCGCCGCCTTGGCCACGCCCATAACGTTGTAATTCGGAACGACCTTGTTCGACCCCTGATAGGTCAGCGTCAGCAGACAGCCGCCATTGTCCTTCATCATCGGATAGGCCCGTCGCGCCACCTCGATGAACGAATAGGCCGAGATTTCCAGCGAATGCTTGAAATTGGCCCGGCTCGTGTTCAGGAACCGCCCCGTCAATTCCGACTTGTCGGAATAGGCCACCGCATGCACCACGAAATCAATCGTCGGCCAGCGCTCCGCCAGCGCCGCGAACGCGGCATCGAGCGAGGCATCGTCGGTCACATCCACATCGAGCAAGAGGTCAGAGCCAACGCTCGCGGCCAGCGGTTCAACCCGCTTGGCAAAATTCTCGCCCTGATAGGAAAAGGCCATCTCCGCCCCCGCCTCATGCATCGCCCGTGCAATACCCCAGGCGATGGAGCGGTCATTGGCCACCCCCATGATCAGGCCGCGCTTGCCCTGCATCGCAATCGTCATCTCATCTCACCCGTGATATTTGCTCAGCAACATCGAGCCATTGGTGCCACCAAACCCAAAGGAGTTGGTCATCACCGTATCCAGCCCGGCATTGTCTACCCGCACCGTCGCAATCTCTGACGGATCAAGCGCGGGATCGAGCGTTTCGACATTGATCGACGGGGCAATGAAATCATGCTCCAGCATCAAGAGGCAATAGATCGCCTCCTGCGCGCCCGTGGCCCCTTGGGAATGGCCCGTCATCGACTTGGTGGAACTGATCGGCGGCGTGCTGCCCTGGCCAAAGACCCGGCGCACCGCCTCGACCTCACCCACATCGCCCACCGGCGTCGAGGTGCCATGCGCGTTGATATAGCTCACGCGGCGGCCTTCGGGCAGCGTCGCCACCGCCAACCGCATCGCCCGTTCGCCGCCCTCGCCCGATGGGGCCACCATATCGGACCCGTCCGAGGTGGCGCCATAGCCCGTCACTTCGGCATAGATCTTGGCCCCGCGCGCCTTCGCCCGCTCCAGTTCCTCCAGCACGACGATACCGCCCCCTGCCGAGATCACGAACCCGTCGCGCCCCACGTCAAAGGCGCGGCTCGCAGTCGTGGGCGTGTCGTTGTATTTCGACGACATCGCCCCCATCGCGTCGAAAAGACACGACAGTGACCAGTCCATCTCTTCGCCGCCGCCCGCGAACATCACGTCCTGCTTGCCGAACATGATCTGCTCTGCGGCATGGCCGATGCAATGCAGGCTGGTGGAACAGGCCGAGGTGATCGAATAGTTCAGCCCCTTGATCTTGTAGGATGTGGCCAGATTGGCCGAGATCGTCGAACACATGGTCTTGGGCACGGCAAATGGCCCAATCCGCTTGGTCGATCCGGTTTCCAGCGCCACCTGATGCGCCGCCAGCATCGCACTGGTCGACGGCCCGCCCGATCCCGCGACAACCCCGGTGCGCGGGTTGATCACGTCGCTTTCCTCAAGCCCCGCATCGGCAATGGCCTGCCCCATGGCGATATGGGCATAGGCCGCCCCGCCCCCCATGAACCGCAGCGCACGCTTGTCCACATGCTCGGTCACATCCAGATTGATCGCCCCGGCCACCCGACTGCGAAAGCCATGCTCGGCCATCGCCTCGTTTGCGGTGATGCCCGAGCGCCCCTCTCGGAGTGATGCCAGAACCTCTTGGGCGTTGTTGCCAATGCTGGAGACGATCCCCAGACCTGTGACCACGACACGACGCATGGGTGCCTCCCTCTGCTTTGTTACAGCCTCTGTAAGACAGCGTGAGTTGAGGGGCAAGCGGTTAGGGGGCGATCCGCCCACCACAGCGCGCTCTGGTTACGGTTTGCGCAAAGGCCCGGCGGCACGCTTGTCGCCCGCGCCTCGCCTGTTAACGCCCCGCGCGCCATCGGTGCGAAGCCTCCCGCAACCGTCCGCACGCTCCCGCAACCGAGGCCGCCCCCGGACCACGACCTTACATAATCCCCTGACAAACCTTACAGAGCTTGCATTCTCCAAATGCCCGCCCCGGGGCCTGACCCGGTGCCTCGCACGCCTTATTTGCGAAAGATCGCCTCGCCCTGCTCGTCAATGACCTGCTTGGCTTTTCGCACGCAAAACGCCCTCGCCTCGTCCAGACTGGCAATGGTATCGGCCCGCAAAAGCTGATGCACCTTCACCTCGCCCGCGACGTCCTTCTCGATGCGCGCCACGACCCTGTATCCACCTTCTGCCGCTTGCGGCGCGGGGAAGATACGGAAATCCTTGTATATTTCCGCCTGCACCTCGGGCTCGGCCTTGGGCTTGCCCCCAAACAATCGCGACAGGATCGACATTTGGCCTCCAGATTATGCACCGTAGGGTGCGCATTCAGTGCGCACCCCATAACCCCCTGTTTTCAAGTGTGGATTTTCATCCACCCTACTGATCCAGAAAGCTCCGCAGCTTCCGGCTCCGGCTGGGATGCTTGAGCTTGCGCAGCGCCTTGGCCTCGATCTGGCGGATCCGCTCGCGGGTCACAGAGAACTGCTGCCCCACTTCTTCCAGCGTGTGATCGGTGTTCATGCCGATGCCAAACCGCATCCGCAAAACCCGCTCTTCGCGCGGCGTGAGGGATGACAGAACCCGCGTCGTGGTTTCCTTGAGATTGTCCTGAATGGCGCTATCCAACGGAAGGATAACGTTTTTATCCTCGATGAAGTCGCCAAGCTGGCTGTCTTCCTCGTCGCCAATCGGGGTTTCCAGCGAAATCGGCTCCTTGGCGATCTTCATCACCTTGCGGACCTTTTCCAGCGGCATCTGCAGCTTTTCGGCCAGTTCCTCGGGCGTCGGCTCGCGGCCAATCTCATGCAGCATCTGACGACCGGTGCGCACCAGCTTGTTGATCGTCTCGATCATATGCACCGGAATCCGGATCGTGCGCGCCTGATCCGCGATGCTGCGCGTGATCGCCTGACGAATCCACCAGGTCGCGTAGGTGCTGAACTTATAGCCCCGGCGATACTCGAACTTGTCCACGGCCTTCATCAGGCCGATGTTGCCTTCCTGAATAAGATCAAGGAATTGCAGGCCACGGTTGGTGTATTTCTTGGCAATCGAGATCACCAGACGCAGGTTGGCTTCGACCATTTCCTTCTTGGCCTGCCGCGCCTCTTTCTCGCCCTTCTGAACCTGCTGCACGATGCGGCGGAATTCGGAAATGTCGAGGCCCACATACTGACCCACCTGCGCCATGTCGGCGCGCAACTCGGCCACTTTCTCGGGGCTGCGCTCGATGAACATCTGCCAGCCACGGCCGGCCTTGCGCGCCATGTCCTCCAGCCAGTTGGGATCAAGCTCGCGACCGCGATATTCCTCAATGAATTCAGAGCGGTTGATGCGTGCCTGATCGGCCAGTTTGACCATGGCGCTGTCAATCTGCATGATCCGGCGGTTGATACCGTAGAGCTGATCAATCAGCGCCTCGATACGGTTGTTGTGCAGGTGCAGTTCGTTGACCAGCTCCACAATCTCGCTGCGCAGGGTCTGATAGGTCTGCTCCTGCTCGCTGCTGAACGATCCATCCTCATTCAGCGTGGCCGAGATCCGGCTGTCCTGCATCTCGCTGAGCTTGGCGTAATCCACCGCGATACGGTCCAGAGTATCCAGAACGCGCGGCTTGAGGGCGGCCTCCATCGCCGCAAGGCTCATATTGGCCTGGTCGTCATCCTCGTCGTCGTCGTCGGAATGGATCGGATTGCCATCGGCATCCAGATCAGGCTCGCTGTCGTCGCGGCCCATACCGCCGGGCGCGTTGGGCACATTTGCGGCCCCCACCACCGGCTCGGCATCCTCATCGCCCAACTGGGTGCCAAACGTGGCCTCAAGGTCGATCACATCGCGCAGCAGGATGTCTTCACCCAAGAGTTCGTCGCGCCAGATGGTGATCGCCTGAAAGGTCAGCGGGCTCTCGCAGAGGCCCGCGATCATCGTGTTGCGCCCGGCCTCGATCCGCTTGGCAATGGCAATCTCGCCCTCGCGGCTCAGAAGTTCGACCGACCCCATCTCGCGCAGGTACATCCGCACCGGATCATCCGTGCGATCGAGTTTTTCTTCCTTGCCCGAGCCAAGCGTGATCTCGCCCCGTCGCCCGATCTCGGCCACGGCGGTCGAACGCCCCTCTTCCTCTTCGGCGTCCTCGGCCTCGATGATGTTGATCCCCATCTCCGAGAGCATCGACATCACGTCTTCGATCTGTTCCGACGACACCTGATCCGGGGGCAGAACCTCGTTCAGCTGGTCATAGGTGATAAAGCCCTTTTCGCGCGCCTCCGCGATCATCCGCTTGACCGCCGCCTGGCTCATGTCGAGCGAAACTTCGGCTTCGACTTCCTCTGGCTTATCGTCGTCGGTATCTTTGGCGGCCATGAATGACTCCTCGGCTATGGGCGGGGCGGGTGATTCGGTTGACCCGAATCAATAGCGCGTTCTGTTGATTCGCACACCCGTCTACCCTGATTTATTCGGCGCTTCCTTACGAAAACAATCATCGTCCCGGTTTAGAAAAGGTTATCTTGTCGAGCAAGGCGTCGAACTGTTGTTTCTCATCACGTTTGATCCGCGCGCCATTTTCGCCCAGGTCGTATTCGGCCCGGTCCTCTTGCTGGCTGCGGACTGCGCGGTTGCGCGCCTCGGCGGCCTGCCCCAATCGCCACGTGAGCGTCTCGTCGGCCAGACCTTCGATATCCTCGGTCGCTTCCGTGACTTCGGCAACCCAACCACGCTGAGAGGTCAGCTTGGCCAATTCTTCGGTCAGGGTCAAAATGGCAAGCTCCTCATCTCCGGGGTGTCGCACCGGCGGGATTAGGGCGACATGGGGCAGAGTCATCAGCTTTTCAAGGGGGCCGGGGCCCATCTCGGCTTCGATACGGGCGCGCAGATCCTCTGCCCCACCACTCGCATGGCGCAGGATCAACCCGCGCAACCGTGCCATATCCGGATCACGACACTCGAGCCTGTCCACCTCCGCTTCGAACCGCGCCACCAGGGAGGGGCACGAGATCAGCGTCGCCAACACAACCGCTTCACGCAGGTAAACCGCGCTCTCCCCTCCCGCCGCGACCAGAAGCGAGGATTTCGTCGCAGCCCGCGCCGGTTCCGGCAGCGGCCATTTGCCGCCGCGGGCGCGCGGCGTGAACCCCGTGCTGCGACGCGCATTGAAGAGTTGCCACCGCAGATCCTTGATCGCCTGCCCGTAGTGACTGCGAATTGAGGGATCGCGAATCAGCATGATCTTTTCGCGCAACACCATGTCGAGCGCCGCCTTGCGCTCCGGGCTGTCGAAATCGCGACCCTCCGTCTCGCGCTGCCACAAAAGCTGCACCATAGGCAGAGCCCCATCAATCCGCGCCTGCACCGCACCCGCCCCCTCGGAGCGCAAGAGATCGTCCGGGTCCTTGCCCTCGGGCATCAGCGCAAAACGCAGCGATTTGCCTGCCTCCAAGAGCGGCAGCGCCAGATCAATCACGCGATAGGCCGCGCGCAGACCGGCTGTGTCGCCATCCAGTGCAATCACCGGCTCGGGTGCGATCCGCCACATGAGTTGCAACTGATGCTCGGTCACAGCGGTACCCAAGGGTGCCACCGCCGCCCCAAACCCCGCCGCGACCAGTGCGATCACATCCATATAGCCCTCGGCCACGATCAACGGCTGGCCCTTGCCCGCCGCCTCGCGCGCAGGCCCGTGATTGTAGAGCGTGTGGGATTTGTCAAAAAGCTCGGTTTCCGGCGAATTCAGATACTTGGCCGGGTCACTCGGGTCCATTGCCCGCCCGCCAAAGGCAATGCAGCGCCCGCGCGCATCGCGAATGGGAAACATGATCCGATTGCGGAATGTGTCATAGGGTTTGCCGCCCTTTTGACTGTCCTTGGCCAAACCACAGGCCATGATCATCTCGGGCGGCACGCCCTTGGCCGTCAGATGATCCCACAGGCCCTGCCAGCCATCGGGGGCAAATCCCAGATCGAACTGGGCCTGCGTCGCCTCGCTCAGCTTGCGCCCCTTGAGATAGTCGCGCGCCGCAGCCCCGGCCCCGCTGCGCAGTTGCAGGCCGAAATACTTGACCGCCTGTTCCATCACCTCGATCAATTGCCCGCGCCGATCGGCCTTGGCCTGTGCCTGCGGATCGCGCTCCGGCATCGGCATGCCCGCCTCGGCGGCGAGAATTTTCACCGCCTCCATGAAATCGACATTCTCGGTCTCACGGACAAAGGAAATCGCATCGCCCTTGGCGTGACAGCCAAAACAGTAGTAGAACCCTTTTCGGTCATCCACATGAAAAGACGCGGTTTTTTCCTGGTGGAATGGGCAAGGCGCCCACATGTCACCTTTAACGGGATTGGACTTGCGATTGTCCCACGACACCTTGCGCCCGACCACATGGGAGAGCGACAGGCGGTTTTGCAACTCGTCAAGAAATCCGGGGGGCAGGCTCATGCCCCTATATTGGGCGCGCGCGGCTCAGAGTCCAGAGGGCTACTGCGCCTCGCATTGCGTGACATAGCTGCCTGCCACGTCCTCGGCCAATTGCGCCTCGTCCAGCGAATAGACCCAATCCACCAGGGGCTGCACCGCGGGCGCATAGGTCGACATGTCGCCTGTCATCTCGGCGGTGATCGCGGTGATCGCGGCGGGGGCCTCTTCGCCCGATTTGCGCGCCTCCACGGCCAATGCCACGATCTCGCCCGTGGGCGCACACATCGGGTTCTCGGCAACGGCCATCACGGGCAAGAGGCAGAGGGCAGCGGTCAGCATCGGGCGCATGGGCGATCCTTTCGTTCACACCCGGCTCTCATAGGCCAGATTTCCGTCTCTGTCAGCGCCCTACGTCGGTGAATTTTGTCGCGCCGCAACCCGTGCCATCGCAATCTCCGCCTCATGGACCAGCGTAGCCGCCATCGACCGGAACACCATGATCTGCCATGTCTGCGGCCCCACACGGCTCACGGACCCGGCCATATGCGCCACATCCGTGCGTGCGGTATGGCCTGGCGCAAAGACCGTGTCGCGCAGATCGAGAGGACAGAGCCGCGCCAGAACCTCGACCGCTTGCCGGCCCTCCAATTGCACGACCGCCCAGGCGTCCGACTGGTCTGTCAGCGCCGCATGAGCCGACAGGCTTTCATCAGGATCAGGACCAATCAAGAGCGCCATCTCGCGCCCGAACCAAAGCGCGCGCGCCGCCGCCTGCCCCGTCATGCGCCCCGCTTCCGGCCATGCCACGCCATGCGCCGCCTGCATCGCGGCTGACAAGGCCCCGGCAGAGCCCAGATAGGGCGCAAGCGAGGTCACCCGCCCCGGCACCACCTCGGTCAGACGCAGATCGCCCACTGTTACCGGCAATAGCCCCGCACAGGCGGTTTGAACCTTGAAGTCAGCCACGCAACCGCCCTCCTTCGGGATCAAACGCCACCAGAGGGGTGACTTCGCACACCGTTTCGGACTTGCGCAGGTGATCCACCACGCGCACCCGTTCGCCCATCCGCTCCGGCCCGCGCCTGAGGAAGCCGATGCCGATCACATGCCCAAGCGTCGGCGAATAGCAGGCGCTTGTGACGTAGCCCTGGTCGTTGTCGCTGACCGCTTCGGCGTGTTCATCAAAGATATGCGCCCCCGCCAGTAGCTCCTTGACCGCGCCCACCGGCTTCAGTCCCACCATGCGCTCGCGCTCCGGGTCCATCAGACCGGGGCGCGTCGCTGCCGCCTTGCCGACGAAATCCTTCTTGGCGCTCATCATACCCTGCATCCCGATGTCATAGGCGGTCACGCGGCCATGGATTTCAGCATGGGTGATAAACCCTTTCTCGATCCGCAGCACATTGAGCGCCTCAAGCCCATAGGCGCCGCCGCCCATGTCCTCGGCGCGCTTGACCAACGCGCCAAACAGCGCCGCCCCGTAGCGCGCAGGCACGGCGATTTCATAGGCATGCTCACCCGAAAAGGAGATGCGAAAGAGCCGCGCCGCCACCCCGCCCAGACCAACCGCGCCGCAAGCCATGTAGGGGAACCCGGCATCGTCAATCGGTGCGTCGAGCATCCCGTTCAGCAACATCCGTGCCTGAGGCCCTGCCACTGCGAATTGCGCCCATTGCTCGGTGACGGACACGATCCGCACATCCCATTCCGGGCGCAAAACCTGCGCTACGAATTCCAGATGCCGCATCACCTGCCCCGCCGCCGCCGTGGTGGTGGTCAATATGAAATGACTCTCCCCCAGACGCGCGCAGGTGCCGTCATCCATGACATGCCCATCCTCGCGCAGCATGAGGCCATAGCGCACACGGCCCACCTTCAGCGTGGAAAACATGTTGGTGTAGACGAAATCCAGAAACCGCGCGGCATCCGGGCCTTGCACGTCGATCTTGCCAAGGGTGGACACATCGCAGATGCCAACCGATCCGCGCACCATCGCAACTTCGCGGTCACAGGATTGTCGCCAATGGGTCTCAGCCTTTTGCGGGAAATAGCTGGGCCGATACCAAAGCCCAGCCTCAATCATGGGCGCACCGCGTGCGATGCTCTCGGCATGCGAGGTGGTCCGCCGCTCGGGGGCAAAGCCTTTGCCCTTGCCCCCTGCCCCCATAGCCGCAATCGGCACCGGCACATAGGGCGGGCGGAAGGTGGTCGTGCCGGTCTCGGCAATGCCCTGCCCGCTCGCCTCGGCCAATACCGCCAGCGCGGCGACGTTGGAATTCTTGCCCTGATCCGGGGCCATGCCCTGCGTCGTGTAGCGTTTCATATGCTCGACCGACCGGAAATTTTCGGTCGCGGCCTGCACCACATCCTTGACCGTGACATCGTTCTGAAAATCGAGCCACGCCCGGCCCCGCCCCGGCACCTGCCAGAGCGGAAATATGTCATAGGTGGCCTTCCCGGCGCTCGGGGCCGCCATATCCGGCGCACGAAACCCCAGGTCCACCGCCGCCGCAGCACCCTCGTTCAGACCGCTCTCCAGACAGGCAAGGGTGGAAAACGCCCCCGCCGCGGCCCCTGCCACGCGCATGCCCGGCACGGCATCTGCGGGCGGTAAGAACGCCTGCCGCGCCGCGTCCCACGTGGGCCGCGCGCCCATATGGCAGGCCAGATGCACCGTCGGATTCCACCCGCCCGAAACCGCAAGGCAATCGGCGGCGATCCGGTCCTCACCCTTGGTCGTGGCAAGCGTTACCGCCTCCAGCCCGCGACGCCCACCTGTGCCACAGACCTGCGCACCGGGATAGAACGGCACATCGAGGTCACAGCGCGCATAGGGACGCGCATCCACCAGCGCCGCCACATGCACCCCCGCCGCTTGCAGATCGGCCACGGTGCGATGAGCGCTGTCGTTATTGCCGAAAACCACCGTGCTCTGTCCTGGTGCCGCACCCCAGCGGTTGACATAGGCGCGCACCGCCCCCGCCATCATTACCCCCGGCCGGTCATTGTTAGGAAAGGCGATGGCCCGCTCCAGCGCCCCCGCCGCCAGTACCGTACGCCGCGCCACGATCCGCCAGAAACAGCCCTTGGGCGCGTGACCGCGCGCGGCAATATCCGGTGCAAGCCTTTCCAGCGCGCCATAGGTGCCGCCATCATAAACCCCGGTCACAGCCGTGCGGGTCATGATCCGGACATTCGGCATCGCGGCCAGTTCCGCCGCGATCTCATCCACCCAATCGACACCAGCCAGCCCATCGACCTCTTCGGTCTCGGCCAGGAGGCGCCCGCCAAGTCGCGTGTCCTCTTCGGCGAGGATCACATCCGCGCCCGCCTCTGCCGCCGCCCGCGCCGCCATCAGCCCCGCAGGACCGGCCCCGATGACCAGCACATCGCAATGGGCATGGGCCCGCTCGTAGCTGTCCTCGCACGCGTCCCCCGACAGCGCCCCCAGACCGGCAGCACGGCGAATGAGCGGCTCATATACCCGCTCCCAAAAGGCGCGCGGCCACATGAAGGTCTTGTAATAAAATCCAGCCCCCAGAAACGGCGCGAAGACATCATTGACCGCCAGCAGATCCAGCCCCAGCGTCGGCCAGCGGTTCTGGCTTTGCGCCCATAGCCCCTCGTGCACTTCGACGGTCGTCGCCCTCAGGTTCGGCTCTTGCGCGGCACCTCGCCCCACAGTCACCAGCGCATTCGGCTCCTCACTGCCTGCGGTCATCACACCACGCGGGCGGTGATACTTGAAGGACCGCGCCACCATCCGCACGCCGTTGGCCAAGAGCGCCGAGGCCAGCGTATCGCCTGCGAACCCCTCATATCGACGGCCGTCAAAGTGAAAGCTCACCGGACGCGCCCGGTCGATCAGCCCTTTGCCTTCGAGCCTCATGCGCCCGCCTCCGTGGCCAGGGCCACACCCAGAACCTCATGCGTGACCGTATTGCGCGTCACGATGAGCCAAGCCCCGCAACCCTGCTCGTGCTGCCACAAATCACGGGTCGCACCCGGCAGGTTGTCGCGATTGTGGATGTAATCATCCCACTCCGGCGCCCAGACTTCGCCCTCGGGCCGCGGGAGTGCCGCCCCCTGATAGTAGAACTCGCGACGATCCCGCTCGCCGCAGATCGGACAGCCCAGCCTCATCTTATCCGCGCCTTCATCGTTCCAGAAATACTCAAATCCTGCCCTCCGCGCGCATCTCAATGCAGATTGTGTTGCGCGCCCGTGCCTTCTTCGTCCATCAACCCCCAGCCCGTGCGGAACCGGTCCAGCCGGAATCGCGTCGCCGCCGGATGCGGCCGGTCGGTGGCGATGAGATGCGCGAGCGCATCGCCCGACCCCGGCACGGCCTTGAACCCGCCATAGCACCAGCCGCAATTGAGATAGAGCCCCTCGATGCCCGAATGGTCGATGATCGGGCTGCCATCGGGCGACATATCCATGATCCCGCCCCAACTGCGCAACACGCGGGCATTGCCGATCATCGGCATCAGCGTCATGCCCGCCTCCATCACATGCTCTACAATCGGCAGGTTGCCGCGCGCGGCATATGAGGCATACATGTCCAGATCGCCACCAAAGACCAGCCCACCCTTGTCGGATTGGCTGATATAGAAATGCCCCATGCCAAAGCTGATCACATGGTCGATGCAGGGTTTCAGCCCCTCGGTGACAAAGGCCTGCAAAACGTGGCTTTCGATCGGCAGGCGCATCCCGGCCATCGCCGCCACCTGGCTGGAACGCCCCGCCACCACAATCGCCAGCTTTCTGGCGCGAATGGCACCGCGCGTGGTTTGCACGCCGCGCACGCGACCATTCTGGATGTCGATCCCCGTCACTTCGCAATTCTGGATCAGGTCCACGCCCCGGTTGCTTGCCCCGCGTGCATAGCCCCAGGCCACAGCATCATGCCGCGCCGTGCCTGCGCGCCGCTGTAAAAGGCCACCGTGAATGGGAAACCGCGGCTGGTCGTAATCAAGATAAGGCACCATGCGTTTGAGCTGCGCCACACTCAGAAGTTCCGCATCGTCGCCGCGGTTGATCATCGCATTGCCGCGTCGGGCGATGGCATCGCGCTGCCCATCAGAATGAAACAGCACGATCTGCCCGCGCTGAGAATGCATGACGTTGTAATTAAGGTCCTCCTCCAGCCCTTCCCAGAGTTTCAAGGAATGGCTGTAGAACTCGGAATTGCCCGGCAGGAAATAATTGGCGCGCACGATGGTGGTGTTGCGCCCCACGTTGCCGCCGCCCAGATAGCCCTTTTCCAGCACCGCGACATTGGTGATCCCGTGGCGCTTGGCCAGGTAATAGGCGGTCGAGAGCCCATGACCGCCACCACCGATGATGATCACATCATACTCGGGCTTGGGTATTGCATCGCGCCAATGTGCCTGCCAGCCCTTGTTGCCGGTCAGCCCCTCTTTCAGAACCCGCAGGCCGGAAAACCGCATGCCACTCCCCTGCCATCAACTTGTGCGCCAATCAGGCGCGACTGAACCAACTTCGCCCATCAATAGCAATGGCAGAGCCGAAGCTCTGCCATCTTTCCCGCCATTTTCAGGCCCATGCGCGACGTGGACCCGTCAGAGCCCCATCGCCCGGTAACTCGCCGCGACCTTGGCGATGGACACCAGATAGGCCGCCGTGCGCAGGTCTGTCACGTCCTTGCGGCTGTGCCAAACTTCGCGCATCGATTGATAAGCGGTGCGCATCGTATCATCGAGACCCGAGCGCACCAATTCCAACTCGCCCGCGCCCTTGAGGTATTTCTGCTTGAAATCCGGCGACAACTCCCACGCATCCCCGAGCCCACGGTTCAAGCGCTGCAATTCCGTGACCAAAAGCTGATGCCGAGCCTCTTCCTGTCGCCGCCCGATCCGACCAAAGCGGATATGGCTGAGGTTCTTGACCCATTCGAAATACGAGACCGTGACGCCGCCGGCATTCGCATACATGTCGGGGATGATCACCGTCCCCTTCTGGCGCAGGATGTCATCGGCCCCTGCCGTCACTGGCCCGTTCGCCGCCTCGATGATAAGCGGCGCCTTGATCTGCGCGGCATTGCCGAGGTTGATCACCCCCTCCATCGCGGCAGGAATGAGAATGTCACACTCCTGTTCGAGCACCTTGGTCCCATCCTCGACGTATTTGCCCTCGGGATAGCCCTCGACACCGCCGTGGCGCGCAATCCAGTTGCGCACAGCTTCGACATTCAATCCCTTGTCATCCACCAAGGCACCGTCACGCTCGATGATCGCGGTGATCCGGCATCCGTCCTCTTCGCTCAGGAACTTGGCCGCGTGATAGCCCACGTTGCCGAGGCCCTGCACGATGACCCGCTTGCCCTCGAGCGTGCCCGAGAGATGCGCCGCCGCAATATCCTCGGGATGACGAAAGAACTCTTGCAACGCATATTGCACGCCCCGCCCCGTCGCCTCGACCCGCCCCTGAATGCCGCCCGCATTGATCGGCTTGCCGGTCACGCAGGCGCGGTAATTGATATCCGTGGTATTCATGCGTTTGTATTGATCGGCGATCCACGCCATCTCGCGCTCGCCGGTGCCCATATCCGGGGCGGGCACGTTCTGCGCGGGATTGATCAGGTCGCGCTTGATCAGCTCATAGGCAAAGCGCCGGGTGATCATCTCAAGCTCGTGTTCCTCCCATTGGCGCGGGTCAAGCCGCAGCCCACCCTTCGAGCCGCCAAACGGCGCTTCCACAAGTGCGCATTTGTAGGTCATCAGCGCCGCGAGCGCTTCGACCTCGTCCTGATTGACGCCCATGGCATAGCGGATACCGCCCTTGACCGGCTCCATATGCTCGGAATGAACGCTACGATAGCCGGTAAAGGTGTGGATCTGCCCGCGCAGGCGAACGCCGAACCGCACCGTATAGGTCGCATTGCAGACGCGGATCTTTTCCTCAAGGCCCGGCGGCAGGTCCATCAGCGCCACCGCGCGGTTGAACATCAGATCCACACTCTCGCGAAAGCTGGGTTCCTTGTTGGCGTTCATTCGTCCTCTCCCTTTTGCGATCCGGAGCGATAGACTAGCCCAAATGGCGCGCCGCGCCGGTATCCTGCCTCATGGTTAACCGATGTGGACAGTTTGTCTACCCACACGCTCCCCTGTCAGTTGCGGGCCGGACCCTAACCCAAGGTTTGTCGCCAAAGTCAAAACAATTGGGAACAGACTTTTATATTGTTGAATTTAATCGGTTAACTTCTGATTTTTCGCCAGAGACCCGCCATAATTCAGCCACAGACAAAGCGGATAAGACCGGATGGTGCAGTGCGGAGTTGGGGAAAGGCTCCGTCACAATGAGGTGTTATTATGCTTTGGAATAGCAAGACGTTGGATCGGGGGGCACGGTCGAAATTACGCGGCACGACACGCGCCGGAGAGTATGCAGAGCGCTTCTTCAAGGAGGAAGACGGCACGGTGACGGTGCTGGCCTTTGCCATCTTCGTCATGTTCTTGATCATGGGCGGCATCGGGATTGATACGATGCGTCAGGAAATGGCGCGCGCCAGTCTTCAGGCGACGCTCGATCGGGCCGTTCTGGCCGGGGCCACGGCGAACACGAACGCGGCCGCGCGCGCAATCGTAGAAGATTACTTCGACAAATCCGGGCACGCTGGCGCGCTGTTGCCCGAAAGCGAAGGCGACATCATTACGACGCTCAACGCAGCGCGGGTAACGGCAAAGGCCGAAATCGACCTCGACACCTACTTGATGAAGTTTGCAGGTGTACCGACCTTGACCACCGCAGGGGCTGCCACTGCGGAAGTGCGCGTCCCCAAACTCGAAGGCATCCTTGTTCTCGATGTCTCGGGCTCGATGTCAAACAACTCCAAGATCGACAATCTGAAAGTCGCCGCGAAGGACTTCGTGACCACAGTCATGAATTCATCCCGCCAGGGCGATACGGTGTTGTCGATCGTACCGTTCAGTTTTTCGGTGACACCTCCGCTCAGCATCTATGATGCGCTGGCCGTGGACGAAGACCACACCTATTCCACCTGCCTCGAGTTCGCGGACAACGACTATCATCACGCCACGCTTACCAGTGGCAGCTCATCCTTGAGCAGTGGTATCCCGGTCAATCAAATGATCTACACCTCTGTCTATGGTGGTTTTGACGATCTCAATCAGGATTGGAGATCGTGTTACACCGACGAGTACATGCGCATATTGCCTTATTCGACAAGCGTGGGCGATCTGCATGCGAAGATCGACGCCTTGCAACCCGCCGGAAACACATCCGGGAACGAAGGCATGAACTGGGGTGCTGCCCTGTTGGACCCGACCTTCAGACAGGTCACGGCGTCGATGATCGCATCGGGAGATCTGGATGCCTCTCTTGCGTCCGTACCCTCGGATTACGACGAGCCGGAAACGCTCAAAGCGATCATCTTCATGGGAGACGGCGCGAATACCACATCCTATTTCTTTGATCGGAGTTCACCTGTCTACCGGGGCAAGTTTTCTGACCTTTATGAGCTTCGCTTTCAGGACCGCGTCTTCAAGTATGCGTTCAACATCTACAACGTGGATTGGAAACTCTACGGCGACGCTGGAAAAGCTCGATGCAGCCAATCTCGCTGGGAGTGCGTCTATGACGTGAGCGGCGAGGAATATTCCGTCTACTACCTGCGCAGCCCGAACACCGGAAATTTCTGGAGTATTTCGGAGGAAAAATGGGTCCCCAGAGACGAATTCCAGAGCTTTGAAAGCACGATGGACGGCTTCATTTCCAGCACTCAGCTGAGCTGGGAAACCGCGTGGGGCCTTATGTCGCCGGAATACTACGGAAATATCACCGGCAATTGGGGCGCCTGGAATGACTATGTGGGCACCGACAACGTGACAGGCTCGATCAAGAATGAGCTGATGCAAAAGGTTTGTGCAGCCACGAAAACCGAAGGGGTTGTGGTTTACACAATCGGCTTCGAAGTTCCTGTAGGTGGCACCGCGGAGCGCGAGCTCAGCAAGTGCGCGTCCACACCTGCCCATTATTTCCGTGCAACCGGAACGGATATCAGTGCAGCCTTCAGCGCCATCGCGGCCAACGTGAAACAGTTGAGGTTGACCCAATGACCCGTGTGCACAAAGATTTCCTGCGCCGTTTCCGGCAGGATGACAGTGGCACTGCCTCGCTCGAATTCGTGCTGGTGGCACCCTTCTTCATTGCGATCATGATCTTCTCGATCGAGATGGGGTTTGTCACCATGCGCTCCACCTTTCTCGAGCGTGGTCTCGACATGGCGGTGCGCGAGGTCAGGCTTGGCACGGGCACAGCCCCGCAGCACGATGAGATCAAGCAGATCATCTGTGATAACGCGATCATGATCAACGATTGCGAAAACAACCTGCGCCTCGAAATGCGCTCGGCGGATATTCGCAATTTCAACGGGCTGGACGCCGAAGCCGACTGCACGGACCTGGCCGAACCCGCCAAGCCGGTTCGCCAATTCGTGCCCGGGCAACAAAATGAACTGATGCTGCTGCGCGCGTGCCTCAAGTTCCGGCCGCTGTTTCCGGCAGGCATACTGGGCAGCCGCCTAGTTCCCGAGAACGGAAGCCAAGCCTCGCTTGTCGCCACGACAGCCTTTGTTCAGGAGCCGATCTGATGACCCTGCGCCCTGCCTTCACCCTGCTGCGCCGGTTCTGGAAACAGGAATGCGGGACCGCCGCCATGGAAACGGTGGTCATGTTCCCCTTCCTCTTCATGGGACTGACCTTCAGCTACGAATACTTCGACATGTTCCGCTATCAGAGCGTGCGTGAAAAGGCGACGTACACAGTGGCCGACATGCTCTCTCGCGAGACGTCCGAGGTGGACCAAACCTATATGGACAACGTCAAGACCCTGTTCGACATCATGACCAACGATGAGGGCAACAATCAGGTGCGTGTCACCGTGATCCGCTACCACCTCGATGCGGCGAACAACATCGACGAATTCGAACTGCGCTGGTCGGAAGTGCGCGGCACGGGCGACCTCAACCCACTGAGCGCGAACGATGTGCGCACTGCGCATGCGACCCTGCCACGGATGATCAATGGTCAGGAGATCATCCTGGTCGAGACCTCGTCGCAATATGACCCGGTCTTCTCCACCGGCTTCACCGATGGCACCAATATCAAAACGCGGATGTTCGTGCCTCTGCGCTTCGCCGCACAACTTTGCTATGACGGTGTCTGCGACGCAGCCTAATCCTGCGCCTGCCGGGCGATCAGATCCTGAATTTGCTCGGCCATGAATTTGGCCGGTGTGCCGGATGTAACGCCGCCCACGCCCACGCTGCGCCCGACGCGCCACCAAAGCCCCGGCTGCCAGACTGCCGGGGCTTTTTCCGTAAGCTGGATGCGAAAGCCGTTCGACGGCTTGAACGCGAACACCCCCCGCTCCACCGTGCGCATCTGCGCCACCGGCGCGATCATGCGCCCCGTGTTGTCGCGCAGCCCGTCGCGCGTCAGGATCAGCCATTGCGCCGTGGCCCGCCACATCCGTTCGGCCAGAAAGACGCAAGTTGCCCCGAATCCAACCATGAACACTTGCCAACCAAGGCTCGGAGATTGCACCAACGCCAGGTAAAGCAGTGTCAGCCCCAGCCCCGCGACCGATCCGACACCGAGAATCCGACGCCCCGCCGACGCGCTTAATGCCGCCAAAACCTCTTCATCCTGCATGCCAGATCTCCCTTTGCGCACGCCTTTACCCCGGATCGTCCCCCATGGCGAGAGGGGGGACGCGCAAAACGCACAGATGCGGTTCACCCACGAACAGACTGCGCCATTTCAACGGCGCCGTGGCTGCCTATATGCTGTTCGAAAGGAGATTTGCCATGTCGATCAGACCCGTTTTGGAACAGCGCGCCGCAATCCCCACGCTGGAAGGTGCAGGCGTGCACCTGCACCGCGCGTTCGGCTTTCAGGACCCCACCGAACTCGATCCATTTCTCTTGTTCGACGATTTCCGCAACGATGACCCCGCCCGCTACACGGCTGGTTTCCCATGGCATCCGCATCGCGGTATCGAAACCATTACCTATGTCCTTGCGGGCGAGGTTGCGCATGGTGACAGCCTGGGCAACGAGGGCAGCTTGGGCGCAGGCGATGTACAATGGATGACCGCCGGGTCGGGTATCTTGCATCAGGAAATGCCGCGCGGCAATGCGCTTGGGCAGATGCATGGATTTCAACTCTGGGCCAACCTGCCCGCCGCGCAGAAAATGACCGCGCCCCGCTATCAGGACGTGAAATCGACGGACATCCCGGAGATTATCGATGATGACGGCACCCGCGTGCGGGTGATCGTCGGGGATTTCTGGGGGCGGCGGGGCCCGGTGGACGGTATTGCCGCGGACCCCCAGTATCTCGATATCTCGGTGCCCGCCGGGGTTAAGAAGACGTTCCCGGTCGACACCTACCGGCGCAGCTTTGCCTATGTGTTCGAGGGGGCCGGGGCCTTTGCCGACGCTTCAGAGCCCAAAGGCGTTCTTCTGGAAAAGGAAGTGGCGGGACAAGAGGTGCATGTGCGCGATCTTTCCGGCGACCGGACACTGATCCGCTTTGGGAGCGGCGACAGTGTGACGGTGCAAGCCGGCGAAGAGGGTGTGCGGTTCCTGCTCATTTCTGGCGCACCGATTCAAGAGCCCGTGGCTTGGCATGGCCCAATCGTGATGAACTCCAAGGACGAGTTGCGCCAAGCCATGCGCGAATTGCGCGACGGAACCTTCATCAAGTAACGCGTGGCGCGGGCCAATGCCCGCGCCCCCCACATCCCACTGGCGTTCAGACCCGGGCCGCGGGCGGAACGGTTACGTCACCCTTTGTCCGAAATCACCCGGGCTGCCGCAGACAATCCGCCCGCCCCATGCGGAATATCGAGCGCATTCAATCCCGCCTCAATTGCGCCAAGCGCGCCCAGAACCATATGGGCATTGACATGCCCCATATGGCCGATGCGGAAAAATCCGTGCCATGCCGGATCGCCCGGCTCTGCCATGCCAAGACCGATCCCCAGTGTCACGCCCGCATGATCCTGCACCCAGGAGCGCAACCGCGATCCATGCGGCGCGCCGATCCGCAGCGCGGTCACGGCCCGGCTGCGCAGCGTGGGATCGCTGATGTTCAGTTCCAACGGCCCCTCTTGTCCCCATGCCTCGCAGGCGGCCCAGATGGCCCTCGCCAACCGGTCATGCCGCGCCCAGACTGCCTCTACACCGCCTTCCGCCGCGATCAGGTCGAGCGCCGCGCGCAATCCGTAGAGGTGATGCGTGGGTGCGGTGCCACCGAAATACTGATAGTACATTTGCGGGTTCGCACGGTGGGTCCAATCCCAATAGCGGCTGACCAAAGGCAGCGCGCGCCGCGCCTCGGCCGCCTTGTCGGAAAAGAACACAAAGGCCAGACCGGGCGGCACCATCAGCCCCTTTTGACTGCCCGCGACCATCACATCGACGCCCCAGGCGTCCATCTCGAACCGGTCACAGGCAAGCGAGGCGATGCAATCCGCCATCAAAAGCGCCGGATGCCCTACCGCATCCAATACCGCCCGCAAACCGGCAATGTCATTGAGAACAGAGGTCGACGTATCGACATGGGTCGCCAGAACCGCCTTGATCCCATGCGCCTTGTCCGCGCGCAGCGCCTCTTCCACGCGGTTGAGATCGATGGGCGCGCGCTTGCCGAAGTCCAGCATCTCGACCGCGATTCCCTGTCCCTGCGCCACCTCGGCCCAACCATGTCCGAACCGCCCCGTGGCCGGCACCAGCACGCGGTCGCCGGGCTTCAACGTATTGGCGAGCGCCGCCTCCCACGCCCCGTGCCCGTTGGAGATGTAAATCGTCGCATGCTGGCGCGTCCGCGCCACGGCACGCAGGTCGGGGATCAGCCCCTCCGTCATCTCGATCAGATCGCCCTCATAGATATTCGGGGCGGCGCGGTGCATGGCGCGTAGCACCTCTTCGGGCATGACCGAGGGGCCGGGAATGGCCAGATAGGCGCGACCGTGGGCGAGGCTCATGTGGGGGGACTCCTGCATTGTCGCGCCGCACCTTACGCCCTTGGCAAGCGGCGTCAATCGCTGCAACGGTTTTGCGAACGCAACCGATTTGATGCAGCCGACGCCACCCGACAACAAGAAAATCCGAGCGTCCTTATCCCGGGTTTCCTAGCTCTTCCGGGCGCCGCGCCGATACGCATCAACCAGCTGCACCGGGTCTGCTCCGCAGAGATAGCGCATCAATATCCACAGGTTACGTGCGCCCCGGCGAAGCCAGCCTTCGCGTTGATACTTCGCCGCAGAGGTTCTGACCGCCAGCGGCAACAGCACGATCCGCCCTTTCAGCGCGCGCGCCATGGCGACATCCTCCATCAGTGGAACATCCGCGTATCCACCCGCCGCCTCATACGCCACGCGCGAAATCAAGAGCGCCTGATCCCCATAGGGCAGGCTGAACACCCGGCTGCGCAGGTTGGCCCAGCCCGCCACCAACCGGGGCATCACCCCAGCTGCATCGAACCCAAGTTGAAAGGCGGCAGGCGCACCCTGCACCATCTGCGCGCTGACCGCACCGGCCCAACCGGCAGGCAGGATCGTGTCGGCATGCAGAAACAAGAGCCAGTCGCCGCCCGCCGCTTGCGCACCGCGCCGCAACTGCCCCCCACGAGATGCCACGCCCTGCACGATCACCGCCCCCGCCGCGTCCGCGATTTGCAGGGTGGTGTCCTCTGATCCGGCATCGCTGACGATCAGCTCGCGGATCAGGCCCGCCTCGAGCCCCTCCACGAGCGCGGCCAGACAGGTTGGCAGGCCCGCACCCGCATTCCGCGTCGGAATCACCACCGAGAGTGCTGCGCGCATGACGACCCCTGTTGTGTCTGTTCTCGTGACCTATATTACACGCGAACAACACGGGGGAAGAGGCATGATGCGCCGTATTCTGGAGATCACTGGAACCGATGCCCTGCATTTTCTGCAAGGCCTTGTCACCAACGATCTGCACAAACTGGATCAGGGCATGGTCTATGCCGCCATTCTGACGCCGCAGGGCAAGTATCTGGCGGATTTTCTGCTCTCGCGTCACGGCGATGCAATCTGGCTTGATGTCGATGAGAGCCTTGCCCCCATGCTGCTGCAACGTCTGAGCATGTACAAACTGCGTGCCGACGTGACGATCCGCGATACAGATCACAAGGTGCAGCGCGGCACGGGCCCCGCGCCGACGGGCGCGCTCACTGATCCACGCCACCCGGATCTGGGCTGGCGTCTGTATGGAGAGGTCGGCGGCGACGACGGCAGCGATTTCGACCGCATTCGCGTGGCACATTGCATTCCCGAAACCGGAATTGAACTGACCCCCGACACGTTCATCCTTGAGGCCGGGTTTGAACGGCTCAATGGCGTTGATTTTCGCAAGGGCTGTTACGTCGGCCAAGAGGTGACCGCCCGGATGAAGCACAAGACCGAATTGCGCAAAGGGCTCATGCTGGTTGCGGTGCATGGCTCGGCGCCTGTGGGCAGCGAGATTCTGACACCCGAAGGCAAGAGCGCAGGCACGCTCTACACCCAGTCCGGCGGGCGCGGCATCGCCTACCTGCGCCATGATCGCGCCGCACCGGGCATGACAGCGGGCGAGGCACGGGTAGACCCGCTGGCAATCTCGGCGCAATAGGATCTAGGCGCTACTGCGAGCAACCTGCATCAGATGAAAAGAAAAGAAAAATGGTGGGTGATAAGGGATTTGAACCCCTGACATCTTCGATGTGAACGAAGCGCTCTACCACTGAGCTAATCACCCGCCGTGGGGGCTTTTAGCGTCACTCTTCGACCGGTGCAACACCCTCTTTCATATCTTCGTCATTGTCTTCGTCGTCAGCTTCGGTGTCTGGTCCGGCACCGGGTTTGGGCTGCCGGATCTTGGCCACGATGATGCGGGCATTGGCCATGTCACGCACCCTGTTGATCTTGATCTTGCCCAAAGGCGGCAGATTGATTTCGCGACCTTCGGCCAAGACTTCGCCCAAGACTTCCAACACCGCCTCGACCACGGGCTTGGCGTTTTTCTTCTTGATGTCGCCCTTGGCCAGAACCTTGTCGATCAGTTCCTGCTTTTTCAATTCGGGTCCGGCATCGGCGGGGGTTGTTTCGGCAACCGTCAGGGCGATCACATTCGTTGCGCCACTGTCCGGGGACGTGCTTTCAGTCAGCTCCGCGATGGCGGCATCGGGCGCGCTGTCCGCGACTGCCGCAGATTTGCGCGAGCTGCGAGGCTTGGCGGTCGTGGCCTTGGCGGTCGTGCGGGTGGTCGGCTTGCGCGGGCTTCTGGTCTTGGCCTTGGTCGTCATGATGCGCCTCTATTGTTTCACTGCTGGAAACACGCTAGCGCCCGACGTAGCGAAACGCCAGCAAGAGTTGCAGGAGGGCGCGAAGCGTCCGCTTAACTGTCCATCTTGAGCGCGGAAATGAACGCCTCTTGCGGGATGTCCACCTTGCCGAACTGCCGCATCTTCTTTTTACCGGCCTTCTGCTTTTCAAGAAGCTTCTTCTTGCGCGTGGCATCCCCGCCATAGCACTTGGCGGTCACGTCCTTGCGCAGCGCCGAGAGCGTCTCGCGCGCGATGACCTTGCCGCCGATGGCCGCCTGAATCGGGATCTTGAACATATGGCGCGGGATCAGATCCTTGAGCTTTTCGCACATCGCCCGTCCGCGCATTTCGGCCCGGTCGCGATGCACCATCATCGAGAGGGCATCCACCGGCTCGTCATTCACGAGAACCTGCATCTTGACCAGATTATCCTGGCGATAGCCCTCGAGGTGATAGTCAAAGGACGCGTAGCCCTTGGTCACGGACTTCAGGCGGTCGTAGAAATCGAACACCACCTCGTTCAGAGGCAGATCATAGACCACCATCGCGCGGGCACCGGCATAGGTCAGGTCCATCTGGATTCCACGCCGATCCTGACAGAGCTTGAGCACATCGCCCAGATACTCATCTGGCACCAGAATCGTCGCCTTGATGCGCGGCTCTTCGATGTGATCGACATAGGTCAGATCGGGCATGTCGGCCGGGTTGTGCAGGTCGCGCCGCGAGCCATCCTTCATGTAGAGGTGATAGATCACCGACGGCGCGGTGGTGATCAGCTCGATATTGTATTCCCGCTCGATCCGGTCGCGGATCACCTCAAGATGCAAGAGCCCAAGGAACCCGCAGCGGAACCCGAATCCAAGGGCCGCTGACGTTTCCATCTCGTAACTGAAAGAGGCATCATTCAGCGCCAGCTTTTCGATCGCGTCGCGCAGATCCTCGAATTCGTTTGAGTCTACCGGGAAGAGCCCGCAGAACACCACCGGCACCGAAGGCTTGAACCCCGGCAATGCCTTGTCGCAGGGGCGTTTCTCGTGGGTTATGGTATCGCCCACCTTGGTATCGCGCACCTGCTTGATCGAGGCGGTGATAAACCCGATCTCGCCGGGTCCAAGGCTTTCGACCTTTTCCATCTGCGGGCGAAATACGCCGATGCGCTCGACGTTATAGGTGGCCCCGGTCTGCATCATGTGGATGCGGTCGCCCTTTTTCATGCGCCCATCCATGATCCGCACCAGAACGACGACGCCGAGATAGGCATCATACCAACTATCGACCAGCATCGCCTTGAGCGGTGCGTTCTCGTCGCCTTTGGGGGCGGGCAAATGGGTGACGATGGCCTCCAGCGTTTCGGCGATGCCGACGCCAGTCTTGGCCGAGACGCGAATGGCGCCGCTCGCGTCAATCCCGATCACATCCTCGATCTGCTCGGCCACGCGGTCGCACTCCGACGCGGGCAAGTCGATCTTGTTGAGCACTGGCACAATCTCGTGGCCCGCATCAATCGCCTGATAGACATTGGCCAGCGTCTGCGCCTCGACGCCTTGCGTGCTGTCAACGACCAAGAGACTGCCCTCGACCGCGCGCATCGAGCGGCTGACCTCATAGGCAAAGTCCACATGGCCCGGCGTGTCGATCAGATTGAGCACGTAAAGCTCGCCATTCTGCGCCTTGTAGTCGATGCGCACGGTATTGGCCTTGATCGTGATCCCGCGCTCACGCTCGATATCCATGGCATCGAGCATCTGCTCTTTCATGTCACGATCCTGAACCGTCCCGGTCGACTGAATCAACCGGTCGGCAAGGGTGGATTTCCCGTGGTCGATATGGGCCACGATCGAGAAATTGCGGATGTGAGCGAGGTCTGTCATAGCCTTGGCATATGTATGGGAATAGGGGTTTGGTCAAGGTGGGATGATGCGTGCAGGCCTGAGCAAATGCAGCCTCGCAACAGCGCAAGCAACCGCAGAGGTGCATTCCGGGCTTTTGTCCTGCCCCGCAGGGGTCTAAGGGGGATCAAGCCCCCCATTTACTGGAGTTCTCCCTCATGCCCTGCGCCCTCTGTGCCACCGATACCGCCCTCACCCCATTCCCTGTCACAGGCGGCCCGGACGGGGCGAGCGTCAGCCTCTGCGCCACCTGCGTTGACCAGATCGCAGGCACGCCCGAGCCCGAGCATTGGCGCTGCCTTGCCTCGTCCATGTGGGCCGAGGATGCACCGACACAAGTGATGGCTGCGCGCATGCTGGCCCGGTTGTCAGACCATGATTGGGCGCGCGATCTGGCCGATCAGCTCTGGCTTGATGACGAAACCCGCGCTTGGGCCGAGAATATCCCCCGCGAGAGTGGCCACCGCGACAGCAACGGCGTGCCGCTTGCGCAAGGGGATACCGTGGTTCTGATCAAGGATCTGCCGGTCAAGGGGGCGAATTTCACCGCCAAACGCGGCACGGCGGTGCGCGGCATTTCTCTGGTTCCCGACAACCCCGCCCATATCGAAGGCCGGGTCGAGGGTCAGCGCATCGTGATCCTGACCGAGTTCGTAAAAAAGCGCTGAGCCCTAGCCCCGAAACACCGGCGCGCGCCCTGCCATATTGGCCGCAATCTGCTCCATCTGGTCCGGCTTGCCGATCAACGCGGCCTGTTCCCGGCTCTCGGCCATCAGAACCGCCGCTTCATCCGCCCCGCTCTCGGCCACGCCGATCAGGCGCTTGGCGGCACGTATGGCCGTGGGACTGCGGCCCGCGATCTCGGTGGCCAGATCACAGGCCGCCGCCAGCGGATCATCGGCCAGATCCGTGACCAGCCCCCACTCCCGCGCCTGCACCGCAGAAACGGGCCGCGCCGTGTAGGTCATGCGCCGGATCACGTCAGAACGGGTGAGATGCGGCAAAAGCGCCATGCCCCCCATATCCGGGATCAGCCCCCATTTCATTTCCATGATCGCGAGTTCCGTATCGGGGGAAGCAATTCGCACATCTGCCCCAAGCGCAAGCTGGAACCCCGCGCCATAGACAACCCCGTGCAGCGCCGCGATGACCGGCACCGGCACTTGCCGCCAGACCATCGCCACTGCCTGAAAGAGATTACCCGTGCCATGGGTGCGCGGCAGGATCAGTGCTTCGGGATCTCTCGCCGCCAGTTGTGCAAAGCTCATCACGTCGAGACCGGCGCAAAACGCCTTGCCTTCGCCCGAGAGCACCACAGCACGGACATCCGCCTCCACTAGCGCCTGCCCCGCTGCCACAATCGCCTCGGCCATCTCCGGGTCAACCGCGTTGCGCTTGTCCCCGCGCGTGAGCGTCACATGCGCGATGTGATCCCTGATCTCTGTCGTCACTCTGGCCATGCGATCCCCTCCGGCTTTGCGTCATGAAACACCATGGCCCGTCCGCAGGCCAGCACAACGTCGCGGCACACCCTTGCAAGGCGGCGACGCATCCCGTTAACTGCGCCCCATGACATATCCGCGCTATACCCCGTTGATCGACAGCCTGCCCGCCACTGTTCCCTTTGTCGGACCAGAGGAACAGGAACGCCAACGCGGCGCACCTTTCGCGGCACGTCTGGGGGCAAATGAGAACCTCTTTGGCCCCTCGCCCAAGGCATTGGCGGCAATCCGCGCCGAGGCGGAGAATGTCTGGAAATACGGCGACCCCACAAGCCATGATCTGCGCGCAGCACTTGCAGTTCACATGCGCGCGGTCCCAGAAAACGTGCTGGTGGGCGAAGGTATCGACGGTCTCCTGGGTAATCTCGTGCGGCTCCTGATCGGTCCCGGCGACGCGGTCGTCACCTCGGACGGGGCCTATCCCACGTTCAATTACCATGTGACCGGCTTTGGCGGGGTGCTGCACAAAGTGCCCTATCGCGACGACCGCGAAGACCTGCCCGCCCTCATCGCTCGCGCGCGCGATGTGGGGGCGAAGTTGATCTATTTCGCCAATCCCGACAATCCGATGGGCACTTGGGTCTCGGGCGCGGACATCGTCAGCGCCCTCGACACCCTGCCCCAAGGCTGCCTTCTCTGCCTTGACGAGGCCTATGTGGAGTTTGCACCCGAAGGCACCGCCGCCGAGATCGCCGCCGATGATCCCCGCGTCATCCGCATGCGCACCTTTTCCAAGGCCTATGGCATGGCCGGGGCACGCATCGGCTATGCGGTAGGGACCACAGAGCTGATCAAGAGCTTTGACAAGATCCGCAATCATTTCGGCATGAATCGCATGGCGCAACTGGGGGCGCTCGCCGCTCTTCAGGATCTCGACTGGCTCGCGCATGTGCAGGCGGAGGTGCGCCGCTCTCGCGACAGCATCGCGCATATCGCCAAGGCAAACGGGCTCAGCGTGCTGCCCTCCGCCACCAATTTCGTCACCGTCGATTGCGGTCGCGACGGTGCCTTTGCCCGCCGCGTTCTGGCAGGGCTGGTGGCGCGTGGGGTATTCGTGCGCATGCCCTTTGTCGCACCGCAGGATCGCTGCATCCGTATCAGTTGCGGGCGGGCAGAGGAGATGGACGTCTTGGCCAGAACCCTGCCCGAGGCGCTGCGCGACGCGGATCAACCCGGCTAGGCTTGCCTGCGGTGCTCAGTCATTGTCGCTTGATTGGGCCCCGGCCCGTTGCCGCGACTGCTCGGATGCGGGAACGGTCGTCAGAAGCGCCAGGGCATCCAGCGACTGCCACACGCCCCGCTCGATCCGTCCGTCAAACCGGCCCGGTGCCGCGGCCCCGCTGGATTGCGACACGCTGATCGTCACCCGAGCGCCAGTTCTGTGGCAAATCTCGCACAGCGCGGATAGATCCGGCACTGGCTCTCGCCCGGTCAGACAGATCGTTTCTGACCCAAGGTCCAATTCCACCGGTGCGCCCAACCGCTCGGCCGCCTGCGCCAGGAAAGGCACGAGCAGCACCGGCTCGACCAAATCCTCAAGGGTTACAGGCAGCGCGCCCGTCCACTCCGGCCCTCCGGCTTGGTCCATCAGCCGGATTCCCGCGCGCAGCGGGCTGGCCGATGATTCCGCGTCCAGAGCGCGCAAGAGCATCGCAGGGGCCGGCAGACCGGCCCGCGCCAACCAGCAACAGGCCCAGCCCGCCTCTTCCGCCTCGCCCCAGCTTAGCCCCGCGCCCCGCGCCGCCTTGGTCGCGAGGGCCGTGATTTCGGACTGCGACAGTTGCATCACCTCGCCCGCCCAATCCGGCGGTTCTGACCCTGCTCGTGTCGGGTCTTGGGCCATCTCGCTCATGTATCCGCCCCCGCCGTCAGATCCTGTGGATAGGGCGCGCCCTGAAAGAGGCTGATCCGCACCCAACGATCCGAGCGCGGATCAAACCGCGTCGCGCCAAAGAACGCCAGCTTGCAGCGCAAGAGGTCAATCGGCAGAACATCGGCGGCAATCAGATTGTCGCGCACCTCGGCATAGGGCCGCATCGCTGCCATCTGCACCCGGCGGAGCATGTGGCGATGCTCGGGCTGCGCCAGCAGGACCTTTGCAATCGGCGAATCCTCGGGCCAATCCGCGAGCGCCCGCGCCAATGCGACTGCCTGCCGTGAGATATCCAGCGGAAGTTCCCGTTCCGCCCCCGGCTCTGCCGCCCGTTCCCCCAAACGCGGCTCAAGCTTTTCCTCGGAGACATACCAGAACCGCGCGCAGCCCGCCGGCGTATCGTGATCCAGCCCCATTGCCCAACTGTATCGCTCGGACAAGAGCGCCCGCACCCGCGCCACCGTCATCGACCCATCGATGCAAAAGGCACTGTCTTCGTCGGCGGCCATACATTCGGCCAGACCATCCACGAGGTCACCATGCGGTTCTATCATCGCGGCGGCTAGCGCCTCTTGTGCCTCAAGCGGCAGCCGCGCCTCGGCCCAGCGCCAGAGCGCATCCCAGGGATGATCTCCGAGGCGATCCCAAACGTCACGCATATGCGCGGCGACCGCGTCCAAACCGTTGCGCAATTCCAGCAATCGCGCCTGTTGCACGGGGTGCCCGCTCTGCCAAGCTTGCGCATTCTCCTGCGCGGCCTTCAGCGCCGCCTCGAAGCCTGCCAAAGTCTCGGGCGTGGCTGTCCGTTGGGCGCGCACCCGCGCCAACGCTTCTTCCCGCGCCATCATCCAGTTGTTGAGCAAGACCGGATGCCGCACCAGAAAAGGGGCCATCCCAAGCCCGGTGGAATTACCCACCCCCAACAACCGCCTCAATTCCGGGGCCAAGCCCACCGCGCTGGCACCGCCCCGCATCTGCGCCAGATGCTCGACCAGATCGACCGTGTAGGCCCGCGTCAGCCAGACCGAGAGCATCTCTGCCTGAAAAGGTGCGCGCATTTCCGGGCGATCCGCAATCTGCGCGCGGTCCGCCGCGCCAAACTTGCCTGAACCATAAACCGCCGTAGTGCGCATGAGATAGCCGGTTTCGGCCAGTTGCGCCGCATCGGGCTGTTGCCCTGCGGCCAAACGAGCGACCACATGGTCAAAGAGGCGCACCGATTTGTTGGCACGGCTCAGGCTCAATTCCCGCACGCTCACGCGCCCAGCCTCTTGCAACGGCACATTGCGTTCCAGACGGGTCAGATCGTCTGCGTCGGGCACGCCATCAAACAGCGTGAAAGTCGCATCCCAAGCGGTGGCAATCACCCGATCCGACCGCATCTCGTCGGGCAGGTCATGGCCAAAGGCCACAAGGCTGTAGGTCCGCTCCGGTCCAATGGCGCAGTAAACCGCCCGCCCTTGACCTCGCGCGTCAAATTCCCAGACCGGACGCTCAAATCGCCAGTTCTCGTTTTGCATTCTCCGCAACATCTGGCGCAGAAACGAGAGGCGGGTCGGATGGGCCGCGCCCATTCGCGCCAGCCGCATCACTGTATCAGGACTGCGCCGATACGGCGTGGCCTCTGGCATCGGATCGAGGGCGCCGCAGGTCATCGAGCGGCTCCGCCTGGCCCGAACGCTTCACCGAAGAACCTCAGCCAATTGCCCCCCATGATACCCTCGACCTCTGGGCCGCTCATCCCCACCGCATGCAGCCCATCCGCAATCGCACCAAAATGCCGGTTGTCCTGAAACCAATCCGGCATTGGCGGAAACCCCGGCGCATCGGCGCTGCCTTCGCCAAAATCCACCGCTTTGGTCCACCGGCCGCTCCGCATCCATTCCACGACCGAGTCGGGTTGATCCTGACAAAGATCACTGCCAATCCCCAGCCGCTCTGGCCCCATCCTTTCGGCGGTGCGCGCCACCATCTCGCAGAAGTCGTGAACGGTGCAGGCACCGCCGCCCTTGAGGTGATGCGGATAAAGCGAAAAGCCCAGCATGCCACCACTTTCGGCCAGGGCTGCCAGAACCCGATCGGATTTGTTGCGCCGCGCGGGGTGCCACGCGGCGGGGTTGGCGTGAGTGATGGCAATCGGGCGGCTCGAATGGGCAATTGCATCGAGCGTGGAGCGCTCGCCCGAATGGCTCATGTCCACGACCAGCCCGACGCGGTTCATCTCCGAAACCACCTCGCGCCCCATCCGTGTGAGGCCGGTATCCTCTGCCTCGTAACAGCCCGTCGCCAAAAGGGATTGGTTGTTATAGGTCAATTGCATGAACCGCAGGCCCAGCCGGTGCAACACCTCGACCAGCCCGATATCATCCTCGATACAGCTTGGGTTTTGTGCGCCAAAGAAAATCGCGGTGCGCCCGGTCTCTTTTGCGCGGGTCACGTCCCCGGCCTCGAACCCCTGAAAGATCAGATCGGGAAACCGCTCGAAGTGCCGGTTCCACGCCTCGATGTTCAGCACCGTTTCGCGGAAATTCTCGTGATAGGTGATCGTGACATGCACCGCGTCCACGCCACCCGCACGCATCTGGCGAAAGATCTTTTCCGACCAGTTGGCATATTGCAGCCCGTCGATCACCACGCTCATTCCGGCAGCCCCCGTGCGACATAGGCGGTCTTGACCGTGGTGTAGAACTCGGCGGCATACTGACCCTGCTCGCGCGAGCCAAAGCTCGATGCGCCACGCCCGCCAAAGGGCACGTGATAGTCGGTGCCCGCCGTTGGCAGGTTCACCATAACCGTGCCTGCCCGCATATGCGCACGGAAATGATTGGCACGCGCCAGACTGCGCGTCATGATCCCGGCAGTCAGGCCGAATTCGCTGTCATTGGCAACGCTCAGCGCCTCGTCGTAGCTGCCCACCTTGATCACGCAAGTGATCGGCGCGAACATTTCCTCGCGGTTCAGGACCATGTCATTGGCTGTGCCCGCAAAGACCGCCGGGGCCATGTAATAGCCTTCGGTCGCGCGCTCCAACCGCTCTCCGCCACACAAAAGCTCTGCTCCCTCTGCCCGACCCTGTTCGATATAAGCCAGATTTTGCGCGAGTTGCCCGGCGCTGACAACCGGCCCGATCTGTGTTCCCTCCTCCAGCGCGTGCCCGACCTTGAGCGCGCGGGCTTCATCCACAAGCCGCGCGACAAACTCATCATGCACCGCCGCATGCACAATCAAGCGCGAGGCTGCCGTGCATTTCTGCCCGGTGCCGCCAAAGGCTGCGCCCGCCGCATGTGCCACCGCAAGGTCCAGATCGGCATCGTCAAGGATCAGCATCGGGTTTTTCGATCCCATTTCCATCTGCACCTTGGTCATGTTCGGCACCGCCGCAGCCGCGATGCCACGTCCGACACTGACCGAGCCGGTAAAGCTGATGGCATCAATGCCCGGATGTGCCACCAGCGCCTCGCCCACCGCGCGCCCCGGCCCCATGACAAGGTTGAACAGGCCGCGTGGCATATCCTGCCTTGCGATGATCTCTGCCAGCGCGACCGCGCTGGCCGGGGTCAGATTGGCCGGTTTCCAGACCACAGCATTACCAAAGGCCAAGGCTGGGGCGATCTTCCACGCAGGTGTCGCCACAGGAAAATTCCAAGGGCTGACAATCGCCACGACACCCACAGGTTCCCGGCGCACGTCAATATCAATGTCGGAGCGCACACTCTGGGCAAAGTCCCCCATCTGGCGCAGCACTTCGGCGGCATAGTAACAAAAGAACTGCCCGGCGCGGTATACTTCGCCCACTCCTTCGGCACGCGGCTTGCCTTCTTCACGGGCAACGAGCGCGCCGATCTCCTGGCTGCGCGCCATCACCTCCGTGCCAATCGCCATCAGCACGTCATGGCGTTTCTGAATGCCCGCCGCCCACCAGGCCGGCTGTGCCGCCCGTGCTGCGGCAATCGCCTCATCCAGATCATGGCGATCCGCCTGCGCATAATTGCCGATCAAGTCCGAGACATCCGACGGGTTGCGATTCTCAATGCGCGCCTCTGAGCCGCGCCATGCACCTGCAATGAAATTTCCGGTCTGCTGCGCCGTCATCCGTTCTTCCTTTTCCGTCGAGTCGCCAATTTGTCGGGCCATTCCCGACTCCGCCAGACGATCTGCGATTGACTGAATTAAGGCAAACAAATATAACTTCATAAAATTTCAGTTTATCTGAAACATTGAACAGGCCAGCCATGATCCGGACCGAAGCCCTGCGCGCGTTTGTCACTGTCACCGAACATGGCAATATCCGGGATGCGGCGGAAATCTTGTGCCGGACGCAATCTGCGGTTTCAATGACCCTGAAACAGCTTGAGGCAGAGTTGGGCGGTCCCCTGTTCGAAAGCGACCGCAAGAGCAAGCTGACGGATCTCGGGGCTTTCGTGCTCGACGTCGTGGGGCCCCTCCTTCGCGAGCATGACCGCGCTCTGGAGCTGATCACCGGCTATGCGCAAGGCTATTCCGGGCGGCTGCGGATCGCGGCGGTGCCGTCGGTTGCGGCTTTGATCCTGCCCACAGTTCTCAAGAGCTTTGTGCAGGCCCGCCCCGAGGCAGAAATCGACCTCTACGATACCGACAGCGCCAGCGTCCGCGAGATGCTCTTGCGCGGGGAAACCGATCTTGGTCTGGCCAGCCCGGCCGGAGAAGCTGACGGTCTGCGCGCCATCCCGCTTTTCACTGATCCGCTGGTCTTTGTCTGCCATGCAGCGCATCCGCTCGCATCGGAGCCACGCCCTCTGGCATGGCATCAACTGACTGGAGAGCGATTGATCCTGAACGAAACTCTGAGCGGGCTTGCGACGCCCGAGTTCCGCGCTCTGGCGGCAAAGGCGCGCCTGTCAGTGCGCAACCTGACCTCGCTCCTGGCGATGGTCCAGGCCGACGCAGGCGATACGATCCTGCCCGGTCTGGCCACCCGCGCCTTGCCCTCGGGCGTGGTCACGCGACCTCTCGCCGACCCGGCCTGCCAGCGCCGCGTCAGTCTGCTGGTCCGCGACGGGCGCACACCCAGCCCCATTGCCGCCGCCTTCATCGACATGCTCTGCGATGCCCTGCCCAATATGGCAAAGCGCTTTGGCCTGCGTGAACGCTGGACCTAGAGCGTCGGTGCTACTCCGCCTCTGTCGCCTCGATCAAGGCCAGCACACTTGGCCCCAACCCCTCGACGATACGCGCCACACCATCGGCATTCGGATGAATGCCATCCGCCTGAAACCACCGCTGCAAAGCCGCAGGATCGCCGCCGCCAAGGCCAGCAAAGAAGTCCGGGGCAAGGAGGGCACCATAAGCCTCTGACAATTCGGGGTAGATCGCATCAAACGCCGTCTTATACTCTGGGCCGTAATTGCCCGGCGCCGTCAGCCCGACCAGCAAGACCTCAACACCCTTGGCCTGCGCGACCTGCAGGATCACTTCGAGGTTTCCCCGGCTGACCGCCGGATCAATCCCGCGCAAGAGATCATTGCCGCCCAGCGTCACGATCATCGCATCCACCTCGGGTGTGAGGCTCCACTCCACTCGCGCAGCCCCGCCTGCAGTGGTATCCCCAGACACGCCCGCATTGATCAGCGTGGCCTCAACCCCTTGATCATTCAGCCATTTCTGCATCTGCGGCACCAGCCCATCCTGCTCGGGCAGACCGTAGCCCTGGGTCAGACTATCCCCCAATGCCAGAACCGTGACCGGCTCATCCGCCATAACGGGGCTGACAAGGCAGAGAAACGCCGCTACCACCTTGCCCAGAGGCCGCAGCACCCCATATGACAGAAAACCTTTGTAAATCAGGCGCAAACGCATGAGTTCTCCTATCCTGTCCCTCTCCGACGTCACCTTGTCTCTGGAGGGAAATGCCGGTCTTGTGCACATACTTCACGGGATTACCTTGGATGTCCACAAGGGCGAGACCCTCGGCCTGATCGGCCCCTCGGGTTCCGGCAAATCTTCGCTCTTGATGCTCATGGGTGGGTTGGAGCGCGCCACTTCTGGCCATATCACCGCCTTGGACAGCAACCTGTCGGCCATGAACGAGGATCAGTTGGCCCGCCTGCGGCGCGAGAATTTCGGCGTCGTGTTCCAATCCTTTCACCTCATTCCAACGATGACCGCGCTCGAGAATGTGGCAACCCCGCTCGAGTTGGCGGGGGCGGCGGATGCCCATGCCCGCGCGCTCGAGGAACTGGCCGCCGTGGGCCTTGCCACGCGCGCAGGGCATTACCCCTCGCAACTTTCGGGCGGAGAACAACAGCGCGTCGCACTTGCGCGCGCCGCAGCCCCCCGCCCCGCCATCATCCTCGCGGATGAGCCCACGGGCAATCTCGACAGCACCACAGGAGCCGCGATCATCGACCTGCTCTTTGGCCTGCGCGACCGGCATGGCGCGACCCTCGTGCTCGTGACCCATGATCCCGACCTTGCCGCGCGCTGCGACCGCGTGGTCAGCCTCCGCGACGGCCGCATAGAGGGCACCGCATGAGCCTGCGCATCGCGGCTCGCCTGGCCCGGCGGGAATTGCGCGGGGGCCTGCGTGGATTTCGCATCTTTCTCGCCTGCGTGATCCTTGGCGTGGCGGCGATTGCCGCCGTCGGCACCCTGCGCGAGAGCATCCGTGCCGGCATGACCGAACAGGGATCAGCCATCCTTGGCGGCGATGCGGAACTTGAACTGACTTATCGGTTCGCCACCGAGGACGAATACGCCTGGATGGCCCGCAATGCCGATGCCGTCTCGGAAATCGCCGATTTCCGCTCCATGGCCATCGCGCCGGACGGGCGGCGCGAACTGACCCAACTCAAGGCCGTGGATCACGCCTATCCTTTGGTTGGCACCGTGGTTCTTTCCCCCGACATGCCGCTCGATGTGGCGTTCGGTGGTTCCGGCGGCCTGCCTGGCGCTGTCATGCAGCCCATTCTCGCGGCGCGTCTGGGGATCAAGGTGGGCGATACCTTTCGCTTGGGCGAGCGCGAATTTCGACTGATGGCCGAACTGGTCAGAGAGCCGGATCAAACCCGCGCGGGCTTTGGCCTTGGCCCCCGCACCATCGTCAGCCGCGCCAATCTCGACGGCTCTGGCCTTCTCAGCGCAGGCTCGCTCTTCACCACGAAATACCGCCTCGATCTGGCCGAAGGCACCGATCTGGCCGCCTTCGAGAGCCGCGCGCTGCAAGAGCTGGATGGCTCCGGCTTTCGCTGGTCCGATGCCCGCAACGCCAGTCCGCGTGTCGCCGAGTTCGTGACCCGGCTGGGGGCCTTTCTGGTGCTCGTGGGTCTCTCGGGCCTCGCCGTGGGTGGTGTCGGCATTTCTGCTGCGTTGCGCGCCTATCTCGCGGGCAAGGTGCAGGTCATCGCCACATTGCGCACCCTAGGGGCCGATCAACGCACGATTTTCCTGACCTATTTCATCCAGGTCGGGGTTCTGGCCCTGATCGGTATCCTCGGGGGTCTGATCCTCGGCGTGGGCCTGCCGGTGCTCCTGGGGCCCGTCATCGCGGCGCGCTTGCCCGTGCCTGCGATCTTTACGCCCTACGCGGCCCCGATGGCGGAAGCGGCACTCTACAGCGTGTTGAGCGTGCTCATCTTCACGCTCTGGCCGCTTGCCCGCGCGCGCGAGGTCCGCGCCGCCGCCCTCTACCGTGAAGCGGCGGGAGCCGCGCGTCGCTGGCCCGCCTGGTCCTGGATCGCGACCACGCTCGGTCTCGTCGGTGTCCTGCTTGGTGCCGCCAGTCTCTTTTCTGGCAATCTGACCCTCACACTCTGGACCGCTGGCGGTATCGCAGCCGCTCTCTTGGTCCTGTCCTTGGCTGCGATGCTGGTGCAGAAGCTGGCCCGCGCAGTCCGTCCTCGCCTGCGCAACCGCCCCGCCCTCGGTTGGGCCCTCGGGGCCATCGGCGGACCGGGCACCACTGCGGGGCCAGTCATGCTCTCGCTTGGTCTGGGCCTCGCGGTGCTGGCCGCCGTCGGTCAGATCGACGGCAACCTGCGCCGCGCCATTGCCGCCGACCTTCCCGAACGCGCGCCCTCCTTCTTCTTTGTCGATCTGCAAAAGGACCAGATGGCATGGTTCCTCGACCGGTTGGAGAGTGACCCCGCCGTCAGCCGTATCGACAGCGCGCCGATGTTGCGCGGCATCATCAGCCGCATCAACGGCCGCCCCGCGACCGAGGTTGCCCCCGGACATTGGGTGGTCGAGGGCGACCGCGCCGTGAGCTACGCCGATGCCCTGCCCGCTCGCACCAAGATCATAGAAGGCACATGGTGGGGTGAAGGCTATACCGGCGCGCCGCAACTCAGCTTTGCCGCCGAAGAGGCCATGGAAATGGGCATCGGCCTCGGCGACGAGATCACCGTGAATATTCTCGGGCGTGACATCACCGCCCCCATCACCTCGCTGCGCGAGGTGGATTTCTCAAGCGTCGGCATGGGCTTTGTCCTGCTGATGAACCCGGTGGCGGTGGCGGGCGCGCCGCATACGTTCATCGCCACGGTGTATGCCGATGATCTGGCATCCGAGGAACAGATCCTGCGCGATGTGACCGACCGTTTCCCCAATGTCACCGCGATCAACGTGCGCGATGCGCTGACCCAGGTGACCGACCTCTTGGCCGGTCTCGCGTCGGCGACCTCCTGGGGCGCGTCAGTCACGCTGCTCACAGGCTTTCTCGTGCTCATCGGCGCGGCAGCGGCGGATCAGCGCGCGCGCACCTATGAGGCCGCGATCCTCAAGACCCTCGGTGCCACACGCGCCAGAATTCTCTCGAGCCTGGTCTTGCGCGCCCTCATTCTCGGAGGGGCGGCGGGGCTCGTGGCGCTTGGCGCGGGGATCGGTGGCGGTTGGGCGGTCAGTCATTTCGTGATGGACACGCCCTTCCGCGTGATCTGGCCCTCTGCCCTTGCGATCATTCTGGGCGGCATGGTGGTGACGCTGCTGGCAGGTTTGGTCTTTGCCTTGGGGCCGTTGCGCGCCCGCCCAGCCCGGACCTTGCGCGCGCGCGAATGACCTCTGCGGACCTGGTTCTTTATGGGCGAAATACTCTGGGGGTCCGGGGATGAAACCCCCGGTCTTTCCGGCCATTCCCGCGTTGATTTCAGACCTCAAGGCTGGCACTCCACCGGGGCACCGACAGGAGATGACATGACCGATTCGCTGCCGATCCCGCTCTCTGCTCCGCTCACGCCCGCGCAACAGACCATGCTGGTCAATCTCGTGCGCCGCGCCGCGCGTGCCGAAATCATGCCGCGCTTTCGCACCGTGACCCGGGCCGAAGCCATGACCAAATCCGGCCCGCATGATCTGGTGACAGAAGCCGATCATCAGGCCGAGGCCATGCTGGCGCGGGGCCTGCAACGGATGTTTCCCCATGCGTTGATCGTGGGTGAAGAGGCGGTGGCGGCCAAACCCGCCCTGCGCGAGGATGTGTCCGAGGCGGAACTGGCCTTCATCATCGACCCGGTGGATGGCACCTGGAACTTTGTCCACGGCCTGCCGCTCTTTGGGGTGATCATCGCCGTCACCCGCTTTGGTCGGCCGGTTCTGGGGCTGCTTTACGATCCTGTCTCGGATGACTGGATCATCGCGGACGAGGCCAATCCGGCCCGGATGGCTGCGGTTCAGGGGGCCGAGCGCCCGGTGCGCGTGTCTTCCGGCGGCGCCTTGTCGGAATTGCAGGGTTATATGCATTACTACCTGATGACACAGGCCCGTCAGGATAAGGTGGCCCCGCTTTTGCCCGCACTTGCGCGCTGCATCGCGCTGCGCTGCTCGTGCCATGAATACCGTCTGCTGGCGCAGGGGGCCGTCGATTTCGTCCTGTCGGATGTGCTCAACCCATGGGATCACGCGGCGGGCGTGCTCATCTGCCGACAGGCCGGCGGCGTGGCGCGGATGCTGGACGGGCGCGACTACAACACTTCGATCACCAAGGGCGTTCTGCTCAGTGCCGCGAACGAGGAAACCTGGACCAGTCTGAAAGATCATTTCGCCTGTCTTTTGGACATCTGAAACCAAGAAAAAACTTTTCATTTGCCTTTAAAACGCCATTTCTGCATGACTAAGTCAGGGCGTGGCCCCATTTTCACCTCATCGGATTTCAGGCATGACATCGACCCGGCGCATGACGGATCAAATAGACGTTGTCACCCTGTCCGACGCGGACCGGGAGGCAGCGATCGACCGCCTTTATGATGTCGCCCTCGACCCAGGGCGCTACGAGGCGCTGCTCGACCATTGGGAGAGTGCGATAGGCCCTCTGCGTGCGCGTGTAGATCTGGCCGCGCCGCGTCTGCTGGACGAGCCGCAAATATCCGAGCATTTCCGCCGCGCCACCGAGTTCCTCGATCGTCTGGCCCCTGAGGATGCGGATCACAAAAGTCTGGACGCCATGCTGGCCCCGTTCGACCGGGTGCCGGCCCTCTTGCTGGATCGCGGCCGCAACATCCGCGCCGCCAACCCCGCCGCACATCAGGCCATGGCCTTGGCTGCAAACGCGCGCCTTTGTGATCTGCCCATTCACGAGGCCGACATGGAGGCGCTCGCGGGGGCTCTCGAGATACTGTTCGACAGCCGGGAAAAGGACACCGCCGTGTTGCGGGTGCGGTCGGTGCAGGCCGGGCAGCTGATCGTCTTTCGGCTGCAACGCTGTGTTGCCCCCGATGGCACGATGCTGGTGCTCGCCGCCTCCAATGAAATCAGCATGCCGCCGGGCTTTTGCGAGATATTGATCGAGGCCTTCGATCTGACCCAGACCGAGGCCGATATCCTGTGCCATCTGGTTGATTGTCGCGGCGTCAACGAGATTGCCGCCGAGCGCGGGCGCTCTGTGGATACCGTGCGGGCCCAGATCAAATCACTGCTTGCCAAGACCGAGACCCATTCGCAACTCGAACTGGTACGCCTCGCGCTCTCGATGATCGACATGACGGCGATGACCGTGCGCGCTGCACCCGGCCCGCATGTTGTCAGCCGGGGTTATGCGACCCTGTCAGAGCGGGATTTCAAATCCTTGGTCATGCCAGACGGTCGGCGGGTGGATTACCTCGTCCTCGGGGCCCCGCGCGGACGCCCCGTGCTCTACCTGCCGCTCGATTTCGGGCTGGTGCGATGGCCTGCCTCTGCCGAAACCTGTGCCACGCTGCGGGGGCTCAAGGTGATCGTGCCTCTACGCCCCGGCTATGGCCTGTCGGACATGGTAACGCGGGGCGCGGATTATGACGCTGCGCTCTGCGATGACACAATACGCGTCCTGCGTGCCGAAGGCGTAACGCGCTGTCCGATCCTCTGCCTCAGCGGCGATGCTTTCTACGCGGTCAAGCTGGCCCGGCAAAATCCCTTTGCCTTCAGCGGGATCGTTGCCTGTTCCGGTATGTTGCCCCTCACCCGTCGCGAACAGTTCGAGCGGATGCACAAATGGCACCGCTTCATCCTCGCCGGGGCCAAATACACGCCGCATCTCTTGCCCTTCATGGTCAAGGCAGGCTTTTTGCTCGCGCGCAAGATCGGCAAGCGCAACTTTTTGCACGCGGTCTATGGCAACTCTGCCGCCGATGTGTCCGTGATCGAAGACCCGGAAGCCTTCGAAGCCCTCGCGACGGGATCGGAAGTGGCCCTCTCCGACACCCATTCCGCGCATGAGGCCTTCGCACGGCAATTGACCTCCGGCCAGCTCGAGGATTGGAGCAGCGAAGTCGAGGCGCTGCGGGGCAAGCTGCCGATTGTCTTCCTGAACGGCGCCGAAGATCCGCAAGTGCCGCTGGCCACTTTCGAAGAGTTCCGCCGCGACTACCCCTGGATCGAATTTCATCAGCTGGAGGAGGCTGGGCAACTGGCCTTCTTCCGGCATTGGCGCAGGGTACTGGATCAGATAACGCGGTTTCTTGGAGATTAATCGCGACCTTACCCTATTTGGGGTATGACAGACTCAGGTTATTCACACTAGCGTGAACTCACGTGATCAGAGCGGCCCGTTTGAGTGATGGCGCATCCGTTTTGTCACGCGTCCGCACCGTTTTCTATGAGACGGACGTTTTCTTGAAAGCTATTTCAGCAGGACAAAGGGCGGCCCGCAAAGGCCGCCTTTTTCTGTTTCGTCAAGGGCACGCCTATTCGGCGGCCTCTGCGTAATCCTCCAGCGGCGGACAGGTGCAGATCAGATGCCGGTCGCCGTAAACATTGTCCACGCGGTTGACCGGCGGCCAGTATTTATCGACGCGGAAAGCACCCGGCGGGAAGCATCCCTGTTCGCGGCTGTAAGGCCGATCCCATTCCCGGACCAGATCCTCCATCGTGTGCGGCGCGTTCTTGAGCGGGTTGTTCTCCGCATCAATCCGGCCCTCTTCGATGTCGCGGATCTCTTCGCGGATCGCCAGCATCGCGTCGCAGAAGCGGTCAAGCTCGGCCTTGGTCTCGCTCTCGGTCGGTTCCACCATCAGCGTGCCCGCCACCGGCCAGCTCATCGTCGGCGCATGGAACCCGCAGTCGATCAGCCGCTTGGCGATGTCGTCCACCGTGACGCCCGCGCTTTCGGCAAAGGGGCGCACGTCAAGGATGCACTCATGCGCCACCCGGCCATTTCGTCCCTTGTAGAGCACCGGAAAGGCACCTTCGAGCCGCTTGGCGATGTAATTGGCATTGAGGATGGCCACCCGCGTTGCCTGCGCCAGCCCGGCCCCGCCCATCATCAGGCAATAGGCCCATGAAATCGGCAAGAGCGAGGGCGAACCAAAAGGCGCGGCGCTGACCGGCCCTTCGCTGCCGCCGGTTTCAGGATGGCCGGGCAGATGGGGCACGAGGTGCGCCTTGACGCCAATCGGCCCCATGCCGGGACCGCCGCCGCCATGCGGGATGCAGAACGTCTTGTGCAGGTTGAGGTGACTCACATCACCACCCAGATCGCCGGGGCGCGCAAGCCCCACCATGGCGTTCATATTGGCCCCGTCGATATAGACCTGACCACCGTGGCTATGGGTGATCTCGCAGACCTCGCGCACCGTTTCCTCGAACACGCCATGGGTCGAGGGATAGGTGATCATGCAGCCTGCAAGGTTCTCCGCGTGCTTCTCGGCCTTGGCGCGGAAATCCTCCACGTCGATGTCGCCGTTCGCGGCGGATTTGACCACCACCACATCCCAACCCACCATCTGTGCGCTCGCGGGATTGGTTCCGTGGGCGCTGACCGGGATCAGGCAGACGCGGCGATGCCCTTGCCCTTGTGCCCGGTGATAGGCGGCAATGGTCAAGAGACCCGCATACTCCCCCTGCGCGCCGGAATTGGGCTGCATGGAAATCGCGGCATAGCCGGTGATGTCACAGAGCTTGGCGCTCAGGTCGTCGATCATTTCCTTGTAGCCCAGCGCCTGATCGGCGGGCACAAAGGGGTGCAGAAGCGAGAATTCGCGCCAACTGACCGGCATCATCTCGGCCGCGGAATTGAGCTTCATCGTGCAGGACCCCAGCGGGATCATCGCGCGATCCAGCGCCAGATCACGATCCGCCAGCCGCCGCATGTAGCGCATCATTTCCGTCTCGGCGCGGTTCATGTGGAAAATCGGGTGGGTCAGATACTCGGACTCGCGCTGCAAAGCATCGGGGATACGGTATTCCGGCGTGAAATCGGCGTCTTCCATGATGATGCCAAAGGCCCGCCAGACCGCCTCGATGGTGGCTGTCCGGCTGCGTTCGTCCAGCGTGATGCCGATCCGTGTCTCCCCCACGCGGCGCAGGTTGATCCCCTCGCGCACCGCCGATTGCAGCACGCCACGCTGCAATAGACCGACATCGACCGTGATCGTGTCAAAGAAATCGCCCGGTTCGACATGGAACCCCGCCGCTTCCAGCCCCTTGGCCAGACGCACCGTCTTGCGGTGGATACGCTGTGCGATGGCGCGCAGGCCCTTGGGGCCGTGAAACACCGCATACATCGACGCCATGACCGCCAAGAGCGCCTGCGCCGTGCAGACGTTCGAGGTGGCCTTTTCGCGGCGGATATGCTGCTCGCGGGTTTGCAGGCTCAGGCGATAGGCGCGGTTGCCATGGCTGTCGATCGAGACGCCCACGATCCGCCCCGGCATGGCGCGCTTGTAGGCATCCTTGGTGGCCATATAGGCGGCATGCGGTCCGCCATAGCCCACCGGCACGCCGAAACGCTGCGTCGAGCCCACGGCAATATCCGCGCCCATGGCCCCCGGTTCCTTGAGCAGCGTCAATGCCAACGGATCGGCGATCACGATGCCCAGCGCGCCGCTTTCATGCAGGGCCGCAATCTCGGGGGTGAAGTCGCGCAGTGTCCCATAGGTGCCGGGATACTGGAAAATCGCGGCAAATACCTTGTCCGCCTCCAGATCATCCGGGTTGCCGACGATCACCTCAATGTCCAGGGGTGCTGCGCGTGTCTGGATCACGGCGATATTCTGCGGATGGCAATTCTCGTCGACGAAAAACGCCTTGGCCTTGGACTTTGCCACGCGCTGCGCCATGGTCATGGCCTCTGCCGCCGCCGTTGCCTCGTCCAGAAGCGAGGCATTGGCGATTTCCAGCCCGGTCAGATCGCTGACCATGGTCTGAAAGTTGAGCAACGCCTCCAACCGACCCTGGCTGATCTCCGGCTGATAGGGGGTGTAGGCGGTATACCAAGCCGGGTTTTCAAAAATGTTCCGCTGAATCGCGGGCGGCGTCACCGTGCCGTGATAGCCTTGACCAATCAGCGAGGTCAGGACCTTGTTCTTGGACGCGGTCTGCCACATGTGGAATTGCAGTTCCTGTTCCGACTTGGGCTTGCCGAAATCGAGCGGCTTCTCCTGGCGGATGGATTTCGGCACCGTCTCGTCAATCAGCGCCTCAAGGGACTCGACACCGAGAACCTTGAACATCTCGTTCATTTCCTCGGGCGAGGGGCCGATATGGCGGCGATTGGCGAAGTCATAGGGCAGATAATCGGTCGCTTTGAACGACATGGGTTTGTCCTCATCAGATCGCGCAGGCGGCATGACGCTGGCCCGCTGCTTCTTCTTGGCAAAAGTACTCCCGCCGGAGGCCCGAAATCCTCTGGGGCCGTCCACGCCTCCGGCGGGCGGGCTCAGGCGATATGGGCCTGATAGGCGGCCTCATCCATATAGTCGTCCATCTGGCTGGGATCGGCAGGCTTGATCTTGAAGAACCAGGCATCGCCCATCGGGTCTTCGTTGACCTTGCCGGGATTGTCGATCAGCGCCTCGTTGACCTCGACGATCTCGCCATCGATCGGGGCGAGGATATCCGAGGCGGCCTTGACGCTCTCGATCACCACCACCTCGTCATCCTTGCTGACCTCGGTGCCCACTTCGGGCAGATCGACAAAGACCACATCCCCCAACTGCTCGCTGGCGTGCTCGGTGATGCCCACGACCACGACGTCATCCTCGACGCGCAGCCATTCATGTTCTTCGGTGAATTTCATCGCTTTCCGGCTCCTGTTGCTCAGCGTTTGAAAGTTGCAGGGGTAAAGGGCAGCTTGGCCACCCGGACGGGCAGACGTTTGCCACGCACCTCACCGTATAACTCGGTGCCCTCAGCCGCCAAGGCCTGAGGGACATAGCCCATCGACATCGGGGCCTCGATGGTCGGGCCAAAGGCCCCCGAGGTCACGTGACCGACGGGCTCGCCGCCGGTCGCTTGTGCAAAAAGCGGCGTGCCTTCGCGCATCGGTGCCCGGCCTTCGGGGCGCAGACCCACGCGGGCGCGCGGCGCACGCTGTTGCAATTCGCCCAGAATACGCTCTGCGCCGGGAAACCCGCCCGCACGTGCCCCGTCCGCGCGGCGCACCTTCTGGATCGCCCAACTCAGACTTGCCTCGACCGGCGTCGTGCCCGTGTCGATGTCATGCCCATAGAGGCACAAACCCGCCTCGAGCCGCAAACTGTCACGCGCGCCCAATCCGATCGGCTCCACATCCTCATGTGCCAAGAGTGCGCGCGCGAGCGGCTCTGCCTGTGCCTCGGGCACCGAAATCTCGAACCCATCCTCGCCGGTGTAGCCCGAACGCGAAATCCACAATTCGCCAAAGGTGCTCTCGAAAATGCCCACATCCATGAAGCGCATCGCAGCCACACCCGGCACCATCGCCTCCAGCACCGCCTCTGCAGCGGGGCCTTGAAGGGCCAAGAGCGCGCGGTCGGCGATCTCTTGCACCTCGATCCCCGGCAGTCCGGCGCGCATATGCGCGATATCGTCGGCCTTGCAGGCGGCATTGACCACGACGAACATATGATCGCCCCGGTTGGCCAGCATCAGGTCATCCAGAATACCCCCCGCGTCGTTGGTGAACATGCCATAGCGCTGCCGCATCGCACCCAGCCCCAGCAGATCCACGGGCACGAGCGCCTCCATCGCTTGGGCCACGGCGTCATAGCCCCCCGGCGCATGCAAGATCACCTGACCCATGTGGCTCACATCGAAAAGCCCCGCCTTGGCGCGGCAATGCAGATGCTCCTTCATCACGCCCATGGGATATTGCACCGGCATGTCATAGCCCGCGAAGGGCACCATCTTGGCCCCCAGTTCGCGGTGCAATGCATTCAACGGCGTTATTTGCAGATCAGCAGACATCCGCATCCTTCCCTTTGCTCTGGTCCGGATCGTCAGTCGATCAGTCCGGCACCGCCCATGCGCCATGCCCATGACAGGCCGCGCCACGATGCCCCCTCTGTCCTTTTGCCTGAGATCGCTATCCCGTCGGCGTCCCGGTCACGCCCGGGCTCTCTCCAGAGTTTCGAGGATCGGGCAGGTCCTTGCGCCTGAGAGTTTCCGGGGCGGTTGCTCCTTCGGCACTGGCTCGCGCCAGTTCTCCCTATCCGATCTGTTGTGCACGCTAGTATACAGCACGCTTCAGTTCAAGCCTGTTTCAGGCAGGGCGCCGCTGAAAAGATCGTGAAGAGCGCCTCGTTGTCACAAACAAGCGCCTCCAGCGTCACCTCGTCGAGCTGCGCGTAGAACGCCTCGACCGCATCGACCAACGCCACCCGAAGGCGGCAGGCATCGGTCAGCGGACAGGTGTTGTCGACATCGGCAAAACATTCCGCCACCGGCGTATGCTGCTCCAATTGACGAAACACCTCGCCCACAGTGATCCGAGACATCGGGCGCCCCAGACGCACCCCCCCGGTGCGCCCGCGTTGCGTATAGAGAAATCCCAGTTGCGACAGACGGTTGATGATCTGTGCCAGATGGCTTTCAGAGGTGTTGCAGCGCTCGGCAATCTCGGTCTTCGTGACAAGACGGTCGCTGTTCGCGGCGCAAAACATCAAGAGCCGAATGGCTATATTGGTGCGTTTGGTGATCCGCATGACAGGCATTTCCCCCTCAAGAACTGGATCAAGTCTTGCGGTGAAACGGCGAGATGACCATGATCCAGATCAAAACAGGGGCAAAGCGTGATTGGAAACTCATATTTCTTTGGCTATGGCAGCCTTGTGAACCGGGCAAGTCACAGCTTTGCCGGCGCCGTTCCCGCACAGCTGACCGGCTGGCGCCGAATCTGGCGGCACACGGACCTGCGGCCCGTTGCCTATCTGACGGTGGTGCCGGACGCGCATGCAGAGATTGACGGGCTGATTGCGCCTGTGCCCGATGCTGACTGGCCCGCACTGGACGCGCGCGAGGCGGCCTATATCCGCGCACCTGCCGCGCATCAGGTGCGCCACCCCCTGCCCCATAGTCCGGAAATCGCCGTCTATACCATTCCCGAGGGGATGCACGCGGCCCCCAGCCGGGCACATCCGATCCTGCTCAGCTATCTTGATGTCGTGGTTCAGGGCTATTTCCGCGAATTCGGCGCGGCGGGCGTGCAGCGATTCTTTGACACCACCCATGGCTGGGACGCGCCTCTGCTCGATGACCGAAGCAGCCCCCGCTATCCCCGCCACCAGAGCCTCACGGACGAGGAACGGGAATTGACCGACGGACATCTTGACCGGCTTGGCGTCTCGCTGCTCAGCTCCGACAGATAATCAGGGTCCGCATTTGAAAGCTCATATTCTCTCCACCACGGCCCTCTCGCTCTTGCGCCTCAGCCGCAAGCTCTGGCTGCGCGTCACGCTCTTCGCGCTCTTGGCGGTGCTGGCCTCAGCGACAGCGATCCTGCTCGACGCCCAGATCCCCGACAGCCTCAAGAGGCGCTTTTCCTCGGATGCGGTGATGCCCATCCTCACGATCCTTGCCTCCGGCATGCTCGCGGTCAGCACCTTTTCCCTCAATGTCATGGTGACGGCCCACAACGCCGCCGCGGGCCAGACGACACCGCGCGTTCACGCGATCCTCTTGGCGGATACGACCACGCATACGGTTCTGGCCACTTTCATCGGCGCCTTCGTCTATGCTCTGAGCGCGATCATTCTCTTTCAGACCGGCTTTTACCCCGAAGGTGCCAGCATTCTGGTGCTGGTCTTCACCGTGGCCGTAGTTTTTTTGGTGGTGGTGGCGCTTTTGCGCTGGATTCACCATCTGAGCGATCTGGGCAGCATGGATGCCACGCTTTTTTCCATCGAGCAGGCCGCCCGCAATAGCCTGATCCGCGACCGCAACCTGCCATCGCTCGGCGCGCGGAGGTTGACGGACGAGACGGTTTTGCCGGTTGAGGCCCGCCCGCTCTGCGCCCCCCGAACCGGGTATCTGCAACTCATCGACATGCTCGCCATCAGCGAAAAACTGAGCACGGATCAGACCCGCGTCTATCTCTATGTCCGGCCCGGTGCCTATCTTGTCCGGGGCCAGACCGTGGGTCATGCGACAGGGCTGAGCGATGAAGAGCGCAGCGCCATCTGCGAGAACCTGACCATCGCCGCGACCCGCAGCTTCGAGCAGGACGCGAGCTACGGGCTGCTGGTGCTGTCGGAAACCGCGTCGCGGGCGCTCTCGCCGGGGATCAACGATCCGGGCACCGCAATCGCGGTGCTCTGCCGTCAGGAAAAACTCTTGCTGGACTGGGCCCATGCCACGCATACCGAGGATAGCCCGCGCTTTCCCCGGCTCTTTCTGCCGGAAACGTCACGTGCCGCGATAATCGACACGGCCTTTGCCAGCGTGGCGCGGGATGGGGCAGGACAGATCGAGGTGGCGCTGCGCCTGCAACAGGTTCTGGCGCGGCTGGCCTCGGCTCCCGATGAGGATCTGGCTCAGGCGGCGCGGGAAATGTCGCAACATGCCCGCGAATATGCCGAAGAGGCGCTGCCCCTTGAACGTGACAAGACGCGGCTGCGCGCTGCGGTGCTCAGCCCTTCGCCTTGATTACCTGCAAGAGCGGCAGCACCTGCGCCATTTCCGGCCCATGCGCCTGACCGGTCAGCGCCTTGCGTAGCGGCATGAACAGGCCCTTGCCCTTGCGGCCCGTGGCGTCCTTGACGGCACTCGTCCACTTGCCCCAGGTCTCGGCATCATGCGGACCCTCGGGCAAGAGCGTCATCGCTTGCGCCACAAAGTCCCGGTCCTCGTCCTCGATCACCGGCTCTGCCCCATCGCGAAAGAGCGCCCACCATCCCTCAAGATCCTTGAGCGTAGTGATATTCTCGCGCGAGACCTCCCAGAATTGCGGGGCCAGTGCCTCGGGCACGCCGATCTCCGCGATCTTGCCCGCCACCGCCTCGAACGGAAGCGCCGCCAGATGCCGCGCGGTCAACGGAAAGAGGTCATTCTCATCGAACTTGGTCGGGGCAGAGCCGAACCGCTCGATGTCAAAGCCCTCGATCAACTCGGCCATCTCCGAGCGCAGTTCAACCGGATCGGATGACCCCAACCGCGCCATCAGGCTCAGAAGCGCCATAGGCTCGATCCCCTGCGCGCGCAGGTCGCGCAACGACAGCGCACCCAGACGTTTCGACAGCGCCTCGCCCTGCGGGCCCGTCAAGAGCGAGTGATGCGCGAATTGCGGCGGCGTGGCTCCCAGCGCCTCGATAATCTGGATTTGCGTGGCGGTGTTGGTCACATGATCCGAGCCGCGCACGATATGCGTGACGCCCATGTCGACATCATCCACCACCGAGGCCAGCGTATAGAGCACCTGACCATCGCCGCGAATGAGCACCGGATCACTGACCGAGGCCGCGTCAATCGAAATATCGCCAAGGATACCATCGCGCCACTCGATCCGCTCCTGGATCAGTTTGAACCGCCAGACGCCATTGCCCCGCTCGGCGCGCAGCTTGTCCTTCTCCGCGTCGCTGAGCGCAAGCGCCGCGCGGTCATAGACCGGCGGGCGGCCCATGTTGAGCTGTTTCTTGCGCTTGAGGTCAAGCTCGGTTGGCGTCTCGAACGCCTCGTAGAACCGCCCCATGCCGCGCAACTGATCCGCCGCTTCGGCATAGCGATCCAGCCGCAGCGATTGCCGTTCGATCCGGTCCCAATGCAGGCCCAACCACTCCAGATCCTGCTTGAGCGCATCGACATAGGCCTCTTTCGAGCGTTCGGCGTCGGTATCGTCGATCCGCAGGATAAACGTGCCCCCCGCGCGCCGGGCAATGAGATAGTTCATCAGCGCAGTGCGCAGATTGCCGACATGGATATAGCCGGTGGGCGACGGGGCAAAGCGGGTGGTGATCATGGGTGTCTCCTGACTCTGCCGCGGGCTTTGTCACAGGCGCGCGCGTTTGTCCAGATTGCGCCCCTAGCCCTGGGTGGGCCAGACACGATGCGCGTCGTCGATCACAAGCGGATGTGCATGCCGCCGCCCGCCATGGGCGCGCAAATGCGGATGCCCTTCGGGCAGGTCGGGATGCGCGTGCACGGGCGCATCGGTCAGGCCAGCCGGCCAGAGCCGCGCCGCAACTCCCAACCCCATGGCCGCAAGCCCCGCCATCACCCCCAAGGCGGGACCCATGCCAAGGGCCTGCCCCGCCCATCCGGCCAAGGGATAACTCACCAGCCAGCACGCATGGCTGAGCGCGAATTGCGCGGCAAAGACCGCCGGGCGGTCCTCGGCATGGGCCGAGCGCCGCAAGAGCCGCCCCGACGGTGTCAGGATACCGGCATAGAGCGCGCCGATACACGCCCAGATCGCCAGAAAGAGCGGCCAGCCCGGCAGTTTACCCTGCCAGAGCAGCGCCCCCGCGATCAGAGCGACAACGATAAGCCCCCGCGCCGCCGTCATCATCACCGGCCGGTCTGCAACATGATCCAGTATTCGTGGCAACAGCAGCGCCGCCGCCATCGACCCCGCCCCAAAGGCCGCCATGGCAAGGGCCAGCGCCCGCGCGTCGCCACCATAGCCACCGCGCACCAGCACCACCGTATTGACCAGAACAAAAGCCCCGATCGAGGCAGCGGCCATGTTCAATGCCAAGAGGCCGCGCAGGCGCGGTGTGGCCAGATATATCCGCAACCCCCGCGACAGACGCTCGCGAAAGGGGCGCTCTGCCGCCGCCCCGCGCAGGCCGGGAATCACCGCCGTTGCCACCAGAAGGGCCGAGGCCACAAACCCCGCCACAGTGCCCAAAAAGAGCCAGTGATAGCTCATCACCGCCAGCAAGAGCCCCGCCAAGGCCGGGCTCACGAGGTTTTCCAGGTCATAGGCCAGACGCGAGAGCGACAGCGCGCGGGTATAATCCCGCTCATCAGGCAGCACATCCGGCAAGACCGCCTGATAGGCCGGGGTAAAGGTGGCCGAGGCCGCCTGAAGCACGAAAATGAGGGTATAGACCTGCCAGAGGTCCGTGACGAACGGCAGGCAAAGCGCCACACCCGCGCGCAGCATGTCCGCCCCGATCAGCACCGCCTTGCGCGGCAGACGCTGCACCACCGCCTGTGCCACCGGCGACAGGCCCACATAGGCCACCATCTTGATCGTATAGGCCGTGCCCAGAACCAGCCCCGCCTGCGGCCCGGCCAAATCATAGGCCAAGAGGCCAAGCGCCACCGTCAAGAGACCGGTGCCGATCAGGGCCACAACCTGCGCGGCAAAGAGACGGGCGTAATCGCGATGTGCAAAGAGGGTCAACATAATCCGATGCTACACCCCGTGATCCGCGCCGGGAATGGCGCGTTTCCTCCCGCGCCAAAACAATCTCAATTTTCCGTGAGCGCCATGCGCACTACATGGAACAGCGCTACCCTGACGCGAGTAACATAAGCAGGAGGATTCCATGCCCAAAACCAGACTGACCCGTCGCGCCATTCTTGGCTCTGCCGCGGCATTGCCTCTAGCGGCAATGACCGGCCCTGCGCGTGCCGCAGCCCCGATGCTAGGGGCTGCCACCACACGGTTCAACCGGGTGACACTCGGCGATTTCGAGGTAACGACCCTGCTCGCCGCCACCATGCCGCGCCCCGAGCCGCAGACGATCTTTGGCCTCAACGTCAGCGCAGAGGAATTCGCGCAGGTCTCTGCCGCCAACAATATCCCCACAGATCAGGCGCAGTTCTTCTTTACGCCCACGGTGATCAACACGGGCTCCGAGCTTGTACTCTTTGACACCGGCCTCAATCCCGAGGCGATCACCGGCGCGCTCGCGGCGGCGGGCTATACCCCGGATCAGGTCGATGTGGTGGTCATCACCCATATGCACGGCGACCATATTGGCGGGCTGATGGGAGAGGGCGGTGTCGCCACCTTCCCGAATGCCCGCTACGTGACCGCAAGCGCCGAATACGACCATTGGGCCGCAGCCGGAAACGAGGGATTCGACGCCAAGATGCGCCCTCTCGCCGATAAGACCGAGATGATCGGCGACGGGGCCAGCGTGGCCTCGGGCATCACCGCCATGTCCGCAGCGGGGCACACCCCCGGCCACACCGCCTACATGATCGAGAGCGGCGGCAAATCGCTGGTCATCGCCGCCGATTTCGCCAATCACTATGTCTGGTCGCTCGGCTATCCCGACTGGGAGGTCAAGTTCGACATGGACAAGGCACAGGCCGCAGCCACCCGCCGCAAGGTTCTGGGGATGCTGGCCGCCGACAAGATCCCCTTCATCGGCTATCACATGCCCTTCCCCGCCGTGGGCTATGTCGAAACGCGCGGCGACGGGTTCCAGTATGTGCCCGCGAGCTATCAGCTGATGCTCTGACAGGTCCGCGCGGGGGCGGATTTACATTTCCGCCCCCGCGCCCCATATGCCGGGCATGGACAGGCCCGCCACCGATCTTGCCGGTTTTGAGGATATGGCCCGCGCGGCCATCGCCGCCCTGCCCCCGGCGTTTCGCCCGGCGGCACAAGCGGTGGCGTTGCTGGTGGTGGACTGGCCGCCGCAACATCTGCTCGACGAGATGGAGATCGACGATCCACTCGATCTGACTGGCCTCTACGAAGGCATTCCGCTCACCGAAAAATCCCATTTCGATCAGCCGTTTGGCCCCGATACGATCTGGCTATTCCGCGAGCCGATCCTCGACGAGTGGCGCGAGAGGGGCGATATTGATCTGGCCGATCTGGTCACGCATGTGGTGGTGCATGAACTGGCGCATCACTTCGGCTGGTCGGATGCGGACATTGCAAGCATAGATCGCTGGTGGGAATGAGTGCCCGGCGCCCTGCTGTTCCAGCGAGCCACAAATCACGACCATTGGGAAAGTTTTTTCTGATCCTATTTCACCTCAGAGAGATGAAATGGTGCGGTCGAGAGGACTCGAACCTCCACGGGAGTTACCCCACAGCGACCTCAACGCTGCGCGTCTACCAATTCCGCCACGACCGCACGTGATCAGGTAGGTTTGGGCCGTATATGCAAACTCATCCGCCTTGTGAAGGGGCAAAACACATTGCCCCTCCGGTTTTTCACGGGACCGTTCCGCAGCCTAGTCGAGCTTGAACGTGGGCAGGGTCGCAACCGGCTGCACGCTGCCGCCGCTGCCGGTCTGAGCGCCTTGCGTCTGGAACGCCGCCTTGCGCAAAAGCCCGGTGCGGCCGGTGTTTCCGGGAGCAAAAACAGGCTCTGCGCCGCGCTCGATCGCCTCGACCGCGCCTTGATACCACGCCAGGGCCAGATCAGGCCGCCGGGTGGTGCCAAACCCTTCGTTCAGGTGATGCCCCATCAGCTCGCCATAGGGCTCTTCACCCAGTGCCGTGAGCAACAACGCCGACCCAAGCGCCACGTTCATGTTGTCGATTCGGTAGCCGACCGAGAGACAGATCTTGGCCGTTCCCGCCAGTTGCGCCGGGGATTGCCCCGACTGAAGCACGAAGCCACGCACGTTCTGCACGACCTCCTCGCGCGGACTGAGCGAAAGCGCCGCCACGTGATCCCGCATCGCAGGTTCGAAGGCCCGGCATTGATCCTCGAGTTGCGATTGTGTCACCCCTTTGAGAGAGGCTGCCATCGTCTCGCCCTCGGCAATGGCATAGGTGCGTGCAAGGCAGAACTGCTCGTTCAGCGCCACACGACCATCCCCCATCGAGGCCTCGGTGACAAAACCGCCGTTGGAGTTGGTAATGAGGCTCACCTGATTGCAATGCGACGCCAGCGACGGCCCTTCGCCACCCGAGCCCATCAGATTCGGCAACGCGGCAAACCCGACCGCGGCCGGGGCGGCGGGCGCGCTTGGCACCTGCGCCGCCTGAGGGATCGACGCCATCACCGACGAGGGGGCAGCCGGTGCAGGCGCAGGGGCGGCCGCATAGGTCGTCACGCCCGCCGCCTCGTCGCGATAGGCGTGCAACAGGCCACGCGTGCCCTGCCCGCGCTGCGCGATCAACTGCGCCGTCGCCGCACCGCTGCTCTGCGCACGGTAATACGAGCTGATGAGAAACTGCCGCTCGTAATCCGCCAGATAGCCGGTCGCCGGATAGCCCATATGCGCCTGGAACTGCGCGGCGGCATCGCGCGTGTTGCGACCGCGCACGCCATCGGGCGTCCCTGCCGGAAAGCCGAAATAGTTGAGCGCGGTCTGCTCTTCGCGCACTTGCTGACGCTCGACGCTGTTCACCGGGGCCTGATAGACCCGCCGCGTTGTGGTGGTCGTCTGTTGCTTTCGCTCCCGCGCCTTGGCGCTTTCGTTCACGATGATGCCGCTCACCGCGCCACCAACAAGGCCGCCGACCAAACCATCCTTGAAATCCGCCCGGGCCCCGCCTGCAGGCAACGCCACCGTGGTCGCCAAGGCCATCATCAGAAATCGTTTTGAAAACATCGCTCATCTCCCCTAAGCAGGTGCAAACTTGATAGGATAATCTACCACAAGTTTTCCCTCACACGTGAACAGAGTCAAACCTTGCCGCTAAAAACCCCCTTTGCCATCGACCCATCCGGCGTTGAGTGGCATCTCTCCGCCGATCTCGTGCCCTATCCGGTAGCCGTGGCCGCAATGGAAGAGCGTGTCGCGCGAATCGCCGAAGGCACCGCGCCTGAGGCGATCTGGCTCTTGGAGCATCCCCCGCTCTATACCGCCGGCACCTCTGCCAAAGTGGAGGATCTGACCGATCCCGACCGCTTTCCGGTCTTTGAGGCCAAACGCGGCGGGCAATATACCTATCACGGCCCCGGTCAGCGCGTGGTCTACATCATGCTCGACGTGGGCAAGCGCGGCCGCGATGTGCGCTGCTTCGTGCGGCAGCTGGAACGGTGGGTCATCGCCACGCTGGCGGAATTCAACATCACAGGCGAAATTCGCGCAGGCCGCGTCGGCGTCTGGGTCACGCGCCCCGACAGGCCGCCGACCGCGGCCGGTCAACAGGCAGAAGACAAGATCGCCGCCATCGGCATCCGCCTGCGCAAATGGATCAGCTTTCATGGCATCTCGATCAATGTCGAGCCGAACCTAGAGCATTTCACCGGCATCGTGCCCTGCGGGATCACCGAGCATGGCGTGACCAGCCTTGTCGATCTAGGCCTGCCCGTCACCATGGACGACCTCGATGTCGCCCTGCGCCGGTGCTTTTCACAGGTATTTGACTGAGGCAATGCGCCACCTGCACCAAAGTTGGAGGTTGCAAGCCGGGGCGGTCGGACTATGGTTAACGTCGGACTGCAACCAAACCCCAAATGAGGTAGCTCATGAAGACCCTTCTCGCCGCATCTGCCACGCTTGTGGCTCTTTCTCTGCCTGCTTTTGCCGAAGGCGACGCCGCCAAGGGTGAGAAAGAATTCAACAAATGCAAAGCCTGCCATATGATCGCCTCGGACAGCGAAACGATCGTCAAAGGCGGCAAGACCGGCCCCAACCTCTATGGTGTAATCGGGCGCACGGCAGGCAGCTATGAAGGCTTCAGCTATTCCGATGGCCTCGCTGCCAAAGGTGCCGAAGGACTGGTCTGGGACGAGGCGGAACTGGCCAAATTTCTGACCAACCCCAACGACTATCTCGGCAGCCGGTCGAAGATGACCTTCAAGCTGGCCAAGGGCGCCGAGGACGTGGCGGCCTATCTCGCGACCTTCTCGCAGTAAGCAAAATCTTTGCCGCAAGGCACAAAGCCCCGCGCCATCGCGCGGGGCTTTTGAATGGAAAGGCTCAGGGAAACCGCGCCCGCGTCCGGTTGGCCAATGCCACCAGCGACAGCATCACCGGCACCTCGACCAGCACCCCCACCACCGTTGCCAATGCCGCCCCGGAATTGAGACCAAAGAGCGAAATCGCCACCGCCACCGCGAGTTCAAAGAAATTCGACGTGCCGATCAGCGCACAGGGTGCCGCGATCCGGTGTGGCACCTTGAACGCCCAAGCCGCCGCATAGGCCAGCGCAAAGATGCCATAGCTTTGCAGAAGAATGGGCACCGCAATCAGGCCGATCACCATGGGTTGCTCGACGATGACCCGGCCTTGCAGGCCAAAGAGGATCACCACCGTTGCAACAAGCCCGAGGATCGACCACGGCTTGACCCGTGCCTGAAAGTCCGCGATCCGCACCTCAGACCCCAGCCTGCGCCGCGTCAGCAACCCGGCCGCCAACGGCAAAGCCACAAACAGCAGCACCGACAGCACCAGCGTTTCCCAAGGCACGACAATATCCGTGACCCCGAGAAGAAACGCGACAAGCGGCGCAAAGGCAAAGACCATCACCACATCGTTGACCGAGACCTGCAAGAGCGTGTAGCTCTCGTCGCCCTTGGTCAGTTGCGACCACACAAACACCATCGCCGTGCAGGGCGCCGCCCCCAAGAGGATCAACCCGGCGATATACTGTTGGGCATCGGCAGGGGCGATCAGCTCGGCAAAGACGCCCTCAAAGAAAAGCACCGCCAGCGCGGCCATGCTGAACGGCTTGATCATCCAGTTGACCACCAGCGTGATCGCCAGCCCCCGGGGCTGGCGCGCCACTTTGCCGAGGCTTGTGGGATCGACGCCGACCATCATCGGATAGACCATCGCCCAGATCAGCACCGCCACCACCAGATTGACCCGCGCCACCTCGGCCGCCGCAACCGCCGCGACAAGACCCGGGGCCACGAGGCCAAGAACCACGCCCGCGGCCATGGCCAGCGCGACCCAGAGGGTCAGATAGCGTTCGAAAGCACTCATGTTTCTGCCTTTTCCTGTGGGGTCAACCGTCCCGCCGCCAGCGCCGAGAGCGCCACCATCCCGGTGGCCACACCCAGCATCAGCGCAAGCCCACCCAATTGATAGGTCAGCCCAGAGAGCAACGTGCCCAAGAGCCGCCCGCCGGCATTGGCCATGTAATAGAACCCGACATCCAGTGTCACCCGTTCTGCGCGGGTGAAGGCAAGGATCAGATAGGAATGCAGCGCCGAATTGACGGCAAAGATCGCGCCGAACACCAACAGCCCCACCACAAGCGCCACGGTGAGCCATGTCTGCGCCCCCTCGGCCATCAGCGCCAACGCGGTCAGCACCGCAGGCACCCCGCAAAGCGCGAGCGCCCAGCCCCGCGCCGCCGCGATCAACGCCGCCTCTGGCCGCGACCTGGCGCGCAGGATCTTGGGGGCCGACGCCTGCACCGCGCCATAAAGGATGATCCAGCCCGCCATGAACGTGCCGATCAGAAAGAACGCGGCGCGGTTCCCGGCCTCTGACCCGTCCGACAGGACACCGTAGAAATAGATCGGGATGCCCACCACGAACCACACATCGCGCGCACCAAAGAGAAACACGCGTGCCGCGCTCAGCCAGTTTACATTGGCAGATTTCGAGAACACTTCCGAGAATTTCGCCCCCTTGCGCCCGCGCGGCAGGCCCGGCGGCATGGCGATGACCACGGCCATCAGGATCACCGCCAGCACCCCCGCCATGGACCAGACCGCCCCGACAAAGCCGGTCCCGGCCAAGAGCGCCGCGCCGAGGAGAAAACCGACCCCCTTGACCGCATTCTTGGACCCGGTGAGCACGGCGACCCAACGGAAAAGCCCGCCCTCCTCCGACGGGGCCAGCAATTTGACCGCGGATTTCGAGGACATCTTGGCCAGATCCTTGGCCACGCCCGAGGCCCCCTGCACACCCATCACAAAGGCCACCGAGAGCGCGAGGCTCCACTCCGGGTCCAGTTGCGCCAAGGCAATCAGCGCCGCCACTTGCAGGCCAAGCCCGGCATAAAGCGTCGCCGTCAATCCGAACCGCGCCGCGATCCAGCCCGCCGAGAGGTTTGTGACCATCCCCGCGACCTCGTACAAAACAAAGAGATAGGCCAGTTGCACCGGGCTGAATCCCAGTGTGTGAAAATGCAAGAGCACCAGCATCCTGAGTGCGCCATCGCTGAGCATGAAGGCCCAATAGGCCGCCGTGACGGCGATATAGGCGCTCAGGCCTTCGGGTCTTGTGCTCACAGGCTATCCCCGACCATGCAGGCGACATCGACCAGCCGATGCGCATAGCCCATCTCGTTGTCATACCAGACATAGACCTTTACCTGCGTGCCGTTGACCACCATGGTCGACGGGGCATCGACGATGCCTGACCGCGTGTCATTGGTGTAATCGGCGCTGACAAGGGGCCGGGTTTCATACCCCAGAATACCCGCGAGCGGACCTTCGGCGGCGGCTTGGAAGAGCGCGTTCACCTCCTCGACGCTGGTCTCGCGCTCCATCTCGAACACACAATCGGTGATCGACGCATTGAGCAGCGGCACGCGCACGGCATGGCCATTCAGGCGGCCTTTCAGTTCGGGGTAGATCAGGGTGATCGCCGTGGCGCTGCCCGTGGTGGTCGGGATCAGCGAATTGAGCGCCGAACGCGCACGACGCAAATCCTTGGCGGGGCGGTCCACGATGGTCTGCGTGTTGGTCACGTCATGGATCGTGGTGATCGAGCCATGCTTGATGCCGATGCTCTCGTGCAGCACCTTGACGACGGGCGCGAGGCAATTGGTCGTGCAGCTTGCCGCCGTCACGATGCGATGCCGCGCAGGCTCGTAAATCGCGTGGTTGACGCCATATACGATATTGGCGGCATCGCCATCCTTGACCGGAGCCGAGACCACGACTTTCTTGACGCCTGCCGCGAAGTAGGGCGCGATCTTGGCCTCGGTCTTGAAAACGCCCGTGCAGTCGATCACCACGTCCACACCCTCAAGCGGCAGCGCATTCAGATCTCGCGCGCCGATGAACGGCAGCCGCACGCCATTGATGATCACCGCGCCGTCGGCATGCCCGAAACTTGCATCCCACCGCCCGTGCACCGTGTCGAACTCGAGCAAATGGGCGTGCATGGCGGCATCGCCCACCGCGTCGTTGATCCACGCCACCTTGGCGCCGCGCTCCAAGAGCGGCTTGAGGATCAGCTTGCCGATCCGACCCAGACCGTTGATGGCATAGACCGTCATGCGCCCTGCCCCTCGGACTGCCGCGCGATGTCATCGACCGCGGCCTGCAGGCTGACACGATCCAAGGTCGAAATCGGCAGCGCCGCAAAGGCCGTGATCCGGTTGCGGAGCGCGCCATAAGCCTGTTGAAACGCAAGGCTTTTCTGCGCCTCCGTGCCCTCGGCCTTGACCGGGTCGGGCATGCCCCAATGGGCGCTGACCGGCTGGCCTTCCCAGGCCGGGCATTCCTCATTGGCTGCGGTGTCGCAGACGGTAAAGACGAAATCGAGCGCCGGGGCATCGGGGCCGGTAAACTCTGCCACGTTCTTGGCGCGTAGCGGGGTCAGGTCATGGCCTTTGGCGCGCAAGACCTCCAGAGCAAAGGGATTAAGCTCGGAATAGGGGCGCGTTCCGGCGGAATGGACGGTGAACCGATCCCCCGCCATGTCGCGCAGGATGGTTTCGGCAAAGATCGACCGCGCCGAATTGCCGACGCAGATGAAGAGCACGGTGTATTTCCGGTGGGCCATAGCGGGGCCTCCTGTCAGAGTGGGGAAGGGCGCGCAGATATAGGGGCGCCCGCGACAACAATCGTTGAACAGGTAATCGAAGGTGCGTCGCACCTCTGTCATGTCGATGGAATATCTAAGGGATGTACCCGCCCGCTCTTGCACCACCAGCCCTGCCTGCATCAAGGCGGCGAGATAGGCGGAGAGGGTCGAGGGCTTGAGGCCCAGCACCGTGGCCAATTCGCCCGCCGGGATACGATCCGGGTAGCGGCGCATGAGCAGCCGGAAGATCGCCAGCCGCTGCGGGTGACCAAGGGTTGCGAGGCGGGTGGGGGCCAGTGTTTCCATATTTCATGAATATCGGAAATATAGAGGAACTCAAGTGAAGGTTTTGTAACAGGCGGGTCGGACAATGCGCCGTGTTTGCTGACAGTATCCTGTCGGTATGGCGTCGGTGGGCGCGTGCGGGCGCGCAAGCGCGTGTTAACCCCCTTTGGACCAGGATGATCCCACGTAATCCGGAGCGCATGAATGGCCCGCCTGACCAAAACCCAACGCCTTGCCCGTGAGCGGCTCTTGCATGACCTCATTCACCTGAGCCGCGACGATTGGGTCTCGGCCACACTGGCCGATGTCGTGCCCGATGCCTGGCACACGCTGGAGGTCGATCTGGATGTGGAGGAACCGCGCGAGAAGGTGACGCTCTATCTCGACCGCTCGGTGGCGCGGTTCTATCGCGGCATGGGGCACGGCTATCAGGCGCGCATCAACCGCCTGCTCCGCACATGGGCGCAAATGAAGATCGCGGGCGAGGTGCGGCTGGATGCGTATCTGGCGAAGCGGGTGGCGGGAGATAAAGGGGAGACAGCAGAGGATGGGGAGGCGGGTTGAGGGCCGCGCGATGGCCGACGCGCGCGGGGGAAAGTCGAACGACAAGAGCGATCTTTGCGACAACGCGTAGGGTGGGTGCAACCCACCAACGGCGCGAGATGGCGTATGGATGGTGGGTTGTCACCCACCCTACGCGTGCTACAAATGCTTTGTCTTCAAAGCGTCAGCAAGGCGCGCAACATCAGATGGACTCACACGGTCAAAAAGGCGAATAATTTCGTTAATTCTCTCAAATATAGAAATGTCGAAGCCGTCTGCTGAAACGGTTATCCCACTGTCTATTGAGAACGATAGCGTGCTAAGATCGCCGGATACTTCGTCAAGTTTAGACTCTAATTGGTCAAGCTTTTCTATCAAGTCACGCGGCATAGGCAGTTCGCCTACCGATGCAAAAAGACTTTCCAATTCAAGTGCTCGGACAACGGGGGATCTAAAAGGCTTTGCTTCTAGTGCCGCTTGGCAAGCCTTTTTTATTTTACCTTTAGCTGCCTCGACTGAGGCTATGTCGGCAATATCAAAGAAGATAATTCTTTCTGCAGCAAGATCAAAAGGCGGCTTCTCTCCTGTTTGTGCAAGGTGCACAATCGGTAGATTGAAACAGTGACGCAAACCAATCTCGTACATAACATTCGGATTTTGACCTGTTAGATCCGCGATGACCAGTTCAGCAGTGTGTAATCGCCTAACTATATCGGAGGTTATTGTTCCCGGTTCATCGACTTCGTCGGCACGCACAATATCTAAAAAATCTTTAGATATGGGCCGTAAAAGATGAGTTAGAAGATCATCAGCACGCTTTCTTTGTGGTGTGGCATCGCCTCCTATGGGCGTTACAAAGAAGCAGGAATGCACAGTCTTTTTTGACATCGAGATAACCCCTCACCTCGCGAAATTTTTATATTTCACCCTCTTCGGCTCCAGCGCATCCTGACAAAGTCAACAGGCGCGCCCGTGTTCCCACCTCTCACACCGCCTTCTCGATGGCTTCGCGCACCAGTCTCTGATAGGGGATGCCGCGCTCTTTTGCGCGGGCCTTGAGCGCGGTCACGAGAGCTTCGGGGACGCGCATGGTGATGCGGGCGGTTTTGGGCAGGCGTTCCCAATCGAGCGGCTGGAACTGGGTGAAGTCGAGGTCGGACAGGTCTTGGTCGAGGAAGGCGTCGGCCTCCTCATCCGTCGTCATTTCGGGCACCAAACGCTTCTTCATATCTGACCACCTCTCTTGCGTGCATGTATCGCGCGCTGATCGGGCGCAGCCGCCCGTTGCGCCAACAGAAAGCGACAAAGACAGGGCGGCCCTCTTCGGTGCGGCTTATGGCGATGAAGCGTTGTTCCTCGCCGGAATGCCGCGTATCGGGGGCCGCCCGCGCGTCATGTGTCAGGGCAAACTCGATCTGCGCAATGCTCAGGCCGTGTTTCTGACACTTGGCGCGGTTGCCGTCGTCCCAGTCAAATGTATGTACATTCGTACACACAATCAAGAGGTGGCTATCGCACGAACTTTTTGTATTTCACCCGCTTCGGCTCGAGCGCGTCTGGTCCGAGGCGGCGTTTCTTGTCTTCTTCATAGGCCGAGAAATCGCCTTCGAACCATTCCACATGCGCATCCCCCTCGAAGGCGAGGATATGCGTGCAGATGCGGTCGAGGAAGAAACGGTCGTGCGAGATGACCACGGCGCAGCCTGCGAAATCCATCAGCGCGTCTTCCAGCGCGCGCAGGGTTTCGACGTCGAGGTCGTTGGTCGGTTCGTCGAGCAGCAGCACGTTGCCGCCCTCTTTCAGGAGCCGCGCCATATGCACGCGGTTGCGCTCGCCCCCCGAGAGGAGCGAGACCTTCTTCTGCTGGTCGCCACCCTTGAAATTGAACGCCCCGCAATAGGCGCGGGAATTCATCTGCGCGTCGCCCAGCACGATCACCTCGGCCCCGCCGGAAATCGCCTCCCAGACGTTATCGTCGGGTTTGAGATCGTCGCGGGACTGATCGACATAAGACAGCTGCACCGTCTCGCCCAGTTCGATCGTGCCGGCGTCGGGCTGTTCCTGCCCGGTCAGCATCTTGAAAAGCGTGGATTTGCCCGCGCCGTTGGGGCCGATGACGCCCACGATGCCGCCGGGCGGCAGGGAAAAGCTGAGATCCTCGATCAAGAGCTTGTCGCCCATCGCCTTGCGCAGCCCCTCGACCTCGATCACCTTGTTGCCCAGGCGCTGGCCGTTGGGGATGACGATCTGGGCGCGGCTGATGCGCTCGCGCTCGGACTGGCTGGCCAGTTCGTTATAGGCGTTGATCCGCGCCTTTTGCTTGGCCTGCCGTGCCTTGGCCCCCTGGCGCATCCATTCAAGTTCGCGTTCCAGCGTCTTTTGCTTGGACTTATCCTCGCGCGCCTCTTGCAGGAGGCGCTTGGCCTTCTGGTCGAGCCAGGCCGAGTAATTGCCCTCATAGGGGATGCCCCGGCCGCGATCCAGCTCGAGAATCCAGCTTGTGATGTCATCGAGGAAATAGCGGTCGTGGGTGACGATCAGGATCGTGCCCTTGTAGGCAATGAGGTGCTGTTGCAGCCAGGCGATGGTTTCGGCGTCAAGGTGGTTGGTCGGTTCGTCCAGCAGCAGCATGTCGGGCGCTTCGAGCAAGAGCTTGCACAGCGCCACGCGGCGGCGTTCGCCCCCCGAGAGCGTCGAGACGGCCGCGTCATCGGGCGGGCAGCGCAGCGCCTCCATGGAGATGTCGATCTGGCTGTCGAGATCCCAGAGGTTCTGGCTGTCGATCTCGTCCTGCAGCTGCGCCATCTCGTCGGCGGTCTCGTCGCTGTAGTTCATCGCCAGTTCGTTGAAGCGGTCGAGCTTGGCCTTTTTCTCGGCCACGCCCAGCATGACATTGCCGCGCACATCGAGGCTGTCGTCGAGCTGCGGCTCTTGCGGCAGATAGCCCACGCGCGCGCCTTCGGCGGCCCAGGCCTCGCCGGAGAAATCCTTGTCCATTCCGGCCATGATCCGCATCAGGGTGGATTTACCCGAGCCGTTCACGCCAACGACGCCGATCTTTACCCCCGGCAGAAAGTTGAGGTTGATGTTCTCAAAGCATTTCTTGCCGCCGGGATAGGCCTTGGAGACGCCCTGCATGTGATAGACATATTGATACGCTGCCATGATGTGCCGCTCCATTCCGCTTGGGTAACTGCTAATTCAGCCCGCGTGATACCTGCATGGGCGTGCGGGGGCAATGGGCTGTGGGGCGATGGATCAGGGGGCGCCCCGGATTTCGCTTTACACCGCGCGCGCCGCTGGCAATGAAGAGGCGATGACACATGCCCTGCCCCCTACCCGCCCCGGTCAGGTGATCGGCCTCTTGGGTGGATCGTTCGATCCGCCCCATGCGGGGCATCTGCATATCAGCCGCGAGGCGCTGCGGCGGTTCGGGCTGGACCGGCTGTGGTGGCTGGTAAGCCCGGGCAATCCGCTCAAGGCGCATGGCCCTGCGCCGCTCGCGCAGCGTATGGCGGCCGCGCGGGCATTGGTCGATCATCCGCGCATCGACGTGACGGATATCGAGGCGCGGACCGGCACGCGCCATACCGCCGCCACGCTGCGCGCGCTGCGCAGGCTCTGTCCGGGCGTGCGGTTCGTCTGGCTGATGGGGGCGGACAATCTCGCGCAATTCCACCTCTGGCAGGATTGGCGCGACATTCTCGACACGGTGCCGGTGGGGGTTCTGGCGCGGCCCGGTCAGCGTATCTCGGCGCGGCTGTCCCCTGCGGCGCGCATCTACGCCAGTGCCCGCCTGCCCGGCCATCAGAGCCAGGCGCTGGGACGGCGCGACGCCCCCGCCTGGTGCTTTGTCAATGTCCCGATGATGGATATTTCCTCGACCCGTCTGCGCGAGAGCGGCACCTGGACGCGGGGGCAGAAGTGACCGCGCGGCCGGCAAATCGCGATTGCGTGCGGGCGCAGCCTAAGGTTTACTCGAGGCCATGAGAACGCGCATGTCACGGCGGTATTTTCTGGGCACGGCGCTGGCCGCGCTGAGCAGTCCGGCCTTTGCGGGTGCGCCAGCGGTCTCCCTGCGGCCGGTGGCGCGGCCCGATGGGGGCGCACGCCGCGCGGTGCAACGCGCGCCCGCCCCCGAGGCGCTGATTTCCGAGGCCAATCTGTCGGGGCGTGTGGGCTATGCGGTGGCCGACGCGCGCAGCGGGCAGCTGCTCGAGGCGGGCGATGCCACGACCGGCCTGCCACCCGCGAGCGTCACCAAGGCGGTGACGGCGCTCTATGCGCTTGACGCGTTGGGGACCGAGCATCGCTTTGGCACGCGGCTGATTGCAACCGGGCCGATTGCGGGCGGTGTGCTGAATGGCGATCTCATTCTGGCGGGCGGCGGGGATCCGACGCTGGATACCGATGCGCTGGCGGGACTGGCCGCCAATCTGGCCAAGACAGGGCTGCGCGAGCTGCGCGGCAGGTTCCTGGTCTGGGGCGGCGCGGTTCCGTTCAAACGCGCCATTGACGAGGCGCAGCCGGAACATGCGGGCTATAACCCCGCCCTTTCTGGCCTCAACCTCAATTACAACCGCGTGCATTTCGAGTGGAAGCGCGCGGGCGGCAAATATGCCGTCACCATGGACGCGCGGTCAGACCGCTACCGCCCCGATGTGACGATGGCGCGGATGCGGATCGCCGATCGCAGCGTGCCGGTCTATACTTACAAGGACGCGGGCGGCTATGACGACTGGACCGTGGCGCTGGGGGCGCTCGGGAATGGCGGCGCACGCTGGTTGCCGGTGCGCAAACCCGAACTTTATGCGGGCGAAGTCTTTGCCACCTTCGCGCGGAGCCACGGGATCAAGACCGGCGCGCCGCAGATCACCGAGAACCTGCCCGGCGGCACCGTGCTTGTGACCCATGCCAGCGCGCCGCTCCGCGACATCCTGCGCGACATGCTGAAATATTCGACCAACCTCACGGCGGAAATGGTGGGGCTTGCGGCCTCGGCCAAGCGGCGGGGCGCGGTGGTGGCGCTGGATCAATCGGCGCGGGACATGAACGACTGGGCGGCGCAGGCGCTGGGCATGTCGGGCGCGGCGCTCCGGGATCATTCGGGCCTCAGCGATCGGTCGCGCCTGTCGGCGGCGGCCATGGCGCAGGCCTTGGCGCGGGCGCATGGCGCGGGCCTCTTGCGACCGCTCTTGCGACAGGTCGACTTGCGCGACGCCCAAGGCCGCCCCAATCGCAATCATCCGCTCAAGGTGGCGGCCAAGACCGGCACGCTGCATTTCGTAAGCGCGCTTGCAGGCTATGTGACGACCCCGCAAGGGGCCGATCTGGCCTTTGCCATTTTCACCGCCTCGGACAGTTTGCGCGCGCGCATTGATCCCTCGCAGGATGACAGCCCTCCGGGCGCGCGCGGCTGGAATGCGCGCTCAAAGCGGCTGCAACAGGCGCTGATCGAGCGTTGGGGCGCGGTTTACGGCGGCTGACAGGCTATTTCCGCGCTGTCGGATCGCGGCGCTTGTCGGCATGGAGCGCGCGGCCCCGTTGCACCCCCTCGCGCGCGCCCACCTTCTCAAGCCAGCGGGCGAAATGCGGTTTATCCTCCAGCGTCTGTTGCTGCCCTTCCCAGAGCGAACACCAGCCCCAGAGCGCCATATCGGCGATGGAATAGAAATCGCCCGCGACATATTCAGACTGCGCCAATTGCCGGTCGAGCACGGCGTAAAGCCGCGCCACTTCTGCGCGGTAGCGGTTCTTGGCATAGGGAATATCCTCGGGGGCGAATTTCAGGAAATGATGCGCTTGGCCAGCCATTGGCCCAACGCCGCCCATCTGCCACATGAGCCATTGATCGACCGCAATCCGGTCCCGCGCGGTCTGTCCGTAATATTGCCCGGTCTTGCGCGCCAGATATTGCAGGATCGCCCCGGACTCGAAGATGTGGATCGGCGCGCCGTCCGGCCCCTCGGGGTCGGTGATGGCGGGAATCCGGTTGTTGGGCGAGATGGCAAGAAATTCAGGCGCGTGTTGATCGCCCGCGCCAATGTCGATCAGGTGGCAGCGATAGGGCAGGCCCATCTCGTCGAGGGCAATGGAAATTTTCCAGCCGTTCGGCGTGGGCCAGAAATAGAGGTCGATCGGGGCGGGCATGGGTCAGGCTCCTGAGCATGGGATGCGCTCAGAATGACGGTTTGCGTCCCATTGGCAAGGGCAGGCGGAGATCCGGCAAGGTCAAAAGACGCGACCACCGCGGCTCGCAGACAGAGGGCAGCGCCGCACGCAGCGCCCCAAGCGGCAGATCGGGGCCAGCTCGCAGCAGGCGGTTGTAGAGCGCAAAGACACCGGGGCGCGTATAGGGCGACCAGTGGCAGACCCGCGCGGCAGGCGGGGCGATGGCAAAGCCCAGACGGTCCAGCGCCGCAAGCGTGCCGGGATGGTCCATCTGGAGCGTGAGCACATTGGGCCCTGCGGGCAGCGCAAACCCGAGACTGCGGTCGCCGCGCCGGGGCGCGGGGATCAGACATTCGAGCAGGAAATCGTAAAAATCATTCTCACGGCTGGTGATGTTGATGATCTCGACGCGCCGACCCGCAGGGGTATCCAGCGCCTCTGCCGCGCGCTGACCGAATTCGGCACCAGCCAGCAGGATCATGCGCCGCAGCGCACCTTCGGGCAGATGCGCCAGCGCCGAGAGCACCACCCGCGCGCCCAGGGAATGGGCAACCGCGTGGATCGGGCGATCCGGGCGCGCGGCGCGAATCATCAGGACAAGTTGCGCCAGTTGCGCCCCCGCCTTGGCCGCCTCGGCATAGGCGCGCCAGATGTTGCCGCGCGCGGGCCAGCCAAAGCCGATGGCCAATCCTTCCTCTGGCGCATTGGCGCCAAAGCCCAGCCCCGCGGGCCAGCTGCGCACTTTGAAACAGTTACGTTCCGGCCTGAGTGAGAAGATGTGATCGTGCGGGCATTCGGTGGGGTGGTGAGGGGCGTATTTGAACCCATGGACCATCAGAATCACCGGCCCGCTGTCGCGCAAGAGACCGGGGAGCGCCAGCGCCGGATCCCCGGCCCCGTCATGCAGCACCGGGCCATTTGGCCCCGCATTCACATGGATCAGCGGCATGTCCCTCACCCCACCAGATGTTGTGGCCGAGAGCTACGCGGCGCATACGTCGTTACGGTGACGCTTGCGTGAAACCTGCGTGACAGAGTTGACGCGCGCGCGGCGCGGGAGTAATCCGCAGATGTGGCGATTTGTTACCGGATTGCGGGCCACGTTAAACAAACCGCTAAAAGGTCAGGATGAAAGGGCCCTTTCGCTTGACCGCGTCGGGGCTTTTTTCATGGGCGGTTGGCCCGGAGGACGGATATGAGCGAGACTTGGCAGAAGCGCACCAAACTGGTGCATGGCGGCACGCGGCGCAGCCAGTATAACGAGGTGAGCGAGGCGATCTTTCTCACCCAGGGATTTGTCTATGACACCGCCGAGGCGGCAGAGGCGCGATTCATCAAGGCGGGCGCGGATGAATTCATCTATGCGCGCTATGGCAATCCCACGGTCGCGATGTTCGAGGACCGGATCGCGGCCCTTGAGGGGGCCGAGGATGCCTTTGCCACCGCGAGCGGCATGGCGGCGGTCTCGGGCGCGCTGACCTCGATGCTGCGGGCGGGCGATCATGTGGTTTCGGCGCGGGCGCTCTTTGGCTCGTGTCTCTATGTGCTCGAGGAAATCCTGACCCGGTTCGGGGTCGAGGTCACATTCGTGGACGGCACCAATCTGGAGGAATGGCGCGCAGCCATCCGGCCCGGCACCAAGGCGGTGTTCTTCGAGACCATCTCGAACCCCACGCTCGACGTGGTGGACATCCGCGCGGTGGCGGATTTGGCCCATGCGGCGGGTGCGCTCGTGCTGGTGGACAATGTCTTTGCCACGCCGGTCTTTTCCCGCGCCATCGAGCAGGGCGCGGATGTGGTGATCTACTCCGCGACCAAGCATATCGACGGGCAGGGCCGCACGCTGGGCGGGGTGATCCTGGGAAGCCGCGCGTTCATCCGCGGCACCGTGGAACCCTACATGAAGCACACCGGCGGCTCGATGTCGCCCTTTACCGCCTGGGTCATGCTCAAGGGGCTGGAGACCATCGACCTGCGGGTGCGGGCGCAAGCGGCCAGCGCACAGGCGATTGCCGAGGCATTGCAGGGCGATGCGCGGCTGGCGCGGGTGATCTATCCGGGGCTGGCCGATCATCCGCAGAATGCCCTGGTGCGCGCGCAGATGGGCGAAGGCGGCACGGTTCTGGCGCTCGACCTCAAGGGTGGGCAAGAGGCGGCGTTCCGGTTTCTGAACGCGCTGGAGATCGTGGTGATCTCGAACAATCTGGGCGATGCGAAATCCATCGTGACCCATCCCGCCACGACGACCCATCAACGCCTGCCTGCCGCGCAGAAGGCGGCCCTTGGCATCACGCCGGGGCTGGTACGGTTGAGCGTTGGCCTCGAGGATTGCGGCGATCTGATCCGCGACATCCGGAACGCGCTAGAAGCGGCAAGTTGAGGCAGAGGGGTTTTTCAGCAATTTCCGAGGCTTGAATGATCCGCTTTGCCGCTTTTGACGTAAATCCTTACGATAATGGCAATTCCTGCGGAAACCTTGTATGTAAAGGTCTGGCAGAGCGGATAGGGAAGTTTTGCGATGAATGTGCATCCGTCTGAGATGAAGCCTGCTCCGGACCGGGACGAGGCCAAAGAGGCGCTGGCGCTGCTGCGCTCCTGGGCGCGTGCCGCGTCGCCCGAAGAGGTGGCCGATCTCGATCCGGCGATTGCACGGCTTTTGCCTTCGGGCGAGGTTGCGAATTATCCGGTTCTGGCGCGGGAATATCCCGAGGATTTCGCCACGAGCGCCGCCTATCTGGCCAGCCTGCCCGACTTGCAGAATGGGCCGGCCTCGCTCATTCGCGGGACGCGGCAGCAGTTGCAGCATGTGGGGATTTCGAATTTCCGCCTGCCGATCCGCTATCATACCCGAGATAATGGCGATCTGACGCTCGAGACCTCGGTGACGGGCACCGTCAGCCTGGACGCAGGCAAGAAGGGCATCAACATGTCCCGGATCATGCGCAGTTTCTACAAGCACGCGGAAAAGACGTTCAGCGCCGATGTGATGGAGGCCGCGTTGTCGGATTACATCACCGATCTTGAGTCGCTCGATGCGCGGCTGCAAATGCGCCTCTCCTATCCGGCGCGCGTGCGCTCGCTGCGTTCGGGGCTGGAAGGCTACCAGTATTATGACATCGCGATGGAGCTGGTGAAGAACGCCGGCGTCACGCGCAAGTTCATGCATCTCGATTACGTCTATTCCTCGACCTGCCCCTGTTCGCTGGAACTCAGCGAACATGCCCGCGCCGCGCGCGGACAACTGGCCACGCCACATTCGCAGCGCTCTGTCGCGCGAATTTCAGTGGAATTGGTCGAAGAGGATTGTCTGTGGTTCGAGGATCTGATCGAACTGGCCCGCCGCGCTGTGCCGACCGAAACACAGGTCATGGTCAAGCGTGAGGACGAGCAGGCCTTTGCCGAGTTGAACGCCGCCAACCCGATCTTTGTCGAGGATGCCGCGCGTCTCTTTTGCGAGCAGTTGCTGGCTGATCCGCGCATCGGCGATTTTCGGGTCGTGGCCAGCCATCAAGAAAGCCTGCACAGCCATGATGCGGTCAGTGTACTGACCGAGGGTGAAACCTTTGCCGCGCAGAGCCTTGATCCCCGGTTGTTCCAGACCCTTATTCATGGGCGTTAAGCCCGGAAATCCGGCAAATCGGCCAAATTTTCAGCAGGAATCCGCGTAGCGCAGCGAAAGTGATTTGACCTTAGGTCAAATTGCTGCAACGCAGCGATGCGCGCGTTATATTCCTGTCATCCGCTTGCTTTAAATGCAGGCGCGCATCTGCTGAAAAGGACGAACTCATGCTTGCACCCGAACTTCCGCTGAAACTGTCCGCTGCCGGCATCCGGTTCACCGGATACCTGGTCGAGAAACAGTTGCGTGTGGCGCAGGTCTATTGCGAGGCGATGCTCAAGAGCGGCGTCTGGTCGCGCAATCTGACGGCCAAGGCCGCAGTTCCCGCATCCCCCGCCAAACCCAAGGCACCGGCCAAGCCCAAGGCTGCGGCCGTCGCCGCCAAGCCGCGCCGCGCCACCCGCGCCCCCGCGACCCCGGCCGCGCCCGTCGCCCCCGTGATCAAATCCGTGGAAAAGGCCGCCCCGGCCGTTGCCGCAAGACCGGCCCCCGTGGCCGAGGTGAAGCCCGCGGCAAAGCCCGCCACCGTGGTCATGGCCAAACCCGCCCCCACGGCCGAGGTGAAGCCCGCGCCAAAGCCTGAGGCAACGGCGGTGAGCGCGGCACAGCCCGCCCCTCAGCCCACGGCACGCGTGATCCCCGTCGATACGGCCGCGCCCAAGCGCCAGCCCTCGCCGCCCCCGTCGATGCCCGAGCGCGCGCCCAAGGCCAAGGCCGAGTAACACGAAAGGCCGGGATGCAGCCCCTGCAACCCGGCCATTCCGTTTCAGCGTTGGTCGTGTCAACGTGACTGACCTATCTTGGGGTCAGGGAGGGAACCAAACCACGTAAAGTGAGGTTTCCAATGGCGAATATCACAACCAATGTTACTGCATCTCCTCTGCGCGAGGGATGGAAACGCTTTGTCGCAGCCATCGTGCGCGGGCTCGAGGCCCAAGCTGCGGTCACGGCACGGCGCAACCGGATCGAAGCGCTGGAAGCGAAATCAGATGCAGAGCTGGCCCGCATGGGTCTGCGCCGCGAAGACATCGCTTATCATGTCTTCAAGGATCTGTTCTACGCCTGATGTGCGACGGCGGCGGGCACCCTGCCCGCCCTGTCAGGCACCCTTGTCGTCCTTTTCCTCGGTCGAATGATCGCGAAAGAGCGCGCCTTGCGCCATGAAGAAGACAAAAATCGCGGCCGTCAGACCGAAGGTCTTGAAATAGACCCACATTTCTTCGGTCTGCGTGCGCCAGATCGCCTCGTTCAGCAGGGCGAGACCGAAGAAGAAGAGCATCAAGCGCCGGGTCAAGATCATCCAGCCCGCATCGGTCAGCGGCATCACCCCGTCCATCACATATTGCAGATACGAGCGCCCGCGCAGCAGGCCATAGCCCAGCACCCCGCCGAAGAGCAGGTAGATCATCGTCGGCTTCATCTTGAAGAAGCGCGGATCGTTGAACCAGACGCTGAGACCGCCAAACACCACGATCAGCACCGCCGTGACCACCTGCATCCGGCTCAGATGGCCGGTGAGTCGCCACAAAATACCCATCGAGATCAGAAATACCGGGATGAACCCAGCGGTGACGACGATAAAGCCCTCATAGTCGGTGCCGCCAATGGAAAAGACCCTGTCCTTGAGCCAGAGATAGGCGGCAAAAAAGCCCAGCACAGGGCCAAATTCCAGAACCGGCTTGGCCCATTTGGGCGGCTGCGTGTCATCCATGTCGTCAGGTTTCCTTATCGCTCACGCCGGTTGTGGCGCATTCAGCCGCCAAGCTCAACTATGACCGCGCCCGCAGCGATCAAGGTCATGAGCGCAATACGTCGCGGCCCCACCGTCTCCTTGAGCACGAGCCAGCCGATGAGGGCGGCAAAAACGGTCGAAGTCTCGCGCAGCACCGCCGCCTCGCCCACCTTGTCGAGGCGGGTGGCCAGCATGACCGACCCGAAGGAAAAGAACGCCACCACCCCGCCCGAGACCCCGCGCAGCAACAGGGGGCCTACCGCGTGCCGCGTGGGCATATTGCGCCAGCGTAGATAGGCAAAGGGCGGAATCGTCAGCCCGTCCAGGAAAAAGAACCACGCAAGGAAGGTAAAGGGATCAGCCGCCGCGCGGATGCCATAAGCGTCATAGGTCGTATAGAGCGCCACAAATAGCCCCGTCGCTACCGCCAGACCCAGCGCCAGCGGCATGGTATCGCGGTTGAGCGTGAGCGTGCGCAGATTATAGACCGCTAGGCCGTAGATACCGCACAGAAGCACCGCCACGCCCAGCCACTGCACTGGGGTAAATACCTCGCCGAAAATCGCATAGGCCCCGATCACGGTGAAAAGCGGCCCGGTGCCCCGCACCACGGGGTAGACGACCGTATAGGCGCCGCGCGTATAGGCCATCGCCTGCAACACCTTGTAGCCGATGTGGATCACCACCGCGCCGGCAAAGATGGGCCACATATGCGCCTCGGGCCAGGGCACGACAAAAAGGGCAAAGGGCGCGGCCATGGCGGCATAGCTTGCATCTATCGCGCCCCGGCTGAGCCAGGGATCATGCCGCCCCTTTTGCAGCGCGCCAAAAATGGCATGCAAGAGCGCCGCGAGGAGCGCAAGCACCATGGCAAGGTCATGCCCCGCCTCCGTGCCCTCGAGTGAAATCAGCCAAGCGCTCATTCAGAGGCTGGCACATTGGGGGGCCAGCCCCCCAAGCCCCCCGAGGTATTTATGGCCAGATGACAGGCGCAAAGGTTCATTCGCCGTCAAGCCCGGTCAGGGCGGCGGCGAAATCCTCTGGGTCGAAGGGGGCGAGATCGTCGATCTGTTCGCCCACGCCGATCGCATGGATCGGCAGGCCGAATTTATCCGCGAGGGCCACCAGCACGCCGCCGCGCGCGGTGCCGTCAAGCTTGGTCATGATCAGGCCGGAGACATCGGCAAGTTTCTGGAAGGTCGCAACCTGACTGAGTGCGTTCTGCCCCGTGGTGGCATCGAGCACGAGCAGGGTGTTATGCGGCGCGCTCGGGTCCTTCTTGCGGATGACGCGCACGATCTTGGCCAGTTCCTCCATCAGATCGGCGCGGTTCTGCAACCGTCCGGCGGTGTCGATCATCAAGAGGTCCGCGCCCTCGGCCTCGGCGCGGGTCATGGCCTCAAAGGCGAGGCTCGCGGGGTCCGAGCCTTCGGGCGCGGTCATCACCGGCACACCGGCGCGCTGCCCCCAGACCTGAAGCTGTTCGACGGCTGCGGCGCGGAATGTGTCCCCGGCAGCGATCACCACGGATTTGCCCGCCGTCTTGAACTGCGCCGCGAGCTTGCCGATGGTGGTGGTCTTACCCGAGCCGTTCACGCCCACCACGAGCACCACTTGCGGGCGCTTGGCATAGATCGGCATGGGCCGCGCCACGGGTTCCATGATGCGGGCGATTTCCTGCGCCAGAAGTTCCTTGATCTCCTGAGTGGAAAGGCGCTTGCCCATGCGGCCCTCGGCCATGTTGGCGGTGACGCGGAGCGCGGTATCCACGCCCATGTCCGCACCGATCAGCACTTCTTCGAGGCTTTCGAGCATCGCATCGTCGAGCACCCGGCGCGGGGCCGCTTCGGGCGCGGCGCGCCCCAGCAGGCGACCAAAGAGCCCGCCACGCGGCGCGGTCGCTGGCAGATCGTCGGGGATTTCGACCGGTTGCGGCGGTGCCAGGCCTTCGGTGACGGGCGGCGGCACCTCTTGCGGAGATGGGGCGACGGGGGCCTCTTGGGGCGCGGGGGCCGGCACCTCTGGCGGGGGCGGCGTAACACTCGGCGTGCTCTCTTCTGCGCGCCCGTCCTCGACAATAGCCTCCAACCCCTCTTCGAGCTTGGAAGAGGATTTGAACAACCGTTCCTTGAGTTTCGAGAAAAACGCCATGCGCCCTCCGATCCACGTGTCAGTCTTGACCTAATGCGGATCGAAGGGAGATGGAAGCCCGTGCTTGGCTCAGATTTCGTCGGCGAAATGCTTCATCGTCAGGCGGATGGGGTTCGGCGCTGCCTGACCCAAGCCGCAAATGCTGGCATCCGACATGGCGGTGCAAAGCTCGGTCAGGAGCGGCTGATCCCAGGTGTCGGCCTGCATCAGCTTGACCGCCTTTTCACAGCCCACCCGGCAGGGCGTGCATTGCCCACAGCTTTCATCCTCGAAAAAGCGCAGCATGTTGAGCGCGGCATCCCGCGCCCGGTCGTGATCCGACAGCACCACCACCGCCGCCGAGCCGATAAAGGTGCCATGCGGTTGCAGCGTGTCGAAATCGAGCGGAATATCGTTCATCGACGCAGGCAAGAGACCCGAGGACGGACCGCCCGGCTGATAGGCCTTGAACACATGCCCGTCGGACATGCCGCCCGCCGCCGCGATGATGTCGGTGATGGTGGAGCCTGCGGGCAGAAGGTAGACGCCCGGAGCCTTGACCCGCCCCGAGACCGAATAGGACCGAAGCCCCTTGCGGCCATTATGCTCGACCGTGTTCAGGATTTCCGGCCCCTCGCGCAGGATGCGCGTGACCCAGAGCAGGGTTTCGACGTTGTTGACCAGCGTGGGGCGGTCGAAAATGCCCACCTGCGCCACGAAGGGCGGCCGGTGACGCGGCAGGCCGCGCTTGCCTTCGATCGATTCGATCATGGCGCTTTCTTCGCCGCAGATATAGGCCCCGGCACCGCGGCGCAGCTCGACATAGCCAGGTTCGATGAGCCCGGCCGATTCCAGCGCGGCAATCTCTGTGGCGAGGATATGCAGAACGGCGGGATATTCATCGCGCATGTAGATGAAGCAGCGCGCGGCCTCGACCGCCCAGGCCGCGATCAGCATCCCCTCAAGGAAGAGGTGCGGCGTGCGTTCGAGGTAATAGCGGTCCTTGAAGGTGCCCGGCTCGCCCTCGTCGCCATTGACGGCCAGATAGCGCGGGCCCGGTTCGGCGCGCACGAAACCCCATTTGCGCCCCGACGGGAAGCCGGCGCCGCCAAGGCCGCGCAGACCGGCATCGAGCAGGGTTTGCTGCACACGCTCGAATTCGGCATCGGCATTGGAGGTGGCGCGCAGGTCGCTCAGCGTGGCATAGCCGCCCGCCGCGCGATAGGCCTCAAATCCTTCGTAATCCGGCACATGCGCGTGGGTGTCCCCCGCCGCGACCGCCGCCAGAACGCTCTCGGGCGTGGCGTGGTCGATATGGTGATGACCCAGCTCCACCACGGGTGCCGTGTCGCACCGCCCCATGCAGGGCGCGCGCAGGATGCGCACCTGTGCAGGAGCGGTGCCCTTCTCAAGCGCGGATTTCAGCGCCTGCGCGCCCGCGAGCTCGCAGCTCAGCGAATCGCAGACGCGGATGGTCAGAGCGGGCGGCGGCGTCTCGCCTTCGCGCACCACATCGAAATGCGCGTAAAAGCTGGCCACTTCATACACTTCGGCCTGCGACAGGCGCATCTCCTCGGCCAGCGCGCGCAGATGCGCCGACGACAGATGGCCGAACTTGTCCTGAATAAGGTGCAGATACTCGATCAAGAGGTCGCGCCGGCGCGGCCCCTCGCCCAAGAGCGCCTGTACCTCGGCCCAGGCACCATCTTCAAGCGGACGCCCCTTGGTGGTGCGGCGGCCCTTGCCCGTGCCGGATTTCCAGACGCCTTTGCGATCATCCAATGCCATTGCGATCATCCTCTTTCCCTGTTGCGCTCAAAATTAGCCGTCCAGCCTAGGGGCAGAGCCCTCAAAAACGACATTTGCACCACCATTCGCGTTGATTGGCGCATGAAATGCGAGCGGCTGCGGCAACGAAACCCTGTGCGCCGCCCCTGCCCCGCACTAGACTGCGGAAAAACCGGGAACGCCTGATGCCGCTCTTTTCCATTGCCGCAAGCCTGCCTCTGCTGCTGACCGCGATTGCCGCACTCTGGGGCGGTGTCTGGGGCATTCTGGCCTTGGGCACGATTACGGTTCTGGTGTTCACGCTGGATCGCGTGCTGGTCGCAGAGGGCAATCGTGATCCAGAGGCCGAATTTCCCGCCGCAGACTGGCTCTTGGTGGGGCTGGGGCTGGGGCATTTCGCGGTGCTGGCGCTGGCAGTCTGGGCGGTGGCGGGGGGCAACAGGCTGAGCGGAGTGGAGCGCGCGCTCGTGGCGCTGAGTGCCGGCCTGAGCATGGGACAGATTTCGCATCCGGTGGCGCATGAGCTGATCCATCGCGGCGCCCGCGCCAAGCGGCGTCTTGGGCGGCTCATCTATACCTCGCTGCTCTTTGGCCATCACGCGAGCGCGCATCTGCGGGTGCATCATGTGCATGTGGCCACCCCCGACGATCCCAGCAGCGCCCGCCCCGGCGAAGGGTTCTACCGCTATGCGCTGCGCGCCTGGCCGGGCGCGTTTCTGGCGGGGCTGCGCGCCGACTCGCGGCGCTCCACGGATCAACCGCTCTGGCGGCATCCCTATACCCTTTACCTCGGCGGAGCGGGAGCGCTAGTGCTTACGGTCGCGATCGGCCTTGGGGCGGCGGGGGTGGCGGCGCTGCTCTTCATCGCGGGCTATGCCCAGGTGCAAATCCTGCTTTCGGACTATGTGCAGCACTATGGATTGCGCCGCGCCCGGCGACCGGACGGGCGGTTCGAGCCGGTCGGGCCGCACCATTCCTGGAACGCGCCGCATGTGATGTCGGCGGCGATAACGCTGAACGCACCGCGCCATTCCGATCACCATGTGACGCCGCACCGCCCCTATCCGGCGCTGCAACTCGACCGCACCAGCATGCCGACCCTGCCCCACTCGCTGCCGGTGATGGCGGTGCTGGCGCTGGTGCCGCCACTGTGGCGGCGCGTCATGGACCGCCGCGCCGCGCGCTGGCGCGAATCCTCTGGCGGCATGGCACCCGATCTGGCAGGCTGACCTCATGCGCGCCCTGATCCTGTCCAGCCTTGTTGCCTTTGTCGCGGCCCCGGCCCTGGCGCAGATGTCGGCAGAGGAATTCGATGCCTATACCCGCGGCCAGACCTTTTACTATGGCGCGGGCGGCGCGCCCTATGGGGGTGAGGAATATCTGCCCGACCGTCGCGTGCGCTGGTCCTTTCTCGATGGCGAGTGTCAGGACGGGCATTGGTATGAAGAGCGCGGGCTGATCTGCTTTGTCTATGACAACCGCCCCGATCCGCAATGCTGGAGCTTTGAGCGCACCGACCAGGGGCTGATCGCACGCTTTGCCGGGGAACAGAGCCTCTCGGAACTCTACGAGGTGCGCCGTTCAGAGGCGCCGCTGATGTGCCTGGGGCCAAAAATCGGCGTGTGATCCCCGGCGTCTTCTTGGAAAAAATACTCATTCCCGCTCCATCCCCTGCGCCAGGGTTTGAAATCTTCCCCCTAGCAAGCCGGACCCCCATCGCCTAAGTTCAGGCAAGGAGTATGGAAACCGGCCGCGGGGGCGCCATGAGTGACACGGGACTTCAGAAACTGGCGTTCTTGCTGCTGGTGGCGCTGATCCTCTTTGTTGCCGCCACGGGGGGCGTGTGATGGCGCAGCGTTTTGGCGGCAGATACAGCCCCGACGGTGCGGACAAGGGCGCGCCCGTGCCGGACCGGGGCGGATTTCGCGGCGCGCGGCGCACGCGGGCGGGCGGGCGTGTCAACCTGCTCTTTTTCGCGCCTTTGCCATTGGCGGTGCGGGCCTTTGCCTCGGGTCCGGTGGAATTGGTGTTCAACCTTGCCGCATTGGGCACGCTGCTTCTGGCGGCATGGCTCACCCGCGAGGGGATTCTGGCGCAAGAGGCCTATGAGGCGCGCAAGATCGCGCGCCGCCCGGCCATCCCGCGCAAGATATTTGCGTCCCTGCTGACCGGCGCTGGCCTTGGGCTGGCGGGATTTGCAAGCGGTGGCGGGCTTCTGGAGCCTCTCATTTATGCCACGCTCGGCGCAGTTCTTCACAGCTTTGCCTTTGGTCTCGATCCGCTCACGGACAAGGGGATGGAGGGCGTCGACAGTTTTCAGAGCGACCGGGTGGCGCGCGTGGTCGATCAGGCCGAGGATTACCTGCGCGCCATGACCGACGCGCTCAAGCGAGCAGGCGACCGGCAGGCGGAAACCCGGCTGGAGCGGTTCCAGATGACCGTGCGCGACATGCTGCGCACGGTCGAGGATGATCCCCGCGATCTGACGGCGGCGCGCAAATATCTGGGCGTCTACCTGATGGGTGCGCGCGACGCGACGGTCAAGTTCGCCGATCTGCACACCCGCGCCCCCAATCCTGCCGCGCGCGACAAATACCTCGCGCTCCTCAGCGATCTGGAACAGAATTTCACCGCCAAGACCCGCGCCCTGATGCAGGACAGCACCACCGATCTCGACATAGAAATCGACGTATTGCGTGACCGGCTGGAGCGTGAGGGCGTTCACCTTGAAACCAAAGATTTAGCGTAAAAAGGACCACACTCATGTCAGAGACCACCCGCCAGAAGGCCGAAGCCGTGCTCAAGGATGTCGAGGCCGTGAGCCGCGCTGTCCTGCCCGAACCCGCCGCGGCCAACGCCATCGTGCCGCTCGAGCAGGCCGACGCGCCGCAAAGCGCCGAGATCACCCGCCGCATGGCCGAGATCGACATGGGCGATACGCAATCCATCGTGTCGTTCGGCTCTGCCGCGCAGGCCGAATTGCAGGAAATCTCCCAAGCCATGCTGCAAGGCGTGCGCAACAAGGATGTGGGGCCGGCGGGCGATAGCCTGCGCGGGATCGTCACCACCATTCGCGGCTTCTCGGTTTCGGAGCTTGACGTGCGGCGCGAGCGGTCGTGGTGGGAAAAGCTCTTGGGTCGCGCCGCCCCCTTCGCCAAGTTCACGGCGCGCTTCGAGCAGGTGCAGGGCCAGATCGACAAGATCACCGATGACCTTCTGGCGCATGAGCATACGCTCTTGAAGGACATCAAGTCGCTCGACATGCTCTACGAGAAAACGCTGGCCTTCTACGACGAGCTTGCCCTCTACATCGCGGCGGGCGAGGCCAAGCTGAAAGAGCTCGACACCAAAGACATTCCCGCCGCCGAAGCCGCCGTTCAGGCCGCGCCGGAGAATGACCAGGTGATGAAGGCGCAGGAACTGCGCGATCTGCGCGCCGCGCGCGACGATCTGGAGCGGCGGGTGCATGATCTCAAGCTGACCCGCCAGGTGACGATGCAATCCCTGCCCTCGATCCGGCTGGTGCAGGAAAACGACAAGAGCCTTGTGACCAAGATCAACTCGACCCTCGTCAACACCGTGCCACTGTGGGAAACCCAACTGGCGCAGGCGGTCACAATCCAACGCTCGGCAGAGGCGGCGGCGGCGGTGCGCGATGCCAATGACCTGACGAACGAGCTTTTGACCGCCAATGCCAAGAACCTGCGCGAGAGCAACAAGATGATCCGCCAGGAAATGGAACGCGGCGTGTTCGACATCGAGGCGGTGAAACAGGCCAATGCCGATCTCATCGGCACCATTCAGGAAAGCCTGCAAATCGCCGACGAGGGCAAAGCCAAACGGGCCAAGGCAGAAGAAGACCTGCGGAAAATGGAGGCCGATTTGCGCGACACGCTGGCCTCGGCCAAGGCGCGGCGCGATGGGGTGGGCGACACCGCAGGCACCGCCGTGCCCAAAGGCTAAGCGCGGCATGCGCGCCGACTGGCTGAAATGGGGCATCTTGGGGCTGGCGCTGACGGCGCTGGCCGCGTGTGACATGCCTGCACCGCCCACAACCTCGGCGCGCCCGACAGAGCGCCCCGTCGCGCCGGCGCCGGCGCCCTCCGGCCCCTCGGCCAATAGTCTGGCCCTGGCCAGCTATTACCAGCGGGTCGAATCCGATCTGCTCAGTCGCGGCCTCTTGCGCCGCGACGGCGGCGGGCCGGACACGCCCTATACCGACACGGACATCCTGCGCAATTTCGAGCGTATCGCCTTTTATGACGAATACCAGCAAGGGGCCGGCTATCGCCCGTCGTCAGGGCGGGCGGGCGGTCTGCGCAAATGGGTCGGGCCCGTGCGGATGAACGTGGAATTCGGTGCATCTGTGCCAGAGGCACAGCGCGCCGAGGATCGCCGTCTGGTCGCCGATTATGCCGCGCGGCTGGCGCGTGTCACCCGCCATCCGATCAGCACGTCGGGAGGGGGGGCGAATTTCCACATCCTCTTCATGGGCGAGGATGACCACGACATCATGCTGGCACGTATCCGTCAGCTTGCCCCTGAAGCGGGACCGAACACGATTGCCATTTTCCGCGACATGCCGCGCACCATCCATTGCCTCGTGGTGGCCTTCTCAGGTCAGGGCGAGGACCACGTCTATCGTCGCGCGATTGCGCTCATCCGGGCCGAACACCCGCCCCTCATGCGGCAATCCTGCGTGCATGAGGAACTGGCGCAGGGGCTGGGGCTGGCTGACGATTTCCCCGGCGCGCGCCCGTCGATCTTCAACGATGACGACGAATTTGCGCTTCTCACCAGCCATGATGAAGAGCTTTTGTGGCTGCTCTATCACCCCGACCTCAAGCCCGGCATGACCCCGGACGAGGCCCGCCCCATCCTGCGCCGTCTGCTGGATGTGCGGCAGGGCGGGCCGGTCTGATCCCCGATTTTTCGATTACAGGAGTATCCCGATGCCCATTTTCGATTTCCTCTCCGGCCAGTTCATCGACGTCATCCACTGGACCGATGATACCCGCGACACCATGGTCTGGCGGTTCGAGCGCGAGGGCCACGAGATCAAATACGGTGCCAAGCTGACGGTGCGCGAAGGGCAGGCGGCGGTTTTTGTCCATGAGGGACAGTTGGCCGATGTGTTCACCCCCGGTCTCTACATGCTCGAGACCAACAACATGCCGATCCTGACCTCGCTCAATCATTGGGATCACGGCTTTAAATCGCCTTTCAAATCCGAGATCTATTTTGTCGCGACGACGCGGTTCAACGATCTGAAATGGGGCACCAAGAACCCGATCATCCTGCGCGATCCCGAGTTCGGGCCGACCCGCATCCGCGCCTTTGGCACCTATACGGTGCGGGTGGTCGATGCCGCGAAATTCCTCTCGGAAATCGTTGGCACCGATGGCGAGTTCACCATGGACGAGATCAGCTTTCAGATCCGCAACATCATCGTGCAGGCGTTTTCGCGCATCATCGCAGGGAGCGGTATCCCCGTGCTCGACATGGCCGCCAACACCGCCGATCTGGGCAAGCTGGTGGCGGGCGAGATTTCAACGGTGGTCGCCGATTACGGCCTCAGCATTCCCGAGTTCTACATCGAGAATATCTCGCTCCCGCCCGAGGTCGAGGCGGCGCTCGACAAGCGCACCTCGATGGGGATCGCGGGCGATCTGGGCCGGTTTACCCAGTATTCCGCCGCAGAGGCGATGACCGCCGCCGCCAAGAACCCGAGCGGCGGCGCGGGCATCGGTGCCGGGTTGGGCATGGGGATGGGCATGGCCATGGCGCAGCAGATGGCGGATCAGGGGCCTTGGGGCGCGCGCCCTGCCCCCGCCCCCCCCAGCCCCCCCCCCCCGCCCGTCGAGCATGTCTGGCACATCGCCGAAAACGGGCAGACCCATGGCCCCTATTCCAAGGCCTCTCTTGGTCGCATGGTGACGGAGGGCAAGCTGACCCGCGACAGCTTTGTCTGGACCGCCGGACAGGACGGCTGGAAGCGCGCCGAGGATGTGGCGGAACTGGCCACGCTCTTTACCGTGATGCCACCGCCGCCGCCGGGTGCGTAACCCATGCGCCGAAGCCTGACGATCACGCTGCACTGGCTGAACCTGATGCTGCTGCTCTTTGTCCTGGGCGATGGCGGGGCGACGGTCTGGCTCTCGCTGGCCTATGCGGCAACGGCGCTTGGCATGTGCGCGCTGGCGCTGGTCTTTGGTCTGATGAACGGTCCGGGGCCGAAACTGACAGGGGCCCTGCGCGCGCTGCATCCGTGGTTGCACCGTGCGCTCTATCTGCTTTTGGCATGGGGGGCCGTCGCGCTGGCGGCCGAGGCGCTCGGTCATGCCCTGCCCGGGCCAGAGGCGCGCAAACTGCTCTTGGCGCTCTTGGCGGCCTCTGCGCTGCACGCCACTTTCAACCTCTGGCGGCACACGGCGCTCGGGGACGGGGCATTGCGCCGCATCACCCCACGCGCCGTGCATCATATCCTGTGAGCCAAATGCAGACTACCCCGCCCCCCGTCCCTGTCACGACCGAAACCCAGCATCGGTTTCCCTGCGCCAGCTGTGGCGCGGATTACCGCTATGATCCGGGTGCCAATCATCTGATCTGCGACCATTGCGGCGATGTTCATCCCATCGCGACCGGCAGCCCCTGGCAGGGCGGGATCAAGGAGTTGGACTTTGAGCGCGCCCTGCGCGATCAACTGCCCGTGCAAGAGATGGAAGAGATCCGCAGCACCACCTGCACAAGCTGCGGCGCGCAGGTGGAACTGGGCAGCGATACCCATGCCGCCGAATGCCCGTTCTGCGCCTCGCCGGTCGTGACCGATACCGGCGCACAACGCCATATCAAGCCGCGCGCGCTGCTGCCCTTCGCCCTCGATGAGGCGACCGCGCGCAAGGCGATGACCGACTGGCTGGGGCGGCTGTGGTTCGCGCCGAACGGGCTCAAGGACTATGCCCGCAAGGGGCGGCGGATGCAGGGCATCTACGTGCCCTATTGGACCTTTGACGCCGACACGAAATCCACCTACCGGGGCGCGCGCGGCACGGTCTATTACGAGAGTCAGACCGTCGTCCGCGATGGCAAGCGCCAGACCGTGCAGGTGCCCAAGATCCGCTGGACCCCGGCCGCAGGTCGGGTGGCGCGGTTTTTCGACGATGTGCTGGTGCTGGCGTCGAATTCCCTGCCCAAGCGATTTACCGACGCGCTCGAACCCTGGGATCTGGCCGCACTGGTGCCCTATAGCCCTGAATATCTCGCCGGGTTCCGCGCAGAGGGCTACAATCTCGAACTCGAACACGGATTTGTCGAGGCGCGCGCCCGAATGGATGCGATCATCGCCCGCGACGTGCGTTTCGACATCGGGGGCGACCGTCAACAGATCCACGAGATCAACACCGAGGTCCGCGATGTCACCTTCAAGCACATCCTGCTGCCTGTCTGGCTCGCGGCCTATAAATACCGGGGCGAGACCTATCGTTTCGTGGTCAATGGCCGCACGGGCCGGGTGCAGGGCGAACGCCCTTGGTCGGCATGGAAAATCGCCCTTGCCGTTCTCATCGGCGCGTTGATCGCCGGGGCGATCGGCTATGTCGTGGCTCTGGAGCAGGGTGTGGTGTAGGGCACAGGCGGCGGAAAACCGCCGGGCGGGGCATGGATATGCCACGAAACTCTCCCTATGATCATCGGGCAAGGCCATGGGCCTGATGGATCAAGGCCGGGCAAGGACATCACGGAATGACGGACAATTTTTCAACTTTGCAGGGGCTCTTGCAGGCCCGCCATTCCTGCCGCGCCTTTCGGCCCGATCCTGTGCCGGAAGAGACCATTGCAAAGATCGTCGAGGCCGCAGGGCGCGCGCCGTCCTGGTGCAATGCCCAGCCCTGGCGCGTGACCGTGACGCGGGGGGATGAAACCGCGCGGTTTCGCGACGCACTGCTCGCGGCGGTGCAGAATGAGCGCCCCGGCCCTGATCTGCCCTGGCCCGAGAGCTATCCCGGTGCCCATGGTGCCCGCCGCCGCGAATGCGGCCTGCAACTCTATGAGGCTGCGGGTATCGCGCGCAACGACCGCGCCGGACGGGCGGAACAATCCATGCGGAACTATCACCTGTTCGACGCGCCGCATGTGGCGATCGTGCATTCCGAGGCGGCCCTTGGCCCTTATGGTGCGATGGATTGCGGCGGGTTCATCACCGCCTTCATGCTGGCCGCGACGGCCCTGGGCGTGGGCACCATCGCGCAAGCCTCTGTTGCGGCCTATGCGCCGATGATCCGCGCGCATTTCGACCTGCCCGAGAGCCGGTTGATCCTCTGCGCCATTTCCTTTGGCCTGCCCGATACGGACCACCCCGCCAACAGCTTTCGCACCAGCCGGGCGGGGTTGGACGAGGTTCTTGATCTGCGCGGCTAAGCGCAACGATGTTTGGAGGGTTTCATGCGCGCGCTATTGCAACGTGTCTCCGAGGCTTCTGTCGCCGTCGATGGCGAGGTCATCGGCCAATGCGGGCGGGGCCTCTTGATCCTTGTCTGCGCCATGCAGGGCGATACCGAAGCGGATGCAGAGCGGCTGGCGGCCAAGATTGCCAAGCTGCGCATCTTCCCAGACGAGGCGGGCAAGATGAACCGCTGTCTGACCGACATAGGTGGGAGCGCATTGGTCATCAGCCAGTTCACGCTGGCCGCAGATACCTCGCGCGGCAATCGCCCCGGCTTTTCCACGGCGGCAGATCCCGAGACCGGAAAGCGGCTCTATGACTATTTCGCAGGGCAGATCGCAGGGCTGGGGATTGCCACCGAAAAGGGCCGGTTCGGGGCGGATATGAAAGTCTCGCTCGTCAATGACGGGCCGGTTACGATCTGGATGGAGGGCTGAGGCCCTCCGCCTTGGGGCGTGGTGCGCTCAATCGAGAGCATACCCGTCCCGGGCTTGACACGGGACCTCGCTGACGCAGGCGCAGGCCCCGGCTCGGGGGCCGGGGCGAGGTCAATCCGATCAGACGCAACGCGCTTTAGCGCAATTTCAGCGTCGCCAATCCGATCATGGCCAGAATGAGCGCGATGATCCAGAAACGGATCACGATCTGCGGCTCGGCCCAGCCCTTTTTTTCGTAATGGTGATGGATCGGGGCCATCAGGAACACCCGCTTGCCGGTGCGCTTGAAATAGAGCACCTGAATGATGACCGAGAGCGCCTCGACCACGAAGAGGCCGCCCACGATGCCCAGCACCAGCTCGTGCTTGGTGGCCACGGCAATCGCCCCCAGCGCCCCGCCCAAGGCGAGCGAGCCGGTATCCCCCATGAAGACCGCCGCCGGCGGGGCGTTATACCACAAGAACCCCAGACCGCCGCCCACCAGACCCGCGACGAAGATCAGGATCTCGCCCGTGCCCGGCACATAATGCAGCCCCAGATAATCGGTGAAATCGACGCGGCCCACCGTATAGGCGATTACGCCCAGCGCCGCCGAGGCGATCATCACCGGCATGATGGCCAGCCCATCGAGGCCATCGGTCAGGTTGACCGCATTGGCCGCGCCGACAATCACAAACATCGCAAAGGGAATAAAGAAGAAGCCAAGGTTGATCAGCACATCCTTGAACACCGGCAGCGCCAGTTGATATTGCAGCTCTGCCGGATGGTGCAGCCCGGCCCAATAGGCCGCGATGAGCGCGATCAGAAACCCAAGGCCCAGCCGCACCCGGCTTGAGACGCCCTTGACGTTCTGTTTGCTGACCTTGGCGTAATCATCGGCAAAGCCGATGAGGGCAAAGGACAGCGTGACGAACAGCACCAGCCAGACATACGGATTGTCCAGCCGCGCCCAGAGCAGGGTCGAGGTCACAAGCGCGCCCACGATCAAGAGACCGCCCATGGTGGGGGTGCCCGCCTTGGAAAAATGCGCCTCGGGGCCATCGCTGCGGATGGGTTGCCCTTTGCCCTGCCGCTTGCGCAGGACCATGATCAGGGGTGCGCCGAACAGAAAGCCAAAGATCAGCGCCGTCATGAAGGCCCCGCCAGCCCGAAAGGTGATGTAGCGGAAGAGATTGAAGAAATCCCCACCATCCGACCAGATGGTCAACCAATAGAGCATCAGACTTGTCCTTCTTCTGTCACCCGGCCCACGCGCCGGAGCGCGTCAACCACAAGGCTCACCCGGCTACCTTTTGAGCCTTTCACCAACACCACATCACCTGCGTCGATCAGCCGGTGCGCCTGCGCGGCCAGCTCTTCGGCGCTGGCCACCCAACGGCCGCGCCGCGCCTCGGGCAAAACGTCCCATAGGGCGCGCATCCGAGGGCCGACGCAATGAATTTCGTCGATCCGCGCCATATAGGGCAGATCGGCAAGCCCGGCGTGCATCATCGCCTCATCCGGCCCGAGTTCCAGCATATCGCCGAGAATGGCAATCCGGCGTCCGCGCGAAACACGGCCCACACCGTCGCGCGGATGCGCCGCGGCCAACACTTCGAGGGCCGCGGCCATCGACGTGGGATTGGCATTGAACGCATCATCAATCAGGTCAATGCTCATCCCGTCGCTGGCCAGATCCAGCACCAGTTCTTCGCGTGTGCCGCGCCCGGCAGGCGGGGCCCAACTGGCCAGATCGGCCACGGCCACGGCCCGGTCGCAGCCCAGAACCTGCGCCACCGCCAGAACCGCCAGCGCGTTCATCGCGAAATGCCGCCCCGGAACGCCGACCTTGTAGACGACCGCAGAGCGCCAGGCGCGCGCGCGTGCCACGGTGACGTGATCGTGCAGTTCCACATCGAGCAGGCGGTGATGCGCGCCGCGCGCAGTGCCAAAGCTGATGACGCGCGCCGCATGTTGCATGGCCTTGGTGCGCAGAATGGATGTCGTGGAAATATCCGCGTTGATCAGGGCCACACCGCCCGGCTCCAGCCCTTCAAAGATGCTGGCCTTCTCACGGGCGATCCCCTCGACATTCTCGAAGGCCTCGAGATGCGCGGCGGCGACCGTTGTCACAATCGCCACATGGGGCCGCGCCATGCGTGCCAAGGGTGCAATCTCGCCGGGGTGGTTCATGCCGATTTCGATCACCGCGAATTGCGTATCCACCGGCATCCGCGCGAGCGTGAGCGGCACGCCCCAATGGTTGTTGTAACTGGCCTCGGCGGCATGGGTGCGGCCCTGATGGCCCAGCACGTCGCGCAGCATTTCCTTGGTCGAGGTCTTGCCGACCGATCCGGTCACGGCCACGACGCGGGCCTGAGACCGCGCGCGCGCCGCACATCCCAGATCTTCCAGTCCCTTTTGCACGTCAGAGACGATCAAGAGCGGGGCGTCGGCGGGCAGGCCCTCGGGAATACGAGACACCAGCGCCGCAGCCGCCCCTTTGGCCAAGGCCTGCGCCACGAACTCATGCCCGTCGCGCGCGGCACTGAGCGCCACAAAAAGATCACCGGGCTTGAGCGTGCGGGTATCAATCGACACGCCCGAGGCCTGCCAATCGCCTGTCACGCGGCCCTGCGTGGCCGCTGCCGCCTCTTGTGCCGACCAAAGGCTCATACCCGCCCCCCATCGAGCAGCGTGACCGCGATGCTCGCCTCTTCCACATCATCGAAAGGCAATACGTCATCGCCGACGACCTGCCCTGTCTCATGCCCCTTGCCACAAATCAGCAGCGCATCGCCCGGCCCCAGCGCATCGACACCGCGCAGGATCGCCTCGGCACGGTCGCCCACCTCGGTGGCCCTGGGACAGCCCTCCATCACCGCCGCGCGGATGCTGGCCGGGTTTTCCGAGCGCGGGTTGTCGTCCGTCACGATCACCCGGTCGGCATGAGCGGCCGCAGCCTGCCCCATCAGGGGCCGCTTGGCGCGGTCGCGGTCGCCACCCGCGCCGACGATGGCGATAAGCCGCCCCATGACATGCGGGCGCAGCGCCTTGAGCGCGGTGGCCACGGCATCCGGAGTATGGGCGTAATCGACAAAGACCGCCGCGCCATTGTCGCGCGTTGCGGCCAGTTGCATGCGCCCGCGCACCGTCCGCATGTCCGGCAACACCTCGAACACCCGTTCGGCATCGGCACCTGCGCCGATCACCAGCCCTGCCGCAAGCAGCACGTTCTCGGCCTGAAATCCGCCGATGAGGTCGAGGCGCAATTGATTGACCTCGTCCTCCCATTCAAAGCGCAGCACCTGGCCCGTTGCGTCAAACCGTTGCGCGATGAGGCGCAGATCAGCCCCCGGCGCACGCCCGACGGTGATCAGATCCTGCCCGCGTTCGGTGGCGATAGACGCCATCTCGGCGCCGCGCGGGTCGTCGATATTGATCACGGCCACCCCGTCCTCGGGCAGGACGCGCGCGAAAAGTCCCGCCTTGGCCGCGAAATACTCGTCAAAGCTGGCGTGATAATCGAGGTGATCTTGCGTGAAATTGGTAAACCCCGCCGCCATCAGATGCACACCATCGAGGCGTCGCTGTGCCAGACCATGAGAGGAGGCCTCCATCGCGCCATGGGTGACGCCCGCCAGTTCGCACTTGGCCAGCATGCGGTGCAGGGTGATCGGTTCTGGCGTGGTGTGGCCCAGCGGCGCGCTATAGGCCCCCTCGACACCGGTCGTGCCCAGATTGACCGCCGAGAACCCCAGCCGCTCCCAGATCTGCCGGGTAAAGGTGGCCACGGATGTCTTGCCATTGGTGCCGGTCACGGCAACCATGGTTTCGGGTTGCGCGCCGAACCAGAGGGCTGCGGCAAAGGCCAGCGTCTGACGCGGGTCTTCGGCCACCACAAGGGCGGCGTCGCTGAGGCTGAGGATATCCTGCGCGAGCCGCGCGCCGGTGGCATCGGTCAGGATCGCCCCCGCCCCCTGGCGCAAGGCATATTGGATGAACTCCGCGCCATGCACTTTGGTGCCCGGCAGCGCGGCAAAGAGAAAACCCGGCTTCACCTCGCGGCTGTCCACCGCCAATCCCGTGATATTGGCCTGACGCCCGCCTTGGGCGGTCAGTCCCAAAGCCGCCAATGTCTTGATTTGCCCCACCGCACTGCCCCGTTCCGGCCTAATTCGATGTCAGGCTTATAGCAGCAAGCGGGCTGGGTTCAATCTCGGGTCTGAGACCCAGAAGCGGGGCGACGCGACGGATGATCTCAGCGGCCACGGGCACGGCGGTCCAGCCTGCGGTGCGGCGGGCCTCGCTGCCGGAGGTCTCGACCGGCTCATCGAGCGTGACCACCAGAACGTATTTCGGATCATGCGCCGGAAAGATGCTGGCAAAGGTCGAGATGACCTTGTCCTTGTAATAGCCGCCACCGCGCTCCTTGGGTTTATCGGCAGTGCCGGTCTTGCCGCCCACCGCATAGCCCGGCACTTCGCCGAGGCTGGCCGTGCCTTCGGTCACGACATGGCGCAGCATCTCGCGCATCGCGGCCGAGGTTTTCTCGGAAATGATCCGTTCGCCGGGGGTGCGGGCCGGGTCGTGCAACAACGTGGGCGTAACCCGCCGTCCGCCATTGGCAATCGTGGCATAGCCTGCCGCCAGATGCATCGGGCTGACCGAGAGGCCATGACCATAGGAAATCGTCATGGTGGACAGATCTGACCAGTTCTTGGGCAAAAGTGGCGTGCTGCCAGAGGCTTCGGCAATCTCAAGCTGGACCGGAGCCATAAAGCCCAGGCTGTCGAGGAACTCGCGCTGCCTTGCGGCCCCGATGTCAAGCGCGATGCGCGCGGTGCCGACGTTCGAGGATTTGACGATCACCTTGGTGACGCTCAATTCAGGGCCGTAGTTCTTGAAGTCGCGAATGCGGAACTTGCCCCATTGCATCGGGCTTTTGGTGTTGACCATGGTCTCGGGGTTGATCAGCCCAAGCTCGAGCGCCTGCGCCACGGGAAAGATCTTGAAGGTGCTGCCCAATTCATAGACACCCTGCACCGCGCGGTTGAACAGCGGGCTGTCGCTGGGGCTGCCGGAGGTGGGCAGCGCGGGGCGGTCATTGGGGTCGAAATCGGGGAGCGAGGCCACAGCCACCACTTCGCCGGTATGGGCGTCCATCAGAATACCTGCGGCCCCCTTGGCATTCATGATCTTCATGCCGCCAAGGAGCACCCGCTCCATCGCCGCCTGCACGCTGAGATCAAGCGAGAGCCGCAAGGGTTCATGCGCCTGCGCCGGATCGCGCAGCCGCGCGTCCTGATGCCGCTCGATACCTGCCACGCCGACGAGTTCGGCGGCATGCACCCCCTCGCGGCCAAAGCTGGTTCCGCCCAGCACATGCGCGGCCAGCCGTCCATTGGGATAGAGCCGCATTTCGCGCGGACCAAAGAGCAAGCCCGGCTCGCCGATATCATGCACCGCCTGTTTCTGCTCGGGGCTGAGTTTTTTCTTGATCCACAGGAACTTGCGCTGGCCAGTGAAATCCTTGATCAGCCGCGCGCGGTCGAGATCGGGAAAGATCTCGACCAGCTTGTCGGCGGCATGTTCGGGGTCGATCATCTGTTGGGGTTGCGCATAGAGACTATGCGTGTCGAAATTGGTCGCCAGAATGCGCCCCTCGCGATCCACGATATCGGCGCGCTGCGCAAAAATCTGCGCCCCTGCGACACTGGTCGTGGGCTCGCTCGGTTCGGTGCCGGCCAGGACCGCCATACGCCCGCCCACAATTGAGAAGGCCACAAAGAATACCCCCGCCAACACCAACAGCCGCCCCTCGGCGCGCCGACGGGCGCGGTCGCGCATTTCCTCATGCCGCAGGCGGATGTTCTCACGCTCGATGGCGTCGGGATTCTCGCCCCGGTTACGCGCGTCAAGAATGCGCGCCAGCGGGCGCAGCGGAGTGCGGATCATGGGAACTGCTCCATGTTGGACACGTCAACGGGGTTGGTGATCGGCAATTCAGCAGGCTTGGGGAACGAGACCTGATCCACACGACCGAACTGATAGGGTTGCAGGGGCAAGAGGCCCAGCTTGTCATAATTCAGTTCAACGAGGTCCATCAGGCGGTCAGGGCGGTTGAGATAGGCCCATTCCGCGTTGAGCACCCGCAGGCGCGCGCGCGCCTCGCCGATGGCGTTTTGCAGGGCTTGCGCCTTGGCCTGCGCCTCTTGGGTGCGGTAATTCTCGCGGTAGGCCCAAAAGGCCAGACCGATCACGGAAAGCGCGGTCAAGACATAAAGAATGCTGCGCATCATTTCGCTCCCTTCAACATGGGGACACCCAAAGCGCTCCGGTCCGTGCGCCCCGCCGGGGCGTCGGTGCGCAGCGCAACACGCAACCGGGCCGACCGGGCGCGCGGATTTACGGCCAGCTCCTCGTCATCGGGGCCGATGGCCTTGCGCGATTTGAGGGTGAATTGCGGCGCGGCGCGGGTGATTTCCGGGGCGTGGCGGCTGCCGGTGCCGCCCCCGCCCGACCGCGCCGTCAGAAATCGTTTGACGATCCGGTCCTCGATGGAATGGAAGGTCACGACCGCCAGTTGCCCGCCGGTTTTCAGCGCGCGCTCGGCGGCCTCAAGCCCTGCGATCAGCGCGCCATATTCGTCATTCACCGCAATGCGGATCGCCTGAAAACTGCGGGTGGCGGCATGCGCCTGCCCCGGCTTGGAGCGCGGCAAGCACCGTTCGATCAGCCCCGCCAGATGCAGCGTTGTCTCGATCGGGGCCTGCTCGCGTGCCTTGACGATCGCGCGGGCGATCCGCCGGCTCGCGCGTTCCTCACCATAGAGATAGAGGATGTCGGCAAGCTCGGATTCCTCGGCGGTGTTGACCAGATCGGCCGCACTTGGGCCCTCCTGGCTCATGCGCATGTCGAGGGGGCCGTCCTTCATGAAGGAAAAGCCGCGCTCGGCCTGATCCAGCTGCATCGAGGACACGCCCAGATCGAGCACGACGCCATCAAGATCGGTGGCATAGTCATCCATCTGCGCGAAATTGCCCAGGACAAGGCGCAGACGCGCGCCATACTCCGCCCCCCAGCTGCGCGCCATTTCATGCGCCAGCGGGTCGCGGTCAACGCCGATGACCTGATCCGCGCCAGCCTCGAGCAGCGCGCGGGTATAGCCCCCCGCCCCCAGAGTGCCATCCAGCCAAACCCCCTGCACGGGTGCCACGGCGGCAATCAGCGGGCGCAAGAGAACGGGGATATGCGGGGCGTTCGGTGTCGGGGCGGCGGCAGCGGCCATGGATCAGACCCCGTCCGGATTGTCGAGCAGGATCAACGGGTCAAAGTCATCGGGGAACTCGTCAAGCCATTCCTCGGTCTTGGACAGTTCCTCGGCTTCGTAGGTCTCGGGCTTCCAGATCTGAAAGGTATCCCCGGCGGCGATAAAAAACGCCTCATCCTCAAGCTCGATCTTCTTGCGCAGCTTGGCAGGCAGCACCAGACGCCCGGTCTCGTCCACCGAGGTGGGAAAGCTCTGACCATGAAAGAGGCGTTGCAGATGTTTGCGCGCATTCGAGCCACGCGGCAGGGCCGCGATCTTGGCATCCACCTCCTGCATCGCCTCGATGGTGTAGCATTCCAGATAGCGACGCCGGTGGTCGCCATAAACGATGATCAGTTCAGGATTGAGACCGTCGGTCCAGTTCGGGTCCGAAGCCTCGATCACACGGCGAAACAGGGCCGGGATTGATACCCTGCCCTTTCCATCCACCTTGTGGAGGCTCTCGCCTCTGAAAATCCGGCCCACTGTCCCGTTGGTCCCTATGTCTGCCCCAGATTGAAAACGCACCCCTGAGACACGAAACGGCGGGTTGATCTGCTGCCACTGATCAACCCGCCGCCCTCGTCCCGCTTGAGCGGGGTGTCCGACTGCGCGCGCCACCTGGGGGGATGTCTGCTCGCTCGCGCGCCGGATCTCTTTTTTCGATGAAAGCGGGGCCTGTATGAAACCTGACTTGGGAGTTTTTTTGGGGTCTTGGTGCCCCTCTTTTATCCCGTCCTCATCGCGTAACTCTTGATACACTGGGAAATTGTCCCATGGCAACGATTTTTTATGAGCTCCGGCACATGATATTGTTTTGAAGCACCCGAAAAAACAACATTCTGTGCCAAATCTCGTCAGTTTGATACTTCATGTTGTATTTCAATGAACATGCATCACAAAATGTGTGAGATTTGAAATCTTCAGTGTTATCCCACGATTTCCCAAAAATTATGGCATCCCTGATCGAAAGCAGCGCCTTTTCCCATAATCGACACGGCAAACGGTCAAATCCCGGCGGCAATTTCTTGCCTTATGCCCGGTGTGATTCGCGGAATCCAGCGCATTTCACCGGAAAATCTTGATCTGTCCCATCCATTCCCATGAGCACGCATTGAAACGGCCTTGAAACGACAGAACCCCGCCACCGGGGCGGGGTTCTGCGGGGGTTTGATCGTATATGAGGGCGACTTTGCCCTCTGCGGTCAGTTTACGAGGCGGCGCAGCATCGGCAGGCGCGAGAGCACCAGCGCATCGAGCGCCAGCACCGTGATCAGCGTCAGCCCCGCCATCGGAAAGGCCAGCGACACCGCGATGCCCACCAGCACCGCGCCTTGCCACATCGGCATGTCGCGCGGCAGCGGCGGCGCGGCCAGCCGCCCGCCCGCGCCGACGGGGCGACGCTTCCACCACATCACGACCGAGCTGACACAGAGGAAAATCACCGAAAGGCAAAAGACCGTATTGGCCAGCACGCTCCAGAGCCCCATCGTGCCCATATGCAGCGCGATGCCCACCGCCATCGCCTTGCCCGCCAGCGAATAATCCTCGTATCGCACATCGGCCAGGATATTGCCGGTGTATTGATCCACATGCACCGTGCGATCCGATGTTGGATCGGTGTCGTCCGTGTTCATGGAATCGCGGTTGATCGTCCAGACGCCGGTCTCGCCCTTGGGAAGGTTGAGCTGATAGCGCGCGTCAAATCCGATGTCGCGCGCGAGTGCATCGAGCGTGTCGATCGTCACCGCCGTTCCGCCAGCCGCATCGACGCCCGCATGCCCCGCATGGCTGCCCGAGGCAGGCATGGGCGTAAGTTCGAGCGCCCAGGGCACCTCTTTGCGGTCATGGTTCATGCTGGCGTGGATATCGTCCGAGAGGGGCACGTTATCCCATTTCTCGGCGGGAAACTGGCTCCAGGCCTGGACCATCTTTTCCCCCCATATCCCGGCCCAAGCGAGACCGGAGACAAGAAAGAACGCAAGCACGATGGAAATCCAGAAGCCCAGCACGCCATGCAGCGATCGCCAGAGCGCGCGGCCCCGGCCAAGCGTCGGAATGAGCGCCGCCCGCCATCCCGCTTCGCGCGGCCACCACATGTAAAGGCCGGTGGCAATCAGCACCATGCCCAGAGAGGCCGCGATTTCCAGCATGCGGTCGCCGGTGACACCCAGCATCAGATCGCTGTGCAGATTGTCGGCAAAATCATACCAGCCAGAGCGGCGCGGGAAAATCTCGAGCACTTCGGCCGTGTAGGGATCGACGACGACCATATTGGCATCGCCCTCCAGATCGACGCGGAAGATGGCCGCCAGGTCATCGCGGCGCGGGGCCACATATTGCTTGAGCGTGCCACCGGGAATGGCGGCAACCGCGGCCTCCGCCTGTTGCGACACCGCAAGGGCGATTTCCTGCGGCACCACCGGCGTGCGTTCACCATCCCGCCCGTCAACCCAGGCAATCCACAGCATCATCATGCCGGTAACGGCGAGGACGCAGAAAAACGGGATGACAAACAGGCCAGCGTAGAAATGCCAGCGCCAGGCGGCAAAGTAGAATTTGTTGACCCCGGTGCGCACCTGCGCAGGGGCATAGGTTGGATCAATCGACGTCATGGACGACTCCATCAGGATGACCCCCGGTGCGGGGGGAATTTTCAAAAGCAGTTGGTTCTGAAAATCAGGCCTGAGGTGGGGCGCGAACCTGAGCCAGCCGATGCGCGACGATCTGTGTCCGGGTTTCGGGCACGCCGGGGGCAAGCGGCGCGATACGCGGCGCGTGCCAGGGCTGGGCGGTCTCGGGCATCGCCAGCACGACAAGGCTGTCGACAAGACGGCACGCCTCACAGCCGGTGGCGCCCCGGTGGTCCGACGAGCCCGGCTTGGTGTCATGGGCCGCGTGATCCTCGCAGAGGTCCTCCGCCGTGCCGCCCGCCGCGACAAAGGCGAGATAGTCCGGATCAAGCGCGCGGGCATTGAGATCACGATGCGCAAACCCGACTGCGGCCAATGCCAGGCTGAGGGCAACGACCACAATCAGTCTTGAAAAAAGGCTCAATGAAACACGCATGACGCGAGGCAGTCTGCCACAGGTCAGAGAGTCGCACCAGCCTCTATCGGCACCGGACAGAGCACCGGCTGAGGCCCGATGTCTCGCCGCATCTGGGCGGCAGGCAGGCTGACATCGGGCGAAAGGCTGAGAATGACCTCGCCCAGCACGTCAAAACCCGTCGCGCGACAGAACGGCACCGCGTTGATCGGGCAAAGACAGTGCAGGTGCCGCACCCCGGCCCGTTCCGCCATCTCCAGCAGATGCGCCATGAGCATGCGGCCCAGGCCTTGCCCCTGCCCTGCCGGCGCGACGGCCAGATGCCGCAGATGCGCCTGCCCCGGCGGACAACTGCGGCCAAAGGGGCTGATGTCGCTCCAGCCTGCGATGCCCAGAACCTCGTCGTCCTGCTCGGCCAGCACATAGCGCCCCCCAAAGAGCAGCGAGGGCGCCGGGCGGGTCAAGAGCGGCAGCGCGGCGCGCACCAGTGGCTCGGGATAGGTGCCGCGCATCTGGCAGCCATAGGCCGCGTGCAAAAGATCGGAAACTGCCGCGTGATCGGCGGGAAAGACGGGGCGGATCAAAACCTCGGACATGAAAAGAACCCTTCGGGGTAAAATCGCCGGCCACCGGAGCGCCCCAAAGGAAAAAGCCGCGCTCGGGTTGGCGCGGCTTTGGCTGTCTGGTCTGAAAGGGGATCTTACTTGATCTTGCCTTCCTTGTACTCGACATGCTTGCGCACCACGGGATCGTACTTTCGTACGGTCATCTTCTCGGTCATGGTTCGTGCGTTCTTTTTGGTCACGTAGAAATGGCCCGTGCCCGCGGTCGAGTTAAGACGGATCTTGATGGTCGTCGGCTTTGCCATTTTTTGTCTCCTGCGCCGGGCGGTCGAACCGCCCGTGAATCTCTCATGAAGCCTGCCTTTTAGCGACGCTTGCGGCCGAGTCAACCGCGATTGTCGCTAAAACCGGCGAATTCGTCACGACGCCCTCAGTTCGAGGAAACGCGCGTGGGTTGGCGATAGAAATAATGCACCCCAATCGTGGCGGTGCGCGGAAACTGCCGCGCCCAACGGGGGTTGACGTTGCGGGTGTGATAATGCGTGGCCCCACTGGTCAGGCTGCGCGGGGCACCATCCACCATGGCACGCGCCACCTTGCCCACCTGGCGAAACGCCTCGCCCTCAGCGATCACATCGGCATAGCCATCGCAGGTATAGGTGAACTGGCACTGATACTTGCGGCCCGTGCCCTGATGGATCACGCCGCAAACGGTATCGGGAAAATTCGGATCATCGACGCGGTTGAGGATCACTTCGGCCACTGCGAACTGTCCCTTGACGCTTTCGCCGCGCGCCTCGAAGTAGAGCGCCTCTGCCAGACAGCGCCACTCGGGGCCACCTTGGGCCGGGGCTTGCTGGTCGAGCCAGGCGCTCGAATAGCTAATGTCGGTTTCCGGGCTGCTGAGATAGCGCGCCATCCGGTCGCCTGAGATCGCGCGCAACGCGCGCATTTCCTGTTCCATCAATCGGGTCACTGGCGCGTCAGCCAGAACAGGGCCTGCCAACACTGCGAGTGCCGCAGCGAGTGCAATCCGTCTCATTCTCGTCTCCAGGCGGGTGGACGTATGGTCCACGGCATGCGCGCCCTCTAGCCAAAATCGGCTCAGCCGTCCACCTGTGTCACCGGCGGGTTCCCGCCGATGGCGTTTTCTGTCGCAAATTACCGCTCGACTTTGCCTGATCTTGCGCGATCCGCGGCTTAGCCTACTGCATCTTGTCGCGCACCGTCAGCTGTGCGGCAGCGAGTCGCGCCACCGGCACGCGGAATGGCGAGCAGGAAACATAGGTAAACCCGGCATCGCGGCAAAAGGCGATTGATTCGGGGTTGCCGCCATGTTCGCCACAGATCGACAGGCTGATCTCGGGATTGGCCGCACGCCCACGCTCTGCCCCGATCTTGAGCAACTCGCCCACCCCATCGACATCGAGCATGTGGAACGGGTCTTCGGGGTAGACGCCCTGCTTGACATAGTCCGACATGAACCGGCCCGCGTCATCGCGCGAAAGGCCATAGGTCATCTGCGTGAGGTCATTGGTGCCAAAGCTGAGAAAGGACACGAGCGGCGCAAACTCGCCCGCCCGCAGGCAGGCGCGCGGGGTCTCGACCATCACACCCAGACGATAGGTGAAATCGCGCCCGGTCTCGTTGCGCACGGCGGCGGCCACCGCATCGACCCGCGTCTTGACCAATTCCACCTCGCGCTTGGCGCTGACCAGCGGGATCATGATTTCGGGCACCACCGGCGCGCCCTCGCGGCTGGCTTCGAGCGTGGCCTCGAAAATGGCGCGGGCCTGCATGTCGTAGATTTCCGGCACGGTGATGCCAAGACGCACGCCGCGCATGCCCAGCATGGGGTTGTATTCGCTCAGCGCCTCGACCCGCCGCGTCACATCCGAGAGCGGCAGATCAAGCGCTTCGGCCAGTTGCAGATGCCCCACGCGATCCGTGGGCAGGAATTCGTGCAACGGCGGATCAAAGAGACGGATACAGACCGGCAGCCCCTGCATGATCCGAAAGAGATCGGCCAGATCGGCGCGCTGCATCGGCAAAAGACGCTCCAGCACGGCGGCGCGATCGGTGCTGCCATCGGCAAAGATCATCTCGCGCATCACCGTCAGGCGCTCGGTGTCAAAGAACATATGCTCGGTGCGGCACAGACCGATGCCACGCGCATCGAACCTGCGCGCGACCTCCGCATCGGCGGGGGTGTCGGCATTGGCCCGCACCGCGATGTCGCGCACATCGTCGGCCCAGCTCATCAACGTCTGAAAGGCATTGTCACGTGCCACTTCGAGAAGCGGCGTCTCGCCCGCCAGAACCAGCCCGCCGGTGCCATCGATGGTGATCACATCCCCCGCCTTGACCACCCGCCCATCGGGCATGGTCAATTGCTTGCGCCGGGTCTGGAAATGGATTTCCGAGGCGCCCACAACGCAGGGCAGACCGATGCCGCGCCCGATCACCGCCGCGTGGCTGGTCATGCCACCCCGCTCGGTCAGCACGGCCACGGCGGCGTGCATGCCGCGAATATCCTCGGGGCTGGTTTCGCGGCGCACGAGAATACAGGCCTCGCCGCGCGAATGACCGGCCTGCGCCTCGGCGGCGGAAAAGACCACCCGGCCAGAGGCGGCACCGGGGCTGGCGGCGATGCCGCGCGCCAGCACATCGCGCGGGGCCGAGGGATCCACTTGCCGGTGCAGCAATTCATTGAGCGCGCGCGGCTCGACCCGCATCAGCGCATCGCTGCGGCTGATGATGCCATCCTCGGCCAGCCGCACCGCAATGGCCACGCCCGCGCGCCCGTTGCGGGGCACGCGCAACCCGTCGAGGATCCAGACCTTGCCATTCTCGATGGTGAATTCGGCCTGCATTTCCTCGCGCAGCCGGGCGCGCATCACTTCGGCATGGGCACGGATTTCGGCAAAGGCCTCGGGGGCCAGTTCCTCGAGCGAGGGGCCACGCGGATCACGGGTAAGATAGATGGCATCCGCGCCATGGCTCAGTGCCTCGCGCCCCTGACTTTGGCTGAGGTAGCGGCCAATGATCTGGCGCGCGCCGGTCTGGCCATTGACCAGTTGCATCACGCCAGAGCCACATTCCCCCTGCCCCAGCCCCAGCGCCAGTTCCTGCACCACAAGACCCAGCCCCGCATCGGCGGGTGCCCCCTTGGCCTGACGCAAGAGCCGCGCCGTCGTGCCCTCCCAAGCCCGCGCCATCGAGCGCAGCACCTCGGTCAGTTGCTTGCCGGGGTCCTGGGGAAATTCCTCTTCCGCCTCGGTCTCATAGGCCTTGAGCGCCTGGCTCAGGCCCAGCACCGGATCGGGCGAGACATCCTCGAACACATCCGGATCAAGCCGCGCCACATGAATGGCATAGGCCTGCACGAAGCGCAGATAGATATGCGAGGCGGCGACTTTGCCGATCCGGTCGGACAGTTCGACAAATCGGGCATCGTTGATGCCGATATTGAGCACCGCCCCCGGCCCGCCCCAATCGGGATCTTCGGACGAGGGGCGCACACACAGCAGCGGCGCATCGCCAAAGGGGGCGAGAAAGCGCACCATATCCGGCACTTCCCCCGCCGCGATCCGGTGTACCGCCTCAAAGGACAACGCCACGGTGCGCGGCACCGGCAAGTTGAGCCGCACCAGCCGCTGCAGACATTTCGCCCGCCCCCCGTGCGTATGGGTCTGCACCGGGGCCGTGGGGGTGATCAGGGTGATATGTCTGTCGTCTTGCTGCACTGCGGCACCTTTCCTTTGCCCGCACCATACGCGCGTTGCGCCACAAGGCAAGGGAAAGGATGACGGGGGTGGTGGAGACGTCATCCTCGGGCCGGACCCGAGGATCTCAGGCGATTATCGTCATCCTCGGGCCGGACCCGAGGAAGACCACTTACCCCTCGATCCGCGTCAGGTCTGCCGCTTGCAGGCAGATGTGCCGGATGCTGCTCAGCAGGTTGAGGCGGTTGCGGCGGATCACAGGAGACTCGGCATTGACCTGCACGGCGGTGAAGAAGGCGTCAATCGGTGCCCGCAGCGCCGCCATCGCCGCCATCGCACGCGCGAAATCCTCGGCCTTGAGGGCGCTCGCAATCGCAGGTTCGGCGGCTTCGAGCGCGGCAAAGAGCGCGCGCTCCTCGTCCGTTTCCGCAAATTTCACATCCGCGCCGTAGGAATATTCCACCCCGTCCTTTTCCTCGGCCTGGGTGAGGATATTGTTGGCCCGCTTGAAGCCCTGCAACAGGTTCTCGCCATCGTCGGTCTTGAGAAAATCGCCGAGTGCGCGGGCGCGATGGACCAAGAGCGTGAGATCGTCGTTGCCCGGCATGGCCAGACAGGCGTCGATCACGTCATGGCGGAGGCCCTCGTCGCGCAGATGGACCTTGAGGCGGTCGTGGAGGAAGGCGAGGAGGTCTGCCGAAAACTCGGGCAAGGTCGCACCGACCTGCGCCACGAGCGTGCCAGCCCACTGATCCTTGGGCTGACCGTTGCTCTGGAGCCGGTCCAAAACCGCGTGAAACGCAGCACCGAACACGCCATGTTGCGCGACTTCATCCAGCACTTCTTCGAGAGTGTCGATTTCACCCTTTTCCGCCTTGTGGCCATAAAGGTTGATTTTCTGGCGCAAAAGCTGGGCGTCGATAGAACCGGCCAGAGGCACCCGAACCCCATTCCCCAACGCCAACCGAATAACCCCCAAAGCCGCGCGGCGCAGCGCGTAGGGGTCTTTCGATCCCGTCGGTTTCTCATCAATCGCCCAGAACCCCGTCAGCGTGTCGATCTTGTCGGCCAGTGCCACGGCCACCGACACGGGCGCGCTTGGCACGGCGTCGCCCGGCCCCAGCGGCGAATAATGCTCTTGGCAGGCCGCCGCGACGGCCGGATCAAGCCCTGCCGCCTGCGCGTAATAGCGCCCCATCAAGCCCTGCAATTCGGGGAATTCGCCCACCATGGCAGATTGCAGATCGGCCTTGGCGACCTTTGCCGCCTGCTCTGCCAGATCGGCATCGGCCCCGACAAGCGGCGCGATGTCACGCGCCAATGCCGCGATACGCGCAATCCGTTCCGCCTGCGATCCCAATTTGTTGTGAAAGGTGACATGGGCCAGCCCTGCGCCCATCCCCTCCAGCCCCTCGGCCTGAACGGTGCGCAGGTCGTTCTCCCAAAAGAATTTCGCATCCGACAGACGCGCCGCCAAAACCTTTTGATTGCCCGCCAGGATGGTCGCGCCCTGATCGGCGGTCTCGACATTGGCGACCGTCACAAAGCGTTCGATCCGGCCCGTCTTGGGGTTTCTCACCGAGAAAAACTTTTGATGTTCCTTCATCGAGGTTTGCAGCACCTCGGGCGGCAGGCCAAGAAATGCATCGTCGATCCGCCCCATCAGCACCACGGGCCATTCCACCAGCCCCGCCACCTCGGCCAAGAGGCCGCGATCCTCGACCAGTTCCAGCCCAGATGCAAAGGCCTGATTGCTGGCCTCTTGCCAGATATGCTGTGCGCGTTCCTCGGCCTCGAGGATGACATGCGCGCGGCGCAGCTTGGCGCGGTAATCGTCGAACGACGTGACGGCAAAGCGCCCCGCGCCCATGAAGCGGTGCCCCTCGGTGGTGTTGCCCGCGCGGATGCCGTCGACGTCGAGATCGACCACCGTCACCTCGCCCGCCTCATCGGTCAGGATGCAGAGGATGGAATGCAGCGGGCGCACCCAGCGCAACGATCCGGCCCCCCAACGCATCGACTTGGGCCAGGGGAAATTGCGGATGATCTTGTCGAGTTCCTCGGCCACGATGTCCGCCGCCGGGCGTCCGGGCTTGGTGATCGTGGCGAAATAGACCTGCCCCTTTTTCTCGTCGCGGATTTCAAGCTGATCGCGGCTCAGCCCCGCACCGCGCAAGAAGCCCTCGATCGCCTGTTCGGGCGCATCGACGCGCGGGCCCTTGCGCTCTTCCCTGGTGGTCGGGCTCTGGCCGGTCAGCCCCTGCACCGTCAGCGCCAGCCGGCGCGGCGTGGAAAATGCCGCGGCCCCGGCATAGGTCAGCCCGGCCTCGACCAGCGCTTCCGTCAGCCGGGCGCGCAGATCCTCTGCCGCCTTGGACTGCATTCGCGCCGGGATTTCCTCGGAAAAGAGTTCGATCAGGAGGTCAGGCATGGCTCAGTATCCTTGGGGCGGTTTCGGGCAATCGTCGGGCGCGGGCTGTCCGTCAAACACCACTTCGCCGCAGCGGTTGATCTGGTGCCAGACATAGCCGTGCCCATCCTCGGTGATGGCCACCACGCGGTCGACACCATAGGTCACATCCCGCTGACCCAGAAAGGCCAGCGCGCGGCCCTCTTCCAACGCCTTGCCGATGGCCTGCGCGTCGTAGCAGTCGAACCACTCCGGCGCGGTCAACGGCTCTGCCTGCTCGTAGATTTCATAGGTCTCACTCAGCAGCGCATGGCTCATCGGGGTGGTGAAACAGGCGCGATAGCGGATCGGGCTGCTGTTGGCGTCGATCGCGGTAAAGCCGTCGTAGAGCACCGGTTCCGGCGCGCCCGTGACCAGCGAGGTCAGGACGACATCGTTGCTGCCATCCGCCGCCACCTCTTCGTAGAAGTGATAGACTTGCAAATAATACATGGCCGCACCGGCCACCAATGCCGAAATCAAGATCGCCCCCGCCAGTATCTTGCCCATTATGCCGCCTGCCCCCCGGCCTCTGTCTGCACGAAGGCATCGGCGCATTGCTTGGCCAGCGCCCGCACCCGGCCGATATAGGCCTGCCGCTCGGTCACGGAGATGACACCGCGCGCGTCAAGCAGGTTGAAGAGATGGCTGGCCTTGATGCATTGGTCATAGGCGGGATGCGCCATGATGATCCGCTTGCCGGTCTTGGGATCCACGGCCTCTTGCGCGAGGATGGCCTGACATTCGGCCTCGGCCTCTTCGAAATGGCGCAAGAGCACGTCGGTATTGGCCACGTCGAAATTCCAGCGGCTGTATTCTTCCTCGGTCTGGCGAAACACATCGCCATAGGTCAGCGCAATGGGCGCGGCGGGATCGTTGAAGGGCATATCCATCACATGGTCAATGCCCAGCACATACATCGCCAGACGCTCCAACCCATAGGTCAATTCGCCCGACACCGGCGCGCAGTCATGCCCCCCGACCTGCTGGAAATAGGTGAATTGCGACACTTCCATCCCGTCGCACCACACCTCCCAGCCCAGTCCCCAAGCGCCGAGCGTGGGGCTCTCCCAGTCATCCTCGACAAAGCGGATGTCATGCAGCGCCATGTCGATGCCGATGGCGCGCAGACTGCCAAGGTAGAGGTCCTGCATATCGGGCGGGCTGGGTTTGATCAGCACCTGATACTGGTAATAATGCTGGAGGCGATTGGGGTTCTCGCCATAACGCCCGTCAGTGGGGCGGCGCGAGGGCTGGACATAAGCAGCGGCCCAGGGCTTTGATCCCAAAGAGCGCAGCGTGGTGGCGGGGTGAAAGGTGCCGGCCCCCACTTCCATGTCATAGGGTTGCATCATGGCACAGCCCTTGGCCGCCCAATAGGCCTGAAGCCGCAGGATGATCTCCTGAAAGCTGCGCGGTTTCTCGGTCCTGTCGCTCATGCCTGACCCCAATGCTGCCCCTGATTTGCCGCCCTTACCTAGGCCGGGGGCGCGGCAGGGTCAATCGGGCGTTTGGCCCCCGCCGCCACCGCGCAAAGCCCGAAGTTTTCGGGTGCATCGCCGCCCAATTTTGGTAAAAGCCCCAAAAGGTCTGAAGGACCGTCGGCACGACAGGATTTAGGGAAACTTATGGCGCGCATCTTACTGGGGTTCATTTTTTCGATTTTCATCGCATTGCCAGCGGCGCGCGCCCAGGAGGAGCCGGTGGTCTGGGTCCAGATCGAGGCGCAACCCAGCCTGAACGAGGCACAGACCGCCGCGCGGCGCTATGGGGCGTCGCTGGCGGATGTGAACGGGTTTTCCCTTGGAAACGGCTGGTATGCCATAGCCCTCGGTCCATATCGGCAGGAAGAGGCAGAGCGCGTGCTTCAGGTCTACCGCGCCGAAGGGGTGATCGCGCGTGACAGCTATATCGCCGCAAGCAGCGATTATCGGCAACAGTTCTGGCCCATCGGCGCCAATCTGCTGGACGGTCAGGTCGCCCCCCCCCCCCCCCCCGCCGCGCCCGACAGCCCGCCCGTCGTGGCGCTCGACCCGGCCCCCGCGCCCGCCCCCGAACCCGTGGACGAAACGCCGCGCCAGGCCCGCGAGAGCGAGAGCCAGCTTGATCGCGACGCACGCGCCACCCTGCAAGAGGCGATGACATGGGCCGGTGTCTATGACGGCGCGATCGACGCAGCCTTTGGTCAGGGCACCCGTGCGGCCATGGCCCGTTGGCAAACCCAGAACGGGTATGAGGCGACCGGCGTCCTGACCACCCGGCAACGGGCGGAATTGCTGCGCCAGTTCAACGCGGTATTCGACGGGCTTGGCCTTGAGGTGGTGCGCGACAACGCGACCGGCATCGCCCTTGAATTGCCGACCGCCGTGGTGGGGTTTGACCGCTACGAGCCGCCTTTCGCGCATTTCAACGCGACGGGCGATATCGACGCGCGGGTTCTTTTGATCAGCCAGACGGGCGACCGCACCACGCTGGCGGGGCTCTATGACATCATGCAGACGCTGGAGATCGTGCCCGAGAGCGGGCCGCGCAGCCTTGAGGCCGACAGCTTCACCCTGATTGGCGAAGGGGCGCTGCAGATTTCACACACGCAGGTCTGGCTGCGCGATGGCGCGCTCAAGGGCTTCACCCTTGTCTGGCCCGCCGGGGACGAGGCCCGTCGCAGCCGTCTTTTGGGGCGGATGCAGGACAGCTTTGAGTGGTTGCCCGGCACGCTCGATCCCGCCGAAGGCAGCGGGGCGCAGGATATCGACCTCGTCTCGGGACTGGAAATCCGCAAGCCGAAACAGGCGCGCTCCGGGTTTTATGTCGATGCAAGCGGCGCCGTGCTGACCACCGCCGAGGCGGTGGCCGGATGCGGACGGATCACCATTGACGAAAGCTATGAGGCCGAAGTCGTGCTGAGCGATGCAGAGCTTGGCGCGGCGATCCTGCGCCCCCGCATGCCGCTGGCACCGCTGCGCGTGGCGGCGTTTCAAGAGGTGACACCGCGCTTGCTGAGCGATGTGGCGGTGGCGGGCTATTCCTATGGCGGCCTACTGGGTGCGCCCACCGTCACCTTTGGCCAACTGGCCGAATTGGAGGGGCTGAACGGCGAAACCCATCTCAAGCGGCTTGCCCTTGCTGCGCTCGAGGGCGATGCCGGGGGCCCCGTGCTCGATGCCGGAGGGGCAGTGCTGGGCATGTTGCTGACACGGGCGCAGGATGGCCGCGCCCTGCCCGAAGAGGTCAGCTTTGCGGCCACCAATGGCGCGCTGCAAGACGTGCTGACGCGGGGCGGCATCACCCCGCGCCTGACCTCGGACCAGGGACGTCTGTCGGCAGAAGCATTGACGGACCGGGCCGGCGACATGACGGTTCTGGTCAGTTGCTGGGAATGACCAAACGGTGAGGCGGGGCGGGATCACCCGGCCCCTACTCCCCCTTGATCTGCACCGAGAAACTGCGCTGCGCCCCCGAGGGCGGGGCGGGAAACGGCGCGGCGCGCTCGACCACGGTCAGGGCCGCACGGTCAAGCCGGGTCGAGCCCGAGGAGCGCGCGACGCGGACCGAGGCCAGACGCCCCCCCTCACTGATCGAGAATTGCACCAGCGCCGCGCCGCGCGTGTCGGCGCGGGGACGAGGCACCCGCGCAAGATGGCGCATCACCTGACCGGGATAGGTGCTGGCGGCGGCATTGCCCTGGGCCGCGCTCTGGCTTGGGCGGTCGCGCCCTTGCCGCGCGGCTGTGGCGGTCTCGTGGCCGGTCATGCTGCCGCGGGTGGCGGTCTGATCGGCGTTGCTGCCGGAGGTGCGCCGCACCCTGGCCTTGGCCTTGTCCTCTGGCTCTGCGCGTCGCACCTCGCGGGCCACGGCATGAGCGGGGCGCGCCATGGGACGGCGCGAGACCTGAAGACCGGTTTCGGCACTGGCTTGAGCGGTGGTCTGCGGCGGTTGCGGGGAGGCGGCAAGCGCCACATCTTTCGCCGGGGCCGCCGCAACCGGCAGAGCGCTGGCGGCCTCAGTGACGTTTTGCGGCGCTGATGGCTCTGCGATCTCGGGCCGTGTCGGGCGCAGGGTGTCCTCTGCCCTCACGGCCGGTGTGACGCTGGCCTCTGACACGGGCCGCGCCGCCCCAGCCACCATATCGGCAAAGCTTGAGCCCAGCATGACCTCGGCCACGCCCGCGCCACCTTCGACCTCTGCCCGCATCGGCGGCGCAGAGGCCCATATCCCCGCGCCATGCAGCCCCAGCGCCGTGACCGCGCAAACCGACAGCACAAATCGCGAGCTTCGGATCATGGCAGCCCCCGTTGCGTGACCATCACCACCCGCCCCGCCCCTGCCCGGCGCAGCGCCTCGCCCAGCCGCAGCAGATCCGCCGCAGGCAGCGCCGCGTCAGGCACAAGGCGCAGGGTGGCGCGCGCCTCTTCGGGCAACGCGGCGACATAGGCGGCGGCATCCGGCAGAGGCTGGCCACGGTAAACCAGCCGCCCATCGGCATGCACCACCAGCGCATCGGGTGGCGCGCGCCCCTCCAGCTCCTCGGTGCGCACCAGCCTCAGATCACCATCCAGCGGCGGGGCCAGCGTGGCGGCAGCCATGAAAAAGATCAGCATCAGGAACACGATGTTGATGAGCGCAATCGTCGGCTCGCGGCGGGAAAGGTTCCTCTTCATGACGGCACCAGAACCTGCACTGACAGACCGGGAAGGGCGCGCAGCGCCACCAGCAGATCGGTCAGGCGCTGCGCGCTGACACCCGCATCGGTGCTGATCAGCACGCGGGTAGCGCCCTCGGCCAGCGGCGCAATCGCCGCGCCCAACCCATCGAGCGGCACCGCGCGCGCATTGATCCGCAGCTCCTCCGCGCGCAGTTGCAGGAAGATGGGGCGCACCTCGGACACCGCCTGCCCCTGCCCCGCCGTGGCCAGATCCACCTCTGAGAATTGCGCAAAGGTCGAGGAAAGCATGAAGAACAGAAGCAGCAGGAAAATCACGTCGATCAGCGAGGTGAGCGACAGCTTGCGTCGCTGGAACCCGGCCCTAGGCATGTGCGGGCACCGCTCGAGCCTGTGACGAACCCTCTGGCGCGGCCCGCCCGTCTGGCCCCAGCACCACGCTCAGCGCGTGATCGGCCAGCGCGCGCTCTTCCGCCATCCGCGCCTCGAACCACGACAGCACGACCGAGGCGGGCATCGCGACCGCCAGACCGGCGGCGGTGGTCAAGAGCGCCACCCAAATGCCCCCCGCCAAGAGCGACGGATCAACCTGCGCCCCCGCCGATTGCAGCGCCTGAAACGCCTCGATCATCCCCAACACCGTGCCGAAAAGGCCCAAGAGCGGCGCCACCTGCGCCACCGTGTCGAGAAAGCGAAAACCGCGCTCGAGCCGGGCAAAGCGCGCCTCGGCCTCGGCCATCAGCCGCCGCGTGGCCGCGCCATCCTGCGGATCGGCGACAAAGGCGCGGGCCATGACCGGGGCCAGATAGCTCTGCGAGGTGGCAAGCGTCTGGCGCGCGGCAGGGGCTGCACCCCGGTCCCATTCGGCCACGGCGGCACGCAGCGCGCGGTGCCGCCCCACGCCAGAGGCGCGGAATTGCCAGAGTTTGTAGAGAATGACCGCCAGCGTGCCGACCGAAAGCACGGCAATCAGGGCGATCACTGGCCCGCCCATGGCGATCACCCCCTCAAGCCGCGCGATCATGGCCCCGGCCCCGTTCATCCTGTCACCTCGATATCGGTCTCGCTTGCGAGGCGCAGCGCCGCGAGACAGGCACCGGGGGTTATCCCCGCCCCGTCACAGGTGCCGATGCCGTTGATTAGCACGGCCCCGATTCCGTCACAGCCCTGCCCCGCCAGATCGAATTGCCGCACGCGCGGGCGTCCCTCGGGCAGCGCGCCGAAATCAAAGAGCGTCAGGCTGGCCACCCGTCCCGCCGCGTCAAAAAGAACCGCCTCGGCCACCAGCCGCTCCAGCGCCGCAGCCAGATCATTTTGCAGCACGAAGGTCAGGCGGCAGCCGCCCGCCTCGGTGGTCTCTTGGCTGTTGAGGGTGAGCGCCAGCGCAGGGGCCGTGCGCTCCTCCGCCAGCGCCGGGGTCATCGCGCCGAGAAAGGCTGCAACAAGGCAGGGACGCAGGCCACAAGATGCCGTCATGGAATGCTCCTTTCCCTCTGTCGTTCGAGGGGATGGGAACCGCATGGCTGGCACGGGGCTGGCACGGGATGGAAGGTGAATCGCACCGGGCTGGCGCGAGGGATGCGGTGTTTCTGGCTGAGTTGACTGAAAGAGTCAAGTTTACCGTGTCTCGCCTGTCACTCCTTGGCCTGGTCTTTACTCTGCGACCCCGTTGGCGCGGGTTGGCCCTGCGGCGGCTGACCTGCCACCGCCTGCTCTTGCTGCCCGGCCCCAGCCCGCGCCGCCTGAAGCGATTGCAGCCCGCGGTGCCGGGCCTGACAGGTGTCGCAGTCCACTTTTGGCGCAACAGACGCCTCTTGGGCGGCCCCGACAGAGGCCGCGCAGAGCAGGACCGCGAGCAGAAAGCGTGCCGTCATGCCGGCACGGGCGCTGAGGCAAGGTAACGCTCCAGCGGCGCGTAGGACTGCGCGTCGCCGGCATTTTCAAGGGCCAGATACTCGAGTGCGGCCACCTCATGCCCGGTCAGGAACCGCAGGCGCGGCTGATCCGCCTCGGGCCCCATCGCCTCGAGCGCCTCGAAGGCCGCAAGATAGGCGGGGTAAGTGCGGTTCATCTCATCCAGAAGCCCCGCCCATGTCCCCGGCGCACGGCGCGCCTGTTCGTGACCGCTTGCGGTCAGGCTCTCGACCGACCGGGGCGACAGGGCATACTGCGCGATAAGCGGGGCAACACCCGCCGCCGCGTGGCGTTCGACCTCGGCCAAGAGCGTCAGGCGCTTGTGCTGCGCAGGGTCGGGAAAGCGGCGAGCGAGGCCTTGGAAATAGGCCTCCCCCTCGATCTCTTCCTCGTAATAGAGCAAGAGTTTGGCGAGATAGGTCTGGTCCGGCTGGCTCATGTCGGCTCTCCTCTTGTCTCTGCGGCACCGACGGGCGCGCCCACGTCGATCCGGTCGTGTTTCATCGGCAGGTCCGGATCAACCGGAGCGTCCAGTTCCTGCGCATAGCGGTGCCCGGCATGAACCGCCGCCGCGATGATCGCCGGGGCCTCGCAATCACCGATGCGCGTGAGGCTAAAGGGCAGCGGACCGGCCAAGGCGCGCAGATCTTGGTATAGCCCATCCTCGGGACGCCGCGCGCTGACCATCACGAGATGGGTCGCAGGCAGCATCAACTCTGCCCCGCCATAGGCGCAAGGCAGGACGACCGCGCGCCCGTCAAACCCCGCAATTTTGCGCGCAGGTTCGAACCGGACACCAAGGCCTTGCAGGTGGCGGCGCACCCGCCAGCGTTCGGCGGTATGGCCCGCCCAGCGCGACAGGCTGTCATCGGGGGTGGCCAAGGTCACGTCGAGCCCCGCCGCGCGCAGACGCTCGGCCACGACGCCGCCCATGTAATAGCCATCGCCGTCATAAACCACGGTCGGCCCATCGGGCAGGCGGCCCGCCATGATATCGTCGGGCGTCAGGATACACGCCTCAGCCGCGCCCTTGGCCACGGGATAGAACACCTCGCCATCAAAGACGTCCTTGCGCCAATGCGCGCCGGTGGCGATGGCCACGTGATCGGCACCCACGTCCAGAACATCCTGCGCCGTCAGGCGGCTTTCGCGGAAAATCCCGACATTGGGCATGTCGCGCAGGGCCTGCTCGCGGTAGTCGCCCACCCGGATATATTCGCGCAAGCCCGGCAAGGCGGCCTCGCGCAGAACGCGCCCGCCCAATTCGCGCGTGGCCTCGGCCAGCGTCACGCGATAGCCGCGTGCCCCCAGGGCGCGCGCCGCCTCCAGCCCCGCCGGTCCGGCCCCGACGACGAGCACATGCGCGTCGCGCGACCGTGGCGCGATGCGTTCGGGATGCCAGCCGCGCCGCCACTCTTCGCCCATGGTCGGGTTTTGCGTGCAGCGGATCGGCACGCCCAGGCTGTCGCCGGAATAACAGACGTTGCAGCCGATACATTCCCGGATGGCCCCGAGCCTGCCCTCGGCGATCTTGCGCGGCAGAAACGGGTCGGCAATCGACGGGCGCGCGGCCCCAATGAAATCCACGATGCCGCGCCGCACCTGAGCGGCCATCGTATCGGCCGAGGTAAAGCGGCCGACGGTGACAACCGGCTTGGTCGTGACCGATTTCACCCATGTCATGTAAGGCTCCAGCGCGCCCTCCTTGACGAAGCGCGACACACCCATTTCCAGCGAATAATCGGCGATGTTGATATCCCAGAGATCGGGCAATTCGGCCAGCATTGCGAACATCTCGCGCCGCTCGCCCCAGACGGGATGCCCGTCGCGGTTCACCTCTTCATCCGCCGCGAACCGAACCGCCACGGCACAACGGTCGCCGACCGCATCCTTGGTCTCGGCGATCACCTCGCGCACCAGCCGCACCCGGTTCTCCAGACTGCCGCCGTATTCATCGCCCCGCGTGTTGATGCGCGGATTGAGAAAATTCGAGATCAGATAGCCATGCGTGGCATAGACATAAACGATGTCAAAACCTGCATCGCGGGCACGCAGGGCGGCGCGCTTGTGCCAGTGGCGGAATTGGCGGATGTCGGATTTGTCCATGGCGCGGGTCTGATAGGGATGCCCCGCAAGATTGGGCACCGACCCCAGATCCATCGGCGGCAGCCGCGTCATCATGTTGGGCGTGCGCGCCCCCCCATACCAAAGCTCTGCCCCGGCCAGTGACCCATGTTCATGCACCGCCTCGGTCATCAGCGCATGGGCGCGCAGGTCGCTCTCGTCCCAGAGCGAGGCCGACGGGTGTGGCAGGTCATCCGAGGTCGGATGGATGGAATTGTATTCGGTGCAGACCACGCCCCAGCCACCCTCGGCCTTGACGCCCCGCATGGCGGCCAGCATGCGCGGGCGCATCCAGCCCATTCCGGTGCAATGCGGCACCTGATAGAAACGGTTGGGTGCTGTGACAGGGCCGATGCGCACCGGCTCGAACAGAATATCGTGACTTGGGTCACAAGTCATCCAAGCTTCCCCGCACGGCGCGCAGGCTCGGCGCGCGCCGCCTGTGGCATCTCGAAATGCAAAGGATAGGCCATGGCCAGATAGGCCAACACCTTGACGCGCGCCGCGTCGCGATCAAACGTGTCGGGATACATCAGGATATTGAGCCATAGCCCGTCATAAAGCCCCTCAAGCGTATGCGCGATGGTATCGACCGTCGGGCCAGAATAGCCACCCTCGCGCGCGATGTCACTGCACAGGCGTTTCGAGAGAGCAAAGCGTTCATTGTCGAGCGCATCGACCAGCGCGCGATAAACCGTGCGCCGCCCGCCCTCGCCAAAGAATGCATACCAGACCGCCAGCTTCCGAGGCGTGCAGATCTTGGGGTCGAAATGCGAGTCGACGATCGCCATCAATTTGTTCCGCGCGCTCAGCCCTGCATTCCCATAGGCGCGCCGCCAATGATCACGGTGCTCGCGCGCCAGAAACTTGAGCGTTTCCTCCAGCAGGTTCTGCTTGCTCTGGAAATGAAAGTTGGCGAGTCCAAGCGACAGTCCGGCAATGTCCGTGACCGTCGACATCGTGGTGCCCGCGATGCCGTATTGGGCGATAGAGTCGATGGTGGCCTCGATCAATTGCCTGCGCCGGACGGTTCTGGGCTCGGTGCGGCGGGGCTTGCCGGTGTCTGAGGCGGGCGGTGCGGTCTCTTGCATCGGTGCGTCGGGGCTGGCCGTCTGGCAAGGCATACCCCTCTCCTTTGATCAATCGGTATCGAGCATGACAATGGACTCGGGCGACCATGAGAGCCAGAGTGCCTCACCCTCGGACAGATCATGGCCCCCCATCAGCCGATGGGTGTTGGGGGCAGAGACCGCGACCGGCTCGGCCTTGCCGGGAATGCTGAGGTAATATTGGCTGCGTTCGCCCATATAGGCGGATGTGCACAGGCGTCCCTCGACGGCAAGCCCCGCCTCCGGCCTCTTGGCCGAGAGGCTGAATTTCTCGGGTCTCAGGGCGATTTGCACCGGGGCCCCGTCGGGTTTGGTCAGCTGTGCCGTGGTCATGGGAATGGTGCCCAGCCCCTCGGCCTCGATGGCGGCCATGGCGGCACCATTGCGCCGCACGGTGCCGCGAAAGAAATTCATCGTCCCGATAAAGCTGGCCACGGCGCGCGTTCTCGGGGTCTCGTAGAGACCCGCCGGCGTATCCACCTGCAACACCTTGCCCCCGGACATGACCGCGATCCGGTCCGAGAGGGTCAGCGCCTCTTCCTGATCGTGGGTGACAAAGACAAAGGTGATGCCGACCTGCCGTTGCAGCGCGCGCAATTCCAGCTGCATCTGCTCCCGTAGCTGTTTGTCGAGCGCCCCCAAGGGTTCGTCGAGCAACAGCACCTTGGGCCGCAGGATAAGGGCGCGCGCCAGGGCGATGCGCTGGCGCTGTCCTCCCGACAGCTCATTGGCCTTGCGGTTGCCATAGCCCGGCAGCTTGATCAGATCGAGCATCTCTTCGACCATCTCGGCGCGGCGGGCGGCGGCCAGCTTATGCTTGCGCAGGCCATAGGCGATATTGTCCCCCACGTTGAGATGCGGAAAAATCGCATAGCTCTGGAACACCATATTGACCGGGCGGTGATGCGGCGGCACGTCCGACATTGGCTGATCGTCGATGAAAATCTCGCCCTTGGTGGGGGATTCGAACCCCGCCAGCATCCGCAGAAGCGTGGTCTTGCCACAGCCAGACGCGCCGAGCAGGGAAAAGAACTCACCCTGCCCGATGTCCATCGAGATCTCCTCGATGGCGGTAAAGGCACCAAAGGATTTGCTGACATTGCGGATCGAGATGAAGCGGTCCGACGGTGTCATGCCTGATCCTCCAACCCTTTGCGCCCAACCCATTGCGCCAGAAAGACAAGAGCGAATGACACGAAGAGGATCAGCGCCGCCATGGCCAATACCGAGGGGAACTCCTTGGGAAAGCGCAATTGCCCCCAGATATACATGGGCAGCGTCGGATCGGTGCCTGTCAGGAAAAACGCCATGATGAATTCGTCAAACGAGATGGTGAAGGTCAGCAGCAGGCTCGCCACGATCCCCGGCATGACCATCGGAAAGGTCACGCGCCAGAACGTCCACCAGCCATTTTCGCCCAGGTCGGCCGAGGCTTCTTCCATCGAGGGATCGAACCCCTCAAAGCGCGGCAAGAGCGTGGCGACGGCAAAGGGCAGACAGATGATGAGATGCCCAAGCCCGACCGTATAAAGCGAAAGCGGCACACCCATCCGGCTGAGCAGCACCAGGAGCGCCACGCCAAAGATGATGCCCGGAATGACCAGCGGCATCATGATAAAGGTCACAAGCGCCCCCTTGCCCCGCATCCGGGTGCGGGTGATTGCGCGCGCCGCCATCACCCCCAGCACCGTCGAGATGACAGAAACCACCAGCCCCACCTTGACGCTGTTCCAGAGCGCGTTCCAAACCGGCTCGCGGGTCCACAACTCGCCGTACCATTGCAGGGTAAAGCCCTGAAGCGGAAAGCGCACATAGATGGAATCGTTGAAACTGAACAGCGGGATGAAAAGCACCGGCACATAGAGCACGATCAGGAACAGCACAGCGTAGACCTGCAACGCGCGGTTCGGACGCTTGATATAGCTGCTCATGTGATCCGCCCCTGCACCTTGCGCGTGACAAGCAGGAAAACCAGCGCCAGCGCCGCGATCCACAGCATCAGGACAATCGACAGCGTGGCCCCCATCGGCCAGTTGTTGACCGCGCCGAATTGCAACTGAATGAGATTGCCGATCATCGCCCCATCCGGCCCGCCCAAGAGCGCGGGCGTGATGTAATCGCCCGTGGTCGGGATAAAGATCAGGAACGAGGCCGCGATCACCCCCGGCATCGACAGGGGCAGGGTCACGCGGAAAAACCGTGCCACGGGCCCGTCGCCCAAATCGGTCGCGGCCTCCAGAAGCGAGCGGTCGATCTTTTCCAGCGACACATAGAGCGGCAGAATGGCAAAGGCGGCCCAGGCATGCGCCAGCGTGATGATCACCGCCGTCGGGCTATAGAGCAGGAAACTGAGCGGCGCCTCGATCAGCCCCGCCGACATCAGCCCGGAATTGATCACGCCCTCATACCCGAGGATCACCTTCCACGCGAAGACCCGCAAGAGATAGCTGGTCCAGAATGGCAGGGTCATCAGGATGATCCACATCATCTTGTTTCTGTGGACATGGAAGGCCACGTAATAGGCCATCGGATAGCACAAGAGCACCGTAATCGCCGTGGCCACCCCGGAAATCCAGAAGGATCGCAGCAAAAGCGTGCCATAAATCGGCTCGTTCCAGCTTCGGGCGTAATTGGCGAGCGTGGGGGTGGTGTCAAAGCCAAAACCCGCCCGCGTCCAGAGGCTGATCACCAGCAGGATGACAAAGGGCACCACGATGCCCAGGGTCATGATGAGAAGCGTGGGCGACATCATCACATAGGCGCGCGCACTCTCGCTGCGGCGCAAAAGGCGCAGAAAGGCAGAGCCAGAGGCGCGCGGCGGCCCCTCCGTTGTCCGGCGTTTCGGCAAAGAGGTCTCGGCCATTCCTGCGCGCACTCCCCAGAGGCTGGATCAATCGGCCCGCCCGCCGGGGCGGGCGGGTGGTGCGGGCAGGGTCAGAACCCGGCCTTGATCTGCTCGAAGAGCTCATTCATCCTGGTTTCCCATTCCTGCGTTTGCGGCTGCTGGAAATGCCCCGCCTGCAGGATCTCGACCGGATTCTTGCTCAGGCCAAGCCCGGCCAGCGTCGCGTCGTCGAACTTGTCGAAGGCCTTGCTGTTGGAATGGCCATAGCCCCAGTCGTTGATCATGAAATGCCCGGTCTCGACGCTGAGCAACGAGTCGATCACGTCATAGGCACGGTCGAGATTGGGCGCGTCCTTGTGGATCATCACGCCGCAAACCCAAGTCAGCACGCCTTCCTTGGGCTTGGCGAACTTCACGGGAACACCTTCGGTCTGCAACAGCACCGCAGAGCTGTTCCAGGTCATCGAGGCCACCATTTCCCCCGCCGAGAGCGCCTGTTCCAGCGTGGTCGTGTCGTCGGTATATAGCCGGATCAGCGGGCGCTGTTCCCGCATCACGGCGGCGATCTTGTCAAAGGCTTCGGGCGTGTCGATATTAGCGAAATCCACCCCCGCCTTGATCGCCCCGCACCACCAGGCATCGCCACCCGAGGCCAGCGACCCCAGCCGCCCGGAATAGCGCGGGTCCCACAGGATGTCCCAGCTTTCCTCGCCCTCCAGCTCCACAAGGTCGGTGCGATACGTGACAGAGGTCTGCCCCCAATCGAACGGCGCCATCCAGACCTTGCCCGCCTCGGCGTCATTGCCGGGCAGATCGACCAGTTCCGGGATCACATCGCCCCAGTTGGCCACGCGCGCAGTGTCGATCGGCTGAAATAGCCCCGTCTGCACCCAGCGCGGCATCGCCTGGTTGCAGGGGTGCGAGACATCGACGACAAAACCGCCGCGCATCTTGGTCAGCGCCTCTTCCGAGCCGCCGAAAATGGCGAAATTCGGCAACGCGCCGTTCTTTTCCTGATAGGGGCCGAAAAGCTCGGGGATGTCATAGCCACCCCATGTGAAATAGGTGGCCTGATCGCCCCCGGCGGCGAGGGCACGGCGCGCAGGCAGTGGCGCGGTGGTCAGCGCCACCCCCGCCGCGAGCAAGCCCTTGGTAAATTTCCGTCGGCTCAGCTTGCCTTCACGCACCGCACCCAGTTGGTCGAGAATGTCCATGTGGTCCCAGTCTCCCCTGTTGGCGAGGGTCCACCTGGCCGGTGGGCCCCGTCACGCAATCATTATGGTTCATGCGCCACAGCTCAGGACAGTTGACATTTTCCGTCGCGCGGGCATGTCATTGAATGGTCATTCAATCATCTCAGCCCTAGGGGAATTGAGTCAAGGACTTTGCTGGCCCCCGCTGCGGCGGGGCCTATCGCCGGTTTAGGGATGATCAGGGATCGCGCAGCTTGGGCGCACACACAGGTCAAAGGAGGCACGACATGCGCGACACTATCGGGATCATCCGCCTGAACCCGAACGGGCCTGCGGGGCTGACACCCGTGTCCATCGACCCGGCAGAATTCGACACCCCGCCCGGGGCGCAGGCCCTGCATGTCTATTTTGCCAATGCCGACCTGGGCCTGACCGTCGGCGTCTGGCACTCGACCCCGATGCAAGAGGCTTTCGGCCCCTTTCCGGGGGACGAGTTTATCGTCCTGCTGGAGGGCGCGTTCAACCTGCGCGACGCCTCAGGCGCGGGCATGGGGGCGCGGGCGGGTCAATGTGCCGCCATCCGCAACGGCATCCCGGTCAGCTGGCAGCAAGAGGACCCTGTCCGCAAATTCTTCATGACCTACAACGATCCCCGCGCCGCAGCGCCACAAGACCTGACGGCAGAGGGCGGCCTGGTCGTGCTCTCGCCCGAGATGACGCTGACCGATGCCGAACTGATGGAGGACACCAGCACGCCGCAACGCGACCGCATCCTCTTCAGCAGCGATCTGGGCAATTTCGACATCGGCCTGTGGGATACCCAGGTGCTGAATACCGAATTGGAACCCTTCCCCTATCACGAAATGGCACAGGTTCTGGAGGGCGAGCTGTATATGACCGAAGCGGACGGCACCCGGCACCATTTCACGGCGGGCGACGTGTTCTTTATCCCGGCAGGCACGTCCTGCATCTGGCAAGTGCCCAAATATCTGCGCAAATTCTACGCAGCCCTCGATCCCGCGGCCCGCCCCGAGGGCTGATCGCGCCGCGTCAGGGTGTGGGCGCGCGCAGCAGGTCCGGCACCAACCGCGACAGGCACACCTTGCTCGCCTCAAGCGCGCGCGCACGGTCATAGCTGCCCGGAGCCAGATGCAGGCGCTGCCAATACCCATCGGTCAGGGATTCCATCCACTCGGCCAATTGCTCTGCCTCCGTGGGGCGCGCCTCGGGCAAGAGCGCCGCCCAGATGCCTGACAGCGCCGCATGGCGCCGCGCGTCGAACTCTGCCGCAACCTCGGCGTAATGCCCCGTGAACCGCAATTCGCCCCAGAACGCGAACCAGAGCGGCAAGACATCGGGGCCACATGCCTCGGCGCTGAAATCCGCCGCAAGAAGGGCCATCAGCCGGTCCAGCGGCGCCTCGCCCGCCCCCTCCAGCGCCCGCATCCACAGGCTTTCATAGCCTTCGTAAAGGTCGCGCAGCGTTTCCGTCAGCAGCCCGCTCTTGGAGGTGAAATAAAACACCGCCACGCCCTGCGACAGCCCCGCCTCATCGGCAACGGTGGCCAGCGTGGTGCGCGCCAGACCATGCGTCAGGATCGACCGCCGCGCCGCATCCAAGAGCTGCCTGCGGCGGCGTTCGGCATTCTCCTTGCGCTCTTTTCGCGGTTTTCTGGTCGTTGCCCCGCCCACGTCCGGCCCTTTTCCTAACGGTTCCCTCATCCATGCCACAGGTCGCGCAGCGCGTCAGCCCATAAAAATTTATTTGAGCGCTCAAAAAAACTTTACGGCGAATTTCGACTTGGCTAGGATGAGCACAGGAGCAACACCATGCGGTCCCAATCCTCATTTGACGCCATCATCATCGGCGCGGGCCATAACGGCCTGACCGCCGCCGCCTATCTCGCGCGCGCTGGCCGTCAGGTGCTGGTGGTGGAAAAGAACGACTGGATCGGCGGCGCGGCGGTCAGCCGGTCCTTGCATCCGGGCTGGACCTATTCCAACTGCTCTTATGTCTGCTCGCTCTTGCGGCGCGAGATTGTGCGCGACCTCGACCTGCCGAAATATGGCCTCCAGGTGATCCCCTACGAGGGCGGGGCCAGCTTTACGCCCGACGGCGACTATTTCGCCTATTATTCGGATCATCACGCCCTGCACCGCGAAATGGCGCGCCACTCGCCCCGCGATGCCGATGCTTATCCGCGTTACGCGCAGATGATCCTGCGGCAATGCCGGTTCATCCGCCCCTTCCTCTTGCGCGACGCGCCCGATCCCGCGTCGCTGCGCCCCCGCGATCTGGGCGAGATGGCCCATATTGTGAGACAGGCGCATGGGCTGGGGCGCAAGGAGCTTGCCGAAACTCTGCGCTTCTGGACCATGTCAATCGGCGATCTTCTGGACGAGCATTTCGAAAGCGATCTGATCAAGGCGCATCTGGCAGGCTCAGGCATCATCGGCACGGGACTCGGCGTCTATTCGCCGGGCACGGCCTATGTGCTCTTGCATCACTACATGGGCGATATCGACGGCGGCATCGGGGCATGGGGCTTTGCGCGCGGCGGCATGGGGGCGATTTCCAACGCGCTCGGCGCGGCATTCGCGGCGGCGGGCGGCACTGTCCGCACTGGCGCAGGTGTTGCGCAAATCCTCGTCAAGGAGGGGCGCGTGACTGGCGTCGCGCTGGAGGATGGCACCGAATATCACGCGCCGGTCGTGGCCTCGAACATGGATGTGAAACGCACCTTTCTGAACCATGTCGACCGCGCCGCCCTGCCCGAGGAGTTCACCCGCGCGGTAGAGCGGTTCAAGATTCGCGGCTCGTCCGCCAAGCTCAACATCGCGCTCGACCGCCTGCCCGCCTTTCCCGCCGCGCCCGCGCATGCCAGCTTTCTGCGCGGCGATCTGCATGTCTCGCAAAGCCTGTGGGAGTTGGAGCGCGCCTATGACGACTGGAAATCCGGGCGCTGGTCGGCACGCCCCTATATCGACATGCTGATCCCCAGTCAGATCGACCCGACCATGGCCCCGCCGGGCAGCCATATGATGACGGTCTTTGTGCAATACGCGCCCTATGATCTGGCGGCCAACGGCCAGCGCAGCGGCCAGAACTGGACGGATACCGCGCGCCAGGCGCTGGCAGAGACCGTGCTCGATCAAATCGCCATCGCCTGCCCGGATATCCGCGAGCGCATCCAGCATATGGAGGTCCGCTCGCCCCTGGAATTGGAAACCGAGGTCGGGCTGACCGAGGGCAATATCTTTCAGGGCGAGTTGACCTTTGATCAGCTTTTCTTCAACCGTCCCGTGCCCGGCTATCCCGGCTATGGCTCGCCCATCGGCGGGCTCTATCTCTGCGGCTCGTCTGCCCATCCGGGCGGCGGGGTGATGGCGGCACCGGGGGCCAACGCCGCCCGCGCCATCCTGCGGCGCGAATGGCCCCGCGCGCCGCGCAAGGGCTATGCGGCATGAGCAGCACCCGCACCTTTGACGCCATCGTGATCGGCGGCGGGCTGAACGGCCTCGCGGCGGCCGGGGTGCTGGCGCGGGCGGGGCAATCCGTGTGCCTGCTGGAACGCGCGCCGCATCTGGGCGGCATGGCCGCCCCCGATGCCAGCGGCGCACCACGCATGGCGCATCTGCTCTATAACCTCAGCCCAACGGTGCGCCGCGATCTGGGGCTGGGCACCCGCGACTGGCCCTTCGAGACTGTGGCGCTCCCCACTGTGGCACTGTCCGAGGATGGCCGGCACGTGATCACGCAAGGCGCAACAGTGCGCCTTGCCGATGGCAGCGCCCATCCCGATGCGGCGGCCTTTGCCGCGCTCTTCGAGCGGCTGACCACCTACGCCGCGCTTCTGCGCCCTCTGGCCGAAACCGCCCCGCCGGGGGGCGCGGCACCCCGTCTCTCACCGGACCGGATCAAGGAAATATGGCGCCTGGGCCGCATGGGGCTTGGCCTGCGCCGCTTGGGCAAGCCCGAGATGCGGCGGTTCCTGCAAATACTCTTGTCCAATGCCTATGACCTCATCCTTGACGAACTGCCCGATGGCCCCCTTGCGGGCCTTTTGGCGGCGGATGCGGTGCGCGGGGCTGCGGCGGGGCCGCGCGCACCCGGCACGGTCTTTGGCCTTCTTTACCGGATGGGGCATGGCGGCGGCGCAAGCCTGCCGAGGGGCGGCATGGCTGCGGTGATCAACGCCTTTGCCGGGGCGGCCGGGCGGGCGGGCGCGGTGATCGAGACGGGCCGCGGCGCGGCCCGCATCCTGACCGATCAGGACCGCGTGACAGGCGTGATCACCGACACGGGCGAGACATTGCATACCGCCCGCGTCCTGAGCAGCAGCGGCGCGCGGATCACCGCAGAAATGACGGGGCTTGCCCATTTCGACATCGAATCCACCCGCCGCCTGCGCCATATCCGCGCGCGCGGCACGGTGGCCAAGATCAACCTGACGCTTGACGCCCTGCCCGCGATCCCCGGCCTGCCCGACGAGCTGCTCGCGGCCCGCATGGTGATTGCACCCTCCGCATCTTACGTCGAAGACGCGTTCAACCCGTCGAAATACCGCGAGATGTCGCCCAATCCGGTGATCGAGGCGCTCTTGCCCGGTCAGACGGACCCGGCCCAGCGCGGGGCCAGGGGCCATGCCCTGTCGCTGATCGTAAGCTACGCGCCCGTCGATCTGGCGGGGGGCTGGGATGACGCCGCGCGCGATACCTTGCTCCGGACCACCCTCAAAACGCTCACCCGCTATGCCCCCGGCCTGCCCCAGCTTGTGACCGGGGCCGAGGTGATCCCGCCCGACCGGATCGAGGCCGAGACCGGCGCGCCGGGCGGGCATTGGCATCATGCGGAAATGAGCCTCGATCAGCTTCTCACCCTGCGCCCCGCCATCGGCATGGGACGTTATGCAATGGGACCATCGGGGCTGTATCTCTGCGGGGCCTCCGCCCATCCCGGCGGCGATCTGATGGGGCTGGCGGGGCGCAATGCGGCGCTGGCGGCCCTCAGAGGCGCGCCATGAGCATCGCCACCGATCCCAAGCTGGGTCTCATCGACGGGCCCGTGCATCCCCGGCTTGCCGCGCTCAACCGGGCGCGGGGCTGGTATGGCTGGGCCGGCTACGCGGCACCCTCGATGCTCGACTCGGTGGAGTTCGAATATTTCGCCCTGCGCAATCAGGCCGCGCTCTTCGATATCTCGCCGCTGCACAAATACCGCATCACCGGGCCGGATGCGGCGCGCGTGCTCAACCGCCTTGTCACCCGCGACGTGACCAGAATTGCGACAGGCCGGGTCGGCTACGCGGTCTGGTGCGACGAAGAGAGCATGGTGATTGACGACGGCACGCTCTTTCACCTCGGACCCGACGATTGGCGCCTCTGCTGTCAGGAACCGATGCTGACATGGCTCTTGGAGGCGGCATGGGGATTTGACGCCGACGTCCACGACGAGAGCCGAGAGATGGCCGCGCTGGCGCTGCAAGGGCCGACCGCTTTTGCGGTGCTATGCGCGGCGGGGCTCGACATGGGGCATCTGCGCCCTTTCGAGCTTGCGCAGGCGCAGCCGGGCCTCATGATCTCGCGCACCGGCTTTACCGGCGATCTCGGATACGAGCTTTGGACCGCATGGGGCGATGCCCTGCCCCTCTGGGATCGGCTCTGGCGCGCGGGCGAAAACCTGGGCCTGCGCGCCATCGGCTACGAGGCGGTGAACATCGCCCGGATCGAGGCGGGGTTCATGGTCGCTGGCGTCGATTTCCAGCCCGCCCATGCCACCGAGCGCCTGCACCGCGCGCATACGCCGCTTGAATTGGGGCTTGGCCCCATGGTCGATTTCACCAAGGGGCATTTCAACGGCCGCCGCGCGCTCCTGGCGGCCAAGCCCCGCAGCCTCTTGATGCGGCTCGATGTCGAGGGGTTCAAACCCGCCCAAGGCGCGCTGATCTATCACGCCAGGCGGCGCGAGGCGGGGCATGTCACCTCGGGTGTCTGGTCGCCCACCGCCAAGCGCAACATCGCCCTCGCCCATGTGCAGATGCCCATTGCGGCACGACGCCCCAGCGACCTCTGGGCCGAGATTTACACGCTGGAAGAAGGGAAATGGGACCGCCGCATGGCGCGGCTGACGCCGGTCAGATCCGCGTTCTTCCGACCGCCCCGCGCCCGCGCCACCCCGCCCGGCCAGACCTGATCCAGCCAGACATGACTCAGACGGAGAAACCCATGAACACCCAATCCAACACGCCTGCCCCCGACGACCTGACCCTCTGGGATCGCACCCATAACCTGCACCCCTGGACCGGCATCCGCGACTGGCGCAAAACGGATCTCCTGCGGGTAAACACCGCCGAGGGCATCCATATCTGGGACAGCAACGGCAAGCGCCATATCGACGGGCCGGGGGGGATGTGGTGTGTTCAGATCGGCTATGGCCGGGCCGAAATGGCCGAGGCGATTGCCGCACAGGCCATGTCGATGCCCTATGCCTCGCCCTGGTCCTTCACCACCGAGCCCGCCGCGCTTCTGGCGCGCAAACTGGCGGAATTGACCCCCGGCGATCTCAACACCGTGCATTTCACCACCGGCGGCTCGACCGCTGTCGATACCGCCATCCGGGTCGTGCAATTCCTCAACAACCGGCTGGGCCGCCCGGACAAGAAAATCGTGCTCTCGCGCGAAAAGGCCTATCACGGCTCGACCTATCTGGCCGCGACCGTCACTGGCAAAGAGCGCTTCAAGACGCGCTTTGACAAGGCCGACGATCTGGTGCGGTTCCTGCCCGATGTGAACCCCTACCGCCGCCCCGCAGGCATGAGCGTGGCGGATTGGGGCGAGGCCAAGATCGCGGAGTTCGAGCAGATGATCGCCGACGTTGGCCCCGAGCGCATCGGCGCCTTCATCGCCGAACCGATCCTGTGTTCCGGTGGCGTCGTCGTGCCGCCCCCTGGCTATCACCAACGCACCGCCGAAATCTGCCGCCAGCACGACATCCTCTATATCTCGGACGAGGTCGTGACCGGCTTTGGCAGGCTGGGCCATTGGTTCGCCTCCGAAGAGGTCTTTGGCGTCACCCCCGACATCATCACCTGCGCCAAGGGGCTGACCTCTGGCTATGTGCCGCTCGGGGCCTGCATCCTGTCGGACCGGCTGATGGAACGGCTGGCCGATGTCGAGGGCGATGACGTGTTCTACAACGGCTATACCTACTGCGGACATCCCGTGGCCTGCGCCGCCGCGCTCAAGAATATCGAGATCATGGAGCGCGAGGATATTCTCGCCCATGTCCGGCGCATCACCCCACAGTTTCAGGCGCGGCTGCGCAGCATCGGCGAGCGGTTCGACATCGTTGGCGACGCGCGCGGCATGGGTCTCTTGGGCTGTCTCGAATGCCGCCCGGATCTCAGCGACGAAAGCTACGCCAGACACCTGCAATTCGGGGCCAAGCTGGACGCCGCCTGCGAGGCGCGCGGCCTCTTGTTGCGCCCTTATGGCAATATGGCGGTGTTCTCGCCGCCCCTGATCATCACGACAGAGGAGGTCGATGAAATGTTCGATATCATGGAGGCGGGGCTGACCCAACTCAGCGCCGAATACAATGGTTGAGGTCGCGCGCCTGAAGGCGGATGCCGATCCGGGCACGATCGCCAAGGCCCTGCTGGGCGAGGGCGGGGTTGTCGTCGAAGCGGTGGCAGGCTCCGCGCTGCTCGATCGCATCACGGATGATCTGCGCGGCCCGTTCGACGAGCAAGGGCACAAGTTCGCCAATGATTTCAACGGCTACAAGACGCGCCGTCTGGGCAGCATCCTCAAGATTTCAGAGGCCGCAGCAGATATTCTTGCGCATCCGCTGGTGATGGAGGTGGCCGACCGCGTGCTCAAACGCCATTGCATCAGCTATCGCATCGGGTCATCCACCGCGATCGAAATCCTGCCGGGGGAAAAGGCACAGGTGCTGCACCGCGACGACGATTTCTACCCGATCCGGATTCCCGGCGTGGAATTCCAGATTTCCGCGATGTGGGCGCTGGACGATTTCACCGCCGAGAATGGCGCGACGCGGGTTGTTCCCGGCTCTCAGGACCTGCGCCCGATCAAGAGCATCACCGAGGACCAGATCACGCAGGCGGTGATGCCGCGCGGTTCGGTGCTGTTCTACCTTGGCGCCACGGTGCATGCGGGCGGGGCCAACCGCGCCTCCGCCCCGCGCAAGGGGCTGATCACCACCTATTCGCTGGGCTGGCTCCGGCAGGAAGAAAACATGTATCTCTCGGTGCCGAAATCCAAGGCGGATCAATACCCTGATGCCGTGCGCCGGTTGATGGGGTATCAAGGCCACGGGCGCAATCTGGGCGTCTATCCCGGCGACCCCGACGGCTATTGGTTCGACGCCTGAGCACGCCACTCGGCGCGGGTCATCTCGAACCATGCCACATCGCTGGCATAGGCGCGCGCCGGACCGCAATCGCGCATCCCGCATTTGCGCAGCACCCGTTGCGAGGCATGATTGTCGGGGTCGGTGCAGGCCACAACCTGCGCCAAGGCCGTCTGTTGAAAGGCAAAACGCAGCAATCGGTCACAGATTTCCGTGGCAAAGCCCTGCCCCCACGCGCCGGGCTTGAGCATGTATCCCACCTCGATTTCTGCCTCGGGATAAGCATCGGGCACCAGCGCCGTCCAGTCCGGGGTGTCTGTCTCGATAGGAACGGGTGTCAGCACACCATCGCCGATCTTTTCGCCGCTCGCACGATCCAGAACGCACCAGATGCCCAATCGCCCGCCAGCACCCCGCCGGAGCGCGTTGGCCATATGCGCGCGCGCCTCCGCTTCGGTCAGCGCCTGCCCCACAAATCGCATCACCTCGGAATCGCACATCAGATCGAGACACAGGTCCTCGTCCTCTGCGGCCCAGGGCCGCAAGCGCAGACGCGGGGTATCGAGCACCAGCGCCCGTTGTGCGATGGGCGTGATCATCCCGGCTTCCGGCCCCGGATATGGTGCGGACAATGCTCGCCCGAGCGCAAAACCGGAACCATGGCTGTCCAGGTCTCGATCTGATGCGCGATAAACTCCGCACCATGCCGCGCCTCCCATGTCGCGCGGCGCGGGCCGGACAGCTCCTCCAGCTCCGCCGCCGCAACCTGCGAATACCACGGGCTGCGGTCAAGGAGCGCTACATCGACAAACCCCGCCGCCGTCAGCGCCGCGCGATACCGCGCGGGCGAGGCCATGGCAAAATCAAGCGCCTCAAGGGCGATATAATGCGCCATCTCCGGCGAGGGCGCGCCGTCATGCGCGCGCAACCAATCCGAGGCGGCAAAGACTCCACCCGGTTTGAGAACCCGAAACACCTCGGCCGCCAGCGCTTCCTTGTCGGGGATATGGATGATGGAATCCTTGGAAAACACCACGTCAAAGCTCTGATCCGCATAGGGAAACGGCCCCGGCGTGACCTTGTCGATGGTGATCTGCCCCGCCAGCCCCGCCGCATCCGCGCGGGCGCGCGCGGCGGCGCAGACCGGGTCTTCCACATCTATTCCCGTCACATGCGCCGCGCCATGATCGCGCACCATCAATAACGCAATCGCCCCTGACCCACAGCCAATATCGAGCACCCGCGCCCCCGCCAGATCGACCCCGTCCAGCACCCGCGCCACTTCCTCGGGGCCGCCGGGCGAGAGAAACCCCTCGCCCCAAAGCTCCTCAAGAAAGCCGATATGGCCTTGATCGTAGAGAATATCGTCCGACATGCGAGCCCCCCCGGCGAAATGTCCGTCCAGCAAAGTATTCCGCGAAGGGAGACATCAGACAAGCCCCGCCTCAGGGTTGCCCCGTTCCCTGCAACCGCTCCCAGGCAAAGCGCAGATAACTGCTGCGAAAGCTGTGACCGCCCGGGTGCAGGCAGAAATCGAGCACGTCACCCTTGGCATTGCGGCTGTTCCGACATTCGAGGTCCTCGAACTCCGTCTCGCCGCTCGGGCTGAACCCGCCAAGCTCCTGATACATTTCAAGCGCCTCGGCGACATCGCCCTGATGCGTGTCCAGAATTGACCGGCCGGCCAGAGGCACGGTGGGATCGGTCGTGCCGTGAATATGCACGAGGCTTGCCACAGGCGTGGCGCAGGTCTCGGGCGGCTTCATCCAGAACGTGCCGGCGATTGCGGCAAAGCCCGCGAACCGCTCGGGCATGGTGCAGGCAAGGTTCCAGACCATCATGCCGCCCGCGGAAAATCCCGCCGCCATCATGCGCTTGGGATCAATCGGAAACCGGCGCGCGGCATCCTCGATCACCGCCTCGACATAGTCGAATTCGACCGATCCGTCGCTGTCCACATGGCGCGGCGCAAAGGGAATCACCCAGTCATCATCGGCGGATTTGAGCGCGATCAGCGCCAGCCCCATGTCGGACACGACCTTGCGCAGGTTCTGGTTCTGCATCACCGCCGCCGCAGAGCCGCGATACCCATGGGCAAAGACCACCGCCCCCACCGGGCCATCGTCCTGCTTTTCCGGCAAAGCGATCCGGTAATGCCGGTCGCCCAGCATGCAATCGCTATCCGGCCCGCAGGCCAGCGCCGGCCCCGCAAGCACCCCGGTTGTCAGAAAAATTGCCAAGACTCGCATCGCACTCTCCTTGCTTCGACATGGACCGACCTAAGCGAAACAGTGACGGGTCGGGATCACAAGCGCGTGTCATACCGCCTCGAATAACGCGGATTTGATCGAAATTCCTTGCGCGGATCAACTCTTTGCTAACGCTCTTGGGTTTGGATTGTTCCGACCGCCCAAGACGGAGATGGCACATGACACGATCCACCCTCTTTGCCCTGCTGATGCTCGGCCTTGCTCTTGGGAACAATGCTCAGGCGCAATCCCTGACCGAGGTGCGCACGCAGCTTCAGGCCGCACTGCAGCGCAGCCTGAGCCGCGCCATGGTCGATGGTGCGCTGCCACATCTCGATCTGACCACCGGGCAACTGACCAGATTCTACCCGACCGAGAATCACGAGATCATCCTCAAGATGGACGAGGTATATGTCATGTGCGCCACGCTCCTTGGCCCCGATGGCAGGGAGGTGCCGGTGGATTACTACATCTCGCAGAGTGGCGGGCGCTATGGCGTGATCCGGACCGAGATCGACAACCGCACCCCGCTCAAGGCGCTGATGGACGCGGGCCGCGCCACCCGGCTGGAGTGACCCCGATGACCACGACCGACGGGGCGGCGCTGCGCACGCCGACGCTGGGGCTTTACCTCAAGCTGACGGCAGTGATGGTGCCAACCTTTTTGCTCTTCGCCGCCTCCGGCCTCTTGTGGCTCAGCGAAAAGAACCTGTTGCGCAGCGAAGAGGCGATGGCCATGCGCATCGGCAATGCCACCGCCCGGTTGGGCGGCGCGCTGGAACGGTTCAGCGACCAGAGCGATGGCGCGGTCGATTGGACCAGCCCCTATGTGACCGACCTCATGCAGACGCTGCTGGGCGATCCCGCGATCCGCTGCGTGGAGCTGGTGGACCCGGCCAGCCGCGCCGTGCTCGCGGTGGTGCCCGAGGGGCTGGGCTGTCAGGGGGCCGATACCGCGCTCTCGCTGCCCTACGAGGTGTTTTCCTGGCCCATAACCAAGCTTGTGACCCGCTTTGACGAACGCGAGATCGCCACCGTCAAACGCTATCAGCGCGATTTCCTGCTCTTGCTGCTGGCGGGCGGCATCCTGATTGCCGCCCTTGGCAACTGGCTCTCGTTTCGCGTCATCGTGGGCCGCCCGCTGCGCCGCCTCATCACCCGGCTGGAAGAGGCGCGCGAGGTGGCGGTGATCGCCAATGAGGCGAAATCCGACTTCCTCGCAAAAATGAGCCATGAGATCCGCACGCCGATGAACGGCATCATCGGCATGGCCGACATGCTCTCGGAAACCGACCTGACCCCGGAGCAAGAGAGCTACGTCAGCACCATGGTCCGCTCGGGCGACGCCCTTCTGACCATCATCAACGACATCCTCGATTTCTCCAAGATCGAGGCGGGCAAGCTCACGCTCGCCTCCGAGCCCTATCGCCTGCGCGAACTGGTCGAGGATGTCACGCAGCTTCTGGCACCGCTGGCGGCGCGCAAGGGGCTGATGCTCTATGCCGATGTCGCCCCCGACCTGCCCGAAATCCTGCTGGGCGATGCCGGGCGCCTGCGCCAGATCCTCGTGAATATCGCGGGCAATGCCGTGAAATTCACGCTGGAGGGGCATGTCGCCCTGCGCGTCAGCGCAGGGGGCCCGGGTCAGATCGTGATCACGGTTCATGACAGCGGGGTGGGCATTCCCGCGGATCAGCAGGACAAGGTCTTTACCGCCTTCGAGCAGGTGGACAACACCGCCACCCGCAGTTTTGGCGGCACCGGTCTCGGCCTCGCGGTCAGCCGCCAGTTGGTGACGTTGATGGGGGGCACGCTGACGCTGCAATCGCGCGAGGGCGCTGGCACGCGGTTCGACATCACCCTGCCGCTCATCCCGCAAGAGACAAGTGGTCGGGGCCTGCGCGCAGCACCTCTGGCGCTGCCCGGTCAGGATGCGCCGGTGATCTGGCTGTTGGACGCGTGCGCCGACCGCCGCGCCGGGCTTGCCTCTCTGCTCACCCATCTTGGCACCCGCGTGATCGAGGGGAGCACAATCGCGGACATGTCCCCTGCGACAACACCCGCCCTCATCCTGCGCGATGACCGCGTGGCCGAAGAGGGTCTGCCCGCCGCGATCCCGCAAATCCTGCTATCGGACCGGGCGGCACCCACCGGCGGCGCGCTGCGCAACGTGCTGCGCAAACCCCTGCGCCATGCGCTCTTGATCGAGGCCGCGCGCGCCGCCCTCAGCGGCACCCTCACCACGGCCCCGATCGATCACGCGCCCCCCCGCCAGGCCGAGGATTGGGCCGCGGGGCTGCGTATCCTCGCGGTCGATGACAACGCCACCAACCGCCTTTTGCTCGAACGCTACTTTGCCCGCTCCGGCGCGCAACTCCGCCTTGCCGCCAGCGGCCCCGAGGCGGTGGCCCTCTACGGCGCAGAGGCGGCCGATCTGGTGCTGATGGATGTCTCCATGCCCGGGATGGACGGCTATCAGGCCACGGGCCTCATCCGCACGCAAGAGGCCGCGCTCGATCTTCCGCCCGCGCATGTGGTCGCCGTCACCGCCAATGTTCTGGAACAACACCGGCAAGAGGCGCATCTGGCGGGCATGGACGGTTTCCTCGGCAAGCCGCTGCGCAAGGCGGATCTTGTCGCCTATATCGCCCGCCTGCTGGACGGGGGCGATCTGGTGCCGCGCCTTGCCGCCCACCGCCCCGCCGCCGAATAGACGGATCAGCCCTCGCCGGACCCGTCCCGCCACCGGTTCACAATCGGATACCGCCGATCCAGCCAGAACGCCCGCTTGCTCAGCCGCGTGCCGGGGGCCGCCTGGAACCGCTTGTATTCGCTGATATAAAGCAGATGTTCCACCCGCTTGGCATCGTCCCGGTCATAGCCCGCCGCGACGCAATCCGAAATCGAGCCATCCTGATCCACCAGAATGGTCAATATCCCGTCCAGCACCGGATAATCGGGCAACGAATCGCTGTCCTTCTGATCGGCGCGCAATTCGGCGCTGGGTGGCTTGGCGATGACCCGCTCGGGGATCACCGCCCCCTCCGGCCCCATCATCCAGCTGCGGTGCCGGGCATTGCGCCAGCGGCAAATCTCGAATACACGGCTTTTGTAGAGATCCTTGATCGGGTTATAGCCCCCCGCCATATCGCCATAGATCGTGGCATAGCCCACCGCCACCTCGGATTTGTTGCCGGTGGTCAGCAGCATTTCGCCAAACTTGTTCGACAGCGCCATCAACAACAGACCGCGCAGGCGCGACTGGATATTCTCTTCGGTCAGGTCCGGCCCGGTGCCCTCAAACAACGGTGCCAGCGTCGCCGTGATCGCCGCGCGGCCTGCGTCGATCGGCACGAAATCATAGCGGCAGCCGAGGTTTTCCGCGACCGCCTTGGCATCCTCAAGCGAGTCCGCCGAGGTATATTCCGACGGCAACATCACGCAGCGCACATTCTCGGCCCCCACCGCATCAACGGCAATGGTGGCCACAATGGCACTGTCCACACCGCCCGAAAGCCCCAGCAAGACCTTTGAAAACCCCGATTTGCGCAGATAATCGCGCAAACTGAGCACCATCGCGGTATAATCCTGCTCCATGTCATCGGGCAACGACGCCAAATCCCCCGGCACCGCGCGCCAGCCCTCCGGCCCGCGCTCCAGATCGACATGCGCCACGGCCTCTTGAAACATCGGCAATTGCACCGCGAGCGCCCCGCCGGGATTGAGCACGAAAGAACCGCCGTCGAACATCTGATCGTCCTGCCCGCCCACCATGTTGAGATAGACGAGTGGCAAGCCGGTCTCGATCACCCGTGCCACCATCATGTTCTGGCGCAGGTCCATCTTGTCGCGGTAATGCGGGGAACCATTGGGCACGAGCAGCATTTCCGCCCCGGTTTCGGCCAAGGTCTCGGCCACATCCTCGTGCCAGGCATCCTCGCAGATCGGGCTGCCGATCCGAACACCCGCCACCGTGTATGGCCCCGCCACCGGCCCGCTCTCATATAGCCGGACCTCGTCAAAAACCGTCTCATTGGGCAGATGATGCTTGAGCACGCGGGCGCGCACCACGCCCCCCTGCAAGACGTAATAGGCATTATAGAGGCCGATACCCTCCAGCGCCGGGCCTCCGATGGCCAGTGCCGGCCCCTCGGCACAGTCGCGCGCCAGCGCCTCGATCGCGGCAATCGCCGCCTGATGAAAGGCCGGCTTCTGCACCAGATCCTGCGTGTTGTAGCCGGTGATGAACATCTCGGGCAGCGCCACCAGATCGGCCCCCGCCGCGCGCCCCTCTTCCCATGCTGCGCGCGCCATGCGCGCATTGCCCGCCAGATCCCCCACCGTGGGGTTCAACTGCGCCAAAGTCAGGCGAAACCGGTCAGCCATGCGCGTGCCCTCTGCATATCCACGCCCCCGATGTAGCAGATCGCCGCCGGAGGAAAAGCCGATTTGCCCAAAACCCGTTGTCAGCCCCTGCCCCGTCCTCTAGATTTGGCACAGCCGCCGCATCATCAGGCGGGATCGGGCATCGGGGCAGATATGAAGTTTTCGCGCACAAGACCCATCCTTCTGAGCCTCGCGCTTGGTACGGCCAGCCTGGCCGCCGCGCAGGACGCAGAGGTGCAGACCAAGCAATATGACGATGGCGGCATCTATGAGGGTACGTTCAAGGACGGGCTGCAGCATGGCACCGGCACCTATACCCTGCCCAATGGCTATCAATATACCGGCGAATGGGTCGAGGGGGAAATCCGCGGCAAAGGTGTCGCGCGTTTTCCCAATGGCTCGGTCTACGAGGGCGAATTCGCGCGCGGCAAACCCAATGGCATCGGCAAGATCGTGTTCACCGATGGCGGCACCTACGAGGGGGCATGGGAGGATGGCAAGATCACCGGTCAGGGGGTTGCGATCTATGCCAACGGGGTGCGCTACGAGGGCGGTTTTCTCAATGCCATGCACCACGGGCGCGGCCGGATGCAGAGCCCGGGTGGCTATGTCTATGACGGCGATTGGGTGAATGGCATCAAGGAAGGCATGGCCACGATCACCTATCCCGACGGCGCGGTCTACGAAGGCGCGGTGGCGCGCGGCGCGCGAGAGGGAGAGGGCACGCTGACCATGCCCGACGGGCTGATCTATCAGGGCACCTGGCGCGCCGGCGAGATCGACGGCAAGGGCAAGCTCACGCAGCCCAATGGCGATGTCTATGAAGGCGATCTTGTCGCTGGCCGGCGCGAGGGTATGGGCCGCGTCACCTATGAGAATGGCGATCTCTACGAGGGGGCCTTCAAGGATGACCGGCGCCACGGGCAGGGCAAGTTCACCGGCACCGATGGCTATGTCTATCAGGGCGAATGGGTCGCGGGCAAAATCTCGGGTCAGGGTCGCGTCACCTATCCCGATGGTTCAGTCTATGAGGGGCAGTTCCGCGATGATCTGGCCAATGGCGAGGGGCGCATCACCTACCCTGACGGGTCAACCTACGAGGGCTCATGGGTCGGCGGCGTGATCGAGGGCACCGGGCGTGCCACCTATCCCAACGGCCTCGTCTACGAGGGCGAATTCCAGAACGCCCGCAACCATGGCACCGGGGTCATGACCTACCCCGACGGCTATCGCTATGAGGGGGAATGGCAGGACGGCCAACGCCATGGCACCGGCACCGCAACCTATCCCGATGGCACGATCTATGTGGGCGGATTTGTCGACGGGCAGCGCCATGGACAGGGCAAGATCACGATGCCCGACGGCTTTGTCTACGAGGGCGACTGGCAGAACGGTGAAATCTCGGGGCGCGGCGTGGCCACCTACACCAATGGCGATGTCTATGAGGGCATGTTCCGTGCGGGCAAGCGGCAGGGCGAAGGCACGATGCGCTACGCCACCGGGCAAGAGGCCAGCGGCACATGGGAAGACGGCGCGCTGTCTGAGGCCACGACCAAAACCGAGTGATCAGACGATGCGCCCCGCATCAAGATCGCCCAGCACGCGCGCGGCCCCGTCGCGTACCATTTGACGGCGGTCTGCGTCCATTTTGTCCCAGGTGCGATAGACCGGCCCCATGCGCGGATTGCGGCCAAACCGCTCGCGGTGCCGGATCACGAAATCCCAATAGAGCAGGTTGAAGGGACAGGCGTTCTCGCCCGTCTTGTCCTTGACCGAATAGGCGCAGGACCCGCAATAATCCGACATCTTGTCGATGTAATTGCCCGAACTCACGTAGGGTTTGCTGGCGATGATGCCACCATCGGCAAACTGGCTCATGCCGATCACGTTCGGGGCCTCGACCCATTCGAACGCATCGGCGTAAACCGCCAGATACCACTCATGCACCTGTGCGGGGTCGATCCCGGCCAGAAGTGCGAAATTGCCCGTCACCATCAACCGCTGGATATGGTGGGCATAGGCCTCTTTTTCTGTCACATCAACAGCTTGCGAGACACAGTTCATACGGGTCTTGCCGCCCCAATACATCGCTGGCAGATCGCGCCCATGACCTAGCACGTTGCGCGTCGCATAGTCCGGCCCCTCGCGGAAATAGAGACCCCGGACATATTCGCGCCAGCCGATGACCTGCCGGATATAGCCTTCGGCGGCATTGATCGGCACTCGGCCCGCTTGCCATTCCTCAACAATACGAGTGCAGATATCCACAGGATTGAGCAATCCAATGTTCAAATACATCGAAATCACCGAATGATGCAGGAACGCGTCGCCCTCCAGCATCGCATCCTGCGTGTCGCCAAACCCGGCCAGCAAATTGCGTGCGAAATGATCAAAGGCTTGGGCGGCCCCGGCCCGTGTCACCGCAAACCAGAACGGGCGCAACCTGCCGAAATGATTGCCAAATCTGTCCTCCACCAGATCCAGAACCTCCGCCGTGATCGTATCCGGCTCGAACCGCAGCGGTTTGGCGCGCAAGAGGTCCATCTGCGCGCGCTTGCGATTGTCATGGTCGAAATTCCACTTGCCCCCGGCCGGTTGGTCGCCCTCCATCAGGAACCCGGTCTTGCGCCGCATCTCGCGATAGAAATACTCCATCCGAAGCTCTTTGCGCCCCTCGGCCCAGCGATCGAACTCTTCCAGCGCACAGATGAACCGGTCATCCGGCAGTTGCCGAACCCTCAGGGGCGCTTCTTGAAGCGCCTCAATCAGCCGCCATTCCCCCGGCTGCGTCGCGATGACCTCGGACGCGCCAAATTCCTCGGCGCGGCGGATCAATTCGCCGACAATCGACTGCGCGGCCTCGGGATCGTCCAGCCGCGTGTAGGCCACTTTCCAGCCATCTGCGCGCAGCTCTTCGGCGAAATGCCGCATCGCCGACAGGATCAGCGCGATTTTCTTGGGATGGTGCGGCACATAGCTTCCCTCGTCCATGACCTCGGCCATGACCACCACATCTTGCGTCTTGTCCGCCGCACAGAGCGCAGATAGACCCGGGCTGAGTTGATCCCCCAGCACCAACACCAGCCGCGTCACCATGGCACGGGCTTCCCTTGCCAATCAAAGAACCCGCCGCTGTCCTCTGGCCGCAAGCCTTGAATGACGCGCAACAGGTTTTCCGCCGCCTCTGAGGCGGGCACCGCCGGGTGCCGCCCCAGATACTTGCGGGTAAAGTCGGTCTCGACCGTGCCCGGATGCAACGCCACGCAAATCGCCGCGCGATGGCTGCGCCCCAGCTCAATCGCGCCGGTGTGGATCATCTGGTTGAGCGCAGCCTTGGCGGTGCGATAGCTATACCAGCCGCCAAAACCGTTGTCGCCGATCGAGCCCACCCGCGCCGAAAGCGCCGCAAAGACCGCCCGCCCCTCGCGCGGCAAAAGCCGGACACTGTGCTTGAGCACAAGCGATGGCCCCACGCAATTGAGCGCGAATTGATCCAGCATCGCCTGCGCGCTCACCTGCCGCAGCGCTTTTTCCGGCGCGGCACCGCCGATTTCCAGCGCCCCCGTCGCGACGAGGATCAGGTCAAACGGCCCTGTCAGCGCCCCGAGCGCCGCCGCAACCGAGGCCTCATCGGTCACGTCCAATCCATCGCTGCTGCGCGACAGGCGCGTGACCGCCACACCCCTTGCCTCAAGGGCGGCGCTCACGGCCCGCCCGATGCCGCCCGATGCGCCGATGATCAATGCGTTTTCCATGGCGCAGACCTAGCCGAAGCCCGCGCCGCTTCAACCCCGAAGCGCTGTGCAATTTCGGGGTTTTCATCGCCGCAGAGCCCCCGTATAGTTTCGCGCATGTTGATGCAGGATCATATCACGCCCTTGCCCCACGCCGTTCGGCGTGCCGCTAGTGCTGTCCTGCTAGGCCTAAGCCGCCTCTGAGCGTGCCGTCTTGGCGCGACCGCTCAGAGGATGTGCCGTTTCGCGCCGCAGGCTTAGGATTTTTTGAAAGAGACCAACATGACCAACAGCACCAAAGACCGTGTGGTGATCTTCGACACCACCTTGCGCGACGGCGAACAAAGCCCCGGCGCCACCATGACCCATGCCGAAAAGCTCGAAATCGCCGGGCTGCTCGATGACATGGGCGTCGATATCATCGAGGCGGGCTTTCCCATCGCCTCCGAGGGCGATTTCAACGCCGTGAGCGAAATCGCGAAGAACTCCAAGAACGCCGTGATCTGCGGCCTTGCGCGTGCCAATTTCAAGGATATCGACCGCTGCTGGGAGGCAGTGAAACACGCCGCCCGCCCGCGCATCCATACCTTCATCGGCACCTCGCCGCTGCATCGCGCGATCCCAAATCTCGACCGCGACCAGATGGCCGAGCGTATCCACGAGACGGTGACACATGCGCGCAATCTCTGCGACAATGTGCAATGGTCGCCGATGGATGCCACCCGCACCGAATGGGATTACCTCTGCCGCGTGGTGGAAATCGCGATCAAGGCGGGGGCAACCACCATCAATATCCCCGATACCGTGGGCTATACCGCGCCCGAGGAATCCGCCTCGCTCATCCGCCGTCTGATCGAAACCGTGCCGGGGGCGGATGATGTGATCTTTGCCACCCATTGCCACAACGATCTGGGCATGGCCACGGCCAATGCCCTTGCCGCCGTCGCGGGCGGCGCGCGCCAGATCGAGTGCACCATCAACGGCCTTGGCGAACGCGCGGGCAACACCGCGTTGGAAGAGGTGGTGATGGCCCTCAAGGTGCGCGGCGACATCATGCCCTATGAAACCGGCGTCGACACCCGCAAGCTGATGAACATCTCGCGTCGAGTTGCCGCCGTCTCGGGCTTTCCGGTGCAGTTCAACAAGGCCATCGTCGGCAAGAACGCCTTTGCGCATGAATCCGGCATCCATCAGGACGGCATGCTCAAGAACGCCGAAACCTTCGAGATCATGCGCCCCGAGGATGTGGGTCTCACCGAGACCAATATCGTCATGGGCAAACATTCCGGCCGTGCCGCCTTGCGCTCCAAGCTCAAGGATTTGGGCTATGACTTGGCCGACAACCAGCTCAACGATGTGTTCGTCCGCTTCAAGGAATTGGCCGACCGCAAGAAGGAGATCTATGACGACGATCTCGTGGCGCTCGTCAATGCAGGTGTGGATTCCGAGAACAATCGCTTGCAGATCAAGCATCTGCGCGTGATCTGCGGCACCGAGGGCCCGCAACAGGCGACGTTGACCATGGAAATCGACGGGCGCGAGGTCTCGACCGAGGCCACCGGCGACGGGCCCGTGGATGCCACGTTCAATGCGGTCAAGGCGCTCTTTCCGCATGAGGCGCGGTTGCAGCTCTATCAGGTTCATGCCGTGACCGAGGGCACGGATGCACAGGCCACCGTGTCGGTGCGCATGGAAGAGGCGGGGCGCATCGTGATGGGCCAATCGGCGGATACCGATACGGTCGTGGCTTCGGCCAAGGCCTATGTCCATGCCCTCAACCGCCTGCTCGTGCGCCGCGAAAAGACCGGCAGCGACGCGCGCGAGGTCAGCTACAAGGACGTCTCCTGACAGTGACACCTGCCCCTCGCCTTGGCTCCAAGGCGAGGGGATGCCATTTCAGACCAACAGCACCGTGCCCGCGACAAACGCCGCCGCAGCCAGTGCCGAGGCCAGAGTGCGCAGATGGTTGAGACGGGTCCAGCGTCGCGCATAGTGCTGCCAATAGTCCCGCGTCTCCACCGCCTCGGCCGCCATCAGGTCAAGCCGCCGGTTCATTGGCACATTGCCCAGCATCGTCACCAGCACGACCCCAATCCCATAGATCGCGGCCCCAGCGACAAACCAGCCGGATGCCAGCCCCTCAATGCGCAGCACCGCATAAACCGCGAGCACCCCAGACACCGGCACCAGCCCCAGGAGGGCCACAAGAAAGGCCGAGCCATAAACCTCTCGGTTGATCAGCTGCATGGCCTCAATGCCGACGGTCGGGCTCGCCCGTCGCAGCGACCGCATCACGAAGTCCGAGAAGGCAAGAAAAACACCCGAAACAAGCGCCATTCCCACGGCAGTCCCACCAAAGATCGTCAGTTCCAACAGATTTGTCATCGTCATCTTCTCCTGTTTTCTGGTTGGAGCGTGCTCAGGCCGCCGTGCGGCCCATGGTGCGGGCGCGCTCGATCCAGCGGGCGCGTTTGGCCTCCTCTGCCATCTTGACCGACCCAAACTGCACCACTTTGCGCGGCTTGATCCCGCAAAACTTCAGCACCTGATTGCGGATCACCCGCCGCGGCGGTTTGAGGTAGAAAAGCGTGTCGATCAGCGTCGGCGTGTCCGACGTGATCAGGGCATCCGCCGTGCGCCCGGTCAACAGCCTCTCCCAGCCCATCCCCCGCGCGTGATACTTGAAGGCAAAGCCAGAGGTCAGCGCACGGTCGAGCACCGCCTTGGCCCGCGCGGGCATCGCCCCCCACCAATAGGGATGCACGATCATCAGGTGATCGGCCCATGCGATGTTTTCCTGCCATGTGACCAGATCAGCTTCGAGCGCCGGAACATCCGCCCCGTAGCCTTCGAAATGGGGGTCGAACCGCATGTCGTTCAGGTCCATCCGCCGCACGGTGGCACCGCCCGCTTCGGCCCCTGCCTGGTAGGCATCGGCCAGCCCGGAACAAAAGGACGTGGCGCGGGGATGGGCCACCCAGATGAATATTTTACGCGTCATATCTTATTCTCCATTGACTTTACACTGTGTAAATTTACACGATGTCAATAAACGGAGACTTTACACTGTGTCAAGAGAAAATCCGAGCACCCGCGAACGTATCCTCACCGCCGCGTGGAAACTTCTGGACTCAAACCCCGGCACCGCAGCGCGCATGTCCGACATAGCCAAGGCCGCCGGGGTCAGCCGACAGGCGCTCTACCTGCATTTCCCCAACAGGACAGAGCTTTTCATCGCAACAACCAGGCATCAGGACGAGGTCTTTGGTGTTCAGGACATGTTGTCAGCCAGCCGCGCCGCAACCTCGGGTGAGGACCGGCTGGCGGCCTTTGTCACGGCTTGGGGCAATTACATCCCCAAGATATTCGGCGTCGCGAAAACCCTCATGATCATGAGCGAAACCGATGCCGACGCAGCCGGAGCATGGCATGAAAGAATGGCCGACATGCGCGAAGGATGCGCGGCGGCTGTGGCCGCCCTCGCCCGCGATGGCGTCTTGATCAAGGAACAGAAAGACGCGACCGACCTTCTGTGGACCCTGTTGTCGATCCCCACATGGGAGCAGCTGACGCGCCTCTGCGACTGGCCACAGGATCGCTATGTCATTGAAATCCTGCGCCTCGCCCGCCTCGCGCTGTGCGGGCGGGCGTGATCTTCCAGGGTCGTCCGGGCGGGATCTACTCCGCCCAGTCCCAGGGCCGCACGAATTGGCCCAGAACATGCCCCACGGCCTCGCCCTCGGCACTGGCAGAGCCTGAAACCTTCGCCACCAGCCCGCGTTTCTTGTCGTCGACCACGCTTGTCACACGGGCGGCGATCCCCGCCTCTTCCAAAGCGCCGTTATAGATTCGCGTAATCGCCAGTTTGCGCAGATCAGGCTTGAAGACCTTTCCCACCGCCGTTTTCGGCAGTTCCGGCAAGACCTCGACATGCTTGGGCACTGCTGCCCGCTCATGCACATGCAGCTTGCAATGCTCGAGCAGTTCCTCGCCCGTCACCGTGGCCCCGGCCACCAGTTCCACATAGGCGCAGGGAATTTCCCCCGCATGCGCATCCGGCTGGCCAATGGCCCCGGCCATCGCCACCGCCTGGTGCACCATCAGCGCCTCTTCGATCTCGGCGGGGTCGATATTATGCCCGCCCCGGATGATCAGATCCTTGGCGCGCCCTGTGATCCACAGATAGCCATCCGCATCAATCCGACCCAGGTCACCGGTGCGCAGGTACTCCCCATGGTAAAAGAGATCGCGATTCTTGTCGCCCTCGGTATAGGTATGGCCCGCAAAGACGCCCGGATTCGAGATGCAGATTTCGCCCACCTCATCCACTGCGCAATCCATCGGCCCATCTGGCGTGCCCTTGATGATCCGCACATCCGTATAGGGGAACGGCACACCGACCGAACCCACCTTCTTTTCCCCTGCGGGCGGGTTGGCCGAGACAAGGCAGGTCGCCTCGGTCAGGCCATAGCCCTCGATCACCGCGATGCCGGTTGCCGATTCGAACCGGTTGAAAAGCTCCAGAGGCATCGGGGCCGAGCCGGAAAACGCGTTCTTGACCGTGGACAGGTCGGCATCCACCTTGCGCTGCATCAGCGCGGAAACGGCCGTAGGCACGGTGATGATAAAGGAAATCTTCCAGCGCTCGCACAGCTTCCAGAAATTGTCGAACACGCCTTCGCCGCGATAGCCCGCTGGTGTCGGAAAGACCACATGCGCGCCCGATTTGATCATGGCCATCAGGATCACGTGGCAGGCGAAAACGTGAAACAGCGGCAGCGGGCACATCACATTGTCCTGCTCGGTAAAGAGCAGCGTGTGACCGATCCAGCCGTTGTAGATCATGCCGGAATATTTGTGCTGCGCGACCTTGGGCATGCCGGTGGTGCCGCCCGTGTGGAAATAGGCCGCCACCCGGTCGCCCTTGCTGTCGGCAAAGCTGAGGCTCTTGGGCTGACGTGCAATCGCCTTGTTGAAATCCATGCAATCGGCATGGTGCTGCACCGGGTTCTTGGGCCGCACGAGGGGAACGATCCAGCTTTTGGGCGGTGTCAGATAGCGGTTGAGGTCGATCTCCAAAACCGTATGCACGCTGGGGGCATGGCGCACCGCCTCGGCGGTCTTTTGCGCGATGTCGGTCTTGGGAAATGCCTTGAGCGTGACCACCACCTTGGCCCCGGTCTCGCGCAGGATGGCGCTGATCTGTTCCGGCTCAAGCAGCGGATTGATCGGGTTGACGATGCCCGCGATCATGCCGCCGATGGTTGCCACCGCCGTTTCCAGACAGTTGGGCAATACCAGCGCCACCACATCGCCCTCGCCCAGCTTGAGGCTGCGAAAGAGGTTGGCCGCCTGACAGCACTGATCGTGAAACTGCTGCCATGTGAGGGTTTGGGCCTTGTCCGTGGCCCCGGAAAAGAGCTGATAGCTGATCGCAGGCCGGTTCGGAAAGCGCCCCGCGACCTGGCTCAACATCTGATAGATCGTCTGGGGGCGCTCGCGCGCCGCCCACGGCATTTCATTCTGGATGTCGAGCGCATCCTGTCGCGTCGTGAACGCCATCTGTTCGTTTCCTCCCTGGCTTGTCCCGCGTTCCCGGCGCGGGTTTCTCCCGTTCGCAGCAGAATGTGCGGGAAATCAGGATCACGCAAGTTTTACGCTGCGTTTTGACGCATTTGTCAGGGGCGGCGCTGCCTCAGCTTGCCCCGCCCAGACAGGCCACCATCGCCCCGGCCATCTCGCGCAGCATTTGCGGGTAATGCCCCGGCCCCATCGCCACCTGGCTCCCCATCGGGTCAAGCACGCCATGTGCCGCCACATCGCCAAACACGGTCTCGACCAGCTTGGGATCAAACTGCGGCTCGGAAAAGACGCAGGCCACGCCGCGCGCCTCGGCCATCTCGCGCAACGCGGCAATCCGGGCCGGTCCCGGCGCCACGGCATCGCTGAGCGCAATCGCGCCCGCCGCCGTCACACCAAAGGCCACCTCGAAATACTGATAGGCATCGTGAAAGACCAAGAAAGGTGTGTCCTGCACAGGGGCCAGTTGCGCGGCAATCTCGGCGCTCAGGGCCGCGATTTCCGCCGCAGCGGTCTCGGCATTGGCGGCATAGAGCGCGGCATTGGCCGGGTCATGCTCTGCCAGTTCCTCGGCAATCAAGCCCAACCAGGCCGTCGCATTGGCGGGATCCAGCCATGCGTGCGGATCGGCACCGTCATGGGCGTGCGCGTCCTCATGCCCGTGGTCATGGTCATGGGTATGCGCCTCCTCATGCCCCGCCTCTTTCTCGGCGTGCGCGTCGTGCGCGTGCTCTTTCTCAGCATGGTCGTCGCCATGATCATGCGCTGCAAACTCCACCCCTTCCCGGAACGGCAGAACGCGGCTATCCGCTGCCCCCAGCAACGCGACCACATGCGCCTCTGCCGCGAGCGAATCGATCGCCCCCTCCAGCCAGGGCGTCAGCCCCTCCCCCATCCCGAACACCAGATCGGCCGCCTCCAGCGCCGCCGCCTCCGAGGGGCGCATCGCGTAACCATGCGGCGAGGCGCCGGGGCGCACCAGCACATCGGGCGCACCCGCCCCCTGCATCACCCGCGCCACCAGAGAATGAACCGGCGCGATATCCGTGGCGACCCGTGGCGCGTCGGCCATGGCACCCGATGCAAGCGTCAACCCAAGGCCGAGAGGGGCAAGAAAGCGGATCGGCATAGCAGTCTCCATATGTAATATCATAACACTCAAGGTCGCTTGATAAATGTAACCATATAACATATCAACCCCCAAATGATCCAACGAAACAGACGGATGGAGGGCGGATGGACACGATCGGATTCGAAGCGCATGACCACAAGGGCTGCGTGCGCGATGCCCTCGCCGCGGTCGAAGCGCATTGCGCGCGCCACAAGCTGCAGTTCACCCCCGTCCGCCGCCGCGTGCTGGAGATCCTGCTCAGCGAGCATCGCGCCATGGGCGCTTATGAAATCCTCGACACCCTGCGCGACGAAGGACTGGGATCGCAACCGCCCGTCGCCTATCGCGCCCTCGATTTCCTTGTGTCCAACGGCTTTGTGCACAAGATCGAGCGCCTCAATGCCTTTATCGCCTGCACCCACCCGGGACAGGATCACACGCCTGCGTTCCTCATCTGCCGCCAATGCGACGCGGTGGCCGAGGCCCATGCCGAGCCCTCGAAGGGCATGTTGGGGCGCGCCGCCGCCGACTCGGGCTTTGTCATCGAACAGGCGGTGGTCGAGGCGATGGGCCTCTGCCCGCAATGCCGCGAGAGCGTCCACCCATGCGCCTGATCGAAACCAAGGGGCTGAGCGTCCGCTTTGGCCGCACCACCGTTCTCTCCAATGTCAGTCTTGCGCTTGACCGGGGCGAGATTGTCACCATCGTCGGCCCCAACGGCTCGGGCAAATCCACGCTTCTGCGTGCCCTCATCGGGGCGCAGAAACCGGCGCGCGGCGAGATCATCCGCCGCCCCGGTCTGCGCATCGGCTATGTGCCGCAGAAACTCCATATCGACCCGACGCTGCCGCTGACCGTCACCCGATTCCTCAGCCTGCCCCGGCGGCACCCGACAGAGGCCACGCGCGCGGCCCTCGAACAGGCGGGCTTGCCGGATTTGCGCGACCGGCAGATGGCTGACCTCTCTGGTGGACAGTTTCAGCGCGTGCTTCTCGCCCGCGCGCTTTTGGAAAAGCCGGATCTGCTCATTCTCGACGAGGCCACGCAGGGTCTCGATCAACCCGGCTCTGCCGCCTTTTACCGGCGCATCGAAGAGGTGCGGCGCGAGCTGAACTGCGGGGTGCTGATGGTCAGCCATGAACTCCACGTCGTAATGAGCGCGTCGGACCGGGTGATCTGCCTCAATGGGCATATCTGCTGCGAAGGCCACCCCGAGGTGGTCGCCCAGGCCGAGGAATACCGCGCGATTTTCGGCACCGGCACCCAAGGCGCGCTGGCGCTCTACCGGCATGAACACAACCACGCCCATGATCACGATCACGATCATAACCATGACCACGACCATGACCACAAACACAGCCACGAGGCCGCCGAATGATGCTGGATGATTTCATGGTCCGCGCCGCCCTTGCCGGTCTCGGTGTGGCGCTCGCCGCCGCCCCTTTGGGCAGCTTTGTCGTCTGGCGGCGCATGGCCTACTTCGGTGACGCCACGGCCCATGCGGCCATCCTGGGCGTCGCGATGGCGCTGGCGTTTTCCATATCGGTCTTTGTCGGCGCGCTGGCCATGTCGCTGATCATGGCGACCACGGTCTCGACCCTCTCGGGGCGCGGCTTTGCCATGGATACGATGCTGGGCGTTCTGGCGCATTCCGCGCTGGCCTTTGGTCTTGTCGCGGTGTCGTTTCTTTCGGGCGTGCGGATTGATCTCATGGCCTATCTCTTTGGCGACATTCTGGCGGTCAGCCGGGGCGACCTGCTGGTGATCTGGGGCGGTGCGGCGCTTGTGCTCAGCCTCTTGGCCTGGCGTTGGCAGGCGCTCTTGACCACGACGCTCAGCCCCGATCTGGCATGGTCCGCAGGCATCGACCCGCGCCGCGAACAGCTTGTGCTCACCCTGGCGCTCGCGGTGGTGGTGGCGGTGGCGATCAAGGTGGTGGGCGTGCTGCTCATCGCCGCCATGCTGATCGTGCCCGCCGCCGCCGCGCGGCCCCTTGCCACGACACCCGAACGCATGGCCGCCATCGCCACGCTGATTGCCGGCGGCTCTGCCTTGGGCGGTTTGCAGCTTTCCTTTCACGCAGACACGCCCACCGGCCCCACAATCGTCTGCGTCGCGGCCCTGATCTTTGCCGCGACCGCGCTGATTGGCAGCGGGCTGCGCCACCTCGGGCAGGCATCCGACTAAAATAGTCGGAATAGTCTATTGACTCTTTTTGTCAGAAATACGAGAGATACCCCATCAAATCACTCGGACATCTCGAAAGGAACTTCGATGCACCCGATCAAAGCCGCCCTGAGCGTGACCGCTCTGCTTGCCCTGACAGCCCCCGCTTTGGCGCAAGAGGTCAATCTCTACTCCAGCCGTCATTACGATTCGGACGATGCGCTCTACGAGGCCTTCACCAAGGAAACCGGCATCAAAGTAAACCGGATCGAAGGCAAAGAGGCCGAATTGATCGAACGCATGAAGGCCGAAGGCACCAACAGCCCGGCGGATGTGTTCATGACCGTGGACGTCGGCAATGTCTCGCGCGCGGTGGACGAAGGCCTGCTGCAGCCCTTTTCGTCGGAGTTGATCGAGGCCAATGTCGCGGCCAACCTGCGCCACCCGGACAACCTCTGGACCGGTCTCTCGCAGCGTTCGCGCATCATTTTCTACGCCAAGGATCGGGTCGAAAACCCGCCCCAGACCTATGAAGAACTGGCAGATCCCAAGTTCAAGGGGCAGATCTGTATCCGCTCGTCCTCGAATGTCTATAACCAGTCGCTGCTGGCCTCGATCATCGAAGTGCATGGCGAAGACGTGGCCAAGGAGTGGGCGGCGGGCATCGTCGCCAACATGGCCCGTGCCCCCGAGGGCGGAGATACCGACCAGTTGCGCGGCATCGTGTCGGGCGAGTGTGATATCGCCGTGTCCAACACCTACTATTTCGCCCGTGGCCTTGCCGGTGACGTGGACGGTCTGAGCAGCGACATCGACAGCATCGGCTGGGTCTGGCCGAACCAGGACGACCGCGGCGCGCATATGAACCTCGTCGCCGCCGGGATCGCCGTGAACGCGCCCAATCCCGAAGAGGCGCTCGCCCTGCTCGAATTCCTTGCCAGCGAAACCGCGCAGGCGCAATTCGCCAATGGCAACAACGAATACCCGGTTCTGGCCGGGGTCGACATCGGCGAGAACGTGGCCAAGCTGGGTGAGTTCAAGCCGGACAGCACCACGCCGACCGCCTCCTTCGGGGCGAATGCCGCCAAGGCGCAGGCCATCTTCAACGAAGTGGGCTGGAACTGAGACCTTGCGGTCCTGCGCGATTGCGCGACCTGCGTGATTGACCTATGGTCGGGCTCCTCAACAGGGGTCCGACCGTTTCATGACATCCGTCCGGCTGCGATTGCTGATCCTCGCACTTTTGCCGCTGGCGGTGCTGATGCCGCTCTTGTTGCTGGTGGCGATCAATCGCTGGTCGGCCAATTATGACAACCTGCTCATCACCAATGTGGCAAGCGATCTGCGCATCGCCGATCAATATCTGCAACGCCTGCTGACCAGCACCGGATCCGAGGTCACAAGCCTTGCGCGCTCGCTGCGGTTCGACGAGGTGTCGCGCACAACCCCTGCCGACCTGCCCGGCTTTCTGGACCAGAACCGCCGCGCGCTCGGCCTTGATTTCCTGTATTTCCTGCCGATCCGAGAGGCCCGCAAACGCGGCAATGACTGGCCGGTGATCGCCACCGCCACGCGCGGCCAACCCGCGACCGAGATCGACATCTTCACGCCGCGCGACCTCTTGGCGCTGCCCGATACCGGCGTGGCCCTTGCGATGCGGGCGCGCGTGGCCCTGGTTGCCACCCGTGCCGCCCAGCCGACCACCCGCCAGACCGAGGATCGCGGCATGGTGGTGCACAGCGCCACCCCCGTCACCACGCCGGACGCAGAGGGCGTGCTGGTGGGCGGCCTCCTGCTCAACCGCAACCTTGACTTCATCGACACCATCAACGCGCTGGTTTACCGCGACACCGGTCGCGCGGGCGACCGGCAGGGCACCGCCACGCTCTTTCTCGAGGATGTGCGCATCTCGACCAATGTCCGCCTCTTCGCGGGTGAGCGGGCGCTTGGCACGCGGGTCTCGGCGGCGGTGCGCTCGATCGTGCTCGATCAGGGGCAGACCTGGCTCGACAGCGCCTTTGTGGTCAATGACTGGTATATCTCGGCCTATCGCCCGCTGACCGACAGCTTTGGCAAGCGGGTGGGCATGCTCTATGTCGGCTTTCTTCAGGCGCCGTTCGATGCCGCCAAGCGGCGCGCCTATCTCTTGGTGCTTGCGGCCTTTCTGGTGGTTCTGGCGGTCAGCGCGCCGCTCTTTCTGCGGCTTGCGCGCAATATCTTTGCCCCCCTCGAACGCATGACCCGTACCATGGAAGAGGTCGAAGCCGGCGACATGACCGCGCGCATCGGCCCGGTGGCCGCCCGCGACGAGATCGGCACAGTGGCCGCCCATCTTGATACGCTCCTCGATCAGGTGCAGGAGCGCGACCGCGCCCTGCGCGCCTGGAACGAGGACCTGAACGCCCGCGTCGAGGCCCGCACCGCCGAGCTGCGCGAGGCCAATGCAAAACTGGAAACCACGTATCAGCAACTGGTGATGTCCGAGAAACTCGCCTCCATCGGCGAGATCACCGCAGGGGTTGCGCATGAGATCAACAATCCTGCGGCGGTCATTCAGGGCAATCTCGATGTGATCCGCCAGACCCTTGGCGCGCAGACCGAGCCGGTAAAAACCGAGCTCGATCTGATTGACCGTCAAATTGGGCGCATCACCGCCATCGTGGGCAAATTGCTGCAATTCGCCCGCCCCGGCGAATTCGGCACGTTTGAAGAAGATGTCGATCTGGCGGCCGTCCTGCGTGATTGTCTGGTTCTGGTGGATCATGTGGTGACAAAGGCGGGCCATCAGGTGACGCTCGACACCCATGCCGATACGCCCCCGGTGCGGATCAATCCGGGCGAATTGCAGCAGGTGATCATCAACCTCGTGACCAACGCGGCCCAAGCCATGCAGACCGAGGGGCATCTTATCCTGACCACCCGCCCCGCGCTGCGCGACGGACATCCCGGTGCCGCGCTCATCGTGGCCGACAACGGGCCGGGCATCCCCGAGGAAAAACTGGCGCTGGTGTTCGATCCGTTCTTCACCACCAAACAGGGCGAGGGCACGGGGCTTGGCCTCTCGGTCAGTCAAACCTTGATCCAGCAGGCGGGCGGCCGCATCACCGCGCGCAACCGCACAGAGGGGGGCGCGGAATTCACCGTCTGGTTGCCCGCACAGACGCTCTAAGCGCTCAGACCTGCCCGGTCAGCCGCGCGTGATGCAGTGCGGCCACCGCACAGGACGCCAGCCGCGCCATATCATCATCCGCCCGCGAATTGAGGATGATCGGCACCCGCGCCCCCAGAACCACGCCCGCCGCTTCCGCATGGCTCAGATAGGTCAGTTGCTTGGCCAGCATGTTGCCCGCATCGAGGTTGGGCACCACCAGAATATCCGCCCGCCCCGCCACCGCCGAAGACAGCCCCTTGGTCCGCGCAGCCGCCAGATCAACTGCGTTATCCATCGCGAGTGGCCCATCCACCAGGCCGCCGGTGATCTGCCCCCGCTCCGCCATCTTGGACAAGAGAGCGGCGTCGATCGACGAGGGCAAATCGGGGTTGACCGTCTCGACCGCCGACAGCACCCCCACCTTGGGTGTCTCGATCCCAAGGCTGAGCGCCAGGTCAATCGCGTTCTGCACAATATCCACCTTGGCGCGCAGGTCAGGTGTTATGTTGATCGCCGCATCCGTCACCAGCAAGAGATGCGCCAGCCCCGGCACATCCATCACGAAAACATGGCTCAGACGCCGCCCCGCGCGCAGACCCGCGGCCTTGTCCAGCACCGCGCGCAACAGGTGATCGGTGTGCAAATGCCCCTTCATCACCGCCCCTGCCCGCCCCGCCTGCACCAGCGCCACCGCGCGCCGCGCGGCAGCGTCCGGGTTCGGTTCGGCGATGATCTCGATCCCCGTCAGATCGGCGCCCAGCGTCTGCGCCGCCGCAGCGATCCGATCCGGATCTCCAATCAGAATGGGCGCGATCAGCGTGTGCGCCCGCGCCCGCAGCGCGCCGCCCAGAGAATTGGGTTCTTCCGGGCAGACCACAGCCGTCACCAGCGCCGCCAATGGCTCAGCCTGCCTCAGCAGCTTTTCGAAATGCCGGTGTCGCTGCACGATCAGACCCGGCAGATCGTGGCTGGAATAGTTCAGCTTGCGGCGCGGGGCCTCGACCACCGCCACACCCGACACGATCAGCGCATCGTCGCGCAACCGCCGCACCTCGGTGGCCAAGGTCACGGTCATGTCGCGCGGGTTGCGGTCCGTCACCGTGACGCGGCTCTCCACCTCGTCGCCCGCATGGGCATGGTTGTGAAACACAAGGCTCTGCGCGCGGTAGAGCGTCCCCGCCCCCGGCAAGAGCGTGCCCAGAACGGCAGAAATCAACGACCCCAGAAACATCCCCGGCACAAAGGCTTCGGGCTGGCCATCGCCATCGCCATCCAGATCGAACAGATGCATCGGGTTGTGATTGCCCGACACATTGGCAAACACCAACAGATCATCCTGCGTGCAGAGCCGTCGGAGGCTCTGGCTGTCGCCCACCTGCAAGTCGTCAAAGATGCGGTTCTCGATCTTCATCCGGCAACTCTCCTGTCACGCCCGCGCGGCCCATGCAGGCAAGCCGCCGCGTGAGCTAAGCGGCGGGTCGTGTCAAAGGCATGACACGACCCGATCCGTCACAAAGCGCGGGCACTCTGGCGCAGTTCGAATTTCTGGATCTTGCCTGTGGATGTCTTGGGCAATTCCTGAAACACCACCGCCTTGGGCGTCTTGAACCCTGCCAGCCGCTCGCGGGCAAAGGCGATCAACTCGGCCTCGCTCGCCTTGGCCCCGTCCTTCAACTCGACGAAGGCGCAAGGCACCTCGCCCCATTTCTCATCCGGCTTGGCCACAACGGCACAGAGCAGCACGGCGGGATGGCGCATCAGCACCCCCTCAACCTCGACCGAGGAAATGTTCTCGCCCCCCGATATGATGATGTCCTTGGCGCGGTCCGCAATCTTGAGATAGCCGTCGGGATGCTGGAACGCGATATCGCCCGAATGGAAATACCCGCCGCGAAACGCCTCCTGGGTCGCCTCGGGGTTCTTGAGATACCCTTTCATCACCGAATTGCCCCGGATCATGATCTCGCCCAAGGTTTCGCCGTCCATCGGGATTTGCGCCATGGTTTCGGGGTCCATCGCGGTGATGTCCTCCATCATCGGCATCAGAACGCCGGTGCGCGCCTTGATCGTATAGCGCTCCTCCTCAGGCAGGGCGTTCCAGTCGTCTTGCCACAGACATTCGGTGACATGGCCATAGGTCTCGGTCAGGCCATAGACCTGCATCACGGTAAAGCCCAACGGCTCGATCGCCGCCAGCGTTGCTGCGGGCGGCGGGGCCCCGGCGGTGAAGACATCCACCACATGGTCGAACTTGCGCCGCTCGCTCTCCTTGGCATTGACGATCATGTTGAGCACGATGGGCGCACCGCCGAAATGTGTCACCCCCTCGTCTGCAATCGCATCGTAAATCGCGTGCGCCGTCACGTCGCGGCAGCACACGACCCGCCCGCCGAGCATCGGCATCAACCAGACATGGTTCCAGTTGTTGCAATGAAAGAGCGGCACGATGGTCAGATAGGTCGGATAGCGCGGCAATTGCCAGCTCACGACCGTGCCCATGGTCATCAGATACGCGCCGCGATGGTGATAGACCACCCCCTTGGGCCGCCCGGTGGTGCCCGAGGTATAGTTGAGCGCCAAACTCTCCCATTCATCCTCGGGCATGATCCACGCAAAATCGGGATCGCCAGAGGCCAGCAGTTCCTCGTATTCCATATAATGCCCGTGGGCATGGACCCCCGCCGCATCATCGGCCACCTCGACCACGCCCGGCGGCGGCCCCTCCATCAATTCAATCGCCTGCGCCAGCGTGGGCAGGAATTGCGGATCACAGAGCACGACACGCGCGCCGCCATGGTCCAGAATATAGGCGATGGTATCGGCCTCGAGCCGCGTGTTGATCGCGTTGAGCACCGCACCGCAGGCGGGCACGCCGAAATGCGCCTCGCAATGGGCGGGGATATTGGGCAGCAGCGTGGCCACCACATCGCCGGGTTCGATCCCCAGCTTGACCAAGGCCGAGGCCAACCGCGACACCCGCGCGTGATACTCCGCATACGTGCGCCGCGTGCCGCGATATACCAGCGCCTCACGGGTTGGAAAGAGATGCGCCGCGCGCCTCAGATGCGACAGCGGCGTCAGCGCCACGAAATTTGCGGCGCATTTCTCCAACCCGGCCTCATCCTTCATCCATCCCATCGCGCACCTCCTCTTGTCCCTGCGGATCCGTCCAAGGAATAGAGCAATGCCAGAGCGATGCAATTCCCAAACATGCACGAAACAGCCCGCCGCCGCCACATATCGGCCTGCGTAAACTTGCGCACGGCGCTGTTCCGGTATTGATTGCGCATAATGCGATCTGTAAACCGGGCGCAGCCTGACCCCCTTGCCGCGCGAACAAGGATAGACACCCGATGATGTTCAATCTCGACGGCGCCGATGTCCGCCACGATCCCTTTCCCATTGCCTTTGCCAAGCCGGTGTTTGACGCCGATCTCTACCAAGAGATGCTGGACAACTGGCCCGACACCGAGCGGTTTCAGTTCATGCCCAAGCTGGGCAACAAATATTCCCTGTCCGAGGTGAATAACGCCAAGCAATACCACGACTTCATCAAGTCGAACCCGGTCTGGAAACGCTTTCACGACGAGGTAAAGAGCGAACGCTTTGTGCGCGGCATCGTCGATTTTCTGGCCAGCCATAACATCGACCTCGACCTTGGCCGCAAGATGGTGCTGACCAACACGCCCGGCGCGCGCCTTGGCCTTCGCCTGACCGAGGCGCTCTGCGGCGCGGCCCTGGTCGAGCGGCGCAAGATCCCGCTGCGCTCGCGCTTTGAATTCTCGATGATGCCGGGCGATGGCGGCTCGATCCTGCCGCATACCGACGCGCCCGCCAAGCTGATCACCGTGGTCGTGTCGATGGTCGCCCCGGGCGAATGGAAGCCGGAATATGGCGGCGGCACTTCGGTTGTCTGGCCCAAGGACAAGAGGCGCAGCTTCAACTTCCGCAACACATTTTTGCCATTCGAAGAGGTAGACACGCTCGATTGTTACGAGTTCAACTCGAACCAATGCATGATTTTCGTCAAGACCTTCAATTCCTGGCACGCCGTTGAGCCGATCAAGGCCCCCCGCCCCGACATGTTCCGCCGGTCGCTGACGATCAATATCGAGGTTCCGAAGAGCTGAGCGCTGCAGAAGTGCAGTCGCGGACAGAGGTGCCGCGACCGCAGCGCCGGGGTCTTTACAGCCCCAGCTTCGCCATCACGATGTCATTGACAGCCTTGGGATTGGCCTTGCCGCCGGTGGCTTTCATTACCTGCCCCACGAACCAGCCCGCCAGCTTGGGGTTTTCTCTCGCCTTTTCCACCTGTGCGGGGTTGGCGGCGATGATCTCGGCCACGGCGGCCTCGATGGCGCCCGTATCCGTCACCTGTTTCATGCCGCGCGCCTCGACGATCTCTTCGGGGTCGCCGCCCTCGGTATAGATGATCTCGAAAAGGTCCTTGGCAATCTTGCCGGAAATGGCGTCGGACTTGATCAGGCGCACGATACCTGCAAGTTGCGCCGGGCTGACCGGGCTGTCCTCGATCGAATGATCCTCTTTCTTGAGCCGACCGAAGAGTTCGTTGATCACCCAGTTCGCCGCCAGCTTGCCATCGCCCGCGCCCTCGGCCACCGCCTCGAAATAGGCGGCATTGGCCAGATCCGCGGTCAGCACGCTCGCGTCATATTCGCTCAGACCGAAGTCCAGCACAAACCGTGCCTTCTTGGCGTCCGGCAGTTCCGGCAGGTTGGCCGCGATCTCATCGACCCAGGCCTGCTCGATCTCCAGCGGAAGCAGGTCAGGATCGGGGAAATAGCGGTAATCATGCGCCTCTTCCTTGGAGCGCATGGACCGGGTCTCGTTCTTGTCCGGATCATAGAGCCGCGTTTCCTGCACCACCGTGCCGCCCGCTTCGACAATTGCGATCTGGCGGCGCGCCTCATACTCGATGGCAGCCTGGATAAAGCGCATGGAGTTCATGTTCTTGATCTCGCAGCGGGTGCCGAGATGCGAGAAATCCTGCGTTTCCATGTATTTCTCATACTGGCCCGGACGGCAGATCGACACGTTCACATCGGCGCGCAGATTGCCGTTCTGCATATTGCCGTCGCAGGTGCCCAAATAGCGCAGGATTTGGCGCAGCTTGGTTACATAGGCGGCGGCCTCTTCGGGGCCGCGAATGTCGGGGCGGCTCACGATTTCCATCAGGCAGACGCCGGTGCGGTTGAGATCCACAAAGGACATCGCCGGGTCCATGTCGTGAATGGATTTGCCCGCGTCCTGCTCCATGTGGATGCGCTCGATCCGCACCTTGCGCGCGACACCGGGGCCCATATCGACAAGGATTTCACCCTCACCCACCAGCGGATGATAAAGCTGGCTGATCTGATAGCCCTGCGGCAGGTCAGGATAGAAATAGTTCTTGCGGTCAAAGGCCGACCAGAGGTTGATCTTGGCCTTGAGACCCAGCCCCGTGCGCACCGCCTGCTCGACGCAGAATTCGTTGATCACCGGCAACATTCCCGGCATCGCGGCATCGACAAAGGCGACGTTGGAGTTGGGTTCCGCCCCGAATTGCGTCGAGGCCCCGGAAAACAGCTTGGAGCGCGAGGCGACCTGCGCATGCACCTCCATCCCGATCACCAACTCCCAATCATGCTTGGCCCCCGCAATCACGCGTGGCTTCGGCGCTTCATAGGTGAGATCGAGCATGGCACTGCCTCCGGCTGACATATCTGTGGCGTTCTAGGACAGGGGCGCGAAGGGGGCAAGAGGAAGCGGAAGCACCAAAGAGAAGATCACCAAAGCAGGACCAAGACGCGCGTCGTCACGCACTGGATGTCGCGACATTGCAATTCTTGCATACGAAACTCCGAATTTATAAAGCTTCACAGAATCGTGATCATGGTGTTTTCTTATGTAGGCAATTGTAAAACTGGGGAGTTTTTATCATGGAAGGCCTTAACATACCGGGAACTGTCGACGCGGATAACCTCGTAGGCACAGCCGATGACGATACCATCACCGGCAATACCGGCGATGACACCCTGACCGGCGGCGGCGGCAACGATCTTTTGGACGGTGGCGCAGGGTTCGACACGGCAGTTTTCGCAGGCAATGCCGGAGATTACACCGTCGGATTGAATGAGAGCAATCAACGCACGATCACCCAGACCGCGACCGGCGACACCGATATTTTGCTGAATATTCAGCGGCTGCAATTCGATGACATCAGCACCGACCTGCTGCTCAATCCCGACGACACCAGCCCCGGCCTGATCCGGGGGCTGGGCGGCGATTCCGGCTTTGGCGAGGATTTTCTGGACCGTAACGACGACGGATCGACCGCGCAGATCGATATTACCCCGATCTTCGAGAACGGGCTGAATTTCTTTGGCACCGTTTACCAAGGTCTCTGGATCAACAACAACGGCTCCGTGACCTTTGGCGCGCCGCGCCGCGCTTTCACCCCCGACGTGATCACCGGCGTGTCCAATAACCCCGAGATCACGCCCTTCTTCGCCGATGTCGACACGCGCGGCGGGGTTGTGACACCCACTCCGGGCGGCAATTCGCAGGGCACGAACCTCGTGCATTGGGATTTCAACGCGCTTGGCGACCAGTTGATCGTGACCTGGGACGACGTGGGCTATTTCAGCGGGCGTACCGACCTGCTCAACGCGTTCCAACTTATCCTCACGGATCGCGGCAACGGCGATTTCGACATCCAGTTCCGCTATGAAGAGGTGAATTGGACCACGGGTGGCGCGAGCGGCGGCGTCAATGGCCTGGGCGGCACCGTGGCACGTGCCGGCTATACCTCGGGCACAGGCGTCGAAGGCACATTCTTCGAACTGCCGCAATCCGGCAATCAGGACGCCATGCTCAGTCTCGATGTGATCCCCGGCAACACCGGGCTCATCGGCATCTGGAATTTCGCCGTGCGCAATGGCGGCGTGGTCGAATCCATCGTGCCGCTGTTGCCGCCGACCGGCGCGGGCGGCTGGGTCGCGGGCGATCCGCATCTGGCGACGCTCGACGGGGTCGGCTATGATTTCCAGGCGGCGGGCGAATTCGTCCTGCTGCGCGGCACTGACAGCGATTTCGAGCTTCAGGCGCGGATGGTGCCGGTGGGCGACAACGTCAGCATCAATCAGGCCATCGCCACCAACCTCGGCGGCACGGCGGTGATGATCGACGCCAATGATGCCACCCCGCTGCATATCGACGGCGTGGCCACCGAGCTTGAGGATTTCGGCTCTGTCGCGGTCGGCAATGACCGCATCTTCCGAGAAGGCGATACTTATATCATCGTCTATGCGGGTGCGGATAACGTGGTCAATGATGGCGACAGCCAGGTGCGCGTGATCGTGCGCGACGGGCGCGTCGACATCGACGTCCGCCTCAACGAAGAACTGCTGGGGCGTCTCGAAGGTCTGCTGGGTGACGGCGACGGCAACCCTGACAACGACGTCGCGCGCGCCGATGGCACCGTGTTGGCGCGCCCCTTCGCCTTTGCCGATCTCTACGGGCAATACCGCGAGGATTGGCGCGTCACCTCGAACGCGCAAAGCCTCTTTACCTATGACACAGGCGAAAGTCTCGATGGCTTCTATCTGCCGGAATTCCCGGGCGAGATCGTCAGCCTCGATACGCTCGACCCCGCGGTTCGGGATGCCGCGATCGCTGCGGCGCTCAATGCGGGCCTGATCGAAGGCACTCCCAATTTCGAGAACGCCGTGCTCGACTTTGCCCTGACGAACGACAGCTCGTTCTTCGACTCGGCGGCCGAAGTGCCGGCTACGGTGACCGAGACCGTCGCAACCGATGATCCGGTGTCGCTCAACCTGACGGGAACCGAAGGCAACGACACCCTGCTTGGCGCAGCGCTCAACGACACGCTCAGCGGCTTGGGCGGCGATGACCGGCTCGAAGGGCGCGGCGGCGACGACCAACTCAGCGGCAGCGAGGGCAACGATACGCTCGACGGGGGTGATGGCAATGACCGGATCTCCTCGTCGGATGGCAACGATCTGGCGATTGGCGGCACCGGCAATGACAACATCGGCGGCGGACTGGGCGATGACACGCTCGACGGCGGCGAGGGCGATGACATCCTTGGCGGTGGCTTTGGCAACGACTCGGTCTCGGGCGGCGCAGGCAATGACGTGGTCGCGGGTGGCGCCGATAATGACACGCTCTCGGGCGGTGATGGCAATGACAGCATGTCCGGCAGTTTCGGCACCGACCTGATCGACGCGGGCGCGGGCAATGACGACATTGGCGGCGGCACGGGTCAGGATACCATTGACGCGGGTGCAGGTGACGACAGCGTGGGCGGCGGCGAAGGGGATGACAACATCCTTGGTGGCGACGGCAACGACTTCCTCGCCGGCGGCGGGCGTGACGACATCATCGACGGCGGGGCTGGCAATGACACGATCAACGCCGGGGCTGGCAATGACCAGATCACCGGCGGCAGCGGCGCGGACCAGTTCGTGTTCTCGTCCTTCTTCGAGGGCGAGATAGACGTGATCACCGATTTCGAGGATGGCATCGACAGCTTCTTCGTCCGCCGCTTCGATCCCGACACCGGGGTTGAGAACATCAACAACGGCGGCAATGGCCTGGCCGGGTTCGTGACGGCGATGAATATCGTCGACACGGCGGCGGGCGCGCAGATGACCGTGAATGGCAATACGATCCTGGTCGAGGGCATCACGGCGGCGCAGCTGACGGTCGAGGATTTCATTTTCCTCTAAGCCACGGATCAGAAAACAGCCAAAGGGGCACCCTCGGGTGCCCCTTTTCATGGCGCGCAACTGTCACCGCGCCCCCGGCACGCCCTGCAAGCTGCGTTAGCGCAACCACCGGGCTACCGGCAGAAACCCACCAACGGTTAACGCTAACATCCTGTATTTCAACTGGAAAACGTCTTTTAGCGCTTTCCGGCATCCTCGGGCGCGTCTATAGGAACGCCAAGTCAGCTATCAGGAGTCGCCCATGACCATCACCGTAGGAATCAACGGTTTCGGCCGTATCGGTCGCGCCACGCTTGCCCATATTTCCGAGAGCCTGCGCAACGATATCAAGGTCGTCAAGGTGAACGCGACCGGCCCCATCGAAACGGCGGCACATCTGATGCGCTATGACAGCGTGCATGGCCGCTTTGCCCATCCGATCACGGTCGAAGGCAATACCATGGATCTCGGGCGCGGCCCGATCCAGATGTTCTCGACCTATGACATGAACGAACTCGATTGGGATGGGGTCGATGTCGTGCTGGAATGCACCGGCAATTTCAACGACGGGGCCAAGGCCAAGACTCACCTCGAGCGCGGCGCGCGCAAGGTGCTGATCTCGGCCCCGGCCAAGAATGTCGACCGCACCGTGGTCTACGGCGTGAACCACGAAGCGCTCTTGGCCTCCGAACGGATGATCTCGAACGGCTCTTGCACCACCAATTGCCTCGCCCCCTTGGCCAAGGTCCTGAATGAAACCATCGGCATCGAGAGCGGCATCATGACCACGATCCACGCCTATACCGGCGACCAGCCGACGCTGGACCGCCGCCACAAGGACCTCTATCGCGCCCGCGCCGCCGCCATGTCGATGATCCCCACCTCGACCGGGGCCGCCAAGGCATTGGGCGAAGTGCTGCCGGAACTCGCGGGCAAGCTCGACGGCTCGGCCATTCGCGTGCCCACCCCCAATGTTTCGGCGGTGGACCTGACCTTTGTGGCCAAGCGCGACGTGACCAAGGCCGATGTCAACGAAGTGGTGGCCGAGGCCGCCGCAGGCGCGATGAAGGGTATCCTCGGCTATGATCCCGAGCCCAAGGTCAGCATCGATTTCAATCACACCGAGGAAAGCTCGATTTTCGCGCCCGATCAGACCAAGGTGATCGGCAACCGTCTGGTGCGTGTTCTGGCATGGTATGACAACGAATGGGGCTTTTCCTGCCGCATGGCCGACGTCGCCGTAGCCATGGGCCGGTTGCAGTAACCGATAACCGGATCCTCGCGACTGCGCCAAGCCGCGGCAACGTGGCTTGGCTGCCGGACAGGTTCGTCCGACTGTCCCAATACCTATATCTGAAAATCACCAAACTCCGGCTTGCGCGACCACCCGCAACCCGGTAGCCTTTCGTCACGCAGGGGAGTCCCGCCCAAGGGACTGAGAGGCGACTTGGAGCAATTGCTCGGTGTCGCGACCCTTTGAACCTGATCCAGTTGACACTGGCGTAGGAAGCTAGGGCGCGTTGCGGCACCATGGTTGGGTGTCTCATGCGGTCCGAACCGGGGCGATCGCGACGCCCTCCTGCCTCCCAGCCACGCTCATCTGGTCTCTTTGCAGAACGTGACTCGAGGAGGGCCAAAATGAACGTACCAACCCAGAACATTACCCCAAGCGTGACCACGGGCCCCTTGCCCGCCTCACGAAAGATCTATGTCAGCGGGCAACTGCACCCCGACATCGCGGTGCCGATGCGCGAAATCTCGACCCATCCGACCGCCGGAGAGCCGCCGCTTGCGGTCTATGACAGTTCCGGCCCCTACACCGATCCCGACCAGGTCACCGACATCCGGCGGGGCCTCTCGCCGCTGCGGCGGGCGTGGATTCTGGCCCGGAACGATGTAGAGGATTACAGCGGTCGCGCGGTCAAACCCGAAGACAACGGTTTTGTCGAGGGCGACCGGCTGGTTCCGGAATTTCCGTTGAAACCCAGCCACTTGCGCGCCAAGCCGGGGATGGCCCCGACCCAGCTCGCCTATGCCCGCGCAGGGATCATCACGCCCGAGATGGAATTCGTGGCCATCCGCGAAAACCAGCTGCGCGAACTCTCTCCCTGCCACCGCGATGGCAATGACTGGGGCGCCAATATCCCCGATTACGTGACCCCGGAATTCGTGCGATCCGAGATTGCGGCGGGCCGCGCCATCATTCCCGCCAATATCAACCACCCGGAACTGGAGCCGATGATCATCGGCCGCAATTTCCTCGTGAAGATCAACGCCAACATGGGCACCTCCGCCGTCACCTCCTCGATGGAGGAAGAGGTGGACAAGCTGGTCTGGGCAATCCGTTGGGGTGCCGATACGGTGATGGACCTCTCGACCGGGCGCAACATCCACAACACCCGCGAATGGATCATCCGCAATTCCCCCGTGCCCATCGGCACGGTGCCGATCTATCAGGCGCTGGAAAAGGTGCATGGTGTGGCCGAAGATCTGACATGGGAGGTGTTCCGCGACACGCTGATCGAACAGGCCGAACAGGGCGTGGATTACTTCACCATCCATGCCGGTGTGCGTCTGCACATGGTGCCGATGACAGTGAACCGTGTCACGGGAATCGTTTCGCGCGGCGGCTCGATCATGGCCAAGTGGTGCCTGCATCATCACAAGGAAAGCTTCCTCTACGAGCATTTCGAGGAAATCTGCGACATCTGCCGCCAGTATGATGTAAGCTTCTCGCTTGGCGATGGGCTGCGCCCCGGCTCGATCGCCGATGCCAATGACGCAGCACAATTCGCGGAGCTGGAGACACTGGGCGAGCTCACGAAAATCGCGTGGCGCAAGGATTGCCAGGTGATGATCGAAGGTCCGGGCCATGTTGCCATGCACAAGATCAAGGAGAACATGGACAAGCAGTTGGAGTGCTGCCACGAGGCCCCGTTCTATACCCTTGGACCGCTCACCACGGATATCGCGCCGGGCTATGACCACATCACCAGTGGCATCGGTGCGGCGATGATCGGCTGGTTCGGCTGTGCGATGCTGTGCTACGTGACACCCAAGGAGCATCTGGGCCTGCCCGACCGCGACGATGTGAAAACCGGGGTGATCACCTACAAGATCGCCGCCCACGCCGCGGACCTTGCCAAGGGATTGCCCGGCGCGCAGCGCCGCGATGATGCGCTCAGCCGGGCGCGGTTCGAATTCCGCTGGGAAGATCAGTTCAACCTGTCGCTTGACCCCGACACGGCGCGCGATTTCCACGACCAGACCCTGCCGAAAGAGGCGCATAAGGTGGCGCATTTCTGCTCGATGTGCGGGCCAAAATTCTGCTCCATGCGGATCAGCCATGACATCCGCGCCGAAGCCCAGAAAGAGGGGATGGAGTCGATGGCCGCCAAGTTCCGCGACCAAGGCGAGATATACCTGCCCATCACGGACTGATCCCGATGGCCCCTGCCCCCGGCGTCGATACGCCGGGGGTTCCTATCCTGATCCGGCTTGCGCGGCGGGGGGCTCTGTTGCATACCCTGTGGGACGCATTCGGCAAAGGCTCGCGGTATGACCAACACACTTGCGATCGGCCTCGGGGGGATCATCCTTCTGGCCTTCGGGCTGGATATCGGGCTGAATGACGGCGAGGCAACCCTTTTCCTCGGGCGCAAGCTGATCGACCTCATCGAGTATCTCGCCTTCTGGCGGTAACCCTCCTGTGATTATCCCGGCATTGACTCATTTCGAAATTCGTTTATGTTCGCTTTAAATTGTTAGCGCTAACATTGCTCTCGGAGGATGCCATGCCCCTGAAACTTGCCATCAACGGATTTGGCCGCATCGGCCGCAACGTGCTGCGCGCGCTGCTCGACTCGGGCCGCGATGACATCACCGTTGTCGCCATCAACGACCTCGCCCCGGTCGAAACCAACGCCCACCTGCTCGAATTCGACAGCGTGCATGGCCGCTTCCGGGGCCAGATCACCACCACCGCCGATACGATCGACGCCGGGCGCGGGCCGATGCGCGTGACCGCTTTGCGCGACCCCGAGGCGCTGCCTTGGGCAGATGTCGACATCGTGCTCGAATGCACCGGCATTTTTACCGACCGCAACGCCGCCGCCCGCCATCTCAAGAACGGAGCGCGGCGCGTGCTGGTCTCTGCCCCCTCGGCGGGGGCCGACCGCACCGTGGTTTACGGCGTCAATCACACGGATCTGACCGCCGCCGACGTGATCGTGTCGAACGCCTCTTGTACCACCAACTGCCTCGCCCCCCTGGCAAAGGTGCTGCATGAGAGCATCGGCATCACCCGTGGCTTCATGACTACGGTCCACAGCTACACCGGCGATCAGCCGACGCTGGACACCATGCACAAGGACCTCTATCGCGCCCGCGCGGCGGCGCTCAACATCATCCCCACCACCACCGGTGCCGCCCGCGCAGTGGGTCTTGTCTTGCCCGACCTTGCCGGGCGGCTCGACGGCACCGCCATACGCGTGCCCACCTCCAATGTCAGCGTCGTGGACCTGACCTTCGAGGCTGCGCGCGACACCAGCGTGGATGAGATCAACACCGCCGTGACCCAGGCGGCCGGGGGCGCGCTCTCGGGCGTTCTCGATGTCACCACCCGCCCGCTGGTCTCGTCGGACTTCAACCACGATCCGCACAGCTCGATCTTTGCCACCGATCAGACGCGGGTGATGGAGCGGCGGATGTGTCGCGTGCTCAGTTGGTACGACAACGAATGGGGATTTTCGAATCGTATGCTGGACGTGGCCGCCGCCATGGGCCGCCACCTCGACTCCGGGCGCGGCCCCGCGCCGCGCCACGCACGGGTGATGGAACCCACCTGAACGGCGTCAGGAAAACTTGGCCAACAGCGCCTCGCGCACCGGGGGTGTGACGAATTTGGTCACATCTCCGCCCAACCGGGCGATTTCCTTGACCAGTTTCGAGGCAATCGCCTGATGATTGGCATCGGCCATGAGAAAGACGGTCTCGACCGAATTATCCAGCGCCCGGTTCATGCCGACCATCTGGAATTCGTATTCGAAATCCGCAACGGCCCTCAGCCCGCGCACGATCACCTGCGCGCCCACATCATGCGCGCAGTTGATCAGCAGGTTCTCGAACGGATGCGCAACGATCTCGGTGCCGGTCTGCGCGCTCAGCTTGGCACATTCCACCTCGATCATCTCGACCCGCTCTTCCAGCGTAAAGAGAGGCCCCTTGTCGCGGTTGATCGCAACCCCCAGAACCAGCCGGTCCACCAGCACCGCCGCGCGACGGATAATGTCGATATGGCCCAAGGTGATCGGGTCGAACGTGCCGGGATAAAGACCAATGCGCATGCGGCCCTCCATTGCTGCAATCGCTGCTCACGCAACAATAATGTGCAAGGGAATGCAAGCGCTTAGTAACCCATGATCATGCCTTCAAGGGCGGTCTTCTCCATCGCCAGCTCTTCCAGCCGCGCCTTGACCACGTCGCCGATGGTCACGATCCCCACCAGCTTGCCCGCCTCGACGACCGGCATGTGACGGAATCGCCCATCGGTCATCCGCGCCAGCACCGCATCAGACGTATCCTGCCGTGAACAGCAAACCGGGTTGCGGGTCATCATCTCGGAGACGGTTTCGGTCATGCAGGCCACGCCACGCACCGCCAGGCTGCGCACGATGTCACGCTCCGACAGAATGCCCTCGACCGTATCGCCGTCGCGCGACACGACGAGACCACCAATCCGGCGCTCAGCCAGTATCTGCGCCGCCTCCGAAACCTTGGTCTGCGGTGTGATCGTGATCACCGCGCTATCGCCCTTGGATTTCAGGATTTGCTGCACCAGCATGACACGGCCCTCCGCAAGAATATGTCCATAAAATCAGCGTGATCTATAATAAAATTTCTGTCAAGTGCGCGCCTCCAGGGCCTGCACCTCTTGGCGCAGCCCCTCGACCAGCGCCGTGGCGAAACGGTTCTGCCGTTCCAGCCGCCGATCATCGGCATGGCGCACCAGATAGAAACTGCGCGTGAGCGAGAATTGCTCGGGCAGCACCTTGCGCAGCCCCCGTGTCCAGGGCAGCGAGAAATCGTGCAATACGCCGATGCCACCGCCTTGCCGCACCCAATTGAGCTGTACCGACACCGAATTCGACGCAAGGCTCACGCGCTCGATCCCCGCCTCACTCAGATAATCCAGTTCCTTGTCAAAGATCATGTCCGGGATATAGCCCACCATCCGATGCCCGCGCAGGTCTGCCAGCGTCTCGATCCGCGGGTGCGAGCGCAGATAGCGCACCGTTGCCGCCAGATGCAGCCGGTAATCTGTGATCTTCTGCACCGTCAGCCGCCCCGCCGTGGGTGGGCTGACCGCGATCACCATATCCGCCTCGCGCCGGGTCAGGTTAAAGACGCGCGGCAGCGCCACGATCTGAATTTCCAGATCCGGGTTTTGCGCGCCGATCGCGGCACAGACCTGCGGCAACAGGAAATTGGCGCAGCCATCCGGCGCACCGATGCGGATCTGCCCCGCGATGCCCCCCGCCTGCCCGGCCATTTCCTCGGCGGCCTCCTGCATGGCGGTTTCCGCCCGCAGCGCCGGCCCCATCAACCGTTGCCCCGCCTCGCTCAGCACATATCCGGTGGGCGATTTGGCAAAGAGCGGCGCGCCCAGCTCTTCCTCGAGCCGCGCGATGCGCCGCCCGACCGTCGCCGGGTCAATCCGCAATATCCGTCCCGCGCCCGACAGGCTCTCGGAGCGGGCAACGGCAAGGAATATGCGAATATCGTCCCAATGCGGCGTCATGCCCGGCTTCCTTTGCAGAAATGCAAACCACTTTTGGAACATTGCCTCTTTCCGCAGGAGTTTTGCAAGACTACCCTGCCGCCAACCAAGGAGGAGGAATCCCGATGCAAGAGCTTACCCATTATATCAACGGTCAACACGTCAAGGGCACCTCCGGGCGCTTCTCGGACGTCTTCAACCCCGCAACCGGCGAAGTGCAGGCCAAATGCCCGCTCGCCAGCGTCGAGGAAATGAACACGGCCGTTGCCGCAGCACAGGCCGCACAGCCCGCATGGGCCGCCACCAATCCCCAGCGCCGCGCCCGCGTGATGATGGAATTCGTCCGCCTGCTCAACCGCGACATGGACAAGCTGGCCGAGGCGCTCAGCCGCGAACACGGCAAGACCTTCCCGGATGCCAAGGGCGACATCCAGCGCGGTTTGGAAGTGGTCGAATACTGCATCGGTGCCCCGCAAATGCTCAAGGGCGAATATACCGATGGCGCAGGCCCCGGCATCGACATCTATTCCATGCGCCAGCCACTTGGCGTGACGGCGGGCATCACGCCTTTCAACTTTCCGGCCATGATCCCGATGTGGATGTTCGCCCCGGCGCTGGCCTGTGGCAACGCCTTCATCCTCAAGCCGTCCGAGCGTGACCCCTCCGTGCCGCTGATGCTGGCCGAACTGATGGAAGAGGCTGGCCTGCCCAAAGGCATCCTGCAGGTCGTCAACGGCGACAAGGTGGCCGTGGACGCGATCCTCGATCACGAGGTGATCCAGTCCATCGGCTTCGTCGGCTCGACCCCGATCGCACAATACATCTACGGGCGCGGCTGCTCCAACGGCAAGCGCGTGCAGTGCTTTGGCGGCGCCAAGAACCACATGATCATCATGCCCGATGCCGATATGGATCAGGCCGCCGATGCCCTGGTCGGCGCGGGCTATGGCGCGGCAGGCGAACGCTGCATGGCGATTTCCGTGGCGGTCCCCGTGGGTGATGAAACCGCCGACCGCCTGATCGAAAAGCTGGTCCCGCGCATCGAAAAGCTGAAAGTGGGGCCCTACACGGCGGGCAACGACGTGGATTACGGCCCGGTCGTGACCGCCGAGGCCAAAGCCCGCATTCTCGGACTTGTCGAGACAGGCATCGCACAGGGCGCGAAACTCGTGGTCGATGGGCGCGATTTCAAATTGCAGGGCTACGAGGATGGCTTCTTTGTCGGGGCGCATCTCTTTGACCACGTGACACCCGACATGGACATCTACCGCCAGGAAATCTTTGGCCCGGTGCTGTCGACCGTGCGCGCAGGCTCTTACGAAGAAGCCCTGAAACTGGCGATGGACCACGAATACGGCAATGGCACCGCGATCTTCACCCGCGACGGCGACGCGGCGCGCGATTTCGCGGCCCGTGTCAATATCGGCATGGTCGGCATCAACGTGCCCATCCCCGTGCCGCTGGCCTATCACACCTTCGGCGGCTGGAAGAAATCCGGTTTCGGTGATCTCAACCAGCACGGTCCGGATTCGTTCAAATTCTACACCCGCACCAAGACCGTGACCGCCCGCTGGCCGTCCGGCATCAAGGAAGGCGGCGAGTTCAATTTCAAGCCGATGGATTGATCCTCAACCACCACTCACGGCCCAGGGCCCCGGCATCACGCCGGGGCCTTTTTCACGAGCCAACCGGCCCGATCTGCATCGCCTGTTCGATCATCGCCGCGACCGAGCCATGCACATCGGAATCCGCCCAATAGGCATTATGCGACAGCGGGTTCCACGCGCTCAGAGCATTGCCCGCGCTGATCCAGCGATCCCGCAACTCTCCGCGCTCTTTCAGCGCGGCATAACCCCCGCCTGCCCCCGCCAGAGGCATTCCCAGAATGTCATTGCGACTGTTGAGGTTGACCCACCACGGCTTGAACCATTTGCCCGCCGGAATGGCGGTGCCGGGACGGTCGATGGCTTTGACCTCTCCGGGCCTGCAACTGAACGTAAAGACCGGGATATTACAGCCAAAGGTGATCACTCCCGCCATGGTCTCGAACCGCTGAAACGGGGTGGGGGCGGTCGTGTGCCCCTTCTGCAAATCCCAGATATGGTTCGAGATGATGTGCCCGCCCAGCGAATGCGCCAGCACGATCAGCGGCGCGCGGCCACCCGTCACCCCTTCCAGATGCGCGATGGCGTTCGACACGCGGGCATGGACCTCCGGATAGACATAGGCGTGATCGCCCTTCTCCCACCGGTAAGAGGCCGCATCGGCCAGCCGGTGCATCACGAAATCCCGCCAGGCCATCCAGTTGGCCTCGCCCGCCAAGGCCTCATCCATATACTGCTGTTGCCGCTCTTGCAGGATGTCCGACCAGAAGATCTCGCGCCATCCGACCAAGGTGTCAAAGCGCGTGGCCCCCATCCGCTTGCGCAAGCCCGCGTAAAGATCGCGGGAAAAGCTGACGGCATTGGCCGCCTGCGGCCGGTCGCCTTGGCTGCCCATGCCGTGAATGACCGCCACGGCAACCCGGTGTTCCTCTGGCATCGCAATGCCCCCTTTGAAATATGTATGCTGAAATCAAAACGCCTTATCCCGTCATGAGACCATGAATCCGCACACCGCGCAATCCTGAGGCGAAAAGCCCGATCAGGACACAAACCGCCCTCGAAATGACAATCCCGTGAGGTGACGCGCCTTTTTCCCCGCCCAGCCCTTCGCTTTGACCGTGTTTGTCCTTAGATACACCCAAGCAGTCACAACAGAGAGGATGAATTCCCGTGAAATCCGGCCATCTGACCCGCCGCCATGCTCTGGCCACCGGCCTTGCCGCCCTTGCAACCCCCGGTATTCTGCGCGCCGAACCCGCGCTGACCAACCGCCGCAATTCATCCGCCTTTGTCACCCGTGATTGGCGTGACCATTTCGACAGCCTTGGCAAAGGCGCGCTCTTGGCAGATATCGATAGCCGCGCGCTGCATTACTGGGGTCCGGATGGCGAGACTTACGCCCTCTACCCCTCTTCCGTTCCGATGACCGAGGAACTCACGCGCCGTGGCTACACCGAGATCGTGCGCAAGCGTGTCGGCCCCGACTGGACGCCGACCCAATCCATGCGCGAACGCGATCCCACCCTGCCCGCCTATATGCCCCCCGGCCCCGGCAACCCTCTGGGCACCCATGCGCTCTACCTCAGCTGGCCCGCCTATCTCGTTCACGGCACCCACGACACCCGCAAGATCGGGCGGCAATCCTCTTCGGGCTGCATCGGCCTCTATAACGAGCATATCGAGGAACTCTTCGCCAAGGTCGAGGTCGGCACGCAGGTCCTGCTGCTCTGAGCGCATCGGGTCCAGCCCAGAGCGGACCCGCTGGCCTTGATCCGAACCTGCGATACCCCGCCATTCAACGCGGGGTCGCGACCGGGTCAGGGCCGTTCACGACATGCGCAATGGCAGCGGTGCTCGCTCTCACGCCTCCGCGTTAAGCGAAGCGCCCGTCGGTATGGCCTCACTCCGACCGTCCTCTGCGCCAACCACCGCTCAGGGGCGGGCCTCAACAAGGCGGCCGTGCAAAGCCTTGCCTTGCACGTTCCGCCTTGTCGCGAATGACGCACCCTTCCGCATGATCGTTCATGAGCCCTGTCGCCTGCATGAACGCGAAAATCGTCGTGGGTCCCAAGAACTTCCAGCCCCGCCTTTTCAGTTCCTTTGCCAAAGCGCGCGAGGCGGCGGAGGTCGACATGGTCTGGGGCTCCGCAAGGGTATCTGGCGCGGGTTCAAATCGCCAAACGAATGCCGCAAGCGAACCTTCCTTCTCGACCAGTTCCCCCATGCGCTGCGCGTTGTTGATGGTCGCCTCGATCTTGCTCTTGTTTCGGACAATCCCTGTGTCCGCCATCAGGCGCGCCCGGTCCGCATCCCCGAAGGCCGCTATTTTCGTGTAGTCGAAACCGGCAAAAGCCGCGCGAAAATTCTCGCGTTTGTTCAGGATCGTGCGCCAGCTCAGGCCGGACTGAAAGCTCTCAAGACAGAGCTTTTCAAACAGCCGGATGTCATCAACAACCGGAAAGCCCCACTCGCTATCATGGTAGTCGAGAAATTCGGGCGCGGCACTGCACCAGCGACAACGAAGCTGGCCATCCGGCCCGGCGACCACCTTGTCCATCGCTCAACCTTTCAACGCGTCGAGGCCCGGCGCCGTCTTTTTGACGTCCACCTCCGTGAATTCGGCGGTGACGACATCGTTGATGACGAATGGATCGGCCTTCACGCGCGTCTCAACCTCCTCGCGGCTTTCGCCGATGGCCAGGATCGCGCCTCCCCCTTCGGGCGTCAACGAGCCGACGCATTGGAAAACACCGTCGGCAAACCCCTCTGCAATCCATTGGTTGTGCCCCGCCATAAAGTCTTTGGCGGCGGCTTTGTTCGCGGAGAACTTGAGCAGGATAATGAACATGTTTGGCCTTTCAGCGAAGTTTTGTCGTGACAGTGTCGAGCCAGTCTTCAAGTGCAGTCACTTCGGCCCGCAGATAGGTTTCATCGCGATAGGCAGAGGCCATGACCGCAATGCCCTGCGAACGCCCCAGAAGGTGGAGCGCAAGAGATGCGGACTCATCACCATGGCCCAACGCATGAAATTGGTCGGTCAACCAGTCCCGAAACAAGGTAAACACCTCGGCGGCACGCGATTGCGCAATGTGATCGAGCTTTGCCAGTTCTGTCGTGAGCGTACCGACGGGACAGCCAAAGGCCATGATCTTCGTCTGATTGGTCAACAGGATGCGAATGAAGGACAAGATGCGTGCCTTGGGCAATTTGTCGGCGTCCCAACTTTCGAGCATGCGTGCCGTCTTTGACAGCCTCCGGTCGATCACGGCGTCAAGGATGTCGTCTTTGGATTTGAAGTGGTGGTAGAAGTTGCCCCGCGAAATCCCGACCGCATCCGCAATATCCGCAAAGGATGTCGCCTCGAACCCATTCTCATAGAACAGGTCGTCAGCCTTCTCCTCGATAAGGTCGCGCGTCTTGGTTCGGGTCATGGGCACCTGCCTGAAGGTCAGACAGAAATTAGGACAAATGTCCTAGATATGTCAATCCTTCTAAACCGGACGCTCGTTCTTCACGTCTGCGATTTGCGCACGCCGCAGCGCGATTGGTGTCTCGCCGTGATGCTTCCTGAACGCCCTTGAAAACCCCTCCGCTGAAGAGAAACCATAGCGTCGCGCCACCACGTCGACCCGGTGTCCTTTCGCGATGTCCTGCCGCGCCAACGTCAGCCGCCAGCGCCGAAGATAAGAGGCTGGCGGTTCGCCCACTTCCGCCAGGAACGTCTCGGCGAACCGGCTCAGGGACATACCCGCGAGCAGCGCGAGATCCTCGTTGCGCCATGCCTGCCCCGGACGGTCGTGCATCGCGACGATGGCCCGGCTAAGACGCTGGTCCGAGAGGCCTGCAAGAAGTCCGGGGCGCGTGTGTCCGGCCTCGATCTGCGCCCGCATCATCCGCACGATCAGCACTTCGCCAAGACGGCTCAAAACAGAGTCCACGCCGCATCGTTGCCCGATGATCTCGGATTGCATCATGCGCACCAGTCCGATGCTGTCCGGATCACGCTGCAGATCAATCGCGACCGTTTCGGGGAGCGCGGTCAGAAAGGGATTTTGCGCACCGCTCCAATCGACGAGCGCCCAGAAGAGGACCGGACCCTCATCCGCGGAAAAGCCGGTGCCTCGCGTCCGGAAACACGCCCGGTGCGGCGTGCCGTCAGGGGCCGTGCGAACAACGAGGTTCGCGTTGTCCGCCTGCGCCGGCCTCACAGCCAGCTTGAACCTGTCGATCAGGGTCGTAAGTCGGTCGTATCGTTCCATCTGGGTTTTTCAGTCTGATTTTCAGGATTTTGATGATCATAAATCTGATATTGAGAGGCCGCAACGTCCCAATGGAGAGACACCCGATGCTTGTTCCCCGCCAGAAAACCCCGGATCTGAAGCTTCCGACGCTCGATCACGGCGCTTTTGACCTGTCGTCCGAGACCTCGCCCCGTGGCACCGTGATCTGTTTCTATCGCGGGCTGCATTGCCCGATCTGCGCCACCTACCTGACCGAGTTCCAGAAGCGGGTCGCCGATTTCGCCGAACGCGGTGTCGGCACGATCGCGGTCAGCTCGGACGGCGAGGATCGCGCCCGGGAGATGGCCACCAGGATCGGCGCTGACACATTGCGCTTTGCCTACGACCTCTCGCTGGCAAACGCCCGCGAATGGGGGCTGTATATCTCGACCTCGCGGGGCAAGACCTCGATCGGGATCGAAGAGCCGGCACTCTTCTCCGAACCGGGCCTCTTCATGGTCACTCCGGATCAGTCGCTCTATTACGGTTCGGTCCAGACCATGCCCTTTGTTCGGCCGCATTTCTCAGAGCTCGTCGGGGCGCTGGATTTCGCGATCAAGAACAACTACCCGGCGCGCGGAGAGTATACCGGCGCGGTCTGACGGCGGCCGCCGTAGCGGACCTTCCTCGCCGCCGAGCCGGTGAGCGGAAGGTCCGCACAGCCCGGTTTGCAGGTTGCACCGCGGCTCCCGGTCTGCCTTGATGCCGTCAGCATCAACCAGAGCCGGAAAGTAGAGTTTTGAAAGAACCGCGAAGCAAACTGACGGTCGCCGCCGAAATTGCAACGGTCCTCGGACTGATCATGGCAGCTTTCCTGGGGTATCGGACGCTCACCGCCCCTGGGATAACGGTAAACACGGTCGCACCCTCCGATCCGATCGAGGCCCTGAGCAACAGAGGATACTCCTGGACCCAGCAGGATTTCGTGCGCGCATTCTCGATGGGGGACGATACGTCTGTGAATCTGTTTTGCACGGCAGGTCCGACGAACGTATTTACGCGCTCGATAGGTGAGATGGTTGAGCCAACAGAGGCGACCCAGGATACGCCTGACAGGGTCGCCGACCTAAAGGATTGCCCTGCTTTCCGAGCATCCTCTGTCTGCGAAGACGACACCGTCTTGATCGCGCTCCACGAACGGTTCAACTGGGACGCGTTCGAAACACTGTGTGGCCTCCGCCGGACCTCTGCGCTCCGCGAGGAGGCGCAAAGCGCAGCTGATGCCGAGCGAGCAGAAGCAGAAGCGGTATGCGCCACATTCGAACGAATGTCGGATACCGACAAGGCCGCATCCAGCGCCAATTTCATGCTGGAATGGACCGCTCATCGAACTTGGCATCGCTTCGGGCCAGCCTATTCGAAAGCAGAATTTTGCGAGGGCGTCAGAGACTACAAGGGCTGATTTCCGAACCTGCGCACGCGCAAGACCCTCAGCCGCTACATAGCCGCCTCCGGGGCAATGACCTCGCCCTGCCCCACGAAGGCGACCTCTCCTGCAACAGTGACCCGTTCAATGTCGTCGGAAGACCCGTATGGTGTCACGACGATCTCACTTGGCCGCCCCATGAAATGCCCTTGTTTCAGGACGAGACTTACCCCCGGTCGCGCAAGCCCGTGCTTCAGGGCATAGGCCCCCACCACGCCCGCCGCACTGCCGGTGGCGGCATCTTCCATGAGCCCATCGTTGTTCCAGTGTCTCCCCTCGAAGGTGTCGACGTCGAAGAGATAGGCAAACTCGGCACCAAGCCCATGCAGCGTCTTCTCCAGATCCGGCACCGTGATGCGCGCGTCTGCCAAGCCCCCTCTCACCGGGACGATCAGATATTTCAGCCCGGTTGAAATGACCTCGAGGGGAAGGTCTGCCAGACGGTCCAGATTGAAGGCCTGCGCGAGATCAGACGCCTCGCGCACGACACCCAGAAATTCGGGGCGCCCCTGATCCAGTGTTCCGAAGTAACGCCCATCACGTTGCGTCGTCGTGACATGCACGCTCCGCCCGCCTTGCAGGCCGATGGTCCAGTCACGATCTGCCTCTACGCCTGAATGTCGGTGCAAGGTGCAGGCCGCACCGATAAGGGGGTGACCGGCAAAGGGCAGTTCTTCGAACAGATCGAAGATCCGCGCCGATATCCGCCCGTCTGCCTCGGTCAGAAAGATCGATTCAAAGTGGCGCATCTCTTGCGTGACCGTCAGCATCTGCGCGCCACTCAGCCCCGCGCCATCCGTGAACACCGCAAGGCTGTTGCCAGAGTAGGGCCTGCTCGCGAAGACATCGCAATGGACGAAGTTGAAGGTTCCGGATCTCGATGACATAAGGCGCCTGTATAGTGGAGAATCTATATAGATGAGTGGCTATTCACATCAGTCTTTCGTGTCAACATCTCGCAGCCTGCGGGCCTTGGCGCATGAGAACCGCTTGCGCATCCTTCACTGGCTGGCAGATCCCGAACGCCATTTCCCGCCGCAGGTGGATGGGGACCTGCTCAATGATGGGGTTTGCGTGGGCTTCATCACGCAAAAGATCGAGCTCAAACAGCCCACAGTGACCAACCATATGAAAATTCTGCAAGATGCCGGATTGGTCGAGAGCAAGAAGATCAAGAACTGGGTGTTTTACAAGCTGCGCAAGGATCGGGTCGATCTCGTGCTTGGGGCCGTTTGCGACATGACCCGGAGCCGGCATTCCACCTGAAGGCTCAAGAGCCGGCTTTGCCCCGCGCATCCGCCGAACTCAGCAAGCGTCAACGAACGCAAGCACCACTTTGGATAGAATTAATTTGATTTTATGCACCTTAGGGCTGAAGCTTTGGTCAGCCAGGTGCGGGTCGAAGCGATTCGATGAGCCACATGGCAAATTGAAAAGGAGAGATTTAATGGACGCCAAAGAATTTTCACCAGATCATACGATCTATAAAAACCTGCTGATGGAAGGTGGCCTGAAGGGCCGTGTGCCTGAAGGCGAGCTGAAACATTTCGTCGCGCAAGCGACGGGCGCCGCAGCGCTCGCGCCTATAGGTGCGAAGGGATCAGTTATCATGGGTTTGATCTACGGCAATGTGACCTGCAATCCCACGGAAGATCCATACAAGGTCTGGTCATTCGACGAGTCGATTTGGGGCCTCGGCGCGGCGGGCGGTTCTGCGATCGGGTTCCTCTACACCGCCTATACTGCCTGGGATCCGTTCTTCAAAAGAACAACTGGGTTCCACGTACAAGGCGCCGGGGAAGGCGGTGGCATACTCCAGATCAACTTTCTAGAGGGTGCCACGCCTATCGGCCAGTTCAATGGTGCGATGGCCGGTGCCGGAGCCCTCGAGGGCGGCGCGAACGGTCGTTGGAAACACTCGTAACAGACTGATGAAAACCGAGGGGGTGATGAACTTTCAACTCCCCCTCAAAAACTGCTAGGTATGCCTCTATCCTGTCTGCGGCATTCAAATCGTCGTTGAACTTCACAACGAACAGATTGCTGAAAGTCCAAGCCACATTGATTGCGAGAAAGTCCCAGGCTTCGAACGGAATTATTGCCTCACCTCGATGTCCGCATCTGCCAACTTACCGGTCTGGCATGACACCGGCACCTGTCATTGGCGCAGGCGATAGTCCTCTAACCAAGCGCCAGTAACCTGCCCATCTCCAAACACCCGTTGCTGTAAACTTCACTGTAATTCACTGCAAACTTCGCTGTCACGCTACAACAGTCACGCTACACACCCCCCTTCCCCCCATCTCCCCTTTGCAATAGTTGTGAAACAGTTGTTAATTAAACAGCCGTTCATTTCAGCGTAGAGGAGCCGCCGATGGATTTCGCCCTTACCGAGGAACAGACCGCCATTTTCGACATGGCCCATGCCTTTGGACAGGACCGTATCGCGCCTCATGCCCGCGATTGGGAGCGGGCCGGCACCATCCCCAAGGAACTTTGGCCGGAAATCGCGGCCCTTGGCTTTGGCGGGCTTTATGTGAGCGAGGAGGCGGGCGGCTCTGGCCTTACGCGCCTTGATGCCACGCTGGTGTTCGAGGCGCTCTCGATGGCCTGCCCCTCGGTTGCGGCGTTCCTGTCGATCCACAACATGTGCGCCAAGATGATCGACAAGTTCGGCAGCGCAGAGATGAAGGCGCGCGTTCTGCCCCGCGCCCTGACCATGGAAACGGTCCTGTCCTATTGCCTGACCGAGCCCGGCTCGGGCTCTGACGCCGCCGCCCTCAAGACCCGCGCCGAGCGCACCAACGAGGGCTATACCCTCAACGGGACCAAGGCTTTCATCTCGGGCGGCGGCTATTCCGATGCCTATGTCGTCATGGTCCGCACCGGCGCTGACGGCCCCAAGGGCATCTCGACCGTCTATGTCGAAGCGGGCACAGAGGGCCTCAGCTATGGTGGGCTCGAGGATAAGATGGGCTGGCGCAGCCAACCGACCCGACAGGTGCAATTTGACAATTGCAACATTTCTGCCGAGAATCTGGTGGGTGAGGAAGGCAAAGGTTTCACTTATGCGATGAATGGCCTTGACGGCGGGCGCCTAAACATTGCCGCCTGTTCGCTTGGCGCGGCGCAGCAGGGTCTCAACCAGACACTGGCCTATATGGCCGAGCGTCGCGCCTTTGGCCGGCCCATCAACGACTTTCAGGCGCTGCAATTCCGCCTCGCCGATATGGAGATCGAGCTTCAGGCCGCCCGCACCCTTCTGCGCCAGGCGGCGTGGAAGCTCGACAATGACGCGCCCGATGCCACCAAATTCTGCGCCATGGCCAAGAAATTCGTGACCGAAACCGGCAGCCGCGTGGTCAATCAATGCCTGCAACTGCATGGCGGCTACGGCTATCTGGCCGATTACGGGATCGAGAAACTGGTCCGCGACCTGCGCGTGCATGAAATCCTCGAAGGCACCAACGAGATCATGCGCCTGATCGTGGCGCGGCAGATGCTGGCGGGCCAATGAGCGCCGATATCCACATCCGCAAAGAGGGGCGCGCCGGGCGCATCACCCTCACCCGCCCCAAGGCGCTGAATGCGCTGAGCTATGACATGGCCACCGCCATCGAGGCGGCGCTGGATGACTGGCGCGACCAGGAGGACGTGGCCCTCATCCTGATCGACGCGACAGGCGACAAGGCCTTTTGCGCCGGCGGCGACATCCAGCAGCTTTACGACACCGGGCGCGCGGGCGACTACGGCTTTGGCCGCCGCTTCTGGGCCGATGAATACCGGCTCAATGCCAAGATCGCGCATTATCCCAAACCCTATGTCGCGCTGATGCAGGGCTTTGTCATGGGTGGCGGCGTGGGCATTTCCTGTCACGGGTCGCACCGCGTCACCTGCGAGAGCACGCAAATCGCCATGCCCGAATGCGGCATCGGCCTTGTGCCCGATGTGGGCGGTTCCCTGATCCTTGCGCGCGCCCCCGGACGCTTGGGCGAATACCTCGGCACCACCGGCAGCCGCATGGGGCCGGATGATGCCATTCATGCCGGTTTCGCAGATACTTACGTGCCAGAGCTCAAGTGGCCCACCCTCACCGCTGCCCTGGTGGAGACCGGCGATCCGGCCGTGATCACCGCCTACGCCGAGACACCGCCCCCCGGTGCCTTGCGCGCCCTCAGCCCCCGGATCGACCGCCATTTCGGTGGCGAGACCCTGCACGACATCCTCAACGCCCTGCGCGCCGAGGACAGCGATTTCGCCCGCGACACATTGAAACTCCTCAGTCGCAATTCGCCCCTCTCGATGGCCTGCGCCATCGAGATGATCCACCGCCTGCGCGGCCCCTCGGCCGATATTACGCGCGCCCTTGGCCTTGAATATCGTTTCACCTATCGTGCGATGGAACAGGGCGATTTCCTCGAAGGCATCCGCGCCGCGATCATCGACAAGGACAGAAAACCGAACTGGAAACATGGGCTTGACAGCCTGCCGGGCATAGCCGTCGCGCAGATGCTGCAACCCTTGGGCAAAGACGCCCTGACGCTGGAGGAGACAGGAACATGAAGATCGGGTTTATCGGGCTGGGCAACATGGGCGCGCCGATGGCGGCCAATCTGGCCCGCGCGGGCCATGACGTCACCGGCTTTGACATGGCAGAGGTCAAGATCGACGGCGTGGCCATGGCCACCAGCGCAGCAGAGGCCGCGCGCGATGCCGCCGTTGTCATCACCATGCTGCCCAACGGTGCGATCCTGCGTCGCGTCGCCGCCGAGGTGATCCCGGCCATGACCCCCGGTGCCGTGCTGCTCGACTGCTCCACCGTCGATGTCGCCAGCGCCCGCGATGTGGCGGCAGAGGCGCAGGCGGCGGGTCTATCGGCCCTTGATGCGCCTGTGTCGGGCGGCGTCGGCGGGGCCACCGCGGGCACGCTCACCTTCATGGTCGGCGGCGATGAGGCAGGCTTTAACGTCGCCCGTGAACTCTTTGACATCATGGGACAAAAGGCGGTGCATTGCGGCCCCTCCGGCAATGGCCAAGCGGCCAAGATCTGCAATAACATGATCCTCGGCGTCACCATGATCGCCACCTGCGAGGCCTTTGCCCTGGCCGACAAGCTGGGTCTTGATCGGCAGGCGATGTTCGATGTGGTCTCGACCTCTTCGGGCTATAGCTGGTCGATGAACGCCTATTGCCCGGCGCCCGGCGTGGGCCCCAAATCCCCCGCAGACAATGATTACAAACCGGGCTTTGCCGCCGACCTCATGCTCAAGGACCTGCGCCTGTCGCAACAGGCGGCCGAGGCGGCGGATGCCGACACACCGATGGGCCGCGCCGCCTGCGACCTCTACGCGCAATTCGTCGAAGCCGAGGATGGCGCAGGCCGCGATTTCTCGGCGATGCTGCCCCGGTTCGAGAAACGCGGGCGCGGCTGATGGCATGGGTGGCGCGCGCCCCCGGCCTGCCGCCGCTCGAGCCCGAGGCGCGCGCCCTGCTCGACCGACTGACGCCGATGGCCGCGCCTGCGGGCACCGTGCTCTTTCACCCCGGCGATACGGTCAAGGGTTTCGTGGTCATGCTCTCGGGCCGGGTCGATGTCTATCTCACCGGCGCTTCGGGGCGCGAACTCCTGCTCTATGCGGTCGAGCCGGGGCAGAGCTGCGTGCAATCCACCCTGGGCCTCATGGGCGGCGACGATTACTCGGGCGAGGCGATCACGCGCACGCCGTGCGAGCTGGTGCTGGTGCCGCGCGATATGTTCCTGCGGCTCATGGATCTCTCCGACGCATTCCGGCATTTCGTATTCGCGGCCTTCGCGCAACGCCTGCAATCCATGATGCACCTGCTCGACCGCGTGGCCTTTCAGCGCATCGAGACCCGCCTCGCGCAATGCCTGCTCGACCGGGCTGTGGGTGACACGCTCCATGCCACCCATGCCGAAATCGCCGTGATGATCGGGTCTGCCCGCGAAGTGGTCTCGCGGCGCCTCGATGCGCTGGCGCGGCGGGGCATCGTGACCGTTGAGCGCGGCTTGGTGCGAATTCTCGACGCCGAAACCCTCGCCGACATCGCCCAAAGCACCGACTGACCGCAGGATCAGGCCAAACGCGCCCCCGCCATAAGGCCAGCGCAATCTTGCCCCTTCCCCTTGCCCTCTGCTGCGATATGTTGCACGACGAGACCTGAGAAACGACCCGATTGAAGGACCGGCGTAATGGCTGACGGAATGATGGACATCAACGCGAAACCGACCGAGGAAATCTCGGTCCGCGAGACATTCGGCATCGACACCGACATGATCGTCAAGGGTTTCGCGACCCGAACCGAGCGCGTGCCGGACTTGGACTCGACCTATAAATTCGATCCCGACACCACGCTCGCAATCCTCGCCGGATTTTCACACAACCGCCGCGTGATGATCCAAGGGTATCACGGCACCGGCAAATCGACCCATATCGAACAGGTCGCCGCCCGCCTCAACTGGCCCTGCGTGCGCGTCAACCTCGACAGCCACATCAGCCGGATCGACCTCATCGGCAAGGACGCGATCAAGCTGCGCGACGGCGTGCAGGTGACGGAATTCCACGAAGGCATCCTGCCCTGGGCGCTGCGCAACCCGACCGCCATCGTGTTCGACGAATACGACGCGGGCCGCGCCGACGTGATGTTCGTGATCCAGCGCGTGCTGGAGGCCGACGGCAAACTCACGCTGCTTGACCAGAACGAGGTGATTTCGCCCAACCCCTATTTCCGTCTCTTCGCCACGGCCAACACCGTGGGTCTGGGCGACACCACCGGGCTTTATCACGGCACACAGCAGATCAACCAGGGCCAGATGGACCGCTGGTCGCTCGTCGCCACACTCAACTATCTCAGCCATGATGCAGAAACCGCCATCGTGCTGGCCAAGAACCCGCTCTACAACACCGCTGACGGGCGCAAGACCATCAGCCGCATGGTGACGGTCGCCGATCTCAGCCGCACCGCCTTCATGAATGGCGAGCTTTCGACCGTGATGAGCCCACGCACCGTCATCGCATGGGCACAGAATGCCAATATCTTCCGCAATGTGGGCTATGCCTTCCGCCTGACCTTCCTCAACAAATGCGACGAGTTGGAGCGTCAGACCGTGGCCGAATTCTACCAGCGCTGCTTTGACGAGGAACTGCCCGAGAGTGCCGCGAATGTGAAAGTGCGCTGAGCGCGCCCCTGGGACAGCCCGATGAACAAACCCACCGACAATCCCGCCGATCCGTTCAAGAAGGCGCTCGCCAACGCCACCAAGGTGATGGCGGACGATTCCGAACTGACGATCAGCTATTCGGTGGACCCCAGCGGCCTCTCGGGCGAGGCGATGCGCCTGCCGCAGGTCTCGCGCCGCATGAGCCGCGAAGAGGTGCTCTTGGCACGCGGCACCGCCGATGCCCTCGCTCTGCGGCATAAATTCCACGATGCCGCCACCCATGCGCGCTATGCCCCCCCGGGCGACATGGCGCGCGACCTCTACGAGGCGATGGAAACCGCCCGGTGCGAGGCGGTGGGCGCCCGTGACATGCCCGGCACCGCCACCAATATCGACGCCAAGATTGCACAGGACGCCAATCGTCTTGGGTTCGAGCGGATCACCTCGACCGCCGACGCGCCCCTGCCCGCCGCGGCAGGCTATCTCATCCGCCACCTCGCCACGGGCCGCGACATGCCCGCAGGCGCGCAAAACGTCATGAACCTCTGGCGCGGCTTCATAGAGGAACAGGCCGGCGGAACCCTGGGCGCGCTACAGGTTACCCTCGCCGATCAGGCGGCGTTCGCCAAATTCGCCCGCCGCATCATCGAGGATCTGGGCTATGGCGACCAGTTGGGCGATGACCCCGACAGCCTCGACGACGACCAGCAGGACGAGGCCGAAGAAACAGGCGAAGAGCAGGAAGAACCCGACAGCACCGGTCAGGACGACAGCCAGGAAACCGAGGCCGAAGCCGACCCCGAGCGCTCCCAGGACGAACAGCAGGACGCGGCCCAGGCGCAAGTCAGCATGGAGGAGATGGCCGACGACGAGATGCAGGACGAAACCGAGCTGCCCGAGGGCGAAGCCCCGCTCGAGCCGCCCGCCCCTGCGCCCATTTCGGATGCCGACCCCCATTACACCGTCTACAACACCGCCTTTGACGAGGAAATCCGCGCCGAGGACCTGGCCGACCCGGTCGAACTCGAACGCCTGCGCGCCTATCTCGATCAACAGTTGGAACCGCTCAAGGGCGCGGTCAGCCGCCTTGCCAACAAGTTGCAACGCCGCCTTCAGGCGCAGCAAAGCCGCTCCTGGGAATTCGACCGCGAAGAGGGCATCTTGGACGCAGGCCGTCTTGCGCGCGTAGTGGCCAACCCGACCACGCCGCTCAGCTTCAAGGTGGAAAAGGATACCGAATTCCGCGACACGATGGTGACGCTGCTTCTGGATAATTCCGGCTCGATGCGCGGTCGCCCCATTTCCATCGCCGCCATCTGCGCCGATGTTCTGGCGCGCACGCTGGAACGCTGCTCGGTCAAGGTGGAAATCCTCGGCTTCACCACCCGCGCGTGGAAAGGCGGGCAGAGCCGCGAGAAATGGCTGGCCGAGGGCCGCCCGCAACTTCCCGGCCGCCTCAACGATCTGCGCCACATCGTCTATAAATCCGCCGATGCCCCCATGCGCCGCACCCGCGACAATCTCGGGCTGATGATGAAAGAGGGGCTCTTGAAGGAAAACATCGACGGCGAGGCGCTCGAATGGGCGCATCGCCGCATGGTCCAGCGCAAGGAAGCGCGCAAGATCCTGATGGTGATCTCCGACGGCGCGCCGGTCGATGACTCGACGCTCTCGGTCAACCCTGCCAATTACCTCGAAAAACACCTGCGCGACGTGATCGCCATGGTCGAGCGCCGCAAACAGGTGGAACTGCTGGCCATCGGCATCGGCCATGACGTGACCCGCTATTACCAGCGCGCCGTGACCATCACCGATGCCGACCAACTGGCCGGCGCCATGACCGAGCAGCTTGCCGCGCTTTTCGACAGTGACCCGCGCGCCCGCGCCCGCGTCATGGGCATCCGCCGCGCGGGCTGATCCGGCCCCGGTTTCATCTGGCCCCAAATACCTCGGGGGAGGCCCGGATGAAATCCGGGACGGGGGCAGCGCCCCCAGACCCCGACCGCCCCGCAGGAGACCGCATGTTTCAATCCTTCACCGAATCCGCCCGTCCCGATCAGGGTCCGCCCCGGCTGGAGCGTCTGCGCCGCGCCATGGCCGAGGCCGGGCTTGCGGGCTGGCTCGTGCCCCGCGCCGATGCCCACCAGGGCGAATACGTGGCCCCCTGCGATGACCGTCTGGCGTGGCTCACGGGCTTTACCGGTTCTGCCGGGTTCTGCGCGGTGCTGCCGGATGTGGCGGGCGTGTTCATTGACGGGCGCTACCGCGTGCAGGTCCGCGCCCAGGTTGCCACCTCGCATTTCACCCCCGTCAACTGGCCCGACACCCGCCTTGGCCCGTGGCTGCGCGAGCATCTGCCCGAGGGCGGCACCGTGGGGTTTGATCCCTGGCTCTACACGCCTGAACAGATCGACGCGCTGACCGAGGCGCTCGGCGGCACCGCGATCCGCCTTGAACCCCATGCCAATCTGATCGACGCCATCTGGTCCGATCGCCCCGCGCCCCCGCAAGGGGCGATCACCCCTTGGCCCGACACGCTCGCCGGGGCCAATTCTTCTGAAAAACGCGCAGCCTTGGCCGATACCCTGCGCAAGGCTGGCCAGACATCGGCGGTCCTCACCCTCACCGACTCGATCGCGTGGCTCTTCAATATCCGGGGCCGCGACATCCCCCGCAACCCGGTGGCGCAGGGCTTTGCCATCCTGCACGATGACGGGCGCGCCGCCCTCTTCACCGACCCCGCCAAGCTGGATGCCGCCGCCCGCGCCCATCTGGGGCCAGAGGTCTGCCTCAGCCCCCCCGACGCGTTCGAGACAGCCCTTGCCGCCCTCCCCGGTCCGGTGCGCCTTGATCGCGCCTCCGTGCCCCTGCGCGTGGTGCAGGTGCTCGACGCCGCCAATATCCCCCATGTCTGGGGCGCTGATCCCTGCCTCCTGCCCAAGGCGCGCAAGACGCCAGCCGAAATTTCCGCCACCCGCGGCGCGCATCTGCGCGACGGGGCCGCGATGTGCGAGTTTCTGGCGTGGTTCGACGCGCAATCCCCCGGCACGCTCACCGAAATCGACGTGGTGCGCCAGCTTGAGCAGGCCCGCGCCGCCACTGGCAAACTTCTCGACATCAGCTTTGACACCATCGCCGGCTCGGGCCCCAACGGCGCACTGCCGCATTACCGCGTGACCGAGGCCAGCAACCGCCGCCTGCTCGAGGGCGAGTTGCTCGTGCTCGACAGCGGCGGGCAATATCTCGACGGGACCACGGACATCACCCGCACCCTGCCCATAGGCACCCCCGGCGCCGCCGAGCGCGCGGCCTTCACCCGTGTGTTGCAGGGCATGATCGCCATCTCGCGCCTGCGCTTCCCCAAGGGGCTGGCGGGGCGCGACCTTGACGCCATCGCGCGCATGCCGCTGTGGCTCGCGGATCAGGATTACGCCCATGGAACGGGCCACGGGGTCGGTGTGTATCTCTGCGTCCACGAAGGCCCGCAACGCCTCTCGCGGCTCTCGGATACCCCGCTGGAAGCAGGCATGATTCTCTCGAACGAACCCGGCTATTACCGCGAGGGCGCGTTTGGCATCCGAATCGAGAATCTCATCGTGGTGACGGCGCTCGACCCGGCTCCGGGTGGGGATGGGGCAACCCAGTTTGGGTTCGAAACCCTGACCTATACCCCGATAGATACCCGCCTCATCGACGTGTCCCTGCTCACGAAACCCGAACGTGACTGGCTCGACAGCTATCATACCGCCTGCCGCGACAAGATTGGCCCTCTGCTTTCCCCTTCGGCCCGGCTATGGTTGGACAAAGTAACGCAGACAAGCTGACATATTCCTGTTAGGTTCCTGCGTCAGACCAAAATCAAGATCAAAAGAAAAAGGGGATGGACAATGGCACGTATCACGATTCGCAAGGCCGAGGGCACCTGGACGGTCCGCGCCGGCGGCGCCGTTCTGGCCGAGAGCCGCAATGCGCTGGAATTGACCGAAGGCGATTATCCCTTCGTGATCTATTTTCCGCGCGCCGACATCGCCATGGCCTTTCTCGAGGAAAGCCCGCAGACAAGCCATTGCCCCTACAAGGGCGACGCGCGCTATTTCTCGATCATCACCAAGAGCCAGACACTCCAGAACGCCGCCTGGAGCTATGAGGCCCCCAAGCCCGAGGTGGCCGAGATCAAGGATCACATCGCCTTTTACGCGACAGAGTCCGTGACCATCGAACGGGTGTGACCCGGGCTTAGCTGTGCTCTTCCTCTGACACCGCCGCCAAGGCGCGGTTATAGGCCTTGAGCGCATCGACATGAAACAGCGCGCCCGACAATTCGGGCGGCTGATCCCCCCCCGACAGCGTGACCACCGGCACAAAGGGCACGTTCGCCCGCTCGAACATCGGCATCGCCTGTTCCAGCGTGGCGGTGACATCAAGATAGACGCCCTGTTCGATCAAGGACCAGCACTGGTCCGCATCCGCCGCGCGCGGATCATCCGGCGCACGCATCACCTTGGCCACGCGGAACATGCCCAAGAGATAATCCTGCGGTCCGGCCGCAAGGCGAATACCCCGCCGCATGAGCTGCGCCAGAAAGAACGACCGCCGCACCAGCCGTGTTCCCAGTGCCGTCGAGGTCGAGACCGCCACCATCACCGCCAGCCCCGTCTGCCAGTCTCCGGTCAACTCGAACACGATCATCGTGGTCGAAATCGGCGCGCCCAGCACCGCCGCCGCCACCGCGCCCATACCCGCCAGCGCATAAAGCGTGTGCGCCCCCGACACCTCGGGCAAGAGCGCCGTCGCCACATGGCCAAAGGCCAGCCCGGTCAAGGCACCGACCATCAGCGAGGGCGAAAACACCCCGCCCCCCATCCGCCCGCCAATGGTGATCGCCACGGCCACCACCTTGAGCACGGCAAAGACCGCCGCCTCATGCCACAAGAGCTTGCCCGTAAGCGCCGCCGAAGTGGTCTCGTATCCCACGCCGATGATATGCGGAAACCAGATCGCCATGAGGCCCAGCAGCGCCCCCGCCCCCATGGGCCGCAACCAGCGCGGCAGGCCCAGCCGCGCCTGCACATGCCCCGCCACATCCTCGGCCAGAAAGATCGCCCGCATCAGCGAGGCCGCCACGACCCCGCACAGCAGGCCAAGGATCAGAAAGGCGGGCAATTCGGCGTAGAATTCCAGCGCGCTCGCCTGCGGCAGGGTAAATTCGGTCAGGCCGCCGAATTCCAGCCGGTTGATCACCGTGCCCGCCACGCTGGCGATGGCAATCGGCGCAAAGGCATGGACCGCGAAATGCCGCAGCACCACTTCCAGCGCGAAGAGCGCCCCGGCAATGGGCGCATTGAACGAGGCCGAGACCGCCGCCGCCACCGCACAGCCCAAAAGGTCGCGGCCCGTGACCCCATCGGCATGGATGCGCTCGCTCACCCAAGAGGAAATCACCCCGGCCAGATGCACCACCGGCCCCTCACGACCCGAAGAGCCGCCCATGCCCAGCGTGATCAGCGACGCCGCTGCCGAGGCCAGACCCTCGCGCCGCTCCACACGCCCCTCATAGAGCGCGGCCCCCTCGATCACATCCGCGACCGAACGCACCCGCCCATCAGGGGTAAAGCGGTGCAGGATCAGCCCCACCACCAGCCCGCCCATGATGGGCAGCGCCAGAACCCAGTACCACGGCAGATGCTCCGCATAGCTATGCAGCCGCGCGACATCCTCGGTGCCGTACACCAACCCCTGCAAAGCGATGATCCCCTTGCGAAAGAGCAGCGCCGCAAAGCCTGCGGCAATGCCGATGGCAAGGGCAATCAGCCAGAATTGAAACTGGCTTGGGCCCCGCTTGCGCAGCACGCGCCAACCCTCGCGCAGGCTCTCGCCCATGCCCCGGCGCAACTGGCTCCAAAAGGATGGCTCTTCGGCCTGCATCTCTCCCCTTCCCGCCGCGCGCGCGCTTTTCCCTTCCGGCGACATGCATTAGGTTGCGCCCGACGCCCCATTCAGAAAGCCGCCCCATGGACATCGCCCGCGCCATCGCCGACCTCCAATCCTCTCTAGGACAACGGATCACCCTGTCCAAGTCCGATCTCGACCTGCATGGTCAGAGTGAATCGCATTTTCCGGCCAGCCCGCCCGATGCCGTGGCCTATCCCGAGAGCACGGCCGAGGTGGCCGAGATCGTCACCATCTGCGCCCGCCACCGCGTGCCGGTGGTGGCCTGGGGCACCGGCACCTCGCTCGAGGGGCAGGCGCAGGCGTTTCGCGGCGGCGTCGTGGTCGATTTCTCGCGCATGAATGCCGTGCTCGATGTGGCCGAGGCAGACATGACCGCGCGGGTGCAACCGGGGGTGACGCGCGAGGCGCTCAACACCGCGCTGCGCGCCTCCGGCCTCTTTTTTCCGGTCGATCCCGGGGCCAATGCCTCGCTCGGGGGCATGGCCTCGACCCGCGCCAGCGGCACCACCGCCGTGCGCTACGGCACCATGCGCGACAATGTCCTGGCGCTCGAAGTCGTGACCGCCACAGGCGCGGTGATCCGCACCGGCACCGGCGCACGCAAATCCTCGTCGGGCTATGATCTCACCGGGCTCTTTGTCGGGGCTGAGGGTACGCTCGGTCTTATCACCGAACTCACCCTGCGCCTCTCGGGCCAGCCCGAGGCGATTTCCGCTGCCGTCTGCGCCTTCGACAGCGTGGCCGATGCGGTGGCCACCGTGATCGACACCATCCAATGCGGCATCCCCATGGCGCGGATCGAGCTGATGGACACCGAAAGCGTGCGCGCGGTCAACGCCCATTCCGGCATGTCCCTGCCCGAGAAACCCCATCTCCTGCTGGAATTTCACGGCACCCCCGCCAGCACCGCCGAACAGGCCGAAAGCTTTGGTGCCTTGGCGCGCGAGCATAATGGATCGGATTTCGACTGGGCCACTCAGACCGAGGCGCGCAACGCCCTCTGGAGCATGCGCCACAAGGCCTATTACGCCATCCTCGCCTCCCGCCCCGGCGCGCGCGCCATCGTCACAGACATCTGCGTGCCGATCTCGCGTCTGGCCGAAGCGATCGAAGAGACCCGCGGCGATCTCGCCCAATCCGGCGTGATGGGGCCGATCCTGGGTCACGTCGGCGATGGCAATTTCCACGCGATCCTGCTCATCGACCCCGACAACCCCGCCGAACTCGCCGCCGCCAAGGCCGCCTCCGACCGCATGGTCACACGCGCCCTGGCCCTTGGCGGCACCGCCACGGGCGAGCATGGCATCGGCGTGGGCAAACTCGATTACATGGCACGCGAACACGGGGAAGGCTGGACGCTCATGGGCACGATCAAACAGGCCTTCGACCCGCTCAACATCCTCAACCCCGGCAAACTGGTCCCGCCGAGAAACTGACGCCGCGCTTCATCTGGCCCAAAATACCTCGGGGGAGTCGGCCACAGGCCGACGGGGGCAGCGCCCCATCTCACCCCTCCATCAAGGCCTCGGCCGCGGCGCGGGCCTCTGGCGTGACCCGCTCGCCCGAGAGCATCCGCGCGATCTCGTCCACCCGGTCCGCGCCCGTCATCGGCCGCACGGTCGAGAGCGTTTCCTCCCCCTCGACCCGCTTTTCCACCCGCCAGTGATGCGCACCGCGCGCGGCCACCTGCGGGGAATGTGTGACCACCAGCACCTGACCGCCTGCCGCCAATTGCGCCAGCCTGCGGCCCACCGCATCCGCCGTGGCCCCGCCCACGCCGCGGTCGATCTCGTCAAAGATCATCGTCACGCCACTATCGGTGCCCGTGAGGCACACCTTGAGCGCCAGCAGAAACCGGCTCAATTCCCCGCCCGAGGCGATCTTGGCCAGCGGCCCCGCCGGTGCGCCGGGATTGGTCGCCACCTGAAACACAACGTCATCCTGCCCCGAGGCGCCCGGCTCGGCCCGCCCGATCTGGGTCGTGAACACCGCCCGCTCCATCTTGAGCGGGGCGAGTTCCGCCATCACCGCCTGATCGAGCCGCGCCGCGGCCTCGGTCCGCGCCGCACTCAACGCGTCGGCCTTGGTGGCATACTCGGCCTCGGCCTCTGTCACCGCCGCCGTCAGCGCGCGCATATCCGCGTCGCTTCGGTCGAGCGCCGCCAACTGCCCGCGCAGCCCCTCGGCAAACCCCGCCAGATCATCGGGCAAGACCCCATGTTTGCGCGCCAGCCCCCGGATCGCAAAGAGCCGCTCTTCCACCGCTTCCAGCTCCATCGGGTTGAACTCGAGCGCCTCAAGGCACTGCAGCACGCCGCGCCCCGCCTCATCGAGTTCCACCAGCGCCCGGCCAATCGCCGCGATGGCCTGATCCAATTGGCCCTCGGCCCGCTCCGCCGCGCCTTCCAGCCAGCGCAGCGCATCGCCCGCCGCCCCTTCGGCCCCGTTGAGGCCCAACGCCTCGGCGGCCTTGGCAATATCCTCGCGGATCCGCTCCGCCCCCTGCATCATGCGGCGGCGCGCGTCCAGAGCCACCTCTTCGCCGGGTTCCGGGTTCAGCGCATCGAGTTCCGCCACCGCATGGCGCAGAAACTCCTCTTCCGCGCGCAAGGCCGCCTGCGCCGCCTCTGCCGCATCCTTCGCCTTGCGCCGCGCAGCCAGATCACGCCACGCGGCGCGCACCCCGTCCCGCAACGCGCCCAAGTCGCCAAACGCATCCAGCAAATCGCGATGCGCCTTGGGATCGAGCAGGCCGCGATCATCCTGCTGCCCGTGCAATTCGACCAGAACATCCGACAATTGCCGCAGCACCTCGCCCGACACCCGCCGGTCATTGACCCAGGCCGTCTTGCGCCCATCGGCGCTGTTGACCCGGCGCAGGATCAGACCCTCCTCTTCGGGCAATCCCGCCTCGCGCAGGACCGCGCGCGCCGGATGATCCGGGGACAGGTCGAACTCGGCCACCACCTCGCCCTGATCGGCACCCCGGCGCACCAATTCCGCCCGCCCGCGCCAGCCCAGAACGAACCCCAGACTGTCCAGCAGGATCGACTTGCCCGCGCCGGTCTCGCCGGTCAATACGTTTAGGCCCGGCTGGAACACAAGGTCCAGCCGGTCGATGATCAGCATGTCGCGAATTTCAAGCGCGCGCAGCATCAGGCCATCCCGTCGGGCAGGGGTATCCCCGCCCGCCCCCTTCTAGAGCCAGCGACCCTGAACGGTCTGCCGATAGATCTGCTGCAACCAGCCGTCGCCCGCTGCTTCCAGCGTATAACCCTGCCCGGTCAAGAGCTTGTAGCTGTCCTCATACCAATCGGTGCCCTGGAAATTGTGGCCCAGAATGGCCCCGGCGGTGCGCGCCTCGTTCACCAGACCCAGCGACAGATAGGATTCCACCAGCCGGTGCAACGCCTCGGCGGTATGGGTCGTGGTCTGGAAATCCTCGACCACCACACGGAAGCGGTTGGCCGCCGCCGCGAAATTTTCGCGCTTGAGGTAATAGCGCCCGATCTCCATTTCCTTCGACGCCAGGTGGTCAAAGGCCAGATCGAATTTCAGGATCGCGGCATTGGCATATTCGCTGTCAGGATAGCGCTCGATCACCTCACGCAGGGCTTGCAACGCCTGAAAGGTCAGCCCCTGGTCGCGCCCGACCTCGTCGATCTGGTCGTAATAGCTCAGCGCCAGCAGGTATTGCGCATAGGCCGCGTCCTCATCGGTCGGGTAGAAATCGATGAAACGCTGGGCCGCGGCGCGGCTTTCCTCATAGGCCTTGTCCTGATGATGGGCAAAGGCCTGCATGATCACCGCCCGCTTGGCGAGATCCGAATAGGGATAGAGTCGCTCGACCTCGGCAAAATTTTGCGCCGCCAGATCGGGATCGCGCTGCGCCAGATCGTATTCGCCCCGCTCGAAAATCTGCTGGGCGGTGTAATTCTCGTAATTGACCGTGCCGCGCTCGACGCTTTCTTTCTCACCACAGCCCGCTATGACCATGGCCACAGCAAGGGCACCCAACAGCCGGACCCGGGACGTGCCGATTCTCATGCGCGATCTCACTCTCAGTTGCGATGCGCGGGCATGTAACGCCCGCGTCGCCCCGGTCCTAGCACATTAATTTGCGGTGCAAAACGCCTTTGGCATGTTTTGGCCTGCCCCCCGAACACCCTCTCCAAGGGCACCGGGGGGACAAACCCGATCTTAGCCCAGCGCCACTGCGCGCAGGTCGTCATCGACATGCGGCAAATATTGCGCAAAGTTGTCCGCGAACATCTGCACCAGCTTGGCCGCCTGTGCATCATAGGCCTCCGGATCATGCCATGTGCGGCGCGGATCAAGCAGCACATCGGCCACGCCCGGCACCGATACCGGCACTTCAAAGCCGAAATTCGGGTCCTTGCGGAACTCGACCCCGTTGAGCGAGCCGTCAAGCGCCGCGGTCAAGAGCGCGCGCGTGGCCTTGATCGGCATCCGCGATCCGGTGCCATAGGCCCCGCCCGTCCAACCCGAATTGACCAGCCAGCACGATGCGCCGTGGCTCTCGATCTTGGTGCGCAACAGGTTGCCGTACACTTCGGGGCGACGCGGCATGAACGGCGCACCGAAACAGGTCGAAAACACCGGTTGCGGCTCGGTCAGACCACGCTCGGTCCCGGCCATCTTGGCGGTAAAGCCCGACAGGAAGTGATACATTGCCTGTGCAGGCGTCAGCCGCGCGATGGGGGGCAGAACACCAAAGGCATCGCAGGTCAGCATCACCACATTGCGCGGATGCCCGGCGATCCCGGTCTCCGAGGCATTGGGGATGTAGTTCAGCGGATAGGCGCAGCGCATGTTCTCGGTGAGGCTCGAATCCTCATAGTCCAATTCGCGCGTCTCGGCGTCATAGACCATGTTCTCGATCACCGTGCCGAACATCGAACAGGTGGCATAGATTTCCGGCTCCGCCTCGGCGCTCAGATGGATGGTCTTGGCATAGCAACCACCCTCGAAATTGAACGTGCCGTTGTCGGACCAGCCATGCTCGTCATCGCCCAGCAGCGTGCGGTTGGGATCGGCCGACAGCGTGGTCTTGCCGGTGCCCGACAGGCCAAAGAACACGGCCGCGTCCTCGGGATCGTCCTTGGCATGGTTGGCCGAGCAATGCATCGGCATCACACCCTTTTCGGGCAGCAGATAGTTCATCAGCCCGAAAATGGATTTCTTGTTCTCGCCGGCATATTCCGTGTTACCGATCAGGATCAGCTTGGCGTCGATATTGACCGCGATCACCGTTTCGGACCGGCAGCCATGGCGCGCAGGGTCGGCCTTGAAGCCGGTGCAGTTGATGACCGTGTAATCGGCCACGAAATGATCCAGCGCCTCGCGCTCGGGGCGACGCAGCATGTGGCGGATGAACAGGTTGTGCCATGCCAGCTCATTGACCAGCCGGACATTGATGCTGTGCTCGGGATCGGCCCCCGCGACCAGATCCTGAACAAAGACTTCGCGCCCCGCCAGATAGGCCAGCATATCCTTGTGCAACTGATCGAAATGCTCGGGCGACATCGGCAGGTTGTTGTCCCACCAGATCGTGTTTTCCGTGGTCGGCGTGCGCACCGTGAACTTGTCCTTGGGCGAGCGGCCGGTGAATTCCCCGGTGCTGACCAAGAGCGTGCCGCCCTGCCCCAATTCCCCTTCGCCGCGCTGCACCGAGGCCGCGACCAAGGCGGGTTCCATCAGGTTGTAATGAACCTTGCCCAGACCCGAAATTCCCTGATCTTCCAGCCGAAAACGCGGATTGACCCGTCCTGCCGTCATGTCTTTCTCCCTTTTGGGCGTCTCCGCCCTACCCTGTGCGACACCGCCCCGGCGGCGTATTCCTGTCAGCTAGTCCAGCGTCATACGGATTCGCAACCCGCAAACAAGTCCGTTTTTCCAAGTTAGCGCAATCACTTGGCAGGAATCCGCAATGCTGCAAGTGCAAATGCCCCGCACAGGGCATCAATTCGAATTATTCGAACATATGCAGCAAAACAATTCGTTTTCAAAAATTCACCTTTCGTGTCAGCCTGTAACGACCGATCAAAACCACCTGCCAAACCCGAGGACAGCCCATGCAACAGCCCCTCCCCGCCCCTGTGGACAGAGCCAGCTTCGTGCACGCCATGCGCCAGGTCGCGGCCTCGGTCACCGTGGTTACGACCGATGGGCCGATGGGCCGGTTCGGGGCCACGGTCAGCGCCTTTGCCTCGGTCTCCGCCGATCCGCCTTCGGTCCTCGTATGCCTGCATGGCCAGAGCCGGATCGCCCGCGCCGTGGCCGCCAATGGCCGGTTCTGCGTCAATGTCCTGCCCGAAGGCAGCACCGACATCGCCGACCGCTTTGCCGGGCGGCACGATGGCTGGATCACCGACCGCTTCTCGGGCATCGACTGCTACGGCACGCCCGGCACCGCACCGCTGCTGGAAGGGGCCACCGGCTTTGCCTGTGATCTCGCACAAAGCGTGCCCTCGGGCAGCCATCTCATCGTGATCGGCCATGTCACCAGCGTCTTCGACGCAGGGGCCGCCCCCCTCGCATGGCGCGACGGCGGCTATCACAGGGTCATCCCCAAGGATGTCCCGTGCTGCGCGGCGGGATAAGGGGCCAGAGATGATCACACACTATCAGATGCTGATCGACGGCGCTTGGGTCGATGCCTCGGACGGTGCCCGCTTCGAGAGCTTCAACCCCGCCACCGGCACGGTCTGGGCCACCGCCCCCGAGGCGACAGAGGCCGACGTGACCCGCGCCATCGAGGCCGCGCATCGCGCCTGTTACGACGGCCCATGGGCGCGCATGACCCCCACCGCGCGCGGCCAGTGCCTGCGCCGCCTGGGCGATCTGCTGGCCGAGCACAGCGAAACCTTGGGCGAGATCGAGACCCGCGATTCCGGCAAGATGTTCAAGGAAACCCGCTGGCAGGCCAAGTATATCGCCGAATTCCTGCATTTCTACGGCGGTGCCGCCGACAAGATCACCGGCGAAACCCTCCCCATCGACAAGCCCGACATGTTCGTCTTTACCCACCGCGAACCCTTGGGCGTGGTGGCGGCCATCGTGCCGTGGAACTCTCAGCTTTTCCTCACGGCGGTCAAACTCGGCCCGGCCCTCGCCGCGGGCAATACGCTCGTGCTCAAGACCTCGGAACACGCCCCCGCCGTGATCCTCGAATTCGGGCGGCTCATTGCGCAGGCGGGCATCCCCGACGGTGTGGTCAATATCGTCACCGGCCACGGCGACCCCTGCGGTCGCGTGCTCACCTCGCATCCGCTGGTCGCCCGGATCAGCTTTACCGGCGGTCCCAATGCCGCGCGCCATGTCCTCACGAATTCCACCCGGAATTTCGCGCAGGTAAGTCTTGAGTTGGGCGGCAAATCCCCCTTTCTCGTCTTTGCCGATGCCGACATCGAAAGCGCCGTGAATGGCGCGGTCGCGGGCATCTTCGGCGCCTCTGGCCAAAGCTGCGTCGCAGGCTCGCGCCTGATTGTCCACGAGGACATCGCCGATGATTTCCTCACCCGCCTCAGCGCCATCGCCCGCAGCATCCGCATCGGCGACCCGATGGCCGAGGAAACCCAGATGGGCCCGCTTTGCACCCGCGCGCAACTCGATCATATCGAACGCGAGGTCGCCCATGCCCAGACCCAGGGCGCGCGCCTGATCTGCGGCGGCAAGCGCGCGGCAGCAGGCGAGATGTTCTTTGAACCCACGATCCTCGATTGCCCCTCCCCCGACCTGCGCATCGTCGATACCGAACTTTTCGGCCCGGTCCTCTCGGTCCTGCGGTTCAAAACCGAGGCCGAGGCGCTGACCCTCGCCAATGGCTCCGAACACGGCCTTGCCGCCGGCGTCTTCACCCGCGACAGCGCCCGCGCCCTGCGCCTGTCACGCGCGGTGCGCGCAGGCATCGTCTGGGTCAACACCTACCGCGCCATCAGCCCCATCGCCGAATTCGGCGGTACCAAATCCAGCGGCTATGGCCGCGAGAGCGGCTTTCAGGCGCTTTACGATTACACACGGCCCAAGACCGTCTGGATGAACATGTCCGACGATCCCATGGCCAACCCCTTTCAAATGCGCTGATCACAGGAGACCGGCATGAAATTCCACCTCGCAATCAATCTCGAACGGCTCGATCCTTCGACGGATATGAAGGCGCTGCGCGACCACACGCTCGAAATGGTGCAAATGGCCGAGGCGGGCGGCTTTGAAATCGCCTGGGCGGCAGAGCATCACGCACTTGAGATGACCATCGCCCCCAATCCCTTTCAGATCCTGACATGGTGGGGCGAGCATACCAGCCGCATCCGCCTGGGCGTGGGCGTGGTCAACGCCGCCTATTGGCACCCCATCCGCCTTGCCGGCGAGGCCGCGATGCTCGATCTGCTCAGCGACGGGCGGCTCGAATTCGGCATCGGCTCGGGCGCCTATCAGCGCGAGTTTGACCGCATGATGCCCGGCCTCGCTCAGCCCGATAGCTGGCGCTACATGCAGGAATCGCTGCCGGTGGTGCAAAATCTCTGGGCAGGCGATTACGCCCATGACGGCGAATACTGGCAATTCCCCACCGCCACCTCCTGCCCCAAGCCGGTGCAACAGGAGGTGCCGATCTGGGTCGCCGCCCGTGCGCCCATCACCTTCGACTACGCCGTGGAACATGGCTGCGACATCATGAGCTGGCCGCTCACCATGCCCTTCTCCGAGGCCGAGAATTACCGCGCCCGGCTCGACGCCGCGATTGCCAGGAATGGCGGGCGCTATGACGGACGCTGGGCGCTCATGCGCCACACGGCGGTCTACGAGACCGAGGAGGACCGGCAGGCGTCCTTGGCCGCACTCCGCCGCGTTCTGGGCCAATTCGGCAACCTGATGATGAAACGCGGCGAGGTGGTCAACGGCTTCCCCGATCCCGTCCCGCTGGCAGAGCTCGAGGGCAACGCCCGCACCGATCCTGCCATGCTCGAAGAAAACCTCGCCTTCGGCAGCCCCGACACCGTGGCCGATAAGGTCCGCCAATACGAGGCACTTGGCGTCGATGCCTTCATCTATTACGCCTCGATGGGGCTGGATATGGAGCGCCAGAAACGCTCGCTGCAACTCTTCATCGACAAGGTGATGCCGCAGTTCGCCGGGCAAAGCATCGCCGCCGCAGAGTGATCCGCAAAGGCGGGTCTGTCAGGCCTAAGGGGAAAGTGGCGCGGTTGACGGGGCTCGAACCCGCGACCCCCGGCGTGACAGGCCGGTACTCTAACCAACTGAGCTACAACCGCGCGTGAGGGGCTGAATAAGCGCCCCCCGCGCGCCCGTCAATCCCAAAATCGTCAATCGAAACCTTGGGCAGATCGGCTCTCGGGCCCATCCCCCCAAACACAAAAGCCCCCGCTCTCGCGGGGGCCTTTGATGTCTGCGGTGGCGCGGTTGACGGGGCTCGAACCCGCGACCCCCGGCGTGACAGGCCGGTACTCTAACCAACTGAGCTACAACCGCCCGCAGCAACACCGGGGGCGCGCCCCCGACGTGTGGCGCTTCTATGCCGGGGCCGCGCGCCCGTCAAGCGCTGGCTGCTGGAATTTTCAACTTTCCTGCGCGCCCACCCGGGGCCAAATCGTGATCCCCGCCCCCGCCCGAAAGGTTTGATTTTCGCAGCCACCCTTGCCACACTCCGCCCAACCTCGGTGGAGATACCAATGCGGCCCATCCTGCTCATGATCCTGTGCCTCCTGCTCGCCGCCCCCGCTGGCGCTGCGCCCACCGGCACGTTTCGCCACGCGCATAACGTGGGCTTTGGCGCCCATTCCAGCCTCGATCCCGCCTCCAAGGGGCGCGTCCTCCAGATCATCGAGAAAATCCAGAGCCGCCTCGTACGTCCCGGTCGCAGCGGCAAACCCGCCCCCGATCTTGCCACCTCCTGGACCCCCAATGCCGATGGCACGCTCTGGACCTTTCAGATCCGCGACGGCGTGCGCTTTCATGACGGCAGCACGCTGGATGCGGGCGATGTGGTCTATTCGATCAAGCGCGTGATCGACCCCGATTACGGCAGCCCGGCGCGCGCGGCGGTCAAGATGATCACCCGCATCACCGCCACCGGGCCGCTCCGCGTCGAGATGGAACTCGACGCCCCCTTCGCCGACTTGCCGCTGCAATTGATGGACCCGCGCCTGCGCATCATCCCCGAGGGCTCGGGCGATACCATTGGCCAGACCGGCATCGGCACGGGGCCGTTCCGGGTCGAGAAATTCGACCCCGATGGAATCACGGTGCTCACCGCCAATGAGGACTATTGGGAAGGCCCCCCCGCCCTCGCGCGGATCGAGGTGATCGGCGTGCCCGACGCGCAGGCGCGACTTCAGGCGTTTCTCAGCGGACAGCTCGACATGGAACGCGGCATCGCCCCGATGATGCGCCGCGCGCTCGACAAATCGCTGCGCTATCAACTGCTCGAGATTCCCACCGGCAACTGGATGGGGCTGGCCTTTCGCACCGATGTGCCGCCCTTTGACGACCCCCGCGTGCGCGAGGCGCTGCACCTGACCGTGGACCGCGAAGAGATGCTGCAACTGGCGCTGGATGGCGGCGGGGTGATTTCCTGCGATACGCCCGTGGCCCCCAATGACCAATACCGCGCCGAGATGGAATGCCCCGCCAACCCCGAGCGTGCGCGCCAATTGCTCGCCGAGGCAGGCTATCCCGATGGGGTCGATGTCGATGTGCATGTCTCCGCCCTTGATCCCACTTGGCCGGTGATCGGTGTCGCGTTTCAGGAACAGGCCGCGCGCGCAGGCATCCGCGTCAACCTGATCAACGCCGCCGCCGATGGCTATTGGTCAAACGTCTGGATGAAGAAGGACGCCTTCAGCACCTCTTGGGGCGAACGCCCCGCCGATCAGGCGCTGAACGAGGCGTTTCACTCCACCGCCAAATGGAACGAGACCTTTTACAGCAATTCCAAATTCGACCAACTGCTCGAAACCGCCCGCGCCGAGCTTGATTTCAAACGCCGCCGCGCGCTCTATATCGAAGCGCAGGAATATCTGGCGATGAATTCTGGCACGATCATCCCCTTTCACGTCACGCAACTGGTGGTGCTCTCCAACCGCGTGACCCATTTCGATCCCGTGCCCAACGACGCGCTGCGCTGGCATATGGTGACAGTGGTGGATTGAAAGGGATTTTCGCGGTCATCCGCAGAACTCAACCCGCGCGGAATCAAGGCGCGTAGCGCCGCTGCGCGGATCGCTGGGCCGTCCCGCGGCCTAGCGATTTCGAAAGGGCGCGCATCGCCGAGAAATTATACGGACTTGGCTGGCATAAAGTGGAAATCACTGACGTTGCTTCGCTAGTCCGCGGCCCAGCGTTCCGCGCGGCTCCTCGCCAAAGCCCCTCTCAATACGTCCCCGCCACATATTTCGCGATGGCCCCGCCGCGCGAATTCACGTCGAGCTTCTGGTAAATCGCCTTGAGGTAATATTTGACCGTATTCTCCGACAGGCCCAGCCGCGCCGAAATCTGGAAATTCGTGAGCCCATCCACCAAGAGCCCCAGGATTTCATGCTCGCGCCGCGTCAGGCTATCGCCCTGCTCGCCCATCAACCGTTTGAGGGTCTCCACCGGCAGAATGCTGTGCCCCTCGACCAGATGGACCAGGACGCGCGGCAGGCTGCTCAAAACCTGGCCCATCATGCAGACCGAATGCGCCCCCGCCTTCACCGCCGTGCGGATGAAGGCAAATTCCGCCTCCTCGGCCACAACCACGACCATCACGCGCGGATGATCGCGCCGCAGCATCTCCAGCACCCGGCCCAGGTCGGCATCCGCCAACCGGACACCCAGCACGAGAATCACCCGTCCCGGCCGCTCGCCCAGCGCCTTGCGCAGGCTCGACAGATCCGTGGCAAACGGGCCAAGCCGCACCTCCGAAATCTGCGCCACCAATGACCCAAGGCCCTGACAGACAATCGCTTGCCGGTCGGCAACGATCACCTCGGGCAGGTCCAATCCTGCGTCCTCAACGGTCGCGTCAGTCATATCTCGCACAGTCTCCTCCTCCTGCCCCCTTATACAAGACCAAGGAAAGTTCTGAAATCAAACGATTTTTCAGAGTGCAACGGCATACCGCCGCGCCCCCACCGGGTAGCCCCCGCCTACCCGCCAGGGCTATGCGCCCCCCGCATGGCCGCGCTTTTCCATGCGCGTGGGCATTACGCGACGTCCCCGCCAGCCGCATAAAGAAGGCCAAGCCTGAAGGAGGACAGACATGAACGGCCATTCCCATCTTTTCATTCCCGGACCCACAAATGTGCCCGACGAGGTGCGCCGCGCCATGAATATCCCGATGGAGGATATGCGCGCGCCGGATTTCGGCGATTTCATCCTGCCCCTGCTCTCGGATCTGAAAAAGGCCTTCCGCCTGACCCATGGCCGCGTCTTCGTCTACCCGACCTCGGGCACCGGCGCCTGGGAGGCGGCCATTTCCAACACGCTCAACACCGGCGACCGTGTGCTCATGTCGCGTTTCGGCCAGTTTTCAATGCTTTGGGTCGATATGGCCGAGCGCTTGGGCCTCGAGGTCGACCTCTGCGAGGTCGAGTGGGGCAAGGGCGTCCCGGTCGAGGACTATGCTGCCAAACTCGCCGCCGACAAAGAGCACAAGATCAAGGCCGTCTTTGCCACCCATAACGAGACCGCCACCGGCGTGACCTCCAACATCGCCGCCATTCGCGCGGCCCTTGACGCGGCAAACCACCCCGCCCTCCTCTTCGTCGATGGTGTCAGCTCCATCGGCTCGATCGAATTCGAGATGGAGGATTGGGGCGTCGACCTCGCCGTTGCAGGCTCGCAAAAGGGCTTCATGCTCCCCGCCGGTCTGGGCCTTCTGGGCGTCAGTGACAAGGCGCTCGCCGCCCATGAGCGCGCCAAAATGCCGCGCTGCTACTTCAGCTTTGCCGACATGATCAAGCTGAACGACACCGGCTATTTCCCCTATACCCCCGCCACACAGCTCCTGCGCGGGTTGCGCTGCTCGCTCGACATGCTGCTCGCGGCAGGGATGGAGAGTGTGTGGGACCGGCATCACCGCCTCGCCACCGGCGTGCGCGCGGCAATTGCCGAATGGCAGGGCTGCCGCCTCGTGGCACAGGGCGCGGAATGGCACTCGGACACCGTGTCGGCTATCTACACGCCCGAGGGCGTCGATGCCCGCGACGTGATCGCCACCGCCTACCATAAATACCAGACCTCGCTTGGCTCGGGCCTCGCCAAACTGGCCGGACACGCCTTCCGCATCGGCCATTTGGGGTCGCTCAACCCGGTGATGCTCTGCGGGGCGATCTCGGCGGCTGAAATGGCGCTCCGCGATGCCGGGGCCGCGATTGAGCCGGGCTGCGGCATCGCCGCCGCACAGGAACACTTCCGCGCCTCCACCCCCACCATGCAGGCGCGGCTGGCACCCGCCCGCGCCGCCTGATCGGGGATTTCAATGAGCTACACACTTCACCCGCTGAAAAGGCAACGCCTGCAACGCTCGGAACTCGCCGTTCCCGGCTCCAGCCCGTCGATGATCGACAAGGCGGCAGAGTCGGACGTCGATTACATCTTCTTCGATCTCGAGGATGCCGTCGCGCCCCCCGACAAGGTGCAGGCCCGCGCCAATATCATCCAGGCGCTCAATGACATCGACTGGAAAGCCAAGGGCAAGACCATCTCGATCCGCATCAACGGGCTCGATACCCATTACATGTATCGCGACGTGGTCGAGATCGTGGAACAGGCAGGCCAGCACCTTGATACGATCCTCGTCCCCAAGGTGGGCGTGCCCGCCGATCTCTACACCGTCGAGACCATGGTCAGCCAGATCGAGACGGCGATGGGCTTCACCCATCAGATCGGGCTTGAGGCGTTGATCGAAACCGCCCTCGGCATGGCCAATGTCGAGGCGATCGCCGCGGCCCCCGGACGGCTTGAGGCGCTGCATTTCGGCGTGGCCGATTACGCCGCCTCGAACCGCGCCCGCACCGTGGTGATTGGCGGCCTCAACCCCGATTACCCCGGCGACCAATGGCACTTTGCCCTCAGCCGCATGACCGTCGCCTGCCGCGCCTACGGATTGCGCGCCATCGACGGGCCGTTCGGCGATTTCTCCGATCCGGACGGCTACACGCTCTCGGCCAAACGCGCCGCCACCCTGGGGATCGAGGGCAAATGGGCGATCCACCCCAGCCAGATCGCGCTCGCCAACGAGGTGTTTTCGCCCCCCGAGGCCGAAGTCACCCGCGCCCGTCGCATCATCGAAGAACTGCGCAAGGCCGAAGCCCAGGGCAAAGGGGCCGCCAGCCTTGACGGCAAGATGATCGACGCGGCCTCCGAACGCATGGCCAACAACGTCATCAGCGTCGCCGACGCCATCGCCGCCAAAGGCTGAGGGCCAACCCGATAAGGCCAACCAGAAAAGGGAGGACTACAAAATGGACATCCACGAATTCCAGGCCAAGGAACTCTTGAAACGCTTTGGCGTGCAGGTGCCGCGCGGCGGTATCGCCTATAGCCCCGAACAGGCGGTTTACCGCGCCTCGGAACTGTCGGGCGACCGTTGGGTCGTCAAGGCCCAGATCCATTCCGGCGCACGCGGCAAGGCGGGCGGCGTGCGCATCTGCAAGAACGAGACCGAGATTTCCGAAGCCGCGCAATGGATGCTGGGGCGCATGCTCGTAACCCATCAGACCGGCCCCCAGGGCAAACTCGTGAGCCGCCTCTATGTCGAAGAGGCCACCAGCATCGCGCAGGAAATCTATCTGGCCTTCGTGATGGACCGCAAGGAAGAGCGTGTCGTGGTCGTGGCCTCGGGCCAGGGCGGCATGGAAATCGAAGAGATATCCGCGCAAGAGCCCGAATCGATCATCCGCTCGGTGGTCGATCCGGCGGTGGGGATGCAGGCGTTCCAGGCGCGTGAGATCGCCTTTTCCCTTGGCCTTGACGCGGCGCTCATCCCGCAGGCGGTCAAGACCATCATCGGCTGCTACCGCATGATGGAGGAAACCGACGCCAATATGGTAGAGATCAACCCGCTCGTCGTCACCACCTCGGGCGAGATCATGGCGCTGGACGCCAAGGTCAGCTTTGACGACAACGCCCTCTTCCGTCGCCCCGAAATCTCGGAACTGCGCGACAAGAGCCAGGAAGACCCGCGCGAAACCTTCGCGGGCGACCGGGGTCTCAACTATATCGGGCTTGACGGCGAAATCGGCTGCATCGTCAACGGTGCGGGCCTCGCCATGGCCACGCTCGACATGATCAAGATGGCGGGGGGCGAACCGGCCAACTTTCTCGACGTCGGCGGCGGCGCCAGCCCCGAGCGCGTGCTCATGTCCTTTCGGGCCGTGCTCAATGACCGCAATGTCGAGGCGATTCTCGTCAATATCTTTGCAGGCATCAACCGCTGCGACTGGATCGCCGAGGGTGTCATCCGCGCGGTGCGGGAATTGAACCTCACCCTGCCCCTCGTCGTGCGCCTCTCGGGCACCAATGTCGAAGAGGGCCGCAAACTGATCGCCGAAAGCGGCCTGCCGATCCTGACCGCCGACACCTTGGCCGAGGCCGCCGATCTGGTGGTCCGCGCCTGGTCCGACACCAAAACCACCGTCAAGGGAGCCGCATGATGGCCATTCTCATCGACAAGAACAGCCGCGTTCTCGTGACCGGCCTCACCGGCCGCATCGGCAGCTTTCACACCCAGGACATGATCAACCAGGGCACCAACGTGGTGGGCGGCGTAACCCCCGGCAAGGGCGGCACCAAGCATAACGGCCTGCCCGTCTTCAACACCGTCAAAGGGGCGGTGGCCGAAACCGGCGCGGATCTCGTGATCTGTTTCGTCCCGCCCCCCTTTGCCGCCGACAGCATCATGGAGGCGGCGGATGCCGGCATCGCCACCTGCGTCTGCATCGCCGACGGCATCCCCGCCAGCGACATGATCAAGGTCAAGCGCTACATGCGCCGTTACAAGGCGGAAAAGCGGATGCGCCTCATCGGCCCCAACTGCGCGGGCATCATCACCCCCGGTCAGGCCTTTGCCGGTCTCATGCCGCCGCATATCTACAAACCGGGGCGCGTGGGCATCATCGGGCGGTCGGGCACCCTGGGATACGAGGCCGCCTCCCAGATGAAAGAGCGCGGCATCGGCGTGTCCACCTCCGTGGGTATCGGCGGCGATCCGATCAACGGCTCGTCCTTCCGCGACATTCTCGAACTCTTCGAGAATGATCCCGATACCGACGCCGTGGTCATGGTCGGCGAAATCGGCGGCCCGCAAGAGGCCGAAGCCGCCGCCTATATCCGCGACCACATGACCAAACCTGTGGCGGCCTATATCGCCGGTCTCTCGGCACCCAAAGGGCGACGCATGGGCCATGCCGGGGCCATCGTATCGGCTTTCGGCGAATCGGCGCAGGAAAAGGTCGAGATCCTCTCCGAGGCGGGTGTAACCATTGTCCCGACACCCTCCTCCTTCGGCGAGGTGGTCGAGCGGATGGTCGCCTGATCCGCCTGACCTTGGGGTCGCTTCTCCCTGTGGCGGCCCCGACCCTATCCGGACCTTACAAAATCAGGTGCCAAACCTTACAAACCTTACAGACTTGCACGCGCCAATCCCCGCCCCTAGGCTGCGCAAAATTTCAGCCATAGGTGCCCGATGCGCGCTGCCCTCCTGACCCACTACAATACCCCCACCGACATCACCGAAGTGCCCGATCCCGAATGCCCCCGCGACGGCGCGGTGATTGCCGTCCGCGCCTGTGGCGTCTGTCGCTCGGACCATCACGCGTGGAAAGGGGCCGATCCCGATGTGATCCTGCCGCATGTCATGGGGCATGAATTCGCGGGCGAAGTCCTTGAAATCGGGCCGGAATGTCGGGCCTTCGCGGTGGGCGACAGGGTCACGGCCCCGTTCATTCTGGGCTGCGGCACCTGCCCCGATTGCCGGGGCGGCGAGCCCACGATCTGCAATCATCAACAGGTCATCGGCTTTACCGGATGGGGGGCTTTCGCCGAACGCCTCGCCATCCCGCGCGCCGATTTCAACCTCGTGCATTTGCCCGACACCATGGGTTTTGCCGCCGCGGCCGGCATGGGCTGTCGCGTCACAACGGCCTTTCGCGCCGTGATAGACCGGGCAAAAACTCAACCAGGTGAATGGCTTAGCGTCCACGGTTGCGGTGGCGTCGGCCTCTCGGCAGTGATGATCGGCGCGGCAATCGGCGCCCGTGTTCTGGCCGTGGACGTCAACCCCGAGGCCTTGCGCATCGCAAAAACCCTGGGCTCAACCCTAACTCTTGATGCCAGCCAAGCCCCGGATGTGGGGGCCGCCGTGCGCGACCTGACCCAAGGCGGCGCGCATGTGTCCCTCGACGCGCTCGGGATCACCGACACCTTCCACAACTCCTTGAAAAGCCTTCGTAAACTTGGGCGGCATGTGCAGATCGGGATGCCTCTTGGACGCCACGCGACACCCGAACTGCCGCTGCTGGAACTGGTCTATTCCCGGCAAATCACCCTCCACGGCACCCGTGGCATGGGGGCTGACCGCTTTGCCGCGCTCTTTGCCATGATCTCTGCCGGCCACCTCGACCCCGAACGCCTGATCACCAAACGCATCGGATTGTCTGGGTTGAACGAGGCCCTCAGCGCCATGGACGGCTTTCAAGGTTACGGCGTCACCGTGGTGGATCAGCTAAGCGCCTGATTCGCCATAGTTCTGCCATAATTGCACCCTAGCTGCGCCGCGAAACTTACCGATACTGTAAGGATAACCAAAGGTCAGGGTGTTCAACCCCTGCCAGCATCAACGGAGCAGTCCAATGCCACAGGCCACCCCCCCAAAGTCAGGGGCCAAATCCGCGCCCCCTCAAGCGGCCCCACGACCGCAGACCAAGCCAATCGCAGCGACAGTCTATCAGGATTTCGCCAGCATCTGAGAAATGAAAAATGCCGTATCCCAATGGGATACGGCCTTTTCCTAATCCATCACTTCAAGATCAGCCGACCAGTTCGAGGCCCGAGAAGAAATAGGCGATCTCGACGGCCGCGGTTTCGGCAGCATCCGAACCGTGGACCGAGTTTTCACCCACCGACTCGGCAAATTCCGCGCGGATCGTACCGGGGGCCGCATCCTTGGGGTTGGTCGCGCCCATCACTTCGCGGTTCTTGGCAATGGCGCCTTCGCCTTCCAGCACCTGCACCACAACCGGGCCAGACGCCATGAAATCGCACAGTTCGCCATAGAAGGGGCGCTCTTTGTGCACAGCATAGAAGACACCCGCCTGTGCAGGCGTCAGGTGAATACGCTTTTGCGCAACGATGCGCAGACCTGCATCCTCGAACTTGGCATTGATCTTGCCGGTCAGGTTGCGCTTGGTCGCGTCGGGTTTGATAATGCTCAGCGTGCGTTCAACAGCCATTTCAGCCTCTTTTCCGTAGGTTTCACCGGCCCGGCCCCTTGCCCGACCGCGTTTGATCGCGGGTCCGATAGCATGCGCACCGCCCCTTGAAAAGCCGCGATTGACGGCGGCGCGCACATACGGCATGCGGGGGCCATGTTGCGCATTGATGATATCACCTATTCGGTCGCGGGCCGCACCCTGATCGAAAACGCCTCTGCCTCTATCCCCGATGGCCACAAGGTCGGCATCGTGGGCCGTAACGGCACGGGCAAGACCACCCTCTTTCGCCTGATCCGGGGCGAACTGGCGCTGGAAAGCGGCAGCATCAGCCTGCCCTCACGCGCGCGTATCGGCGGTGTGGCGCAGGAGGTGCCGGGGAATGAGGTGTCTCTGCTCAACACCGTTCTGAGCTATGACACGGAACGTGCTGAACTCATGGAAGAATCCGAGCGCTCGACCGATGGCGCAAGGATCGCCGAGATCCAGACGAGGCTGGCCGATATTGACGCCTGGTCAGCCGAGGCGCGCGCCGCCAGCATCCTCAAGGGACTGGGATTCACCGACGAGGAACAGCTCATGCCCTGCTCCGCCTTTTCCGGTGGCTGGCGGATGCGCGTGGCGCTCGCGGGCGTGCTCTTCTCACAGCCCGACCTTCTGCTTCTTGACGAACCCACCAACTATCTCGACCTCGAAGGGGCACTGTGGCTGGAAACCTATCTTGCGCGCTATCCCCATACCGTGCTGATCGTCAGCCATGATCGCGGCCTCTTGAACCGCGCCGTGGGTTCGATCCTGCATCTCGAAGACAAGAAACTGACGCTTTATCAAGGGGGTTATGAGACTTTCGCGGAAACCCGCGCTGCCCGTCTTGCCGCTGCCGCGTCGGAGGCCAAGAAACAGGAAGCTCGCCGCGCACATCTCCAGAGCTTTGTCGACCGCTTCCGCGCCAAGGCAAGCAAGGCCGTGCAGGCGCAATCGCGCCTCAAGATGATCGCCAAGCTCAAACCGATCACGACCCCGCAAGAAGCCGCACTCAAACGCTTTACCTTTCCGACGCCCGAAGAACTCTCGCCGCCCATCTTGCGGATCGAGAGCGGATCGGTGGGTTATGATGGCGTGCCGGTGTTGCGGCGGCTGAACCTGCGGATTGATCAGGACGACAGGATCGCGCTCCTTGGCCGAAATGGCGAAGGAAAATCCACGCTTTCCAAACTCTTGGCGGGAAAACTTGAACCGCTAGAGGGGCAAATTCACAAGGCTTCCAAATTGCGCGTCGGGTATTTCGCGCAGCATCAGGTCGAAGAATTGCACCTTGACGAAACGCCGATCGACCACATCCGCCGTCTCCGCCCCGAAGAGGCCCCGGCGAAACTGAGGGCGCGTTTGGGCGGCTTTGGCATCGGCGCCGAACAGGCCGAAACGCTGGTGGGCAAGCTGTCGGGCGGTCAGAAGGCGCGGCTTTCCCTGATGCTGGCCACGCTCGATGCACCGCATATGCTGATTCTCGACGAACCGACGAACCACCTCGACATCGAAAGCCGCGAAGCGCTGGTCGAGGCGTTGACCGCCTATTCCGGCGCGATCATTCTGGTCAGCCATGACATGCATTTGCTGGGGCTGGTGGCGGATCGACTGTGGCTGGTACGCGATGGCGCGGTAGCCCCCTACGAGGGCGATCTCGAGGCCTATCGAACCATGCTGCTGAATGGATCAGACACCGAAAAGCCCGCCGAAAAACCAAAGGAAATCAAGCCTAAGAAGCCATCGCGCGACGCCATCCTCAAGCTGCGGCAGGATGTGAAACGCTGCGAGGACCGGATCGCGAAACTTCAGGATATGGAAAGCAAGGTCGCCGCAAAGCTGGCCGACCCCGCAATCTATGACGACATTCACGGCCTGACCCAATGGCAAAAGAAATACGCCGAGATCGAGGATGGTCTGTCCCTTGCCGAAACCCTCTGGATGGAGGCATTGGAGCGGCTGGAAGCGGCAGAGCGCTGATCGGCCCTCCTTGGGTCCACCCTTGCGAGTACCCGGGATTTCGGATCAGCAGAGTTTATCCTTGGCATTTCATCCTGAAAGTGGTGCAAGGACCTTATGGATACCACTTTTCTCATCACGGCCTTTGTCACGCTCTTCGTGATCATAGACCCAATCGGGATGACGCCGCTCTTCGTGGCACTGACCCAAGGGATGAGCACGGCGCGGCGACGGGCCATTGCCATTCGCGCCTGTGTCACCTCGGCGCTGCTCTTGATCCTTTTTGCGGCTTTGGGCGAGGCAGTCCTGGGTTTTATCGGCATTTCCATGCCGGCCTTTCGCATCGCAGGTGGGATGCTGCTGTTTCTCACGGCCCTCGACATGCTTTTTGAGCGGCGAGGACAGCGGCGCAAGGGACAGGCCGACGCGGCGGAGGAGGAAGACGGCGACGATCCCTCGATTTTTCCCATTGCCATTCCGTTGATCGCCGGGCCGGGGTCGATTGCGACGGTGATCCTCTTGGCCGGGCAAAAGCCGGGGGCCGAGGGGCTGATCTGGGTCATCGGCGTGATGCTGTCGGTCATCACGCTGGTTTTCTTCATGTTTCTCACCTCCGGCCTCTTGGAGCGCGCGCTTGGCAAGGTGGGCATCAACGTGGTGACACGGCTCTTGGGGATGCTGCTGGCGGCACTGGCGGTGCAATTCGTCCTCGACGGCTTGCGCGGCTTTGGTCTGGCGGGCTGAGCGCCTATATACTGGCCATGCAGGATTTTGACTTCGCCAGACTGACGTACCTCGTGATCCTCGGATCGGTGCTCGTCGTGTGGTTCGTGGCGCAAAACCGGGCCTCACTGGGCAAACTGGCGCAACAGGCGTTGATCTGGGGGCTGATCTTTGTCGGGGCTCTGGCAGCGGTTGGCTTGTGGGAGGATATTCGCCAGACGGTGCGCCCGATGCAGAGCGTGGTCTCGGGCGACCGGATCGAACTTCCTCGCGCGCCGGACGGGCATTACTACCTGACCGCAGAGGTATCGGGCGTGCCGGTGCGGTTTGTCGTCGATACCGGGGCCAGCCAGATCGTGCTGAGCCAGGAGGATGCCGAACGGATCGGAATAGATACCAAGAGCCTCGCGTATCTGGGTCGCGCCTATACTGCCAATGGTGAAGTGCCCACAGCGCCTGTGCGGCTTGAGAATCTCGTCGTTGGTTCGGTGCGCCACGAAAATCTGCGCGCCGTGGTCAATGAGGGTGAGATGGGGCAATCCCTGCTCGGGATGGACTATCTGCAACGCTTTGCCAGCATCGAGATCACCGGCGGGCGTCTGATCCTGACCCGTTAAACAAGGGCACGCCCCGGCCATGGGCCGGGGCATCGTTCTTCAGGCCAGCATGACCATCGGATTTTCGAGGTTCTCGACAATCTGCGTCAAAAGCTCGGCACCAAGCGCTCCGTCGATCACCCGATGATCCACCGAGAGCGTTACCGACATGACCGTAGCCACGGTCAATTCGCCATCCTTGCCAACCACCGGCTTTTTCAGCCCCGCACCCACAGCGAGGATCGCGCCATGCGGCGGGTTGATCACGGCATCGAAATTCTCGATCCCGAACATGCCGAGGTTGGAAATGGCAAAGGTGCCGCCCTGATACTCCTGCGGTGCCAACTTGCGGTCGCGGGCGCGTTTGGCGAGGTCTTTCATTTCTGCCGAGAGGGCAGAGAGCGATTTCATCTCTGCATCCTTCAGCACCGGGGTGAACAGCCCGCCTTCGATGGCCACGGCGACGGCCACGTCCGAAGGTTTGAGGCGCAGCACCTTGTCACCGGCCCAGACGGCATTGGCATCCGGCACCGCCTGAAGCGCGAGCGCGCAGGCCTTGATGATAAAATCGTTCACCGAGAGCTTGACGCCGCGCGGCTCCAACTGCTTGTTCAACTCGGCGCGGAATTTCATCAGCGCATCCAGACGGATTTCGCGGCGCAGGTAGAAATGCGGCACGGTCTGCTTGGCCTCGGTCAGGCGCGCGGCAATGGTCTTGCGCATCCCGTCAAGCTTGACCTCTTCATAGGCGCGGCCCTGATACATCGCCACCACGGCATCCGAAGACGGACCAGCGGCGACTGCAGCGGCCGGCGCTGCGGGCTTGGGTGCGGCCGTCTCTGTGGCGGCTGCGGCAGGGGCGGTGCCAGCCTTGGCTCCCTCGACATCCGCCTTGACGATCCGGCCGTGCGGGCCAGACCCTGTGATCCCGGCGAGATCAATGCCCTTGTCCGCCGCGATGCGACGGGCGAGCGGCGAAGCAAAGATCCGGGCACCATCACCCGATTTCGGCGCGGCGGGCGCAGGCTTGGCGGCGGTTGCAGATTGCGGTGCGGCCTCAGCTTCAGCTTCAGCTTGCTTGGCCGCCGGAGCCTCGGCCTTGGCCGGGGCACTGGAAATATCCGAGGCACTCTCGCCCTCGTCCAGCATAACCGCAATCGGCGTGTTGACCTTGACCCCTTCGGTGCCCTCGGCCACCAGGAGCTTGCCGACGACGCCTTCGTCTACGGCCTCGAATTCCATCGTGGCCTTGTCGGTCTCGATCTCGGCCAGAAGGTCGCCAGCGGAAACGGTATCGCCTTCCTTGACCAGCCATTTGGCCAATGTGCCCTCTTCCATCGTCGGCGAGAGGGCGGGCATCAGGATTTCGGTTGCCATTGTCGTCTCTCCCTCAGCGATAGGTCACTTGGCGCACGGCGTCGATCACCTCTTGGGTGGACGTCAGAGCCAGCTTTTCCAGATTGGCGGCATAGGGCATCGGCACATCCTTGCCCGTGCAATTGATGACCGGCGCGTCGAGATAGTCGAACGCCTTTTGCATGAGAACCGACGAGATATGGTTGCCAATCGAGGCCACCGGCCAGCCCTCTTCCACTGTCACGCAGCGGTTGGTCTTCATCACGCTCGCAATCACCGTATCCGTATCCATCGGGCGCAGGGTGCGCAGGTCGATCACCTCGGCGCTGATCCCGTCCTCGGCCAGCTTGTCGGCGGCCTCAAGCGCGTAGGTCATGCCGATGCCAAAGCTGACGATTGTTACATCCGTGCCCTCGCGCCAGATCTTGGCCTTGCCGAAGGGAATGGTGAAATCGTCCATCTTGGGCACTTCGAAAGAGCGGCCGTAGAGGATTTCGTTTTCAAGGAAGACCACCGGGTTGGGATCACGAATCGCGGTTTTCAAGAGACCCTTGGCATCCGCAGCGGAATAGGGCTGAACCACGCGCAGGCCGGGCACCTGGGCGTACCATGCCGCGTAATCCTGGGAGTGCTGCGCACCGACGCGCGCAGCCGCGCCGTTCGGGCCGCGGAACACGATGGGGCTGCCCATCTGGCCACCCGACATATAGAGGGTCTTGGCGGCGGAGTTGATGATCTGGTCAATCGCCTGCATGGCAAAGTTCCAGGTCATGAATTCGACGATAGGCCGCAGGCCCCCCCAGGAGGCCCCCACCCCAATCCCGGCAAAGCCGTGCTCGGTGATGGGTGTGTCGATCACCCGCTTGGCACCGAATTCCTCGAGCAGGTTCTGGGTGATCTTGTAGGCACCCTGATACTCGGCCACCTCTTCGCCCATGATAAAAACGGTGTCGTCGCGGCGCATTTCCTCGGCCATGGCGGAATTGAGCGCTTCGCGCACCGTCATGGTCTGCATCTCGGTACCCTCGGGCCAGTCGGGGCTCGTGTTGGCCTTGGGGGCCTCTGGGGCCTTGGCTGTCGCGGGGGCGGATTTCGGGGCTGCGGCAGGGGCGGCCTCTGCCGGTTTGGCAGCGGGTGCGGGGGCTGCATCCTCGGCGCTTTCGCCATCCTCCAGCAACACGGCGATGGGGGTATTCACCTTGACCCCTTCGGTGCCTTCGGCGACCAGGATCTTGCCCACGGTGCCCTCATCAACCGCCTCGAATTCCATCGTGGCCTTGTCGGTTTCGATTTCGGCGAGAATGTCGCCAGCCTTGACGCTGTCGCCTTCCTTGACCAGCCATTTGGCCAGTGTGCCCTCTTCCATCGTCGGCGAGAGGGCGGGCATCAGGATTTCGGTTGCCATTGTCGTCTCTCCTCCTCAGGCGTTCTGTGGTGCCGCGTCGGCAATAATATCGGTCCAAAGCTCCTCGAGCGCAGGCTCGGGGCTTTCCTTGGCAAACTCGGCACTGGCGTTCACCACGTCCTTGATCTCTTTGTCGATCGCCTTGAGGTCCTCTTCGGTAGCGTGACCGCCCGACACCAGCAATTCGCGCACGTGTTCGATGGCATCCTTTTCCTCGCGCATCTTCTGCACCTCTTCTCGGGTGCGGTATTTGGCCGGGTCAGACATGGAATGGCCGCGATAGCGGTAGGTCTTGATCTCGAGGATGTAGGGACCAGCCCCCGAGCGGCAGTGTGCGACGGCCTTGTCGCCCGCTTCTTTCACGGCCAGCACGTCCATGCCATCGACCGCCTCGCCGGGAATGCCAAAGGCCTGCCCGCGCGTGTAAATATCAGGGCTGGAGGTCGAGCGTTTCTGCGACGTGCCCATGGCGTATTGGTTGTTTTCGATCACGAAGATCACCGGCAACTGCCAGAGGGCGGCCATGTTGAAGGTCTCATAGACCTGCCCCTGATTGGCCGCGCCATCCCCGAAATAGGTGAATGTCACGCGGTCATTGCCAAGGTACTTGTCCGCGAATGCCAACCCTGCGCCCAAGGGCACGTTGGCCCCCACAATGCCATGACCGCCGTAAAACCGCTTTTCGGTCGAGAACATATGCATAGAGCCGCCCTTGCCCCGGCTATAGCCGCCCTCACGCCCGGTAAGTTCAGCCATGACGCCATTTGGGTCCATACCGCAGGCCAGCATATGCCCGTGGTCGCGGTAGGTGGTGATGCGGCGGTCGCCTTCCTCGGCAGCGGCCTCGAGACCGACAACGACGGCCTCTTGCCCGATGTAGAGGTGGCAGAAACCGCCAATCAGGCCCATGCCATACAGTTGGCCCGCCTTTTCCTCGAATCGCCGGATGAGCAGCATGTCGCGGTAATACTGTTTGAGATCTTCGGCTGAAACGTTTGGTTTCTTTGTGCTTTTCCGGGCAACCATGGGCTGGCGACTCCTTGTTGGCGAATATAGTTTAGCATTAAACTATTTCATACACCAATCGCGCCTCGGTTGCGAGAGGGAATTTTACGTGGGGGAAGTTCGGGGGCAGGCGATCAAAATCCTTGGGTTCTCACGCATCGGCCCCACCCGGCATGACCCGTGCGAGCGCGCAGAACTGCTCGAGACTGACGGTTTCGGCGCGGTCCGTGGGCTGTATGCCTGCCGTCAGCAGCCGATCCTCGATATCCGGTGCCGCCCCCTTGAGCGCCGCACGCAGCATCTTGCGACGCTGATTGAAGGCGCGGGCAACGACGCGCTCCAATATCCTTGCATCAGCGGGATAGCGAGGTTCGGGCAGCGCCGTGAGATGAACCACCGCACTCGAAACTTTGGGCGGGGGAATAAAGGCGCCCGGCGGCAGATGCATCACGATACGCGGCACCGCGCGCCATTGAGACAAGAGGGCCAGACGGCCATAGGCCTTGCCCCCCGGCTGCGCCACGATCCGTTCGGCGACTTCGCGCTGAAACATCAGCGTGAGCGACTGCCAGAAAGGCGGCCAATCGGGCGGCGTGAGCCACCGGATCAACAACTCGGTGCCGACATTGTAGGGCAGGTTCGCCACCACGCGAATGGGCGGCGTCAGATGCGCCAGTGGATCCAGTTCGAGCGCATCGGCATTGAGCACCGTCAGACGCCCGGGTGCCGCCTCGGCAATCTCTTGCAGCGCAGGCAGACAGCGCGCGTCCTTTTCGATGGCGAGCACATGACGCGCGCCCTCCATCAAGAGCCCGCGGGTCAATCCACCGGGACCCGGGCCGATTTCAAGCACGTCGCATGCGGTCAGATCTCCGGCCTGCCGGGCGATTTTCGAGGTAAGGTTCAGATCCAGCAGGAAATTCTGTCCCAAGGATTTGCGGGCGGAGAGACCATGTGCCGCAATGACCTTGGCCAGCGGCGGGAGATCGTCGAGTGCGCTCATGTGCGGCGTGCCTCACCCATGACTTGCGCCATCTTGAGCGCGGCAATCAGCGAGGTGGGATTGGCCCTCCCCTGCCCTGCGATATCCAGGGCCGTGCCGTGATCCGGCGAGGTTCGAATGAACGGCAGGCCAAGCGTGACATTGACACCCCGGTCGAAATCCAGCGTCTTGATCGGGATGAGCGCCTGATCGTGATACATGCAGATCGCGGCGTCATAGTTGGCGCGTGCGGCAGCGTGAAACATCGTATCCGCCGACATCGGCCCACGCAGGTCCAACCCCTCGGCGCGCAGACGGGCCAGAACTGGGGCGATCACCTCGATCTCTTCGCGCCCCATCTTGCCACCTTCACCGGCGTGCGGATTGAGTCCGGCAATGGCCAGACGCGGCGCGGTGAGGCCAAAATCGCGGATCAAAGCGGCATGGGTGATGCGAATGGTCTCTTCCAGCAAATCGGGCGTCAGCGCCTGCGGCACATCGAGAAGCGGGATGTGGATTGTCGTTGGCACCACGCGCAATTGATCCGAGGCCAGCATCATCACCACGCGGTCCACCCCCGCCAGATGCGCGAGATATTCGGTGTGCCCCGGAAAGGCGAACCCCGCCCCATCCTGAAGCGCCTGCTTGTGGATCGGGGCCGTACAGAGCGCGAGTGCCGCGCCAGATTGGACAAGGTCAACACCGCGCGCAATCACGTCTATTACGCCGCGCGCATGGGTTGGGTTGGGTGTACCAAGCGTCAGCGGGCCTTCAAATGCATGCTCCAACACCGGCAGGGAATGGGCGCAAACCTCAGAGGCTTCGGCCGGGTCGGTGATCCGCACGACGGGCGTGCCAGAGGGCAAATGCGCCGGGTCGCCAATCAGAAAGAACGGCAGCGCGTCGCGCAGTCGGTCCCAAGCGGCAGCAGCGATTTCGGGCCCTATGCCCGCCGGCTCTCCGCAGCTGAGCGCGATGGGCGCGCTCACTTCTCGATGATCCGCGCCTCGGCGCGCAGCTGTTCGAGATAGCCATTGGCAAAGGACTCGATCCGCTGGTTGCGGATGAAGTTCGAGAGATCCTCGACCGAGGGGGCCTCGCCATCCAGCTTGGGCGAGCGGCCACAGAGCATCAGGAACACCAGCGTCTGACCGTTGGCGCGTGTCACGCTGGTCGAGCTTTCGCCGGGATCGAGAGACGCCAGGGCAATGGCGATATCCTGCGGAATTTCCTCGGGTGCCTTGGAGCCACGTTCCAAAACCTCGGGCGGCTGACCATAGGCCACACCGTAGAGATCATCGCAGGTATCGACCGCGGCCCGGACCTGCGCTGCGCGCTGCAACGCCGCCTCGCTGCGCCCGCCCGGAATGTAATAGGCCGCGTATTCTATGGCGGAATATTCGGGCGTCGGCACCGTCGTCTCTTCGATGTCGCGCATGTAAAACAGCGCGAGCGCCCCATCGAGCGGCAGCGGTTCGGACACTTCTCCGGGGGCCAGTCCCAGAACGATGGGCCGAAGCCCTGCGGGCAATTCCGACAGCGCGACCCAATTCATGCGCCCACCCCGACCCGCAGAGGGCGCAGCGGAATAGCGGCGTGCGGCCTCGGCAAAGGCACCTTCACTGGCCGATTGCGCAATGGACGCGGCAAGCGCCTGCTTGGCTTCTGCATCCTCCAGGCTGGTCACGGGCAGGATAATTTCAGACAAGAGCACCCGCACGGCGGCACCGCCGGTCAGGGCGCGGGTTGCCCGCTCCAGATCATCCTCGCTGACAGAGACACGGGCGGCAAAACGCGCACGCGTCAACTCGCGCCATGTGATCCCTGCGCGCACGAATTCGCGGAACGACTCTTGCGAAACCCCCGACTGCCCCAGTGCGGCAATAAGCTGATCCGCGGTCATATTGGCACGCCCGGCGAATTCTTCCATCCCGGCGCGCACCATATCGTCTTCGAGCACAAGCCCCGAAGTGCGGGCCGCATCAAGCTTGATGCGCTCCTCTATCAATTGCTCCCGCGCCAGCCGCTGCGGATCACCGGGCGCGCGGAACAGGGTCAAGAGGCGCGCACGCTGCTGCAGCTCGTATCCGGTGATCGCCTGATCGTTGACATGGATTTGCGGCGAGAACAGATTTTGCGCCTGCGCCATCCCCCCGCTCAGGGACCACCCCGTCAGGCCGGTCACGGCAAGGGTCAGAGCGGCGGTCAGGCGGCGGAGGATGGGTGTCATTCTGGTCAGTTCCTGCAAGTCCGGGTAAAGCTTGGGTCACGGGTCGCGGACGAGAACCCCGTAAACCCTACCGTAAAGCCGATGTTGGTTTCCGGTTCAAGGATAGTCGAAGAGGTAAACCGGCGCGAGACCGAAAGCGTGATGTCCACGCATTCGTTCGAATATGTCAGGCCTGCGCCCGCGCGCACGCTGCGCTCCGCTGCCGCATCAAATCGCCATTCGGCATGGCCCGTCCAGTGCTGAGCAAAACGATAGCTGCCATCAATCGCCCACTCGGACACTTTCGCAGGCCGATTTTCGGCCGGATCTGCCGACAGCCAGACATAAGTGGCCGCGATGTTGGTGTAATCATTGCGCCAACTGGCGCGGGCCTCGGCCTTGGTCGTGTCGAACATGGCATCGAACACGCCGCGTGCCGTGACGGTCAAGCCGGTGGCATTGCGGAATTGCCCGGCAATCAGCAAGTCCGAGGCACGGGCGCGCAGCCCCGAGGATTTGGCAAAGCTGGGGGTTAGCCCATCCCTCTCCAGCAAGCGCTCGTCGCGCCAGACCTGTCCCAACGCAAGGCTCCCTTGCCAGCCCGCCGGATCAAACCGGGTATAGCTTACCCCATAGGCGGCACTGTACCCACGTTCGCGGCGGTCGGGGGCATTGAAGCGCGAGGGATTGAAAAGATTGCCCTCGTCAAACTCGATCAGCGTCGCCTCATCAAGCGGGATATCGGGGTTCGATCCGCCGCTCCACGACAACTGCGCCACGGGCTCGATCACATGGGTCACGGCATGGCGGGTCGATTTGAGCAGCGGCCATCGCAGTTCCAGCGCAACCGTGGGTGTCAGTTCGGTCGCCTGCGATGCGGCGGTGACCCCGGCCTGCGAAATCTCGAAATGATCGACAATCAACCCGGTCTGAAGGTTGGCCAGCACGCCAGCCGGCAGGGTCCAGCCGCGATACCAGTCCACGCGGCTGGTGAGCCGCGTCACATCGCGCCCGTCGGCAAATCGATCCAGCGTGGCCAGCGTCGAATCAGAGCTGCGGTAATGGCTGTGCAATGCCGCCCCAAAGCGCAGCTCGCCCCCGAGACGCGCCGGAAAGAAGCGGCGTTCGTATTCGGCATTACCCGCAAACGTGGGCAAGGTGGCGTTGCTCTCGCCCACACGCCGCGACTGGAAATGCGTGATCGCACCGCGGATATACTCATCCCGGCGCACGCGCTCGACGGAAAGTTCGTTGATCAGGCGGTCCTTGTCGGAAAACCCATGATCCAGCAGGAAGGTGTCGTCGCTCGCCAGTTCGACATTGAACCGCAGGGTGAAATCACGCGGCAATTCGAACCGACCCGTGCCGAACAGATAGCCGCGTGTCGGATCGGGGCTGAAATCGTCTTCGGCCACTGCACCGTTGAATTCGATCTCTCCCTTGCGAAACGCCTGCCGATAGCGGAACTCAAGCCGCTTGGAGTTGGTCGCGAGAAACGGAGCGAGCGTCAGGTCGCGGCTGTCGCCAATCGGGATGAAGTAAGGCACCCGGATGCCCGTACCCAAGAGCGACGAGTTCACCAGCGACGGTGTCAGAAACCCGCGTGAGCGATCAACTGTCGGATCAGGCAAGCGCAGGCGCGGCAGGTAGAGAACAGTGGTGTTCAGAATGCGAAATTGCGCGTTGTCAAAGTAAAGCTGGCGCTCCTGCTCGTCATGGATCACCCGCTGTGCCCGGATTTGCCAGAGCGGCGGACGGCCGTTGTCACAGACGCGGCAAGAGGTGACGGCAGTCTTGTAAAGCTGGTTGAAGCGCGCATCGGTGCGGCGCATCTCGACCGCCGCCAATTGCAACTGATCCTGCATGACGATCCGCGCCCCGCGCAGAATGCCGTTGGTCAGATCGCGATCCAGTTCGGCGCTATCGGCCACAACCAACGCCCCCTCGACATCCGTCAGGGTCAGCGGCCCCGTGATCACCAACTGGCCGGTGCCGTGGTCATACGCGATTTCGCGCGCCGTGAGGCGGCGACCCTGATAGAGTGCTTCGACATTGCCGGTCGCAATCAGGCGGTTGTCCGCCGTCAGGCGCACGTCATCCGCAACCAGAACCGCCGGAGCCGGGGCAGTGTCCTGCGCCGCAATCGGGGTTGCAAGACAGATCAGCAGACCAAGGACAAGGCGCAAAGACCGGGTCATCCGTCCTCCAGATGCAGCAGGATACCAAGACCGATGAAGAGCGATGCCACAGGTGGCGCCCAGGCCGCCAGCAGGATCGGGAGCTGGCCATTCTCCCCCAGAATATGCGCGAAATTACGCACGTAATGCAGGCCGAACCCCAAAAGAACCGCCGTCAAAACCGAGAGCCCGACATTGGTCCCGCGCGTGTGGCCCATGGTCAATGCCGCAGAGATGAGCACGAGCGCCACCAGGAACACCGGCTGCGCCAATTCGCTCTGAAACCAGATCGCATAGCGCCGCGCGGAAAACCCGGCCTCTTCCAACTGGTCAATGAAATTCGGCAATTCCCATATCGGGATGTATTCCGGGCTGCCGAAACTGTCGAGAATGCGATCCTGGGTCAGGTCCGAGGGCACGCTCAATTGCGCCTCTTGGCGTGCGGTGGCCTCGGGGTTGATGTTCTCGGCGAGGTCCCAGATCTTGGCATCTTCAAGCAGCCACGCCCCCTCCTCAAGCCGCGCCGTATCGGCGCTGATACGGCGCAGGGGCTGGCCGTCCGGGGCAAAGTCGTAAAAGCTGGGACCATATAGCGTGCTCAGGTCAGAGCTGGACCGGGCAGCATAGATGACCGTCTGGCCCGCCGTCCCCCCTTGCCGCAACCAGAGCCCTTCCGACGCAATGGCAAGATCGGAATAGGTTCGACCGGAATAGCTGTTGACCAGGTCGTGATGCCGTTTCGCGGTGGCCGCCACCAGCGGATTGCCGACCGCCAGCCCCAAAAGACCAATGGCAAGCGCCACCGCCGCAGGGGCCAGCAGCCCGCGCAGCGCGGACCGCCCCGAGGCCCGCAACACCACCATTTCGGACGAGCGCGCCAACCGCAGGAAAAGTGCAACCGAGGCAAGGATCATCACCAGAGGAATGATCTCGTAATAGGCTTCGGGCAGTTTCAGCAGCACGATTCCCAACACCTGCCCAAAGGCCAGTTCCGGGAAATCGCCCAACTCATCCATCAGGTCAATCAGCCCCATGATCACGATCATCGTGATCGTTACCGCCATGAAGCTCATGAAGAAACGACGACCGAAATAGCGTTCGAGGATCATGTCGACACCTCCGCCGCGGAACCCCTGTGGCGCAGCCGCTGCCAGAGGCCCGGATAGCTGGCCAGCGTCAGCAAGAGCCCCGACAGTGCCAACCCGATCAACGCGGGAAGATAGAGCAGCGGCCAGAGCGCCGCGCTGACCAGAACCGGTGCGAGAACGAGGCTCTCGACAATCTTGAGGCCCACCAGAAGCCCAAATGCCAGAAGTATCTGACGCCAGACGCCAAACCGGCTATGCGCCCCCACGAGCAGGGTGCAGAACCCAACCAGCGCCGCGATGACACAGAGAAGGGCCGCAGTGACGCGGCCATGCATTTGGGCCATCACGGCCCCGACACTGACGCCCGTGCGCTCAGCAACGCTCTCCGGGTCACGCAGCATCTCGCGCGTGCTGGCAAATGCCACCTCATCGAGGTTGACCACATCTCGCTGGACAAGACTGCTGATGTCATAGGAAAAATCGTCAAAATAGGTGGTGAAAAGCCGGTTCTGCTCCGCGCGGATATTCTGGGCCAGACCGGATACCATGACCAGCCGCGTGCCGCCCCCCTCTTGCACCAGATAGGCGCGGGACGAGGTATAGGTCACAGGTGCCTCTGGGTCGCGCCGATCAGACAGGAACACGTCACGCAATTCGCCCGACAGCGTGATCTCGCGGATATAGAAGGTCACGCCGGGGGCCGGATGCAGAAATTCGCCCTCGCTCAGCAATTTGGCGGTGATGTTGCGCGACACCTCGTCCAGCCGCAAACGCAACTGGCTCAGACTGGTCGGAATGAGGAAATGCGCCAGGAGCGACATCATCAGGGCGACAATCACGCCAAACACAAAAACCGGGCGCGCCAGGCGCAACGGTGAATAGCCGGTGGCCTGCATCACCGTCAGCTCGCTTTCGCTGGACAGGCGGTTGACCACGTAGACAGCAGAGGCAAAGGCCGCGATCGGCAGCACGACGCCGATCACCCCCGGCAGCGTCAATGCCGTGAATTCCACAAACACCCAAGCGGGCTGGCCATCCCCGATCAGCCGGTCGAACATGCGCACCGCCTTGTTGATCCAGAAGATCGAAACCAGAACGAGCGCAAAGAAACCGAACAAAACCATGAATTGCGACAGCATATATCTGTCGAATCTGGTCACACTTATCCCCCGTGGCAGCAGTCTTGGCGGGCAACCTAGCGGAATTGATTGCGGGGGAAAACTGCTAACTGGTCATTGGCGGCGAGCCGCGCTAGGTCTTGAGCGAGCCGAACCAAGGAGAGCCCCCGATGACCCAACCTGTGCCCGTTGTCTTTGCCGAAACTGACCTGGAGGCGCTCGCCACGGCGCCTGGTCGTATCGCCGTGATCATTCCCCCTGAAGGCAAGCTGGATGCAGGCGCGCGCAAGATCAACCGGATGACGCGCGGCACCCTCGCGCGGCTGGTCGAAGCGGCGGCACTCAATGACAAGAAGGCCGGCGACGTGATCACAATCAACTGGCCGACGGGCATGCTGGCGGAGGCGGTCGATGTGGTCATTCTGCCCCGCAGTGCCAGCCCTGCCGAGAGTCGCCGTGCGGGCGTCAATCTCGGGCGCCTCAAGGGGGACAAGCCGCTTCTCATCCTGGGGTCTGCGTTGCGGCGTCCGGTCGATGTTCTGCTGGGCGTGCTCCTGCGTGCCTATGATTTCACCCCACACAAGACCCCGCCCAAATCCGAGACCGGCCCCAAGGAACCGGGCGCCGTCACGCTTATGACCGGCAGACCGGATGAAATCAAAGCCGAAGCCGCGCCCACTCTGGCCCTCGCCGACGGCGTGTTCTTCACCCGCGATCTGGTCAACGAGCCTGCCAATCACCTGACCACTACCGAATTCGCCAATCGTATCTCCGCGATGAAGGATCTGGGCCTCAAGATCACCATTCTTGAGGAAAAGGACATGGAGAAGCTGGGGATGGGTGCGCTCTTGTCAGTCGGCCACGGCAGCGCCAGCCCCTCAAAACTGGCGATCATGGAATGGCTGGGCGGGCCAAAGGGCGAGGCTCCTCTGGCGCTGATCGGCAAAGGCGTGGTGTTCGACACCGGCGGCATCAGCCTGAAACCGGCGGCGGGCATGGAAGAGATGACGATGGACATGGGCGGTGCCGGAGTGGTCGCTGGCGTCATGCGCACGCTGGCCCTGCGCCGCGCCAAGGCGAATGTCGTGGGCCTTGTGGGCATCGTGGAGAACATGCCCTCTGACCGCGCAACCCGCCCCGGCGATGTCGTGACCTCGATGAAGGGCGACACCATCGAGGTGATCAACACCGACGCCGAGGGGCGGCTCGTGCTGGCCGATGTGCTCTGGTATGCGCAAGAGACCTACAAACCGCGCGGCATGGTGGATCTGGCAACCCTCACCGGAGCCTGCATCGTGGCCTTGGGCCACGAGAACGCCGCCGTTCTGAGCAACGACGAGGGGCTCTGCAATGCCTTCCTGCGTGCGGCCAAGACCGAGGGCGAAGGCGCCTGGCGTCTGCCGCTCGGGCCGGGCTATGCCGATATGATCAAGGGCCAGATCGCCGATATCAAGAATTCCGCCGGACGCCCCGCAGGTACGATCACGGCGGCCGAATTCCTGCACCGTTTCGTGCAGGAAGGCATGCCGTGGGTGCATCTCGACATTGCGGGCGTGGCCAGCGTCAAGGCTGACACGACCTATGCACCCAAGGGCGCGACCGGCTGGGGCGTTCTGGCGCTCAACCGTCTGGTGGCGGACCTGCTCGAGGAGAATTGATGGGGGCAGTCTACTTCTATCATCTGACGCGCCAGCCGCTTGAGGCAACGCTGCCCATGCTCTTGGAGAAATCCTTGGGCGCGGGCTGGCGCGTAGCGGTGCGGGGACGGGATGCGGCACGGCTCGCCTGGCTGGATGAGCGGCTCTGGCTGGGGCCAGAGGATGGGTTCTTGCCTCACGGGATTGCAGGTGGACCGCATGACGCCGATCAGCCCGTTTTGCTGACAACGCAAAGCGCGTGTCCGAACGGGGCGGTCTGCGTGATGGCGATCGACGGGGCAGAGGTGCGCGCCGAAGAGGTGCAAACCTTGGAACGGGTTTGCATCCTCTTTGACGGCAATGACGATGCGGCTGTGCAGGTGGCACGCGGTCAGTGGAAGGCGCTGACCGGCGCAGGCTGCGCCGCCCAATACTGGTCCGAAGCGGGCGGTCGTTGGGAGAAAAAGGCCGAGGCGTGACGCGGCTCAGCGGATCACGATCTCGTCGCTGCGCAACAGGCCCAGAACGTCGCGGGCTTGCTGATCCAACAGGTCGAGGTCGAGATAGTTATCCGACAGCCGCCGGGTCAGGTTTTCCATCCGCGCCACGCGAGCATTGAGCGCCTCAAGCTGTGCTTGCAGCTCCACGCTCTGCGCGTCGATTTCGGCACGGCGGAACAGGCCGTAATCCCCTTGCACTGCCGCAAAAGTAAAATAAGCCCCGAGAAAGAATGCGATCAGGAAAAAGATCAAAAGGCCCCAAGGGCGGCTGCGGGGTGTCATGCTCTGGTCTGCCTCTTCATGCCGCCTCGTATCGGGCGTTTCGGGCATCATGCCATAGGCAAGGCACCTTGTGAATCCCCTTTCACCAGACAAAACTAGGCTCTAGCATACCCGCCAGAGGAGCGCGCGATGCACGACAGCCCGCCTAAGGACATGCTCGGCACCCATGAGGTGACGAACCAGCCCGCACCGCGTGGCGATCTCGACCTCTGGGCGAGCGATCCGGGCCTGCAGACCCATGCAAGTGCAGCGGGGGCCGATCCCGAGATGCTTGCGGCCTATGGCGCAAAGATCGGCACCGAAACCCTCCGCGCAGCGGCGCGAGCGGCCAACCGGCAACCCCCGGAACTGGTGCTGTTTGATACAGGCGGGCGCAGATTGGACGAGGTGCTGTTTCACCCCGCCTATCACGACCTCATGCGCGTTGGTATCGGCGCAGGCTATGCGGCTCTTCCGTGGGAGGGGGCGAAGGGGGGCCATGCCAGCCATGCCGCATTGGTCTATCTCACCTCTCAGGTGGAACCGGGTGTGTGCTGCCCGATGACGATGACCTACGCCGCCGTGCCGGCCCTCCGGGCGGACAAGGCGCTCTTTGCCGACTGGGTGCCAAAACTGACGGCGCGCGCCTATGATCCGGGCGCAAAACCGCTGGCGCGCAAACCCGGTGCCACGATGGGCATGGCGATGACCGAAAAACAGGGGGGATCGGACATTCGCGCCAACACAACCACCGCCACGCGCGAGGGTGATACCTATCGCCTCGTCGGGCATAAATGGTTCTGTTCCGCGCCGATGTCGGATGGATTTCTGACCCTGGCGCAAGCGCCTGAGGGGCTGACCTGCTTTGTTGTGCCCCGTTGGTTGGACGACAGGCGCAACAACATCCAGATACAGCGTCTGAAGGATAAACTTGGGAACCGCGCCAATGCGTCGGCGGAGATCGAGTATACGGGAGCCATTGCCTATCGGTTGGGCGACGAGGGCGCGGGGCTGCGCACCATTCTCGAAATGGTGCATCACACGCGGCTCGATACGGCCATGGCACCGGCCGGGTTGATGCGCGCGGCGCTGGATCAGGCGCAGTATTGGGCGCGCCATCGGTCCGCCTTTCAAAAGCAACTGATAGACCAGCCCTTGATGCGCGCCGTTCTGGCGGATCTCACACTCGATTGGGAGGGCACGCTGGCGCTTGGCCTGCATGTGGCGCGGGCGTTTGACGGGCACAGCGCTGCCGAACGCGCCTTTGCCCGCCTTGGCGTGGCCCTCGCGAAATTCCTCGGCAACAAGCTCTGCCCCGGCGTGGTCTATGAGGCGATGGAGGCCATGGGCGGCATGGGCTATGTAGAAGACACCCCCCTGCCCCTCTTGTACCGCGAAGCCCCGCTCAATTCGATCTGGGAGGGGTCGGGCAATGTCATCTGCCTCGACATCCTGCGGACCCTGCGCAAAGAGCCCTTGGCCGGTGAGGTACTCAGCGCGGAACTGGCCAGCGTCGCAGGGCAGGACCGGCGTTTTGATTCCGCCCTCAAGGCGCATATGCAAAGCTTTCCAAAATTGCCCGAAGAGGCGCAGGCACGGTGGTATGCCGAAAGCCTCGCCACGCTTCTGACCGCCTCGGTGCTGATGCGTCAGGCCCCAGATGCGGTGGCAAGCGCTTATATCGCGACGCGCCTCAGCGATCCGCGTGGCAGGGTGGCGGGGGCGATTGGAACGCTCGACACAGGCCCGATTCTGGCGCGATTGAATACTGCGGAAACATAGCCCGAGCGCGGTGAGTTGGGCAAAATTCCCCGGTTTTGCCATATCGGCACGAGGGTGCACCCCTCCAAACCTTTTGATTTGGCGCATTTTAGAACCGAGAGGGTCTTTCGGCTTTCTCGGAGACTGACTGAAATTCTGCCTTCTGAATGCGATTGATCCAGATCAAGGTCGGCAGGCTTGCACACCGCCTAGGGTGATCCTGAAAAAACAGATTCAGAAATCATCTTTGCTAAAAAGAGGACATTACGCACAAAATCATCACCGTTACAAAACCGCCTGCCATGGCCCTGCGCCATATGGCGGATGAGACGCGGATCAAAACCCCCTGAGGGATGATCTGCGGGGCCGCCTCACATTCCCGCCCGGTGTATTCGGTGAACTGGTCCTGAACGGGACGTGTTTGCGAGGCGGTCCACCACAACTTGCGACCGCGCTGCGCCCCGCTCAGGCCGCCTCTCCATCGGTGAACTGCAACCGCGCAAGTCGCGCGTAGAGCCCATTTTCGGCGACAAGACTGTCATGCGTGCCCTGTGCCACGATCCGGCCCTGATCCATCACCACGATACGATCGGCCTTTTTCACGGTCGCCAGACGGTGAGCGACGATAATCGTGGTGCGGGTCCGTGCCATGGCATCGACCGCCGATTGCACCGCGCGCTCGCTTTCGGCATCCAGCGCCGAGGTGGCCTCGTCCAACAACAAAACCGCCGCATCGCGCAGGATGGCGCGGGCGATGGCAATGCGTTGCTTCTGCCCGCCCGAGAGCATCACGCCACGCTCGCCCACATAGGTGTCATACCCATCTGGCAAGCGCAGGATGAATTCATGCGCATTGGCCGCCCGCGCCGCCGCCTCGATCTCGGCCTCAGTGGCGTCAAGGCGCCCGAAGCGGATGTTGTCGCGGGCAGAGGCGGCAAAGATCACCGGATCCTGCGGCACCAGCGCCAGATCGCGGCGAAACTCATGCCGCGCCATATCCGAGAGCGTCACCCCGTCCAGTGTGATCCGCCCGGCATCCGGGTCATAGAACCGCTGGATCAGTTGAATGACGCTGGTCTTGCCCGCGCCCGAGGGGCCGACAAGCGCCACGGTCTCGCCGGGGCGGATGGTCAGGGTCACATGATCCAGAGCCGGGATATTGGGGCGCGAGGGATAGGCAAAGTGCACATCCTCAAAGGCGATTTCGCCCCGTACCGGGCGCGGCACGGCCTGAGGGCGTGCAGGGTCGCGCACCGGGTCTTCGGCCTGCAAGAGTTCGACCAGTCGCTCGGTCGCGCCCGCCGCGCGCTGCAACTCGCCCCAGATTTCCGACAGCGCCGCAACCGCCCCCGCAACCATCACCGCGTAGATGACGAATTGCACAAGGCTGCCGGCCGTCATGCCACCCGCGCGCACATCTCGGGCTCCGATCCAGAGCACACCGACAATGCCGGTGAAAACGAGGAAAATCACGATCACCGTCATCAGCGCGCGGGTATTCACCCGGCGGCGCGCGGCATCATGGCTGCGCTCGGTCACATCGGCAAAGCGCGCCCGGCTCTCGCTCTCATGGGTAAAGGCCTGCACGGTCTGCACCGACAACAGCGCCTCGGACGCGTTGCCCGAACTCTGTGCGATCCAGTCCTGATTCTCGCGGCTCAACACGCGCATCCGCCGCCCCAAGGTGAGAATGGGCACGATCACCAATGGCACGATCAAAAGCACGAGCCCCGTCAGCTTGGCCGACGTCAGCAGCATCAGGCCCAAGCCGCCGATCAGGATCAACAGATTGCGCAGCGCAATCGAAACGGACGACCCGATCACCGAGAGAATGAGCGTGGTATCCGTGGTGATCCGGCTGAGCACCTCGCCGGTCATAAGCCGTTCAAAGAAGGCCGGACTCATACCGATCACGCGGTCGAACACCGCCTTGCGAATATCGGCCACCACACGCTCGCCCAAGCGGGTCACAAGCAGATACCGCATCCCGGTGCCGACCGCCAAAAGCGCCGCAATCAGCACCGCCGCGGCGAAATACTGGTCAAGGATGGCCCCATTCTCGGCACTGAAATTGTCCACCACGCGGCGCACCGCGAGCGGCAGCATCAAGGCCACACTCGCGGTGATGACCAACGCCAGAATCGCCGCAGTCAAAAGTTTGCGGTAGGGGCGCAGGAATGGCCAGAGTTCAGCCAACGCGCCGACATGTTTCGATTTCTCGCGATCCAGCAGATCAGCCCCGTTTTCGGCCCTGCGCACCATAGATTTCTATTCCTCATCATTTGGCCAAGGTTCTTGGCGGGCGATCACGCCGGGGTCAAGGGGACAGATCAGCCGCAGGGGGAATTGGATCGGGATTGTCTGGAGCGGGCGGCGGGAATCGAACCCGCGTCTCTTGCTTGGAAGGCAAGGGTCTTACCATTACACAACGCCCGCGCACCGGGGCTAATTAGTAGAGCCGCGCGCGAGGGTCAAGCCCGGCCGAGCCAACATCACGCGCGGCGTTTTCTCGCAGATTTGGCGCTGACCCGCTCTGGTGCACGCGCCACGGCGGCGGCGACACGCAAATCCCGTGCCGGTGAGGGGCCGTCGATATTGGACAGGTCGGCCGAAATCTCGTTGTCGAAGGGCACCGACAAGAGATCCGGGTTCATGCGATAGAGAAGATCATCCACCGGCTTTGCGCCGATGCGATAGGTCACGTCGATACTGAGGCTCAGCTCGATCATTCGACGGCTGTTGAACGGCGACATATAAAAATGACGGTGCAGGCCCGGAAAGGTCATGCCCAAGGAAGACGCGTAATAGACTTCAAGGAACATCATATCCACCGCGCGCGACCGCGCCACAGGCGACAGGGTGCGATGCCAGGCCATGAATTCCGGCATGAACCGCGTATAGACCTCGTCATTGAAATGGTTGCGCGGCACGATCAGCAGTTTCTCGATCTGCCACCGGAAATCCTTCCAATGGGACATCTCGGCCTTGCGCACAAAGACCGCGCGTAGAAGGTCGGTCTGGTGCCCACGCAGCACGACCGAACCCGGTGTGAGACAATGATTGACGTCGCGCGCCAGTTCACTGGGCAACGGCAAAACCGCCCCTGCCGCCAGATGGAAACATCGCTCGCTCCGCCGAACCCGGCGTGGCACGGGACGTAGCGTGCGGCGATCATGGACCTCGTGCTCGACCTCCATCACAGCGGCAAGACGCTTGGCAATTTCAGCATCAATTCGCGTAGCGTAATTCGTCACATGGGTAAAAACCTGGCGGATATTCTGCATATGCGGCCCGGCAAACGCCGCGAGCAGCCGGCTGTCGCGCCCTCCTGACAGGGGCATGGCGCAGTCATAGCGCGCAGCGATCGCCCCTATGCTGTTCCGGGCGGTGTTGATCAGCTCGTCATAGACCGCTTCGAGGCCGCCCTCGGGCATGTCGAAACTGTCTTCGCGCGGCCAATAGCGATTCTCGTGGAAGTTCGCGAGATCGAGATAGAAGGACGGGTTCATGCGCCGAACCCGCGCATCGCGCGTATGAAACAGGGAATACTTGCTGCCATAGGCCTCGTTGATGCTGTGGTCATAAAGCGGGTGATCCTGCACCGCATCCTCGATACACAGCTTCAGGCTAGAGCCGACACGGCGCGTCTGAGGGTTGTAGACAACACCAAGCATCCCGACCGGATCGCAATAGATGCGCTCATCCCCGCCCGAGGCCACGATGATCGTAAAGCGCCCTGCGAAGGCATTGAGATGCCGTTCAAAACCGCTGAAAAACTCTGGCACACCGGCAGAGAGATCGCCAAAGCTATACTCTCCCTCGATAACCCCGTCCGGTCCCGTGGCAATCCCGAGCAGCAACCCGATGAAAATCCCATCCCGATCATGCAGTCGCGCGACCGGCAGGGCACGCCCCGTCAGAACCCGCCAACCACGACAGGCAGAGACTTTCATCCCCTGCGGATCAATCCCCCGCCGACAAATCATGTATTGATATTGAAATACCTCTTCGAACGAAAGTCCGAGTTCGGCGCTTTCCTGCCTTGCCAACATGGTTTTACTGCTCAATTGTTTATTTTTTTTTGAACAGTAGCCTGATTTGCGAGAATCTGTAAACGATTTTAAGGCTTTCAGGGCCAGACAGAGGGCCAAAACGCTTGGCTGGCTCCCTAAAGCGTTTCGGCTTGTGGCAGCTTTACGTTAGGCTGGTCTTGTCAGTCTGAATCAGGATATGCCCGATGGCCGATGATCTTCCCTCCCGACCGGACCTGCGCGACCTGCCCTTTGACATCGACCTGCGCCGCCTCAATCTGGGGGTGGGGTATGTGGCGCTTGGTCTGCCGGTGTCGCTCGGGCTGGTGTCGATCCTGACCAACACCTGTTTCAACGCCTCGATCAGCCACTATTACTTTAGCCGGATCGGGGGCGATATTCTTGTGGGCGCCCTCAGCTTCATCGGGCTGTTGCTGATGTTCTTTTACAGCTTTCGTGCGCCGGGCCGCGAAGGGTGCCTTGGCTGGCACTGGTATGACGTCGCCCTTCTGAAACTGGCTGGGGTGGCGGCCGTCATCGTGGCCTTTGTTCCCACAACCGGGTCAGGCTGTGCCTACACCGGCCAAGTGGCGCGCGTATTTTTGACCGGCACACGCGGATCAGAGGGGTTTCACCCGCCCGGCGGCACGGTCGAGGGGACGATCAGCTATGATTTCTGGGCCAGTTTTGCCCAAATCGGACCAGATGTACCCACTGCCCTGCAAATGATGCATTTCGGCGCGGCGGGGGTGATGTTTCTGGTGCTGGGGTATTTCTCGACCTACGTTTTCACCCGCGACAACACCACCGCCGCACGGCTCGCCGGAAACCGCAAGGACCGGCGCAATCTGTGGTATCGCACACTTGGGCGGATCATCTTTGCCGTCGTGGGCGTGCTGGCGATCAAGGCAACACTGTTGGAGGTACTCCTGCCGCTTGCGCTTGCGCAGAGCATCGAAGCCTTCTGGGACAGCCTGCGCCTGACGTTCCTGTTCGAATCCCTCGGCCTCTGCGCCTTTGGCCTCAGTTGGATGATCAAGGGGCGTTTCATCGCGGCCTTTGAGGATGCCGCATCCCGCCCTCAACCCCGCGCGGCGTAGAGGGCCACCGCGGCCGCGTTCGACACGTTGAGTGAGCCGAAGTCGCTGGCATATTCAATCCGAACCAGCGCATCGCAGACCTCGCGGGTGCGCTCGCGCAGGCCCGGCCCCTCGGCCCCCAGCACAAGCGCCACGGGCCGGTCGCGCTTGCCCTCCAACACAGCCTCGATGCTCATCTCCGCCTCACCGGCCAACCCCAGCACCAGATAACCCATCGCCTGCAACTCGATGATCGCATCGGCCAGATTGCGCACGCGCAGATAGGGCTGCCGTTCCAGCGCGCCGCTGGCGGTCTTGGCGAGGGCCCCGGTCTCGGGCGCGGCGTGGTGACGGGGGGCGATGACCGCCCGCGCACCGAAGACTTCCGCAGAGCGCAGGATTGCGCCCACGTTATGCGGGTCCGTGACCCTGTCCAAGAGCACCACGCGCGGGGCGGTGCGCCCATCTCCGAGGCAAACCTCAGCCATCGGACCCCAGTCCAGCGGTTTGACCTCAAGCGCGGCCCCTTGATGCACCGAACCGGGATCAAGCGGCGCGTTGAACTTGCGCGGGTCTACCTCTTCGGGCGTGATTCCGCTGGCTGCAATCGCAGCTTCCAGCTTGTCGGCGGCGTTTTTGGTCACGATCAGGCGCAGCTTTTCGCGGTCCGGGTTTTCCAACGCATCGCGCACGGCGTGCAAGCCAAACAGCCATACGGTCTCAGAGGCTGCGGCCCGCTTGGCCTGTTCCTTGTCGATCACCCAACGGGGTTTTTTCATGGCTATAAGGCCCCTCTTTTCCGGCCCGCGACAATGCGACGGGCGGCTACCGCTTGCAAGCGATTTTCCGGTTGACGCAGCATCCGGCCACTAGTAATCAGCCCCCCACGTCCGGCACGCAAGTGCTGGGAAAGTGGGCGACAGGCCGCAAGGTGTGGCAGGGGACTGTAACTCCCTCGCGGAGACGCACGCCTGGTTCGATTCCAGGGTCGCCCACCACTTTCCCCCTATTTCTAACGGCGTTGGCGCACCGACAGGGTTTTGCGCCGCGCATACGGCAGTCACCTGCGTTGACCTTGCCTCTCTCGTCGCTACCTTGAGGGTAGAGGATGGTGCGCCCTGCGCCCTCTGCCCGTAAAGACATCAAAGAGAAGCGATTCCAATGTGTCAGATTTGCAGGACCGCGCACCAAATTCCGCATGCCGCCTTGGATTGCTGCCTTTGCGGCGCGCCGAGGACGCAGGCGGCCTTTGCCCGGATCGAGGCAGACCTCAACCGCCGTATGATGTTGGGCGGGGTGGCGGCAGTTGTCGGTCTTTATGCGGGGTTCGGGCTGGCGTCAAAACCGGCGCGGGCCCAGACCCCGGGTCGCCCCCTGCTCCTGACCAATTTGCGCTATTTCAACGGCCATGACCTCGACCTGATCCAGGGGCACGACATCCTGGTCGAGGGGGGGCGGATCACTACCCTACCTCCGGTGGGCCAAGGACCGGCCCAAGCCGAACGCATCGACTGCGGTGGACGCGCGGTCATTCCCGGTCTCATTGACGCGCATTGGCACAGCACGCTTGTCGCCGTGACGCAGCTTCAGGCGATGAGCGCCGACATCGGTTTTGTGCATCTCATGGCAGGGCGCGAGGCTGGGGCCACGCTCATGCGCGGATTTACCACGGTGCGTGACACGGGAGGGCCGGCCTTTGGTCTCAAGCTGGCAATCGACAGGGGTGTCCTGCCCGGGCCACGCATTCTGGCGTCGGGTGCCATGCTGTCGCAGACCTCGGGGCATGGCGATTTTCGCATGACCTCGGAATTGCCGCGCGCCGACGGCGATCTGAGCTACGCCGAGCGGGCGGGCGTGGTGGCCATCGCCGACGGGCGGGCCGAGGTTTTGCGCCGCACCCGCGAGCAATTGATGAAGGGCGCCAGCCAGATCAAGATCATGGCCGGAGGGGGTGTCACCTCGCTCTATGATCCGCTTGAGAGCCTGCAATTCACCGAAGACGAGATGCGCGCCGCCGTCGAGGCCGCAGCAGATTGGGGTACCTATGTCTGTGCCCATGTCTACACCCCCAAGGGCATCCAGCGCGCAGTCCGCGCAGGGGTGAAATCCATTGAGCACGGGCAATTGGCGGATCTGGAAACCGTGCGGATGATGCGCGATGCAGGCGCGTGGTGGTCGATCCAGCCCTTTCTTGCCGATGAGGACTCCAACCCCAAATCCGATCCGCGCCAGCAGGCAAAGGCGGATGAGGTCGCCAGCGGCACGGTGCGCGCCTTCGAGATTGGCCGGGCCGAAGGGGTGAACATGGCCTTTGGCACTGACATCCTGATGAACCCCGCAGGGGCCCAAAGCCAAGGGCGGCAACTGGCCAAGCTGACCCGCTTCATGGCCCCGCTCGAGGCGCTGCGCATGGCGACGGGGGCGGCGGGCGACCTGCTGGCCATGTCAGGGGAACGCATGGGCTATGAGGGACGCTTGGGCGTGATCGCCGAAGGGGCAATGGCCGATCTTTTGGTGGTCGAGGGCGATCCCGAAGCGGGGCTTTAGTGGCTGGATCGGCCCGAGCAGAGCCTCGCCATGATCCTCAAAGGCGGGACGGTCGTAAAGGACATGCTGGGATGAGAAACACTCTGCTGGCCTTCTGCACGATCCTCGGCCTCGCTCCCCCCGCACATGCACAGGACTGGAGCGCGCAGATCACGCCCTATGCTTGGGGGGCGGGGATCGGCGGCACGATCACGCCGCGCGCAGGCGGCCCGTCGCTGCGCTTCGACAAGGGGCTTGCAGACGTTCTCGAAGACCTCGACACGGCGTTTTTCCTCACGGGCTATGCGCGCTATCATCGCTTTGTGGTGATGGGCGACCTGTCGCAATCGGCCAGCTCACGGCGCGGCACGGTGCCATTGCCCGCCCCCGGCTTGCCTGCGCGGGGCCGCATCGAGCAATCCTCGCTGACGCTGACCGCGGGCTACCGGGCGCTGACAACACCCGATGCGACGGTGGATGTCTTGGCAGGTCTGCGCCATTGGCGGGTCGAGGGGCGCGCGACAACGCCAGTGCCTGGCCTTGCTGGCGGAATCGACGTGAGTTTCACCGATCCGATCCTCGCTGCACGCACCAATATCCGCCTCTCGGACCGATGGTCCTTTGTCGGTTATGCCGATGTCGGCGGCTTTGGTGGAGGCTCTGACATGACATCGCAGCTTGTCGGCACGCTCAACTGGCAGGCCAATGACCGGCTGTGGCTCTCGGCGGGCTACCGACATCTTTACGTGGATTACAGCAAGAACGGCCGAAAGTTTGACGCGACATTCTCGGGCCCGCTTGCGGGTTTGACCCTGCGCTTTTGATCCCCGCGCGGTGCCGCCCTGCGATAACCGCTTTATCTGCGCCATGGAAAACTCCATAGTGTCGGCGGCAGTCAGGCAGGATCACGACAGAATGGCCCCCCCAAAACAGGCGCCCCAAAGCTATAATATCCTGATCGTCGGTCAGGCTGGTCGTCTGCAATACGAGGCCATTCTCTTTGCGGCATCGCTGCGCGCCGCCTCGCCTGACTTTGCGGGTCGTCTCTTTGTGGCAGAACCGCAGCCTGGGCCGCTCTGGCGCGACGACCCGCGCATCAAGGACGCCGACAGCCGCGCGCTCTTGACCGATCTCGGCGCGGAATTCCTGCCGTTCGAGAGCCGCCATTTCGGCGCGGCCTATCCCTATGGCAACAAGATCGAGGCGCTCTTTGCCCTGCCGAAGGGGAAGCCTTTTGTGTTTTTCGACACGGATACGCTGATCTGTGGCGATCTCGGCTCAGTGCCCTTTGATTTCAGCCGCCCTACGGCATCTTTGCGCCGCGAGGGCACCTGGCCGCAGATCGAGCTTTATGGCCCCACCTACAGCCAGATATGGAAATCGCTCTACGACCGCTTCGGGCTTGATTTCGAGGCCTCGCTTGACCCAAACCAACCCGATGGCTACTGGCAGCGCTATCTCTATTTCAATGCGGGTTTCTTTTTCTACAAATGCCCGCATGTCTTTGGCCAACGCTTTCTCGACTATGCACTTGGCATCCGCGATGACACGCCGCGCGAACTGCTCCTGCAATCCCTGGACCCTTGGCTTGACCAAGTGGCCCTGCCCTTGGTGATCCATGCACTTGGCGGCGGGCGCGATACCTTGCCACCCGGCCTTTTGGATGGCGCGGTCAGTTGTCATTACCGGCTCTTGCCGCTGCTCTATGCGCGCGAGGCCGACCATGTTGTCGAGGTTCTGCACGAGGTGACGGCCCCCAACAAGATCAAACGCGTGCTCAAGAATTACGAGCCAGCCAAGCGGATGATCTATCAGGGGCGTGGGCTGAAAGTGCGGGCGCTGTTTGACCAGAACGACCTGCCGCGCCGCGAACAGGTGATCCGCAATACGATCAAACGCAACGGGTTCTGGATGCGTTGACTCCGCCCCAAGTGCCTTGGATCACGGCAAAATCTGCAGCCAGACCCACGCCGTGACAATTGTGAGCGCGGTTGACAAGAGCACGCTCGATGCCGCAACCCGCTTGGCGTGGCCGTAGATATTGGCAAAGACATAGGCATTGACCCCCGGCGCCATCGCCGCCGTCACCACCGCAGAGCGAACGCCCTCAACCGGCAGGCCAATCCCCAGACCAAGACCAAAGGTAATCGCCGGATGCACAACCAGCGAAATCAGGCAGACAAAGAGGATTGCCCGCAGATCCCCCTCGGGGCGATATTGCACCAACACCCCGCCCAAGCCAAAGAGCGCCGCCGGCAGGGCGGCCCGCGCGATCAGGTCAAACCCCTGCTGCACGGGCGAGGGCAACACCACCCCCGAAAGGTTGACCACAAACCCTGCGGCCACCCCCATGATCAGCGTGTTGGAAAACATCGCCCTCAGCACCTTGACCGCCACTTTTGGCCCAGCCGTACCCCGCGCCTTGACGATTTCCATTACGGTGATGCCCAGACCGTAGCAAAACGGCGAATGCACCGCGATGATGGCGAAATTCGCGGCGAGGGCATCGGTGCCATAGGCGCGCTCCATGATCGGCAGGCCCAGAAGCAGCGAGTTGGAAAAGAGGCAGCAAAAGCCGATGGCCACCGCATCCTCCCACGAGCGGCCAAAGATAATGCGCGCCCCAAAAAGCCCGAGAGCGAAGCCCGAGCTTGCGCCGACGTAGAAACTGAGCAAAAGCCGCCAATCGAAACTCTGCCCCAGATCAAGGCGGGAAATCGCGGTGAAAAGCAGACAGGGAATGGCGAATTTCTGAGTGAAACTCATCAACCCATCCACGCCTGCCTGACTGAACCAGCGTCGCCAGACCGCGACATAGCCAAAGCCGATCACCAGAAAGACCGGCAGGATGATTTCAAACAGCGCCTGCATCGCGCTCAGACCGTATAGCGCAGGATCATTCCGTCATAGGCGGGCGTCACATGCGCAGGCGTCTCCTCTTCCACGGTCTGATAATCAAGGTCGATATGCATATTGGTCAGCACCGCCCGGCGCGGGGCCGCGCGGGCGATCCATTCAAGCGACAGTGCCAGATGGGCGTGTGTAGGATGGGGCGTGCGGCGCAGCGCATCCAGAATCCAGCAATCGAGCCCGCTCAGCACCGGCCAGACATCCTCGGGGATAGCGGCCACATCTGGCAAATAGGCCAGATCCCCCACGCGAAAGCCAAGAGAGTCGATCGACCCGTGATTGACCTGAAACGGCTCGAGGCGAATGGTCCCGCCCGCGCCCTCGATCTCGAAGGGGCCGTCAATCGTGTTCATGTCGAGAATGGGGGGATAGGGGCTGTCTTTGGGTTGAACAAAGGCATACCCGAACCGCGCATATAGCGCGTTTTGCGTGTCGCCATCGGCCCAGACCGGCAGGCGTTGACGCATGTTGAACACGATCATCCTAAGATCGTCGATACCATGGACATGATCGGCGTGGGAATGCGTATAGACCACGGCATCCAGCGCGCCGACACCTGCATCCAGCAATTGCGCGCGCAAATCAGGCGAACTGTCGATCAACACGCGGGTGATGCCGCTCTCGCTTTCCCGCTCGATCAGCAGCGAACAACGACGGCGCGTGTTGCGCGGGTTTGTGGGGTCGCACTCGCCCCAATGCCCACCAAGACGCGGCACGCCCCCGGACGATCCACAGCCCAGAATGGTAAAGCGCAACTCGGCCATCACAGCACCGCCTTGGTAAAGAGCCGCTCGAAATTGGTCTCGGTCTGCGCGGCAAACTCAGGCCAGTCCATCCCGAAGACCTCTGCGCCCTTTTGGCCCGTGTGCAGCGTATAGGCGGGCTCATTGCGGCGACCACGATGGGGGGGTGGTGCCAGATAGGGCGCATCGGTTTCCAAGAGGATTCGGTCCACCGGGGCGCTTGCAAAAATATCGCGCAACTCCTGGCTCTTGGGGAACGCGGCGATGCCCGACATCGACAGGTAAAACCCCAGATCAAGCACGGCGCGCGCGAGGGCCGCACTCGACGAAAAGCAATGCATAACGCAAGTGTAGGCACCGTTGCGATATTCTTCGGTCAGGATGCGGGCCATGTCGTCATCCGCGTCGCGGGCGTGGATGATCAGCGGCAGACTTGTGCGCCGCGCCGCCTCGATATGCACGCGCAGACTGGTTTTCTGCACCTCGGCGCTCTCGGCGGTGTAGTGATAATCAAGACCCGTCTCACCGATACCGACAAACTTGGGATGTTCCGCCAGTTTCACCAGGTCATCGACTGTCACCAACGGGCTCTCGGCCGCGCGCATCGGGTGAATACCCGCCGCGTAGAAAACCGGCGCATGGGCCTCGGCAATGGCGCGCACGCGCGGCTCTTGATCGAGACGCGTGCAGATCGTCACCATGCGATGCACACCGGACGCAACGGCACGCGCGATCACCGCATCCCGCTCTTCGTCGAAATCGGGAAAATCGAGATGGCAATGGCTGTCAGTGATACGAATGTCGGTGCTCATGCCTGTCCTCGGGCGGGGGCTCAGGCCCCGGCGGTTTGCTGAATCCTGAACACCGTATCTAGGACCAGGCTGGCAGGGTCAAGGTTGACCGCCCGCCCATGCCGCGCGCGCGCGCCAATCGCCTCGGCACAGTCCGCCCAATCGCGTCCCTTGCGGGCATCGGGCGCCAGTCGCGCCAAGAGCGCCGCCTCGCCGGGGGCCGCCTCGGCGCGTGGAGCGTGGCCGGTCGCCCCGGCCCGCGCCAGACGCGCCAGCAAAAGGTCTGTCAATGAAAACAGCAGATCAAGCCGCTCTTCGGCCCCCCGCGTCGCTGCCGCCTCGGCCAGTCGCAGGGCGCGGGGGCGGTCAAGGCGCGGCAGGCTCTCCAGCAGGCTCACAAGTTCGGAATAGAGTTTGAGGCCCCCCAAATTGAGCATCCGCACCGCGGCCCCGACCGAGCCGCCCGACAATTCCGCCAGTGCCACCGGATCGCCTTCGGGCGCTATTCCCGCCTGCTCCAGCGCCTGCGCAATCTCTTGCGGTCCCAGAGGGGCCAGCCGCAGCGTACGGCAACGTGAGCGGATCGTGGGCAAGAGGCCAGAGGGCTGGTGCGACACGAGCAACATCACCGTGCGCGCCGGCGGTTCTTCCAGCATCTTGAGGATGGCGTTGGCGGCTTGGGTGTTGAGGTCGTCCGCCGCATCGACAATCACCACCCGGCGCCCACCGTCCGCGGCGGAGAGGGCAAAGAAATTACCGAGCTTGCGCACTTCGGAAACTCGAATCTCGGCAGCCAGTCGGTCGCCCTTGTCGGTGGGGCCTCGCCGCAACAAGAATAGCCCCGGATCAGACAGCGCCAGCATGCGCCGGGCCACCGGATGATCCGCACTGACATCCAGTGTCACGGGGGCCGGTGGCGCACCGAAAAGCCCCTCTTCCTGCACCAGCGGGGTGGCCAGCAAGAACCGCGCGATGCGCCAGGCCAGCGTCGCCTTGCCCACCCCACGCGGGCCGGTGATCAGCCAGCCGTGATGCAGCCGCCCGGTGTTGAACGCATCGAGAAACTCGGACTCTGCCGCGTCTTGACCAAAAAGCTGCACTGTTTCGCGCGGGTGCGGCGCCCCCTCAACGCGGTCCGGTTCGGGTAACAGCCCATCCTCGCTCATGGCAGGTGCGCCCGCACCGCGCGGGCCACGTCCTCGGCCACCGCGTCCAGGTCGCGCGCGCCGTCGATCACCGCAAACCGCGGGGCAAACTCCTGTGCCAAGGCCAGAAAACCGGCGCGCATTCGCGCCTGCATCCCTTCGCCAAAGGATTCAAACCGCGCCTCGCCCCCGCCACGCGACAGCGCGCGGCCCAGACCCACGCCGGGATCAATATCAATCAACACCGTCAGGTCTGGTTCACGCCCGATCATCAACTCGTGCAACTGGTCCACCAGACCGCGCAGATCACTCCGGCCAAGACCCTGATACATTCGTGTGCTATCGGCAAAGCGGTCGCAAATCACAACCGCGCAACGCGCCAGAGCGGGGGCGATCACCCGCTCCAGATGGTCGCGCCGCGCAGCGGTGAAGAGCAGGATTTCCGTTTCAGCGGACCAGCGGTCCTTGTCACCTTCGAGCACAAGACGCCGGATTTCCTCGGCCCCCGGACTGCCCCCCGGTTCGCGCGTCAAAACCACATCGTGCCCCAGGGCGCGCAGGTCCTCGGCAAGCCGCCGCGCCTGCGTGGATTTGCCCGACCCGTCGATCCCCTCAAAGCTGATAAACAGCCCCTGCCCGCTCAAAGCGCCCCCTCGGGACCCTGCTGCAAGCGCGTGAGCAACACGCCCGAGACCGTGCGTATGCGTGTCATGAACCCGCCCTGCGCCACATCTTCGGCAGCCACCAAAGGCACGCGCGTAGACGGCAGGCCCTCGGGCGCAAAGACCAGCTCAGCCACCACATCGCCCTTGGCCACCGGCGCGCGCACTGGCCCGGTGTAAACCACCTCGCCCTTCAATTCGCCGCCATCGAGCACCGGCAGCAGGGTCGACACGTCCTCGGCCACGGTCAGACCCACGCTGGGGGCCTCGCCCATCCAGACCTCGGCACGCGCCACTTCCTGACCGGCCGTCAGCACGGATTTCTGGGCGAATTGCCGGAAAGCCCAGTTCACGATCGACTCAGACTCGCGCGCGCGATCCGCTGCGGTGGCCAGCCCCGAGATCACGAAAACCACACGCCGATCGCCCTGCTTGGCCGAGCCGGTCAGGCCAAAGCCCGCCTGTTCGGTATGCCCGGTCTTGAGCCCGTCCGCCCCGATCCCCAGCCCCAGGAGCGGGTTGCGATTGCTGATGTTGCTGGGCGCGCGCCCGTCAAACCGAAACTCGGTCTCGGAAAACATCGGATAGAATTCGGGGAAATCCTCGATGATGTGCCGCGCCAGCAGCGCCAGATCGCGCATGCTCATGACATGACCTTCGGCGGGCCAGCCGCTGGCGTTGCGAAACATCGAGTTGGTCATGCCCAATTGCTGCGCACGTTGCGTCATGAAGCGGGCAAACCCGGCCTCGGTACCATCAGGGCTGAGGGCCTCGGCGATCACGGCGCAGGCGTCATTGCCGGACAGAACGATAATCCCGCGCAAGAGGTCTTCGACCCGCACCCGGTCGGTGGTATCCAGAAACATGGTCGAGCCGCCATAGCTCATGGCGTGCTCGGACACGGGCAGACGTTCGTCCAGCGTCAACCGCCCGCTGCGCACCGCCTCGAAGGCCACATAAAGCGTCATCAGCTTCGACATCGACGCAGGCGGCATGGGCGTGTCGGCGTTCTTGTCGAGGAGCACCGTGCCGGTGGTGACATCCATGACATAAGCAGCCTTGGCGCTGGTCTCGAACGCGTGCACCGGCAGTGCAAACCCAAGGCAGAGTGTCGCGGTGGCGATGTGACGAATGAGGCGCATCAGACCCTCCTGATCTCAGTTGGTGACGGCATAGGCATCTTCAAAACCGATGCCTTGTATCTTCTTGAGCAGCGCAGACCGCTCCGAGGCATTGGTCGCGGGGCCCACGATCACCCGCCAAAAGGCCTTGCCCTGACTGTTTTGCTCAAGCACCGTGGGCACCATTCCGGCTTGTCGCATCGCGGTCGCCGTGTTGCGCGCATTCTCTTCAACGCTGAAAATCCCAATCTGGATAAAGGGCTTCTCGAGACCCGAGGCGCGCGCGGGAGCAGGGGTGGGCGCAGGCGCAGGCGCAGGCGACGGGGGCGGTGCCGCCACTGCGGTCGCCTGAGGCGCAGGCGCCGTACTTGCCGCAGCTTCAGCCGCGTCAATCGCCGCCGCGGCACCGGCGACGGGATCAAGCGCTGTGGCTTCGATCTCTGATGGGGCGGCAAGTGTTGCGGCCTCTTCCGGAGCGGTTTCGGGCTCGGGGCTGCTTTCCTTGGCTTCTTCGCGGCGCAGGGCCGTCACATTCAGCTGAACCGGGGCCCCTGCCAACATGCCAAGGGCCGCCGCGGCGTCCGACGACACCTGCAACGCCGGGCCGGGAATATCACGCGCGCGCCGGAAAAGCGCGCCAATCACGAATTTCGAGTCCGATGTGCTGCGAATGATGACACGTTCGGGTTCCTTGACATCGGGATGCGCCACCCAGACCCCGCCAAGCGATGGTCGGCCATCCCAAAGCCCCATGTCCGTTACCTGAAACACATCCGGGGCCTCGACATCGCGCTCCACCAGCTTGACCGACGCGCGCGCAGGTGCGGCCCCCTCTGTCGAGGATTGCCCGGCGCGATCAGGTTTGAGCCATGAAGGCGCGCCCTCTTCGCATCCCGCCAGCAGCAGCATCGCCGCACCGACGAGGACGAACCGCGACATTCGCACCTGTCCGCCCTTGCCCTGTTCCGCAAATGTCATCTCTTGCCCCTTGCCCTTTGCCCCATGCCTGTGTGCGCAAGCGGTCGGCGTTCCCTGCCGGTGGCCCGGTCTTGCCTGTTATCGTCCCGGTCCTCTCGCGCGCCCGCACTCTAGCGCCTTGCCCCCCGCGTGAAAAGTGCGCAGGCAGGCGATGCGCGATTTTCCCCGTAATCCCCCCCTTTCAGAATCGCCCGGACCTCTGTAGGCACGGTCGAACCACAGACAGACGGCTTCGGCATCGGAACATCCCGAACGACGCCCCGGGCACGGAAGCTTGGCAGAGTGGTCGATTGCACTGGTCTTGAAAACCAGCGTACCGAGAGGTACCCAGGGTTCGAATCCCTGAGCTTCCGCCATACCCCCCAGAGACAGGCTAGGTTTTACCGCGCAGCGCTGCGCGCAGGGCGTCGCCCAAGGCCCCTTGACCGGACTGCGGCTCTGGTTTGGCGGCGCGCACCGGGGGATTATGGCGCGCGTTCGTCAGCTTGCCGGATTTCGATGCTTGGCCCTTGTCGGGTGCCTTGCCGCCCCTTGCCTCTGGCGCACCGCCCTCCTTGCGCATGCTCAGGCCAATGCGTTTGCGCGCGACATCGACCTCGGTCACGCGCACCTTGACCACATCACCCGCCTTGACCACCTCATGCGGATCCTTGACGAACCTGTCGGCCAGTTGGCTGACATGCACCAACCCATCCTGATGTACGCCGATATCGACAAAGGCACCAAAGGCCGCGACATTCGTCACCGTGCCCTCCATCAACATGCCGGGTTTGAGGTCCTTTATATCGTCTACCCCATCGGCAAACCGCGCGGTGACAAAGCTGGGGCGTGGATCGCGGCCGGGCTTTTCCAACTCGGTCAGAATGTCCCGCACCGTGGGCAGACCGAACGTATCGTCCACGAAATCCTCGGCCCGCAGACCGTTCAGCGCCTCGGGTGTGCCCATGATGGCGCGAATATCGCGCCCACAGGCCTGCACGATGCGGCGCGCCACGCCATAGGCCTCGGGATGTACCGAGGTGGCGTCCAACGGCTCGGCGCTGTCGCGGATACGAAGGAACCCGGCGCATTGCTCGAAGGCCTTGGGGCCCAACCCCGAAACCTTGAGCAGTGCCTTGCGCGACGGAAACGCACCCTGCGCATCGCGGTGCGCCACGATCGCCTGCGCCAGGGACGCGCCCAGCCCCGCCACCCGCGCCAACAGCGGGGCCGACGCCATATTGAGATCGACACCGACCGCGTTCACCGCATCCTCGACCACGGCATCGAGGGCCTGCACCAGACGCCGCTGATCGACGTCATGCTGATACTGGCCCACGCCGATGGACTGCGGCGTGATCTTGACCAATTCCGCCAAGGGATCCTGCAACCGCCGCGCAATCGACACCGCGCCGCGCAGGCTGACATCGAGGTCGGGAAATTCCTTGGCCGCCAGTTCAGAGGCGGAATAGACCGAGGCCCCAGCCTCGGACACGATCACGCTCATCGGCCGCTTGGCGCCTTGCGGCAAGAGTTTCAGCGCCTCCGCCACCATGCGTTCGGTCTCGCGGCTGGCGGTGCCATTGCCGATGGCGATCAATTCCACACCATGTTTGCGCACCATTTCGAGCACCGCGACCTGTGCCCCGCGCAGATCGTTTCTGGGCTGGAAGGGATAGAGCGTCGCAGTCTCGATCAGCTTGCCAGTGGCATCCACCACCGCCGCCTTGACGCCGGTACGAATGCCGGGGTCGAGGCCCAGGGTCGGGCGCGGCCCCGCCGGGGCGGCCAGCAGCAAATCCTTGAGATTACGCGCAAAGACGGTGATCGCCTCGTCATGGGCGCGGTTGCGCAACTCTCCCATCAGATCGACATACATCGACAGGCTCAGTTTGACCCGCCAGGTCCAGGCGGCCACGCCGCGCAGCCAGATATCCCCCGGATCCTTGCCGGGAATCCCGATCGCTGCCTCGATCATGGCCACGGCACGCGGCGTGCCAGTATCGGGATCGGGGGCTATGTCCAGCGTCACGATCTCTTCCTTTGCCGCGCGCAGAATGGCCAAGGCGCGGTGCGAGGCGATCTTTGACCAAGGCTCGCGGTGGTCAAAATAGTCCGAGAACTTGGCCCCTGCCTCTTCCTTGCCTGGCACCACGCGCGCACTGATGACGCCTTCGGCGCGCATGAAATCCCTCAAACGGCCAAGAAGCGTCGCATTCTCGGTCAATTCTTCGGCCAGAATGTCGCGCGCGCCGTCGAGCGCCTCTTTCACGGTCGACACAGCCTCGGTCAAATAGCCTGCGGCCAGATCCTCGGGCACGGCGGTGCGCTCGGCCAGAATCGCACGCAACAGCGGTTCCAGCCCGTTTTCGCGCGCAATCATCGCCTTGGTGCGGCGCTTCGGCTTGAAGGGAAGGTAAATATCTTCGAGTACCGCCTTGGTTTCGGCACCGGCGATGGCTCGCGCGAGCGTCTCTGTCAGCTTGCCTTGATCCTTGATCGAGGTCAGGATCACCTGACGCCGCGCTTCCAGTTCGCGCAAATAGGTCAACCGCTCGGCCAGATTGCGCAGTTGCGTATCGTCGAGACCGCCCGTTACCTCTTTGCGATAGCGCGCGATAAAGGGCACGGTCGCCCCGCCATCGAGCAGCCCCACCGCGGCGGCCACCTGATTTGGGCGCGCGTCGATTTCAGCGGCGATAATGCGGGCGATATGCTCGGCTGTGTCTGTCACTCTGGGCCCCCTCGGATGATCTGAGAGGCCCGTGATAAACGCAGATGACCCCAAGGCCAAGAGGCGGCGCGACTGGCACGGCCTCAGGCGGAATCGACCAAATGCGGCCCGCGTCGTGGATACTGATCATTCTGCGGCAACTCGAAATAGCGCGGCGAAATGGCCAGATCAGCCAGCGTAAAGTCGTCAAACGTGTTCAGAAAATTGGTCAGAGCGAGGTTTAGCACGATGGGCAACCGACAGCCTTTGGTGATGCGACAGGCGTTGTCGGACGAAAAGCACTCTGCCAAAGCGAACTCTGGTTCCATGCCGCGCACCACCTGCCCGAGGTTGATCTCACGCGGCGGCCGTGCAAGCCGAAAACCGCCGCTGCGCCCGCGAACCCCCTCCAGGAACCCTTCATGGATCAGTTGCAACACCACTTTCTTGAGATGCGCGCGTGAGATGTCATAGAGCTTTGCCGTTTCCTCGATAGTGGTCAGTTCACCGGGTTTCAGGGTCGCGGCATAGAGCAGAACACGAAGCGAATAATCTGTAAACTTTGTTAGACGCATACCAACCTCCGAGTAGATGACATCATTTCGAAAGCGTTGGAAATAACAAGTGGTCAGCTTGTCACGGTACATCACAAAAGAGTTATTTTCTCTGACCCATATCAAAGAGAGCTATTAGAATCTTGGATTTGCCTGCTCGCGCAGTCCTCCGCGCCAGGCGATTTGACGGCGGATCGGGCGGCAGTCGTTCTTGCTCGACCCGCTGACGTTCCTCCTATGGTTCGGGGTGCCCACTGCGCTGATCCTTCATGGGGGCAGCGCCTGATCCGGCTGGCTCTGCCAGTTTCACGCGCGCGAGGAACCGACCGATCACATCGTCCGGAAACTGGGTTTGCTGGCCCGACAGCCATGGCTGTGAGATGAAGCTGCACACGTAAACCAGCCCGAAGGCGCAGGTGCATCTTGCAGGCTCGGATGCACTCAGCATCGCCATATGCCAGACGTCAGCTTAGGAGATGAAACCGGCCCGGTCCGCTCTCTTGTTTCAAGGCGGGGCACAGTGCCCCACCCGATACAGCCTAGCCCAGCCGGGCCTTGACCTGTGGCCCAACCGCGCCAAAATCCATCTGGCCTGCGTGACGCTCCTTGAGCTTGCCCATGATTTTGCCCATGTCGCGGATCGTGCTTGCGCCCACATCGGCAATCGCCTTGTCGATGGCGGCGGCAATTTCATCGTCTGCCAATTGACGCGGCAGGAATTCCTCGATCACCGCGATTTCCGCGCGCTCGCGCTCAGCCAGATCGAGCCGCCCACCCTCTTCGTAGGCGCGCACGCTTTCGTTGCGCTGCTTGGTCATCTTGGCAAGAATAGCCATGATTTCCGCGTCCCCGACCGGGGTTGCCCCGTCCGCGCTACGGCCAGCAATTTCCTGATCCTTGATGGCCGCGTTGATAAGCCGCAAGGTCGCCAACCGGCCCGCCGCCTTGTCGCGCATCGCCTGTTTCAGGGCCTGATCGACCCGTGCCCGCAGTTCCATTCCGTGTCATCCCCATGATCATCACAAGAGAGGGAGCCTAACGCCAAGCGCCCGCGATGGCAACCGCCGAGCAAGCCGCCCGCTGCCGCGATCAGACCCTTGACCCGCCCCCTCCCCCCCCGTAGGAATGCGCAAATTTGCCCGAGCCGGAGACTCGCCCCCATGGCCCAAGCGTCCATTCCCCGCCCGACTGCCTGTCTTGCCCTCGCCGATGGCTCGCTGTTCTATGGCTACGGGTTCGGCGCAGTGGGTGTGACCACCGCGGAACTCTGTTTCAACACCGCGATGACCGGCTATCAAGAGATCATGACCGACCCCAGCTATGCCGGGCAAATCGTGACCTTTACCTTCCCGCATATCGGGAATACCGGCGTAAATGCCGAGGATGACGAGACAGCCGAGCCTGTTGCCGCTGGCATGGTCGTGAAATGGGATCCGACCGAGCCGAGCAACTGGCGCGCGCAGGAACATCTGACCAACTGGCTGGCGCGGCGGGGCCGCATCGCGATCGGCGGCATCGATACCCGTCGTCTGACCCGTGCCATCCGTCAACAAGGTGCGCCGCATGTGGCGCTTGCCCATGATCCCGACGGCAACTTCGATGTCGAGGCTCTGGTCGCCCGTGCGCGCGGCTTTGCCGGGCTGGAAGGCATGGACCTTGCCAAGGATGTGACCTGCGCACAGTCCTATCGGTGGGACGAAATGCGGTGGGCCTGGCCCGACGGATACGTTCGCCAGACCGATGCGCGGCACAAGGTGGTCGCGGTCGATTATGGGGCCAAGCGCAACATTTTGCGCTGTCTCGCAAGTGCCGGATGCGAGGTGACCGTGCTGCCCGCCTCTGCCACGGCTGAGGATGTGTTGGCCCATTCTCCCGATGGCGTGTTCCTGTCCAACGGCCCTGGTGATCCGGCGGCAACGGGCAAATATGCGGTGCCGATGATCCAGGGCGTGTTGGAGGCAGGGCTACCCCTCTTTGGCATCTGCCTTGGGCACCAGATGCTGGCCCTCGCTCTTGGGGCGCAGACCATCAAGATGAACCACGGTCATCACGGTGCCAATCACCCGGTCAAGGACCTGGAAACCGGCAAGGTCGAGATCACCTCGATGAACCACGGGTTCGCAGTCGATAGCCAGACCCTGCCCGCCGGTGTGGTCGAAACCCATGTCTCGCTGTTTGATGGGTCAAATTGTGGTATCCGGATCAAGGATCGCCCGGTCTTTTCGGTGCAGCACCACCCCGAAGCCAGCCCCGGCCCGCAAGACAGCTTCTATCTCTTCGAGAGATTTGCCGCGTCAATGGCGAAATAACTGCGAAAATCCCACAGCTGTTAACCTGTCGTTAAAACATCGTTAACCAAGCGCGCGCTAGCCTTTCCTCAGCCGCAAGGGGAAGGGTCGCGACATGGGGATTTCCGAACTGCGTCACATGGGGGCACGTGGCCCGGGCGCGCGCGCGCCGATCAACCCGCTGGGGCGCGAACTGGTTCGCGCCGGCGCGATCAGCCGACGGGATGCGACACTTGCGGAAATGGTGCGTCGCCATTGCGACACCTCGCTTGACCGCATTCTTCAGGCCGAGGGGCTGGCCACCGAAGACGACCTGCTCGAAGCCCACGCCCGCCGTCTGTCCAGCAAACGGCTCAGCGCCGAGGATCTGGCACGCGCAGACACGCTAGACGCAGGCGTTGATCCGCGCCTCCTGCTCAAACATGGTGTGTTGCCGCTCACCTCTGCCTCCGGTGCGCCGGTTCTGGCCACGGGCGGGCCTGAGAGCCTTGCCGCCCTGCGCCCCGCCCTGCCCGTCACGCTGACGCACGCGCGCGCGGTGATGGCCCCGCGCCACGCGATACAGGATCGCATAGCAGCACAACACAGGGATCTCTTGCGCAGTTTGGCCGAGGCTCGCGTGCCCGAAATCGAGAGTTGCCGCACATGGGGCGGGGCCATGAACCACCGCCTCGCGCTGACGCTCGTCGCCCTTGCGGTTCTCACGGCGCTCAGCCTTGCCTTTCCAGTGGTTGTGTTCGGCTTTTTTGCCCTTTGGGCCTGTTTTACACTCGTCGTTTCCGCCGGGCTGAAAATCGCGGCCTTCGTGGCGCAAAGCGGGGTCAAGCCGATGCCGCCCCCCTCAACCCACCCCCAACCTCTGCCCAAAGTATCCATCCTCGTGCCGCTCTATCGCGAGACGGAAATCGCCCATGCGCTGATCGCCCGACTGAGCCGCCTTACCTACCCCAAATGCCTGCTCGATGTGATCCTTGTGCTGGAGGAAGAGGATGCGCTGACCCGTCAGACACTGGCAGAGATCGACCTGCCCCCATGGGTGCGGCCCGTGATCGTGCCCGATGGCACCCCCCGCACCAAACCGCGCGCGATGAATTACGCGCTCGATTTCTGTCAGGGCGACATCATCGGTATTTTCGATGCAGAGGATGCACCCGAGGCGGATCAGATCACCGTCGTCGCGCGCCGGTTTCAGCAGGTCCCGCGTGACGTGGCCTGCTTGCAGGGCATTCTCGACTATTACAATCCCACCCAGAACTGGCTCGCCCGGTGTTTCACCATCGAATACGCCACCTGGTTTCGCACCCTGATGCCGGGAATGGCGCGGTTGAGGCTGGCCATTCCCTTGGGCGGCACCACGCTCTATTTCCGCCGCGACGCGCTAGAGGAATTGGGTGGATGGGACGCACATAACGTGACCGAGGATGCCGATCTGGGTTTTCGCCTCGCTCGACACGGCTATCGCACCGAAATGATCCACACCGTGACCGAGGAAGAGGCCAATTGCCACGCATGGCCCTGGATCAAACAGCGCTCCCGCTGGCTCAAGGGCTATATGACCACGTATCTGGTGCATATGCGCCGCCCGCGATTGCTCTATCAGCAACTCGGGCCGCGCAAGTTCTGGGGATTTCAGGCACATTTCGTTTCGGCGCTCTCGCAATTCCTGCTGGCCCCGTTTCTTTGGTCATTCTGGCTGGTGCTCGTTCGCTTGCCGCACCCGCTCGATCCGGTTCTGCCGCATGTGGCAATGGTCGGCTTGGGCAGTCTCTTTCTGCTGGTCGAGGTATTGAATGTCTGCATTCACATGTCCTCGGTGTCGGGGCCCCGACACCGGCATCTGATGGCTTGGGCCCCGACCATGCATTTTTACACACCGCTCGGGGCGATTGCGGCCTACAAGGCGCTCTACGAGCTGATCCTCAAGCCGTTCTTCTGGGACAAGACCGCGCATGGCCTCTCGGTCACGGCCAGAGGGCGGCGCATCTCAGACGGTGGATTTGACCTCTCCGGAATCAAGCTTGAGCCGGGTCACAAAGGCCTTTGAGATATGGTCGCGCAGGGCCTTCGCGGCCGCCGCACTATCATGCGCCTCAATCGCCGCGACGATTGCATCGTGTTCGCGCAGCGCATCCTCATCCCGACCGACCGCCGCAAGAGAGGTGGTCGCCAAAAGGGCCATCGAGCGATGCACAAGGTCCAGCTGCTGCACCAAAAAGCGGTTGTGCGAGGCCAGATGTATCTGCTTGTGAAACCGCCGGTTTGCGCGCGCAAGTTCCACCGGCTTGCCCAAGAGCGCACGATCCTCCTCGACCATATCCCGCAAGACGCGCACCTCTTCCGGCGTGGCGTGGCGCGCGGCCAGCTCTGCCGCCAGACCCTCCAACTCGGCACGCACCACGTAGAGTTCTGCCAACTGGTTGTAATCCAATGACGATACGATCAGGCTGCGCCCGTCCCGCGTGAGCATGGATTGCGTCTCAAGCCGCTGCAGCGCCTCGCGGATGGGCGTGCGCGACACGCCAAAGCGTTCGGCCAGATCGCTCTCGACCAGACGGTCTCCGGGCTTGAAGATGCCAACGTCGATCGCTTCGAGAATGAGCGAATAGGCATCTGTGGGGGGCGGTTTCATCGGCATGTCCGTTTCTTTTGGATATTGGTGGGGAACCTTACGCGCTTTGGCCGCGGGATCAAGCCTTGGGCGATTGCACGCGATGTCGCGCCCGCCTATATCTGCGCCATGCCCAAGCCCGATTTCACCCATATACGCACCTGGGTCTTTGACCTCGACAATACGCTCTATCCGCCCTCTGCCCGCCTCTTCGATCAGATCGAGGCGCGGATGACGCGGTTCGTGATGGACACGCTGCGCGTGACCCATGCCGAGGCGGACCGTCTGCGCCATCACTACTGGCGCGAGCATGGCAACACGCTGGCGGGGCTGATGCGGGTGCATGATCTCGATCCCGGTCCCTATCTTGCAGCGGTGCATGACATCTCGCTCGACCAACTGGAGCCTGATGCCGCGCTGAATACTGTCATCCGCGCCCTGCCAGGGCGCAAGATCGTCTACACCAACGGCTCTGCCCCCTATGCCGAGCGGGTGATCGCGGCGCGCGGCCTGGCAGGCGCGTTCGACGCGGTGTACGGCGTGGAACATGCGGGCTACCGGCCTAAACCCGAACCCGAGGCATTTCAGGCCATCCTGACACAGGACCAAAGCGCGCCCGCCACAGCGGCGATGTTCGAGGATGAGCCACGCAATCTGGCGGCTCCGCATGCCATGGGGATGCGCACCGTGCATGTGGCTCCGGAGCGGGTCGAGGCAGACCACATTCACCACCACACCAATGATCTGGGCGGTTTTCTGGCGCGCCTGGTCTGACAGCTGCGGCGTTCCGTCCCTTTGAAGGCGGGGGCCGGGACATATCTATGCAGGGTGAGATTCATCTTTGACCAAGAGGCCCGACATGACCGCGACCACAGCCCCCGCCAACACCAAACACGCCGCCACCAAGAGCCATGACCCCGACGCGGCCGCCGTTGGCCCGATCCTGCTCAGCGTGGCGGTTTTTCTGGCCGGGTGGGCAGCAAGCATTGTGCTCTGGGGGATTCCGGGGCTTTATATTCCCGCACTGGCCCTTGTGCCGGTGATCTGGGTGATGCTGATCCTGATTTCACGGGGCTGAGCGGGCGCTCGCCCCTTTCGGAGGCTCTGAGAATGGCGCAGACGGACTATGACATCGTGGTGTCAGGCGGCGGTGTCGCCGGTCTGACGGCAGCAGCGGTTTTCGGCAGCGCAGGATTTTCCGTGCTCTGCGTCGACCCTGCCCCGCCCGTGACCGCGCGCGATGCGGACGGGTCGGACCTGCGCACCACGGCTTTTCTTCAACCTGCGCAGGCTCTCTTGGATCGGGCCGGTCTTTGGGCGCGTCTGGCCCCACATGCCACCGATTTGCAAGTGATGCGGATTGTCGATGCGGGCGGCGAGATACCCGAACCGCGGGTCGTGCGCGAGTTCAACGCCAGCGATATTTCCGACCGTCCCTTTGGTTGGAACCTGCCCAACTGGCTCTTGCGGCGCGAGATGGTGGCGCATCTGGACAGTCTGCCCTCGGTCACGTTCAAGCCCGGCACCGGCACCAGCACGCTCTTTACCCGCGAGGCCGAGGCGCGCGTGGGGCTTAGTGACGGCACCCGCGTGCGCTGCCGCTTGGTGATTGCCGCCGACGGGCGCAACTCTCCAATCCGTTCGGCCGCGGGAATTGACGTGAAAACAACGCGGTATGGACAAAAGGCCCTTGCCTTTGCCGTCACCCATCCGATCCCGCATGACAACGTCTCGACCGAGATTCACCGCTCTGGCGGGCCCTTTACGCTTGTGCCGTTGCCCGATCACGACGGGCGGCCGTCTTCGGCCATCGTCTGGATGGAAGAAGGGCCAGAAGTTGCGCGTTTGGCCGCCCTGCCGGTACCTGAATTCGAGGCCGCGATGAATACGCGGTCCTGTCACCTTTTCGGTCCTCTGACGCTTGCGTCGCGCCGCACCGTCTGGCCGATCATCAGCCAGGTGGCCGAGCGGATGAGTTCCGAGCGCGTGGCGCTGGTGGCCGAGGCTGCGCATGTGGTGCCGCCGATTGGCGCACAGGGGCTCAACATGAGCCTTGGGGATATGCGGGTATTGCTGGAACTGGCCGAGGCGAACCCCGACCGTTTGGGCGACCGCCAGATGCTCGACACCTACCATCGCCGCAGACATCTGGAGGTGCAGGCGCGCGTGACGGGGATTGACCTTCTCAACCGCGCCTCGATGCTGAGCGCGCAGCCCCTGAGGGATGCGCGGGCACAGGCGCTAAGCGCGATCTATTCGCTGGCCCCGGTGCGCAAGACCCTGATGCAAATGGGCCTTGGCGCGCGGGGGTAAGGCTCAGAGCACCTTATCAAGCACCGTTTCCAGCCGCTTGAGCGCGGCGGGCACATCATAGAGCTTGTCCAGACCAAACAGCCCGAGGCGGAAGGTGCGAAAGCCCTCGGGTTCGCCCACTTGCAGCGGCACACCGGCAGCAATCTGCATACCCTCTGCCATGAATTTCTTGCCGTTCTGGATGTCAGGGTCGCTGGTATAGCTTACCACGACACCGGGCGCGCCAAAACCTTCGGCAGCCACGGACGTGACACCACGCGCGGCCAGCATGGCCCGCACACCATTACCCAATTCCCATTGCGCATCGCGCAGCCGTTCGAACCCGTAATCGCGGGTTTCGATCATCGTGTCGCGGAACCCGCGCAGCGCGTCGGTGGGCATGGTCGCATGATAGGCATGGCCGCCACTCTCATAGGCCTGCATGATGGCACGCCATTTCTTGAGATCGAGCGCGAAACTGTCCGAAGTCGTCTCTTCCAGCCGCGCCACCGCGCGCTCAGAGAGCATCACCAAACCGGCAGAAGGAGAGGCGGACCAGCCCTTTTGCGGCGCGGAAATCAGCACGTCAACGCCCGTGGCGCGCATATCAACCCAGGCACAGCCTGAGGCGATGCAATCAAGCACCATCAGCGCGCCCACCTCATGCGCGGCATCGGCCAAGGCGGTGATATAATCATCCGGCAGGATCAGGCCGGCCGAGGTTTCCACATGCGGGGCAAAGATCACATCGGGCTTGGATTCATGAATTTTCGCCACAACCTCTTCAATGGGCGCCGGGGCAAAGGGCGTGGTCGCACCATTGCCGGTCTGTCGCGCCATGCAGACGGTCGTATCAGAGGTGAACTGACCCGCGTCGAAAATCTGGGTCCAGCGGAAGGAGAACCAACCATTGCGCACGACCAGCGCATGCGCGCCGCGCCCGAATTGCCGCGCCACGGATTCCATCGCATAAGAGCCGCCGCCGGGGACGAGGGCCACCGCATCAGCGGCATAGACATCCTTGAGCATGGATGAAATATCACACATAACCTCTTGAAAAGAGGCAGACATATGGTTGAGCGAGCGATCGGTGAAGACCACCGAATATTCCAGCAGGCCATCTGGATCTACATGGTCGAGCAGGGCAGTCATGGGATGTCTCCTCTATCTTGCGGGCAAGATGGCGCGGGACGGCTCATAAGTCCAGTGCGTCACGTCAGCCGATTGGACCGGGACGGCGTTCTTCGCTCAAGAGCACATTGGCCTCGACATCGCCAACCCCCGGCAAGGTCATGATCCGGCGGCGCAAAACCCGTTCAAAATCGGAAATGTCGCGGGCCACGACGCGCAGGCGATAATCGTAGAGGCCAAGGATATGTTCCACCGTCTGCACCTCGGGGATGGCCGATACCGCGCGTTCGAAATCCTCTAGGCTGACACGGCCCTTGGTGGCGAGCTTGACACCAAGAAAAACCATGACCCCGAAGCCCAGTTTTTCATGATCCAATTCAAGACGTTGCCCCTTGATCACGCCGGTCTCGCGCAGGCGTTGCAGACGGCGCCATGTGGCAGGCTGCGACAGGCCAAGCGCGCGGCCTATCGCACTTGCCGATTGGGTGGCATCGCGCACCAGTTCGCGCAGGATCAGCCGGTCGGTGGTATCCAGTTCGATCATAGTGGCAGCACCTCGTCGGATTTGATCCGTGCCACATGCATCAGCGCCTCGATGTCGGCGATATGCGGCAGGGTCAGGATGGCGCTACGATAAAGCTGTTGATAATGCGCCATGTCGCGGGCAATGACCGAGAGGCGCAGGTCAACACGGCCCAGAAATGTCTGAATTTCAATAACTTCCGGCACGTTTCTTGCGGCTTCGATGAATTCGTCAAAGGCTCGGGGCTGCGTCTTGTCCAAGGTGATGCGCAAGGATACCTCGACCTCATAGCCAAGGGCGCGCCAGTCGATCACGGCACGGTTGGCGCGGATCACGCCGTCTTGCTGCATCCGCTCCAAACGGCGGGCACAGGTGGCAGGGGTCACACCCGCCCTCTCTGCCAAATCGGCGGCGCCGAGCGTGGGGGCATGTTGATAGTGGCGCAGGATGCGACGGTCCGTGTCGTCGAGCATGATTTTTACCAATATTTCCGATATGGCGAATGATTACTCTGAAAATCCCCTGAAATAAACCGAAATCACCGGTCCCTCTCGCCCACACATGCCTATGATGCCCCCATCAACCGAAGAGGAGAACGCCATGCGCGTCTATTACGATCGTGACTGCGACATCAACCTGATCAAGGACAAGAAAGTCGCCATTCTGGGCTATGGCAGCCAGGGCCATGCCCACGCCCTTAACCTGCGGGATTCAGGGGCAAAAAACCTTGTGGTGGCGCTGCGCGAGGGCTCGAAATCGGCCAAGAAGGCCGAGGCAGAAGGCCTCAAGGTCATGGGTATCGCCGAAGCGGCGGCCTGGTGCGACCTGATGATGTTCACCATGCCCGACGAACTGCAGGGCGAAACCTATCGCAAATATGTGCATGACAACATTCGCCCCGGTGCGGCGATTGCCTTTGCCCATGGTCTCAACATTCATTTCGGCCTGATCGAGCCGAAAGAGGGCGTGGACGTCATCATGATGGCCCCCAAGGGCCCCGGCCACACGGTGCGCGGTGAATACGTCAAGGGCGGCGGCGTGCCCTGCCTCGTGGCGGTCAACAACGACGCGTCCGGCAAGGCCCTGGAAATCGGGCTTTCCTACTGCTCGGCCATTGGCGGCGGTCGCTCGGGGATCATCGAGACCAACTTCCGCGAAGAGTGCGAAACCGACCTCTTCGGCGAACAGGCGGTGCTGTGCGGTGGCCTCGTAGAACTGATCCGCATGGGCTTTGAGACGCTGGTCGAAGCGGGCTATGCCCCTGAAATGGCTTACTTTGAGTGCTTGCACGAGGTGAAGCTGATCGTCGATCTGATCTATGAAGGCGGCATCGCCAACATGAATTATTCGATCTCGAACACGGCCGAATATGGCGAATACGTCAGCGGTCCGCGGGTCCTGCCCTATGAGCAGACCAAGAAAGAGATGAAGGCCATTCTGCGCGACATCCAGACCGGCAAGTTCGTGCGCGACTTCATGCAGGAGAATGCCGTGGGTCAGCCGTTCTTCAAGGGCACGCGCCGGATGAACGACGCGCATCAGATCGAAGAAGTGGGTCAGAAGCTGCGCGCGATGATGCCGTGGATCTCCGCAGGCAAGCTGGTGGATCAAGAGAAGAACTGAACCCATTGAAATATAATGGGAAAGGGCATCCCTTTGGGGTGCCCTTTTTTGTCTGAGGGCCAAACCATGCAAGAGATTTCCACACTCAACTGGCTGAGGATCGGTGCTTTGGGCGTGATCTGGGGGGCATCCTTCATGTTCGTCTCGGTCGCCCTGACCGGGGTGGGGCCGTTCTTTCTGGCCGCTGTGAGGATCGTCCTGGGGGCGGGGTTTCTGCTGTGTCTGCTGCGGGTGAAGGGGCGGAAATTGCCACCAAGAAACGGCGTGGACGGGCGAAAAATCTGGCAGTTCGCCTTGGTTATGGCGTTGTTTTCAAATGTTTTTCCCTTCATCCTTTTGTCATGGGCGCAGCAATCCGTGGCCTCGGGATTTGCCGGGGTCTGCATGGCAGCGGTGCCGCTCCTGATCCTGCCTTTGGCGCATTTTCTGGTGCCGGGAGAGCGGATGCATCTCAGGCGGTTGGTGGGGTTTGTTCTGGGCACGACGGGCGTTGTGGTGCTGATCGGGCCGGGTGCCTTCACATCGACCGGCAAGGACCTGGAATCCTTGGCAAGATTGGCCTGTCTCGGGGCGGCGGGGGGCTATGCGATTGGCTCGATTGCCACGCGATTGTCGCCGGAGGTGGACCGTTTGGCCCTGTCCGCGCTGGTTCTGACATTGGCCGCCGGGATGATCCTGCCTTTGGCGCTGGTGGTTGAGGGATGGCCTAGTGCATTGAATACAAAGAGCTTATTGGCGCTGCTTTATCTTGGCGTCCTCCCGACCGGGGTGGCGCAAGTCCTGCTGGTGCAGGTCAACCGCGAGGCGGGCCCAAGTTTTTTCAGCCTTGTCAATTACATGGTGCCGGTCTGGTCGGTGATCCTTGGGGCGCTCGTGCTCGGCGAGGCATTGCCGCCGAGTTTGCTGGCGGCGATGACGCTGATTCTGGTGGGTGTCGGCATGAGCCAATGGGGGGCCCTGCGCCGGGTGTTTGGCGCGAGGTGACGTTTACAGAACTTACGAAATGCCCCCGGATTCTGTAAGGTCCCTACCCTACCGCGCGCCCCGATCAGGATTTGGCAAGCAACCGGCTTCAATCTGTGGACAAGTCACGATCCTAGACGAGGTTTCGACAAGTCTAGGATCGCGGCGCGGCAAGGGTCGCGCGCCAGAGGTCGAGCGCGGCACGGGTTTCCGCGACATCATGCACGCGCAGGATCTGCACCCCCTGCGCCGCGCCGCCCAAGGCCACGGCGAGCGAGCCGGGCATACGGTCGGCGGCAACGGGTGTGCGGCTGATGTCGCCGATGAAGCGCTTGCGCGAGGCACCAAGGAGGATCGGACAGCCGAGGCTGTGAAAAAGCGAGAGGTTTTGCAGAAGGGTAAGGTTATGCGCGACTGTCTTGCCAAAGCCGATGCCGGGATCGGTCACGATGCGCGCGCGGGGAATACCAAGCGCGACAAGCGCCTCGATCCGCGCGGCGAGCCAATCGTAGACATCAAGCAGGACGTGGTCGTAACGCGGGTCTTGCTGCATGGTCTCGGGCGTGCCCTGCGCGTGCATCACGCAAACCGGCAGGGCATGGGTGGCGGCATAGGGGCCGAGGGCGGGATCATAGGTAAAGCCCGCCACATCGTTGATGAGATTGGCCCCCGCCGCATGGGCGGCCTGAGCCACGGGTGCCTTGCGGGTGTCGATGGAAATGGGCGTGGCGATACCGGCGCGCAGGGCCGCGATGACCGGGGCGGTGCGGGCGATTTCGTCATCCACGGGCACGGGGGCCGCACCGGGGCGGGTGGATTCGCCGCCCACGTCCAGAATTGCGGCGCCGTCGGCGGCCATCTTGCGGGCATGGGCGAGGGCCACCTCGGGGTCAAAATGCTGTCCGCCGTCGGAAAAGCTGTCGGGGGTCACGTTGAGGATGCCCATGATCTGCGGCGCGGCCATATCGAGCGAGGCCACCGGCGCGCGGGGCGTGGTGAGGTTCTGCATCGCTTCGGTCGGCAGGTCGACCGCGGGCATGAGATAGGAGGGCGCGGCGCGGTCCAGCACCTCGACCGTATCGAACCAGCACAGACCGCCCGCGAGGGTCAACGCACCGGCAGGGCGGGCGGGATCGGTGCGGGGGATGGGGCGATAATAGGGCATGAACGGCCTCGATGCGGCATGGGATCAGGCCGGGGAGGTAAGGGGCTGCGCCGCCGCGGTCAAGACCGTGCCGGTTCAGACGCTTGCGTCGGGCGCGGGGCGCACCGTCACGCCATTGATGCGCCAGCCCTCGGGGGTTTCGATCATCTCGTAATCCACGATCCACGCCGCGCCCGCCGCATCGAGGACGCGAACCCCCTGCCAGAGCCGCCCGGCAATCTCGCGCATTTCAAGAAAGGTCACATCCGAAGGGCGCCAGACCATCGGATAACCCTCACGCACCATTGTCCCGAATTGTTCGGGCGAGCCGAATTTCTGCTGGATGAAGGGGCTGGCATAGCCATAGGCGCGGGTGACGTCCTGTGCCAGAAACGCCTCGATCTGCGCTGTGATCACGGCCTGCGCGTCCGGATCGGCGCGCAGGGGTGCAGCAAGACCGAGCATAAGGAGCAAAGACAGGATCAGAGGGCGCATGGCAGACCTTTCGCTGCTGCGCAGGTAGCCCTCATGCCGCAGAGGTCAAGCGATCAGGGCGTTTGCAGCGTTTCGAGATAGGCCACCAGATCGACAACCGGCTGGCTGGTCAGCATGGTCTGACCGCGTTCGGTGCGCAGGCCCACGTCGCGATCCTCGAAGAAGCTGCCATAGATCGGCATCGGGCTGCCGTGCGACACGAGAGGGTCGCGCCCGTCGATCCGGCGCACCACCCGTTCCACCGGGAACCGGCCATTGTTGCTGGATTTGAGCGCGGTCAGGTCAGTGGGATGCAGTGTCAGCACCGCCCGCATGGGGCCAAAGCCGGTGCCGTCAGCACCGTGGCAGGCGGCGCAATAGCGCTCGTAGGTCTGGGTTCCGGCGCGGATGTCCTGGGCTTGCGTGGCGTTTGTCAGAGCGAGGCTTGCCAAGATTACGATCGAGAGTGTCGCGCGCATGAGAGGTCTCCTTGCGGTGTCCAAAAGCGGTGGTTCTCTTTTATAGGTCCGGAGCGTGCCCCATGCCTTGATCGGGATCAACCGGCAAGGTCACAGACCTGCGCCCAGAGGGCATCCGGCACGGTAACGGAATCGCAGCTGCGCTTGCCCTGCCCCGGCATCCGTGCGCCCGGGTCCGTGGTCGCGGCCTCTGCCACCTGCGCCAGCCGGTCAAAGAAGGCGCCCGACAGGTCCGGATCCATCAGCAGGTAATACTGGCCCAGATCATGCGGGGGGCCATCCGGCGCCTTGAGCGGTTTCACATCGCGGCTGACCACGCCGCCGGTCATGCCAGCGGCCAAAAGCTCGGCCATGAGGCCAAAGCCCCAGCCCTTAGCCCCGCCGATGCTGACGAGAGAGCCGCCCAGCGCCGCCTCGGGGTCGGTGGTGGGGTTTCCTTCCGCGTCAAGCGCCCAGCCGAGCGGGATCGGCTGGCCTGCCGCCTTGGCCATGGTGATCTTGCCAAGTGCTACAACGGTGGTGGATTGGTCGAACTGCATGGCAAGACCGCCCTGCCCGTCGGGCACCGAGAATGCGATGGGATTGGTGCCGATCACCCGCGTCTTGCCGCCCGGTGCGGCCACGATGGGCGAGGCATTGGTCATGCCAAGGCCAATGAGCCCGCGCCGCGCGATCTGTTCGGTGAAATAGCCCAGCGAGGTGCAGGTATGAGCGTGACCGATGGCAAGGCTGGCCACGCCATTGTCGCGCGCGGCCGCGGCGGCGCGGTCGATGCCACGGGCAAAGGCGGGTTGGGCAAAGCCCATGCGCGCATCGACCATGATCGCAGCGGGGCGCGGCTGGGTCACCTCTGGTTCGACGGTGCCGTTGACGCGGCCCGAGCGCAATTGCTGGCAATAGCTCTCGAGATAGTAGAGGCCGCAGATGCGGTTGCCGATGCTTTCGGCGGCACGCACGGCGCGGGCGACCTCTGCCGCGATCCAAGGGGCGGCCCCATGGCGAATGAGGGCCGCCGTGGTGCGGGTCTCGATGTCGTTCAGGTCTATGTCGGCCATGGTGCCCCCTCTCGCGGTATCTGCGCCGACAGCTATGGGTGCGCGGGCGGCGCGCGGTCAATCCAATCCTTCTGAAGCAGAGTTCAGTTTGGCCGAAATCGCGGTCTGGTGGCGGGGCTTTGCAGGGGATGGCGCGATGCTCTTGCTCCTTGGGGCCAAGGCGGGGTAAGAGCAGCAAAAGCGCAATAAGGGAAGGGCAGCATCATGCGGCGTGTCGTTGTCACAGGTCTGGGTCTCGTGACCCCGCTGGCCGATGGGGTCGAACTGAGCTGGAGCAGGCTCTTGGCGGGGCAATCGGGGGCGGGCACCATCATCCGCTTTGACCCGGTCAATGTGGTGACGAAATACGCCTGCCAGATCCCGCTGGGCGATGGCACCGACGGGACGTTCCTCGCCGATAAGTACATGGAGCCGAAAGAGCGCCGCAAGGTGGATGATTTCATCCTCTACGGCATCGCCGCCGCGCAGCAGGCGGTCGAGGATTCGGGCTGGATGCCCGAGGACGAGGACGCGCGCGAGCGCACCGGCGTGATGCTGGGATCGGGTATCGGCGGGCTGCGCTCGATCGAGGAAACCGCCGGGATCATCCGTGAAAAGGGCGTGCGGCGGGTGTCGCCGTTCTTTATCCCCGGCGCGCTGATCAACCTGATCTCGGGGCAGGTCAGCATTCGCTACGGGTTCAAGGGACCGAACCATTCGGTCGTCACCGCCTGCGCCACCGGCGCGCATGCGATTGGCGATGCCGCGCGCCTTATTCAATTGGGCGACGCGGATGTGATGGTGGCAGGCGGGGCCGAAGCCTCGATCTGCGAGATGGGGATTGCCGGGTTCAACGCCTGCAAGGCGCTGTCGACCAAGCGCGCCGACGATCCGCAAGCCGCCAGCCGCCCCTATGACATGGACCGCGACGGGTTCGTCATGGGCGAAGGTGCGGGCGTGGTCGTGCTTGAGGAATACGAGCATGCCAAGGCGCGCGGTGCCAAGATCTATGCCGAGATCCTCGGCTACGGTCTCTCGGGGGATGCCTATCACATCACCGCGCCGTCCGAGACGGGCGATGGCGGCTTTCGCGCGATGCAGGCGGCGCTGAACCGCGCCGGGCTCAGCCCGTCGGATATTGATTACGTCAACGCGCATGGCACCTCGACCATGGCCGACACGATCGAGTTGAAAGCGGTCGAGCGGCTCTTGGGCAATGCGGCGGCGAATGTGACGATGAGTTCGACAAAATCCTCGGTCGGGCATCTTCTGGGCGCGGCCGGTGCGGTCGAGGCGATCTTCTGTATTCTGGCGATCCGCGATCAGGTGGCCCCGCCGACGATCAATCTGGACAATCCGGCGGTGGAAACCCCGCTTGATCTGGCCCCCAACGCCAAGCGCGAACGCAAGATCGACGTGGCGCTCAGCAACAGCTTTGGCTTTGGCGGCACCAATGCGGCGCTGATTGTCGGGAAGCCGCGCTGATGTGGCGACACATCGTCTCGAACTTTCTGACGCTGCTGGTGGTGGTGGTGTTTCTGCTGGGCGGTGTGATCCTGTGGGGGCAGCAGCAATACTCGGCGCGCGGCCCCTTGTCGGATGCGATCTGTCTGCGGGTTGATCCCGGCAGCACGATGCGGCGCATCTCCAGCCGGTTGGAAAGTGACGGGGCGGTGACGAGCGGCGCGATTTTTCGCATCGGCGCGGAATATACCGAGAAGGACGCGCTGCTCAAGGCGGGTAGCTGGCTCATTCCCGAAGGTGCCAGCATGGCGGAGATCACCGACATCATCACGCGCGGCGGAGCCAGCACCTGTGGCACCGAGGTTGTCTATCGGCTGGGTGTGACCGAGACCGAGGTGGTGGTGCGCGAGCTGGATGCCGCCTCTGGGCGCTATGAGGAGCGGGCCAAGTTCGATCCCAATGCCGAGGGCGCGCCACCGGCCGAGTTCACGGAAGTGCGGGAACAGGCCGATACGCGCTATCGCGTGGCGCTGGCTGAAGGCGTGACAAGCTGGCAGGTGGTCGAGGGGCTGAAGGCGGTCGATGTGTTGACCGGCGAGGTGGCCGAGGTGCCGGCCGAGGGCACGCTTGCGCCCGACAGCTACGAGGTGCGCGCCGGCGATACGCGCGAAAGCGTGCTCACCCGCATGACCGAGGCGCAGGCGGTCATTCTGGCCGCGGCGTGGCAAGGGCGGGCCGAGGGCCTGCCGCTGAAATCGGCGGAAGAGGCGCTGATCCTTGCCTCGATCATCGAGAAGGAAACTGGCGTGGCGGATGAGCGGCGACAGGTGGCGAGCGTCTTTGTCAACCGGCTCAACCGTGGCATGCGGCTTCAGACCGACCCGACGGTGATTTATGGCGTGACCGAAGGAAAAGGCGTGTTGGGCCGGGGTCTGCGGCAGAGCGAATTGCGCGGCGCAACGCCGTGGAACACCTATGTGATCGAAGGGCTGCCGCCCACGCCCATCGCCAATCCGGGCCGCGCCAGCATCGAGGCGGCGGTGAACCCCGACAGCACGGATTATGTGTTCTTCGTGGCCGATGGCACCGGCGGCCATGCCTTTGCCGAGACATTGGACGAGCACAACCGCAACGTCGCCCGCTGGCGTCAGATCGAGGCGGAGCGCGGGAATAACTGAGGGGCCATTCGCCCCAAGCCCCCGCGCGGAACAAGGCGCATAGCGCCGCCGCGCGGATCGCTGGGCCGTCCCGCGGCCTAGCGACCGCGCGGCGTATCCAGGCCCCCTCACCGCCCCCGTATTCTCGGGTCCAGCGCGTCGCGCAGGCCGTCGCCCATGTAGTTGATCGACAGCACCGTGAGCGAGATGCCAAGGCCGGGCCAGAACACGCGTTCGGGGTAATCCTGCAGATACTGCACCGCGTCATTCAAGAGCCGCCCCCATGTCGGGAAATCGGGCGGAAAGCCCAGGCCGAGGAACGACAGCGCGCTTTCGGTGATGATGGCATTGGCAATGCCAAGCGTGGCCGAGACCATGATCGGTGACATCACATTGGGCAGGATATGCCGGGTGATGAGGCCGAAATTGGTGGTGCCGATGGACCGCGCGGCGAGGATGAATTCGCGCTCTTTCAGCGCCAGCACATCGCCGCGCACGATCCGCGCCGTGGGCATCCAGCTTGTGACGCCAATGGCCACCACGATCAGGATGAAAATCCCGGTCTCGGGGCCAAAGACACCGTTCAGGCTCTCGCGAAAGAGCAGCACCATCACGAGCAGGAGCGGCAGAAGCGGCAGCGACAGGAATAGGTCCGTGAGCCGCATGAGCGGCCCGTCAAGGCGGCGAAAGAACCCCGCCAGAACCCCCACCAGCGAGCCCAGCACCAGCGCCAGCAGCATCGCCGTCAGACCCACCGCAATCGAGGTCTGCCCGCCCGCCATCATCCGTGCCAGCGTGTCGCGGCCAAGCTGGTCGGTGCCAAAGGGATGCGCCCAGCTTGGCCCCTGATTGCGCGCGCGAATGTCGATGAAGGTGGCGTCATAGGGCCAGACCAGCGGACCAAGGAACACCGCCGCGATAATGAGGATCAGAACGACACTGCCAATGAGGGCGCCGCGATGGCTGCGGAACTGATCCCAGACATCGCGCCACTGGCTGCGCGGCGGGGCTGTCGGGCCGGTGTCGGCGAGGGCCGCGATGGGTTTCGGGGTTTCAGTCATAGCGAATCCTCGGGTCGAACACGCCATAGAGCACGTCGGCGACGATGTTGAAAAAGACGATCAGCACGGCAATCATGAAGGTCACGGTCTGCACCATCGGCAGGTCGTTGGCCTCGATCGCGGTGATCAGAAGCTGGCCCAGCCCGTTCACCTTGAAAATCTGTTCGGTGATGATCGCGCCGCCAAAGATCGAGGGCACGCCAAGCGCAATGACCGTGATCACCGGGATCATCGAATTGCGCAGCACATGCACCATGACCACCGACCATTCCGACAGCCCCTTGGCGCGGGCGGTGCGCACGTAATCCTGATTGAGGTTGTCCAGCATCGAGGCGCGCATGAAGCGGCTGATCTGCGCCGTGGTCTGCAGGGCGAGCACCATCACCGGCATGACCATCTGCATCAATTGCTGTTTGAAGGTGGCCCAGTCCACCACCACCAGCGTGGTGTCATAGATCGAGGGCAACCAGCCCAGTTGCACCGAAAAGATCACGATCACCAGCACGCCGGAAAAGAAGGGCGGGACCGAATAACCGACCATGGTGACGAATGTGCCGGTCTGGTCGAACACGGAATATTGCCGATAGGCGGAATAGATGCCGATGGGCAGGGCAATGAGGATGCCCACCACATAGGACATGGCCACCACCCAGAGGGTTTGCGGCATGCGCTGCACGATCACATCCATGACCGGCGAGCGGAATTGCCAGCTGAGCACGCGCTGTTGCCCTTCGGCCCAGGCCGTACCGAAAAGCCAGTCGATGAAGGTCATCGGCTCGACCACAAAGAATTGCCACATCCATTTGCCAAAGCGGATATGCGTCGGATCGCCGAGGCCGAGGGCCAGGCGCATCTTTTCCTTGACCTCGGGCGGCACGGTCAGGGGGACCTGCGCCATGGGATCGCCGGGGGCAAGTTCGAGCAGGAGAAAGATCACAAGGCTGATGAACAGCAATGTCGGGATCGCGAGGACGAACCTTCGGATCGTATAGGTCAGCATGCGCGGTGCCTCATGCGGTCGGTCTTGCGGGGGTCTGACAGGCAAGGTGCCGCCCCGGAGATGATCCGGGGCGGCTGTTGAAGGTCAGATCACTTGATCCGGAACCAGTCCGCGGCGTTCCAGAGCTCGGTGTCCCAGGTGTTCAACTCGACCCCGCCCAGCGTGTTGGAGCGCGCCGAGACGCGGCCCCGATCCACCAGCGGCACGATGGTATAGCTGTCCTTGGTCAGCATGTCGTTGAGTTTCTTGGCAATCTCGCCGCGCTTGTCCAACTCGGCGGTGCGGCCCAGTTCCTTGACCAGTTCGTCATAGGCCGGATCACAGAAGCGGTTGATATTCTCGCCCTGCCATTGGGTTTCCGGGCGCGGGGCCTTTTCACAGGTATAGCCTGCCAGATAGCTTTGCGGATCGGTGCCATCGAAGTTGTTGGCATACATTTCCACATCGGCGTAGAACTTGGGGAAGGTATCGGGGCTGCCCGGATCGCTGCCAAAGAACACGGAGGCAGAGATGTTGCGCAGCTCGGTTTCGACGCCGATTTCCGACCACCACTGTTTGATCAGCGCCTGAAAGTCCTGGCGCACGGCGTTGGTCGAGGTCTGGTAAAGCAGCGACAGCTTGCGCCCGTCCTTTTCGCGGATGCCACCGGCGCCGACGGTCCAGCCCGCCTCTTCCAAGAGCGCCTTGGCCCCTTCGATGTCCTGCGTCAGGCAATCGGTGTTGTCGGAGGCAAAGATTTCCGGTGCCGGCACGAGGTTGCAGGTGGGACGCCCCGCCTTGCCATAGCCGATTTCCGTCAGCAATTCGCGGTCAATCGCCATCGACAGCGCCTTGCGCACGCGCATGTCGGTCAGGATCGGATGCGGATGCTTGGCGGTCGAGCGTTCGCCCTCGGGCAGGTCGGGTGAGGGATCGGTGAGGTTCATCTCGATCCGTTCGACCAGCGTGCCAAAGGCCGACATGGCCACGCCCTTGCCTGCCGCCTCCATGTTGGCGATCACATCAGGGGCAAGTTGCAGGTTCCAGGCATAGTCAAACTCGCCGGTTTCCAGCACCGCGCGGCCCGCCGCCGTGGCATCGCCGCCGCCCTTGAAGGTCATCGTGGCAAAGCGCGGCTTGGCCGGGTCGCGATAATTGGGGTTGGCCGAGAGCGAGATCACGTCATTGGGGCGGAATTCATCGACCTTGAAGGGGCCGGTGCCGATGGGGGCGAAGTTGGCGGCACTGCATTCCTGCGCTTTGGCACCGAGGCAGTCCGCGAATTGCGCCGCCTGAATGATCGGGGCCTGCCCGCCCATGAAGGGGCCGTAGGGCACCGGGGTGGGCTGAGAGAAATTGACCTTGACCGTCAGGTCGTCGATCACCTCGACCGAGGACACGCCCTCATACTTGCCAAGCTGGGCACAGCCGCCTTCGGGGTGCATGCAGTATTCGGCGGTGAATTTCACGTCATTTGCGGTAAAGGGCGTGCCGTCCGACCACAGGATACCCGGCTTGATCTTCCATGTGATCGAGGTGAGGTCCTCGGACACGCCGCCATTTGCGACGGTGGGGATTTCTTCGGCCAGGTAGGGGATCATCTCGCCCTTGGTGTTGTAACGGCCCAGGGGTTCGATCACGAGGCTGGCGGCCTCGACCTCTTTGGTGCCGCCCGAGAGATAGGGGTTCATGATGGACGGCGCTTGCCAGTAGATCAGGTTCACGTGGCCATCGGCGCCGCGCTCGGCCATCGCCATGGAGGCGAGGCTGGTGACGGCGGTGGCACCGAGCATGAGAGATTTCAGGGTCATGGCTTTGGTCTTCCTCCGGTGTTGGACAGCGATTCTTGGGCCGTCTCATTCGTTTATCCGCGGCGCGTTATGCTTGGCCGGGCGCATGCCGGTCGGGTGCGGTGAGCCCACAACCCTGACTGGCATGGGCATCACAGACCGGATCAGAATAAAAAGCAAGCATTGCATTTGAGCGATTGGTCAAGATTGCGTCAGGCCTGCGGCGTTATTTGACAGGGGCGCGCGAAAGTGAGTAGCGTTTAGGCATCCTTCCCTGATCACAGAGGCCGCGCCCATGCTGGATACCCCGATTGTCCGGATCGAGAACCTCCGGGTCGAGTTCGAGACGCGGGATGGGCCGGTCGTCGGGGTCGAGGATGTGTCTTTTGCCGTCAATCCCGGCGAGACGGTCTGTGTCGTGGGCGAGAGCGGATCGGGCAAATCGGTCTCGTCGCTGTCGCTGATGCGGCTCATTGATTACGGCGGCGGCACGATTGCGGGCGGGCGCATCCTCTTTGACCGCAGAGAGGGCGGCGCGGTGGATCTGGCCAAGACGGATCAGAGCCTGATGCGCACGATCCGGGGCAACGAGATCGGCATGATCTTTCAGGAGCCGATGACCGCGCTCAACCCGGTCTTTACCGTGGGGCGGCAATTGTCCGAGGGGCTGCGCGTGCATCGCGGGTTGGACAAGGTGGCGGCGCGGGCGCAGGCGCTGGAGCTTTTGCGCGAGGTGCGGATACCGGAACCCGAACGGCGGCTGGAGCAATATCCGCACGAACTCTCGGGCGGGATGCGGCAACGGGTGGTGATCGCCATGGCGCTGGCCTGCAAACCGCGCCTTCTGATTGCGGACGAACCGACGACCGCGCTCGACGTGACCATTCAGGCCGAGATTCTGGCACTGATTGACCGGCTCAAGCGCGAAACCGGCACGGCGGTGATTTTCATCACGCATGACATGGCGGTCGTGGCGCAGATGGCTGACCGGGTGGTCGTGATGTTTCGCGGCAACAAGGTGGAAGAAGGGCCGGTCGAGCAGATTTTCGAGGCCCCGCGCCATGATTATACCCGCGCGCTGCTGGCGGCCGTGCCCAAGCTGGGCGAGATGCGCGGCAAGGCCTGGCCCGAGCCGATGCGCCTGTTGGGCGCGGACGCGCAAGAGATCGCGCCGATCAAGGGGCAGGATCAGGAGCTGTTGCGCGTCAAGGGGTTGATCACGCGGTTCCCGGTCAAGGGCGGGTTCTTTCGCAGGACGCTGGCCAATGTCCATGCGGTCGAGGACGTGTCCTTTTCGCTCAACAAGGGGCGCACTCTCAGCCTTGTGGGCGAGTCGGGTTGCGGCAAATCCACCGCTGGCCGCTCGATCCTGCGGCTGGTGGAACCGATGGCGGGCGAGGTGGTGCTGGATGGCGTTGACATCATGGCGCTTGGGCCCGCCGATCTGCGCCGCGCCCGCGTGGATATGCAGATGGTCTTTCAAGACCCGTTCGCAAGCCTCAATCCGCAGATGAAGCTGGCGGCGCAGGTGGCGGAGCCGATGAAGAATTACGGGCTGGCCTCGGGCTCCGAGATCGAGGACCGGGTGGCGATGCTCTTTGACCGGGTGGAACTGCCGCGCTCTTTCCTGCGGCGGTTTCCGCACGAGTTGTCGGGCGGACAGCGGCAGCGGGTGGCGATTGCCCGCGCGCTGGCGCTCAACCCCAAGCTCATTGTCGCGGATGAGGCGGTGAGCGCATTGGATGTCAGCGTGCAGGCGCAGGTGCTCAACCTGATGATGGAATTGCAGGCCGATCTGGGGCTGAGTTACGTCTTTATCAGCCATGACATGGCCGTGGTCGAACGGGTGAGCCATGATGTCGGCGTCATGTATCTGGGCCGGATCGTCGAGCGGGGGCCGCGCGCGGCGGTGTTCGAGAACCCGCAGCATCCCTATACGCAGGCCCTGATGAAGGCGGTGCCGATCGCCGATCCGCGACGGCGCAAATCCGAGAAGGACCTGAATTTCAAGCCGATCCCCTCGCCCATCCACCGGGTCGGCTACGTGCCGGGGCCGTCGGTCTATGAAGAGGTCACACCGGGGCATTTCGTGCTGACATCCGAAAGCGGATATTGAGCATGGCCACGCGTTTGACGCCGTTCGAGATCATGGAGCGGCTGGTGGCCTTTCCCACCGTGAGCCGCGACAGCAATCTGCCGCTGGTGGATTGGGTCGAGAACTATCTGGCAAGCCACGGCATCGCCGCGCATCGCCATTACGACGAGACCGGGCAGAAGGCCGCGATTTTCGCCCATGTCGGGCCCGAGGTGGCAGGGGGTGTCGTCCTGTCGGGTCATACCGATGTGGTGCCCGTGGATGGCCAGCCCTGGAGCAGCGATCCCTTTCGCGTGGTCGCGCGCGACGGCAAATATTACGGGCGCGGCTGCTGCGACATGAAAGGCTTTGACGCGCTGGCAATCTGGGCGCTGGTCGAGGCGCATCATTCGGGCGTGGCGCGCCCGCTGCAACTGGCGCTCAGCTATGACGAAGAGGTGGGCTGCATCGGCGCGCCGCCGATGATTGCGGCGATGCAGGGCGTTCTGCCGCGCGCCGACCTCGCCATAATCGGCGAGCCGTCGATGATGCAGGCGGTCACGGGCCACAAGGGCGGGCTGGGCTACGAGGTGCATGTGGTGGGCTACGAGGTGCATAGCTCGATCCTGCATCTGGGCGTCAATGCGATCATGGCCGCCGCCCCGCTGATCGACTGGGCCAATGCGCGCAATGCCGAGAACCGGGCGAAGGTGCCAACGGATCTGGCCGCGATGTTCGAGCCACCTTGGACCACGCTGCATGTCGGGCAGATTTCGGGCGGCACGGCGCATAACATCACCGCCAAGGATTGCCGCTTTGGCATGGATTTCCGGGTGGTGCCGGGCGAGGATGCCGAAGGATGGGGGCAGCGGTTCGAGGCCGAGGTGCGCGCCGCCGAGGCCGCGATGCAGGCGGTGCGCCCCGAGACGCGGATCGACCTGCGCCCGAGGTTCCGCGTGCCGGGCCTGCAACCCGAAGAGGCGGGCGCGGCGGAGGGTCTGGTGCGCCAGATCACCGGCGACAATGGCCGCCATGTGGTCAGCTACGGCACCGAGGCGGGGCAATTCCAGGAGGCGGGCTATTCGGCGGTGATCTGCGGACCCGGCGACATCGCGCAAGCGCATCAGCCGGATGAATACATCACCGTGGCACAGTTCGAGGCAGGCCATGATTTCATGCGCGCCCTCTTGGGGCGGTTGGCGGGGTAAAGGCCCCTGCCCCTTGCCCCGCCCCCTGCCCTAGGATACTCCGACGGCATCAAGCATTTCATCTCGAAGGTGCCCTGCCCATGCGTCTGAGCCGTTACTTTCTGCCCGTTCTCAAGGAAACCCCCGCGGAGGCGCAGATTGCCTCGCACCGGCTGATGCTGCGGGCGGGGATGATCAAGCAGGCGAGCGCCGGGATCTATTCCTGGCTGCCGCTGGGCTTCAAGATCCTGCGCAAGCTGGAAAACATCGTGCACGAAGAACAGGTGCGCGCGGGCCATATCCCGGTGCTGATGCCCACGCTGCAATCGGCGGACCTGTGGCGCGAGTCCGGGCGCTATGACGATTACGGCGCGGAAATGCTGCGGATCAAGGACCGGCATGATCGCGACATGCTCTATGGTCCGACCAACGAAGAGTTGATCACCGATATTTTCCGGGCCCATGTCGGCAGCTACAAGGACCTGCCGCTCACGCTCTATCATATCCAGTGGAAATTCCGCGACGAGGTGCGCCCGCGCTTTGGCGTGATGCGGGGCCGCGAGTTCCTGATGAAGGACGGGTATAATTTCGACCTGACCAAGGAAGACGCGCTGCACGCCTATAACCGCCACATGGTCAGCTACCTGCGCACCTATGAGCGGATGGGATTGCAGGCCATCCCGATGCGCGCCGATAGCGGGCCGATCGGCGGCGACGACACGCATGAGTTTCTGGTGCTGGCCGATACGGGCGAATCGGAGGTGTTCTACGACAGCGCCATCACCGATCTGACCCTTGGCAACCGCGTGGTGGATTATGCCAGCCGCGAAGAATGCGAGGCCATCGTCAAGGAATGGACCACGCCCTATGCACGCACCGACGAGACCCATGACGCAGCACTCTACGAGGCGATCCCCGAGGCGCGGCGCAAGGCCAGCCGTGGCATCGAGGTGGGGCAGATTTTCTACTTCGGCACCAAATATTCCGGGCCGATGGGCGCCAATGTGCAAGGGCCCGACGGCAAATCCGTGCCGGTGCATATGGGCAGCCATGGCATCGGCGTGAGCCGTCTGATCGGCGCGATCATCGAGGCCAACCATGACGACAAGGGCATCATCTGGCCCGAGGGCGTGACGCCGTTCCATGCCGGGATCGTGAATCTGAAACAGGGCGATGCCGAGGCGGACGCCGCCTGCGAGGCGATTTATGCGTCGCTGGTGGCGCTGGGGATGGAGCCGCTCTACGATGACCGCGACGAGCGGGCGGGCGGCAAGTTTGCCACGATGGACCTGATTGGCCTGCCGTGGCGGATCACCGTGGGACCGCGCGGGTTGAAGAATGGCGTGGTCGAGTTGACCTGCCGCCGCACGGGCGAGAGCGAGGAACTGCCGCCCGAACAGGCCGTCGAAAAGCTGGCGCTGGCCTATGCGGGGCATGTGCTGCGGCCGAGTTTGTGAGGGTGTGATTGGGGTGAGACTCCCCGAACTCCCCCGCGCGGAACAAGGCGCGGAGCGCCGCCGCGCGATCGCCGGGCCGTCCCGCGGCCTAGCGATTTTGAGAGGGAGCGCCTCACTGTGAGGTCATACGGACTTGGCTGGCACAAAGTGGCAGTCACGTCTGTTGCATCGCTAGTCCCCGGCCCAGCGACCGCGCCGCTCATCGCTTGGGGCTGAGGTTACCCCCCTCCCTTGACGCCCCCGGACGAAACCCCCACTCTCCGCCCGAACCCGAAACCAAGGAGCCGGAATGGCCAGAACGCCTGCCCCCTTTGCCGCCTTTGAATGGTTGATCGCCTGGCGCTATCTGCGCGCCAAGCGGGCCGAGGGCGGCGTCAGCGTCATGACCTGGATCAGCCTTATCGGCATCACGCTGGCGGTCTTTGCCCTTATTGCCACGCTCGCCGTGCGCTCGGGCTTTCGCGCGGAATTCGTCGATACGATCCTTGGCGCCAATGCGCATGTCACGGTTTACAATTCCGGCGCGGTCGATGCCTCGGGGCGCGTGGACCGCAGCCTTGAGGATTACGCCGCCATGGCCGAGCGCGTGCGCGCGGTTCCCGGCGTGACCCGCGTGGCCCCGCTGGTCAAGGGTCAGGTCATGGCCAATGCCCGCGACCGCAACGCAGGGGTGCAGGTTTTCGGCATCATGGCCGAGGATCTGAAAACCATCCGCCGCGTGGCCGATCCCGAGACCTCTCAAGGGGATATTTCCCGCTTTGACCAGGGCATCGCCATCGGGTCCGGCGTGGCGCAGGAACTCGGCGTGACAGTGGGCGACCGGATCAAGCTGATCTCGCCCAACGGGGTCAAGACGCCGCTGGGCACCAGCCCGCGCGTCAATGCCTATGAGGTGGTCTATATCTTCACCGCCGGGCGCTATGACATCGACCGGGTGCGCGCCTATCTGCCCTTTGCCGAGGCGCAGACATTCTTCAACCGCGACGGGCGCGCGGATGAACTGGAAGTGATGGTGAGCGCGCCCGAACGCGTCGACGACCTGACCCTGCCGCTGCTGGAGGTGGCGGGCGAGCGGGCCATGCTCTGGACATGGCAAGACGCGAGCGGCGCCTTCCTGCGCGCGCTCGAGGTGGAGGATAACGTGATGTTCGTGATCCTCTCGATCCTCGTGCTGATCGCGGCCATGAATATCACGAGCGGCCTGATCATGCTGGTCAAGAACAAGGGCCGCGACATCGGCATCCTGCGCACCATGGGGTTGACCGAGGGGTCGATCCTGCGCGTCTTTTTCATCTGCGGGGCCTTTACCGGGATGATCGGCACGGCGATGGGGGTGATCTTGGGGTGTCTCTTCGCGCTCTATATCGACCCGATCTTCAGCTTTGTGAACATGGCCATGGGCGGTCAGGTCTGGGATCCGTCGATCCGTGGCATTTACCGGCTGCCCGCAGAATTGCGTGCCGAGGATGTGATGTCGGCGGTGGTGCTGTCGCTGGGCCTGAGTTTCGTGGTCACGATCTTTCCGGCGCGGCGTGCGGCGCGGATGAACCCGGTGGAGGCGCTGCGCTATGAGTGAGGCGGTGTTGCGCCTGAGCGGCGTCGAGAAGATCTACAATCGCGGCCTGACCTCTGAGGTGCGGGTGCTGAACGGTGTCGATCTCACGCTCGCGCGCGGCGAGATGGTGGCGCTGGTGGCCCCGTCGGGGGCCGGCAAATCCACGCTGCTGCATATCGCGGGGCTGCTCGATACGCCCGACGCGGGCCGGGTCGAGATCGGGAGCGAGGACATGACCGGCCTCAACGACCGGCGGCGCACCATGGTGCGGCGGCAGGAGGTGGGCTTTGTCTATCAGTTCCACCACCTCCTGCCCGAGTTCAGCGCGCTGGAAAACATCGTGCTGCCGCAACTGGCCAATGGCGTGGCACGGCGCGAGGCCGAGACGCGGGCGCAGGCGCTGCTGGAAGAGGTGGGTGTCGGGCCGCGCGCCGGGCACCGGCCCTCGGCCATGTCGGGGGGCGAGCAACAGCGCGTGGCCTTTTGCCGGGCGCTGGCCAATTCCCCCCGCGTTCTCCTGGCAGACGAGCCGACGGGCAATCTCGATCCCGGCACCTCGGATCAGGTCTTTGCCGCGCTCACGGGGCTGGTGCGCGGCACGGGCCTCTCGGCGCTGATTGCCACGCATAACCTTGATCTGGCGGCCCGGATGGACCGTATCCTGCGGCTGGATCAGGGGCGGGTCGTGCCGGGCTGAGCGGCCGGGCTTACAAACCCGACTGCGCCACGTCCTGAAAGAGCACCGGCACGCGGCAGGATTTGGGCGGTGCCTCGCCGATCATCAGGAGATCCGAGGCCTCGATATGGCCCGCGAACCACGCCGCGAGCGCCACGGGGTCATCGGTCGCGACCCCCGGCCCGTCCACGGCATCCAGCACGATCTTGGACGGGGCCCAGACGCTGATCTGCCCATGCTTCATCGACCAATCCAGCTCGGTCCGGGTGGCCACCACGACGCAGCGCTCGTCGCGCCCCGCCAGAACCCAGGCGTTCTGCTCCATCGCCAACAGATCCACGCGGCGCTGTGTCATGCGGTGGCCCGTCTGGGGCGCGGCCAGATCGGCGCGGCCCACGCAGAGGATCACCGGCTCGGCCCGCGCCTCGAGCTGGTCGAGCCAACGGGCCAGATTGGGCGAGCGGATCGCGGCATTGGTCAGGAACACCACATGCGGATGCGGCGTGGTCGCGGCATGGGAGGTGATCGGCTTGGTCTTGAGGTCATTGACCGAGCGCACGATCTCGACGCCCAATGCCCCCGGACCCCGGTCCAGCTTTTCGATACGGACAAAGGTGCGCACCGCCTGCGGCTCCCACAGGATGCGTTCGGCGATACGTTCGGCGAGGGTTTCGAGCAGGTTCAGCCGCTCTTCGGCCAGTTCGGCGGCAATCGCCTCTGTCACCTTGTCATAGCTCAGGATGCGGTCCACATCATCCTCGATGGCATCGGTCAGCGGGCGCACCTCGACCACCACGTTAAAGCAGATGCGCTGTGTCGTGCCGCGCTCGGCCTGAAAGGCACCGATTTCGACCTCGACAATATGGTCGCGCACGGAAATACGATCGAGCGGGCCGTCGGGCGCCGTGGCGGAAGCGCGGGCGGCTGGGTGCTCGAAGGCGAGGCGGATTTCATGTGTCATAGGTTTCAGTGCCTCTGCTTTTCTCGCATCGGGCTTAGCATGGCCGCATGTGACGGTGGAAGGGTGAATGCGACAAGGGGGGGCGGGTTGGCGGCACGTGCAGCGATTCGATGGTTGACGGCCTTGCCCTGCAGGACATGCGGCCTCTGCATCGCGTCGATATCGCGTCAGTGCGGGGCGGATATGGGGGGAGGGTTAACGCGGGGGGCGATGCCTGACGGCGCAAGATGCGGGACGGGGGCAGAGGTGGGGTCAGGCTCCGGCCCGAAGCAGCCCCGGTGCGAAACCGCGGGGCTGCTGATCGAGGACCTTCATGCCGGATCAGGTGAGTGAGCGGTGTGCGGACAATGCCGTCGTGGGCTCCTTGAAGGTCAACGGGAGCTTTGGCGCGACAAGGCGCAGAAACGAACGTGAAGATCAGAGGCCGGTCGAAGGTTCAAAGCTGAGCAATTCGAAGGTCATCTTTCCTTTGGCGTCAAACTTCTGGATCGTCTCGCCATTGCGGACAACTGTCAGGCATCGGTAGCGGCCCTTGTCGGCGGCCATGGACACACAGACCTGATCTGCATCGGTGATGGCAAAGGCACCCGTGCCCTTCCATCCTCCGCTGACGAGCTCGCCCTCAAGCTCGTTATCGGGGTGGTAATAAAAGTGAAACATCTTGTCGCCAGACTTCGCGGTGACGGTCTTGCCGATCAGAAGCTCCGCGATCTGGTCCGACGTGAGCCGCTCGCCTCCGCCGTCAATCGCGACTTCGAGGTCGGATCCTGCAACTGCCGTGGTAGCCGTCAGGGCCATGGCAGCCGTCATCGTGAAAATTTTGGAACGCGTCATATCGGATCTCCTGTGTTCGTCCAAAGTTGTTGTGTCGGGCCGAATGCCCTGAAACTTGGTTAGACGACGCGGTCCGGTGCGGCTTGATAGGACGCTGACAATTTCTGACATCCATATGACAATCGCCCAAGGCCGTTGCGCCGATGTCGCACAGGGGTGTAAATGGGTCATGTATCGCTTTGAGACATTTGAGCTTGACCCGGCCAAAGGATTGACGCGTTCAGGAAAGCCGGTTGCCCTTGAGCCACAGGCGATACAACTGCTCGAATATCTGATCCGACAAAGAGACAGGATAGTGAGCAAGCAGGATCTCGTCGACGAGATCTGGGGGGGGAACGCGATTACCGATGCGGCCCTGAACACGCGCATCCGCTCCGTGCGCAAGGCTCTGGGTGACTCGGCAGCGAGCGCGAAATACATCAAGACCTTTCCGAAACGCGGCTTCCAGTTCGTGGCCCCGGTGACCGTGACCGATGCTCAGGGTCCTTCGGAGCGCAGGCCGTCGGGGAAATGGACGCTGATCGCCGGCGCCTTTACGGCGCTTCTGCTCGTGCTGGTCACGCTCATGTTTCCGGACGACGGCCCGGCTGTGCTGGATACCGAAAAGCCGTCTCTGGCTGTTGTGCAGTTCGACAATCTTGGCGACGAAGACAGGCTGCAGTATTTTGTCGACGGGCTGACGGATGACCTCATTGGCCACCTGTCCCGCAATCGTGAATTGTTCGTCGTCTCGAGCGCGACCATGTTCTCCTATGCGGAAGATCAGGAGACGCCAGTCGAAATCGCCCGTGATCTCGGCGTCAGCTATGTTGTCCGAGGAAGTGTGCGCCGGTCCGAAGGCAAGGTGCGCGTGAGCGTCGAGCTTATTGATGTGGCCGCGAGCGAAACCATCTGGGCAGAGGTCTTTGACTCGGAATTGACGGACGTCTTCGATGTTCAGGACAAGATCAGCGGAGCGATCGCCGGCCGGTTACTGCCGGAAATCTATCAGTCGGACGACGCACGCCTGAGCGCAAAGCCAACCGAGGATTTCGGCGCTTGGGAGCTTTATCTGCGCGGGCGCATGCGGCAGGCGGTCTTCACCAAAGAGGCCCAGTACGAGGCCGTCGGTATTGCTCAGGATGCGATTGCGCGCGATCCGGAGTTTGCGGCCGCGTACAGTCTGAAAGCGCGTGCGCTCGGGACGATTTTCTTCTTTCAATGGAGCGAGACACCGCAGGACACTCTGGTTTCCGCGACCGAAGCCGCAACCCGCGCGATTGAACTCGATAACCGTGATGCACAGGCGCATGCGGCTCTTGGCTACATTTACCGGTTTACCGGCGACGCCGAGCCCGCGATCGCAAATCTGGAACGTGCCGTTTCTTTGAACCCTAACGACGCGCGCATTCGTCTGGAGCTTGCACACACCTACGACTGGTTTCGCATGCAGGACCTTGCATTGCCTCAGATCGAGATGGCGATCGACCTCAGTCCGCGGGACCCCATGCTTCAGAACATGTATTTCTACAAGGGTCACATCCTGTTCCATCTTGGTCGTCACGATGAGGCACTTGAAGCCGCGCATCGCCTGGGCGCCGTGGCCACAAGTGACACCTGGAGGATCTTTCATAACCTCCTGCGTGCCGCGAACCTGATCGAACTCAACCGTGGCGACGAGGCGCGCAACGCGATAGACGCAGCTCTGTCGATCAATCCGAACCTTTCGATCTCGGCAATGCGACGGCAGTTCGCCGGATCAAAGAACCATCCCGAAAACCGCAGGATCTGGCTTGAAAGCCTGCAGAACGCGGGGCTGCCTGAATAACGCACGGCATATACGGAATATCCCGGTACCAGACGTTCTTGAGTGTTGCAGCAACTGTTGAAATGGGCTCGATCCCGCCGCGCGCCGCTGTCGGTTTGAAGGTCGGCTGCCGGGATACGGTCGAAGCTTCCCGCTGCGGCATCTGTGACACTCATGCCGCCGGGTGCGCGCCGTTACCGCCGGGCGGGGTGTATCCGCGATGGCGCGCACGATCCAGACGTCTTTGAAATGCTCTGTCGCCGTGGCGGGTGGGGCGGGGCTTCCCCGTTCACGAGAAAGGCCCCGGATTTCTCCGGGGCCTTTGGGGTCTTGCGCTGCGCCTTAGTGGGCGGGCTGCTTGTCCCAGTCTTCGCGCTTGGGGAGCTGTTCAAAGGTATGCTCCGGCGGCGGCGACGGCAGGGTCCATTCCAGCGTGTCGGCATATTCGTTCCACGGGTTCGGACGGGTCTCGCGTGCGCCCCGGAAGAGGGCATAGATCACGAGGCCGAAGAAGAACACGAAGGACGCGAAGGAGATGAAGGCACCGACCGACGACCACCAGTTCCAGACCGCGAAGGCCTCGGGATAGTCGATGTAGCGGCGCGGCATGCCCTGACGACCCAGGAAGTGCTGCGGGAAGAAGGTCAGGTTCGCACCGACGAACATCGCCCAGAAGTGCAGCTTGCCGCCCCATTCGGGGATCATGCGCCCGGTCATCTTGGGGAAGTAGAAGTAGATCCCCGCAAAGATCGCGAACACCGCGCCCAGGCTCATCACGTAGTGGAAATGCGCCACGACATAGTAGGTGTCGTGATAGGCGCGGTCCACGGCGGCCTGGCTGAGGACAATGCCCGTCACACCACCCACGGTGAAGAGGAAGAGGAAGCCGAAGGCCCAGAGCATCGGCACGCGGAACTCGATGGAGCCGCCCCACATGGTCGCGATCCAGGAGAACACCTTGACGCCCGTCGGCACCGCGATGACCATCGTTGCCAGCATGAAGTAGCTCTGCTGCGTCAGCGACATGCCCACGGTGTACATGTGGTGCGCCCAGACGACAAAGCCCAGAACACCGATCGCGATGAGCGCCCAGACCATCGGCAGATAGCCAAAGATCGGCTTGCGCGCGAAGGTGGCGATCACGTGGCTGATGATGCCGAAACCGGGCAGGATGATGATATACACTTCCGGGTGGCCAAAGAACCACAGGATGTGCTGATAGAGGATCGGATCGCCGCCGCCCGAGGGATCAAAGAAGGTGGTCCCGAAGTTGCGGTCGGTGAGCAGCATGGTGATTGCGCCCGCCAGAACCGGCAGCGACAGCAGGATCAGCCACGCGGTGACAAAGATCGACCAGGAAAACAGCGGCACCTTGAACAGGGTCATGCCCGGCGCGCGCATGTTGAGGAAGGTGGTGATCATGTTGATCGCACCCAGGATCGACGAGGCCCCCGACACGTGGACCGCGAAGATCGCGAGGTCCATCGACATGCCGCCTTCGTTGGTCGAGAGCGGCGGATAGAGCACCCAGCCCACACCAGAGCCCAACTGACCGTTGCCGCCCGGCGCCAAGAGCGAGGCCACACCCAGCGAGGTGCCCGCAACATAGAGCCAGAACGACAGGTTGTTCATGCGCGGGAACGCCATGTCCGGCGCGCCGATCTGCAAGGGCATGAAATAGTTGCCAAAACCGCCAAACAGCGCGGGAATGACGACAAAGAACATCATCAGCACGCCGTGATAGGTGATCATCACGTTCCACAGGTGGCCGTTGGGCGTGCATTCGGCGACGTCAGAGGCGATGAATCGCGCGCCTTCCATGCACATGTATTGAACGCCCGGTTCCATCAGTTCCATCCGCATATAGACGGTGAACGTGACCGAGATCAGGCCGACGAATGCCGAGACGATCAGATAGAGGATACCGATATCCTTGTGGTTCGTGGACATGAACCACCGGGTGAAAAACCCGCGCTGATCTTCGTGTTCGTGGCCGTGAATGGCTGCATCTGCCATTGTCTGCCTCCTGCTGGTGTTGGTGCCGGGGCATGGAAACCCTGAGTCTCACTTGCCCGTGATGTTTCAGGGTTTTAGATTGTCCGGGGGGGCGCGGCAATGCGCGAATTTGATGCAGATCAAAGAATTTTGTCGCACCCCCTTGCGGTCGGGGGCGGGAATGACGGGGGGTTTGGGGGCGTGGCGCTCGGGTGCGGAGGCCGAGAGATAAGACCTGTCCCCTCACCCCTCCGGCTTGGGCGGGGGCGTATAGGTGTTGGGGTTGGAAAGCCATTTTTGGTATTCGGTATTGAAGGAGTGGGGGCCTTCATCTGGCAATACCCAATCCGGCCAATGATCCGGGCGCTTAGTCCGATCAGGCAGGCGCACGCTGTCATCGCCGAAACTTGCATTGACCTGTTCGGCGCTAATCGGCACCTTTCTGAAGTCCACCTCTCTCACGGCGGCACTTTGGAAAGTAGCCGCCGTGAGAAAGGTGGAGCTGTCCATCCGCGCCCGCGCGAGGTCCGCCCCGTCCATCCACGCCTCCCAGAGGTCCGCCCCCTCCATCCGCGCCCTGCCCAGGTTCGCCCCCTCCATCCGCGCCGCGATCAGGTTCGCCCCCTCCATCCGCGCCGCGATCAGGTTCGCCCCCTCCATCAGCGCCTTCCAGAGGTCCGCGCCTTCCATCCGCGCCGCGCCGAGGTACGCCCCCTCCATCCGCGCCGCGCCCAGCTTCGCCCCCTCCATCCGCGCCCGGCTCAGGTCCGCCCCCTCCATCCGCGCCATGCCCAGGTTCGCCCCCTCCATCCGCGCCTCGCTCAGGTTCGCCTCCTCCATCCGCGCCGTCCAGAGGTTCGCCCCCTCCAGCCGCGCCCCTTGCATCAAGGCCCCGGAAAACACCGCGTCAGAGGCATCTGGACGTTTCGCCGAGAGGTCTGCACCTTGCAGATTGGCCCCGCGCAGATCCAGCCGATAGCCGGAATAGGCGCGCAACCCCTTGCGCCATGCGTCTAGTCTCTTCTTGAAGGCGTCGATCTCTGCTTTTGTCCGGGTGGCGTCGCCGTAAACGTCTGGCAACGGGTCAAGGGCCGTATCAAACGGCCAGATCGTCCCATCTGTGCGCGGATTGGGCCAAGCCGCCTCTGCCTGCCGCTGTTCGGCGGTGCGGCGCCCCAGAACCTGCAACGCCTGCGCAATATCGGCGCGGGGTTTCGGCAGGCTCGCCGCCCATTCACGCGCGTTGGCATTAAAATGTTTCCCAAACCGCGCCTGTCGCCACATCTCATGCGCCGCGCGCTCTTCCTCTGTGGCATCGTCCTTCAGCGGCTCCCACTCTGGCAAGGGAAAGTCGCGCGGTGGGGTAGCCTTGGAATTCTCCCGCACATAGGCGCATAAAATCTCCATCACCCGCACATGATCGCGCCCCTTGTCATAGCGCGTGCTGTCCTGTGCGATGCGTTCCAGCGACAGGATCGCCCCGATGCGGACCTCGATATTGGGAACGGTGGTTTCCTCGCCGTCGCGCTTGACGCTCTTTTCCGCCCCCAACTGCTCCACCGCCTTGTTGATCCGGTCGGTGATATGGCCCTCTTTCTGATAGCGCACCGTCTGGTGTTTAAGGACCGTGCTCCAGATCAGGAAAGGGGCACCCAGGAGCGCGGTGATCAGGGCACCCGCCCCTAGATTTATCGCCCCGCCTTCACCGTTGATCGCTAGATCAACAGTGTGCCAGAGCACCACAAATGCAGCGATCAGTGATCCAGCAAAAAGTGCGGGGACCGCTACCACCAAGAGCGTTCCGATGAGACGCCCAAATGACCTCGCCCCTACCCAATTGGGCGCGTTCTTGACGCCCATCCAGTCGAGCAAATCCTGTGGCGGCTCTTTATCCTTCATACGGGGCACCCTTTACCGACGCGCCCCGCAACCTTGGCGGGATCGGGGCCTCGGGGCAAGGGGCTGGTTTATCCCCCTCACCCCTTCGCCGCGAACACCTCTGTTATCCGCGCGAGTTCCGCCTCGAGCCCATAGGGCGGGTTGACCACGAACAGGCCCGAGCCCAGCATCCGGTGCCCGGCGCGCACCGGGGGAAAGCGCACCTCGTGGCGCAGCCCCTCGGGAAAGGCCGCGCCAAGCTGGGTCAGCATCCCGTCATGCGCGCCGCTGGTCAGGATCGGATACCAGAGCATGAGGATGCCTACGTTCCATTTGCGGGCGATCTGGGCGAAGTGTCTTGGGATGCTGTCATACTCGGTCTTGACCTCATAGCTGGGGTCCGCGAGCAAGAGGCCGCGCCGGGGCGTGGGCGGGCAGATTTCCTGCGCCATCGCGAACCCGTCCTGTTGACGGAGGATAACGCCGGGGACCGCCAGAGTGCGGCGCAGATGCGCGTGCTCTCCGGGGTGCAATTCGGCGAGGTAAAGGTGGTCCATCGCCCGCAGGCTCTGCTTGGCCACCAGCGGCGAGCCGGGATAGGCAGCGGCCCCATGCGCGGCGCGGGTCTGGCTCAGGCAGCGCCGGTAGGGGTGATCGGGGGCAAAGCGCGCCTCAAGCCGCGCCACGCCCTGCGCCGCCTCGCCGGTCTTGAGCGCGGCGGCGTCATTCAGATCATAGAGCCCGCGCCCGGCGTGGGTCTCGATATAGCTGAGGGGTTTGTCCTTTTGGCACAGATAGGCCAGCACCCAGGCCAGGGCCGCGTGCTTGTGAACATCCGCCGGATTACCCGCGTGATAATGGTGCTGATAGCTGAGCATGGCGGTTGGTAGCAGGTCGCGGGCGGGTGGAAAAGGGGGCGCCTATCCCGCCAACGGCGCAGGCGGGCGCAGCGCGCGCAGCAATTCGCCGTAGAGCGCCATACGCTCTTCTTCCGACAGGAAGGCCCCGATCTCGACCTCGCGCCCGGCCCCCTTGAGCGTGAGGTAATGCGCGACCGGCCCGCCGGTGTCATGCATGTTGACCTGCGCCCAATAGCGGTTGCAGGCCCATTCCTGCACATCGCCGCGCGGATTGGTGCGCACCAGATGCACCTCTTCGGGGGCGATGGTCAGCACCTCGCTCAGCCGCGCGCTGCGATAGCTGTGCTCCAGCGCCCACCACATCCCCGCCAGCGCCAGGAGCAGAAACGGCAACAATCCCCAGAGCACCGCCGTGCCAAGAAGCGGATAAAGCGGCACGGTGATCAGCGTGAACGTGGCCAGCACAAAGGCGGCAAAGCCCCGGCGCGGCAACGAGCGATGCGGCCAGAGCGAGAGGGTCATATCTGTGTCGGCCTCGGGGTGAGGCGTGGTCCATTGGTACGGCATGTCGGGGTTTTAATCCGCCGGTGCGAAATGAAAAGAGCGCGGAGAGCCTGTAAGCCGGATTCTGTCCACCCCGGACCGAAACCCGGGGCTGGATGACCATTCCTCTTGAGACGGTGTTGCCACCGCCCCTCTAGCTGCCAACCCGGACCGCCGGGCCAAGACATGCCTGCGGGCGGTATCCCGGGCCGAAGCCCCGGACCAGCCCCCGCGCGCGGTCCCTATTTGGCATTGCTCCCGGTGGGGCTTGCCGTGCCGGTCCGGTTGCCCGTCCCGCGGTGGGCTCTTACCCCACCGTTTCACCCTTACCCCGGATCGCTCCGAGGCGGTCTCTTCTCTGTGGCGCTTTCCCTTGGGTTGCCCCAGCCGGGCGTTACCCGGCACCGTTGTCTTGTGGAGTCCGGACTTTCCTCGTCACCCTCTCAGGTGCCGCGGCCATCCGGCCCTCCGCGCAAGGGCTGACTTAGGCGCTTGGGGCGGCGCGGTCAACGGCGAAGCGTGCGGCGAGGTCCGCCATCATCGCGCAGTCCTGCGGCGCGAGCGGCCCCGTGCCACAGGGGCGAAACCGCAGGCGAAAGGCGCGCAGGATGTCGGCGTCGCTGACACCCTCGGTTTGGGCATAGCCAAATCGCGCGGCATCGCGGGCGAATTGCGCAGGCGTGGCCCCGCCCCCTGCCCCGACCTCTGGCCAGATCGACAGCCCCTGCCGCGCCAGCCGCCGCCAGTCAAACCGCGGTCCCGGATCGCCCTTGCGCGCAGGCGCCATGTCGGAATGGGCAATGACGCGCGCAGGCGCAATATCCCAGCGCGCCATGATCCCCGCCATCAGGTCTTCCAGCGCCGCCATCTGTGGTTCGGGAAACGGCTCTGCGCCGGGATTGGCCAGTTCGATGCCGATGGAGCGCGAATTGACATCCGTCACGGCCCCCCATTGCCCGGCCCCGGCATGCCAGGCGCGGGCCGCTTCCTCGACCAGATGCCAGACGCGGCCCTTGGGGCAGATGAGGTAATGCGCCGATACCTCGGCAGCGGGATCACACAACCGCTCAAGCGCGGCCTCGGGCGTCGCCATCGCGGTATAATGCAACACGATCATGTCCGGCCGCACGTCGCCCCGGCGCGGGCCGAAATTGGGCGACGGGTGCCGGATCACCGCAGGTTCAGCCGCGCACCGCGTTGCGGAACGGGCGCGGGTCCCAGTTGCAGGCATAGCCATCGCCATCGGGGTCGAGCCCCTGACGATCCCGCTCGGGGCCGCCACGGCGGAGGAAATCAAGCTGCGCCTGATCGGCAGAGGGGTATTGCGCGCAATTGCGCTCGAACTTCGAGGCGGCATTGATGCCAAGGCGGCGATAGACCGGCGTGCCCACGGCATGTTTCGTGCTCAGCGCGTAGTCCACGATATTGGGGCCCACGTCGCTCGGACGGCTGCCGATCGCCTGTGGTTGCACCACTTGGTATTGCGCGCGGTTGTTGGCGATGCGCGCCGCATCCTCGGCGATCGAGCGTTCGGCCCCCACGGCGTCAAAGTTGTTCTCTTGCGAGATCCCGGCGGCATTCTCGACCGCGGGGGGCGGGTTCGAGGGGCTGGCATTCAGCGGCGGCACGCCGGAATTGGCCTCTGCCGCCTCAAGGGCGGCGCGCGCCTCGGCGGCGATGGTGGCGGCGTCGTCGGACTGCGCCGCGGTCTGGCCCGTAGCGCTCAGCGTCTCGGTCGAGACGGCATCGGGCGGCGGCAGAGCACCGCGTGCCAGCGCCGCATCGCGCGCGGCCTTGTCGCGCTGATAGCTGTCATAATCCTGAAAGCCGACCCCGGCGCCACTATCGGGCACGGCGGGCGCACAGGCCACCAGAGCCATCAGGGCAACCAAACCAACAGTGAACCGCATGTCTTTCATCCTGCCAAAAGCCGTTTCGACCCGCGCCTTACCACCATTTCGCGGGCTTGGCCACAAAACCCGCAGCCTGTTCCAGCGCATAGGCGGTGTTAAGCAGATCGCCCTCTTCCCAAGGCCGCCCAATGAGTTGCAACCCGAGCGGCAGCCCCTTGCCATCCAGCCCGGTCGGCACGGCAATGCCCGGCAGACCGGCAAGGTTGACGGTCACGGTAAAGACGTCGTTGAGATACATCTGCACCGGATCGGCATCCGTCATCTCGCCCAGACCAAAGGCGGCGCTTGGCGTGGCGGGGGTGAGGATCGCATCGACGCCCGCGGCAAAGGCCTCGTCAAAGTCGCGCTTGATCAGCGCGCGCACCCGGCGGGCGCGGTTGTAATAGGCGTCGTAGAACCCGGCAGAGAGCACATAGGTCCCCACCATCACGCGGCGCTGCACCTCGGACCCAAAGCCTTCGGCGCGGGTCTTTTCGTACATTTCCGTGATGCCATCGCCCTGCGACAGCTTGGCCCGGTGGCCATAGCGCACCCCGTCATAGCGCGCGAGGTTGGATGAGGCCTCGGCGGGGGCGATGACGTAATAGGCGGGCAGCGCGTATTTCGTATGCGGCAGGCTGATGTCGCGGATCTCGGCCCCGGCCGCGCGCAGCATATCCGCACCATCGGACCACAGCTTTTCGATCTCGGCGGGCATACCCTCCATCCGGTATTCGCGCGGGATACCGATGACCTTGCCGCGAATATCGCCGGTCAGCAGCGCCTCGAAATCCGGCACGGGAATATCGGCCGAGGTGCTGTCCTTGGGATCATGCCCGCACATCGCCCCCAGCATGATGGCAGAATCGCGCACCGTCTTGGTCATCGGCCCGGCCTGATCGAGGCTCGAGGCAAAGGCCACGATCCCCCAGCGCGAGCAGCGCCCATAGGTGGGCTTGATGCCGGTGATGCCGGTAAAGGCCGCAGGCTGGCGGATCGAGCCGCCGGTATCGGTGCCGGTCGCACCAAGGCAGAGATCGGCGGCCACGGCGCTGGCCGACCCGCCGGACGAGCCACCGGGCGTCAGCGCCGCCTCATCATTGCCGCGCCGCCACGGGTTGACGGCATTGCCATAGCACGAGGTCTCGTTCGAGGACCCCATGGCAAACTCGTCCATGTTGAGCTTGCCCAGCATGACCGCGCCCGCGTCAAAGAGGTTCTGCGTCACGGTCGATTCGTATTCCGGGCGGAACCCCTGCAAAATCCGGCTTGCGGCCTGAGAGGGCACGCCCTTGGTGCAAAAGAGGTCCTTGATCCCCAGCGGGATGCCGCACATCGCGGGCGCATCGCCCTTGGCAATCCGCGCATCCGCCGCAGCGGCCTGCGCGCGGGCAATCTCGGGCGTGTGATGCACGAAGGCGTTCAGCGCCCCGGCCCCCTCGACCGCCGCAAGACAGGCCTCGGTCAGCTCGACGCTGGTCACGTCGCCCTTGCGCAGCGCATCGCGCGCCTCGGCAATCGTCAGTTTGTTGAGATCGGTCATCATTCCACCACTTTCGGCACGGCAAAGAATCCTTCGCGCGCATCGGGCGCGTTGGACAGCACCGCCGCCTGCTGATTGCCATCGCTCACCACATCCTCGCGCCGCTTGAGGCGCATGGGCGTGACGCTTGTCATCGGCTCGACCCCCTCGACATCGACCTCGTTCAACTGCTCGATGAACCCGAGAATGGTGTTGAATTCATTGGCCAGCGCCGGCAGCGCGTCTTGCGGCACGGCGATCCGTGCCAGCTTGGCCACCTTGGCGGCGGTTTCGAGATCAATCGACATGAGCCTCTCCCACGATCCGTTTGGCTTGCGTTTACCGCCGGGACCGCGCGGGCGCAAGCGGATCGGGCCGGCACATCGCCCCCTTTCCTTGCCCGACATGCTTGCTAAGGTATGGGTCAACATGAAACCCTAGCGGAGACACCAATGCACATCACATGGCTCGGCCACAGCTCTTTCCGGATCGAAATCGGTGGACAGGTTCTGCTTCTAGATCCTTGGCTGGGCGGCAACCCGATGCTGCCCGAGGATCAACACGGCCCCGCCACCGAGGGCGCCACCCATATCCTGCTGACCCACGCGCATTTCGACCATGTCGCCGATGTGCTGCCCCTGGCCAAACGCCTCGGCGTGCCGGTCGTGGGGCAATATGACCTCATGTCCCATTGGGAGGCCAAGGAGAATATCCAGACCGTCGGCTTCAACAAGGGCGGCACGGTCGATCTGGGCGGGGTGCAGGTGACGATGGTCCATGCCACCCACTCCACCTCGATCGCGACCGACGCCGGACCGCAGGTCACCGGCAGCGAATGTGGCTACATGATCGCCGGTGAAGGGCATGTGATCTATGTCTCGGGCGATACCGATGTGATGGCCGATATGGGCGTCTTCAACGCGCTCCATGCGCCCGACATCGGGATTCTCTGCGCGGGCGGGCATTTCACCATGGACATGCGCCGCGCCGCCTATGCGGCCAAGACCTTCTTTGACTTCAAGACGGTGATCCCCTGCCACTACCGGACCTTCCCGATACTGGAGCAATCCGCCGAGGCGCTGGCGGCGGCCCTGCCGGGGGTCGATGTGATCGAGCCGCAGGTGATGCAGCCGATCACTCTCTGAGCACGCCGCGCCTTTCACTGTTCCAGAAATACTCAAACACGCCCCGGGCTCGCCCCGGGGCGGCACATATCGCTCCTCTCGCTCAGCGCTTGGCGCGGCGCCAGCCTGCGGCGCGGGCCTCGGCCTCGGAACAGAACCAGCGTTCGCCCTTGGCCTCGTTGATCCGCGTCGCGTCATAATCCGCCTGCCCCGGCATGTGATAGATCCGATTGCCGGATCCGCTGCGGTTGCCCTTGATCACACAGCCCCCTTGCGGCGCGGGCGCGTTTGCCGGGGCCTCTGCCGCGCGGTTTTCGCGCACCATGCGGCGGTGATCCTCGGGGCGCGCCATCAACACCTCGTGCAGGCCGCGCCCCGCCACAACGGCGGCTTTTTCATCCAGATCATAGGCCATCGAATATTTGCGATAGGCCAGCGCCAGACCATCCGCCACCAGCATCCGGCCCACATCCTGCCCCACCACCGTGCAGCGCGCGACGGTGCGGTCATAGCGGTCCTTCTCCACCGCCTCGCAACGCGCCTCGCGGCCCTCGATCCGGGCGCGCACCTCTTCGGCCACCCATGTGCCGCAATCCCAGGTCTCGCCATCGGGGTTGGTGCAGATCTGCCCCAGCTCCGGCGCGTCGATCCCATGCAGCCGCACGCGGGTCTCGCCCACGTCGAGCGTATCGCCGTCGATCACCCGAACCGGGCCGCCAAACCCCTCTGCCCCCGCCGAAAGCGGGACCAGACCAAGAACGATGAGTAAACAAATCCTTAACATACCCCCTTATGCCGGAGGCCGCTGCCCGCCCGCAAGACAGAAGGTGAACAAAAGGTTAACGCCTCAGCGCTGGCTTTGCGCCCAGTCGACATGCATCCACGGCTCTGCATTCTCGGGCGGCAGCGGGCTGCGGCCCAGCACGGCATCGGCGATCTTTTCGCCCACCATGATCGAGGGCGCGTTGAGATTGCCATTGGTGATGCGCGGAAACAGGCTCGAATCCGCCACGCGCAGCCCCTCGACCCCGATCACCCGGCCCTCTGGATCGACCACCGCCATCGGATCGCTCGCACGCCCCATCTTGCAGGTGCCGCAGGGGTGATAGGCGCTCTCGGCGTGTTCGCGGATGAAATCGTCAAGCTCATCGTCGCTCTGCACCGCCGCACCGGGCTGGATCTCGTGCCGGACATAGGGCGCAAAGGCGTCTTGCGCAAAGATCTCGCGCGTGAGGCGGATACATTTGCGGAAATCCTCCCAATCCTGCGCCTCGCTCATGTAGTTGAAGCGGATCACGGGATCGTCGGCGGGATTGGCGCTGCGCAGGGTCACGGCGCCGCGCGAGGGGCTGCGCATCGGCCCGACATGCGCCTGAAAGCCATGCCCCTCCGCCGCCGCCTTGCCATCGTAGCGCACGGCGATGGGCAGGAAATGGAACTGGATGTCGGGATAGTCCACGCCCGCGGCCGAGCGGATGAAGCCGCAGCTTTCAAACTGGTTACTGGCCCCCGGCCCGGTCTTGTTCAAGAGCCAGCGCGCGCCCACCCAGGCCTTGCCCATGAGGTTCCAGTATTTGTAGAGGCTCACGGGCTGGCTTGCGGCCATCTGGATATACAGTTCCAGATGGTCCTGCAGGTTCTGGCCCACGCCCGCCCGGTCCGCGACCACCGGGATGCCATGCGCCGCCAGATGCGCGGCCGGGCCAATGCCCGAGAGCATCAGGATCTTGGGCGAGTTGATCGACGAGGCGGCAAGGATCACCTCGGCGCGCGCGCGCACCACTTCCTTGCGGCCCTTGAGGATCACCTCGACGCCCACGGCGCGGCCCTCTTCCATCACCACGCGGGTGACAAAACCCCGGATAATATCGCAATTCTCGCGTTTGAGCGCAGGCCGCAGATAGGCATTGGCCGCCGACCAGCGCTGCCCCTTCCAGACGGTCATCTCGAAGGGGCCAAACCCCTCTTGCTGATGGCCGTTGTAATCATGGGTCTCGGGATAGCCCGCCTGTTTGCCCGCCTCGACAAAGGCGCGCACCAGCGGGTTGTCGCGCCGCCCCCGGCTGACGTGCAGCGGGCCATCCGTGCCGCGCCAGCCCGCATCGCCGCCGTGGCCGCCGTCGTGCCAGTTCTCCATCCGCTTGAAATAGGGCAGCACATCGGCATAGCCCCAGCCATCGCAGCCCTGATCGCGCCAATGGTCATAGTCGCGCGCATGCCCGCGCACATAGACCATGCCATTGATCGAGCTTGACCCGCCAATCACCTTGCCGCGCGGACAGGCAAGGCGGCGGCCTCCCAAATGCGGTTCCGGCTCGCTCTGATAGCCCCAGTCATAGCGCTTCATGTTCATCGGATAGCTCAGCGCGCCGGGCATCTGGATAAAGGGGCCGGCATCGGTGCCGCCATGCTCGATCACCAGCACGGATTTGCCTGCTTCGGCCAGACGGTAAGCCATGGCACAGCCCGCGCTCCCTGCGCCCACGATGATGTAATCGGCTTGCATCAGTTTCTCTTTCCTTCAGGGCAATTCCCGCCGCGAGGGGCGGAAAACGCGTATTCACAGAACGTTGAAAGCATCACTCGCCCCGCGGGAAGCGCTTGCTTTCCTCCAGCACGTTGAGGTCCATGTGGTTGCGCATGTAGCGCTCGGACGCCCTTTGCAGCGGCTGGTAATCCCAGGGGTAATAGCCGCCCTTGCGCAGCGCCTCGTAAACCACCCAGCGGCGCGCCTGGCTCTCGCGCACGGCGGCGTCAAAGGCCGCCAGATCCCAGCGCGCCTCGGCCTTGGCCTGCAACTGCGCCAGGGTGCCGGCATGGGCGGGGTCGTCCGCCAGATTGGTCAGCTCATGCGGATCGGCCTCAAGATCGAAGAGCTGATCAGGGTCGAGCGCGCAGCGGTTGAACTTCCACTTGCCATAGCGCAGCGACACCAGCGGCGCTTGGGACGCTTCGGCGGCATATTCCATCGCGACGGGCGCGTCGCGGGTGCCGCCCTGCCCTAGGTAGACCAGCGATTGCCCCTCGACCCAGGGCATCACCTCGGACATATCCGCCCCGGCCAATTCGCAGAGCGTCGGGCAGACGTCGATATTGCTGACCGGATCGGTGATCAGCCCCGGTGCCATGCCGGGGGCCGAAATCATCAGCGGCACGCGGGCTGACCCCTCGTAGAAACACATCTTGAACCACAGCCCGCGCTCGCCCAGCATGTCGCCATGGTCCGAGACAAAGAGGATGATCGCCTCTTGCCTTGTGCTCTCCAGCGCCTCCAGAATCTCGCCGATCTTGTCGTCGAGATACGAGATATTGGCGAAATAGGCGCGGCGCGAGCGGCGGATGTCCTCCTGCGAGATGTCGAAATTGCGCCAGTCATTCGCGTCGAAAATCCGCCGCGCGTGGGCATCATGCGCCTCATAGGCCATGGCGGGCACCTCTGGCAGCAGGTGATCGCAGTCCTCGTAGAGATCCCAGTATTTCTTGCGCGCCACATAGGGATCGTGCGGATGGGTGAAACTGACCGTCAGGCACCAGGGCCGCGCATCGAGCCCCCGCGCCAGATCGTAGACCTTGGCGCGCGCGTTGTGCGCCACCTCGTCGTCATATTCCATCTGGTTCGAGATTTCCGCGACCCCCGCGCCCGTCACCGAACCCATGTTGTGATACCACCAGTCGATCCGCTCGCCCGGCTTGCGATAGTCGGGCGTCCAGCCGAAATCGGCGGGGTAGATATCCGTGGTCAGCCGCTCCTCGAACCCGTGCAACTGGTCGGGGCCCACGAAATGCATCTTGCCGCTGAGGCAGGTCTGATAGCCCGCGCGCCGCAGGTGATGCGCATAGGTGGGAATATCGGCGGCGAATTCGGCGGCATTGTCATAGACGCGGCTGCGCGACGGCAAGAGCCCCGACATGAAGCTCGCGCGTCCCGGCGCACAGAGCGGCGAGGCGGTATAGGCATTGGCAAACCGCGTGGAGCGCGCCGCGAGCGCCTTGAGATTGGGCGCGTGCAGCCACGGCGCGGGACCATCGGGAAAGAGGGTGCCGTTGAGCTGATCGACCATGAAAATCAGGATATTGGGCGCGGTCATGCGGTGTCCTTCTGGGGCAGGCTGGTGTCGAGGTAATGCAGCAGCACATCAATCGCGAGGCCGGGCTGCATCGGCCCTTCGCGCAGCGCCTGACGGATATAAAGCCCGTCGATCATCGCCGCGAGACCGCGCGTCAGCGTGCGCGCCTCGGCGGGGGCCAGCACGCGAAAGGCGTGATGCAGGTTCGAGCGCAGCCGCCGCTGATAGATATGCAGCAGACGCCGCGCCTCGTCCGAGCGCTGCGCCTGAACGTAGAAATTCAACCAGGCCGAAACCATTTCGCCGCGAAATTGCGCCGGCGTGAAACTGGCGCGGATGATCGCCTCGATCCGGTCGCGCGGGGTCTTGGCCATGATCAGCGCACCGCGCACCTCGGCCCCGTAAAGCGAGAGGATATGGCGCATCGCGGCGGCGAACATCGCCTCCTTGGACCCGAAATAATGATGGGCCAGCGCGCTCGACATGCCCGCGCGCCGGGCAATCTGCGCCACGGTCACATCCAGGCTGCCATGCGCGCCGATCTCGGAAATCGTGGCCTCCACCAGCGCGGTGCGGCGGATCGGTTCCATCCCGATTTTCGGCATCACACCCTCCAAAGACCTGTTGCCAGACTGGCCTAATCGTGTTTAATTGACTCGTCAATCAATAAAAACCAAGAGGGACCACATCACAACACCGCCCCCCAGCCAGAATGGCGTTGTATTTCATCACGGCGTCATATTAGCCTTGGCAGGTATAAACCGACCGCCACGCGGCAGGGGGCCGCGCGATCCCCAGAGGACATAAGGCCGGTTCGGAAAGCAAACCAAAGGGAGAAGACCACCATGACCATTCTGAATTCCGGCCGCATCAACCGACGCGGTTTCATGGCCACCACCGCCGGGGCGGCTCTTGTCGCGGGCCTGCCGCTGCGGGCCAAGGCGGCGCCTTCGCGCGGCGGGCATCTGCGCGCGGCCATCGGCCACGGCCAGACCACCGACGTGCTTGATCCGGGCACCTATTCCAACAGCTTCACAACCTCGCTCGCCTTTGCCATCCACGGCCGGCTGACCGAAGTGGCCGCCGATGGCTCGCTTATCCCCGAAGTCGCCGAAAGCTGGGAAGCTTCGGCCGATGCCTCGGTCTGGCGGTTCAAGCTGCGCTCGGGCGTAACCTTCCATTCCGGCAAGGCCGTCACCGCGGCCGATGTCGTCAATTCGATCAACTTCCACCGGGGCGAGAATTCGACCTCTGCCGCCGGGCCGCTGGTGGCCAACGTGACCGACATCACCACCGAAGGCGATGACATCGTCGTCTTTACCCTGGATGGCGGCAATGCCGACTTCCCCTTCTTCCTCAGCGATTATCACCTCGTGATCTGCAAGGCCGAAGGCGACGGCATCGACTGGAAATCGGGCGATGGCTGCGGCAGCTATGTGCTCAAGGATTTCAAGCCCGGCGTGTCCTTTGCGGTCGAGCGCAACCCGAACCACTGGCGCAGCGATGTGGCCTGGTTCGACAGCGCCGAAATCCTCGCCATCGTCGATCAGAACGCCCGCACCACGGCGCTTGTCTCGGGCGATGTGGATGTGGTCGACCGGCTCGACCTCAAGACCGTGGGCCTCTTGGCACGCAACCCCAATATCCAGATCAATTCGGTCGCGGGCACGCAGCATTTCACCTTCGCCATGGACACCCGGGCAGAGCCCTACAACAACCCCGATGTGCGCCTTGCCCTGAAATACGGCATCAACCGTCAGGAACTGGTGGACAAGATCCTGTTCGGCTATGGCTCGGTCGGCAATGACCATCCCATCGGCCAGGGCCAGCGCTATTTCAACACCGAACTCGCGCAGAAAACCTATGATCCCGACAAGGCCAAGTTCCACCTCAAGCAGGCCGGCCTCGACAGTCTCGATGTCAAGCTTTCGGCAGCGGACGCGGCCTTTGGCGGCGCGGTCGATGCGGCCGTGCTCTACCAGAGCTCCGCTGCGGGCGCGGGCATCAACCTCACGCCGGTGCGCGAAGCGAATGACGGCTACTGGTCGGACGTGTGGATGAAGAAACCCTTCTGCGCCGTCTACTGGTCGGGTCGCCCGGTCGAGGATCAGATGTTCGCCACCGCCTATAAATGCGGCGCGGCATGGAACGACAGCTTCTGGTGCAACGACCGCTTTGACGAGCTGATGCTCAAGGCGCGCTCGGAACTCGACGAGGCCAAGCGCCGCGAGATGTATTTCGAGATGCAGCAGATCTGCAGCGACGACGGCGGCGTGATCGTGCCGATGTTCGCCAACTACGTCTTTGGCAACTCGAACAAGATTGCACATTCCGACACCCTCGGGGCCAATTGGGATGTGGACGGCATGCGCTTCATCGAGCGCTGGTGGATGGCCTGATCCAGCCCACCTGACCTGACTGCAAGGCCCGGGGGGGATTCCCTCGGGCCTTTGCCAAACCGGGCGCAGCCCCGGAATAATCAACCGTGGGAGACATCACATGACCTTCAAGAAAACCCTGACCGCCATTGCCCTCGCCACTGCGGCCGCCGGGCCTGCGCTTGCCAATTGCGACAGTGTGACCTTTGCCGATGTTGGCTGGACCGACATCACCGCCACCACCGCCGCCACCTCTTTCGTGCTCGAGGCGCTTGGCTATGAGACCGAGGCCAAGGTGCTCTCGGTGCCTGTGACCTATACCTCGCTTGCCGCGGGCGACATCGACGTGTTCCTGGGCAACTGGATGCCGACCATGGAGGCCGATATCGCCCCCTACCGCGAAGCAGGCACCGTCGACACCGTGCGCGCCAACCTCGTGGGCGCGAAATACACGCTGGCCACCAATGCCGCCGGCGCCGCGCTTGGCATCACCTCCTTCGAGACGATCGCGCAGCATGCAGAAGCGCTCGACTCGACCATCTACGGCATCGAGCCGGGCAATGACGGCAACCGCCTGATCCTCGACATGATCGAGGCCGATGCCTTTGGTCTCAAGGGATTCGAGGTCAAGGAAAGCTCGGAACAGGGCATGCTGGCCCAGGTCAGCCGCGCCGACCGCCGCGAGGAACCCATCGTGTTCCTCGGCTGGGAACCGCACCCGATGAACGCCAACCACGAGATGACCTATCTGACCGGCGGGGATGACTGGTTCGGTCCCGATCTGGGCGGCGCCACGATCTATACCAACACCCGCGCAGGCTATGTCGCGGAATGCCCCAATGTGGGCAAGTTCCTCGAGAACCTCGAATTCTCGCTGGCCATGGAAAACGAGATCATGGGCGCGATCCTGAATGACGGGGCCAAGCCCGAAGATGCCGCAAGCGCCTGGCTCAAGGCCAACCCGGATGCCGTCACCCCCTGGCTTGCCGGCGTGACCACCAAGGACGGTGGCGATGCGGCAGCAGCCGTCAAATCGGCGCTCGGACTCTGAGCGGCCAAGGGCGGCGTGCCATGCGCCGCCCTATTCCTTCCAGACAGATCAGATGTGAGGCACCCGCATGGACTGGCTGAGCGATCACAAAATCCCCGTGGGCCAATGGGCCGAAGGCTTCTTCCTCTGGCTTCAGGACAATGCCGCGGGCTTTTTCGACATGCTGTCAGTGCTGATGGAGGGGCTGATCGACGCCTTTCTCTGGGTGCTGCAAACCCCGCATCCCATGGTCATCATCGGCATCTTCGTCGCGCTGACATGGGTGTTGCAGCGCAACTGGAAAACCTGCCTCTTCGTGCTTCTCGGCTTTCTCTTCATCCTCAATCAGGGCTATTGGGAGGAAACCACCGAGAGCCTGACACTGGTCGTCTCGTCCTGTGTCTTCTGCATGGCGCTTGGCGTGCCCCTGGGCATCGCCGCCGCGCATCGCCCGCGCCTCTATGACGGGATGCGCCCGGTGCTCGACCTCATGCAGACGCTGCCACCCTTCGTCTATCTCATCCCCGCGATCGTGTTTTTCGGCATCGGCATGGTGCCCGGCCTCATCGCCACGGTGATCTTTGTCGTCCCCGCGCCCATCCGCCTTACGCATCTGGGCATCTCCAACACGCCACAACCGCTGCTGGAGGCCGCGCAGGCATTTGGCGCCACCAACCGCCAGACCCTGTGGAAAGTGGAACTGCCCTACGCCCTGCCGCAGATCATGGCGGGTCTGAACCAGACCATCATGCTCTCGCTGTCGATGGTGGTCATCGGCGCGCTGGTGGGGGCCGACGGCCTTGGCGTGCCGGTGCTGCGCGCGATCAATACGGTCAACATCGCCCTTGGCTTTGAATCCGGGCTGATGATCGTCGTCGTGGCCATCGTCCTTGACCGGATGCTGCGGATGGAGGGCCGGAAATGACCGACGCAATCGTCAATTTCAACAAGGTCTCCATCGTCTTTGGCGATGCGCCGCAGACCGCCCTGCCCTTGATGGATCAAGGCAAGACCCGCGCCGAGATCCAGCAAAGCACGGGGCAGGTTCTGGGCGTGCATGACTGTGACCTGTCGGTGGCACCGGGCGAAATCCTCGTGCTGATGGGCCTGTCGGGCTCGGGCAAATCCACGCTCCTGCGCGCGGTCAATGGCCTCAACCCTGTGGTGCGCGGCACGGTCGAGATCCACGACGGCAGCGGCATGGTGGATGTCACCAACGCCAACCCCGCCACGCTGCGCCGGTTGCGCCAGCACCATATCGCCATGGTGTTCCAGCAATTCGGCCTGCTTCCCTGGCGCTCGGTGCGCGAAAACGTGGGCCTCGGCCTCGAACTGGCAGGCATCCCCAAACCCGAGCGCGCCGAGCGCGTCGACCGGCAACTGTCGCTCGTCAACCTCTCCGACTGGGCCGAGCGCCGCGTGGGCGAGCTGTCGGGCGGCATGCAACAGCGCGTGGGCCTGGCCCGCGCCTTTGCCACCGATGCGCCGATCCTTCTCATGGACGAACCCTTTTCGGCCCTCGATCCGCTGATCCGCAACCATCTTCAGGACGAACTGATCGACCTGCAAAAGACGCTGGGGCGCACCATCATCTTTGTCAGCCACGATCTGGACGAGGCGTTCAAACTGGGCGACCGCATCGCCATCATGGAGGGCGGGCGCATCGTGCAATGCGGCACCCCGCAGGACATCTTCACCAATCCCGCCACCGATTATGTGGCCGAATTCGTGGCCCATATGAACCCGCTTGGCGTGCTCTGCGCGCGCGACGTGATGGAGCCTGCGGTGGGCACGCCCGAGACCTGCGTCGGCCCCGATGCCAGCATTCAGGACGTGATGGAATGCGCCCAGGGGCATGACCGCCCGGTTGGCGTGTCCGAGAATGGCCAACTGCTGGGTCAGATCACCCGCAACCGCATTCTGGCCAAGCTGCTGGATCCGCGCGCCTGAGCGCCCTCAGACCTTGGTCGCCGACACCGTCGGTGTGATCCGCCGCTTCAGCACCGCCTCGCGCCAGCTGATAAAGCTGACCGCGCCCACGATCACCATGCCGCCCAAGACCACGAACACATCCACCCCCTCTCCAAAGACCAGCGCCCCCAAGAGCACGGCCCAGACAAGTTGCAGGAAGGTCACCGGCTGCGTGACCGCCAGGGGGGCGGCGCGAAACGCCAGCGTCATCGTGTAATGCCCCGCCGTGGCCAGACAGGCCACCCCAAAGAGGATCGCCAATTCCCAAACCGTCGGCGTGACCCAGACCGCCGCCGCCAAGGGCGCAAGCCCGATTGTCACCGTGATCGACAGCATCGCCACCACCACGCCGGGGCTGCTGCGCCCCGAGACGACCTTGGCAATCAGATAGGACGCGCCAAAGAAAATCGCGGTAAAGATCATCGCGAGATGCCCCGACCCGACCTCGCGAAATCCGGGCCGCAGAATGATCAGCGCCCCGATCAGGGCCACGCCCACCGCCAGCACCCGCCGTAGCGCGAGGCGCTCACCGAGGAAAAGACCTGCCCCCAGCGTCACATAGATCGGCGCCAGATAGTTCATCGCCGTCACATCGGCGATGGGAATCCGCGCCATGGCATAGAACCACAGCGCAACGCCCACCGTGTGCACCAGCCCACGCGCGGCGAAAAACCCCCAGGTGCCGCGATCCAGCCGCAAACGCCAAAGCGATCCCAGCATCGGAATGAGAAACACAAGGCCCATGGCATAGCGCAGGAACGCCGCCTGCGGCGCGGGCACGCGTGTGCCCAATACCTTGACCAGCGCCGTGACCCCGACAAAGAGAAGCCCCGTGACGACCATCCAGAAGATGCCCCAGCCCGGCCTTGCCGTGCTCTCTGCCTTGCTTGCCTGTTGCGCGCTCATGGCTGCATTAATTCACGCCTCTGCCCGGCTGTCGAGGCTGGCTTGGCGCTTTGCCATGCGGTTCGCGCAACGCACCCTGTCACCTGACGCATGGCTCAGCCACGCAAGAGCCCGATGGCAATCGCCCACATCACACAGCCCACCCCGGCATCGAGCACCCGCCAACTTTCCGGACGGCGAAAGAGCGGCGCGAGCAGGCGCGCGCCATAGCCCAAGGCAAAGAAGAACACAAAACTCGCCGAGACCGCCCCCAGACCAAAGGCAAGGCGATCCGCATATTGCGCCGAGACCGACCCCAGCAAGACCACCGTATCGAGATAGACATGCGGATTGAGCCATGTCAGCGCGAGACATGTCAGCACGGCGCGCCGCAGACTGCCCGCACCTTCGCCCGCCTCAAGTGCGCCCCCACCACGCCAGGCCGCAAGAAAACTGCGCGCGCCGTAAACCAGCAAGAACGCCGCCCCGCCATAGCGCATGATCCGCTCCAGCCCCGGCACCGCCTCGGACAACACACCAAAGCCGGTCACACCCGCCGCCACCAGCACCGCATCGGACAGCGCACACACCAACACCACCGCCAAGACATGCTCGCGCCGCAGCCCCTGCCGCAGCACAAAGGCATTCTGCGCCCCGATGGCCATGATCAGGCTCAACCCCAATGCAAATCCCGCCAGCCCCGCCTGCATCCGCCCGCCCTTTCCTCGTTCTTCAAATACTCGATCGCGGCCGCGCCGCCGGGGCTTGCCTATCGGCGCGCATCTCATTACTCAAATTCAATATGCTTATGTCTCATCAGATATTCTAATGCCCCTGCCGCCCGAGCATCTCGCCACCCTCTCGGCCATTCTGCAAACCGGCAGTTTCGAGGGCGCGGCACAGGCGCTTGGCCTCACGCAATCGGCCATCTCGCAGCGGCTCAAGGCGCTGGAAACCCGCGTCGGCGCGCAACTCCTGCATCGCACGACACCCTGCACCGCAACCCCCGTGGGCCAACGCCTTGCCGCCCATGCCGATCAGATTGCCCTGCTGGAAACCCGGCTTCGAGAGGATATCACAGGGCTTGCCCCTGCGCCGCAAACCCGACTGCGCCTCGCCGTCAATGCCGACAGCCTCGCCACATGGCTGCCCGCGGCCTTGGCCAGCCTGCCCGATCATCTCTTTGATCTGGTGATCGACGATCAGGATATGTCGCACGACCGGCTCTTGCGCGGCGAAGTGCTGGGCGCGCTGACCACCCGCGCCAGCCCCCTGCCCGGCTGCGATGTCATGGCACTTGGGGCGCTGCGCTATCAGGCCATCGCCAGCCCCGAATTCATGGCCCGGCATTTTGCCGACGGGGCCACGGCAGAGAGGCTCGCCACCGCCCCGATGTTGCAGTTCAATATGAACGATCAGTTACAGCACCGATGGATCACAAAGGCCACCGGCGCCACGCTCTCGCCGCCCTGTCACCGCTTGCCGTCCTCCGAGGGGTTCGTGACCGCCGCGCGGCTTGGCATGGGCTGGGGCATGGCCCCCGAGGCGCTCTTGCACGAGGATCTGGCACGCGGCACGCTCTGCCTCCTGCGCGCCGACTGCCCGCTCGACACGCCGCTCTATTGGCAATGGACCCGGCTTCTGGGCAAGGCTCTCGCCCCGCTCACCCGCGCGCTGCGCCGTGGGGCGCGGCTGGGGCTGCGCGACCTTACAAAATAGAGGCGGATTCCGTAAGGTCTGTTACTTCTGCCAAGGCCCGCTCGACCAGTTCCGGCCCGGCACCAGGCCGCGTCGCCCCCTCCGACAGATGCCGCCGCCACGCCCGCGCGCCCGGTTTTCCAGCAAAAAGACCCAACATATGCCGGGTGATCTGGTGCAATCGCCCACCGCTTGCGAGATGCGCCTCGATATAGGGGAGCATGTCCCGCACCGCCCCTTCTGCTGTGGTATCCGGCCCGGTGGCACCGTAAATCCGCCGGTCCGCCGCACAAAGAATATCCGCCGGCTGATGATAGGCCGCGCGCCCGACCATCACCCCGTCCAGACCTTGATCAAGCAGGCTAACCGCTTGATCCAACGATGTAATTCCGCCGTTGATCGAGATGTGGAGATTGGGGAACAGCATCTTCATCCGCTGCACCAGATCATAATCCAAGGGCGGAATGTCGCGGTTTTCCTTGGGGCTGAGACCGTCAAGCCAGGCCTTGCGCGCATGAATTTGAACCCGCTGCACACCCGCCGCGATGATCCGTGCCAGGAACTCCGGCAACACCTCCTCGGGGTTCTGGTCATCCACCCCGATCCGGCATTTTACCGTAACTTCAACAGGTTGCGCGGCAATCATGGCCGCGCAACACTCGGCCACAAGCGCCGGCTCGGTCATCAGGATCGCCCCGAACCGCCCCGATTGCACCCGGTCCGACGGGCAGCCGCAGTTGAGATTGATCTCGGCATAGCCCGCCTCGGCCCCCATCCGCGCCGCCAGCGCCAGCTCCGCAGGGTCCGATCCGCCAAGCTGCAAGGCAACCGGATGCTCCTCGACAGAAAAGTCCAGCAAATGCAACGCATTACCCCGCACCAAGGCCGGTGCCGTCACCATTTCAGTATAGAGCAACGCATGCCGACTAAGCCGCCGATGCAGATAGCGACAATGCCGGTCGGTCCAGTCCATCATAGGCGCAACCGATAAACGCGACGCATTGAGAACGTTATATTTTTTATCTTTATCAGCCATTTACCGCCCAGCCCTTGAGCCTGTTCTTGTCTCATTTGTTGTAAATCACGCCCATTTCGGGTAGGATTTACAACAAATGTTGTAACTTGAGCCAAATGTTGTAACCCCATGGGTACCATCATCAAGCGAAAGCGCAAAGACGGCTCTGCCGCCTGGCTTGCCCAGATCGCCGTTCGGCGGGCCGGAAAAACCGTCTGGCGCGAAAACCGAACCTTTGAGCTGCGCTCGACCGCGGCGGCCTGGATCGAGAAGCGCGAGAAGGACCTGGCCAAGCCCGGCGCCCTCGAAAACTTGCCAATCGGAGAGACCCGCCGCCGCGAAGTGACCCTCGGCGACGCAATCGACAAATATGTGGAAGACAGCGCGAAGGCAATCGGTCGGACCAAGGCGCAGGTGCTGAAAAGCATCAAGGAGTTCGACATCGCGAACAAGCTGTGCGCCCAGATCGACAGCGCCGACATCGTGGCCTTCGCCAAGGAGAAGCTGAATACCGGTGTCTCGCCGCAAACCGTGTCTAACTACCTGTCACATCTCAGCGCGGTCTTCACAGTGGCCGGCCCGGCCTGGAACTATCCGCTGGACGAGCGTGCGATGCGCAATGCGATGATCGTCGCCAAGAAGCTAGGCCTGACCCAGAAGAGCCGTCACCGCGATCGGCGGCCAACACTGGACGAGCTCGAGCAGTTGATGGCGCATTTCCTCGACCGCTCGATCCGCCGCCCCTCCTCTGTCCCCATGCATCGCGTTATCGCTTTCGCGATTTTCTCGACCCGGCGGCAGGAAGAGATCACCCGCATCAAATGGGCGGACCTCGACAAGGAGGGTAAACGCGTCCTTGTGCGCGACATGAAGAACCCCGGCGAGAAGATGGGCAACGACGTCTGGTGCGACCTGCCCGATCCGGCGCTGGAGATCATCGAGGCGATGCCAAAACACGCGAGCCAGATCTTCCCCTACTCCACCGATGCGATCAGCGCGGCCTTTACACGGGCAACGCAGTTTCTGGGGATCGAGGATCTGCGGTTCCATGACCTCAGGCACGAAGGTGTCTCGCGCCTGTTCGAGATCGGCTACAACGTTCCACACGCGGCGGCTGTTTCCGGCCACCGATCCTGGACGTCGCTCAAGCGCTACACCCACCTGCGCCAAACCGGGGACAAGTTCGAGGACTGGAGCTGGATCGCTGAAGTCACGACGCGGAATCCAAGGCAGCGCAGGAGAAGTTCAGCGCGGCGATAAGATGCCGCCAGGCTTCGGAGCAAACGGGTTCGGAAGCTTAGAGGTGACACATGACAAATGCCCACCAAGTATCTGATATAAATTAATCTTGATCGTCTTGATAGAGGCGCGTGTAACGCTCATCCGGTGCCACCCACTGTTCCAGAAACTCCAGCGGATCGAGCGTTCCCATCATGGACCGTGCCAGATCAAGCCGAGAGGACAAGGCCTGGCGCCTCTCGGGCTCGACGCCGGCAAGTCGCTCTTCCGCCTCGCGAAAAAAGCTTTCGATCGACATCGCGGCAGACCATTTCTGGATCACTTCGGAAAGTTGTTCGCGGCGGTTGTGTCTCGAATCTGGTAGAAATTCTCCGGCGGCGTTCTCCGAGCATGTGGATTTGGGCCTGATCAGGCCGCGAGGTCAAGGCTGATCGGAGCGATGGGCTGAGCCAAGGTTTCCCAACCATCC